>BNJV01000132.1_pt1 | contig 665975 bp, 796 predicted proteins | sample 8540591 | NCBI WGS metagenome assembly BNJV01 (sample SAMD00202457, study PRJDB9452) | human saliva metagenome | host: Homo sapiens
ATTGTTATTCACAAGCCAACTGGCACGAAACGCAATCGTATTATTAAGATTGATATTTACTATAATTTCATCGGAAAAACTAAACAACGAAAAAAAGCGAGCCAAACGAATTGGCTCGCTAATATTAACCCAAATAACTAAACTGCTATGTGTCAGGTCAGCTATGCAGGACCTATTTCTATTTTTTTGAAAATTTAGATTTTTTTGAATTTTTTTATTGATTTTCTAATAAAGAATATAACTACTGGTGTAAAAAAATTGTAGCAATTAGACTGATTAATACTAGTATAATGGTGTTATTTTTGATGGTTTTTTTATTTTCAGTTATTCCTTTTTAATAATGTACTTAAGATTGTTTTTAAATAATATTTGCAAAAAAATCAATAGTGTGCTAAAAATTTAAATACTTTTTCGAAAAAGGGGTGATATAATGAAATCGAAAGAACTTTTTAAATAGGTTTGGTAAAACTGATTTATTTTTTTGGATGGCTGCTACTCTTTACACTAAAAGAGTTACTGAGCCAGAAAAAAATCTAGACTTCTTGCAGATAAATTTAATTTTAAGGAATTAACTCTTGAAATTATTATCAATGAGCCTACTGGAGTTTTTCGAAAGAAGAATTTCTTCTTTGAGTTAAATGACGATAATCTTGAAGAAGCTGAAAAGGCGCTTCAAGAGGGGCAAATTGCAAATTGGTATATTCGTGAAACTGTGGCTTCAGACATCCAATTTAACTCAATTTTTTTCATAGAGAAATTAACCAAACCCTTTAACTCAAACCACTCAAAAGAGTGGTTTTTATTTTCGAAAATTAAAATCGCCCGATTTGAGCGATTTTTGGGTTATTTTTTAAAGATTTCTTGAGTAATTTCATGTACAATTTGAGTGTCGTTCCAAGGTGTTTTTTCGCCATCAATTACGCGGTAAACTTCATGTCCTAAACCTGTAATTAACACAATATCACCTTTGCCTGCAATTTGTAAAGCTTTTCGAATTGCTTCTTTTCGATCTGGGATTTCTTGAATATTTGCTGGGAGTTTTTCGTTCTTTTTCGAGATTCCGGAGATGATTTCTTCACGAATTTGTGTGGCATCTTCGGTGTAATTTTCCTCATCAGTGATAATAATTCGGTCGGCTAAATCTTGTGCAATTTTCCCCATAATTGGGCGTTTTTCACGATCACGGTCACCGCAAGCACCAAAAACCAAAATCGTACGCTCTTTAGTGATTTTTTTTGAAGCTTTAAGAAGTTTTTCAAGCGCGTCTGGTGTGTGGGCGTAATCTACAACTACGTCAAAAGGTAAATTCGAAACAGCATATTCAAACCTTCCTGAAACTCCTTCAAGATTAGCGATTCCCTCTTGAATATCTTCGAGCGAAATTCCCAAAAGATAAGCGCCGGCTGCCGCCGCAGTCATGTTGTAAACATTAAATTCGCCTGGTAGATTTGTGGCGATTTCAAGTGTAACATTATTATCAATTCGTAAATTAGCTTCGCTTCCCTTTTTATAAAGTTTGAAATTTTCAATTTTGACTTCTGCAGAATCACTCTCGCCATAAGTTATTTTTTGCTCGCCAGCCTCAAATTTATTGAAAAATTCAAAATAAGCGTCATCAGTATTTAAAACAATAAATCGTGGTTGCATTTCGAAAAGTTTTGCTTTAGCGTTAGCGTAGTTTTCCATTGTTTTATGGTAATCAAGATGATCTTGCGTAAGATTGGTCATAATTGCCATCTCAATAGGAACTCCAGCAAATTTGTATTGATCAAGCGCGTGCGAAGTTGCCTCAATTAACGCAAATTCAACACCAGCTTTTTTTGCATCAGAGAAAAATTTTTGTAATTTTGAAACTGTTGCGGTTGTAGAATTAGTGTCATTCACTGTTTGAATACCCGCAATCTCAATATTTGCGGTTGAAAACATCGCAGTTTTATATCCAGCTTCTTTCAAGATTTCATTAAGAAAATTAACAGTAGTGGTTTTACCGTTCGTACCTGTTACAGCAATCACTCGCAAGTCGTGCGCGGGGTTGCCATAACGTGTGGCAATAACTTTTGCACGAGATTTTCGATAAGTTTTTTCCAGCCCAACAAGCGCCGATTTTGGCAAAACTTTGCGAGCAGTTTTTGTTAAGTTATTCTTAATGCTCATTCTTAAATTATATCACTTTTTTTAGATTTTTCAAGCAAATTTTTTTGAAAGAAAGAACTGCCCCTTTTTAGGTACGGAAATCTTCGGGAATTATTTTAAATCTTTCGAAACAATATTTCGCTGAATATCAACCATTCGGTTATATTCTTTTTATGTATTATTCTGATATTTTTTTAAACATTTAGAATTGATTTGTATTTAAATCAATTCTAAAATAATCTAATTCCGTTCAACATTCCTCCAGTGGAAAAATATACCAGAAATCAAATACATTATAAAAAAATACCAATTTGAAGTGTTAATAGAATTTCTGCCCAGATTTTTTTGCCTTTGATTTTTCGCCCAGTTTCGATTTTCGAATTTATTCGCAGCTTTAAGTGAATAGCTAACGGCTATAACTGAAAGCAAGCTAAAAACCATAGTTAATAATTGGAGCGGGCGAAGAAGCTGGAAATAAGCTTAAGAATCCCAATATTGCAGCAATTTGAATTGGTATAAAATCTTCGCTTTTTACCTTTTCGAATAACTTTATATTCCTCAAGAATGAACTCATTGTTTTTGGGATTTTTTTGTGATTTTTTTCTTGGTTTTCTTTTTGGTTTTTTTCTTGCGGTGTTGGATAAATATCTTCTGGCTTATATTTTTTTAACTTCCATATTTCAAATTATACCATGATTTAATTGAAAATTTTTGAAAAAAATAAAGTAAAAATATTTTTTTATGGAGAGATGGCCGAGTGGTTTAAGGCGCACGCCTGGAACGCGTGTTGGGCGTAAGCCTCGCAGGTTCGAATCCTGTTCTCTCCGCCAAAACCAATATTTTTTTGAAAAAAATCCTTGACTTTTTCGAAAATTATCAGTTAAAAATAGTAAAGTAATTTGCACGAGTGGTGGAATTGGTAGACACGCTAGTCTTAGGAACTAGTGCCAATTGGCGTGAAGGTTCAAGTCCTTTCTCGTGTACCAGAAATTATTTAGAAAAATCTCCCGAGAATTTGGGAGTTTTTTTCTTTTTATTTTTTTCAAAATTTTAAGATTTTTTTCTAAGCTGAATGTGATAAAATATAAATAGAAAAGAGGTAAATATGAAAAACTAAACTTGTAATCTTTGGCTTAACTGGCGATTTAGGGCGCCGCAAGCTTTTACCTGCGCTCGATTCCCTGCTTGAAAAAAATGAGATTTCACCAGATGAACTTGAAGTTATTGGCGTTTCTCGGCGGCAAATTCAGCCTTTCGAAATTCTTGAAAGTTCGCTCGGGCTTTCTCGTGCCGAAAATTCTAAACTTTCGCAAATTTTTAAGTTTTTTTCGAAATGAATTTAGCAGATGATACAGAATACAAAAAAAGCTTAAAAAAAATACCTTCAAGATGAAAAATGAGGAATCGCAAATTTTTGCTGTATCTTTCAGTTCCGCCAGCAAGTGCTGCACAGATTTCAACATTAGCTGGAAAAGCTAGCTTAAATGGTGAAAATGTTAAAATTCTTTTCGAAAAACCTTTCGGAATTGATCTAAAATCAGCACAAGAATTTATTTCTCGAACGGCGGAATTTTTTTAGTGAAAAAGCAGATTTTTTTCGAATCGACCATTATTTAGCAAAAAGAAATGGCGCAGAATTTGCTTATTTTGCGGCATAAAAAAACGCATTATTTTCACAAATTTGGAATGGAAAATCTATTTCGAAAGTACAAATTGTTGCTAGCGAACAGATTGGAATCGAAGGTCGCGGCACTTTTTATGAACAAAGTGGTGCTTTACGTGATTTTATTCAAAGTCATTTAATTCAGATTTTGGCATTATTTTTGGCGGATTTTCCAAAGAGTTGGAACGATTTGCCTGAAGCTCGCTTTAAAGCATTAGAACAGATTGAAAAATTACAAAATCCTGAAGAAAATGCAATTCGTGGTCAATATCAAACCTATCGTGAAGAAGTTGAAAATCCAAAATCTTGTGTTGAAACTTTTGCTAAAATTCGACTATTTTCGAAAGATGAAAATTGGAAAAATGTACCTTTTGAACTGATTTCTGGCAAAAACTTGAGCGAAAAGCGTAGTGAAATTCGCATTCATTTGCGCAAAACTGAAGAAAAATCAAGCCAATTTAATTCAAATTTCGCTCGATGATTCAGCGAGCGTGAAAATTGAACTTGCAACAAAAATTCCAGGTTTGAATCGTCGCACAGAAATTCGAAATTTGAGCTTTTTTTATGATGAAAATGCTCAGCCTGCCGAAGCTTATGAAAAAGTTTTGGCTGAAGCGATTCGGAATGAAAAAGCGTTTTTTGCTGAGAGCGATGAAATTTTGCGTGCGTGGGTAATTCTTCAACCAGCTTTTGGATTTTTTTGGCAAAATTCGAACGAAGAAACTTTGCGATTTTTATAAAAGAGGAACAGATTGGAACAAAATTTAATGCAAGAAAAATCAATTTTTACACGAATTATTGAGGGTGAAATCCCCTGCCATAAGGTTTATGAAGATGAAAAAGTTTTTGCAATGCTTGATATTGAGCCGCTTTCGAACGGCCATGTTTTAGTTATTCCAAAAAAGCAAGTTGATTTAATTTGGGATTTAGATCAAAGTGATTATAATTATCTGTGGCAAATTGCTAAAAAAATTGCCAAGAAAATTCAAGCTGAAATGAAGCCGATTCGTGTGGGCGTTGTGGTTGAAGGTTTTGGTGTGCCACACGCACATATTCACCTTGTTCCACTTTATGATAAAAATGTTTTACAACTTCATCATGGCTATCCTGCCGAAACTACTCCTGAAGAATTAACGAAAATTGCACAAAAAATTGCTTTCGAAAAATAAAAAATAACCCCACAATTTGTGGGGTTTTGAAAAGTGGAACCTTAGTTTAGAGTAAGATGATACCGTATTCTTCCCAAAACTTGATTTCTTCCCGAACTTTTTCTCCATAGTCTGCATCATTTCTTGATGCTATAGTTGATGAGTAGTTATCGGTTTCATGTTTGGTGCAATAATCATCAATTAGGCGACCTTCACGTTCCAAGAAAAACTTACGTGTTTCTTCTGGTACGCCAGCAAAGTCAATTCCTTCAACAGCCCTAGGACTAGGGCTATCATTTGTGTGTAGCATTAACAAAACTTTTCCATCAGGCTGGTCAACAAATTCTTTAAAGACCTTAACCATATTATTCCTCCGCGTTTAAAGCCCGCTTGGCTATAGGATATTTTCGAAACTTTCAGCTTCGAAAGCTGAGCTCAATTTTTAAACTCAATTTTCGAAACTGAAAAAATCGATCAATAGCCAATTTCTCACTTCTGAAATGTCCTCTCGCTCCACGCAAGTAACTTAATTATATCACTAAAATTGCAAAAAGTCAAGAGTTATGTTAAAATTTAAGTATGAGAATTATTGCAATTGGCAAAAAGCACGAAAAATGGGTTTCAAGTGGAATTGAGCTTTTCGAAAAGCGTTTGAAAAAGCCGTTTGATTTAAAGTGGGATATTCTGCCGCATTCGAATTTTGCTGAGGAAAAAGCGCGTGAAGAAGAAACCCAGCGAATTTTTAGCAAAAAAATTAAACCGAGTGATTTTGTGATTTTGCTGGATGAACGCGGTAAAAATATTTCTAGCCCAGAGCTCGCTAAAATGCTTTCGAATGGATTTGTGAATTCGCAGAATTTTTGTGATTATTATTGGCGGAGCTTTTTGGTGTGGCTGAAGAGCTTAGAAAGCGTGCGAATTTTGTTTGGAGCCTTTCGAAATTGGTTTTTTTCCGCATCAAATTGTGCGCTTAATTTTTGGTTGAACAAGTTTATCGCGCGCAAGAAATTTCTTCTGGCGGAAAATATCACCACGAATAAATTATTTTTTGTGGAAAAAGCTGTGGAAACTCCTTGAAAATTCGAAAAAAACTCGCCTGAAAGTATTTGCGAAAAATGATGAAAAAAATATAATAGAATTACTATGGCGAAAAATGAAAAAGAGATTGTTAGACTTCGAAATTTGAAAAAGCGTTTTGGTGTTGGTGATGCTGAGAATTATGCTTTAAATGGTGTAAATTTAAGTATTAAACAGGGTGAATTTATTATAATCATGGGGCCTTCTGGTTGTGGAAAGACCACACTTTTAAACACAATTGGTCTTCTTGATCGTGCGACTGAGGGAGATTATGTTCTTGATGGGCAGAACGTTGCACGAATGTCGCGCCGCAACCAAGCTAAAATTCGAAGTGAAAAAATCGGTTTTATTTTTCAAAATTTTAATTTAATTCCCCGCCTAACTGTAATTGAAAATGTGGCTTTGCCGCTAGTTTATAAAGGAATTGGAAAAGTTAAACGGCTCGAAAAAGCTTCAGAAGTTTTAAAGCAATTTCATCTTGGTGAGCGAGAATTTTATATGCCGTGGCAACTTTCTGGTGGGCAAACTCAGCGCGTAGCAATTGCGCGGGCGCTCGTGAATAAGCCTTCAATTATCCTTGCTGATGAGCCAACAGGAAATCTTGATTCGAAAAGTTCGCATATTATTATGGAAGAGCTTGCTGAAGTTCATGAAAAAGGCAACACAATTATTATGGTAACGCATAATCCAGATTTAATGGCTTATGCAACACGAATTATTACAATGTTCGATGGCAAAATTGATACTGATGTTAAGAAAAAACCCGCAAAAAAATCTTCGAAAAAAGACGAAAAGCTAAATACGCTCGATAAAATTGAAAAAGTTGAAGAAAAAATTGATGAAATTAAAGAAGAATTGGGAGTTTAAATGAGCTTGCGAGTTTTAAAAACTAATATTGAAAATGCATTCGAATCGTTGCACGCCAACCGTTTGCGAACTTTTCTTACAATGCTAGGTGTAATGATTGGAATTTCTAGTGTTGTGATAATTTTTTCACTTTCGGGCGGGGTTAGCTCAATGATTTCGAATCAAATTATAGCTGAGGGTGAATCCTTGGCGGTAGTTCGACCAAAAGAATTGACCACAAATAATAAAAATGTTATTACAAATTTGGCAACTTCTCGAAATTTTACACAGAGTTCAATCAAAAAAATGAAGACTTAGGCTTAATTCCGAAAGTAAAAAGATGTTTTTAGCTGTGGCGCCGCTTGCAAATTTTTCAGCAAAAGTTAAGGGCGATGGAGATGAAAAATATGCAAATTTGCTAGCAACCAGTCCAAACCTTGACCAAACTGTAGGTTTGAAAGTTCGTGAAGGCCAATTTATTGCAGAAAGTGCCAATGCAAACACTGTTGTGATTGGTAATCAAATGGCGATTGATTTGTTTGGTACAACTCAGGCTTTAGGAAAAGAGATCACAATGAAAGGCGAAAAATTTATTGTGATTGGTGTTTTAGCTCATCAAAGTTCATCAATTAACTTTAGTAATGTTGATTTTAACAATACAGCAATTATTCCATATGTGACTGCAAAACGAATTATCGGTGAAAATCTCCAGATTCAGCAAGTGAATATTCGTGTGAAAAGTATTAATAATTTAAATCAAGTTCAGCAAGAAATTGAAAAAGGAATGTTAAAAAACCACAATGGCGAAAAGGATTTCGAAGTTTTGACTGGTAAAAATATTTCGCATCCATCAGACAAATTTATTGAGCTTTCAACATTTATTTTGGCAATTGTGGCGAGTATCTCACTGGTTGTTGGTGGAATTGGCATTATGAATATTATGCTCGTGAATGTAAGTGAGCGAACGAGAGAAATTGGTATTCGAAAAGCGCTTGGTGCAAATAATCGGCACATTTTGTTTCAATTTTTAACAGAATCAATGATAATTTCATTAAGTGGCGGATTTTTTGGTTATCTCATTGGTTATGCATTTTCTTTTGGAGTGAGCGTATTTCTACCATTTAGTCCAGTTATTTCTTGGCAAATTGCCGTTTTGGTTTGTGGAATTTCGATATTGGTTGGTGTAATCTTTGGCCTTTACCCTGCTTTCCGTGCAGCTCGAAAAGATCCAATTATTAGTTTACGCCAATATTTATAAGAATAGATAAAATAAAAAAGTCGCTTAGAGGGCGACTTTTTAGTTTAGAAAATTAAACATTTGTTGGAGGAATACCATTTGCTCCGTTTGAGCTACCGCCAAAACCAGTTCCGGCTCCTCCTAAGAATAAGCTAATAATGAAGTTGATAATTGCATAAGAAAGCATTGCAATAATTAAACCAACGATCGCATAAAGAATTGTATTTTTTGCAGCATCAACCTTTTTCGAATCGCCGTTTGATAGTATATAGCGTAAACCACCATAAATTAACATTATAACGCTTAAAATTCCAACTGCAAAAAGCATCATATTCACCATCTGGGTAAAAATTCCAGTGTTGCCTTCACCAAAAAGTTGAGTTGGAACACCTTCACCACGACCTTTATCGGCTCCACCTTGAACGCCACCACTAAATATTCCACCGGTTGCAAAAGTATTTAATGCTAAGAAGGTTGCAGGAAATGTAGAAGCTACAAAACCGCTGATTGAGATTTTCGAAACTTGTTTAAAATTCTTCATAATGGCTATATTATAGCAAAAAAAGTGATTTTTGTCAATGCTCTTGTGTTTTTTAGCAAAATTTGATAAAATAGGAGTATTGGAGGATTACCCAAGTGGCTGAAGGGGACGGTTTGCTAAATCGTTAGTCTGGGGAGACCTGGAGCGGGAGTTCGAATCTCCCATCCTCCGCCAAATAAAGAACTCATCGCAAGATGAGATTTTTATTTTTCTAAAGGAGTACAAGTGAAATTTATACTATCTTTAGACCCTTCATTCGATGCGTTTAATACTACTACTTTTTTGTCTTTATATTTTATGTTTATTTTCTGTCTATAATTTGGATCCGCCATAACATCTAATGAATTAAGGGGTGCCTTTACACCATTTACAAATACAGATTTAATCTGACTATTGATATTTGTCTCACCTTTTTGTTCACTTATAGTATAAGTACCATTAATAGCTATATTCTTACCTTCGTATGGCATATTAATACTAAAAACTTTTTGTCACTATTATAAGTAAAAAGATGCATTTGTTTCGCTTGATATTTTTACAGGATAACTCTTTCCCTTCTACAGTATTTTTTTAAAGTTTGGAACAGTGTAAAAAAATGTATCTTCAAAACGGTTCATACTTAATAAACTTAGTAAAATAAAAAAATAATTACGCCAATAATTGAACCTATTATATTTGATATGCTAATATTCTCTCTCATTCTTCAATAATATCAAAAACGATTTCAAGTGATTTTTTTCGAAAAAAATAAAAAAAGTAGCGATTTTTTTCACGCTACCTTTTTAAAAAAATTATTGCTTCACGCCTTTCATTGTGAGATTTAATCTTCCCTTTTCGTCGATTTTATCTAGTTTTACCCAAATTTCTTGGTCTTGACTCAAAACATCTGTAACTTTTTCGGTTCGTTTTTCGGATATTTGTGAAATGTGAAGCATTCCATCGATCCCAGGAAGAATATTTACGAAAGCACCAAATTCTTTAATTGAAACAACTTTTTCCGCGATAGATTTTGCCAACTTCAGGTTCTTCAACCAATGATTTAATCCAGTTTAGTGCTTTTTCAATTTGTTCAGCATTCGAGCTTGCGATTGTAATCAAGCCGTCTTCCTTAATATCAACCTCAGCACCAGTTTCAGAAGTGATTTTATTGATTGTTTCGCCACCCTTACCAATAATAGCACCAATTTTATCGGGATTGATTTTGATTTTTTCAATTCTAGGTGCATATGGCGAAAGCTCGGCTTTTTGGTTCAGAAATGACACTCAGCATATGGCGTAAAATATGCTCACGGCCTTTACGAGAGGTTAGAATTGCTTTTTCAAGAACTGAAACTGGTAGACCATGAACTTTCATATCCATTTGAAGCGCGGTAATTCCATTCTTTGAGCCTGTACATTTAAAGTCCATATCGCCAGCAAAATCTTCTGCATCGGCAATATCACTTAAAATATAAGGTGTTTCACCGTCCATCATTAAGCCCATTGCGATTCCAGAAACCGCATTTTTTAGTGGCACACCAGCGCTCATTAACGCCATACAGCTTGAGCAAGTTGCCGCCATTGATGTTGAACCGTTCTGGCTCATAATTTCAGTTACGCTACGAATAGCATAAGGAAAATCTTCTTCACTCGGCAAAACCGCTTCCAAAGCGCGTTGAGCTAAATATCCGTGTCCAATTTCACGTCTACCAGGGCTACCTAATCGGCGAGGTTCACCGACAGTGTATCCAGGCGCGTTGTAATGATGCATATAACGGCGTTCAATTTCATTAAATTCCATTGTGTCAACTAGTTGGGAGTACGAAAGTGGTGCAAGCGTTACGATATTCATTGCTTGAGTTACGCCACGAGTAAATAAACTCGAACCGTGCGTGCGTGGTAAAAAGTCGATTTCGCTTGAAAGCGGGCGGATTTCATCTAGAGCTCGCCCATCTGGTCGCTCGCCATCCTCCACAATTCCCTTTCGAACAGCTTTATGAACCGCCAAAGTGAAAGCTTCATCATAATCTTTTCGAATTTCTTCATAAACTTCTTCGCCAAATTTTTTGAGCATTTCTGAGTGAAATTTCTCACGAATTTTGGCAATATTTTGGTTATATTTTGGGTAGGCTTCACGAATCTCGGAGCCTAATTTTCCTTCTGTCCAAGTCTCAACTTCTTTCGAAATTTCTTCATCTGGAAAAATAAGCTCAAATTTTCTCTCTTCAAAATAACCCGCCTCGATATATTTTGCGCGAAGTTCATTTTGGAGTTTAATTGCTGGCTGAAAATTCTCAAAAGCCCAAGCGAGACCTGCGATAATTTCTTCTTCAGGAACTTCATTCGCGCCCGCTTCTACCATCGTGATTCCGCTTTCAATTCCAGCTACAACTAAATCAAGCGAGGAATTTTCGCGTTCCTCAGGATTTAGAAAGGCTTTAAATTCGCCATTCACTTTACCGATTCGAAGACCAGCAACTGGACCATCAAATGGAACTCCAGCGAGATGCAATGCGCTCGAAGCCGCAATCATCGCAATCATATCTGGTCGAAATTCTGGATCAGCCGAAAGAACGGTTGCGACAACTTGAACTTCTTCGCGATAACCTTTTGGAAAGAGTGGTCGAATTGGGCGATCGATTAATCGGCCAATCAAAATTGCGTCGTCGCTTGGTCGCCCTTCACGTTTAATGAATCGTGAGCCAGAAATACGCCCGCTAGCATACCATTTTTCTTCATAATCAATTGAGAGAGGAAAATAATCCAGCGCAACTGGTTTATTTCCTAGCTGAACCGTTCCTAAAACAACTGTTTCACCATATTTTGCGATCACGCTTGCAGTTGAACGAAAACCAACTTTACCAACTTCTAACGTTAATTTTCGCCCCAAAAAATCAGTGCTGACCGAAATCACACTTTTCCCTGTTGGATTTATAATCATATTTTTCTCCTTCTGCCAAATGAGTTGCAGGAATCTTCTTCGAAAATCTTTCGAAAATAATTTCTACCACACATTCAGCGTTAATTTTACTCTTTCATTATAACATTTTTGAGCGAATTTAGCAAAAATAAAACCGCCAAACAATTAAGCGTGGCGATTTTACGGTTTTGAAATTATTTTCGCAAACCTAGTTTAGAAACAACAGCTTTGTAGGCTTCAAAATCTTTTCGTTCAAGATATTTTAGAAGTTTTTTACGGCGACCAACCATTTGCATCAAACCGCGTCGAGCCATGAAGTCGTGCTTGTTTGATTTAAGGTGTTCCGTCACTTCTTTGATACGAGCCGTCAAGATTGACACTTGTGCCTGTGGCGAACCAACGTCATTCTTTGAAACCTGAGTCAAAGCGATTGCCTTCTCTTTATTCTCTTTAGTAATCATCCTGAATATTTTTAACAAATTTTTTTAAAGAAGTCAAGCGCTCTGCGAAATTATAATTTATTTATTTTTTTGAAATAATTTTTCAATAAATCTTTCCATATCTTCTTTTTTTGTGTTCAATCTCTTTTTCGCATTCGGCTGAAGGTTTTTTGAGGCATTCTATTTGAGATTGAGTTATAGTTACGTTATGCGTATCTTTCCATGTTGCGAAATTAACGCCATCATTTATTTTTAAAAAAATAAAGAAAATAGTGAGTATACTAATTATAAAGTTAATAACGATAATAATATTAAAAATTACCTGCCAGTTAATTTTTGTTGGATATTTTTTTAGACATAAAAAAACCTTTCTTAGGCTATACTAAAAAAATAATAAAAATTTATTATTACTAATTGTTTGATTGTCAAAAAGCTTCTACTCTTTATATTAAAAAAATACTAAATCTGTAACCACCATTCTCTGGCGGAAATACTTTTATAAAATTTCGAAAGCCTTTTTAACTTTTTCAAGCTCGGCTTTTTTGTTTGAAAATTCTTCACGAGTTTCTTCAACCAAATGTGCTGGCGCTTTTGAAACATAATTTTTCGTTCGAAAGCCGTTTTTTTCAAGTAAATTAATTTCGTTCGAAATTTTTATCGATTCGTTCGGCGAGCTCGGTTTTATATTCAGCCAAAAATATTGGTTGGCACATCGAGATAAGCGCCTAAACCGCTAGCAGCAAGGCTAAATCCGTGCGGCGCATCTGTTTGAACAATTTCTGGCACGCGCGAAAGGTGGCGAATAGTTTCAATATTTTTTGCAATTAGTTCATCTTTTTCGAAAACCAAATTATAGCGTTTTTTTGCCAGGTAGTTCAGCCGTAATCAGGCGAATTTCACTCAACTAAATCTTGAATTCGTTCAAACTGAAGTGCTTCGAATTCGTTAAATTTCAAAGATTCGGCTAGTTTTTTTCGTTCGCTAAAATTCCCTCAGTCCAAGGCAGAGTTTGCCAGATGGTTTCAGTCACAAATGGTGCGAAAGGATGCGCAATTTTAAGACAAGTTTCAAGAACCCAGGCAAGAAGTTCAGGGTTGTCTTGTGTTTTTGAAGCTTCAATATACCAATCGGCAACGGTGCTCCAAATTGTGTGATAAACTGTTTCTGAGGCCTCGGCAAAACGGTAATTTTGCATATGGCTTTCAATTTCAGCAATTGCTTTATTAAGTTCTCGCACAATCCAGTGGTCCGCTGGTGTGAAAGCTTCAGGCTGTTTTGTGCTCTTAATTTCGCCAACTTTTTCAGAAATAAATCGTGAAATATTCCATAATTTATTACAGAAATTCCGGCCAGCGATAACTTTATTCTTCGAAAATGCCTGATTCTGCCCTGCTGAACGCGCTGCAATAATTCCAAGGCGGAAAGCGTCAGAACCATACTCGGCAATTACATCCATTGGGTTAATCACATTTCCCTTTGATTTACTCATTTTTTGGCCATGCTCATCAAGAACCATTCCGTGCAAATAAACCTCTCGGAATGGAATTTGCCCTGTGCAGTAAATTCCTAGCATAATCATTCGTGAAATCCAAGGAAAAATCAAATCGTGACCAGTTTCCATTACACTATTTGGATAGAATTTCGAAAGCTCACCGCCTTCCAAAAAATCGGTTGTAATGAACGGCCATTGACCGCTCGAGAACCAAGTATCAAGCGTATCTTCATCGCGTTTGTATGTTTTACCATTAACTTCAATTTGTGATTCATGTACGCGCTCATCAAAAATCCAATCAGTTGGATCTTCAATATTTTGAAAAGCCGGAATTGGAATTCCCCAAGGGATTTGACGTGAAATATTCCAGTCGCGAATATTTTTCAAGTATTCCGCTAAAACATTTTTCTTATTTTCTGGCGTAAATTTAATTTCATTATTCTCAAGAACTTCAAGGGCTTTTTTAGCTAAAGGTTTTGTGGAAATAAACCACTGCTCTTTTACGAGTGGTTGAATTGGTTCGCCAGATTTATAATCATATCCAACAACATGAGTAATATCTTCTTCTTTAAATAATGCATTGATTTTTCGAAGATCCTCAAGAATCTTCTTACGCGCCTCTAACACTTCTAAGCCAGCATATTTACCTGCATTTTCGGTCATTTTTCCATCAAACCCAATTACTTGGATTTTTGGCAATTTGTGGCGATTACCAACTTCAAAATCATTTGGATCGTGGAACGGTGTAATTTTAACAACGCCAGTTCCAAATTGTGGGTCGGCATATTCATCAGCGATAATTTTGATTTCACGATTTATTAAGGGTATGCGGACTTTTTTACCAATCAGATTTTCGTATCTTTCATCTTCTGGATTAACCGCAAGAGCTGTATCGCCGAGCATTGTTTCAGGGCGAGTTGTTGAAATAAGCATATATTCGCTTGTTCCACCAAATTCATCAAGAACTGGATACGCAATCGTCCAGAGTTTCCCCTTCTCTTCTTTATAGTCTACTTCAATATCAGCATAAGAAGTTTGATATTTTGTTGAATAATTAACAATGCGCTCACCTCTGTAAATTAAGCCATCGTTCCACATTTTTTCGAAAGTTTTATAAACACGATTTACTACTTTTTCATCTAAAGTGAAAGTGAGATTTTTCCAGTCAGCACCAGTTCCAAGCGCTCGCAATTGAAGTTCCATATTTCCGCGTTGACTTGCTACAAAATCCCAAACATTTTTATAAAGTTCATCACGAGAATAATCTAAACGACTCTTCCCTTCAGCGTTCAAAAGGCGTTCATAAACAACCCAAGTTTCGAAGCCCGCGTGGTCGGCGCCAGGCAAATAAATTGCATCATAACCCTTCATTTTGTGATAACGCACTAAAATATCTTCAACTGCAGCCATTAGTCCGTGGCCGATATGAAGATTTCCATTTGCATTTGGTGGCGGCATTACGATTGAATATTTTGGGCCAACTCCACTGCTTTCGAAAGCGCCAGATAGCTCCCATAAATTATAAATTTCAGGTTCGTAATTATTCGGTTCGTAAGTCTTTGTAATTTTCATATTTCCCTTTAAAATCGCATTTATTCAACAACATTTCACACGAAAGTTAAACTGTGCGAAATTCTACATTTACAATTATACCACATTCGGTGTATAATATAAATATGCTAAAGATTATCGAAATTACTGATAAAAAAGAATGGAATGATTTTATTAACGAGCACGGCGGACACCCTTTGCAACTTTGGGGTTGGGGTGAGCTAAAATCACAATCATCAAATTGGCAAATTGTGCGAGTTTTTTTAAAAAATGGTGAAGAAAAATACATTGATCGCAAAAAAAATGACCACTCAGATATTGTGGCGGCGGCTCAAATTCTGGTTCGAAAGCTCCCTTTTCCACTTCGTAATTTTGCTTATATCCCGCGCGGTGCTTTGGTGATTTCGAAAAAGCCAATCGAGCGAGCTCGTATTTCGCGTGAAATTGCTCTTTGGGTTTCAAAGAATATCAAACCAAAGCCAGTTTGTTTAACTATGGAACCAGATTGGAATAGCGGTGAATTTGACTTGCGTGATGGCTGGAGAAGTTCAAAAAACACAATTTTAATTCCAAGAACCTTAATCCTTGATTTAGCGCAAAATGAAGATGAGTTACTCACCAAAATGAGTAAAAAAACGCGACAATATATTCGAAAAAGTGGTGGAGAAGTGCGAGTTAGGCAGCTGTTTTCGAAAGAAGAAATTGACCGTGCATTAGAAATTTATACAGAAACCGCCAAAAGGGCAGGGTTTGCGATCCATTCGAAAGATTATTATCACGAACTTTATAAAAAAATGGGTGAAAATTCACCAATTTTTGGAGCTTTTATTGAAAAAGAGCAGGGTAAGTCTATAGAAAAAAATAAAAATGCTGAAGATTATATAGCGGAAAAGCTTAAAAATCAAGAAATGGTGGCATTTTTTTATGGTTTGCTCAAAGTGATGATGTGGCGTTTGAACTTTATGGTGGAGTGACTGAGGCTGGGCAAAAAAACACGCGCAAATTATGTTTTTGAAGTGGATTGCGATTATTGAAATGAAAAAAATCGTGGAGTTAAGCGATATGATTTTAATGGCCTTTTTAAATGATGGAATTTCAAAATTTAAAGCTGGCTTTGCAAACCATGAAGATTTATTGGTTGGCACACTAGATTTTCCAATTTCGAAAACATACTTTATCTGGAATTCATTTTTGCCGACTGCTAAAAAAATTGTTCGAAAATTTAAAAAATAGGGAAGTGAGATTATAAAAATTCGTTCAAATCGGGCGAATTTTATTTTTTTAAAAATGAAAAAGCCAATAGAGGTTTTCGAAAATTGACCAAACTTGTAAAAAGTAGTAAAATAGTAGTTATGAAAATCTTAGGAATTGAAAGCACCTGTGATGAAACTGCGGCGGCCGTGGTGAAGTTTGATACGAATAAAATTTCGCGTGAAAGCTCACCAAAGTTGAAACTGCTTTCAAATGTAGTTCATTCACAAATTGATATTCATGCACAATTTGGTGGGGTAATTCCAGAGGTGGCGGCGCGTTCACATATTGAATATGCTAACCCTGTTGTGCGAGAAGCACTTTCGAAAGCAGGGATTTCCTTTAAAGATTTGGACGGAATTGCCGTTTCTTATGCACCTGGTTTGGTGGGATCGTTGTTGGTTGGCACACTTACTGCGCGAACTTATGCTCGAATTTTCAACAAGCCTTTTTATCCAGTTCATCATGTTGAGGCCCACGTTTATGCGAATTTTTTGAATCAAAATCCACCGAAATTTCCGTTTTTAGCTTTAGTAGTTTCGGGTGGACATTCACAAATCGTTCTTTTTAAATCGCACGGAAATTATGAAATTCTGGGTGAAACACAAGATGACGCGGTTGGCGAGGCGTTTGATAAAGTTGCGAAAATTATTGGGCTACCATATCCTGGCGGGCCAGCGATTTCGAAAGCCGCACTGAATGGCGATTCTTCGAAATATAAATTGCCAAAAGCGCGACTAAAAGGGAAATATGATTTCAGCTTTTCGGGTTTAAAAACAGCTGTTTTGCGTGCGGTCCAAAAAGAAGTTGGTGTTGATTTTAATTTTCCCTCTTTCGAATTAGCGGTAAAACTCAGTGAACAACAACGAAACGATTTTGCAGCAAGTTTTCAAAAAACGGCGGTTGAAACTTTGGTTGATAAACTTGAGAAAGCCGTTGAAGATTTTTGCACCAACAACAGTTGTGATTGCGGGTGGTGTAGCAGCAAATTCAGCTTTAAGAGAGGAATTAATTAAGAGAGTTTCGAAAAAACTGCCAGACCCTGTAATTTTTACTCCGCCAGAACTTTGCACCGATAACGCCGCAATGGTGGCGACTTTGGGTGCTTTTCAGGCTGTGCTGAGCGAATCGCAAAATCCGCTTGAGCTTGAAGTTAAACCGTCGCTTTCGATGAGTGATTCGAAATGGTAAAAAGAAAACCCGCGATGTTGCGGGTTTTTATTGGAGGGCTATTAGAATTCTTCAATTTTAAAAAGATTTGATAATGAATGAAGAAAAAGCCTTGTCGGTTTAAGGATAAAATCATTTTGTTCCTCGATCGGCTCTTCGCCAATCAAAGTTGGATCAAACTTTTCAGGAAAAACCCAACCATTTTGAATAAAATCATCCATAGTGGCTAGGCCATTTTCAACCCAATTATCGCGAATCACTAAAGTGATTCCTTTCGGATTTTCAATCTTTTCAAAATCTCCATCGTCAAGCTGATTACCCAACTCAATTTCATCGATATCTTCGAAGAAAAGTGTCAGCGGAAGTTTCAGGATTTCACTCATCGCAAGACAGGTTTGTGTGACTAGTCCAACCATTGTTGAAGAAGTTTCAATTGTGTTGTTGCGATTTGGATCAACTTCATCCAGAAAAATAAAACCAAGCATAAAACTTGCAAAATACTCTCGGATGTTTTTCAGTTTTAATCCGTCAGGATAGATCGAAAGAAAAGTATCATCTTTAAGGCAAAAATGTTGTCTTCCGAGCACTTTTTCTTGCCAATTTTCACCATAAATACTTTCGAAAAGCGTCCGAGCGTCTTCAGATTTAAAATGAAAAACAGAATCGTTAGTTATAATCATAATTGCTTCCTCCTAAAAAGTGCTATTTTTACCAAAAGGTAAATCTTTTTAAATTATAATATTTTTTTAAGTAGAATTGTCAAGTTTCGAAAAAGCAAAAAAACAAAAAAACCGCCCAAGATAGAGCGATTTTTTTATTTTTATTGAATTAAGCAAGTTTTACGCCAGCTTTTTTTGCAGCAGCAGCAAGAGAAGCTTTTCGGCGAGCAGCTGTATTTTTCTTGATAAGACCTTTTTTGACAGCTTTGTCTAGTTCGCTTTGTGCTTTTGAAAGGCTTTTTGCGCTTGGTTCAGCAACAAAAGCTTTAACTGCACCTTTGATATCTTTTTTAATTCCAACGTTGCGTTCGCGTCGTTTTGCGGTTTGTCGCATTCGCTTTACAGCAGATTTAATAATTGGCATTTAATTCCTTCTTTTAGGTTGTTATTTACAATTCAACATCAATTATATATTATTTCGAAATAAAAAGCAAGTATTTCAAATAAACTGTTGACATTTCATTGCGATTATGCTAATATAGAGCTATAAATTATAAAAAAATAAACAATAGGATTCAATAAATGTCAAAAAATAATGCTCAAGAGCAGATTATCGCAAAGTTGAAAGAATCGGAAAGCATTCTAATTGCGGTAAATGATAACCCGAGTGTTGATGAACTTTCATCAGCTTTGGCGTTGACGCTTGCAATAAATAATTCTGGCAAGCATGCAACGGCGGTTGCGAGTGGTGAAATGCCAGATGCGCTAACTTTCTTGCGCCCAGAAAAAACTTTCGAACATTCGGTCGATTCTTTACGCGATTTTATTATTGCTTTAAATAAAGAAAAAGCCGATCATTTACGCTACAAACTTGTTGGCGATCATGTGAAAATTTTTATTACACCATATCGCTCAATTATTTCTGAAAAAGACCTCGAATTTGAACAAGGTGATTTCAACATTAATTTTGTGCTAGCTTTAAATGTTGAAAGTCAAGATCGACTCGATGGTGCTTTGGCGGCTCACGGGCGAATTTTTCATGATGCTTCAGTTGCAATTTTAACCATTGGTGAAAACCAAACGAATCTTAACGGAACCCACTGGCATGCCGAAAACGCTAGTTCTTTGAGCGAGCTTACTGTCCAAATTATTGAATCCCTTGGAAAGAAAAATCTTACTCAACCAGTCGCAACTGCTCTTTTGACTGGAATTGTTGCTGAAACTGATCGCTTTTCGAATGTAAAAGCTACGGCTGAAGTCATGAGCCTTGCAGCAAAACTTATTTCATCTGGCGCCGACCAGCAACTTGTGGTTTCAAAAAAATCCGTGAAGCTGAAGAAAAAAAGCGGGTGAATTTGCCGTGCAAAAAAATGCTAAAATGGAAGAAGCATTCGAAGAGCTTTCTGGTGAGAAAGAAGATAAAAAGCAAGTTTCGAAGACCGAACAGAAACGTGACGGTGCTTTCGTAATTGCTCATGAAGAAGCAAAAGATGAAGCTAAAAAGGCTGAAGATGAACTTGAAGAATCTTTAAATGAACTAAAAAACATTAATACACCGGAAAATGCTTTTTGCTGAACTTGAAAAAGCTGAAACTTTTGAACAAAAATCAAGAAACTTCTCAAGGAAGTTCTAATGAAGAAATTTTCGAAAATCCAAGCAAAGATTTTAAGGAAGAACAAAGTCAAAATGAAAATTCAACGCAAAGTTCGATAGAAGACCAAGAAATTCTAGCCGATCAAAACGTTCCAACTTTCGAAAACTCACAACCGCAAACCTTTGAACCTACTGAACCTCAAATTACTCAATCAGAAGTTGCGCCAGTTTTCGAACAACAAAATCCAGTTGAAATCTCTGCTCAGCCGGAAATTGAACAAGCTATTCAATCTGGAAATGCACAAGGTTTGGTTGAAGGACCAATGCAAAATTATGCGCCAGAAATTCCAGCACCCAGCGTACCTTTCGAAAACCCAAATGCATTTATTGCTGAAGCTCCAGTTCAGGGGCAGGTTTTTGAGCCGGCTCGCCAAGTTGAAATTTCGGTTCCAACTTTCAACTCACAACCGCAAACCTTTGAACCTACTGAACCTCAAATTACTCAATCAGAAGTTGCGCCAGTTTTCGAACAACAAAATCCAGTTGAAATCTCTGCTCAGCCGGAAATTGAACAAATTTCAATGCAAGGTCAGGGTGATGAATATTATCATCCAGTTGAAAATACTCAAATTGCAAGTAGCTTAATGGGTGCTCAACCGTATGAGCCAAGCGGAATTTCTCGTGGGGAAAACTCTGTAGCAACTTCAAATCCACAAAATAATGACTATGTTTTAAGCCATAGTGGAGTTCAGAGTGCGGTTTATGAAGAACCTCGAGAAAATATGAACTTCATTCCAGAAACTCAACCTTATGCGCAAGCTGCAACTATTCAGCCACTTTCAAACTTTGAATCAAGTAATCCAATTTCGAATGAGCAGTATGCGGCGAATAATCCAGTGCAAAATTCAAATGATTTTGTAATGCCAATGCCACCAGCTATGCCAGATTTTAGTACAATGCCAATGCCACCAGAAATTCCAAATTTTAACGTAGCTCCAAGTCCGGCAGAACAACCAGCAATGGGCGCACAAAATAGTGGCGATAAAATAATGACGGATCAAATTTACCCTAATGATCCATCACAGTTTAGAATTCCAGGAATGTAAAATGGCGTTTTTCGAAAACGATAGCGGGCGAATCTTAATTGATAAGCCCGCTGGAATTACTAGCTTTGGTGTTGTGGCAAGAATTCGCCGTGTGCTAAAAAATGATTTTGGCAAAAAAATAAAAGTTGGCCACACGGGAACGCTCGACCCTTTTGCAACCGGGCTTTTAGTTTTGCTATACGGTAAAGAAACTAAAAATGCAATGAGCCTCACTAAGCTTGATAAAGTCTATGAGGCTGAATTTACACTTGGCCAAATTTCCAGCACGGGCGACCCTGAAGGTGAGATTTCGAAATGTGAAAATTTTAAAATTCCAACTTTCGAACAGATTGAAAAAGAAATTAAAACCAATTTTTTTGGGTGAAATCGAACAAACGCCACCAGCTTTTAGTGCGATTAAAATTGATGGCAGGCGTGCTTATGATTTAGCGCGAAAGGGCGAGAATTTTGAAATTCCTAAACGTACAGTTGAAATTTTTGATTTCGAAATTTTAAGCTATAATTTTCCAAAACTAAAAGTTCGCACGCATGTTTCAAGTGGAACCTACATTCGTTCGCTAGCAGAAGATTTGGGTGAAAATTTGGGTTGCGGCGCGTTTTGTTCGCAGCTTCGGCGCACAAAAAAATTGCTGATTTCGATATTTCGAAAGCTAAAAAGCTTGAAGATTTTTGGAATTTTAGATTAGTTTTGCTTATCTTGCCAAAAAAATGATATAATTTTTAAATAATGAAAAAAACGCAAAAAAATTCTTTGGATTGATTTAGAAATGACAGGTCTTGAACCTGAAAAAAAGACCGAATTTTTAGAAGTTGCGGCAATTGCGACAGATTGGGATTTTTAATGAAATTGCCACTTTCGAAAGTGCCGTAAAAAGTTGAAAATGAAATTCTTGAAAGCCGAATGGTTGGTGATTTTTGGGATACTTTTTACCGAAACGCGCGATGCTTTAAAATTACAAAATTCTCGTGCCACAAAAAAATTCACAAGAAGTTGAAGCAGATTTAATTAAATTTATAGAAGAAAATTTTGCTGAAGAAATTTCGAAAGGCGAAAAAAATTCTTTTTGGGCGGAAATTCAATTCACTCAAGATCGCCGATTCATTCGTGAAGAATGGAAAAAAACTTGAAAAAAATGCTGTATTATCGAATGCTAGATGTCTCAGCGTGGAAAGTTGTGATGAGCGCTAAGTTTAAACGGGTGTTTGCTAAGCCTGAAAATCACCGTGCGTTAGATGATATTCGTGGTTCGATTGAAGAGTTAAAATTTTATTTAAAAAAGGTGAAAAAGTAATGGATCAGAGTGAAATTAAAGATTTTTTGCTGAATTTTGACGCGGCAGAAGTTCGGAAAGATGAAGAAAATAAACTTGAAATTTTTTTGAAGTTAATTTTGATAAATTAGAAAAAAATTTGGCAAGAAAAAAATGGCTGGTGAGCTTGGCGGTTTTGAGCGTGAAACTGGTGAAAAGATTCTTTCGAAAATTGCAGAAAGTGAAGAGCCAAAAGCAATTTTTGCAATTATTCACGATAGTTCAAAACCTTTAAAAGTTGAAATGAAAACAGGTGTGCAGCTTGCTCGAATTTTGCGTGAAAAAGAAAGTATAGTACCTTCAAAGTTGATGAGCGAGCGTGAGTGGAATTTAATTATTGGCCAAGGACAAGTTTCGGCCGAAGAATTGCGAGATCTGTTTCGCTTAAGCTATCGCTTGGTTTGTGAGTAGAATATATTCTGCAGTTTTTTTCTTTTAGATAGAAAATAACCTTGCAAAAAGCTGGGCTTTTCTTTGCGAAAAAAACTTTTTTGTGATATAATCATAAGTAATATGAAACCGAATGAAGATTGGAATCAGGTCGGCCAAAATCAAAAATTTTGGTGCACCAAATAATTATCCTCAGAATCCTTATCCGCCACAACAAAATTACGGTGGTTTTTCGAATAACTTTGCTCAAAATGGTCAATTCCAAAGTAGTCAATTCCCAAATGAACAATTTTCGAATGGACAAAATCCACAGCAACAATTTGGCAGCCAAAATCAAAATTTTAGCGCACAACAGAATTTTCCGCAATATCCAAATAATTACCAAAATCAACAACAATTTCCAGCTCAGCCGAATCAAACTGTTCAAAATCTGCAAGCTGCTCCAAATTTAATGCCAGATCAAAATTATTCGCAAGATACTGCAACTGAGAACCCTTACACAGTTGAGTATCTCAATAAGATTGCGCCTAAAAAAGCCGCTCCGTTTTGGACTAAGGGTAAAATTTTAGGCGCTTCAGCATTATTGATTTCGTTATTTTTCTCGATTTTTATTATTGTAACTAGCAATAAAGGCGACGATAATACTCAGGCGGTAGTTCGTGCTTATTATAATATTTCGAAATTAAAGGAAACTGCAAAATCTTTTCAAAATAAGATTAAAAGTTCAGATTTAGCGGCTGTGAACGCGGGAATTAACACTTCACTTAGTTCGAATGAACAGGATTTGAAAGAATTTATGAAGAGCCGAAAGATCGAAGTTCCTCGTGGAGATTCAAAAAAGAATTCGCAAGCGATAAAACAAACTGATGCGATTTTTGATAAGTTTATTGCGACGCTAGATGACGCTTTCTTGAACGCAACGATTGATGAAGTTTATTCCCGTGAAATGGCATATCAGTTAATTCGTGTAAAAGATTTAATTGCACGACGTAAAAAAGCTTCGCCTTCTTCGCAAAGATCAGTGTATGAAAAAATTGAAAAAAATCTTGCAGAATCTTCAAAACAGCTTGAAAACTACCACAAAGCAAAATAATTTTCTTAAACGCAGCCCAATTTTTTGATTGATGAGGGCTGCTTTTTATGTTAAAAATATAGATATGAATGATGCCAGAGATGAAATTAAAGCAAGAATAAGCATTGAAGATTTGGCTGGCGAATATCTTGAGCTCAAGCGAACTGGGCGTAATTTTAAAGCACTTAGCCCCTGGACAAATGAGCGAACTCCAAGTTTTATAATTAGCCCCGATAAACAAATTTGGCACGATTTTTCATCTGGCAGGGGTGGCGATATTTTTGGTTTTATTATGGAAGTTGAAGGAATGACTTTTCGCGAGGCCTTGGAATTTCTGGCACGAAAAGCTGGCGTTGAAATTGAAACTTTTGATTCGAAGCGTTCAAGAGAAATTTCTGAAAAAAAAGAACGACTTCGAAAAATTTTACAAATCAGTGCAAATTTTTATCAGCATATGTTGGTTCGTAATAAAGAAGCTTTGAATTATGTTTTTAAAAATCGCAAACTTTCGAAAGAAATTGTACAGGAGTTCAAAATCGGTTTTGCTCCAAATACTCAAAAAAAATGCTTACGAATTTTTTTGTTAAAAAAAGGTTTTTGCAATGAGTGATATTCGTGATGCCGGGTTACTAAACCGATTTGGCGGCGATATTTTTTTCGAAATCGAATGGTGATTACTTTGCAGGATTCTGGTGGGTCGCCAGTTGGTTTTACCGGTCGAATTATTAAAGATGAGCCAAATGCGCCAAAATATTTAAACACGCCTCAAACTTTGCTTTATGATAAATCCTCAAACATTTTTGGCCTTTCGCAAGCAAAAAATGAAATTCGAAAAAGCTGGTTTTTGTGGTTGTGGTTGAAGGAAATATGGATGTAATTTCGAGCCATCAAGCTGGTGTGAAAAATGTAGTTGCAACGGCTGGCACGGCGATGACAGTTCATCATTTGAAGGCTCTTGGTCGATTTTCGAATGATGTTCGCCTATGTTTTGACAGTGATCAGGCTGGAATTAGCGCTACTGAGCGAGCGATTTCATTGGGCCAGCAAGCTGGTGTGGAGCTTTCAATTATTACCTTAGACCAATCGGCAGGTGAAGCTAAAGATCCAGATGAATTAATTCAAAAAGATTTGGAGCTTTGGAAGGGTTCAATTTCGAAACCACAACCGGCGATAGAATGGATTTTTGACCAATATGAAAAACGACTAAATATTACAACCGCCGTAGGAAAAAAGGAGTTTTCTACAATAGCATTAAAACTTGTGGAAAACTTGAATGACCCTGTGGAAAAAGATTTTTATATTGAACAAATTTCAAAAAGAATTGGCATTTCGAAAACAACATTACTTGGAAAATTTGACGAAAAGTCTAGGCCGGTTAAGCCGAAAAGGCGAATGAAAATTGAAAAAACTGATGAGAAGTTTGTTGATGAGTATATTTATGAAGATGATTTGCTAGCTCTTGCGATTAAAGAACAGAAGCTCGCCGAAATGTTGGGTGAGTTGCAAGATAATATTTTGCACGATAAACAGCGAAATCAAATTCTGCAAATTTTGAAATCAAATAATCTCGATCTCTTGAAAAACTTCGATGATTATGTTAAAATACTTCTATTAAAGGCTGACGAACGACTCGGGAATATAAAAGGCAGTGCCACCGACGAAATGAAGCGTTTGATTCATAAAATTAAAACCCAAAATTTACAAGAACGAAAAGTAAATCTTCAAGAGCAACTCGAAGAGGCTGAAATTCAAGGTGATGAAAATTTGAAAATGAAGATTTTGATAGAAATTATGCAATTAAATAAGGAGCTGAATAGTGGTAAAAGGTAAGAGTAAAAAAGAACTACCAGAAGAAATTCTAAATGAAGACGGCATTGTGGATGCAACTCTTTCGCTTGATGATTTCGAACCAGATTTTGACGACCTTGCGGTTGAAGATGAAGAAGATATTACTGAAGAAGATTTATTGAATGGTGCTTATAACGATGATATAACAGATGATAGTGTTCGAATGTATCTTCGTGAAATTGGTAAGATTCCGCTCCTTTCACTCGAAAAAGAGACCGAGCTTGCTGAAAAAGCAATGCAGGGCGATCAACGTGCAAAAGATAAAATGGCTGAAGCAAACATGCGTTTGGTTGTTTCAATTGCGAAAAGATATTCTGGCCGTGGTTTGGAGCTACTTGACTTAATTCAAGAAGGGAACACGGGACTTCTTCGTGCGGTCGATAAATTCGACCCAAGTAAAGGTTTTAAATTCTCAACTTATGCAACTTGGTGGATTCGGCAGGCAATTACACGCGCAATTGCTGACCAAGCTCGGACTATTCGAATTCCTGTTCATATGGTTGAAACGATTAACAAACTTATGCGAACTTCTCGCCGATTGACGCAAGAGTTAAACCGTGAGCCAACCAACCAAGAACTTGCTAAAGAAATGGATATGGATGTTGAGAAAATTGAATACATCCAAAAAATTAAGCAAGATATTACTTCTTTAGATGCTGGAATTGGTCGTGATGGCGAGGAAGGCGAAGAGTCAACGCTTGGTGATTTTATCGAAGATGAAGATACTGCTAGCCCAGAAGAATCCGCAACGGTTCAACTTTTGAAAGAACAGGTTCGTGAAATTCTTTCAACACTTTCTGATCGTGAGCGGAAAATTCTTGAAATGCGTTTTTGGTTTAAATGGTACAAAAAAAGCCATACGCTTGAAGAAGTCGGTCTTGAATTCGCAGTGACTCGCGAGCGGATTCGCCAGATTGAAGCTAAAGCTTTAATGAAACTTAAAAAGCATAAAGATTCGAAAAAGCTTCATGAATATTTGGACTAAACGTGGTGGGGAAAGGTTAAGATGAAAGAAAAAATTATACGAATTGCACCAATTTTATTAATTATTGCGATTGCAATTCTTTCAATTATTACAGTTGTAACAATTGTTAATGCATTTATGAATGGTGGAAATGGTTCAGACCAGGCCCAACAAGCGAACAATGAAGCTTCGAAAGAAGATAATTCGCCTTCAAGTAAAGAATTGTTAAGCGCTGACCAGAATCGTAGCGTTAAAATGGTGGTCCGTGGGCCTATTGTTGCACAAGAGAATTTTCGTTCTTACACGGTTGAGGTTTCACCAAAATTTCGAAAACTTACAACTTACAAAGGTTATCTTGGTGAAGTAATTAAAGAGGTTAAGCTTGATAATAATGCCGAATCTTATACACAATTCGTAAATGCTTTAAATAAAGCGAATATGATGAAAGGAACTCCTTTTAGCGGTGAGGCAGATGATTTAGCTGGCGTTTGTGCTACTGGCCATCTTTATGATTTCTCGATGCTAAAAGATGATAAAGCTGAAAAACACCTCTGGACTTCAACTTGCTCGGGTTCAAAAGGCTCACTTATTGCAAATACAAGACAATTGCAAAATTTGTTCATTGCGCAAGTTCCTGGACATGAGCAAATAGTTCGCGATCTTGGTATAAATGAAATTAAACGCTAAAGTTTTGATTTTTGATTGCTTCGGGGTGCTGGTTTATCGCCAGCCTTCTTCGGAGCATCTTTTTGAGTATATTTGGCAAAAGGATCAAAATTTGTTGAATTTTATTCGAAAAAATAAAGTTAAAGGTTCAAAAATTGGCGTTTTATCTAATGTCGCACAATATCAATTTAATCAGCTTTTTTCGAAAGAGGAGCAAGAGGAACTCTTTGATTTCTTGGTGCTTTCGAGCGAGGTTGGCTTTTCGAAGCCTTCGAAAGAGATTTTTGAAATTGCAATTGATAAAAGTGAGACCTGTTTAAATGAAATTTATTTTTTTGATGATTCTTGGCAAAATGTTGAAGCTGCTAAGAAACTTGGAATAAACGCATTTTTATATCAAAATTGGAATGAATTTTCGAAAGAATTTAAGGAGGAATAATGCCAGAATTACCAGAAGTTGAAACGGTTGTAAGAGGTTTGAATCGACTAATTTTAAAAAAGAAAATTGCGAAAGTTGAACACGATTGGCCTAAAAGTTTTCCGAATGCTGAAAGAGATGTTCAGGATTTTATGATTGGTGCTGAAATTTTGAATGTTCGCCGCCGCGGAAAAGCTATAATTATTGAACTAGAGAATGGTTGGTCGCTTGTAACGCACCTTCGAATGACAGGGCAAATGGTTTATCGTGGCGAAGAAAACTGGGGCGCAGGGCATCCAAATGAGGATTTTTTGAATGATCTTCCAAATAAATCAACACGAGTTGAGATTGATTTTGAAGACAAAACTAAATTATTTTTTAATGACCAGCGAAAATTTGGCTATATGAAACTATTACCAATACCAGAAATTGAAAATTTACCATTTTTTCAAAAGCTTGGTCCTGAACCTCTTGAAGACAATTTTACGGTTGAAATTTTAAAAAATCGTCTTTCGAAAAAACAAAATAGTATGATAAAACCTGCGATTTTGGAGCAAAGTGTTATTGCCGGTGTTGGAAATATCTATGCTGACGAGGCTTTATGGCGAGCAAAAATTCACCCTGAAACCAGAATTAAAGATTTTTCGAACGAAGATTTTGTGAATCTGCATGAGGCAATTCGTTTTGTGATGAATGAATCAATTAAAAGAGGTGGCTCAACCGACCGAAATTATGTTAATGCAGATGGCTCACGCGGAAATTATTTAAATTATGCCGCCGTTTATCATAAAGATGGCGAGCCTTGTAAACTTTGTGGAACAGAAATCTCAAAAATTCGTGTTGGTGGTAGAGGGACGCATTTTTGTGCAAATTGCCAAAAAATTAAAGGTAGTGAAGACTAATGATTGGTGGAAAAATAACGATTCTTTATGGCGATAACTCTTATGAACGCACTACTCAACTCGCTAAAATGAAGATCGATGCTGAAAAATCTGGTTTTGAAATTCAAAAAAGTAACTCCGATGAGCTTTCGAAGAGTGATTTTGTGAGTTTAATTTGTGGCATTAGCTTGTTATCTGAAAAACGTTTTGTTTATATCCGAAATTTGAGCGAAAATTCAGAAATTTGGCAGAATTTAGCTGAAATTTTACCAAGAATTTCAACCGATGTTCATCTTTGCTTGGTTGAAGATAAAATTGATAAGCGATCGGTTGTTTATAAGGCTATTTCAAAAATTGTTGAATTATATGAATTTAAGAATTTAACTACAAGAGATTCTAAAAAAATTTGGCAGAGTTTGCACGACTTTTTGCAAAAACAAGGTTTATCGCTTGATAATAAAACGGCGAGTTTTTTTGATTTCTTGGGTTGGTGTTGATGAATGGCGAATACGTGATGCGATCGAAAAAATAGCGTTAATTGGTGAGGCTAATGAACAAAATATTCGTGAATTTGTTCCGCAGAATATTGAGAGTAATGCATTTATAATTATAGAAATGATGTTTTTGGGCGAGAGTTTGAAGTTGCAAGAAGAGTTTTTTTGAAATTAAGAATTACAGATGGCGAAGATGGAGCTTTTCGCTTTTTAGGAATGATCTCAACACAAATTTTTAATTTAGCAGCTTTAAAAATCGGTAAAAATATTGGGAAAACTACGGCAGAAATTGCTAAAGAAATTGGTGCGAATACTTGGGCTTTAGGAAAAATGGAGAATTTTTGTGCAAAATCTGAGCGAAAGCCAACTCGCTGAGATTGTTTCGAAATTTACGCAGGTAGATGAAATTATTAAAACTGAAAGTGTTGATCCTTGGAATTTAGTTGAGTCAACAATTCTTGAAATTACTAGCAAATTAAAGAGTTAAAAAAATAGTTTTTCGAAAAAAACATTTTTTTGTGATATAATATAAATTGATTATGGCTAAAAAAACAAGTAAAAATCAACAAAAAGGTAAATCTAAAAAGTTTCAGCTCCAAAACAAAAGTGTTTTTGCCGGCTGGTTTTTGGGCACAAGTTGGTGCAGTTATTTTTGATTGCTTTTTTTCACTTTTTTTCTTATTTTAAGCTGGTTTGGCTCTGGCGGTTCAGCATTGGTTGCAATTCATAAAAGCACTTCTTGGGCTTATGGGCTGAGCAACTTTCTTTTTGCCAGCAGTTCTAATTTTTTTATTGCTGTTGAAATCTTTCGTGACGAGCAAAAATAGATTTCCAATTTTAAATACTTTTGGGCTAATTCTAATTTTAATTTGGCTAAGCGGATTTTTTGGTCTATTCAAAACTTCAGCTAGTGTTCATTATGGAGGTTGGAGCGGAGAGGTTTCGAATAAAATTATGCTAGCAATGGTTAATTCAATGGTGGCAGCAATTATTTATCTTTTGTTAATTTCAATTACGCTTCTTTCGATTTTACGAGTTTCACCAATCGTTGTGATTAAAAAGATTGGTGAAATGCTTAAAACTAGCGATTTTGCAAATGAATCTAAAAATGCCAAGGTTTTCGAAAAAGCTAAAGAATCGATGTTGCTGAAAAAAGTTAATGATTCTGCTGAAGAAAAACCAGAAATTAAGCTAAATGCTGGCGTTGCAGTATTAGATAAAAAATCACAAGAAAAAGATGAGTCAAAAGATAAAAAAGGTTTGATGCGAATTTCAAAGAAGCTGGAGAAGGTTTCGAAAGGAGAAAATACTGGGCATATTTTTGATGATTCGAAATGGAAAGCGCCAGATTTTAGTTTACTTGAGCAATCGCAAGCTCCTGCTGATGCTGGTGATGTTGAACAAAATGCACGCACAATTAAGAATACTTTGAGCGAATTTAATATTGAAGTTGAAATGGAAGCCGCAAATATTGGTCCAAGAGTAACTCAATATACTTTAGTTCCGCAAAGTGGCGTTAAGTTAAGCAGAATTGAAAATCTTAGTGATAATATCGCTCTAAATTTGGCGGCTGAAGCGATCCGTGTTGAAGCTCCAATTCCGGGAAAGCGTGCAGTTGGTATCGAAATTCCAAATTTGAAGTCGGCCGATGTGCGACTTTACAGCGTTTTAGATTCGAAGGAGTGGAAAAACTCACACGACCCACTAACTTTTGCAATAGGCAAAGACATTTCTGGCCATCCGGTTGTTGGAAATTTAGCAAAAATGCCACATCTTTTGATTGCTGGTCAAACTGGTTCAGGAAAATCTGTAATGATGAATGCACTTTTAACTAGTTTACTTTATCGCCATTCTCCAAGTGAATTAAAGTTAATTATGGTTGATCCAAAAGTTGTAGAAATGACTGCGTATGAAGATATTCCACACCTTTTAACGCCAATTATTAATGATTCCGAAAAAGCGCTCTCAGCTCTTCGCTGGGCAGTGAATGAAATGGAGCGGCGCTACCGTGTTTTAGCTGATGAAAAAATTAAAGAAATCAAGAGCTATAATAAGCATGTAATTTCGAAAAACGAAAAAATCAAGAAGAATACACCAGAAGGGGAAGAACCGAAACTTCTTGAGCCTTTGCCGTATATCGTAATTGTGGTTGATGAGCTTGCTGACTTGATGATGGCGGCTTCAAAAGATGTTGAAGCTATGATTGTGCGAATTGCTCAAAAAGCACGCGCAGTTGGAATTCATCTTGTTCTTGCAACTCAAAAACCAGTTGTTAGCGTTGTGACGGGCTTGATTAAAGGTAATGTTCCGAGTCGAATTGCTTTTAAGGTTGCGGCAAATGGTGATTCTCGAACAATTCTTGATCGTGGTGGTGCTGAAAAACTCCTTGGTTATGGCGATATGCTTTTCTATATGAATGGAGCTTCTAATTTAAAGCGTGTTCAGGGAGCTTGGGTAACCGATGAGGAGGTTTTGCGAGTAACTAATTTTATCCGTTCGCAAGGTCCGCCACAATATAATGACGAAGTTATTTCGCAGCCAGTTCAGACGCCAAACTCAATGGGCGGTATTGTGATGAATGGCGGTAGTTCTTCGGTTGATGAAACTTTCGAAACAGCTGTAAAAATTGTAATTGAAGCACGAAAAGCTTCAACTAGCTATTTGCAACGTAGGCTTGGAATTGGTTATAGTCGTGCCGCAAAATTGATTGATGATATGGAAGACAAAGGAATTGTTGGTCCGCTAAACGGTTCAAAAACCTCGCGAGGTTTTTGGTTTCAAGTTATGAAGAAATCGGTGAATAATTTGCCGATTTTTTTATTTTTCGAAAAATCTCAATATCTATTATTTTTACTTTTAAAATATGATAAAATGGGTTAAATATTAACGGAGGTTTTATTTTTAATTTATGGCAAAAAAAGAGGCGAGCACTGATTTGTGGGTTTATGATTTATTGAAGGAAGCTAAAATTAGTGAAAATTTTACTGCACAAGGAAGCAATATCAAAGAAATTAATAAGGCTTTACAAACGGCTTCAAAACGTGGAACTGGAAAAAGTTGGCTTCCCTGAATATGTTGGTGTAGTTAAAAAATTTTTTTGATTGTGATTGAGGATAAAGCTGATACTTCTAAACATGTAAATTTTAATGAAAATAAAATTATTAGTGAAGATGTTGCCAGCATATGTGATTATGCAGTGAATGGCGCTTTGTTTTATGGTAAACATTTGGCTAAAAAAATACAAGCTATTCTGAAGTTATTGCGCTTGGGATTAGTGGAAATGATAAAATCCATAAAATTACACCAATCTATATTAATGATCGTGGAGATTATAGAACTCTTGATGAAGTTGAAACACTAATCTCATTTAGTGAAACGAATATTAATGAATATTATACAAAAAGAAATTCTCAAAGAAAACACTGACAAAGAAAAAGAGACTGCCGAAATCTTAAAAGATGCAAGTATTTTGCATGAAGACCTTCGAAATTACGGAAACTTAGAAGAGAAAAATAAGCCTTTGGTAGTTTCGGGAATTTTGCTAGCACTCCGAGAAATTGAGCATAGGAATTTTAGTATTGAAAATCTCAATGGCGACCAACAAAAAAACCGATGGCCAAAAAAAATATATGATGCGATTGAGGCTAATCTTGGGCGCGCTAATGTTTCACCACAAGTTAAAAAGAATAAGCTTTTGAGCCAGTTTTCAATAATTAAAGATAATGTAAAAATCAATGAAATCAACCCAATGCTCGGTAAAACTCCACTAAAGCACTTCACTGAGTTTTTATATAATAGTATTTATCACAGTTTACTTTATAATAATTCGGCAGAAGATTATTTGGGGCGTTTTTACGGTGAATTTATGTCTTATAGCGGTGGTGATGGGCAAAATCTAGGGATCGTTTTGACACCAAAACACATCACTGAACTTTTTTGCGATCTACTCGAGTTGAAGCCAAGCGACAAAATTCTTGACCCTTGTTGTGGAACAGCAGGATTTTTAATCGCAGCAATGCATAATATGGTAGGCCAAACAGATGATGAAGGTGAAATTAAACATATTAAAAAACATCAACTTTTTGGAATTGAAGAACAATCCTATATGTTCACTATCGCAACTACAAATATGATTTTGCGTGGTGATGGTAAGAGTAATTTAGAGAATGAAGATTTCTTACTTCAAAATCCGGCACAGTTACAACTAAAATGCTGCAATATTGGAATGATGAACCCGCCATATTCAATGGGCTCAAAGCAAAATCCAAATCTTTATGAAATTAACTTCACCAAGCATTTGCTCGACTCGTTAGTTGAAGATGGGCGTGTCGCGGTTATTGTGCCTCAAAGTACCTTTACTGGTAAAACTAAGGATGAGCAAAAAATCAAAGAAGAAATTTTTAAAAAACACACTCTTGAAGGCGTGATAACTTTAAATAAAAATACTTTTTATGGTGTTGGTACTAATCCTTGTATTGCGATTTTTACGGCGCACAACAAACACCCTAAAAACAAAGTTTGCAAATTTATTAATTTTGAAAACGATGGCTATATCGTAAGCAAACACATCGGGCTTATTGATGATGGCACGCATAAGGATAAAAAACAGCATTTGCTTGATGTTTGGTCTGGTAAGAACCAAGCACCAACTAAGTTTTGCGTTGAGACAACCGTTGAGCCAGCTGATGAATGGTTGCATTCGTTCTATTATTTTAACGATGAAATCCCAAGTGAAGAGGATTTTCGAAAAACCATTGCCGATTACTTAACGTTTGAAGTAAATATGATAACACACGGACGCGGCTATTTGTTTGGAATTGAGAGCGAGAAAGAAGATGAGTAGGCTGAGTTTGGAAAATGTGGAGTGGGGTGAGTTTCGTGTTGGAGATTTATTTGAAGAGATTCAAAAAGGTAAATGTAAAAATGAAAAAAGTGAAACTAAGTATGACGATAGTGGCATAAGCTATCTCTCGGCTACAAACAGAAATAATGGTGTTAGTAATTTTGTAAAAGAAAACAACTTAATGCAGAAAGGAGACTGCATAATGTTTGTTAATCAGGGCGATGGCGGTGCAGGATATTCCGTATATAAAAAAGAAAATTTTATTGCAACATCTTCGACATCTTTTGGATATGCTCAATGGGTTAATAAATATACAGGTATTTTCGTATCTACTGTGTTGAGTCAGCTAAAATCAAAATATTCTTTTGGGTATGGTAGAACCGAGAATAGATTAAAGAATGATAAAATATTGCTTCCTATTGATTCCAAAGGTAACCCCGACTGGCAATTTATGGAAAATTATGTCAAGCAAGAGATAAAAACGCAAAGCCAGCGTATTGTTTTGTATTACGAAAACAAACTTATGAAATTAGGTTTTGAACTGCTCGACTTGGAGGTAGAATGGAAAGAGTTTTTCTTTACAGATATTTTTAAAGAGATTAAACGAGGAAGACGACTTACTAAAAGTAATCAAATCGATGGAGATACTCCATATATTTCTTCAACCGGTATAAATAATGGTGTTGACGGCTTTATTAGTAATGATGAAAGAGTTAGAAAATATGCTAATAATTTATCTTTAGCTAATAGTGGAAGTGTGGGTTCTTGTTTTTATCATAAGTATGAATATATAGCAAGTGATCATATCACAGCCTTAACCTCTGAACACGCCGATGAATACATCTATAAATTCATGTCTACGATTATAAGGCGTTTAGAAGAGAAATATTCTTTTAATCGTGAAATAAATGATAAGAGAATTTCAAGAGAAAAGTTGTTCCTTCCTATCGATAAAAACGGTGAACCTCACTGGGAATATATGAGTAACTTCATTAAAAAACTAGAAAAAGAGAACATAGAAAAAAACACTTGAGCATATATATATATATATGATAGCAAAGAAGCTTAAAAAGCAATATTCTTTCGAAAATATTGTTTTGGAAGGAATATTTTTATTGAGGATATTTGTGATATTAAATCCGGCGTTCGTTTAGTAAAAGCTGAACATAAAAAAAGGGTAAAATTCCATTTATTGGCGCTGTTGATAATAATAACGGCATAACTGAATTTATTGAGAATATTAATAATAGTTTTGATAAAAAAATATCCTTAGTGTAAATTATAATGGTAGTGTTGTCGAAACTTTTTTATCATCCATATGAAAGCATTTTTTTCGGATGATGTGAAAAGAGTTGCTTTTTGCTGATAAAAAGCCAAAAATAATGAATATGCATTGCTTTTTTTCTTAAACAGATGATAATTCAGCAAAAAAATCTAAATATCAGTATGGATATAAATTTAATGGCAAAAAGAATGGCGCGACAAAAAAATAATTCTCCCTTCAAAAAAATAATGTTACTCCAGATTATGATTTCATGAAAAAGTACATGATGATTCAGGAGATTCTTAAAAATTAAAGAAATATTGGAGTTTTATTGATTTTTTTCTCTAAAAAAATGATATAATTTAAAAAGAATATTAGCTCAGCTTATTTGAAAGAATAGGCTTTAACCAAAGGAGTAAAAATGAAGGATTACGAACTTACAGTTCTTGTTCATCCAGACTTCGAAAGTGATCTTGAAAAAAAGTGCTTGATAAGGTTCGAGGTTTGATTACTGCTAACGGCGGTGAAATTGCAAAAGAAGACAACTGGGGTAAGAAAAAACTTGCTTACGCTATTAAAGGTCAGGATTTTGCAATTTATGTTGCAATGGATGTTAAACTTCCAGCTGCTGCACCTCTAAAAATCAGTAATACTTTGAACATTACCGACGAAGTTTTGCGATATTTGCTTGTTAAAGCAGAAGCACGACCAGTTGTAGAATCAGAAGAAAAATAATTTAAGAATAGGATAGAAGATAGTTATGGCTTTTAACAAAGTAATTTTGATGGGAAACTTAACTGCAGACCCAGAACTTCGAACAACTCCAAACGGCCAAAATCTTGCAAGTTTCACTCTTGCTATTAACCGAACTTGGAATAGTGCTAACGGTGAGCGCCAAGAAGAAACCAGCTTCATTAACTGTACTGCTTGGGGTAAAACTGGCGAAACGATTTCGAAATATGTATCGAAAGGTCGCCAATTACTTGTGAGCGGTCGTTTACAACAACGAACTTGGCAAGATAAAGATACTGGCAAAAATCGAAGTACGATTGATGTTGTGGTTGAAGAATTTAGCTTTGTGAGTGATGGAAATCGCAGTGGAAGCGCGCCTTCAGTACAAAAAAATGAAGAGCCAACTATCAGTGATGACTTTTCGGATGAGCCAATCGACCTATCCGATATTCCATTCTAATTTAATTAAGGAGTAAAATGGCTAAACGATTTAAACGAGAAATCCCAGCGTATTTTGATTACCGAGATGTTAAAACTTTGCAAAAATTTGTTAACATTTATGGTCAAATTGAGCCAGCTACAAAAACTGGTTTGAGCGCTAAACAACAACGACAATTGACAGTTGCTATCAAACGAGCTCGTCATTTGGCGTTGCTAGCATTCGTAACAAATGCTTAATTGATTTTTTTGAATCTTCCTTGCTCAAAAACTGGGTAGGGAAGATTTATTTTTTAAAATAATTTAAGGAGGAAAATGTATCAGCCAACTGATTTAAAAAAAGGTGTAGTTTTTCAGCTTGATGGTCAGCCATATCGAGTGGTTGAATATAACCAAAAAGTTGTTGGTCGCGGTGGAAGCATCGTAAGTTTAAAAATTAAGAACCTTATTACAGGAGCTTTATTGCCAAAAACTTTTAAGGGCCAAGATAAAGTTGAACCGGCAGAGGTTTCGAATAAAAAAGTTCAATATCTCTATAATGACGGTGAAGATTTTCATTTTATGGATCCAGAGACTTTTGAACAATTTCAGCTTTCGAAGGAAATTATTGATGAAGCTGCTGGATATTTAAAAGAAGCAGAAGAATTGAATTTGCAATTTTTTGATGGTAAGGTTATCAATATTGAGTTACCGAAAAATGTTTGGTTGAAAGTTGTTTATACTGAAAATGTTGTAAAGGGTGATACAACTTCAAGTGTTTTGAAAGATGCTAAACTTGAAACTGGAATTACAGTTAAAGTACCTGCCTTTATTAAGGAGAATGACATCATCTCTGTCGACACTTCAACTGGTGAGTATCGAGAACGCCAAAAATAATTAAGGTTATTGTTAAGAAATAAGCTGAGATTTTAATAATCAGCTTATTTTTATTGTATAAAAAAATTGAACAATAAGCTTGTATATATTTTTAAGATGAAATGTGGTATAATATACAATGTGAAAAACTAGACTAGATATTTTATTAACTCAAAGAAAGATAGTTGATAGTCGTTCTCAGGCTGAAAGCTATATTAAACTGGGTAAAGTTTTTTTGTTGATGGTATAAAAAGGACTAAGCCTGGATTTTTTTACTGATATTGATTCGGAGATAAAGCTTCTTCAAGAAGTTCAATATGTTTCAAGAGCGGGTCTCAAGCTTGAAAGTGTTGCAAAAAAATAATGAAAAATTAATTTTAAAGATAAAGTTGTCTTAGACGTTGGTTCAAGTACTGGTGGATTTACGGATTATTCATTGAGGAATGGTGCAAAAAAAGTTATTGCTGTTGATGTTGGTACAAAACCAGCTTCATCCAAAGTTAAGAGTGAATAAAAAAAGTTGAACTTTATGAAAAAAACAGATATAAGAGCTTTTTAATACGAGTCAAAAAAATTGATTTAGCTGTTATTGATGTTAGTTTCATATCTATAAAAAGAAATTTTTGCCAAGCGTTACAAAAATTATCTAATAAAGGTACACTAATAATTGCAATGGTTAAGCCGCAATTTGAAGCAGGCAGAAATGGAACTACTAACGGCATCGTTAAAAAAATAATTCATATCGAAGAAAAAAATACTTCAAGAATTCGAAAATTGGTGTCGTATAAATAATTTATACATAAAAAAATAAAAAGAGATAGTGGAATAAAAAGGCTCTAAAGGTAATCAGGAGAGATTCTATATTCTGAAAGTATTGAATAAATAATTTATACAAAAATAAAAAAACCGCACAATATCGTATGCGGTTTTTTTATTGGTTTAAACATTAAATCTGAATTCAATAACATCATTTGGTGATATAATATATTCTTTGCCTTCAGTTCGAATTTTCCCACGATTCTTTGCTTCAATTTCGCTGCCAGCTTCAATTAAATCATTAAAGTCGATAACTTGTGCAGCAATAAAACCCCTTTCAAAATCTGTATGGATTACTCCTGCGGCTTGTGGAGCTGTCCATCCTTTCTTGATCGTCCAGGCATGGACTTCTTTTGGCCCTGCTGTCATATAACTTTGTAGTCCAAGTGTGTCGTAGGCAGCATGGATCATCTGGTTTAAACCAGTTTCTTGAACTCCGTAGCTTTCGAGTAAGTCTTTCGAATCTTCCTCGCTTAAGCCTTTTAACTCTTCCTCTAACTTGGCGCATACGAATATTGACTTTGCAGGGAGAACCATTTTTGAAAGTTCTTCTTTTCTAGCTTCATCGGTTAAAGTATTTTCATCAACATTGAACACATAAATTACAGGTTTTGCGGTTAGTAAATGTAGATCTTGAATTGCTTCATAATCTAAATCTTCTATTGAAGAGAGAAGAACTCCAGCTTGAAGTTGTTCAACTAATTTGTTCAAGTATTCAGCTCGTTTTCGGAGAACTGGTTTTGCCTTTGCCTCTTTTTGGAGCTTAGGTAAGCGGTTTTCAATAGTTTGAATATCCGCTAAAATCAACTCAGTATTAATAACCTCAATATCATTTTTTGGGTTAACCTCATTCGAAACATGAACAATATCATTATTTACAAAAGCTCGAACGATATGAACAATCGCGTCGCATTGGCGAATATTTGCAAGAAATTTATTACCTAAACCTTCACCTTTCGAAGCTCCCGCAACTAGCCCGGCAATATCAACAAAAGTTACTGTTGCTGGAATAATTTTTTGTGATCCATAAATTTCAGCTAATTTATTTAAGCGCAAATCTGGCACTGGCACAATTCCAGTATTTGGCTCAATTGTTGCAAAAGGGTAATTTGCTGCTAAAATATCATTATTAGTCAGTGCGTTAAATAGTGTTGATTTACCAACATTTGGTAGCCCAACAATTCCAATTGATAAACTCATAAAATCTCCTTTTAATATCTTTTTATTTTAACATAAAAAGTTTGTAAAATAAAAAAATAAAAAAAGCTTGATTTTTTTAATTACGTTTATGTTAAAAATATAGGCATGATTAATATTAAAGGTGTGGGCGATTTCTTCTCGTTAGATATTGGAACTAATTCTATTCGTGCTGTCCAACTTTCGAAAGCTGGGGAGAATTCTTGGAATTTAGTTGGCCTCGGCTATACACCAGTTGACCCTCAATTAGTTTTGAGTAATTCTGATGAAAGTCGTCGTCGTTTGGGAGAAATTATCTCAACGATGATCGGGCAGAGTGATATTAAAACAAAAAATGTAGCGATTAGCCTTGCGTCCCAGAAGACATTTACGACAATTTTTGAAGTACCAAAGCAGGACATGCGAGAATTGCAAAAAAATATCAAATATCAAGTTGATCAGTATATTCCAATGGCGGTTGATGATGCTCAAGTTGATTGGGCTCTTCTCGGCGAATCGCTTTCGAATCCTGATTCGTTAGAGATTTTACTTGCGAGCACAGCTAAAGCTTATAGTGAAGAGAAGATGGAATTTATCGAAGGTTTAGGTTTTAATGTTGTTGCGAGTGAGCCTGATTCTTTAGCGATGACTCGTGCTTTGTTTGTGCCTAATCAATCTGATCAGGCTCAGCTAATTATTGATATGGGTGAGCTTTCTACTGACTTATCTATTGTATATCAAGGTGTTCCAAGACTTGTTCGTACAATCCCTACCGGAATATCAAGTTTGGTGAAATCTGCTACTCAAAATTTGAACATTAAAGAAGACCAAGCTCGACAATTTATTATGAAATTTGGTTTAGCTCAAGATAAACTAGAGGGTCAAGTTTTTAGAGCTATCGAAATGACTCTTGAGAATTTCGTTCAAGAAATTGCTAAATCAATAAAATTTTTAGGAACAAAATACCAAAATGCTCAAGTTGGGGTAATTTCACTTTCAGGATTTTCTGGAATTATTCCACAAATGCCAGAATATGTTTCTTCGAAAACTGGAATTCAGTCTTATTCCGCAAATCCTTTCCAAAATGTTAATGTTCCCGCAAAATATCAACAGCAGGTTGCAAATGTTGGAAATGAATTTGCGGTTGCTGTAGGTTTAGCCGAAAGGAGTAATAAATAATGATTGAAATTAACCTTTTGCCAGATGTTAAACGCGATCTTATTAAAGCTCAGCAACTTCGAAATATAGTTATTTTTGTATCTATAATTATTGGTGGTGTGATGCTTGCCGGAGTAGTTTTATTGTTCTTAACAACTCAAGGTCAGCAATTTGTTATGGGTTTAAAAACCAATGATATCTCAAACAAATTTGCTGAGATGCAAAAAATTAAAGATGGAGAAACGGCGGCTACTCTTCGAAATCAGCTTAATGCAATTCAAAAAATTAGAAATGCTTCGCCAGATACCTCACGATTGATTGGAACAATTTTACCAGCAATTCAGACTACTGGTGAAAACTCTGTTCAGTTTTCTGCAGTGAATTACGACCCTGAAACTCGAATCGTTTCAATTGAAGGTCAAGCAAGTAATGGTTTTCCAGCCCTTGAAGCTTTTTATTAAAACAATTAAATATTCACAAATTATCTATGATGGTGAAGGCTCTCAATGTAAGGCTAGTGAAGTCGAAAAAGATGCTAATATCTGTATGCTTGCTGATGAAGGATCAGTTGTTCGAAATGAAAGCTCGCTCGGAGCTAATGAACAAGGTCAAAATGTTTTGCGTTTTACTGTTAGCTTTAAATTAAATGAAGCAGCTTTGAAATTTTCTTCGAAAAACTTTGCTGTAAAAGCTCTTGGTCGAAAGAATGTAACAGACTCAACTATTCAGGTTCCTGCTGGAATTTTTACTCAAAATTCAAAAAAAGATTCTGAAAAGGAGAATAAATAATGGGTGAAAATAAAGAAGTAGCTTTTTTGAAGCGGAATGCCATTAATAAGGCTAACCAAACGATGTTTTTGGCAGTTGCTGGTGCTGCTTTAATTGCTGGTGCATCTGTTGTTGGAATGATTTATCTTTTTAGGATTTTTACATTTAATGCTAAAGTTCTTGGTGAACAAGATAAAAGTATCTCAACAATTCAAAAAAATATCCAAAATATTGAAGATTTAAAGAGTAAACTAAGCTCATTAGAGACCGATCCGAATCTTAATGAGCGAAAATTGAAATCTAACGCCGAAGATGGCGGTTTGCGCGTTATTGCTGATGCCTTGCCCGATAGTGAGAACGCCGCCGCTCTTGCAGCTAGCCTTGAAAAGAATATTTTTTCTGAAGGTGTGACTCTTGATTCTTTTAGTATTGACTCTGATGCCTCTGCAAACAAAAGTCTTTCAGGTTCAAGCTCAGCGTCAAATTCTTCTAGTTCATCAGCAACTAGCGGTAGTCAAGATTCAAATAAAATCCCAGAGGGTGTGAAAGATATTCAATTTTCCGCAACAATTTCTGCAGGTTTTCAGGGTGAAGGCTTAAATTCAGCACAAGCCGCTAAAACTCAAGATGAAGCACTTAATAACCTAATTAACACTGTTCGAAAGATGGAAAAATCAATTCGAGCAATAAATATTACGAGTTTTAAATTCGAGCGTTCGCTTAACCGATTTAGTCTTAACTTTTCTGCAAAAGCCTACTATTATCCTAAATATACGATGAAGCTTGAAAGTAAGAAAGTTAAAGCAGACGAAACTGCAAAGCCAGCAACTTCTACAACTGGAACTGGTAAAACTCAAAACTCAAGCACTACAGGAGGATTAAAATAATGAAAAAGACTGATATTGCGATGATTGTTTTGATTGCGGGTTTTAGCGTTTTGATTTCATATTTAGTTATTAACTCTTTGGCTCAGGGCGGATTTTCTGAGCAAACTTATGAGGTTAAAACTACTGAACCAATTTCGAACGAATATGTAAAACCAAGTAGTGAAATTTTTAATAAGGATGCTATCAATCCAACAGTTCAAGTTAATATTGGACAATAAATATTAAATAATTCAAAAAGGAATGTAATGACATTATTAACCAATGATATTCAGGATAGACTTGCGAAAATCCTTGTTGAAGAGGGTCTTATTCAAGAATCAAAAATTGAGTTGGCTATAAAAGAGGCTGGTTTAAACAATCAGTCTCTAATGTCATATATGATTGAGCATAAGTTTCTTGATAATGAAATTCTTATTCACGCGACAGCTCATGTTTCGGGGATTCCCTATGTTAATCTTGAAAATACTACCATTCCGCAAGAGACTCTTGATTTAATTTCAGTTGATATTGCTGAACGAAATATGGCGGTTCCAATTGCTGAAGTTCAGGGGCGAATTGCTGTTGCGATGCTCGATGCTACAAACATTCAAGCCGTTGACTATCTTTCTAGTCTAATTCAGCGCCCTCTAAAAGTATTTATGGCGAGCCAAAAATCAATTAGGCATATTTTAGATCAATATAAAACTGATCTTTCCGGTGTTGATGCTCTGGCTGAAAATGTTGATGCGCAAACTCAGGCGGAAGCAGAATCAAAACGGCAGGTTCAAACAATCGTACAGGACTCACCGATTTCGAAAGCTTTGAATACAATTTTGGAATATGCTGTTCGCGCAAAAGCATCCGATATTCATATTGAACCGCTTGAAAAATCTTTGAAAATTCGCTGTCGAATAGACGGTGTTCTTCGGGAAATTATGAATTTGCCAAAGAGTATTGAGCCGGCTTTAATTTCACGTATTAAAATTCTTTCAAGCTTAAAGATTGATGAACACCGCGTGCCACAAGATGGTCAGTTTGCTGTTGCTGTTGGAGATAAAGAAGTCGACCTTCGTATTGCTATTTCGCCAGTTGTTTGGGGCGAACAGGTTGTGATTCGTTTGCTCGATAAAACAGGTAACTCTTTTAATCTTGAAGAAATGGGATACGCTGGGCGAGCTCTTCGAACAATTCGAAAGGGAATTGCTGCTCCAAATGGAATGGTTTAACATCTGGTCCAACTGGTTCTGGTAAGTCAACATCGCTTTACGCATTGATTAAAGAGATTAAAAATGATTCAGTGAATATTATTACGCTTGAAGACCCTGTTGAATACAAGATGGATGGCGTAAATCAGATCCAAGTTAATGCTGAGGTTGGACTAACTTTTGCAGCAGGATTGCGTTCTATTTTGCGTCTTGACCCTGATATTGTGATGGTTGGAGAAATTCGTGATGGTGAAACAGCCAACCTTGCTGTTCAAGCTGCATTAACTGGACACTTAGTATTTTCAACACTTCACACCAACTCTGCTGCCGGAATTTTGCCTCGCTTGATTGATATGGGGATTGAACCTTTCTTGATCGCTTCAACGGTGAATACGATTATTGGTCAGCGTCTTGTTCGAAGGGTTGCGGTCAAGCGAAATACTTATCAATCTTCACCACTTGAAACGCAAAGTATTATCGAGACTGTAGGTCATTTGCTGCCAAAAACACCAGATGAAGTAGAAAGAGTTTCAGCTGACTTGGGCTATAAAAATCTACCTCTTGCAAACCAGAAGTCTTACACTCTTGTGAAAGGTCGTGATACACCGCAAACACCAGGAGGATATAAGGGGCGTGCAGGTTTGTATGAAGTTATGGAGGTGACCGAAGAAATTCAACAGCTTATCATTAAGCATGCAACTTCGCACGAGGTTCAAAAAGTGGCAATGGCACAAGGAATGATTACGATGCGCCAAGATGGATATCTTAAAGCTTTAACAGGAATCACAACATTAGAAGAAGTTAACAGGGTTGCGTCTGATAGCGCATAAAACGGGAGGAATATGAATCAAAATCTAAGAATAGAAATTTTACTTGAAGAAATCGTTCGAAAAAATGCAAGCGATCTTCACTTGCAAGTTGGTTTGCCGCCGATGATGCGGCTTGATGGTGTTTTAGCGCCATTCCCAGGATACAACCCATTGAATGTTGAAGAAGTTGAGCATCTTGTTTTTGCGATTCTGGATGATGATCAGCAAAAAATTCTGATTAAAGATAAGGAATTTGACTTCTCATTTGCCTTTGGTGATTTGGGTCGTTTTCGTGTTAATGCTTTTCATGAACGCGGTAATTTAGCAGCTTCACTTCGTTTAATTCCAAATCAAATCAAAACTATTACTGAGCTTGGAATGCCGCCAGTAATTCAGTCTTTTGCCGATTTTCCGCGCGGTTTAGTTTTAGTTACTGGGCCAACTGGTTCAGGAAAATCTACAACTCTTGCTGCTTTGATTGATAAAATTAACAGCGAAAAAGCTCAGCATATTATTACAATTGAAGATCCGATTGAGTTTACGCATAAATCAAAACGTTCAGCGATTGTTCAGCGAGAAGTTCATTATGATACCTACTCATTTTCTGCGGCTCTTCGAAGCTCACTTCGTCAAGATCCAGATGTTGTTCTAATTGGTGAGATGCGTGATCTTGAAACAATCTCGGCTGCAATTACGATTGCCGAAACTGGGCACTTAGTGTTTGCAACACTTCACACAAACTCTGCAGCGCAATCAATCGACCGTATGATTGATGTTTTTCCACCACACCAGCAGCCTCAAGTTCGTTCGCAGCTTGCTAATATTCTGCAAGGAATTTGTGCTCAACGACTTGTTCCTGCAATTGGCGGTGGGCGAGTTGTTGCGGCCGAAGTTATGATTGCTAACCCTGCAATTCGAAATATTATTCGTGAAGGAAAAACTCATCAGCTTGATACTGTTATTCAAACTGGATCCGACCAAGGGATGCAGACAATGGACAGAACGCTTGTTAAATTAGTACAATCTGGTGTGGTAACTTATGACGATGCACGTGAATTTGCGGTTGATTTAGTTGAATTTGAAAGGTTAATGAGAGGATAATATGAAAAAATTTTCTTATAAAGTAAAGGACCGTGTTACTGGCAAAATCATTAAAGGTGAAATTTCAGCAGATAGCCAGCGTGCAGCTGGAAAAGCTCTTATTGATCAAGGCTATATTTTGCAAGACGATATTTATGAAGTTGGCCAAGAAAACGCTTTGGCGAGGTTTATGAACCGAATCACAACTAAGGATAAAATTGTCTTCACTCGTCAGTTTGCTACTTTGATTGGTGCAGGTTTACCTCTTGCGCAAGCCCTTCGAACAGTTTCTGAGCAAACTGAAAATAAAAAAATGCGCTCAGTTGTTGATGATATTTTGGCTTCGGTTGAAAGTGGTTCAAGCTTGAAAGATGCTTTTTCGAAATTTCCAGATGTTTTCGACAAAGTTTATCTTGCTTTGATTGCTGCCGGTGAAATGTCGGGAACGCTCGATGAATCGCTTCGCCGTGTTGCAACTCAACAAGAAAAAGACGCGGCAATGATGAGTAAAATCCGGGGGGCTTTAACTTATCCAGTAATTGTGCTTGTGGTTATTGGTCTTGTGATGGCTTTTATGATGGTGCAGGTTGTTCCTCAAGTTAAGCAGCTCTATAAAGATATGCACCAAGAATTGCCATTTGCAACACAAATTCTTATTGGAATATCAGACTTTATGATTAACTTCTGGTGGGTTGTTTTGATTGGAATAGGTGTTGCCGGTTATTTCTTCCGCCAGTATCTTAAAACAGAGTCAGGAATTAAATTTGCGTCAAACTTCAAGCTCAACGTGCCACTTTTTAGCCCGCTATTTCGAAAGCTTTATATGGCGCGATTTGCAAGAACTGGTCAGCTTTTGCTTTCAACTGGTGTGGCACTACTTGATATGCTCAATATTTGTGGTGATGCAATGAATAATATTATTGTGAAAAAAAGTATTGATGAAGCCGGAAAACTCGTTCAAAGCGGTAAAAGTCTTTCAGAATCTTTAAAGGGTAAAGATTATATTTTAGATATGGTGCCACAAATGATTAACATTGGTGAGCAATCTGGTAAAATTGATGAAATGCTTGGAAAAACCGCACAGGTTTATGAAGATGAACTTGATGAGCAAATTAAAGCTATTTCAACCTTGATTGAGCCAATCTTGATGGTTGTTATGGCATTAATGGCAGGTGGTTTGATTGGTGCAATTTTGTTCCCAATTTATTCGCTAGTTACAAAAGTTTAATTTTTCGAAAGGAAGAGAGAGTGGAGAATTTTCTATTAAGTTTAATTTTTGGCGTAATTGGTGCCGTTTTGGGTAGTTTTTTTCAGTTGCTCAAGTTTGGCGATTGCGTGCAAAACAACTTCAAGAAGAGAGAGAATCTGGCAAAAAAGTTGATTCTATTGAATGGAAAAAACTCCGCTCTTTGGTTTCGGTTAAAACAAAAAAAGACCGCTCACATTGTTTGAACTGTAATTATCAACTAAAATGGTTTGATTTAATTCCGATTATCTCTTGGCTTTCACTTGGCGGAAAATGTCGTAAATGCCGTTCGAAAAATCGGCTCGCTTGAATTTTTTTCTCTGAAATTTTTAATGTTTGCACTTTTTTTGTAATTATTTTTCTTGATTTTTAACCCAATTTCGAATGGCACAGTTTTAGTTTTTGCCAGTAATTAGACTTTTTCATTTTATTAATTTCTCTGGTTCCGCTTGCAATTATGATTATTTATGATGCTAAGTGGTCACTTTTACCAACCAAACTTCTATATATTTTCAATATTTTTAGCATTTATTTATTGGGCAACTGGATTTTTTTGATGGTTTCTGGTGGATTTAATTTGAGATCCATTTTTTTACTTAGTAATTTCAATGATGTTCTTCCCGTTGATCTATTTTTGTACTTGCAAAAAAATTTCGAAAGAGCAATGGGTTGGCGGTGGCGACTGGATTCTGGCAGCTGGCTTGATTTTTTTCTTTTGCCAAATCACCCAGTATTTGCGGTTTTTCTACTTTTCCTTTCGAATATTGTGGGTTTGGTTTTTGCAGTTTTTCAATCTATCTTACATTTTCGAAAAGTTAAACGTGGAACACAGATTCCATTTGGTCCGTCAATGATTTTAGCAGCTTTAATTTTGTTAGCTCTTCAACAGCAAATTTTGGTATTTTTTTATCAATTTGATAATGTAAAAAAATAAAAAAAGCTTATGGTATAATAGGAGTAAATATGGAAAACTTTATGATAAAAAAAGCTTTTACAATTATTGAAGTGATACTTGTTTTGGGTATCTCTGGCTTAATGTTGGCGACTATGCTTGTTGGCTGGAACGCTAGCATCGAAAAACAGCGCTATAATGATTCGGTGAATACTTTTAAATCAGATATTCAAGGTGTGTTTTCAGATGTGGAAAATCAAACTAACGATAAGGGTTCTATAAAAATTAAATGTGACACATCTGGCGCAAATATAAGTATTTTAAAAGATAATAGCGGTAAATTAACAGGCTCAAGCAATTGTGTGATACTTGGAAAATATATTTCTCTATATAATGGAAATGTCATTCCTGGGAATGAAAATGCAACTCTTGGGCAAGAGCGATTCAGGGTTTTTGATGTTATAGGAAAAGATATAGATATATCAAAGGATTGTCGGGCTATAGATGAGAATGGTAGATTACACGGTGATTTAAGAGAGTGTAGAAATAGCATAGAGGCTTTACGTGCAACAAAGTTTGTCCTTGATGGTGGTAAGAATAGTGTAAAAGGCCCAAAAGATATAGAATTGCAATGGCGTGGAACATATAAGAATGTTACAGATAATAGAATAACTAGTGCTAGTGGAATACGAGCATTTAGTTACAAGAGTGCAGTTACTTCAATAACGAGTGGCGATAATAAATGGCATGGCTTGGATACGATCACCGGTGTTTTAATATTAAGATCTCCTATTGATAATTCAATAATTTCTTTCGGCACTTCAGCAATGATAGAACATGGCTCTCTTGATAATGATGGCCTTATAGCCGCTTTTAGAGATATAAATGTGAATAGTGATTTTGTTATTAAAAATGGAAAAACAGTTAATGTTTGCGTTCGACCTTCTAACGACGGAGTACAATGGTATGCTGGTGGCTTCAATTTCTTTGGTGATAGAAATAAAGTTGTAAAAATTGGGCCTTCGGCTTCTGCTGTTGAAATTGCGCCTCTTGATGGCCCTAAAGGCTCTTCTTGTGGTGGCGATAGAAAAGGTGATGCAAGATTTGGTGATGTAATAATTGATGGAAAGAATTTATAATGAAATTTCGAAAAGGTGATACATTAATTGAAGTGCTTCTTGCTATTGCTGTTTTTGCAACCGTAATGATGATTGGGTTGACTACAATGAATAATGGAATGTCGCGTGCACTAGCAAGTTTGCAGCTTACTATGGCGCGAAATGCTATGGATACTCAAGCGGAAGCTTTGCGTTTTGCTAATGCAGCGTTTATTTCTGAATATCGTGCAGATAGCTCAGAGGTTTCAAGCCCTGCGGCAGAATTATGGAAAAATAGCTTAACGAAAGACGCTCAAGGCTCAGCAACCCCTCTCGGGGAGTGTAGTCGAGGCTCAAGTGCTTTTATTATTTCAACAAGAGATATGGTGACAAATCGTGGTTATCATAATGAAAAAATAGTTAATGCAATAACTTATCCGCGAATTGCTTACGGTGATGATAAAGATAATAATGCGAACTGGCTACGTGATGACCTTCCTTATAGAAGTGCGCAAGGTATTTGGGTTGAAAAAGTTCATGCTCCAAATACGAAATATTATGATTTTCATATTCGTGCATGTTGGTCTGCACCAGGAACTAACGTAAAAACAACTCTCGGAACGATTGTGAGGTTATATGACCCAAGGAACTAAAAAAGGTTTTACGATTATGGAATTAATGCTGGCAATGGGTGTGATTGCATTTCTGCTCGTTGGTGTTGCTGGCTTAATTATTCAAATGACGAACACTATTACTCGTGGTACAACTTATAAAGATTTAAACACTGCTGCTCGCACAATTAATACAGATTTTACTAAGACTTTCAATTCTTCACCAATGCTCGATGATTGGAATGGCGGTGTTGATGGTAAATTTTATAAATCTACTGGTGCGGCTGGCGCATTTTGTACTGGAACCGTGAGCTACTTGTGGAATATAGGTGATGGAAGACGGATAATATTCAATGATATTAGCGCCGTTAAATTAGTAAAAGTTCGCGATACTGCTAGATCTTATTGTGCGGATGGAGCTGAAAACACAATTTGGCGAAGGGTACCTCGAGACAACAACGTTACAGAAATCCTAACTAGCGGTGAAATCGACCTTCGACTGCATGGAATTAATTTTTCAACCTCGCCTAATTTAAAAAATAGTGCATCAAACCAAATGATCATTAATATTTCTTATATTTTAGGAACACCAAACAACGGTGATATAGATGTAAGCACATACAATTGTGAAGGGAATATTAAAAGTAATTATTGTGCAGTTAATAGATTCGATTTAACTGTTCGAACTCTTGGCAAATAAAAAGTGGCTTTCGAAAGTCACTTTTATTCTGTTTCGCTGTGAAATTTCTCGTGAATTTCTTTTAAATGTTGGTCAGTGATATGTGTATAGATTTGTGTTGTTGCAATACTGGCGTGGCCAAGCATTCCTTGCACTGAGCGCAAATCCGCACCATTCACGAGTAAATCTGTTGCAAAAGAATGTCGCATTGTGTGGGGTGAAACGTGTTTTGTAATTCCAGCAAGTTTTGCATATTTCTCAACCATCCTTTGCACCGAGCGTGGTGTAATCCGCCGATAATTTCCATCAGTTGAAGGTTTTTTGTATCGCCGCGAATAATTTAAAAATAACGGTTGTAAGTTGTCATTTCGAGCGTCTAAATAATTTTCGATATGCTCTGCGGCTTTTTTTGAAATAAAAATTGGTCGGTCTTTATTTCCTTTTCCACGAACAGTAAATTCACGCCTCTTTGTATTAATGCTTCCACGGTTTAAATTTACAAGCTCAGAAACACGCAAACCGCTTGAAAAGAGTAATTCCACAATTGCGCGGTCCCGTAAATCACTTTCAGTTTCATTTGGAATTTCAGCAATCAAGCGCTCAATTTCTTCGTAATGCAAAAAATTAACTTGCGGCTTTACAATTTTTGGTAGCTCAATTTTTGAAGGCTCCAAGCTTTTTAATGTCACGCCGAGCAAGATAAGTTAAAAATCTTCGAAGGGCAATTAAGTGATAGGCTTGTGTAGCTCGCCCTAAATCTTTGCCAAATTCATTTTCGTAACGATTAAGCCATAAACGATATTTTCGAACTAATTCTGAGGTAATTTCTTTTGCTGGAATATCGCCAGTAAATTCAGCAAATCGCTCTAAATAAAGCCTATAATTCTCAGCCGTCTTTTTTTCGAACGGCCGCCTTCAACTTCGAGTGATTCAATAAAATCTTCAATTCCTTCAGAAATATACATAATCTTATTATAGCATTTTTTTATGAAAAAAATAGTATAATTTATAAAAAAAGTCTAAGAAGGAGTTTTTATGTCGAAAGAATTAGTTCAACGAACGTTAATTTTATTCAAGCCAGATGCTGTTCAGCGTGGAATTGTGGGCGAAATTTTAACACGTTTCGAAAGAGTTGGCTTAAAAATCATCGGCACAAAAATGATCTTCCCAAATAAAGAGCATTACTACAAACACTATGAAGGAATCGGTAAAATGGTTACACGGCGCGGTGAAAAAGCTTTTGATATGGCGTTAGAATTCATGACTCAAGGGCCTGTGATTGCAATGGTTTTTGAAGGCGTTGAAGCGGTTGAATTAGTTCGAAAACTTGTTGGCGGGACTGAACCAAAAACTGCACTTCCTGGCACGATTCGTGGTGATTATTCACATATGAGTTTTGGTTATGCGGATGAGCACAATGTTGGAATTCCAAACTTAATTCATGCATCGGGAAGTGTTGAAGAAGCGAAACAAGAAATTGAACATTGGTTCGCTGATCATGAAATTTACGACTATCATTCACCTCGAGAAAAATTTACGCGTTAAACTCTCGCTATTTTTGTAAAAATCTGTTAAAATAGAGAAGTGAGCCTCGGTAGCTCAATTGGATAGAGCAGTTCCGTCCTAAGGAAAAGGTTATAGGTTCGATTCCTATCCGGGGTACCACTGATTTTATTTATGAAAGAACAAATTTTTAAAGGTCAAAGAGAAGGTGAAGAATTTCTCTTTATGTTTCGAAAGCATATTATTGCGATGCGCAAAGGTTTTTACCTCTTTTTGAGTATTTTTGCAATTTCTTGTTTACCAACATTTTTCATGTTGACATCAGATAGTATAATGGATGCTCTTTGGATTGCTTTAGGTGGATTTATCGTTGGTCTAATTTTATTTCTTTATCAGTTTATGCTTTGGTATTATTCTCTGTATATTGTTTCGAATGAGCGAATTCGTCAAATTACGCAAAAAGGCTTTTTTGGGCGGAAAATGATGGATTTACCGCTTTCGAAAATTCAAAGTGTTAATTTTGAGATCCCAGGTTTTTTTGGTGAAATTTTCCATTTTGGAACAATCAATATTTTTTTACAATTGTGGGTGATTTAGAAATTAAAAATGTTGAACATCCAGAAGAGATTTATAATAAAAATTCAAGATATAATTTCGAAAGTTGAAATGGAGGGAGAAAATGAAGAATATTAGAGAAAAAGCCAAAAAAATTAGAGATAAGGTCTCAAAAAAAGCCTGAATCTCACGAAAGCCAGATTGCAAAAATTACAAATACGACACTTGAAGAACAACGTCGTGAGATTTTAAATAAGGGTAAAAAATTTAAATATCCTGTGCAGTATAGCAAAAATCGTTTAGTGATTAACACCTTAATTATTGCTGGCGTAATCCTAATTACGGGTGTAAGCTTGCTTTGGTACCAGCTTTACCAGGCTCAAAACACTAGTGAGTTTGTTTATCGTTTTACAACCATATTGCCGTTTTCAATTGCAAAAGTTGATGGCGAGGAAGCACTTTATCGTGATTATTTGATGGAATATCGAGCAAATATGCAAATTGCAAATGCCAAAAAAGATGAAATTGAAGGAGCGAATAATATAAGCGCACTTTCAACTTTAAATAAATCGAAAGCAATGAAAAATGCAATCGCAAATGCTTATGCCCAAAAAAAAGCTCGTGAACTTGGAATTTCAGTTTCGGATAAAGAAATTAGCGAAGCTTTTGATGCACAGCGAAAAATACAAAATACCGAGCTTACTGAAAGCGCTTTATATAAGATTGCGGCTGATAATTATAGTCTCTCGCCAAGTGAATATCGCCGAATGTTCATTGAATTGCCGCTCCTTCGTAGAAAAGTAACCGCACAAATCGATAAAACAGCTGAAAACCTTAAAAATGATATTTCGAAATATTTAAGTGAAAATACGAATAATTTTTCCAAAGCTGTTGAACATTTTGGTGATAAAATTGAATACGCAAAACCCGGAAAAGTTCGAAAAACTAACATTGATGGTGGTCGTTCTAAAAATTGCGGCAGGATTGAAAGTTGGTGAAGTTTCGAAACCGTTTATTTCAAACTCGGGTGACGGTTATTATATCGTTAAATTGATTGAAAAAAACTGACAATGAAGTTAGTTATGAATCAATAAAAAAATTAAATTTACTGAGTTTAACAAACAACTTGAGCAGCTTGAAAAAGACGGTAAAAATTCAAAAAAATATTAAAGTTGACTAAATAAATTGCACAGCAAAAGTTGTGCTTTTTTTATTTTTTTGTCTTAATAGATTAAATAAAATAAAAAAATCGCCTGAAAGCGATTCTTTAAAGTCTAAATTTGGCGCGCCCGACCGGATTCGAACCGGCGATCTCCTCCGTGACAGGGAGGCGTACTAGGCCAACTATACCACGAGCGCATCAGTAGACTAATACAATTTTATCAGACTCCCAGCAAAAAAATCAAGCACTTTTTTTGGTTTATTTTTTTCAAAAAAATTTGTGGTATAATTTAAGTATGTGCCGATGTAGCTCAGTTGGTAGAGCAACGCACTCGTAACGCGTAGGTCAGCAGTTCAATCCTGCTCATCGGCTCCAATTTATTTTTTTATGAAAACAATAGCTAATTTATTCAAACCAATTTTTAAAAAGACCGCAAAATGTTAATTTTGATGGCTTCTGTATTTATGTCTGGAATTATTTTTCTTTATTTTTTTATGATTTTGAACACAAAAATCATATGACTATCTTTTTGAACGTGCGTTATACGGTTTTTTTGGAACTAGTGAGTTTTATAAAGATTCCTGGACTTATCGTGTTGTTTTTGGCTATTTTTTTGGTCTAATTATTTCATTCATTCATAATATTATTATCGCAAAAATTTATAATATTTCTGGTAGGCGTGTGGCTGCGGTTTTTTGCAATTTTTTTAGTATTATTCTTGTTCTGGTTGGAATGATAATTATAGGCACTTCAATTCGTGAGATTCCAAACTAATGAGTAAGAAAGTTGATATTGAAATTCCACTTGGAAAGCGAACTTTTAAATATCGCTTTTTCGAAATTCTGCCAGCTTTTTTGAGTTTTGGTGCAATTATTTTAATGTTTATACTTTCGGCTTTTTCTCCTTTTTTGGCATCTCTTTATCTTTTTAACGATTATCACAACTCTTCTTGTCAAGGCAATTGGAATTGCCTATCGAATGATAACGGGTCATCTTCAGATTGAAAAAGCTCAAAAAGTTGATTGGAATAAACGTCTAAATGAGCTTGAGAATGCTGAAAAATCTTTAGATATTCTCAAAAATAAGAGAAATAATGAATACGAGTTTAAAAACCACCTTCGAAATTTGAATGATATTATAGAAAATCCAGCTAGCTTTCCACCGCCGTCAAAGGTGAAAAATGCGGTAATTATTGCAACTTATAATGAGCCTTATGAAGTGATTCAGCCAACTATTCAATCTGTTTTGGCTTCAAATTATGATGCAAAAAACTTACTTATTTTCTTGGCTTATGAAGAACGGGGCGGTGAAGAAATTGAAAAAACTGCAATTAGGCTTAAAAAAGAATTTTCGAAAAACTTCGGTACTTTTTGAAATTGTGAAACACCCAAAAAATCTACCAAATGAAGTTGTTGGAAAGGGCGGAAATATAACTTTTGCTGGGCGAGCGCTTCAAAAATATTGCGAAAACAATAAAATTCCTTTCGAAAATGTACTTGTTACAACGCTTGATAGTGACAATAAGCCACATAAGGAATATTTTGCTTGTGCAACTTATAGCTTTATTGTTCATGAAGACCGTAAAAAACTTTCGTATCAGCCAGTTTCATTATTTTTGAATAATATTTGGGATGTTCCAGCTCCAATGCGTGTGGTTGCAACCGGTAACTCATTCTGGAATATCGTCTCAACAATGCGGCCGCATCTTTTACGAAATTTTGCCTCGCACTCTCAGCCTCTAGATGCGTTGGTCGAAATGGATTTTTGGTCAACCCGCACAATTGTTGAGGACGGACATCAATTTTGGCGCAGTTATTTCCATTTTGGTGGCGATTATTACGTTGTACCAATTCGTGTGCCAATTTACCAAGATGCTGTTTTGAGTGAAACTTTACTAAAAACGCTCAAGGCGCAGTTTATTCAGCTTCGTCGCTGGATGTATGGAGCAAGCGATATACCATATGTTGCCAATTTATATTTTTCGAAAAACCGCAATGTGCCGATTATTGATGGTTTAATGAAACTTATTCGCTTGATTGATGGGCATGTAACAGCTGTTTTTCAATCACCAATGGCTGCCTTTGGCGGTTGGGTGCCACTGATTGTTTATGCTGCTTCTTCTCGTAGTGTGATTGTGCATCAATTACCGAATGTAATTAGCACGCTTCAGCAAATTGCAACTGTGGGGATTTTTATCACAATCTTGATTAGCTTAAAAATGCTACCACCACGCCCAGAACGCTATAGAAAACGCCGTTCTTTATGGATGGTTGCGCAGTGGGTCTATATGCCTGTAACTTCAATATGTTATAACGCAGCAGCAGCAGCATATTCGCAAACTCGCTTAGCATTCGGTAAATATCTTGATAAATTTGATGTTACTGAAAAGGGGCGAATTGAAGATGTTGAACGCGCTAAGGCTGAAAAAGCCAAAAAACGAGCTCTTAAAAAGCAAAAAAAATAAGCACTATGAAATGGTGTTTTATTTTTGGCCTTGGAATTTGAGTATTTATAAAATTTAAAAGCGGCCATTTCGACCGCTTATGCGTTAACGCTCGTAAGGTTTATCTAAACCTTACCAAAAAAGTTCGTTTGTCGTTTGGGTGACAAAAAGAGGCAGTTTTTATGAATGTAAATGTAACAGAGGATTACTAGAAAAACTTTCTTAAATAATTTTTATTTTTTGCCCAAACCTGATTAAACTTTTTCCGCAGTCTAACCTCGTTTTTATTTTACTGCGTTTTATTTTAAAAAAAGCAAGCATAATTATGATGTTGAGTGTCTTTTTTTCGAAAGTTGAAAAATTTTTGTTCGCTTTTTTGCCAAAAATGATTTTTTTCGAAAATAAAACATTTCACGCGAAAGTCAAACTCAAAAAAGCGAACAACCTAAAATAAATATCTCACCAAATGAATAAAAATTTTTTTGAAAGCCGAAAACTAGCTTGTGGAAAAAGCTTTTGATGGAATGTGAAAAACTAAAAAAACACCATAACGCTATATATAGTGAAAAAGAAAAATATGAAAAATCTATTATACTTTATGAAAATAGTGATAATTTTATAAAACTAAAAATACCGCATAATAAGTGCGGTATTTAGAAAAATGTATAAAACAAAAAAACACTAACTTTATATATAGATAAAGGATATATTATAAGTTGGTGGGCGATAGAGGACTCGAACCTCTGACTTTCACAACGTCAATGTGACGCTCTAGCCAACTGAGCTAATCGCCCGTGGTTTTATTTTAGCAAAACTTGCAAGAAAAGTCTAGTGGTGATAAAATAAAAGATAGTTAAAAATATTATTTTCGAAAGGAATTTAAGTGGAGAATAAAGAGGAGAAACTTTTTAAGATGCGCCACAGCCTCGCTCATATTATGGCAGCGGCAGTTCAGCAAATCTACCCAGACGCGAAGTTTGGTGTTGGTCCAGCAATTAATGATGGATTTTATTATGATATTGATTTAGGCGAAAATAAAATTTCAGAAAAAAACTTTGGAAAAATTGAAAAAGCTATGCGCCGAATTATTGCTGAAAAGCAAGATTTTGTGCGAAGTGAAGTTTCAATTGAAGAAGCAATTTCTTGGGCAAAAGAAACTAATCAACCATATAAATTGGAGCTCTTGAATGATTTGAAAAATACTGGCACAACAGACGCAAAAATCCTTGCTGAAGGTGATTTTGAGCTTGGCGATGGTGCTGAAACTGTTAGTTTCTATACTAACGGAAACTATAAGGATTTGTGCCGAGGTCCACACCTTTCGAATACTAGCGAAGTTGGCGCTTTTAAATTGATGCGTGTGGCGGGTGCTTATTGGCGTGGTGATGAGAAAAAACCACAGATGCAGCGGCTTTATGGAGTAGCTTTCGAAACTCAAGAGGAACTTGATGAATATCTTGAACGAATGGAAGAAGCCAAAAAACGCGACCATCGCAAACTTGGTAAAGAACTTGATTTATATACCGTTTCTCCACTTGTTGGTATCGGTCTACCACTTTTCACGCCGCGTGGAACAATTTTACGTGATGTTTTAGCTAACTACTCAAATCAATTACGCCAAAAATACGGTTTCGAAAAAGTTTGGACTCCGCACATTACTAAAAAAGATTTGTATGAAAAATCTGGACATTGGGCTAAATTTGGTGAAGAGCTTTTCTTGGTGAAATCTCAGGTTACTGGCGGTCAATTTGCTTTAAAACCAATGAACTGTCCGCACCATACGCAAATTTTTGCTTCGAACCCAAGAAGCTATAAAGATTTACCAATCCGTTATCTTGAAACTACGACAGATTACCGTGATGAACAGACTGGTGAGCTTGGCGGTTTGAACCGTGTTCGCTCTTTAACGCAAGATGATTCACATATTTTTTGTCGAACTGATCAAATTGAAGGTGAAATTCAGAATCTATTAGCTGCTGCCCATGAGCTTTATTCTGGAATTGGAATGAAACTTCGCGTGCGTTTGAGTTATCGTGATAATTCTGATAGCTATCTCGGTGATTTGGCAGTCTGGGAAAGCGCACAAAATCAGCTTAAGAAAGCGGTTATTTCGAATAACTTAGATTATTTCGAAGAAGAGGGTGAAGCAGCATTTTACGGGCCAAAAATTGACTTTATGGCAACTGATGCAATTGGCCGTGAACATCAAGTGGCAACAGTTCAGCTTGATTTTGTCCAGCCTGAGCGATTTGAACTTTCATATAAAAATTCTGAAGGCCAAGATGAACAGCCTGTGATGATTCACTGTGCTTTACTTGGTTCAATTGAGCGGTTTATGAGTGTTTATATTGAGCATAAGGCTGGCTGGTTTGATTTTTGGGTAGCTCCTGAGCAAGTTCGAATTTTAACAATCAACGATACTTTAAATGATTATGTTGAAGAAGTTTCGAAGATTCTTTCAGCTACTGTTCTTGATTCTCCAGTTAGATTTAATGAGATTCGCTATTCGGTAGATGGACGCAATGAATCATTAGGAAAGAAGATTCGTGAGGCAACTGCAATGAAAATCCCGGTTCAGCTAATTATTGGCCCTAAAGATAAAGAAAATAATGAAGTGAGTATTCGATTTAGAAAAGATGGTGAATTCGTTGAAGAAAAAGTTACTCTTCAAGATTTAGCGGAATTTATTCGAAAAATATAAAGTATGAGAAATAACACTTTAGTTATAATCACTGGCCCTACCGCAAGCGGGAAGACGAGCTTGGCTATAAAATTAGCCAAGCTTTTTGGCGGTGAAATTATCTCTGCTGATTCGCGAGCTATTTATAAAGATATTGATATTGCTTCTGCTAAACCTACAATTGAAGAGCGAGATGGAGTTCCTCATTGGGGTTTTGATCTAGTTGAACCTGGAGAGCGTTTCACTGCGGCAGATTTTAAGGAGTATGCTTACGAAAAAATTGAAGATATTTTAGATCGTGGTAAAATTCCATTTTTAGTTGGCGGAACTGGATTATATATTGATGCGGTTTTATATAATTATGACTTTGGTGGTGAATTAGATGATGGTTTTCGAGAAGATCTGAACCAGAGAACCATCGAAGATTTACAAAAGTATATTTTTGAAAATAAAATCGAAATGCCAGAAAATAATAAGAATAAGCGATATTTAATTCGATCAATAGAAAAAAAGCATAAGTAAAAAAAGGGTGAAAGTTGTAAAAAAACACAATAAGTATAATAATATTGTTGTAGGAATAACAACTAATCGTGAAGAACTCCGAGAAAAAAATCTTTAAAAAGAAATGAATTTTTTTAACTCTGGAATAATCGAAGAATACAAAAAAAGTTGAACAGAAGTATGGACCAAATTCTGAAGCAATGACAGCAAATGCTTATCCATTAATTCGAAAGTTTTTTTGAGTGGAGATTTAGATAAAAAGGAACTTATCGATAAGATGTCTGTGCGGGATTGGAGATTAGCTAAAAGACAGATAACTTTTATGAAGAGAAATAAAGATATAGTGTGGCTTGATTTAAAAGATGCTGAACAATTTATTATTTCGAAAATTAATAAATGTATAAAAAAGTTGTAAAAAGGTCTGGTTGATTTTTTTGAAAAAAATATGGTAAAATAGATTTATGGAACAGAGTATAAATGCATTATTTGGCTCAAAAACGAGGGTTAAACTTTTAAACCTATTTTTCAATAGTCCAGAAGAGAAGTTTTATGTTCGTGAAATATCGCGAATTATTGATGAACAAGTTAACTCTGTTCGGAGAGAACTAACCAACCTTGAAAGTATTGGTGTTGTAAAAAACTCGACAGAAGATAGGAAGATTTTTTATCAAGCAAACCAGAGGTTTAAATACTACCTTCCGCTAAGAGCGATATTTGCTGGAGCTAAAATGAATGAGAGTACTTCTATGGATAAAAAAATATCTTCTATAGATAGATGGCAGCCTGAAGTTGAAAACGTTCAAAAACAAATGGATATTCTTGTACTATTTGGCATTTTTGTTGATGATGTAGATTCAGATATTGATATTCTAATAGTTGGGAATAACCAGGATAAAAAGCTTTCGAATTGGGCTTCAGATATTGAGAAGAAAGAAGGCCGTGAGCTAAACTATATGATTTTATCTATGGAGGATTTTTTTACTATAGATACACCACACAAGATACCTTTTATAAAAAGGGTTATTCGAAAAATAATTATAAAATAGTCTTTGATAAAGAGAATATACTTGAAAAAAATTATAATGGGAGTAAAAAAATGTTTGATATTGAATATAAGGGCGCAAACAGTATTGTAATTTCTACAAAAAAAGATTTCATTAGTAACTGACCCTAAGCATTCTATTTTTGGTGACAAAGATTTAGTTATTAAAGATGGGGTTGAGCTTACCACCGAGGAGAGGTTTAAAACTGGTAATAAAGACTTTAAGCTTTCAATATCCTATCCTGGAAGTTATGAAGTGTCAGATTTTACTATAAATGGCTATCAAGAAAAACGGCATATTGATGAAGACAAGGATGGTAAGAAATCTGTAATATATAGTGTTGAAGTTTGTGGTGTTAGGATTGGTATTTTGGGAAATATTGATCCAAATTTATCTGACGACCAACTTGAGAATCTTGGTGTTTTGGATATTTTAGTTTTACCGATTGGCGGTGGCGGATACACTCTAGATGCAACCGCTGCGTCAAATATTGCTAGAAGGTCTGATGCGAAAATAATTATTCCTGTTCATTATGCTGATGATGGGATTAACTACGAAGTTACTCAATCTGATTTTGCACTTTTCGAAAAAGAACTAGGTGTTGATGTTGAAAAAACTACAAAGTATAAAGTGAAATCGGCTACAAGCTTACCTGAGAAAATGATAATAGTTAAAATTGAACGGACAAAATAATATTTTTAAAAAAAGAGTCAATCTTTCGAAGATAGACTCTTTTTATATAAGAAAAAAACCCACAAAATTGTGGGAATTTTCTTTTGAGATAAAAAAATATTATAGAATACCTTTTTTCTTCAAAGTTCGGATAGCTGCGGTGCTCAAATTTAGTCGAACTTTTTTACCGTCAATAATAATAGTTTTTCTTTTTGGATGTTCGGCTTAAAAAGTTCGTTTTTGTGCGTCGCAATGAAAAAGCTAACGTTGTTTCCGTGTTGCTTTCCTTTTCCTGTTAAATCACATACTGCCATTTTAACTCTCTTTACTTTAATATTTACAATCTGTTCCATTATAACGTATTTTTTTAAAAAAAGGTCAAGTGGTGTATAATAGATATATGGTTTTTATAATATTTATATCTATAATTTCAATATTGGTAACAATGATTGTTCATGAATTTTCTCACGGATTCGTCGCCTATTTATTGGGTGATGAAACAGCAAAAAAAGGAAGGGAAGATTAACTCTAAATCCAATTGCGCATTTAGATCCTTATATTAGTATTATTTTACCGATATTGTGTGTATTTTCGAATCTTCCTGTGATTGGCGGTGCAAAACCTGTCCCAGTTGATTCTAGGGAGCTTAAATGGGGCAAATGGGGTATGGCTCTCGTTGCTCTTGCTGGGCCTTTATCTAATTTTATAATGGCGCTCATATCCTTTACAATAATGCACTCTTTAAACTTATCACATGGTGATATTGCTGCTATTTTTGGTAGATTTACGCTAATTAATTTGAGCTTAGCGATTTTCAACTTAATTCCGATTCCGCCGCTAGATGGTTCGAAAATTCTTCAACCATTTGCACCAGAGTTTGTTCAAGATTTTTTTGACAGGCTGGAATCTTATGGTTCAATTTTTATTTTAGCTTTAATGTTTTTGTTTTCTACCGTAATTTCTAATTATATTAACTTCTCAATGAGTCTCATTCTTGAAGGGTTCTCAGCTTTTTTACGGATTTTTGGTTTGTAGAATTTAAAACACTGGATTTTTTTATTTTTAAAAAAATTGGTATAATTAAAGTAAGCCCTGCTGGCGAATGATTTTTCCTGAATAATCATTTATAAAGGAACTCCAAACGATGATCTACTATCGTGGTAGTAGGTTGAGGAGGTATCCACCGTATAATTTTATGCGGGGAAAATATCAAAGTTGGCGGGGCTTTTTATATTTGTTAAAATTTGGTATAATAGAAGATAGCTTGTTAGATGGTCGCTAATTTAAAATTAGAGGAAAGTCCGGGCAGCATAGAGCAAGGCAGTTGTTAACGACAACCGAGGGAAACCTTAGGGAAAGTGCCACAGAAACGATACCGCCTGAAAAGGTAAGGGTGAAAGGAGTGAGGTAAGAGCTCACAGTTGCTCGCGGTGACGCGAAGCAAGAGGTAAACCCTGTCTGCTGCAAGGAGAATTATAAAAATGGTTGCTCGCCATAATTCGATAACCGCTTGATTTAAGGAGTAATTCTTAAACTAGATAGATGACTATCCACGACAGAACCCGGCTTATAGACAAGCTTTTAATTTTAAACTAAAAATCACACCTCTTTCGAAAGTGTGATTTTTAGTTTTTTATTGAAGAATTATTTTACTGATTCAACAATTTTTGCAAAAGCTTTTGGCTCGCTAACTGCTAATTCTGCAAGAACTTTTCGGTCAAGTTCAATATTTTTAGCTTTCAAGCCAGCGATAAGCTTTCCGTAAGTGATTCCGTTTTCGCGCGCTGCAATATTGATTCGAGTAATCCATAGGGCTCGAAGATCTCGTTTGCGATTTCGGCGGTCACGATATGCGTATTGCAATGAGCGGATTACGCCTTGTTTAGCTAATCGATATGAGCGCGTTCGCGCATGTTGCATACCTTTAGCTGCTTTTAGGATTTTCTTATGCTTTGCTCGTGCTGTTACACCTCGTTTTACTCGCATATTATTTTACTCCCAATGCTCGTTTAATATTTTTAGCCATTGCTCCTTCTACAGTTGCAGTGGTGTTAATTCGTCGTTTTCGACTTTTGCTTTTCTTGGAAAGCATGTGGTTCTTAAAGGCTCGACGGCGTACTACTTTGCCGCTTCCAGTAAGCTTCATTCGCTTTGCTGTGCCCTTATGTGTTTTTAATTTAGGCATTATTATTTACTCCTTACTACCAAACTCAGATTGCGGCCAGCCATCTGAGGTTTTTGCTCGACTATAGCTTCTTCTTCGAGAAGGGAAACAATTTTATTAGCCATTTCAAATCCAATTTCTTTATGAGCCATTTCTCGACCCTTGAAAACGATTTGAATTTTAACTTTATTTCCTGCAGACAAGAATTTTTTAACTTTTCGAAGTTTTATATCTAGGTCTCCAGAACCAATTTTTAGCCCAAAGCGCATTTGTTTAAGTTCAACTTGTTTAGCTTTACGCTTATTCTTCTGCTGTTCTTTCATTTTTTGATATTGGAATTTACCCCAATCAATAATTTTAACAACAGGTGGTTCAGCGTTTGGTGAGATTTCTACAAGATCTAGCCCTGCTTCTTGAGCAAGATTAAAAGCCTCTTTCGAACTCATAATTCCAAGTTGTTCGCCACTTTGACCGATAACGCGAACTTCGCGAGCGCGAATTTCTTCGTTTATTCGAATTTTTTTGCTAATAATTTTCCTTCCTTTCGAATTGCTATTTTTTTCAGCAATTTACTCGCATATTATTTTTATCAAATTTTTTTAAAAATAAATCAAGTATTTTACTTAATTTTTCATTTTTATGACGATATTGTAAAGCTTCACCAATGTGATTTGCTTTAATATCTTTTGATGAATCGAGGTCTGCGATTGTGCGTGAAACTTTTAATATCTTTAGAAATGCACGAGCGGATAAGTCAAGCTTTTGATGTTGCTAAATTCAATAGATCTTCAGCTTCTTTCGAAATATTAAATTTATTTTTTTACATCATTAGTTTTAATCATACTGTTGTATAAATTACTGCAAGTATAACGCTTATGCTGTAATTCTAACGATATTTCTATCTGTTTTTTAGCATTAGCATGTTCAGAATTTTGGTTGCTATTCTTTGAAAGAAGATTTTTGTTATGTATTCTATCGACATTGACAACCATATCAATTCTATCCATTAATGGTCCAGAAAGCTTTCTTTGGTAACTAAGAATTTGGGTGGATGAACAAGTGCATTCTTTTGTTGCATCTCCATAAAAACCGCAAGGGCAGGGATTCATTGTTGCAATAAGCATAAAATTTGCAGGATAAGAGCTTTTTCGATTTGTGCGAGTTATGGTTATTTTTCTATCTTCTAACGGCTGCCGTAAGCTTTCGAGTACAGATTTGGGGAATTCTGGCATTTCGTCTAAAAATAGAACACCATTGTGTGCTAGACTAATCTCGCCAGGTAAAGCTTTCGAACCACCTCCAATTATGGAAACTTTACTTGCGGTATGATGTGGCGTGCGAAAAGGCCTTGAAATATTTGAGTTAATTTCATCAACTAAACCGTGAATTTTTAAAACTTCTAATAACTCACTTCTCGAAAGCGGTGGCAATAGATTTAAAGCGGCTTGGGCGAGCATTGTTTTTCCTGTTCCTGGAGGGCCAGTTAGTAATATATTGTGTCTTCCAGCTATCGCGATAGTCAGAGCTCTTTTTGCTTGTTCTTGACTGATAATATCATCAAGAATAATACTATCGTTATTATCTTTAAGAGTGTTAATATTTTCTTCATTTTTTATTATTTTTTCATTTTTAAGATGAAGAAAAATCTCTTTAAGATTCCTCGCACCAATTAATTTTACGCCGTCTATTATTGAGCTCGTTTCTAAATTTTCAATAGGTAAGAAAATTTCTTGAATTCCGTGGCCTCGAAGTTTTTCAACAATATTGATAATACCTTTAATTGGTCTAAGATCTCCATTTAGCGATAACTCACCAACAAATGCGCGGGATTTTAATTCGTTTTGCTTTAGTTGGTTTGAGAGCGTTAAAATTGAAATTGCAATAGGTAGGTCGAAAAAAGTTCCATCTTTTGGGATTTCTGCAGGTGCCAAATTGATGATAATTTTCTTAGTAGGGAAATCTAACATTGAGTTTTTTATTGCGCTTCGAACTCGCTCTTTTGCTTCATCGATCGCTTTATTTCCCATTCCAACAATTTGTAGACTTGGCAATCCTTTCGAAGAATCTCCTTCCACCTCAATAATCTCTGCTTCATAGCCAATTGGCGCGGCTGATATAACTTTACTCACCATAATGTAATAATTTTATCATAAGCATTTAAAAATCTCAATTTTATGATATAATGTAAGTATGTTGGGGCTGAATTAGCTTTAGACAAGAGGAATTTAACAGTTTGGCTTGCAAGTCGTTTACTGCGTAAAGTATTAAATAAATGCAAAAAAACTTTGCAGCTAAAGTTGCAGCATTCTTTGCTCCAGCTTCAGCACCAGTTGCTGCTTAATTTTACTAGCAACCATTTTTTTCGAAATGGGGCAGTGCGTATTTCGAAAAAGTGTCATATTTTTTTCACTGATAGCTTAAAAATTTTTCGCGACAAATTTTTAAGTGAGATTTTTTTCGCAACTTTTAATATTTTTTTGTTGATTTTTTTGAGTATTAAATTTTAACCAAAAATTAACTAAACTTGTAGAAGGCTAAAATGTTACCTTTTTGGACCCGAGGGCAGTTCTCGGCAGCTCCACCAAAAAATATTTTTTTAAGAGCATCTTTTATACAAGATGTTTTTTTATTTTTTTAAAAAAATAAAAAAATGAGCGACTGCGAGGAACGCTCATTTTATAAATAGTAATGTGGAGTTTTTTTGATTTTTTTAATTTTTAGAGTTTTGTGTGAACTGCGGAAGTCACTTGAAATAATTTTTTTATTTTTTTGGCTCATGTATAAACTTTTTTTATTCATAAGCTACCTCTATAATAATCTAAAAATAAGCATAAAAGTCAATACTTTTTTTAGATTTTTTTGTATAATTTTTTTGTTCATTAAAATTAACAGATTTAAACGTGTTAAAAAGTACAACAAAACTTATTTTTATTATGCTTATGGTATTGACTTTTTGAAATTGTTATGATACAATTTAAATAGCTTTTGAAAAGAAATAAAAAAAGCAAAAAAATAAAAAAATAGTTATTGTACATTCCACCAAGCACATTATAAATTTTAAAATTTGATAATTTTGAGTTGTCCGGTATTCTTTACGGAGTTTGAACGGCGATTTGAAATTAAGGTTTATGAAATCGTCATTGGATTTTTAACTTACTTTCGAAACGCCAAAAAGCTCCGCAAAAAATAGCGTAGAGCGCTGAGGCTAATAAGTACTTATATTTTTCAAAAGAAAATATTCAAGGAACCCTCAATGAAATATGCTTCTCCTTGCGAGAAGCGGTCAACTAGCTCAAAAGAGTAGGCATCAAAAGAGTAGGCCGTAGACCACATATTTTAGTAAGGTATTTTGTTATGATGGAAATCTACTTGTTTGCTCTTTGTACTTGCTTACTCTTTGGGCTGAATCTAACAAAATGGTATTATATTATGATTTTTAAAAAAATTATTTTTTTAGTCTGTCTGGGTTGTCGGGTATTGGTATTTTTTTAATACTAACTCAAACTTCTCCTAATAAAGTTGGTCCAGTTGGGATCCTCGCATTATTTGCAATGATATATTTGGTTTTTTTCTTGGTATTATTGCGATATTTTTATATTCTTCACATCGAGTTTTTTCGCTTGCATATTCTTTATTTAGAAAGGGTCAGCCTTCACTAAAAAAAGCAAGAAAAAAATCCATCTTTCTTTTTGAAATATTCTGCTGCGCTCGCTTTTTGCTCCAATTGGAATTATAGCAAAACAATCCACCGGCGGAGTTGGAATATTTGAAATATTATTATTGATAATTATTGAAACAATCGCAATAATTTACATTTCAAAACGCTAACGTTTGTGATATAATAGTTACATATGGAACCGCAAAAAAATCTTGAAATTCCACGAGTTTTTGAAGCTCAATCGCAACCAATAAATAATCCTCACGAAGTGGGGGATTTTGGCTTTGAGAAAAATATAAACAGAATTGATAGCGATAAGGCTAGAGCTGAAGCTATGCAAGCTTTTTTTCAAATCAAGATTTTCAGCAGCCAATTTCACAAGCTATTTTGCCAGCGGTTCAGGAATCGTCAGCAAACAACCCGGTAGCTGTAGTTCCAGCTACCGCAAGAGATATCGACCTCATGGAAGATGAATGGGTGAAAGATTTGAAGAAGATGATAGTTGAAACTAAGGGCGATCCATATGCTCGCGAAGTTCGATTTAAAGAAATGCAGATAGACTATTTGAAAAAAAGATATAACAGAATTATAAATGGTGGGAAGTGATGGGAATTTGGATAATATTATTTATTAGCTTTGTAATTATTTGCGTGGCTTCTTATTTTGCTTTTGATCAATACAAAAGAATGGTTCAAGAGGCGAAAAATTATGAGCGTGGTTTAAAAATGGTGCCAATTCGAATTCACCTTCCACCTCCAAGTGATGATCTTGAGGTTGGCGGTCGTGATGAGCGGGATGTTGTAGATGAAGTTCTTTCTGAGGCTCAAACAATGTATAATATTATTGCAAGCACTGCAACGAAAGGGTTTAAAACTAAACTTTATGGACAAAGACATATTTCTTTCGAAATTATTGCAAGTGATGGTCTTGTTCGTTATTATGCGGTCGTTCCTGCGGTTTTGACCGAAACTATCAAGCAAGCAATCTCTGCTGCATACCCAGCAGCTCGTCTTGAAGAAGTTGAAATAGAAAATATTTTTTCTCAACAAGGAAAGATGCAAGGTGTGATTGGCGGTGAATTTGAACTTAAAAAAGACTACTTCTATCCAATTGCAACGTATCAAGAAAGTCGTCGTGATGCTGCCCGTGCATTATTAGATGCCTTGAGCGGTGTTGAACGTGGAGATGGAGCGGCTATTCAAATTATGTTCAGGCCTGCACCTGAGAGTTGGACTCTTAAATCTAATGAAAAGGTTGAGTCAATTCGAAAGGGCAAAGGTAAGAAAAATAATAATACTACAGCCGTACTTGATATTATGGAAGCTTTATGGAAACCGCCTACATACGGCTTAAACACTTCGAATACCGAATATCCACAGCTTACGGCTTTAGAAAATGAAGAAGTCCAAGCGATTGAAGATAAAACTAAATATCCAGGTTATGAAGTTTTAACTCGGGTGGTAACTTCTTCTTCAACGGCTTCGAAAAGCCAAGCAATTTTACAATCTATCGTCTCGGCATTTTCTTTATTTGATTCACCACGATATAATGGTTTCAAATTTAATATGACTAATAATATTGATGAATTAGTTACTGCTTATATTTTTCGATTTTTCCCTCAAAGTACGAATCAGAATATCCTGAATAGTGTTGAACTTTCAACAATTTTTCACTTGCCAAATCAAAATTCAATTCCAACGGGCAAAATTGAGCGTCAAAGAATTCGACAAGTTGATGGTCCAACTGAGCCAATGAAAGAAGGTCTATTGATTGGAGTAAATGAGTTCCGCGGTATTGAAAAGCAAATTCGTCTTGGAGTTAACGATCGCCGCCGCCATACATATATCATCGGTCAGACTGGTATGGGTAAATCTAAGCTCCTTGAAAATTTGGCTTATCAAGATATAATGGACGGACGAGGTTTCTGTTTTATTGATCCGCACGGAGACTCTGTTGAAGAATTACTTGGTATGATTCCTCAATCTCGAATGGACGATGTGATTTATTTCGATCCGAGTGATACTGAGAATCCACTTGGTTTTAACATTTTTGAGGCCTCAAGTCCTGAAGAAATGGATTTTGTGATTTCCGAGACTAATTCAATGCTAAAATCCCTCTATGATCCGGGAAATACTGGTGTTGTTGGCCCTCGAATGGAAAATATTGTTCGAAATGCGGCGTTGCTACTAATGAGCGACCCGGATGGGGGAACTTTTATGGATATTCCAAAAGTCCTTGTCGACCCAGAGTTCGCAAAGCAAAAAATTAAGTACCTTCGAAATCAACGTGCAATCGACTTTTGGACTAAAGAGTGGCCAGCTTCGCAAAAATCTAATGATGCAGGAGAACTTGTTTCTTGGGTTGTTTCTAAGTGGGCGCCCTTCGAAAGTGGCTTGGTTAATAATATTATTGGCCAAAAAAAGAGTGCATTTAGTATTCGCGAAGTTATGGATAATAATAAGATTTTGCTCGTAAATCTTTCGAAAGGTAAACTTGGAGAGGCAGCAGCAAAACTCCTTGGTATGGTTTTTGTGATGAAGTTTCAAGCGGCAGCAATGAGTCGTGCAGATATACCTGAGGACCAACGAAAAGATTTTTGTCTATTTGTCGATGAGTTTCAAAACTTTGCAACCGATTCTTTTGAATCTATTTTGTCTGAAGCTCGAAAATATCGCCTGAATTTAATTTTAGCAAACCAGTTTACAACTCAGTTGAAAGATTCGATCAAGGGTGCTATTTTCGGTAACGTTCCTAACAAGATTGTTGGTAGGATTGGTATTGATGATGCGGAAGTTCTTCAAAAGGCCTTTACACCAACATTTACCGCTGAAGATTTAACCAAAACGCCTAATTACAACTCAATTACAACTGTTTTAGTTAATGGATTTCCGTCAGCTCCATTCACAATGAAACTTTTGCCTCCTTTTGGTAAATCCAATCCAGAGATTCGTGAAGGACTTCGAAAATATTCAGCTTCAAAATATGGTCGTCCTCGAGCTATTGTTGAAGATGAAATTCGAAGGCGTTTAAGTGTTAATCCTGGAGCTAATTTATCTCAGCCGCAGTTACACCAAACTCAGACGCAACAAAAAAATCAAGTTAGTTGGCAAGAAAGGGCATTCTCGGGCAGCGCTAATAATGCTAGTCTGAATAATTCTGACAATAGTATTAAAAAAAGATTCATTTTTTTGAATGATTGGCTAAAAAAAGAGGGATGAAATAAGGAATAATAATTCAAATACTAATACCCAACAAAAATCGAACAGATGTTTCTTTAAAGAGTGATTTAGCGAGAACTTTTCAGAAAAACATTATGCAGAACCAAAGTGTAAGTTCTTATAGCGCAAATAATTCAAATAATCTAAATAATCCACAAGTTCAGCAAAAACATTAAGCCGCAACAAATTCAAAAATGATTCTGTAATTCAGGATGTAAGGACATCCAATAATTTGAGTAATAGATCTTCGAATATCGCTAAGAATGACTATAAAAAAAGTTGATGATGGCGAGATTATATTTAAAAATTAGGTAGTTAGTAACTACCTAATTTTTATTTTTTTGACTAATCTTATAATAGACAAAAAGATAAATAACGTTGATATTAGGTATATCAAAAATCTCTGATCTTACAGAGAATCCGTTAAATATTGAAATATAAAGAACGGAGTAATAAATAATTAATGATAATATTATCGATATAAAAAAAGTACTTTTTGGCTTTATTATCTTTTTCGACAATATTTAGTAAAAAAATCTAAAATGCTAGAGTGAAAAAAATACTTCGAAAAAAAGATTATTTTTGAAATTCGAATCTTTATGTATGAAATCTAATATTTTTTTGGTAAGTTTGATTATTTTTGCATTATTTTTATTTCTCCTAAGTATTGACTAAAAATAGCGTATTTCTTTTGTATAATAAATTTGTACGAAGTGCCATAATTATTGATATGAAAAAAATAGAACAGTTAAAAAAATAGTAAAATTATATATTGCTCAAGAACTGGGACTGAATTTAATAAGTAATCAATATTTTTTTATAAAAAGGACATTTTATTGGGGTTTTCGAAATTTCACCAAAATTTAATTTAATAAAAGCAATCAAATGATTCTCCCTGTTTTTTTAAAAAGTTGGGATTCTATCTTTAATTTTTTTATTGCAAAAAAATTTGCTTTTTTGATTCTCCGGGCTCAATACTAGAATTATTCCAATATACTATGCCATCTTTGATATTATAATCTCCTCCATCAAGGAGGTCGGCATATTCTAGTATGTCTGATATATTGACTTCGAAATTTGAATCCTGAACTATTTTTTTGAATTATTAGTTACGGTCAGTGTATAAGAAATGATATCTTTAGGCTGGAGTGGGCGTTTTTGCTGTTGATTTTTACAGTATAAGTTAGGTTAGGATTAAATGATGTTTTTTTACTATATTATTAGATATAGTTTTTCGAAGGTAAGATATTAGTTAAAAAAATATTGTGAAAAAAATACAAAAACAATAGCAAAAAAATATTAAAAATCCACCATTTTTAAATCATTTTTTTAGTTTTTCTTTTTATAATCTTGTATTTTTTTGCCCATAGAAGGGCTGCGGTAATAACCTAAAAATAATATCTTTAAACATATCCCACCTTTTAACTTAATGCTTATATTTTAGCATATTTTTTTATAAAAAAATAAGCTTTTATTTGAATTTTTTTATGAAATAAGGTATAATACAGATATAAATTTTATTTATGGAAGTTCTGAATGAGAGGTAAGAATGTCTAAACAAAAAGAAAATAATTACGACGGTTCTCAGATCCAAGTTCTTGAGGGTCTTGAACCTGTTCGAAAGCGCCCCGGAATGTATATCGGTTCAACTGGCTATGAAGGTGTTCATCATCTTATTAAAGAAATTGCCGATAACTCTATTGACGAAGCAATTGCTGGCTACGGCACAAAAGTTATTGTGCGAATTTTAGATGACGGTGGAATTAATATTACAGATGATGGACGCGGTATTCCTGTTGATATTCATCCAAAAACTGGAAAAAGTACACTTGAAACTGTTTTAACTGTTCTTCACGCTGGTGGAAAATTCGGCGGTGGTGGATATAAAGTTTCATCTGGTTTGCATGGTGTAGGCTCGAGTGTTGTGAATGCTCTTTCAACAAAAATGATTGCTGAAGTTGTTAAAAAAGGCCAACTTTATCGGATTGAATTTGAGCGAGGTGCTCCAACTACTGAACTTAAGAAACTTGGCAAAACTGACCGCGAAGATGGAACAAGTATTACGTTCTATCCAGATCCAACAATTTTTAAAGAAACGGTTACGTTTGACTATAAATGGGTTGTAAATTATCTTCGACATCAAGCATATCTAACTAAAGGTGTTTACACTCAAGTTGATGATGAGCGAACTGGTGAGCGACAGGCTTTCTATTTTGAAGGTGGAATTCAAAGCTACGTAAAAAGTTTGAACGTTGGTAAAGAGGTTCTTTCAGATCAACCTTTTTATGTTGAAAAGAAGGTTGAAGATTCTATTGTCGAAGTAGCGATTCAATATAATGACAGCTATAATGAAAATGTTCGAGCTTTTGCTAATAACGTTATTAACCCCGATGGCGGAACGCATGTTGTTGGCTTTCGAAGTTCATTAACTCAAACAATTAACGAATATGCACGAAAAAACAATCTTCTTAAAGAAAAAGAAGATAACCTTTCGGGCGATGATATTCGTGAAGGTTTGACTGCAATTATTTTGGTAAAATTGCCAGACCCACAATTTGAAGGTCAGACTAAAAATAAGTTAGGAAATCCAGAAGTTCGCCGATATGTTCAACAAGTAATGAATGAATATTTTTGGCTATTATCTTGATGAAAATCCAGCAGTTGCAAAAAAGATTGTTAATAAAGCGCTTCTTGCGGCTCGAGCACGAAAAGCTGCGCGTGCGGCTCGCGAAAATGTGATTCGAAAAGGTGTTTTGGATGGCTTAAATTTGCCAGGAAAACTTGCCGATTGTTCTTCGAAAAAACCAGAAGAGTGCGAACTTTATATTGTTGAGGGAGATTCAGCGGGTGGTTCAGCCAAAAATGGCCGTGATGCTCGAACGCAAGCAATTTTGCCGCTTCGAGGTAAAGTTTTAAATACAGAGCGTGCACGCCTCGATAAGATGCTTGCAAATAATGAGATCGTTTCGTTAATTAAAGGAATGGGCGTTGGAATTGGAGAACAATTTGATATTTCTGGCTTGCGATATCATCGAATTATTATTATGACCGATGCCGATGTTGACGGAAGCCACATTGCAACTCTTTTGATGACATTCTTCTTCCGCTATATGCGAGAAGTTGTTGAAGGTGGCCATATCTATCTTGCAAAACCTCCGCTTTTCTTGTTGAAAGGTGCAGGAAACAAACACTATTATGTTTATAGTGATGAAGAGCGTGACGCAAAGATTAAAGAATTGATCGAAGAGCGAAAAGCTCGCGGAACAAACATTAATCCAGAAGATAATGAAATTAAGCAAGCTGGTCTTACAGGAATTCAGCGCTATAAGGGTCTTGGTGAAATGGACGCAACTCAGCTTTGGGAAACTACAATGAATCCAGAAAACCGCGTACTTGTTCAGTTGAAGCTTGAAGATGCCGAAAAGGCGGATGCGATCTTTACAAAACTTATGGGAAGTGAAGTTTCAATGCGAAAAAGCTTTATTCAAGCAAATGCAAAATATGTTAACCTTGAGGAATTGGATGTTTAATTATGGAAGATAAGAATAAAAAACCTCTTGAGGGTGAAATTGTTGAACAACAAAACCATTCGAAAGTTTTAGAATATCGAACGGTCGAAGATGTGATGGAAGACTCATTTCTTCGATATTCGATGTCGGTGATTATCGATCGCGCGCTACCAGATGTTCGTGACGGAATGAAGCCGGTTCACCGTCGTGTGCTTTACACGATGGGTGAAATGGGTGTTCGACCTGGATCAGCATTCAAAAAATCTGCGCGTATTGTCGGTGACGTAATGGGTAAATATCACCCACACGGTGATAGCTCAATTTACGACTCAATGGTTCGTTTAGCACAAGATTGGGTAATGCGATATCCTCTCGTTGAAGGTCAGGGAAACTTCGGCTCAATGGATGGCGATCCCTGCAGCTGCTATGCGCTATACTGAAGCAAGGCTTGGCCGAATTGGTGATATTTTTACTAAACGATCTTGATAAAGATACGGTTGATTTTCGACCGAACTACGATGGTTCTGAAAGTGAGCCATCGGTTCTTCCAGCAAAATTGCCAAACCTTCTTTTGAATGGTCAAATGGGTATTGCTGTTGGTATGGCAACGAGTATTCCGACGCACAATTTAAGCGAAATCGTTGACGCAACGGTTGAGCTTATAAATAATCCAGAAGCTAGACTCGAAGACTTAATGAAACACGTTAAGGGTCCAGATTTCCCAACAGGTGCTGTGGTTTATGGTGGAGCTCCGATGATCCAGGCTTATCGAACTGGTCGCGGAAGTGTCACTATGCGAGCGGTTGCTGAAATCGTTGAAACTAAACGTGGCCGTCATCAAATTGTTGTTTCAGAGATTCCATACAACGTAAACAAAGCTTCCTTAATCGAAAAGATTGCCGAATTGGTAAAAGAGAAGAAAGTTACTTCAATTGCTGATCTTCGAGATGAATCTGCGCGTGGAACAGTTAAGATTGTGATCGATCTTAAAAAAGATGCATACCCAAAGAAGGTTCTCAATCAGCTTTACAAATTAACACCGCTTCAATCGAATTTCCACTACAACATGCTCGCATTGGTTGATGGCGTTCAACCTCGAGTGCTCGGTTTGAAAGAAATGCTTGACGAATTCGTTAAACACCGTCGTCACGTTGTTCGTCGCCGAACAGAATTCGAACTTAAGAAAGCAAAAGCTCGTGCGCATATTTTGGAGGGCTTAAAGATTGCACTTGATCATATCGATGAAGTTATCGCAACAATTCGAGCTTCAAAAACTACTGATATCGCCGAAAAAGCTTTGCGTGAAAAGTTTGGATTAACTGAAATTCAAGCAAAAGCGATTCTTGCAATGCAACTCCGACGATTAACTGGATTGGAGCGTGAAGCAATCGAGGAAGAATTAGCGGCATTGTTGAAACTTATTGGTGAGCTTGAAGCTATTCTTGCCGACGAAAATGAAATTCTTCGAATTATTAAAGAAGAGCTTCTCGAAATGAAAGATAAGTATGGTGATGAGCGAAAGACTAAGATTATTAATCACGAACTTGGTAAATTTTCAGATGAAGAGCTTATCCCTGAAGAAGAAAGTGTAATTCTTTTAACAGGTGAAAATTACATCAAAAGAACTCTTCTTGCAGATTATCGCCGACAAAATCGTGGCGGAAAAGGTAAGCGCGGAATGACAACAAAAGATCAAGATATTATTGACCAGCTAGTTCCAGCAAGTACGCACGATTGGTTATTGTTCTTTACAAATAAAGGTCGAGTATTTAGGCTTAAAGCTTATGAAGTTCCAGCGGCTAGCCTTCAAGCAAAAGGTGTTGCAGCAGTAAATCTATTACAACTCCAACCTGAAGAGAAAATTACATCAATCATCAAGCTTGAACAAAATAGTAGTACAGAAGATTACCTCTTTATGGCTACCGTAAAGGGTACTGTAAAAAAGACAGCACTTAAAGACTTTGCGAATATTCGAACTAATGGCTTAAATGCAATTAATCTTGATGAAGGTGATGAGCTCCGTTGGATTCAGAAAACTGATGGTCAGAGCGATATTATCGTTTCAACATCAGCTGGTCAAGCTGTTCGATTTAACGAAAACGATGTTCGTGCGATGGGCCGTGCTGCTCGCGGTGTGCGCGGTGTTCGTCTCCGACCAAATGATAATGTTGTTGGAATGGATGTTGCTAAAGATGGAACACAAAAACTTCTTGTTGTTTCAGCAAATGGATACGGAAAAGCAACAAAAGTTTCAAACTTTGAAGTTAAACATCGTGGTGGAATTGGCGTTAAGGCTGCGATCGTGACCGCAAAAACTGGCCCAATCGTTTCAGCTCAAACTTTGCCAGAAGCTGTTTCTGATGCGTTAATGATTTCGAGCGGTGGCCAAACAATTCGAGTTGCTGTCAAAGATATTCCAACTTTAGGTCGAACCACGCAGGGTGTTCGAATTATGAAACTTTCTGATAATGATACCGTGGCAAGTGTTGGCTTAATGGAAGAAAGTCGAGAGGAGGAATGATGCCAAGATATTTAGTAATTTTTGTGTTAGCATGGGTAATTGCGCAAGGTGCTAAATATATTCTAGAAATTCGAAAAGATAAAACTGCAAAATTTAAGCGAATCATCACTGAAAGTGGTGGGATGCCAAGTTCTCATAGTTCAGTGGTGATTGCGCTCGCAACGCTTGTTGGTTTGCATGAAGGTGTTTATTCTTCAATTTTTGGTTTAGCTTTTGTATTTGCGATGATAGTGATATATGATTCAATGAAAGTGAGATTTTCGAACGGTATTCAAGCACAAAGAATTAATGAAATCATTGAAAAGCAGAATTTAAAAATTAAAAAAGTCCGAGTTGTTAAAGGCCACACTCCGCTAGAAGTTGCTGTTGGCTCAGTTATTGGAATTTTTTTATTGGATATACGGCATTTTTTTGCTTGGGTTATAGGCTAAATTAGATAGGCTTTCAAGGCCTATTTAATTTTTTTCTAAATTTTCTTTTTAAAAAAAGTGTTGACTTTTTAAAAAAATCTATTGAGTATAATGGTTAATAGTTCAGCGCGCGGAGTAAAAAGCGGGGTTGAATAAAACTGAACTTTAACAATTTAATTGTGCAAATTTATCGTCAGTCTATTTTATAGATTATCAATTTGATAATTCTTTTTATGGAGAGTTTGATCCTGGCTCAGGATTAACGCTGGCGGCGTGCCTAACACATGCAAGTCGAGCGGCAGCGAGTTTTACACTGAATTCTGGAAGCTTCTAGTTGAAAGAGAAGATTTATTCAAGAATTTTGTGTAAAATGTCGGCGAGCGGCGGACGGCTGAGTAACGCGTGGGAACGTACCCCAAAGTGAGGGATAACGCATCGAAAGGTGTGCTAATACCGCATATGGTCTTCGGATTAAAGCCTTCGGGCGCTTTGGGAACGGCCTGCGTAAGATTAGATAGTTGGTGGGGTAATGGCCTACCAAGTCGACGATCTTTAACTGGTTTGAGAGGATGATCAGTCAGACTGGAACTGAGACACGGTCCAGACTCCTACGGGAGGCAGCAGTGAGGAATCTTCCACAATGGGCGAAAGCCTGATGGAGCAACGCCGCGTGCAGGATGAAGGCCTTCGGGTTGTAAACTGCTTTTATAAGTGAGGATTATGACAGTAACTTATGAATAAGGATCGGCTAACTACGTGCCAGCAGCCGCGGTCATACGTAGGATCCGAGCGTTATCCGGAGTGACTGGGCGTAAAGAGTTGCGTAGGTGGTTCAATAAGCGAATAGTGAAAGCTGGTGGCTCAACCATTCAGATTATTATTCGAACTGTTGAACTCGAGAGCAGAAGAGGTAGCTGGAATTTCTAGTGTAGGAGTGAAATCCGTAGATATTAGAAGGAACACCGATGGCGTAGGCAGGCTACTGGGCTGTTTCTGACACTGAGGCACGAAAGCGTGGGGAGCGAACCGGATTAGATACCCGGGTAGTCCACGCCGTAAACGATGGATACTAGCTGTTTGGGGTATCGACCCCTGAGTAGCGAAGCTAACGCGTTAAGTATCCCGCCTGTGGAGTACGATCGCAAGATTAAAACATAAAGGAATTGACGGGGACCCGCACAAGCGGTGGATCATGTTCTTTAATTCGATGATAACCGATAAACCTTACCAGGTCTTGACATCCTTGGAATCTTTCAGAAATGAGAGAGTGCTTTTTAAGAGCCAAGTGACAGGTGATGCATGGCCGTCGTCAGCTCGTGTCGTGAGATGTTTGGTTAAGTCCATCAACGAGCGCAACCCTTGTCAGTAGTTGTATTTTTCTACTGAGACTGCCCCGGTAACGGGGAGGAAGGAGGGGATGACGTCAGGTCAGTATTTCCCTTACGTCCTGGGCTAGAAACGTGATACAATGGCTAGTACAATGCGCAGCGAAGCCGCGAGGTGAAGCAAATCGCATCAAAGCTAGTCCCAGTTCGGATTGTAGGCTGAAACTCGCCTGCATGAAGTCGGAATCGCTAGTAATCGCAGATCAGCATGCTGCGGTGAATACGTTCCCGGGTCTTGTACACACCGCCCGTCAAACCATGAAAGTCACTAACACCCGAAGTCCGATTCGTCGGCCTAAGGTGGGAGGGATGATTGGGGTTAAGTCGTAACAAGGTATCCGTACCGGAAGGTGCGGATGGATTACCTCCTTTCTAGGGAGAGTTATGCCAAAGGTTCGAGAAATCAACCTTTGAAGCTAGGTCGGTCTTTTCGAAAGTTTTTGTAAATTTTACTTTCGAATTCAGCCTGTAAAGGCAAGACTAAAGTTTACCGCAGACTGAGATAGATTGCACAATTAAGTTGTTAAGATTAAATAGCCTTTCGAGAGATTGGCTATTTTTATTAATAAGAAAAAACTCTTGCATTTTATCAATAAATAATATATACTATTATAGTATTCGTTAAAAAAATCTGGGGATATAGCTCAGTTGGCTAGAGCACCTGCTTTTGCAAGCAGGGGGTCCAGGGTTCGAGTCCCTGATCTCCACCAAAGAAAGCTTTTTGAATATTTTTCGAAATCTTTCTTTGGCCAATTGGTCGAATATGGGCGATTAGCTCAGCTGGTTAGAGCGCGTCACTGATAATGACGAGGTCGGAGGTTCAAGTCCCTCATCGCCCACCATAGAACTCCCAAGAGGGAGTGTTTTTTTATTTTGTAAAAACTTTTCAAAAACTCTTGCATTCAAATGTAAAATAATATATAATAGTATTTACTTAGCGAACGTTCATCCTGAACCTCTGGCGGAGATAATATTGATTAAATCAGTAGAAAAATGCATTTTAATAGAAAATAAATAAAATTGCAAAAAAACTATTGACAAAAAAAATATTCAAAAAAATATAATAGTAAAGCGTTTGAGATCAGGATGATAAGTTCGAATCTTTGAAAGATTGAATTTATAATTTTGCTCTTAAAATGGGAGCGAGAAATTTAACAATTTGGTGATGTAAAAGAAGATAAGAATTTTAAGATTGACGGCAAGTATTGGTCGTTACCAATTACTAGTTAAGTCAATGCATAAAAAGGTACTCAAGGGCACACAATGGATGCCTAGACGTATATTACCGATGAAGGACGTGGAAGACTGCGATAAGCTTCGGGTAGCTGTCAACAAGCTTTGATCCGGAGATTTCCGAATGGGGAAACCCAGCACGAGTCATGTCGTGTTGCTCTCAACTGAATACATAGGTTGTGTAGTGGGAACCACCTGAACTGAAACATCTTAGTAGGGTGAGGAAGAGAAAATAAATAATGATTCTGGGAGTAGTGGCGAGCGAAACTGGAAGAGCCCAAACCTTTTAAGTTTCTACTTTTGTAGATAAGCTGATAGGCGAATACTTAATAAGGGGTTGTGAAATAACATAAGACCAAGTCAGAATACTTAATTTTATTGAGTAGTCTGACTTGCGATAAAAGGCTATCAACTTTTAGTAAGGTAAGAAAATTGCGTGGTTAGCAGAATAGTTTGAATGACTAGCCAAAGAACGTGAAAGCCGTGTACGCGAAAACGACGCAGACCTTATATATGTCATTTCGAGTAGGTCGGGGCACGAGAAACCCTGATTGAATCCGGCTGGACCACCAGCCAAGGCTAAATATAATATACGATCGATAGTGAACTAGTACAGCGATGGAAAGGTGAAAAGAACCCCGGGAGGGGAGTGAAATAGAACCTGAAATTGTGTGCCTACAAGGAGTCGGAGCAGTGCTTGCACTGTGACGGCGTGCTTTTTGTAGAACGATCCAGCGAGTTAATTTCATGCGCCAGGTTAAGTCAAGTGACGGAGCCACAGTGAAAGCGAGCCTGAATAGGGCGATAAGTGCATGGGATTAGACCCGAAACCGGGTGACCTAACCATGAGCAGGTTGAAGCTGCGGTAACACGCAGTGAAGGACCGAACCAGTTTGCGCAGTAAAGCATTTGGATGACTTGTGGTTAGCGGTGAAATGCCAATCGAACTCGGAGATAGCTGGTTCTCCTCGAAATAGCTTTAGGGCTAGCGTCATGTAATATAGCCAACGGGGGTAGAGCTCTGTAAACGACTGGGGCGGGCAACTGTACCCACCGTTAACAAACTACGAATACCGTTGGTGGTACCATGGCAGTTAGAACATCGGGGCTAAGCTCGGTGCTCAAAAGGGAAACAGCCCAGACCATCATCTAAGGTCCCTAAATTAACACTAAGTGGGAAACAAGGTGAAATTTCTTAAACAGCGAGGATGTTGGCTTAGAAGCAGCCATTCATTTAAAGAGTGCGTAACAGCTCACTCGTCAAGAGATTTTGCGTGGAAAATGTAACGGGGCTAAAGTGTTATACCGAAGATATGGATTTCGTTATTCCTACGGGTTTAACGGAGTGGTAGAGGAGCGTTCCTATCTGCGGTGAAGCTCAATCGTAAGGTTGGGTGGAGCGTTAGGAAGTGAGAATGCTGGAATGAGTAACCATAAGAAAGGTGAGAATCCTTTCGGCCGTAAGAGCGAGGTTTCCAGGGCTACTGTAATAATCCCTGGGTTAGTCGGGCCTAAGCCGAGGCGTAGCAGCGTAGGCGATGGACATCAGGTTAATATTCCTGAACCGGTTATAATTTGTATACTGTGTACGGTAAATTAGTCGAAGCGGATTATTGGTATATATCCGTCCAACTTAGCGGGAACGCAAAAGGAGTGAAAGTTAATCTACGGATTAACGATTTTGATGAAAGTACTGGCTAGAAAGCAGATATACGCGTGGTTATAGCCGCCCGTACCGCAAACCAACACAGGTGCTCGAGTCGAGTAGACTCAGGCTTACGAGAGACCCTTCGCTAAGGAACTCGGCAAAACAGCGACCGTAACTTCGGGATAAGGTCTGCCTCCGCATCATTCGATGCGAGTCGTGTTTCAAGCAATTAGGTTAAGATTAATGGTATATATGAGTATCTTAAACTTCTTTACCGAGATAGAACAAGTCAAATGGCTTAGCTTGGAACGTGGCAAACTCGTATCAAACGATGCGGAGGCCGCAGCAAAAGAGCCCACGGAACTGTTTACCAAAAACACAGGTCTCTGCGAACACGAAAGTGGATGTATAGGGGCTGACTCCTGCCCAGTGCTGGAAGGTTAAGGGGAGTGCTTTACGGTGCGAACTGAAGCCCCAGTGAACGGCGGCGGTAACTATAACCGTCCTAAGGTAGCGAAATTCCTTGTCAGGTAAGTTCTGACCCGCACGAATGGAGTAATCATGTGGGCACTGTCTCGGCGAAGGACTCGGTGAAAGTGCATTGGCGGTAAAGATGCCGTCTGTCCATGCCAGGACGAGAAGACCCCATGGAGCTTTACTACAGCTTTACATTGACACGGGTTACATCATGTGTAGCATAGGTGGGAGGCTTTGAAACAGATACGCCAGTATTTGCGGAGCCACAGGTGAAATACCACCCTTGATGTAGTCTTTGTCTTACCATTGCCGTTATCCGGTAATGGGACCGTGTATGGTGGGTAGTTTAACTGGGGCGGTTGCCTCCTAAAGAGTAGCGGAGGCGTTCAAAGGTTGGCTAGCTTCGGATGGAAATCGAAGTGATAGTGCATGCGCAAAAGCCAGCTTGACTGCGAGAATTACAATTCGACCAGAGTGGAAACACGGAGCAAGTGACCCGCTGTAAGAACATTGTTCATTGAATGTGGGATCGACAGCGCACACGGATAAAAAGTTACCCTGGGGATAACAGGCTTATCGCGCCCAATAGTTCACATAGACGGCGCGGTTTGGCACCTCGATGTCGGCTCATCACATCCTGGAGGGGAGCACCTTCAAGGGTTCGGCTGTTCGCCGATTAAAAGTGGTACGCGAGCTGGGTTCAGAACGTCGTGAGACAGTTCGGTTTATATCCGGCATGGACGTAAGGATTCTTGAGGAGATTTGTCTCTAGTACGAGAGGACCGAGATGAACGAACCTCTGGTGTATCGATTGTGGCCACCTGCCGCAGTGTCGAGTAGCTATGTTCGGTTAAGATAAGCGCTGAAAGCATATTAAGCGCGAAACTGACTCCAAGATTAGGAATCCCATGAGGACACAGAAAGATGATCTGTTTGATAGGCGCAAGGTGTAAACCTGGTAACAGGCTAGCCAAAGCGTACTAATAGTCCAATCGCCTTTTTATGTCCATATTCACTAAAATAATCTTGTATTATTGGCGTGAATATGGTAGACTTAACTAGTGTTTGGTGATTATCAAAGATAATCGCTAGTCAATCTAAAATCTTGGCATTACCAAATGATACCAAGGACATCGAAATGAGGTTTTGGCTCACCGCTTAGGAATTTGTGGCGAGTTGAAGCACAAAACCTTTTTTCGGTGCCCATGGCGCTGGGGAAACACCTGTTCTCATTCCGAACACAGAAGTTAAGCCCAGTAGCGGCGAGCATACTACGAAAGTGGGAAAATAGCACGGTGCCGAATTATAAAAAACTCCTCCTAATCGGTGGAGTTTTTTCGTATTTTTCGAAGATTGTCCTTGACTTTCTAAGAAAAAAATGATACAACAAGTTTTATGGAAAGATTTAATAGTAAAATAGAAACAGAAAATAATAATGAATATTCGAAAGAGGCTTTTGATGAGGCTGTAAAAGCGCTTGGGTCAAGGTTTCATGAAGACTGGCGTAAGACTCGTTTAAATGATAATGGTACTTTTGAGCCACGATTAAAAACTACTAAAGATCAAGAATAGATTTTCGCTCACGGAACTAATGAGGTAGATATTGCTAACTCGACTTATGATGAACTACCTGAGGACTGGAAAGGTGAGAATAAGGCTGCTGCAGAGGTTATTGCTAAGATTTTCAATGAATATAGTGGCAATATTGAACTCGAAAACCCAATTATTCGATCGCAAGTTGGTAATAAAATATACGACGCCTGGCTTGAGAGAAATGGCGAATGGGCACCGGAAGAACAGAAATTACCATTTGATAATCTTTCTATTGAAGAACAAGAAAAAGACCTTGAACAAATTAGAATAGCAAAGGAAGTTTTTGAAAATTAGTTATTAACTATAAACTACTAAAAAAATAGCCTTTTGGGGCTATTTTTTTAAGACTATTTTTATATTCAAATAATTCACCTAATTCAATAGGGAATATTTTTTTACTTTTTTTGGTTATATTTTTCGAATTTCATTACTTAATTCATTATATCTTTCAAGAGGAATTTCTATGTGAATAATATTTTCAAAAGGAATATCTTCTAAAGAACGAATTTCAGTTTCGCTAAATATTTTTTTGGTAATTTTTGCAGTTTTGTTTAGGGTTTTTAATGCCAATAATTACTGGGAAATTGCCTTTAATATCAGAGTATTTTTTTCAAAAAGATTCCCATGTATTTTTTTACAAGATTTATTTACTTTTTCCGCTCCAAGATTTTTTTGAATTTATTTTTATTTTTTTCTTTCTCCAACTAAGAATATTTACAAGTGAACACTGAGCAAGTATTGTATATGCTAAAATGTACATTTTTTTGTGTAATGTCGCACAATCCAAAAAAATACTATCGCCAAAGCGAAAAAGTTTTTAGGATTCTTAAAATTATGATTATCTGCATAACATCTAGCAATAATTCTTTTTATTTACTAGAGATATTGATTGCATACTTAATTTTTTTAGAATAAATAATTAAGTAGTCATCTTGTTGGGTTTTTTTAATCCATTTTTTTAAAAATATTATCAAAAAAATTGGTGTAATATTTCTACTGGAATCATACTCAAAGCCTCAGTTCCGTGCCAGAATTTTTACATTTATAATACTATTTTTTTATACTCTTCTAGCTCGTTTTTTTGGTAAAAATTCGGCAAAAGTATTCGAAAATTGTTTTTGAAGCTCTAGAATTGTCTTATTTTTGTATCTTAGTTTTTTTATTGATTTTGGTAAGAAAAAAATATAAATTTGCTTAGGGAGCTCACGGTAGAACTTATTATTTATTCGAAAAAAACATAAGAAAATTATAACATAAACAAATTAGAAATACAAAATATTATAATAAAATAAAAAAAGCTCTTATGTAAATATTGACAAAAAAAGCATAAGTTGTGCTATAATTAAAAACATAATCAAAAAAATAGATTAGATTTTAATAAAACAAAGGAGATTAAATGGCCGGAACAAAGGCGGGCGGTGCAAAAGGCAGCTGCAACTAATAAAGCAAAATATGGAAAAGATTTTTATTCACGAATTGGGCAAAAAGGTGGTAAAAATGGAACAACTGGTGGATTTGCCGCAAACCGTGAACTTGCAAAAATCGTGGGGCAAAAAGGGCGGTCGAATTAGCCGCCGCGGTCCAGCTACAACAAAAAAATTTCAATGACTGACGAATCTGAAGAATCAAAAAAATTGAAGTTCGTGTAGCTTAAAAGATATACAAATAAAATCACGCTTTCAGAATATTGCGTGATTTTATTTTATTTTTTGCCGTAAACTTTTAAAACGAGAATCGTTATTTTGCCAGATGGTTCCGCAAGAGGGGCATTTATATGTTAAATCTTTTTGTTGAAAACCATTTAGTTTGCATTTTGGGCAGAGACTTCTTTTATGTAGCCAATCTCGGTAAGTGTCAAGCTTGCTTTCAGCTAAATTCGAACTAAAACAAAACCCATATTGACTTACAAGGTTATTTCGAACGAGCTCCCAAGCCTCGGACTCCATTTTAAGAAGCTCAATATCAAGCCAAAAATCTTCGTGGCCAAGTAATGCATGAGCTAATTCATGCAAAATTAATAGATGAAAATTTGAAGATTCTGGTTCAAAAAAAATTGTATTTTTCTTTCTTTGACCAATGGAAATCATCACTTTCTTCGAAATTAAACTGAGGAAAGTCATTGCGTAATTTTTCAACAAATTCTAAATTCATCAAAAATTCAACGCCTCTTTTGCAAATTCAAAACAGCCATAAATTACTGTTTCTCTGGGTTTTTGAGCTTGAACGATTTCTGGGCAAGAAATCCCTTCGGGCAGATTTTCGCGAACAATTTGTTCTAGAAAAAGATCGAATTTTTTAAAATTTTCACCAAGGCTACCACCAATAATAATTAACTCTGGCTGAATTATTGGAATTATCACTAAAAATCCACGCGAAATTCTATCGGCAATATTTTGCCATTGTCGTGGTTTCGAAATCTCGCTCGCATATTTACCATAAACATTAAAAATTGCCCGTGCACTCGCAAATTCTTCCCATTCTCGCACTCGACCATCAAATTCAATTGGGATTCTCCCAATTTCGCTATTTTTCAGGCCTTGGTTGATTTTTCCATCTGTTATTATGCCTGAACCAACTCCTGTTGAAAGTGTAATGTAAAGAATATTTTTGAGCTCTATTTTTTTGAATTTTTTTACTTTCGAAAAAGCCCGGCAAGATTGGCATCGTTTTCAACTAAAAATTTTTAATATTTGGAAATATTTTTTTGAAAGTTCAGCTTTTATATTAAAATTCTGCCAGCGTAAATTTTTTTGCCCATAAAATTACGCCGTTTTTCAATAATTCCAGGTTCGGCACAAGAAATTGCTTGGATTACACCCGATTCTAGTTGTTCCGAAAAATTCTTTTTTTAATAACTTTTTTTCAATAATTTCAAGATATTTTTTTGCTGAGATTTTGGCGTTTGAAATTCGAAAGATTTTTAAAAGTTTACCTTCTTTTTGAAAATCCCGCCAATAAAGTTTTTTTGTTCCACCCGTATCAATTGCAATAATCATAGCTCTATTTTACGATGAAAAAAATAAAAATTCAACCTTTTAAAACGCTTGATTTTTTTAGCTCAAAATGTTAAAATGGTAACAATCTATTGGGCAGGTTAATTTTAGCTATGTTCAAAGAAATACAATTAAGGAAGGAGTCTTAAAGACTAATGGCAACAGCCAAAAAAATAACAATGGACGAATTGTTGGCGTCTGCTCCAGAGAGCGTAAACCAACTAAATCAAGGCGAAACTGTTGAGGGAACAATTCTTTCAGTTCGTAAACACGAGATTTTAATTGACTTAGGAGCAAAAGGTGTTGGATTTGTTCCTCGCCGAGAAGCTGGTCATTCAAAAAACCTTGTTGAAGGTGAAACAGTAACAGCAAGTGTTGTTGATACTGAAATGGACAACGGAATGTCGTTGCTTTCTCTTCGAAAAGCTGCAAAAGATCGCGGTTGGGAAGAGGTTATCGAAAAGATGGAAAAAGGCGAAATTATCGAAATTATTCCATTTGATGCTAACCGAGGTGGTTTGCTAGTTGAATATGAAGGAATCCGCGGATTCTTGCCTGTTTCTCAACTTTCAGCAGAACACTACCCACGCGTTGGTGCAAGTGATAAAGATGAGATTTTGAGCCGATTGAATGCTCTTATCGACAAGCCAATCAGTGTTAGAATTCTTGATGCGGATCGCAAAACTAATAAACTTATCTTCAGCGAAAAAGAAGCTATTAAAGATGGCTTAAATGAACGATTTGACAGCTTGAAGATTGGAGATGAAGTTGAAGGCGTTGCGACTGGTGTTGTAGATTTTGGCGTTTTTGTAAATATTGAAGGAATTGAAGGTTTGGTGCACATTTCTGAAATTTCTTGGGAACGCGTAAATAATCCAAAAGATTATGTAAAAATCGGTGATACAATTAAGGCGAAAATTATTGCAATTGATAAAGATCGCCTAAGCCTTTCAATGAAACAACTAACTGAAGACCCTTGGCTTTCAGAAGTTGAACAATTTAAAAAAGGTTCAAGTGTTGAAGGAACTGTAACACGAATTACGCCATTTGGTGCTTTCGTAAAAATTAGCCCTGCAATTGAAGCTCTTGTTCATGTTTCAGAACTTGGCAAAGGAAACGATATCAACCCAGAAAATATCTTTACTCTAAATGAGCGTAAAGAATTTGTAGTTATTGATATCGATAAAGAGAATCGAAAAATCTCTCTTAGCCTTGCAAAATAATTCAAAATTATTCTTGCGCTGAATAGTCGGAAATCGGTTTTGAAATCGGTTTCCGAACTTCAGCTTAAGAAAAATAAAAAAACCAGAGGAGGTTGTATGAGTCAGAAGAAAATCGTAAATATCACAGATTCAATTACTGTTGATGAGCTAGCTGGAGCTTTGAATCTCCCTGTTACAACTTTGATTGGTGAGCTTTTTAAGAATGGAATTGTTGCAACTATTAATCAACGAATTGATTTTGAAACTGCTGTGATTGTGGTTGAAGAACTTGGTTTAAAAGATGTTGAACTTAAGAAAAAAGCAAAAGCTGATGTTGTAACTTCTCGATTGCAAAAAATGCATGAAGTTTCTGAAAATGCAAAACCTCGGCCACCAATTGTAGCGGTGATGGGTCATGTTGACCATGGAAAAACTACACTTCTTGATACGATTCTCGGTACAAAAACTGTTTCTGGCGAGGCTGGTGGAATTACTCAGCATATTTCAGCCTATCAAACTGAAAGAAGAGGCCGAAAAATTACACTTCTTGATACGCCAGGGCATGAGGCTTTTGCGGCACTTCGCCAACACGGAGCTACTTTGACTGACGTTGTGATTATTGTCGTTGCGGCAGATGATGGTGTTAAGCCTCAAACTGTTGAAGCAATTAGGTTTGCTCAAAACGCCAACGCAAAAATTGTTGTTGCAATCAATAAAATGGATAAAGATACTGCAAATAGAGATCGCGTAATGGCAGAGCTTTCTGAACATGGTTTAATGCCAGAGGAGTGGGGCGGTGATGTTACTATGGTGCCAATCTCGGCGAAAAATGGTGACGGGATCGATGATCTTCTTGATATGGTTATTTTAACTGCTGATTTAGAGGAGTTGCGTGCCGATGTTGATATCCCCGCTGAAGGCTTGGTGATTGAATCGCATATGGAGGTTGGGAAAGGTTCAGTTGTTTCTCTTCTTGTTGAACATGGAGATTTAAAACAAGGTGGATTTTTAGTTGCTGGAACAACTTACGCAAAAGTTCGAACCCTTCAAGATTATAAGGGGGGAGCTCTTAAATCTGCAGGCCCTTCAACTCCCGTAACTGTAACTGGCTTCAAAGAACTACCGCAATTTGGTGATGTTTTTAAAGTGGTGAAGAATGAGAAAGAGGCTCGAAATCTTGCTCAAAAGGCTAAAATTGAGGCTGCTCAGAACGCTGCAACCGCCAATGTTACTGGTGCAGATTTATTAAAAATGATGAACCAGAAACATGATGCTGAAGATTTTAATATCGTAATTAAGGCCGACGTTCAAGGTTCACTTACATCTGTATCGGATAGTTTGCGTTTGATTGAAACTGGTGGTGAAGTTAATCTAAATGTTGTAAGTAGCGGAATTGGAAACATTACTGAAAATGACATTCACTTAGCTGCTGCTGGTGAAAAAACAATTATTTATGGATTTAACGTTGAACTTCCACCCGCAATCAAAAAAATCGCTACTCGTGACCGCGTTGAAGTTCGAATTTATAAAGTTATCTATGAGCTTCTTGACGATGCTCGTGCTGAAATGGAAAAACTTCTTGCTCCAGAAGTTGTTGAAACTGAAATTGGATCGCTGGAAGTTAAAGGCGTTTTCCGCACAATGAAAGAAGAAATTATTGCTGGTGGAGAAGTTAAATCTGGCCGTGTCTATGCTGGATTGTTAGCTCGTGTAATTCGAAAGAAAGAACAAATTGCTGAAGTTGAAGTTTCGCATGTTCAGCGCCAGCAACAAGAAGCGAAAGATGTTATTGAAGGTGAAATGTGCGGTCTTTCGTTGAAAACTAAAAAGAAAAATCCAGCTTGAAGTTGGCGACAAACTTGAATTCTTTACCCGTGAAGTTGTTGCTCGTAAACTTAAAGACTAGATAATATAATAAAATAATTTGAAAAAAACATTTTTGCTTGTGCTAAAATAGAAATAATTAAACAAGGAAAAAAAGAGAATGTTTCAATTAGACGACAAATTTTTTGAAGGAATTGGCATTGAACGAATGTCTCCGCAAGAAGCGGCAGTTTTTAAACAACACGTTCAGGAAGAACTTGAAACTCGTGTTGGCGAGCGCATAACAGATGGATTTTCGAATGAAAAGCTTGAAGAGTTTGAAAAAATTATCGATGATGCTCCAGGGTTTGTAGATAATTGGCTAATGATTAATGTGCCAGATTTTCGAAATGACCGTGCGTTTATAGCACTCACTCAACAAAATGGTGGGCAAGAAAATCGCCAAACGATTTCGGAATTTGCTTCAATGAAATGGCTTGAAATCAACCGTCCAGATTTTAATCAAATTACAACAATCGTAATGAAGGAAATGCAAGACGAACTTAAAGCTAATATTGATAAAATTTTTAGCTAGAATTCGAAAAACCGTGCAACTAAACACGGTTTTTTCTTTGTAGAATTATTTCAAATAGCCGTTTATAAAGCTCTGCGCAGTTGTTTCTTTGCCGTTTGGCGTAAGAAGTGTTTTTATTTCTAGAAACTCTCCATCCGCAAATTTAAGTGTTAAGGGTGAATTATCGGGATTTGAGTTTACTACTTTCGCAGTTTTAATAACTACTAAATAGTCATCAATTTGAATCTTACTTTTTGGAAAGATTTCGAAAGCTCTAATTTGCTGTTCTGCTTGTTTTGCGGTTTGATTTTCTGGATTTAGAATTGAATCATTTTTTCTAAGAAGCTGGCAATATTCGGCTTGTGAATTATCTTGTTTTTTACCTTTTAACTTACCGGAAAGAATCTTTGGCAAATCTCGCACTAACATTTCAGCGCCAATCTTACTGCAAATTTCATAAAAGCTCACTGGCGGTTTCTGTTTTCGAAAGTTTAATTTCTTCTTGCGAATAAACATCGCCAGCGTCCATTTCTTTTGAGAGTTTCATTAGTGAAACGCCAGTTTTTGTATCGCCATTTAAAATTGCGCTCTCAATTGGGCTTGGCCCACGGTATTTTGGTAAAAGTGAAGGGTGAACATTTACTATTGCGGGTGTGAACAGATCAATGATTTCTTGCGGAATAATTCGCCCAAACGAAACTAAAACACCTACTGGATTTTTCGAAATTCTGCACAAATTCGATAATTTCATTCATTTTTTTGGTTGAAGAACGGGGATTTTAAAATTTTCGCCAATTTTCTTAACTTTTGGCGATTGAAGTTTTTGACCGCGACCTTTTTTGGAATCTGGTTTAGTGATAATTCCAGCAATTTTGAAGCCTTCATCAATAAGTTTTTGGAGTGAAACGGCCGAAAAAAATCTTCCGTACCAAAAGAAAAATTATAGGATTTTTTTCATCTATAAATCTTCCCAAAGTTCTGAGTTGTTTTTCAATATCTTTCTCGTAGTCTAATGGTTGCAATTCGCCATCTTTGTCTAAGCGATAAAATGCATCTTTTTTGTCGCGAATATGGTCGATAAAGAGAACGCCGTTTGTGTGGTCAATTTCATGCTGAAGAACGCGGGCAAGAAAATCTTCAGCCTTAATTCGAACTTCATTTCCATAAATATCAAGCGCTTTAACACGAATTTTTGAAGCTCGCGGAACTTTGCCGTAAATTCCTTTGATTGAAAGACAACCTTCAAAATCTTCGACGGTTTTTCCTTCGAATTTTGTAATTTCGGGGTTAATTAAAGCGGTGAATTCTTTGTTATTTTTATCATCTAAATCACTTCGAACAATAATGATTTTGCAAAGTTTGTTAATTTGTGGCGCAGCAATTGCAGCTGAAATTTCGTGCGGGTGGGCATTTTCCCAATCAAGGCTGGCATCAATCATATCTTGCACAATTTGGCGAACTTCATCTGTAATAACATACACACGTTCGCATTTTTTACGCAGATTTTGGTTAGGTAAGGTTATGATATCTTCTTTTTTCATTAAGTTCTATTATAACATTTTTGGGGTAAAAAAGCTACAGAATCATTGATTTTTAGGTTTGATTATGATAGAATCAAAACCAGATATTTGAAATGGCAAATATTTCAAACAAGCTAAGAATACTCTGCACTTTATATAGATGTGATTATTATGCCTCGGGGAGAATGATAATGCTGACAGTCCTGATAATTTTAGGAACGGCGAAAGTTACCGGCGGCACTGCATACTGTGCACATTCTAATGGAAACTGTGGATGCTATACTCAGTAGTTTTTTCAGCAAGTGTATATCTCGCCTTTTTAATTTATAAAGGATATAGTATGAAAGAGAATATTAATAATTTTCTTAAAATTAGTAAAACCAAAAAATGACAGGGAATTATTCATCGCGCTAACCTGTCTTGTGTTGATATTTTTCGAAACGGATAATTATGAAGGTATAGAATATCTTGCAAAAAATTATTATGGACAAATGATTTCTGAAGGGCGAGGATTCTCTAGCCCTGATAAAAAAACTCGCCAAGCGTAGTGGAGTTTGGCGAGCTAACTGGCTTTATGATTGAAGATATTGAAAAGATAAAATCTGGCAAAATAACGAAAGATGAAGCAAGAAAAGATAATTTACACTATCTAAATAATTATGTTTTTAACATTTCGAAAAAAAGATAATTAGATCAATCCTGGCGGGTCTAAATCAACTCGCCACTGTGGCTTGCCTGAAATTCGCGCGCAATTGTGATAAGTTGTGCGCGTTTTTTACTTTTTATAACAATTTGCCAGCGATAAGTTTCGCCGATTCGTTCATAAAAAGCTGGCGTTGGACCAAAAATTTGAATATCTTTCGAAAACTTTTTACGAATTTCGCGTGCTTCTTTTTGTGAATTTCGCACGGCTGAAATTTCAGTTTTATAAACACAAGTTAATTTTAGTAGATAAACAAATGGTGGATAATTTTGTTTTTGGCGATTTTTAATTTCGAAATCATAAAAGCCGGCGTAATCTTGTTTTAAACCAAATTGAATCGACGGAGCTTCAGGTTGATAAGTTTGAATAATCACATTTGACTCATTCGAATGTCGCCCAACTCGCCCAACAACTTGTGAAATAAGCTGGAAATTTCGCTCACTTGAAGTAAAATCTGGCAAAGCCAAACCAGCATCTGCCTGAACCACACAGACGGTTTTTAAATTTGGTAAATCCAAACCCTTAGCAATAACTTGCGTGCCAATAATAATATCAATTTCACCGTTTCGAATTTGATGGTAAAGCTTTTCGACAGTTTCATTTTTGTCGCTGTCAGCATCAAATCGTGCAATTTTTTTGTTTGGAAAAAGCTTGCGAATCTCTTCTTCGATTGCTTTTGTGCCAATACCTTTATGAATGATTTCTGGTTCTCCGCAATCTGGGCAAGAAGTTGGCGGCCTTTCTTTGTGTCCGCAAATATGGCAAACTAGTTGAAATTTATCTGTATGCAAAGTGAGTGGAATGAGACAGTTCGGGCAAAGTGCCGTCCAACCGCAACTATGGCAAAGTGTTACGCTCGCTGAACCACGGCGGTTGTGATAAATTAAAACTTGTTTATTTTCATTTAAAGTTTGTTCCATTTCGGCAAGCATTTTTGAAAAAGAATCGGTGTGATTTTTGAATCTTTTTTTGGTTAAATCTATTAGCTCAATTTTTTGGCGGTTTGGCTTCTTTTTTTGGCAAGTTCAGTTAGTTTTATGATTTCATTTCCGCCGTTTTTTTGCTGAAATTTCTGCTAGAAAATAATCTTCAACAAGCGGCGTTGCTGAACCAAAAATTGCTTTAAAATTAAATTTTGAAGCCAAAAAACTGCTCGCTCGTAATGCGGAATATTTTGGTGTTTGATCTTGTTTAAAACTTGGCTCATGGCATTCATCAATTACAATTAAACCTAAATTTCGAACTGGCGCAAAAAGTGCAGAGCGAGCCCCAATAATAATTTGCGGGTTTTCGTCGTGCAAAATTTTTAACCAAGTTTTTATGGCGTTCTGATTCGGTTTGGTGTGAATGAATAATCTTAATATTTTTCAAAATGCTTTTCAAAATTAGAAACTAATTGTGAAGTTAAGGCGATTTCCGGCACTAAAATTATTACCGATTTTTGATTTTGTAAAGTTTTTTTTGCTTGGTCAATATAAATTGAAGTTTTTCCAGAGCCCGTAATTCCGTGCAAAAGGATTGTTCCTGAATTTATTTTATCAAGTTTATTAATAGCTTTTTTTCTTGTTGAGCTGTGTATAAAAAAATTTGAACAACTAGTTTGTTTTTTTCATCTGTTATTTTATTTTTTTCAGTTTTCGAAAAAAACGCCGATTTTTTTATTAACACCATTTGGTAAAAATTCCACTCAAAACTTGTGAGAGCGGAGTACCATAATATTCTTTTCATCCATTTTGAAAGCTGAATTAAATGCTTAGGGATTGCTATTTTTTTCTATATTTTTTTGTAATTTCACGAGTCTCAAAATCTGGCTTTTTGAACTTCACGCCAAACTATGCCAGTCATATTTTTGCCAACAGGAACTTCGACGATCTGGCCAATTTTAAGTTTATCTTTTTGAAGCATAAGTAAAAACTTCGCTATTTGAGCGAACAATTTTTTTGTTGGGGCAACTTCAAAGTAAAATTCCATATATTTTTATTTTACATCAAAAAAATAGCGAAAAAAATAAAAATATTTTTTTATGCTAAAATAAGCCTTGCGAAAATATCGAAAAATTTTTGTAAAATAGAAATACGAAAAAGGCGAGTATATGGTAGATTTAGATATTTTTTTATTACATCACGAGTAAAGCGAAAAATTGTTGTGTTTTTCGTGACGTATCCTGTAATTAAAATGCATTCTCGTGGTCTTGCGAAACTTTTTAAAAAGAAGACCCGGGAAATATTCAGCGTGAGCTCGCTAAGCTTGAAAAGGTTGGTTTTTTGTATAGAGAAAAGAAAAAGAACACATACACTTATTTTGCAAATACGAATTTTTTATTTTTTTCTGAGCTTCAATCAATTGTAGTGAAGGTTCGCGAGCAAAATAGTGTTTCGCGTTCTAGAAATTATATTGAAAAATCTGTAAAAAGGTAGGTTTTTTAAAAAAGTGGTGGAGCAAATTTTTAAACAGATTTTAGAGAATCGTGGAATTTCGAAAGAGAATCGTGAGGCTTTTCTGAACCCAGATTATGATAATCAGCACGATCCTTTTTTATTGCCAGATATGGAAAAAGCAGTTGAGCGATTGCTTGTTGCTCATAAAAATCAAGAAAAAATTACTGTTTATGGCGACTATGATGTTGATGGTGTTTCTGCCTCAACTGTGATTTTGACTGCTTTCGAAAGTTTTGGATTCAAAAATGTAGATTATTTTTTGCCAGATCGTTTTAAAGATGGCTATGGAATGAACGAACGTGGCGTTAAAATTTTAGCAGAACGCGGAACAAATCTAATTTTAACAGTTGACTGCGGAAGTTTGAATCATGCTGAAATTGATTTTGCGAAAGGCTTTGGAATTGATACGATTGTCACCGATCATCATAATATTGCCGAAGTTCAGCCGAATGCAGTGGCTGTTGTAAATCCTCGCCGAAAAGAAAATAAATATCCGCAGGCTGATAAATTCGCGGGTGTTGGTGTGGCTTTTAAATTGGTTCAAGCTTTACAGACTAAACTTGATGGTTTACCTCTTGGTCAAGAAAAATGGTTTCTTGATATGGTAGCACTTGGCACAGTTTGCGATATTATGGAGCAAACTATCGAAAACCGCCAAAATATTTTTTGGGGGCTAAAAGTCCTTTCGAAAACTCGCCGAGCTGGCTTGAAATCGATGCTTGCACTAGCTGGCGTGAAAGAGCCAAAAAGTTCAACGCTCGGTTTTATTATTGGCCCACGGATCAATTCAGCTGGTCGGCTCGAAACGGCTGAAAAGGCTCTGGATTTAATGCTTGAGAACGACGCTTTCATGGCTTTCGAAAAAGCTAAAAATCTTGATGATTTAAATAAAAAACGCCGTAAAATTCAACACGAAGCGCTCGAAATTGCAATCCAAAAAGCTAAGGATTTTGAAAATGATAAAGTTTTAGTTTTGGCGGATGAAAGTTTTAATGACGGGATTATTGGAATTGTGGCAAGTGGTTTGCTTGAACGCTTTAAAAAACCAGTTTTTGTAATTTCAATTGAGGGTGAAATTGCAAAAGGTTCGGCGCGAAGTTTTGGTGGATTCTCGGCGAGCCAAGCGGTACAAAATGCAAGTGAAATCATCATCAAAGGTGGCGGCCATGATGCAGCCGCAGGTGTAACTCTTCCAGCTTCAAAAATTGATGATTTTCGAAAAAGCGTGAACGATTTTTATGATTCGCTTAATCTCAAAAATCAGCTTGAATATCTTTTGCCAAAAGTGGATATTCAGCTTGAAGACTTTTCGTCAATTTCGTTGGGGCTTTTCGAAAAGATTACAGCGCTTGAGCCTTTTGGAAAGGGAAATGAAGAGCCAACTTTCGAAATTAAGAAGGTGCGAGTTATGGCTCGGCAAGAAATGGGCGATAAAAAACAGCATTTAAAGCTAACTTTAACAGATGGCGAGAATGAAATTAAAATGTTAAAATTTAATGCGCCAGAAGAATTTTTTGCTGAAATTGGTGAAGAAATTGATGTAGTTTTTTCACTCGGCCTGAATGAATGGCAAGGGCAAAAAAATATTGAAGGGCAGATTTTACATTTAGAGAGAAAGCGTGTATAATTGGCTTATGAATAAAATCCATGTGAATATGATGAGTTCTGCGGATAAGGTTGCTGGCCAAGGTGTTGGCGGCGCTTATGTTGAGTTAATGAATCTTCTTGAAAATCGAGCAAAGAGTGAGCTGAAAATTACTAAAACACTTCGTGCGAAAAATCCAGATATTACACATTTTCACACTATTGATCCACATTTCTATCTAGCTGCACAGTTTAAAAAATATACTGGCCGCAGAATTGGCTATGTTCATTTAATTCCCGATACTCTTGACGGTAGTTTAGATATGCCAGCAATTGCTGAAAAAATTGTAAAAAAATATCTGATCAAATTTTATGATAAAATGGATCATTTAGTGGTTGTGAATCCTGATTTTTAAAGAGGAATTAGTTAAAATTGGCATTGACCGAGAAAAAAATAACTTATATTCCAAACTTTGTTGCAAAAGATAAATGGTCGCCTTTGAGTGAAGAAGAACGAGAGGAATTTCGAAAATCACAAGGCTGGAAAAAAAGCGATATTGTAGTTTTTGGAGTTGGTCAAGTTCAACAGCGGAAAGGCATTGATGATTTCGTAAAATTAGCAGAAAATAATCCCAATGTTAAATTTATTTGGGCCGGCGGTTTTTTCGTTTGGAAAAAAATTACTAGTGGCTACGAGCGTTATAAAAAAATAGTTGAAAATCCACCAAAAAAATTTGAAATTTTTAGGAATTGTTCCACGCGAAGAAATTCGAAAGTTTTATGCAAGTTGTGATTTGTTTCTTCTACCAAGTTATGCGGAGCTTTTCCCGATGTCTATTCTAGAAGCAGCCAGTTGTGGTGCGCCAATAATGTTGCGCGATTTAGACTTATATAAAAATATTCTTGAAGGAAAATATTTGGTGGGTGAAGATTTCGAAGAGATGAATGAAGTAATTAAAGATATTTCGAAAAAAATCCAGAAATTCTTGAAAAAAATACAAAAGCAAAAATCGAAAGAAATTTCGGAATTTTACTCTGAAGATCGATTATTGAAAATCTGGATTGACTTTTATCGTGAACAGGCTAAAATTAAATAATGAACGGTAAAAATTCTCGAAAATCGCTCAAAATCGGGCGATTTTATTTTTTTCTTGCTTTTTTAAAAAAACTTTGGTAAAATAGTAATCAGTATGAGTATTAGTGTAACAAGGAAAGACCAGAAAGAAGCTAACGAAAACATCATTCGTCGCTTTAATCGAAAAGTTCTACAAAGTGGAGTTTTGAGCGAAGCTAAAGCGTCAATGAGATTTTCGAAGCCTCTAAGCAAGGTTGAACGACGCAAAAAAGCAATCGTTCGAAATCAACGCCGTGCTGAAAAAGCACAAAAAATGCGACTTGGTATTCGCTAAAAATATAAATTCCAGTCGAAAGGCTGGATTTATTTTAAAATGATGAAAATGCTAAAAGAACAAATAGTGGCAGAAGCTCGCAGCATTGTAGAAAAGTATGAGTGGATTTTTGCTAAAACATATGCCAAAACAGCACCTCATGAATATGCACTGAGCAAAAACAACGGAGAAGATAAGGAATTAGAAAGGCTTGCAGAAATAATCGAGAAGTATGGAGAAACCGAATATTTCTATGGGCATAAAGGAAAATATTTCTATATCGATAACTTGAAATATTGGGGGTCGAAGCCTGAACGCAAAGGTGTCTGGAACTTAAATAGGGGAAAAGGAGATTTGTTTTATGGAGAACAAAAACCTAAATCCCACCCCAGAGATTAGTTTTTATTTTAAAAAGGAGTAAGAATGTTAAAAGAACAAATTAACGCAGATTTAAAAACCGCAATGCTTGCCCGCAACTCTTTCGAAACTACAGTTTTACGAGGTTTGAAGGCTTCAATTTTGGACGAAGAAGTAAAACTTGGTAAGCGTGAAGAAGGCTTAAATGATACTGAAATTGAAACTCTGGTTGCGCGAGAAGTAAAAAAGCGCAAAGAAGCTGCGAATTTACTAGATGCCGAACGTGCTGAAAATGAATTGAAAGAAGCTGAAATTCTTTCGAAATATTTGCCGGAAATGGCGAGTGAGGAAGAAATTCGTGCAGCCGTGAAAGACGAAATTTCAACAATGGGTGAAGTTTCAATTAAACAAATGGGCGCAATTATCGGTAAAATGAAAGCAAAGTTTGGTAATTCTACTGATGGTGCGGTTCTGGCAAAAATTGTGAAAGAGGAACTTTCGTAAGTAATTATTGCGATCGCAATATGATCCCATTCTATAATAATGTTATAAAAACATAGGTTTAGCTTCTTAAAATATCAGCTCTACGATAGAGTAGTCAAAAATATTACTTTTTTTAGCCAAGATTTCTAATTTTTTTAATTTTTTTATGCTATAATATAAAGGAATATAATTTTAAAAACAAAAGGAATTTAATGATTGTATTTTTTGGTCCAGCAGGTGCTGGTAAAAGCGTTCAAGGAAATTTATTAGCGGCGCGGAATGATTGGCGCTGGCTTGGTGCAGGGCAGCTTTTGCGTGATAGTAAAGATCCTGAGCTTCTTGCGCGAATGAGTACGGGAAAACTAGTCGACCCAGAAATTGTTAATCGCGTTATGGGTGAGGCTCTTGATCGTGCAAACAGTAAAAATGTTAAACAGGTTATTCTTGATGGATATCCACGCCAGCTTGCCCAGGCGAAATGGCTGATTGAAAATAAGCAAAATCATGGTCGAAATGTTGATTTAGTGATTGTTCTGGAAGTTCCACGAAGTGAATTGATGCGTCGGCTTGAAATTCGTGGCCGACTTGATGATACTCCAGAAGTTATCGACGAGCGCCTTCGAATTTATCGGCAAGAAATGTATCCAGTTTTGAATTATTTTAATGAAAATGGTGTAAGAATTGCCCATATTGATGGAACTGGTACGGTTGGTCAAGTCCATGATCGTATTATGGAGGAAATTGAATCGTGCGGAATTTAATTACTGGTAATAAAACTGAAGCGCAGATTCAGGCAATGCGTGAGGGCGGAAAAATCCTTGCTCGAATTTTGCGTGAACTTACGGAATTTTTCGAAAGTTGGCACGACCGGCCTTGAAGTTGATGCTTTTGCACGAAAAATTAAAGAATATGGTGCAAAAATCTGCATATTTAACGCCGGATGTAAAATTTCCTGGTGTGGTTTGCATTTCGGTGAATGATTGTGTTGTTCACGGCGCACCGAATGATACCCCTTTCAAAAAAGGCGATGTGGTAAAATTTGACATGGTAATTGAATTTAAAGGAATGATGACTGATTCTGCCACGACAACCGTGATTGGCGAAGAGCCAAAAGGAGCAGTTAAACATCTCTTGAACGATACTAAAAAAGCACTTTCAGCTGGAATCGCCGTTGTTAAGCCTGGCGTGAAAACTGGTGATATTGGTGCGGCAGTTGAAAAATCGCTGAAAAAATCAAAACTTGGTAATGTTCGTGAATTGGTTGGCCACGGTGTTGGCTTAAAAATGCATATGGCGCCAGAAGTTCCAAACTACGGTAAAGCTGGTACAGGTGTAGTTTTTCAAGAGGGTGATACTTTTTGTATAGAGCCAATGACTTCATTGGGTAGAGGTGATGTAATTTTTAATGGAACAGATAGCGAATGGGATGTTTTAATGAGAGATGGTTCGCTTTCGGCACATTTTGAACACACCATTTTGGTCACAAAAGATGGAGCAGAAATTCTTACTTTAGAATAAAATTTCGAAAAATGGGAGGGAAAGATAAAATTTCGAAAGAGAAAAAAGCTTGCAAACAAGCGCATGCTCATTTTGGAGTAGTACATCACCATAAAAAATCGAGTAATCTTCCACTAGCAATTGGTTTAAATTTAGGTTTTTCGATTGCGGAGTTTTTCTTTGGTGCACTTTTTAGTTCGGCAGCAATTTCGGCTGATGCTGTTCACGATTTGGGTGATGCAATCCTGCTTACGATTACATTAATTTTAAGTAAACTAAGCAAGAAAAAACCAACTTCTGTGATGAGCTATGGTTATAAACGTTTTGCAGCGCTCGGGGCTCTTTTAAATGCTGGTGTGATTTTATGGCTTTCATACGCAATGGCGATTTCTGTATATTATGAATTTACTTTTCCGCATACTCACCCATATGTGAATGTTCCAGGGTTGATGATTGTTTCAATTGCGGGAATTTTAGTGAATTTATTTGCCGCAACACGCTTATATGGTTCGAAAAATATTCTTGACCGAACGGTTTCACTTCACTTAATTGAAGATTTACTTGGTTGGATTTTAACATTTATCACCTCTATTTTAATTTTATTTTCGGGTCTTCATATGCTTGATCGCGTGGTAAGTTTATGTATTTTATTATTTATTTCTTGGGGAGCAATTTCGAATGCTTGGGGAGTTTTTAAAGATCTTAACTCAGCGTGCGCCAAGTATAAAAAAATTTGAATAAAATTAAAAAAAGCAAATTTTAGCGGTTGAAGGTGTTTTTAAAAAAATTGAAAATATTCATTTTTTTGGAGCCTTGACGGAGCAGAACATATTTTTTTACGGCAAGAGTTTTTGTGAGCGATATTTCAAGAGCTACTAAGATTCGAAAAGAAATCTCCCATTTTTTACCAGATTTTCAAATTGTAGATTCAACAATTGAGATTTTTAGAAAAAAATAATCAAAAAAAGTACTTGCAATTTTGAAAAAGGCTCGTGTATAATTATTAATGTACTTGGTTGTGCCACCTTAGCTCAGCTGGTTAGAGCAGCTGTTTTGTAAACAGCAGGCCTTCGGTTCGAATCCGAAAGGTGGCTCCAAGTATTTTTTAATACAAGAGTTGAATGCTGGGATAGTGAAGCGGTCAAACACAACAGACTGTAAATCTGTCGGCAGATGCCTTCGAAAGTTCGAATCTTTCTCCCAGCACCAGAAATTATTTTTTTAAAAAAACACCCACCTACTGCGAGGGTGTTTTTTTATTTTTTATATTCTGCTTCGAAACAAAAATATAAATTTTGTTGGTTTTATTATTTTTACTCTTGCTAAAAATTAGCATTAACGGTATAATAGAACTATGAATGAGAATTCTCGATATGCGGTAGGAATAGATATTGGAACAAGCAAAGTTCGCGTGCTTATTGCGAACTTTGATAGAGATGGTTCGCCAAATATTTTAGGGCTTGGATCGGCTGAAAACTCTGGACTTAAAAAGGTGTTATTACGCATCCAGAAAATGTTTATCGTGCAATTGATAAAGCTCTTGCTGAAGCTGAACGCATGAGCGGCTATAAAACGGAAAGAGCAGCTGTGAGTGTTAATGGCGTGCAAATTTTGAGCACAAAAGTAGACGGAATGGTTGCAGTGAACTCAGAAAAGGGCTTGGTTAGTGATGAAGATATTGACCGAGTTGAAGATGTTGCATTGATCGGCAAAATCCCAGAAAATCGAGAAATCTTGAAGTTTATGCCTTATTATTATAACGTTGATAATCAAGAAGGGATTGCTGATCCTTTCGAAATGGTTGGAACGCGACTTGAGGTTTATGGAAACGCAATTTCTGCACCAAGAATACAAGTTGAAAATGCTGAAAATATTTTGGAGCGGTTTGATATTTCTTCGAATTTATACATTCCAAGTGTAGTAGCTTCAGCTCGGGCTGTGCTAACCGAAAACCAAAAAGAAAATGGCGTTGTTGTTGTTGATTTGGGAGCTTCAACTACTGGTATTGTGATTTTCGAAGATGGCAATTTACAATTCATTGAAAATATTCCGCTAGGAGGAATAAATATTACCAACGACCTTGCAATTGGGCTAAAAGTCTCTCCAGAAGTTGCTGAAGAAATTAAAATTAAGCACGGTTTTGCTTTCGAAAGAGAAGACAATAGCGATATTGTCGTAAAACATGGTCGCGAGCATTACAGCTTTAATACGCAAGAAATTGATGAAATTATTGAGGCAAGGGTTGAAGAAATTTTTGAGGAAGTTCGAAAGGTTCTTCGAAAGTCTGGCTTTGAGAATCAATTACCAGGCGGTATTATACTAACGGGGGGTGGAGCAGCTCTTAAAGGAATTGATATATTTGCGAAAAAATATCTTCAGCTTGCAGTACAGATTAGTAAAAATGGAATTGACAATACGGTTTCTGAAAAGGTTAAAACGCTCGAGTATTCTGCTGCAGTCGGTTTATTAATCGAAATGCGCGATAATACTTCGAGATATAATAGTTATAGAGATGAAGAACCAGCAAAAATCGGATTTTTTGCAAAATTATTCAAGAAAAAACAATAAAGTGATATAATGGGAGTAGATTAAGGAGAAGAAATGCCAGAAATTATACCAAATGAAGTTCAAACTTTTGCTAAAATTAAAGTTGTAGGTATCGGTGGTGCCGGTGGAAGCGCCGTTAATCGAATGAAAGATGTTGGTTTGAGTAATATCGAGTTTATTGCGATGAATACTGATGCTCAAGCTTTATATAAATCAAAGGCTGACAAGAAAATCCACCTTGGTCGTGAAACTACAAATGGTTTAGGTGCTGGTGCTGATCCTATTGTTGGTGAGAGCGCCGCTCTTGAATCTCGAGAAGAAATTCGCGAGGCTCTTGATGGTGCCGATATGGTGTTTATCGCCATTGGTGCTGGTGGTGGAACTGGTTCTGGCGCTGGTCACGTTGTGGCTGAAATTGCTCGTGAAATGGGAATTTTAGTTATTGGTGTTGCAACACGTCCATTTACTTTCGAAGGCGCAAAACGCAAAACTAATGCTGATTGGGCAATTGAAAGCTTGCCTCTGCGGTTGATACTTTAATAACAATCCCAAATGATCGTCTTCTTCAAACTGTTGATAGGAATTTGCCACTTCTTGAAACTTTTAAGATTGCTGACGATGTTCTTCGACAAGGTGTTCAGGGTGTTTCCGAACTTATCACCGAACATGGCTTGATCAACCTTGACTTCGCAGATGTTAAGTCAATTATGAGCAATGCCGGTTCTGCTTTGATGGGAATTGGCCGTGCGAGTGGCGATAATCGTGCTCAAAAAGCTGCCGAACAAGCTATCGAAAGCCCAATGATTGAAGTTTCTATTGATGGCGCACGCGGTGTTCTATTTAATGTTGCTGGTGGTTATGATATGAGTATGAGCGAGATTCAGGAGGCGGCCGAAATTATTACTGGTGCCGTTGCTCCGGATGCGAATATTATTTTTGGTGCAACACTTAAACCTGAGCTTGAAGATGAATTGATTATCACAGTTGTTGCAACTGGTTTTGATCGTGATTATAATGAGCCTATAAGAAATTCGCTCGAAAGTGCTGTTTCGAAAACTTTTAATCTTGAAGATGAACATACTGAAGCGCAAGAAATCAACCATACAATTTCGAACGCAATTGATATGGAATTAAATAATGAAGAAAAAACTTCAGCCGAAGATTTTGCTAGTGATATCGAAACTAAAAATATTTGGGCTCAAGATGAAGAAGAAAAGGATGAAAGCGATATTCCTGCATTTTTGCGACGCCGAAAACGTAATAAAAAGGAAGATTAATGGAATTTAAGCTTGACGAAACAAAAGTTTTGGAAAGTAGAATGTCAGTTGACGGTCAATCTGTGCGCCGCCGCCGAGTTGCGCCAGATGGCACTCGTTTTACCACCTATGAGCGTATCGAAAAACCACGAATTGTTGTGATGAAATCGCACGGTGGTCGCGAGGATTTTAGCCGTGAAAAGCTTAAAAGTTCAATTATTCGTTCAATTGGTAAGTTCATTTCTGACCTTCAAGTTGAAGAAATTATTAATCGTGTCGAGAATGAACTTCTTCAAAAATCAAGTAAAGTTTCTTCACACCAGATTGGTGAGACGGTTCTTTCGGTATTGTTTGAGATGAACAAGGTTGCGTATATTCGTTTTGCGAGTGTTTTTAATGGCTTTGAAACGGTTGAAGATTTCGAAGATATTTTAGCAAAAGTTAGAGGTGAAAATGAGAATTGTAGTAGTTTATAAAGATGCTAGCGATCATGGCCGTGAAGTTCGAGAATATGTTGACGATTTCGAAAAGCAAACTGGGCTCGAAATTGAGCAAAAGAACCCAGATGACAGTAGGAATCAATTTTTCTTGCAAGCTTATGATATTGTTGAATATCCGACAATCTTAGCAATTGCCGATGATGGTCGACTTTTGCAGATGTGGCACGGGCGACCTTTGCCATTATTTGATGAAGTCGCATACTATGCACGCTAAGCTAAAAAATTAGCGTGTTTTTTGTATTGACAATAATTTTATTTGGATATATACTCGATTTTAGCATTATATATTATTAAAAATAATTATATCATATTCTAAATTGTTAGGGAACATGGCAACTAATTAAGCTTTACTGAAGACAAGATACTCGGAAGGTTTATAGGTGACAAACGCAAGCTAACGAGTGATAGGGAGGTTAATGCGCTCTAAAACTAGCGAGAAAGTAACTAACATACAGCTAACGATAGGCTAGATATTTATTTGGAAAACTAAGACATTAAAAAGTTGCAGATAAAATGGTTAGAAATTTCTAAAAACAGTAAATAATAGTGCCATGATGGTTTTATTTGGCTGTCCGAAGGATAGTAATAAATAAAACATCTAAAAGCTTGAAAATATCTTTAAATTTTGATAAAATAAAATCATAAAAGCGTTTTATTTTGATAAATGAGCGGCTATCAACCGCGAAGCTCCCAGAAGAAAAGGTTTTTGAAAACTGATTAGAACTGGGCGGGAAAGCTCCGTGAAAGCTAAAATTAAGAGCTAAAAGAATCACTTCTTTTGGAATCGAGATGGTATCGCCGAGCTTGCTTGGTTCTCGAATCTAAAAGAGGTGATTTTTAATTTAGGGAAGGATAAGAGCATGCTTTATAGATTGAATAATAAAAAAAATTAACAGCTATCAAACAGGAGAATGTTTCTCAAAAATATCTTGAGAAAGATATTCAGAAAATGACTGAGGATAATCTTGAAGAGATTTTTGGGTTAAGATTTATAGAAACAGAGTTTGCTGTCGATAATCTACGGATAGATACTTTGGCGTTTGATGATGAAAGTAACAGCTTTGTGATCATTGAATATAAAAAGATTAAAAAGTGATTCTGTTGCAGATCAAGGTTTGGCGTACTTATCATTAATGCTGAAAAAAATAAAGAAGCTTTTTATTTTTAAAAATTTATTGAGAAAAAAATGGAGGAGGAATTCCAGAAATCGATTGGTCTCAATCGCGTGTAATTCTTATATCTCCGAAATTTACTGAATATCAGCTTAGGGCAAGCGAATATACTACAGAAAATTTTCCAGTTGAACTATATGAATTTAGAAAATATGGTGATATAGTAGAGTACTTGCAAAAAGGGTATGAAAAAAAGGGAAGAACCCAAAAAAAGCCAAGTGAATATAACGAATAGTAGTAAAGATGAAAGAACTGTACTTAAGGAAATTATTCACTACAGTGAAGATGAATTGGTATCAAAAGGTTCAGATTTTTATTCAAGAATTTTACTGGGAGCTAAAAAGATTTTTGCTGAGAATATTAGCCCAGAAATTCAACCAGAGGTAAAGAAGATGTATTTGGCTTTTCAAAATGAGAAAGAAAAAAATATTTTTTTAGTATTGTTGTTAAGAAAAAAACTCTTTAGATTTGAATCTTAATATTGAACGTTCTGACTTTGATCCAAAAAAATATTCCGATATTGAAGATGTCTCAGCGAAAGGTCATTGGGCTACTGGTTGTTATCAAATGAAAATAAATAATATCAATCATTTAGAGACTGCAAAAGAAATGATGAGACTAAGTTATAAAGTAAATTCATAGGAGAAATAATGAAATTTCAAGCAAATTCAAGAAGAAGAGCAAAAGAATACGAAGCTGATGTTTTGGCGCGGTGGAAAGCAGAAAAAACTTTTGAGCAATCAGTTGAAAACCGTAGCGAAGATAACGCTTTCGTGTTTTATGATGGCCCTCCATTCATTACTGGTGTGCCGCACCATGGAACCCTTCTTAGTTCAATTGTAAAAGATGCCGTGCCGCGCTACCAAACAATGAAAGGAAAGCGAGTTGAACGCCGTTGGGGTTGGGATACACATGGTTTGCCAGCCGAAAACTTTGTTGAGAAAAAGCTCGGTATCACTTCTCGTCATGAAGTTGGTGAAAAAATTTCACTCGCCGAATATATCACAACTGCGCGCGAAAGTATGGTTTCGAATGCGGCGCTTTGGGAAAATACGATTGATCGTATTGGTCGTTGGGTTGAATTTAAAAATGCTTACAAAACGATGGATAAAGATTTTATGGAATCTGTTTGGTGGGCGTTCAAAACTCTTTATGAAAAGGGTAAAATTTACGAAGGTGAACGCGTTCTAATGTATGATACGGCGTGGGCAACTCCACTTTCGAAAAGTGAAGTTACAATGGATAACGACGCCTATAAAACCGTAACCGACCCAAGTGTTTTTGTGAAGTTTTGGCTGAAAGATCTCGAAGATGCAGAAGGCTCAAAAGATAAAACTGCAATGCTCGCCTGGACAACAACTCCTTGGACTTTGCCGGCAAATATGGGTCTGTTTGTTAACCCAGATTTCACCTATGCAAAAGTTAAAGTTGGTGATGAATTCTATATTTTAGCAAAAGATTTGCTCGAAAAAGTTTTTGTTGATGAGAAAAAACAGCCAATTCCTTTTGAGCTCATTAATTTGATTGATGGTTCAGAATTGGTTGGTTTGAGCTATGAGCCACTTTTCGAAGATTCGAAATATTCGGGCGAAGGTGAAGAAAATGCTTATAAAGTCTGGGGTGCAGATTATGTTTCTCTTGAAAGCGGAACGGGAATTGTTCACTCGGCTCCAGCTTATGGTGAAGAAGACTTCAACTTTGGTAAAAAATACGGAATCCCAGTTTTTCACGTTTTAGATGAATATGGCAAATATATTAACGGTGAATTTGCAGGTGAAGATGTGTGGGAGTTTAATAAGCCATTAGCAAAAATCTTGAAAGAACGTGGTGTTGTTTGGAAAATCGATTACATTCGCCACGAGTATCCGCACAATCCACGCACTGGTCAGCGCTTGATGTATCGCGCACATCCAAGCTGGTTCTTTGATATTCAAGGTCAAAAAGAATTAATGCTTGAGCAAAATGAAAACATTAATTGGTTCCCAGCTCATTTGAAGCACGGCCGTTTTGAGAAAAATCTTGAAGCTGCACCAGATTGGAATCTATCGCGCGATCGTTTCTGGGCGACAGCAATGCCAGTTTGGAAGTCTGAAAGCGGTAAGATTCGTGTTATTGGATCTTATGCAGAACTTAAAGAATTGAGTGGCGTGGAGCTTGAAGATTATCACCGACCTTGGGTTGATGAAATTACTTTCGAAATTGATGGCGAAAAATACACTCGAATTGATAAAGTGCTTGACTGTTGGTTCGAAAGTGGCTCAATGCCATTTGCACAATTCCATTATCCTTTCGAAAATAAAGAGAAGTTCGAAAAGAATTTCCCTGGCGACTTTATTGTTGAATATATCGGTCAGGTTCGTGCGTGGTTCTATTATGTTCACGCTGTAAATACTGCTTTGTTTGGTAAGAATGCCTTCAAAAACGTTATTACAACCGGTGTTGTTGCAGGAAATGATGGCCGAAAAATGAGTAAATCGCTTGGTAACTACACCGATCCGAACGAACTAATGGATCAATATTCAGCCGATAGCTTGCGATTCTTGTTACTTACTAGTCCACTTTTAAATGGTGAAGATTTTGCGCTTCACGATAAGGATGTCTCAGATGTTGCGCGCAAGCTTTCAATGATTTGGAATATGTATGATTTCTTCACGATGTATGCGAGTGTTGATGGTTGGGAATTTGACGGCGAGCTCAAAGACCCTTCGAAAGATCTTGAAAATCCGCTTGATAAATGGATTGTGAGTCGTGTTCATGAGCTTCGAAACGAAATCACTGAAAATATGAATGTTTATAATATTCCACGTGCGCTCGAAGGTGTTTTGCCGTTTCTCGATGATGCTTCAAACTGGTTTGTTCGCCGTTCGCGCCGTCGTTTTTGGAAGAGCGAAAACGGTACCGATAAGCTTCAAGCTTACCAAACACTCCACTATGTTTTGAGCTATCTTGCGTTGATTCTTGCGCCATTTGTGCCTTTCTTAACAGAAGAACTTTGGGGTAAAATGGTTAGTGATGGCTCAGTTCATTTGAAAGATTGGCCAGAAGCCGGTGAGATTGATGAGAGCTTACTTGCTGAAATGGCTGAAGTTCGTGGCTATGTGAATGAAGCTCTTGCTCTCCGAGCGAAAAATGGTATAAAGATTCGCCAGCCATTAGCTAGTGTGAAAGTTCCACGAAATGCAAAATCCTTTGATTTTACGCCAATTTTGATGGAAGAATTAAACGTTAAAAATGTTGATTTTGGTGGTGAGGGTGTTGAATTTGACTTTGAGCTAACTCCTGAACTTCGTGCAGAAGGCTTGATGCGTGAGATTATTCGCCACATTCAGACTGCACGCAAAAAAGCTGGCCTAAACGTTAATGATCGAATTGAGCTTAACTTTATATCTGAAAATACTGAAGTTCTTAATTCGTTCAAAAAAATTTGAACAAGAAATTTCGAAAGAAGTTTTGGCTTCAAAGGCTGAAATTTCAGAAAATGAACTTGATTTTGTTCAGGTTGTAAAAAGTTGAAGGTTCAGAAGTGAAAATTTCACTCAAAAAAAGCTTAACCAAGATATTGACAATTAAAAATAACTTATGCTATAATACAAGCATAAGTTATTTTTTTAAATAAAAAAACATGAAAAATCAAAAAGGCAAAAAAATGGAAAATTTTAAGATAAACGATTATAACACGAACGAGCAAGATAAAAAAATCTCTCGAGCGAGAGAATAGCTTTGAAGAATTTCAAGATTTTAAATTTGACTCTTTCGAAAGTTTGAATTCTGAGCAACAAAAAGAAATCGAAAAAACACAAGAGAGTTCAAAAAATGAAGCTCTTGAGAACTTGAACGATATTTATGCGCGCGCTGAACGAAACACCGATCGTGAAAACAGTAGTTTTTTTCTTGCGAGATGATGAAATTCAAAACTTGAATATTGTGCATTTCGAAGATTATGGTGCAAATTTTGAAACTTATGAGGGTCGTGAAGATAAATTTAGCTTGCGTGAAAATCAGTTTAAAACACAAGAACAACTCGTTCAAGAAATTAGTACAATAAAATCTATTCCTCGAGAAATCTCAGCAGGGAAACGTTTTTTTCGAACATTATTCGAGCAATTTCTGGAAAAAAATCGCAGCTTAATATCTAGAAAAAAATAAAATCGGTAGAAATATCAATTTTTATTTTTTTAAAAAAAGTATTGACTTTTTAATACGCTTGTGGTAAAATACGGTAGTAAAATAAATTAAAAATAAACAAGGACAGAAATGAAAAACGGGAATACTTTTAATTCCGCGCCAGATACTGGCAAGTCTTTCGAAGATGCTTACGGCTCTTGGGATACTCTACAAGAAGAGTTAGCCCAGCAGAAACAAGCTAAAGCTGAAGCTGAAGCCATAAAAAAAATCGCGAAGAAGAACTTGCGAAAGGCGCAAAAAAATTCGATAAATCTGTTCGCGATGCAATTCATAAAGGTGATAAAGTTGCTTTTGATGAAATGATGGAGCGCGACGAACACTACCGCCAAATGGAAAATGGTGAAAATCGAGTTGAAAGCGAACAACCTTATGAAATTTCCACTCTTTCAAAAGAAGAAATGGATCAAGCTGTAGGAGCGAGTTCGGAAATTCAAAGAATGAATTCGTTGGCTAAAATGATTCAAAATGCGGAAAGTGAAGAAGTTAAAAATAAATATCGTCAGCAATTGATTGAAGCTTCTAATGATTTTTCAAAAAATGGTGTAAATTTTGACGGTTTAAAAAATAAGCTTGAAGATCGATTCATATGGGAATATTCGAAAAAACCAGAATATCGACAAAAGGTTCTTGATACAATTTGGGAAAATGCGATGGCAGAGCCTGATGCTAAAAAAAATCGAACCCAGATGATGGCGCAAAAAACGAAGCGTTAAATAATGGTGATGATGCGGAAAAGCAAAAACCAGAAGTAGCTGAACTTTCAGATGCTGAGAAGAAATTCAATGAGCTATCTTCGAAAGGCGCTAGCGCTGAAGAATTGGCACGATTTCGCCGACAAGTTCGTTCAGAGCTGATTCAAAAAAATGAATTAACTCCCGAAAATGAAGCAATGCTTGAACGAATGCTAGAAACTAGCCTTGAAATTGGCAACCAAGAGCGAGCACTCAATAAAGATAATTCTTCAATTGATACTGATTCAGATATTGAGGCAAAAGCAAGTAGATTCCAGAGAATTAAAAAGTTCATTGGAAGCAAAGTTATGAAAATGGGTGCGTTAGGAATGCTTGGTATGACGATTTTTGGAGTCGGAAGACAGGCTTCTGAGGGGTTTAAGTCGAATGATAATTCTCCTCAAACTGAGCAAACTTTTTCTGGTACTGTTCATGCAGATAGTTTAAATGAAGCCGCAAACTTCAATAGTAATGGTTCTGCAATTGAAAGCGAAAAGAACTTTAACAACGGCAAATATGATTCTGAAAATGACGATTATAATAAGATCGATCAAAAAGAGAATAAATATTCCATTGGAACGGACACCTCAAAACTTTCGAATGAAGAATATCAAAAGAAAATGATCGAATCTCACAACGAAGACGATATTGAATATATGGGACAATTCTTCATTAACGATGCCGAATCTGCTCAGAATCTACTTGGAATTTCGAATAATGAGGTTGATGCTTTGGTTGATGCTGCTCGAGATGGCGATCAGACAGCTTTCAAGAAATTGAATGATGCATATTCGAAATATATGGAAGGTGCTAAAGTTGTTGGAAATCAAACTTTGGATGGTGATTATTACTCGCTATTTATAAATACTAATAAAGATTATGCTCATGCTGAAGGTGCGTTTGGCGGAACAGCTCGTGTGGTTGAATTGAAGAATGGGCAACAAATTTTGATTCGTGATCAGTGTAGACAAATGGTTATGAAGAAAATTGCGGAAGTTCCAAACACTTGGACAACTCCAAAAATTCCATTCGAAGAAACTTATACTCCACCAGCTCCAGATACTGAAAAACCACCAGCACCTACTCCAGAAACTCCACCTGAGACACCTCCAGAAACTCCACCTGAGACACCTCCAGAAACTCCACCTGAGACACCTCCAGAAACTCCACCTGAAAAACATGATGATACCAAATTTAAGACTGATCAGTCTATCTATAATATAGATAATGCGGTCACTAGAATGGATAAAGGTGAATTAATAGGTGAAGCTTCTCAAGAGGAAAGAAACAATAATATAAATCCTGAAGTTACTCCTGGAACAGCAACTGGTAGAATAAAAGCTGAAGGTGTTGATGAATCTATAGATGTCTCAAAAATAGGTGAAAAACCAGCTGAATATACTGGTGAAACCACTGCAGAAGCTCGAGCGCAAGCTGCGGAACAAGCTAGACAAGCACAGGCTGAAGCTGAAGCTAAGGCTCGCGAGGCTGAACAAGCACAGAACAAAACTGTAAATATTAGTGGTGAAACTGTGAATTATAACGATGTTTGGGCAGCTCAACAAAATTATAACCAAACATATGGCTCTTCAGCTGCTACAAATCAAAATAATACACAACAATAAAATAAAAAGGTAAGAAATGTTAGTAAAAAATAAATTACAAACTTTGGGGGTTGCGGCATTCGCAGCCCTCATCGGGGCGGTAGCTTTAGGTGGAAGCACTTTCGCTTATGGTCCAGAAAGGCAAACCTTCACTGCCGAAAACCCTGCTGACTATGTAACATTTAACTCTATTACAAATAATCCAACCGTTGGAGATGAACGAAATTTCGTTCGAGTTCGTCAAGCTGGTGTGGGAAATTTTGTTGATAGTATTGATATTGTACCTGGTCGAGAATACGAAGTTTATATCTATTATCACAATAATGCAAAAAGCTCTTTAAATTCAAAAGAGAATAGCTATCGCGGAATTGCTTTAGACGCAAAACTTAATACAATTGTTCCTTCAACTATTGCGAAAGGTAAAGAGGGTCTTGTGCGGGCAGAAATTACCGCTCGAAACGCACGACCGCAGAAAGTTTGGGACCAAGCTGTTTTACGTTCTCCTTCGCGAGATGTTGCTTTGAGGTATATTCAAGGCTCAGCTAAAATTACAACAAAAGGTGCAGTAAATGGTCAAATCTTGAATGGGGGAAATCTATTCGGTTCTGGTACAAACCTTGGTTATGATAGCTTAAATGGAATGCTTCCTGGCTGTGACCAATATTCAGGTGTTATAACTTATCGATTTAAAGCAGATTTTGCAGATTTCGAAACAACTAAAACGGTTTCGAAAGCTGGTGCGAATAATTTTGCAAAAAACCAAAATGTCGGTTTAAACGATGAAGTTGAGTTTAAAATCACTTATAAGAACACTGGAACGATTTCACAAAATAATGTGAATATTAAAGATTTACTTCCTGCCGGATTAGTTCTTATTCCTGGAACAACTCGAATTACAACTCCATCAGATGCTGCTGGTAAAATCTTGAGTGATAACGTTGTGAAGTCTGGAGTTAACATTGGTAATTACTCGTTTGGCGGTTCTGCAACACTAATCTTCCGTGCAAAAATTGATGCTTCGAAATTAGTTTGTGGAAACAATACAATCACAAATACGGCTCAAGTTTTAACTGAAAACGGCGGAAAGTCTGATAAAGCAACTGTAACTGTGCAAAAAAATTGTACACCGCAAGAACGCAAAGAATTTTGTGAAATTCCTGGAAAAGGAAACTTAAAGAAGAATGACCCAAATTGTAACGATAAATGTAAAATTACGGGTCTTGAAAATCTTGCAGCTAATGATCCAAAATGTGCTGAAGTTCCAAGTGAACTACCACATACTGGTCCTGCTGAGGCTGCAATGATGGTGATTGCGATTATGGCGATTACTGGTGCTGTAGCCTACTGGTACCGAAGTCGTGAAGAAATGAAAAAAGCAACTGCTGAATTTACGAAAAAAGTAAATGATGTTGTTGAATCTGAAGCGACAAAAAAACTCACGAAGCTAAAAAAATCTGAAAAAAAGTAGAGAAAAAATAGTTTCGAAAACTGAATAAACCTCGTATAAGCGGGGTTTATTTTTTGGTTATACTGGATTAATGGTTTAAAAAGTTAGTAAAATGATTATGTCGCACAATTTAAATATTAAGCTTTTTGTCGAATATATCAACCCTAAAAATATATATAGTTAAATCTATGAATGAAAAATAAAAAAACTAGCCCTTGAGTAGAGAGCTAGTTTTTTTGAATGGCTAGCCGCCTTTTTAATTATTTAATTGAAGTAATTTCAATTTTTAGTGTATTTTTGACGATGTCCGTTTTTCTTTGTGAACACGTTTTTTTAGCTTTGTAACGGATCACGCGGATTTTTTTCGCCCTTAACAAGTTCGTCAACAACTTTAGCGGAAACTTTCACGCCTTTCACAACAGGAGTTCCGACTTCCACTTTGTCGCCATTAATAAGCATCAAAGCATCAAGTTCGAGCTCTTTTGTTCCTTGCGGGAGGAGGTCCACCAGAAGGGTCTCTTTTTTTCGCTAACGATAAATTGTTTACCGCCAACTTTTATGACTGCTTTTTTTCATAAAATCCTCATTAAATTTAATATCCTTATTATTTTATCATAGTTTTAAGTTTAAATCAAGGGTAAAATAAGTTGAAAAAAAGGTAGTGCTTTGTGTTAAAATGGTTGTAATTAATATTGTAGGAATAAATTAAAGAGGAACTTTATGGAGAAAGATAAATATGCTTCTAAACGGGCGTTAAGGGTTACAAACGTTGCTTTGATTATTTTATTGATCATTGTGTTGCTATTTTGGTGGCGCGGATCTTCGAATTTTCAATTTAAAGGTGTAAATCCTGGACAAATTAGTATTCGTCAGCAAGATGGAAAAATTCAATATCAGTTCTTAGACGGCGAATGGCAAGATATTACATCTGTTGCTAGCCTTAAAGGTGAAAAAGGAGCCGACGGAAAAGATGGGCAAGATGGCAAGAACGGTGTTGATGGAAAAAATGGCGTTAATGGTTTAAACGGTTCGAATGGTACTAACGGAGTTAATGGTATTGACGGGAAAAATGGGTTAAACGGCGCACAAGGAATCCAAGGCCAAAAAGGTGACCGAGGTGAAAAAGGTGAACAAGGAAATAACGGTCAAGATGGTCGCGAAATTGAAATTCGCAAAGATGCACTATATATTCAGTGGCGATACAAAGGTGAAGCTAGCTGGAATAATCTTATTGCATATTCTGATTTGAAGGGTGAAAAAGGTGATAAGGGTGACACCGGTCCTAAGGGTGAACAAGGCGCACAAGGAATCCAAGGCGCTCAGGGCATCAAAGGTGAAAAAGGTGACACCGGAGCTAAGGGTGAACAAGGAATTCAAGGTATTCAGGGTAATGCTGGAGTTGGTATACCTCAAACCCTAAGCTTAAATAATGGTATTCTTTCGCTTTCTCATGGGGGTGGAAGTATAGCGTTGCCAAATAATAATCTTGGTGCTTACTCTGTATTTCGAATGACTTCTGCTGATACTTCAAATGTTTTCGCTTCCGGAAGACTTGCACGAGAATTTGACACTTTTCGAAACTACATGATAATCAATAACGCAACAGGTCAAGGCTTTATTCACGTTGATTTCTGGGCGAGTTCGGTTTCTAATCATAAGCAAATTCTAAGCCTACCAGCCAATGCTCCTACACCAAAAGAACTTTCTGAAGTCCAGCTGTTCGATGGTGGTAGCGCTTGGATTGTGCCGGGTGCTAAAAATGTACAGATTCAAGGTCTTTCACCAAATAGGCGATATGTTGATAATATTCCAGTAATGGTTGAGCCTATCAAATAATATAAAAAGAGCGTCTAAAAAGGCGTTCTTTTTAAAGGTTATGGTTTTTTTTAAAAAAATATGATATAATGTAATTATTATGAAGGTAATTTCGATAACCAATCAAAAAGGGAGGAGTCGGCAAAACAACCAGCGCTATTAATATTGCTTATTTTATCGCAAAAAAGGGTTTTCGAACGCTTCTTGTAGATTTTGACCCTCAAGGAAATGCGACTAGTGGCCTTGGAATTAATAAGAACGAGCTTGAATTTACAATGGCAGATGTGATTTCTGGCGAAAAACAATTAGGTGAAATTATTATTGAAACAGAATTTTCGAAATTAAAAATTGCACCAAGTACGCCGATTTTAGCTAATACTGAAGTTGAGCTCGCGTCAGCAAAAGGTCGATTTACTCGATTGAAAGATGCTTTAAAATCTGTTGAAGCCGATTTTGACTATGTTATTTTAGACTCTCCACCAAGTTTGAGTCTATTGACTGTGAATGGTTTTATTGCTAGTGATTATTTAATCCTACCAGTTCAGGCTGAATTTTACGCGATGGAAGGCCTTGGTCAGCTTCTTGAAAGTATGAAGCTTGTGAAAAAGGGGATGAATCCAAACCTTGAGCTTCTTGGGGTTCTTCCAACAATGGTGGATTCTCGCACAACTTTGGGTGGGCAAGTCCTTGAAGAAATTAAAAAATTCTTTCCAGATAAGATTTTTTCGAATGCGATTCCACGGAATATTCGCCTTGCAGAAGCTCCAAGTCATGGTGTTCCGATTGGTGTTTATGATAGATTTAGTAAGGGCGCTCGTGCTTATAGAGCAGTTTCGAAAGAGATTATTCAGCGTATAGAAGGGGGCAAATAATGACGAAAAAAGGACTTGGTCGTGGATTCTCTTCTTTGATTCCAACTGAGATGATTATTGATGAAAAAATCGATTCAGAGTTAGGTTTAGAATATGACAAAAACCAACTAAAAGAACTAAAAATTAGTGATATTTCGCCTGATCCAGAGCAACCTCGCCGACACTTCAATAAGGAAAAGCTTGAAGAACTCGCGAACTCAATTAGAATTCACGGTGTTTTACAACCGATTGTGGTCGTTCGAAAAAACTCTAAGTTTTTAATTGTTGCTGGTGAGAGGCGTTATCGCGCCTCAAAGCTCGCGGGGCTAGAAAGGGTTCCTGCAGTTGTTCGTGAGCTTTCTGACCAAAACCGCCTCGAATTAAGTTTGATTGAAAATATTCAGCGCGATAATTTAAATGTTCTTGAAATGGCTGAAGCTTATTTAAAACTTCGTGAACAATTTAATTTAACGGCAAAGGAAATTGGCGAACGCGTTGGCGGAAGGAGCGAAAGTACAGTTTTGAATACCTTGCGCTTATTAAAACTTCCACAAATTGTTAAATATTATATCATTTCTGGCGAACTAAAAGAAGGCCAAGCGCGTCCACTTTTAAAGATTGATGAGGAAACTATCAAGAAAATTCTCCCAAAAATTATTGAAGAAAATTGGAGCTCACGTAAAATTGAACAATTCTTAGTGAATTATAAAAAGCAGATTGAAGAGTCTAAAAAAAGTTGAACCTAAAAAAAGTGAACAATCCTTTCGAAAAAAACAGTTAAGCATATTTCGAAAAAAAGCTGAGTGCAGATGTAGATATTAAAAACTTCTGCAAGAGGTTCAGGAAAGATCGTTATAAAATTTAAAAGTGAAGAAGAATTAAAGCGACTTGAGGAAATTCTTTCAAAATAAAATAACCCCGTTAAAAGGGTTGTTTTTATATTTTAATAGTTCTGTGAATATTTAAAATTGCGAATTTTGTTAAAAGGAAAGATTCGAAAGGCAACAGGGCCAACAATTTTATACAGCGGAACGGTACCGAGACCACTTCGGGAGTCATACGAATTATTTCCCTCGCGATTATCACCCGAAACGAATATTTCATTTTCTGGAACGGTCCATTCTCCATCATGACTTGTATACTTTTTTGGTTCGTTATTAAAATTATCATCTGGGCTAAAACCGTTAGGATGTTTATCGTTGTAAACTGTTAATTTTCCTTTTTCAACTTTCACTTTTTCACCAGCAAAGGCGATCACGCGTTTAATAATATATTGATCTTTCATCCCGTCGATAAACTGTGGGTTTTCGAAAACAATAATCTCACCACGTTTTGGTACAAATTTTGTGTTCGTAAAATTTGCCCAAGTTAAGGGCAATCGATTTATAATGGCTTTATCACCGTCTTTAAAAGTTGGTTCCATACTCGAGCCAACAATTGTGAAGCTTTGAAAAATAAAAGTATTAATAAAGATTGTTCCTAAAGTTACACAAAAAAAGAAAACAAAAATCCCGAAAGTGTCGGCTATTCGAGGATGCCGTTGCCAAAAATTACTCTTCATTTTTATATTTTAGCATGATTTTTAAAGATTTTCAATTATGGTTATTTTTTTAAAATTGTGTGATATAATGGAGAGAGTATGGATTTTATTAGAATTTCGAAAAAACATTCTTTTTGGGGAAACGTTGCACATATTTTTTTAAATATTGTTTTGGCGGTTATCGTTTGGCTCTCTATTTATATTACTAAAACTCCTTGGATTGCAGTTCTCTTGGTTTTTGTAAGCAAATGGCGAACTTTTGCTGTTCGGCCAAGATTTTGGCTTGCAAATGTAAAATCAAATCTTGTTGATTTAATCTTTTCGCTAAGTATAGTTATTTTAATGTTCTCAACAGGTATAGACTACATCTTTTCGCAAGGGCTACTCTTGGCTTTATATATATTTTGGTTAACAATCATTAAGCCAAGCTCAAAAGAATTATTCGTGCAAGTTCAAGCTCTTTTCACCGTATTCTTTGGGTTTTCGGCTTTATATTCGATTACCTATGGTTGGAACGAAGCTTTAATTTTTATCTTGGCATTTTTGCTCGGATATTCAACAATTCGGCATATTATTTCATCTTATGCAGATTTAAATATTGAGATTTTCAGTCTTTTTTTGGGGTCTAATTATTGCTGAATTTGCTTGGATATTCAACTTTTTTTGGTGATTGGCTATCGCATTAACTTTACGCCATATTTTAATTTTATAATTCCTCAGGCTGCAATTATTTTTAACAGTTTTTAAGTTTTATTGGTTTTTAATATGATTATTTTTAGATAAAAAAATAAAGAAAGGGAACGAAAAAGAATTTCTACCAGAGGTGATTTTTTTGCAACAATTCTCATCTTAACTTTATTACTATTCTTTTCTTCGATTCCAGTTGCGAAAGGTTAAAATATGAATTTTCGAAAATATTTTAAAAAGCCAAAAAGTCAATTTTTAATAGCCATAATTATGGTGGCGGTTGTATTTTGTGTAATTATTTTAGCTCAAATCATATCAAAAAGTAATTTTAATAAGAATAAAACTGGGTCTGCGAACTTCAATTTTTCGGCGAGCGATAAAGCTTCAAATTTTGCGAATCAAATGGATTCTAATTCGATTGAATCAGTTGCGAATAGAGTTTCGCAAAGTGTTGTTTCTATTGTTAGCAAAAATCAAAAAAGTTCAAGATTCTTTTATTCAACAGAAGATTCTGCAAGTGCAGGAACGGGAATCATTATTAGTCAAGATGGATATATTTTAACAAATAAGCATGTTATTGAAAAATCTTCTGAAATTTTGGTTGTTACTAATAATGGCGATTCTTATGAAAACGTTAGAGTGGTTATGGTTGACCCAATGAGTGATATTGCAATTTTAAAGATTTCGAACGCAAAAGGATTGAAAGCTGCCGAGCTTGGAGATTCGAAGAAAATAAATATCGGACAGCAAGTGATTGCGATCGGAAATGCTTTGGGTGAATATGACGGTACCGTAACGAGTGGTATTATTTCTGGAATTGGTCGTACGGTTGAGGCTTCTAGCGAAGACGGTTCTTCGAGAGAAGTTTTGACCGATATGATTCAAACAGACGCGGCAATCAATAGCGGAAATTCTGGTGGTCCTTTAGTGAATGCACAAGGGCAGGTAATTGGAATTAACACTGCAGTCGCCTCTAAAGCTCAAAGTATTGGCTTCGCAATACCAATCTCTTCAGTAAAAGGTATCTTAAAATCTATTAGCAAAGGCAAGGAACCGAAACGAGCTTATCTTGGAGCGAGTTATATATCAATTAATCAGCAAATTAGAAAAAAATATAATCTTGATGTTTCGAAAGGTGCTTTAGTTAAGTCGAGAAAAGGCAATGCTATTATATATGGTAGCCCTGCGCAAAAAGCTGGTTTAAAGGACGGAGACATAATCACAAAAAAATTGATGGTGTTGAGGTTTCTAAAAATTCCAGCATTAGTTCTTTAATCGGTGAAAAGTCCGTTGGCGATACTGTTGAAATTTCTTATATTCGAGACGGTAGAGAAAGATATACTCGCGCAACTCTTGAAGAATATCATAAATAAAAATAACCCCCTCGTTGGGTTATTTTTTTTCGAAAACAATTGTGTAATTTTCTGAATAAGTTTTTGATAAACCACATTTTTTGGCGTAATTTTCAATTTCCTTAAATTGAGATGGGTCGGCTTCAAGAATAATTTTTTTGCAATTTTGGTAAATCTTGAGCTTGATAAATTAAATTAAAGATTGCCTCTAATCCGTTTTTTTCTGAGCGTAAAGTGCAATTTGTGGTTCATGGTGTAGCTCATTATTCTTTTTCGAAATTTACCCAATCTTTATTGACATAAGGTAGATTTGCTGTAATTATTGTTATTTTCGAAAGAATTTCTGACGGTATTTTGCTTAAAAGATCACTTTCGAAAAGCTCAATTTCACTTTTAAGGATTTTTATAGCGTTTAGATTCGCCACAGAAAGCGCTTGAAGCGAAATGTCGCTCGCAAAAAGATCTAAATTTTCGCCAAGCTCAGCTTTTAGAGTGATTGGAATTATTCCAGAACCTGTACCAACATCTAAAATTTTATCACCATTTTTGGCAATTTTTTTAGTAATTTCAATCAAGGTTTCAGTTTCTGGGCGAGGAACTAGTACATTTTCGTTTACAAAAAAAGTTCTTCCAAAAAATTCCTTTTCTCGAAAGATATAAGCGAGGGGAATCCTCTTTAGGCGCTTATTTAAAAAGTTATTAGCGTGAAAAATAATATTTTTTGAAAGCTTTTTTTGAGGATTTGCATGTAAAAAAGTTCGTTCAACTTTTAAAACATTTGCCAAAATTAGCTCAGCATCAAGTTGTGAACTTTCGATTTTAGCATTTCTAAGTTTTTGCGCTGATTTTTTTCAACCAAGATTCAATAGTTTCTCGCATAAATTAGTTGTTTTCTGAAGCGTTTGCGGCCAAGAATTCAAGCTCGGCAGCTTGTAAGTGTTCAACAATATCTGAAATTTGCCCATTCATTGCGGCTGGAATATTACTTCTTGAAAAGCCAATCCGGTGGTCGGTGATGCGATCTTGAGGGAAGTTGTATGTTCGAATCTTTTCGGAACGGTCGCCAGAACCAATTAGACTGCGGCGTTCGGCGGTAAGTTTGGCGTTTTCCTCATCAATTTTAGCTTGAAGCAGGCGTGCGCGCAAAATCCCAAGGGCTTTCTCTTTGTTCTTAATTTGTGATTTTTCATCTTGGTTTGTAACCACCATACCAGTTGGAATGTGAGTGATTCGCACGGCAGAATCAGTTGTGTTTACACTTTGACCACCATGACCACCTGAACGATAAACGTCAATTCGCAAATCATTCGGATTGATTTCAATATCAGCTTCTTCGGCCTCAGGTAAGACTGCTACCGTTACGGTTGAAGTGTGAATTCGCCCTTGCGATTCAGTAGCCGGAATGCGTTGAACTCGATGAACACCACTTTCGAATTTTAATTTTGAGTAAGGAGCATCGCCTTTTACTCCAAAAACAACTTCTTTATAGCCGCCAGCATCGTTTACAGATTCGCTCAAAAGTTCAGTTTTTAGGCTATTTTGTTCACAATATCGCAAATACATGCGGTAAAGTTCGCTTGCAAAAAGGGAAGCTTCATCGCCACCCGCTCCTGCACGGATTTCAACAATCACGTTTTTTTTGTCGTTCGGATCTTTAGGGAGAAGCATTTCGAAAAGCTCCTGTTCAAGATCGGCAAGTTTTTTTCTTCGCTTTCAACTATTTCCATTTTTAGCAAGTTCGGCAAGTTCACCAGTTTCAAGGCTAGCAAGTTCGCGCGCTTCTTCGATATTTTTTTCAAGATTTTCGCGCAATTCACCACGCTCGATAATTTTTTTCGAGTTCAGTAAATCGCTTATTTTTTTGGTAGAAAAAAATCAGGCGAAGAATAAGCGTTTGGTTCGCTCAAAAAGCCTGAATTTCTTCGCGCTCAGTTTTAAGTTTATCAAGATTTAGATCAATTTTTTTGGCATATAAAATATTATACCAGAAATTCGTATAAATTTGAAGTATTGAAATTTGATTGTGGTTATGATAAGATTTTTGATATGAAAATGACCTCTTGGCGTGAATTTATTGAAAACGAAGCCGAAAAAGCCATATTTTTAAAAAAAGTTGTGGCAAAAAGTTGAACGCGAACGCATTTCAAAAAGATATTTTTTTCCCGCAAGAGAAGAGATTTTTTCTTGTTTTGAAAAATGCCCATTTGAAAAAACTAAGGTTGTGATTATTGGACAAGATCCTTATCATGGAGAAGGGCAGGCGCATGGAATGAGTTTTTTTCGGTTAAAAAAAGGTGTTAAAATTCCGCCAAGTTTGCAAAATATTTATAAAGAACTTCAAAGTGATATAGGAATTGAGCCGGCAAGCGATGGTTTTTTGGAATCTTGGGCGGAGCAAGGTGTTTTACTGCTGAATACTTCTTTTAGTGTTGAAAAAGGTAAGCCAGCAAGTCATGCAAATTTTGGCTGGATGGAGTTTTCAGAACATGTTTTAGATTTTTTAAATGATTTCGAAAAGCCGTTAGTTTTTATTTTATGGGGAGCACATGCACAAAAAAAGTTGGTGCCCTGAATAACTAACACAAAACACCTTAAAATTGAGAGTGCGCACCCTTCACCATTTTCAGCACACAAGGGGTTTTTTGGCTCAAAACCGTTTTCGAAAGCGAATAAGTTCTTGGAACAAAATAGCGAAATGCCGATTGATTGGCGAGTGAGGTAATGTTTTCGAATTAGTTTTTTAAGAATATCATAAATGAAAAGTTGAAAGAAATTTCTAAATAACATAAAATCTCGCAATTAAATGCGAGATTTTTTTCCATTAAACGAATTATCGTTCAGCTTTTTTAGCTTTTTTTCAGCAGCTTGTTTTTTAGCTTTATTTGCAAAAGCCTCTTTACGAGCAGCGGCCATTTCTTGGGCTCGTTTGAATCGATCAACACGGCCTTCGGTGTCGATGATTTTTTTCTTCACCAGTAAAGAATGGGTGAGAAGCACTTGAGATGTGCATTTTTACAAGTGGGTATTCGTTTCCGTCTTCCCATTTGATAGTTTCTTTTGAATCTGCTGTTGAGCGAGTCAAGAAAGCAAATCCAGCCACCTCGTCGCTAAATACGACAGGGCGATACTCGGTTGGATGTAAATTCTTTTTTTCATAACTTTTTTTCATTTTAGCAGATTATTTCAAAAAAAGCAAATTTAATTTTTCTAAAAAAAGATATGTATGAAAACATTATGTTCGTGCTTGAAAATAATTTTTAAAATAGTGTATTTTTGGTATTATAAATAGTTAATTTGAGGAGTTACAAATGAAAAAAACTAACCATTCTAATGGTTGTGGGAATTCTTACTTTCTCTGGTTTTTGTGAGTTTATTAACTGGCAAAAATGTATCCGCCGTTGAATCTGGCGATATGCAAAGTTTGAAAGAAGAAATCGCAAGTAATAAAGCTAAACTTGAAAACCAAATAGCGTTTCTTAAGAATTTAGCAATCAAAGCAGATAAATATATTAAAAATGAAAGTTCAATTTCGCCATCAAATCAAGCTCAAAGATATTTAGAAAAAAATTGAATAAAGACGATTTTTTTATGTTCTTGAATATCGAGAAGCTGTTATGAAAGAAATTGAGCATATTAACAAATCGGCTGAGAAAAAAACAAGGTGTTTATGAGCAACTTCCGGAATTAAAAAGAATTGCAAGAGCGAATTGCAAATGCAATTTTAGCTCTAACAGATGAAGGAAATTTTTATCGCACATATCGAAAAATCGTCAAAAAAAGAACTTTTTTGGGTGAAAAAGATTTAAACAAAGCTGAGCGAAATGCAAAAAAATGCTTAAAGGTAACATTAATAGATATTTTTAATAAATTGCGAGCTCAATATGGAAACGAGTTTCTTCTTGCTGATCGTTTCAAATCTAGCTTGATTGCTGGAATCGACAACGTTATTGATCAAATTAATAAGAAAATCGAAGAAGAAAAGATGAAGGCTGCTGAGGAAGAGCTTAAAAAGGCCGCACAAGAAGAAGCTGATCGTTTGAAGAGAGACGAAGAAAATAATTCTGACGCTTGGGAGAAAATCGCAAACGAAGAAAGTAGGGAAAAAAATGAGAATAAAAAGCAAGACGAAAAGCTTGATGAAAAACAGGGGCAGAATTTGAGCGAAGTAAAAGCTTCCGAATTACCTGAAAAATCAAATTTCGAAAAAAAGATAATAAACAGATTCGAAAACTTCAAGCTCCGAATACCGGTGAGAACCAAAAACAGAGCTTTGAAATTACTTTGATCGGTGTTGTTTCAACAATTCTTGCGGCAATTTCTGTGGTTGTTATCAAACGACAATAAAATTAGAGAAGAGAGGTGATTTGCCTCTTTTCTTTTTATGCAAAGTGTGATAGAATTGAAAAGTATATAAATTTAATCGAAACAATTTTTTTGGGAGAATTCCTTTCGAGAGTTTTTTTCGAAACTATCCCCAAAAAAATGAAGACAAAGGAGTTAAAATGTCTGTAAAAGTTGATATCAAGCAATTGCTTGAAGCTGGCGTTCATTTTGGTCACAAAACTTCACGCTGGCATCCAAAAAAATGGCGCCATATATCCACAGTAAGCGTCAAGATAGCCACATTATCGATCTAGCTAAAACTGTTGAAGGTCTTGAAAAAGCTCTTCCAGCTATTACTAAAGCGGTTGAATCTGGCCGAAAAGTTCTTTTCGTTGGAACTAAAAAACAAGTTAAAGAAGCTGTTCGTGAAGCCGCTCAAAGCGTAAAACAACCATATGTTGTTGAACGATGGGTTGGCGGAATGCTTACAAACTCAGCAACTGTAAACCAACAAATCAAGAAATTAAAAACTCTTGAAAAACGAATGGATAGCGGTGAGCTTTCAAAACGATATTCAAAACTTGAAGTTCAACGATACGCTGAAGAAATTGAAGCTTTAAATACAAAATATGGTGGAATCAAAGATTTGATGGGTCGCCCAGGAATTTTGTTTGTAACTGATTCAATTGCTGACGCAAACGCAATTCGTGAAGCTAAAACTTTGAATATCCCAGTGGTTGCAATTGTTGATACAAATGTAAACCCAGACGGAATTGATTACGTAATTCCAGCAAATGATGACGCTATTAAAGGTGTTAAATTGCTTTTGGACTATGTGATCGAAGCTATCAAAGAAGCTAAAACTGATAAATAATTCTTAAATTCGAAAGGATAAAAATGGCTGTTTCTATTGAAGAAATTAAGAAACTTAAAGAATTGACAGGTCTTGGCTTGACCGATGCCAAAAAAAGCCCTTATTGAAGCTGAAGGTGATTTTTGATAAAGCGCTTGAAGCTCTTCGTAAAAAAGGTCTAACAAAAGCTGAGAAAAAAGGTGACCGCGAGGCTCGTGAAGGTTTGGTTGAAGCTTACGTTCACGGTGGCCGAATTGGTGTAATTGTTGAAGTTAACTGTGAAACTGATTTCGTTGCACGAACTGAAGATTTCAAAAACTTCGCACACCAAATTGCCATGCAAATTGCTGCTATGGCGCCAGTTTATGCTACTGAAGCTGATATTCCAGCTGAAGAAATTGCTCGTGTTAAAGCTGAAGCTGAAGAGCGAGTTTCGAAAGAAGGAAAACCAGCTGAAATTGCGGCAAAAATCATTGAAGGTCAAGTGAAAAAATATTTTGCTGAAAAAGTTCTTCTTTCGCAAACTTATATTATGGACGACAACAAAACAGTTGAGCAGTTCTTAAAAGAAACTGTTGCAAAACTCGGTGAAAATATCGTTGTTCGCCAATTCTCGCGAATTGAACTCGGTGTTAACGAATAATAAATAGTGCATTGCAATAAAGCTCCACTACTGACGGTGGAGTTTTATTTTTTGTTATTTTTTTGGTCTTGACTTTTTTATACATAACCAGTTATAATTTTTAAGCATAAGTAATAAAAAAATAAAAGGGAGAGAAATGTTTAAGAATAAAATGGCAGTTTATGCTTTTTATAGGTGCTGTTTGTGCTATGTTTTTTTGACTCAACCTGCGTTTGCCGATACAGCAAAGGAAATTGATGTTGAAGCAACGGGTGAAATTGAAGAACTTCAATCAGGTGGTACGTATAATCGGACTAATACTAAGGTTAATATAAATATTAAAAAAACAGTCAGAATATTAATACTGGTGATTATATCGATCTTAAATTTGAGAGCCTTAATGATGCTGGGCTGGAAAATAAAGATATCCGTTACAAAGATATAATTATCGGAAAAATGAAGCTTATTAAAGCTAAAAACAACGTTGGTGATTTTTCTAGAAGATCTATTAAGGGTCATCCTGAAGCAGAAGATATTATTCCAGAAAAGAGTACTGCTAGAGATTCAGAATATAGATTAATTTTTAATGATCAAGCTAAAAAATTCCCCAATATGGAGTTATCGATAGATATCATTAATTATAACTATGCCGCTTGGGTTAACCATAAATATAATGTTGAACAAGCCGTAAAAGTTAACGATAAAGAGATTGCACATAAAACTGGTACAATTATTGGAGATAACAAAAAGTTGCCAGCAGTCGATTTTAGGTTTAATATTTTTCATGCTTCTAGTCAAGATGGCGAAAATTTAAATGGCTCTATATTCGATTTTGGATTGATGCAATCTGACAAAAATAATCCAAAGCACATTAAACCGGGTGATATTGTTAAAATGAAATTACCACAATCTTCTGGCGTTGCATTTGATACAAAATTGAATCCGAAAGAAGGGGTAGTCAGTACTATAAATACCCAAGAATTATATGCTAACTATGGTGATAATATCACTTCAAAAGGCGTCTTGCTCAAGACTGGTGTAAACTTAAAGTATAAAGTTATAAAAAATTCAAGCTACGAGCTTGTATATCAGATTGTAGAAATTGCTGACGATAAAGCCTTTTATCAATTCTTACCAAGATTAACTATTTTGGATACTAGCGAAAAAACAATTAACTATAACGAGAATAAACTGAACCCAATTTCTGCAACTACAGAAATTTACCGAGGTGATGATAAATATTTTTCTCTAGATAAAACGGCTGCAGGTGCTATAAGCGGTGCAAAAATGAAATCTTATTCAGATATCAAAAAGCGTGGATCTGTGATTGTACGCTATCAAGATGAGAATGGTACAAGCCTTGCTCCTGAAGTTTTGCTAGAGAATAAAGTTCAAGTGGGCACAGACTATGCTGCCGAAGAAAAGCAATTCGAAGGATTCGAAAAAGCGGAATTGCTTAAAGACTCATCACCTAAAACTGGAAAAGTTGAAGAAGGTGTAAAGATTGTAACATTTGTTTATAAAAAAAGAAAAAGCGTTCCTGCTCCTGCGCCTGAAAAACCTTCAAACCCAGTAAAAGAAGAGAAGAAGCCAAAAGAAAATATTAGTGCACCAAACACAGGTTTCGAAAATAATTTTATTAAAAATTTACTTTTCATGGGTGGTGCTATACTTTCTGTGATTTCTATAATTGTTATTAGAAAAAAACTATTAAATAGAATGAGTAAGATAAAAAGACCTCTTTCACTAAGATTTAAGAGGTCTTTTTATTATTGTTGATATAGTTATATTAAGCTAAACTCTTTTTCAATAAAGGCGATAATTCGCACGTCGCGAGATTCTAACTCACTTTCTTCATTAATTTCATTTACACCAAATAATTCTTCAGCACCTTCGCCAAATTTAGCATGTATATTTTTTTAATCCAATTGCCGTTTGTAAGCTTTTTTTCAAGCTAACATTTTTCGCTAAAACTAACACCGCGAAAGAAGTTTTTTTCTTCGGGGAGGGTAATTTTAAGTTCTGTGTCTTTCGAAATTCCTTTTTTTCAATTTTCAATTTGAAATTTTTTTCTTAAAAAAATTGGGTCAAAATAATTAAGTATCTTTTTGTAGTTTTTTTGTTTCATTTGATTCCTTTTTTTGTTTTTTTGCTTTTAAAACATAACTATAATAACATAAAAAAATAAAAAAAGTCAATAGAAAAACCCCGCCATTTTGGCGAGGCGTGTTGACCGCTCAGGATTTATAATGCTTGCGGCCCTTAGGAAGGAACTTCCTAATGTCGCCACGGAGCCAAACCCTAACATACTTTTTCACCATTTTTTTATCAAAGAATGCAACTCTTTTCACTGTTTGGAATAGGGGGCTCATTCGAATGGTGTTATTGATATAATAGAGATATTTCTCTTCGAAAATATCGCTAGCGGGAATTTCAATAAGATAACATTTTCCTGCGGAACAAGAGCTGATCGCATTTTTAATCTCTTGATCGCTTAATCCTGCAAAAACTTCACGAATCTTCGGCGAAAGTTTATCGTGATAATCTTTCGCATCAATCGTGCGAGCATTTTCGATCAATTCGGCATTTGTTAAGACTGTTGTAGCCATAGTTGGTTTCCTCCTTAAAGTGCGTCCCCGAAAGGGAAAGTTTTGTAATATAGATTATACCACTTTTAAAAATAAAAGTCAATTAAAAAGCCCCAAATTTAAATTGGAGCTTGAGAATTAAAAATCCAGTCTGCTTACTTTAACATACAAATTGTAGCCATTTTTTCGGGCTTTACTATCAGCGTGCGGCCGTCTAAAACCGATAATATTCTTGAATACTTCTGGACATCGCTTTAAGTATTTGTATAAAGTCGGTGTATGTATTTCCTCGGGTAAAACAATTGGAATTTCAATTATCTCATCAATATAAATTTTCTCGCAAAGATCATCGTATTCATCTTTAGGAAGTTTTCGAAGATACTTCTTGATTTCTTCCAATATTGCTCCATAATAGAGATTAATTCTACCGCCTTGACTTGGCTTATCAGGTTTCGAAATCATTTTTGGCTCTATTAAGAAGAATATCTGCTTTGTGCCGTCTTTTTCGGCTTCATATTCTTCATAAATATGAAACTTCCTATTGACGGTTCCGCGAACTTCAGTAAATTTATCATTGCCATATCCCATTTTGACTGCAATTTCTTTTGGAATGCTAATTTTTGTGGAGTATTTTCTCCAAAATTTATAGTGCTCCTCTGAAATGGTTTTCTGCTTGGCTGATTGGCCAAGGTTTTTTGTGATATACTCAATAATTTTTATACAAGATTATTGAATATTCTTCTTGTAATTCTTTCAGTTTAGCCTCGCTAAGTAAAGGCCCAACAAAATTGTCTTTTTGCCATTTTTTTGCCATAAAAACTTCCTCCTGGGTTTTTTTAAAGAACTATACTTGCATATTATATAATTTTTATATTAATAAAGTCAAGTTAAAAAAAGGGGTTATTTTTTTGTCAAAACTGTAGTATAATTATTATATGTTAGATATTAGATTTATTCGTGAAAATGCCGAGCGTGTGCAAAAAGATGCGTTGAATAAAGGTTATAAAAATGCTGATGTTCAAGCTGTTATTTCGCTCGACGACGAAAGAAAAGCTCTTACAGCTCAAATTGACGAACTTCGAACTCGCCGTAACCAAATTGCGGCCTCAATGAAAAACTCTGGTGGAAAGCCAAGTGATGAACAAATTGCAGAAGGTAAGAAAATCAAAGAAGAGCTTGCCGAGCTTGAAAAAACTTATCGCGAACTTGACGAAAAACTTTCGAATGCTTTAAATGACATTCCAAATATTCTTCAATCTGATGTACCGATTGGTGAGGAAGGCGAAGATGATTTGGTAAAAACTTGGGGCGAAGAACTTTTCGAAAGCCGTAAAGGTGCTGAAGACCACTTAGATTTTGCGAACAAAAAAGGTTGGGTTGATTTTGAACGTGGTTCAAAGGTTGCGGGAACTAAATTCTATTTCTTGAAAGGCGATTTAGCGCTTCTTGAAAATGCTATTTATCAGTTTGCTCTGAATAAATTGATTGCTAAAGGTTTTAATTTTATGACTGTTCCGCATATGGTTAATGGTGAAGTTGCCACGGGAACTGGATTCGCGCCTCGTTCAAGCGAACAAAGTGATGAATATTTCATTGAAGGTGAGGATTTAAGTTTGATTGCAACTGCTGAAATGTCATTAACTGGTTTTCACGCTGCTGAAATTTTAAACGAAAGAGATTTGCCAATTTTTTACGCTGGATATTCTCCTTGTTATCGAAAAGAGGCGGGAACTTACGGTAAACACACGCGCGGGCTTTTCCGTGTTCATCAATTCAATAAGCTTGAAATGTATGCTTATACTTTGCCAGAGCAGAGTGCTGAAATTCATGAAAAAATTTTGGCCATCGAAGAAGAAATTTATCAAGAGCTAGGTATTCCTTACCGTGTTATCAATATTGCCAGTGGTGATTTGGGTGCACCAGCTTCGAAGAAGTATGACATTGAGTATTGGAGTCCGGTTGATGGCAGTTATCGTGAGATTACGAGCTGCTCAAACTGCACCGACTATCAAGCACGAAATTTGAATATTCGCGTGCGTCGTGAAAATGGTGAATTGCAAGTTGTTCACACTTTGAATGGTACAGCTGTTTCACTTGCGCGATGTTTGGTGGCGGCAATTGAGAATTTTCAAAATGGGGAAGATCTTGTTTTGCCAAAAGTTCTTCAGCCATATATGAATAATCGCGAACGAATCTAAAAAATAAAATAAGCACTAAATGTAGCGTTTTGTAAATTTTACAACACTAAATGTAGTGCTTTTTTAATTTACTTATGTTACAATATAAATATAGCCAAAATAGAAAGAGGTGATTAAAATGGCTAAAGTAGTTCTTTACTCTAAGAATGACTGCATACAGTGTAGGATGACCAAACGCAATCTTGATTCATTGGGGATTGAATATCAGGAAATTAATCTTGATGAAAATCCGCAATTTCGCGAGTATGTCAAGAAGGAACTTGGCTTTATGGCTGCACCAGTTGTTGTAACAGATACGGACGCCTGGTCTGGCTTTCGGCCAGGGAAGATCGAGGCAATTAAAAGATAGCTCGCAATAAAAGCGGGCTCTTTTCTTGACAAAATAAAATGTTTATGCTAATATAGAGCTATAAACTAACAAAAAAAGGATTATATATGATCTCACAGATTGAAATTACAGGAAATAAATACGAAATTGACGAAACAACCAAAAAATACGCAGAAAAACACATCGGTAAATTAGATAAATACTTGCCACGACATGCTAAAAAATCAGCTTCAGCTCGCGTGGTAATTTCGCAAATTAATGGTACTCACGATAACAAATATGAAGTTGAAGCAATTATTGATGTGCCAGACAAAACTCTTGTTGCAAAGACCAAAGCTCAAATGTTTTAGCGGCAATTGATATTGTTGAAGCGAAGCTTGATGGGCAAATTCGCCGTTATAAAACTGAGAAAAATCCACGCCTTGGTAAAGCTGGCATTATGGCGAGATTTAAACGCTCGCTAAAACGCGGCTAAACTTTTAGTAAAAAACAAGGTTATGAAGGCCTTGTTTTTTTATTTAATTTTAAAAAGTGCTTGAAAAGTATGAATATACGTGATAGAATGTAAGCATAAGTGTTTTAAAATAAATTTCAAAAGGGAGAAAATAAAGTGAAAATAAAAAATATACTTAGTTATTTTTTTATGGTTTTTGGCGCATATTCAATTATAGCGCTCGGTTTTGGAAATAGCGCTTTTGCTGCTGAAGTGTCAAATTTTACGAAAGTACTTGAAGATAAAGGTCTTTTAACTACTACTTCATCAGAAACTATAGATAAAGAAATTTCTGTTGTAAGAGGAAAGATAGACAACTTAAATTTCACTACAATCTCCTGGAATAAAAACGGTTCTTATAAACTGCAAAAAGGTATAACACAGGCACAGATTAATCAAAGCTACACTACGCCCTGGAATAAAGACAATATCTTAAACGAGGCTAAAATCCACAATGCACCAGTAATTTTTACGGGTGGTTTTTGGCAACTTGAAAATGCCGACAATGGTTGGTCACAACGAGAACTTGGGCTAGGAAAAAATGGAATTATGTATTCGGATGGTAAAGGTGATGTTGAAGTTACTAACTTGAGCAACTCGGAAGTTTCGAAAATATTCCAAAAGATGGGTGATAAAGGTTGGAACGTTGGTGCATTTTCGCCAATTGTAAAAAACGGAGTTCTTGATTCAACTTTCGGCCAAAGTGGTGTATGGCACGGTGATCCAAATGAAAAAAATGCTAGAACAGTTTTTATGGAATTCAACAATGGTTTGCAAGCAGTTTTTGTGGTTGATGGCCACACCTCAACAAAGACAGGTTTAAATCATAACGAAATAATGAACTTGATTAATCAAATGGGTGTTTCAAATATTAAAAATGCCTTTATGCTTGATGGTGGCGGAACAACTCGTGCATACACTAAATCTGATAATGGAACTGAAACTGTAATGGGCTCATTTGTAGATAATCGTTTCGCCAGTCAATTCTTATATCTTTCAAAAAATGATGTTAAGCCAGAATTCTCAATTAGTAGAGATAATAACAAGGCTGCTAAAAATGAATCACAAACAGCTACATATGCCGACTGGAAAGCAGCGTATGATAAGGGTTTGAAATTTATACCTGGAACTCAATATCTAACTGGTGCGCTAGAAAAAGCTGATCCAGCAAATAATGCAAATAATCCACAAGCTGCTGCTCCTGCTGTACAACAAAATGCAGTTGAAAACAAAGCTAATGAATCAGCTAAAAATAAGGCAATCAAAGCACCAAACACAGGAAGCAAAACTACTACAAATCATCAAATAACATTCTTGTGGGTGGCTAGTTCTGCAATCGCTGCTATTCTAGTGAGTTTTATAACTTTAAAAGGTTTAAAAAGCTATAAAGTTAGAATTCAAAAAAATAATCACCAGATAGGTAATATAAAATAAAACGAGACTTATAACAGGGTCTCGTTTTTTTAAATGTATGAAAGTTTAAAAATATTTTTGTTTTTTTATGAAAATATGATATAATTAAGTTATTGCTATTTTTAAAAATTTTTGTGGGGGTGAAAAATATGAATAAACACATAAACGAGCAGCAAGAACTTTTACGTGAGATGTTACATCGCAAGTCGAGTGAAATACTAGCTTGTCTTCATCGTAAACAGGAAAGTGAGTCTTCTATAACGTATGGTATTGTGTTTTTTCGAAAAGATGGGAAGAAGATAATTCCAGAAATTGGCGTTCGTGTTCAGTTTATGAAAGAGCCTAAAGATTTCAAAGATGATCCGGTTTTTACGGTTTTGGATTGTTTTTTTGAGCAAGATCAAGGTTTGGAATATCGGCCATGCAAGGTTGAGATTTTTGGGCGGGAAATACTTAAAACGCTAAGTATTAAAAAATGTATTCAAAATTATCGACATTTTGTTTGGTATAATTCCTTAAGTTGGACGGATCGGCTTTTCAAAATTCAAGATATTGCAGAGGTTATTGTGAATGAATTTTTAAGCGGCGAAACTAAAAAAGTTGTGGGTGAAGATTTGACTTATCTCGGATATCAAGTTCGTGAAATTGTTCCGTATTTTTGCGCGCATATTAATAAAGATGGGGGTTATAACTATGAATGGTAGTTTTTATGCCAAAAAGCTTTTCGCAAAATATGGTCGGCGATTTGCTGAGATTTCGAAAAGTAATGATGGGATATCGACAGTGGTGATTTATGAGATTAAAACAATCAAAAATGAACCACCAATCGTCAAATTAAAAAAATTATCGAATTTAATGAGTTTTCGAAACAGCTTTACGTTTCCGATGATCGAGATGAGGAAAACTGGCTCGAACCTTTTGAACTAGCTGATTCTATTGATGAAGGGATTTTTCTTTCCGCTTTCGAGAATTTCAGGGAAATCAAGTAAAAAAACTAAGCTAACTCTTGCCGGGCTTCGAAAAATTGAGTTTGAAAGTTTCGGAATACGAAAAAGCTTCTTGACGATCTAGAAGCTTTTAATAAAAAAAATCTGAAAGCTTGCGAAAAGAGCTAATTGAGGTGTTTTCTGGCGTGATCGATGTAGTTTTTAAATAAAAAGTCCACTAAAGGGCTTTTTTTAATATTCAAATTATGGTAAAATATAAGATAGATTTTATACTGTTTTTAATGGAGAGGGAAATGTCTAAAAAAACTGCGAAGAAAAAAAATGTAATGGTGGAAGAAAACAAAGTTGATAAACTTTTAACTACTGTTTTTGGTGACCCGCAAAAGAAAGTTTTGCGCCGATTGCAACGAAAAGTTGATGAAATTAATAATCTAAGCGAAAAATACAGAAAAATGAGTGATGAAAAGCTCAAAGAAGCTTTTGGAAAACTCAAAAAAAGCCTTTCAAAAAAAGATTTAGATGATATCTTACCAGATGTTTTTGCACTTGTACGCGAAGCTTCAACTCGTGTGCTTGGAATGCGACACTTTGATGTTCAATTGATTGGTGGAATGGTTTTACATGAAGGAAAAGTCGCAGAAATGAAAACTGGTGAAGGTAAAACTTTGGTGGCAACTTTGCCAGTTTCTTTGAACGCGATGGAAGGAAAAGGCGTTCATGTTGTGACCGTGAACGATTATCTTGCGCAACGTGACGCTTCTTGGATGGGAAATCTATATGATTTTTCTTGGCCTTTCGGTTGGTGTAATTATTAATGAAGCAAGCTTTATTTTTGACCCAGAATACGACAACGAAGAACATGAAGATGAAAATATGCGAAAGCTTCGCCTGGCAACTCGAAAAGAGGCTTATGCGGCAGATATTACCTATGGAACAAATAATGAATTTGGCTTTGATTATTTGCGTGATAACATGGTGAATGAAGTTGATTTGCTACGCCAGCGTGAGCTTAATTTTGCAATTGTCGATGAGGTTGACTCTATCTTAATCGATGAAGCTCGAACTCCATTAATTATCTCTGCTCCTGCGGCTGAAAACCCAGAAAGCTATATTCAATTTGCGCAAGTTATTTCGCAACTTTCGAAAGAAGACTACGAAGTTGATGAAAAACGCCGAAGTGTAGCTTTAACTGAATCTGGAATTGATAAAATCGAAAAACTTCTCAATATGAAGAATCTTTACACGCCAGAACATTCTCGTGCGGTTTATCACGTTGAGCAAGCTTTGCGTGCTGAAACCCTCTTCAAACGTGACAAAGATTACGTTGTAACAAATGATGGTGAGGTGATTATTGTTGATGAACACACTGGTCGTTTAATGAACGGACGTCGTTACAACGAAGGCTTACACCAGGCAATTGAAGCGAAAGAAAAAGTTCCAGTTCTTCAAGAATCAATGACGCTCGCGACAATTTCATTCCAAAATTTCTTCCGTCTTTATAATAAACTTTCTGGTATGACTGGAACTGCTTTTACTGAAGCCGAAGAATTCCAGCAAATTTATTCTTTAGAAGTTGTGCAAATTCCTTCGAATAAACCAGTTATCCGTGATGATAAAGAAGACTTAATCTTTAAAACTGAAAAGGCAAAACTTAAAGCTGTTGCAGAAGCAATTAAAGAATATCATGCACAGGGTCGCCCAGTTTTGGTTGGCTCAGGTTCAATTGAAAAGAATGAACAAATTGCGAAATATCTTGATCAAGAAGGAATTAAATATAGCCTTTTGAATGCTAAAAATAACGAACATGAAGCTGCGATTATAGCGCGTGCTGGAGAAAAAGGTGCAATTACGCTCGCAACGAATATTGCTGGTCGTGGAACCGATATTAAGCTCGGTAAAGGTGTTAAGGAGCTTGGCGGCTTAGTCGTAATTGGTTCAGAGCGCCATGAATCTCGCCGAATCGATAACCAGTTCCGTGGGCGTGGTGGCCGTCAGGGTGACCCGGGCGAGACACAATTCTATGTTTCAACCGAAGATGATTTGATGCGAATTTTCCAAGGTGAGCGAATTGCAATGTTGATGGATCGACTTGGTGTGCCAGAAGATATGCCAATCCAGCATAAATCTGTTTCGAAACTCTCGAGAACGCTCAAAAACGTGTTGAAGGCTTCAATTTTGACACGCGTAAAAATGTTGTTCAATATGACAACGTAATTAACCGTCACCGAAAAGTTGTCTACACGATGCGCCGAAAAATTCTTGAAGGCGAAGATATTACAGATGAAATTAAGGCTTTGTTTATTTCTAAAGCAGAAGAACTTGCTGAACTTCCTTCAAAAAATAACGAAAAGTTTGTTTCGAATTTTACTGAAATATTCCCAATCGAAGAAGAGAAAATTGAAGCACTTGGTCGAATTTCGAACGATAAAAAACGTATGAAATTAGCAAAACATATTGCTGAAGAACTTTACCAAGATAAAGAAAATGAGATCGGTAAAGAAGCGTTCCAAAAAGTTGAACGTGAAGTTTATATGCAAATTCTTGATACACTTTGGATGAACCATCTTGAAAATATGAATTTCTTGCGTGAAGGAATTCATTGGCGAAGCGTTGGCCAGCGTGATCCATTAGTTGAATATCGTGCTGAATCACAAAAATTGTTTGATGGTTTGCAAAATACTTTGCGTGATGAGACTATTCGAATTTTAACTAGAATTACACCTAATGATGCTGCCGTTCGTCAAGAAGAAGATCATGATACCGAGCTCACTCGCCTTGCTGAAAATTCGGTTGAGAAAGGTGTTAATGAAATTCAATCTGGTGAAAAAAACCGAGATGAAGACTTTTCGAAAGCTAAAAAAGCGTCTTCGAAAAATAGCGAAAATGCTAAGAAAAATAACGCACGGAAAGCCAAAAAAGCTCAACGTCAAAACAAGAAGAAGGGTCGTAAATAAATGCGGCACACCGTTGAAGAAGTACGCCTAAAAAATGGCGTACGCGGCCTTCTTGTAAATGTTCCGGATGCAACGGTGATGAGTTTTCAATTTCAGTTTCGGGCTGGTTCGCGTTATACGAAAAGTCCAAAAATTTATGAAACTGCTCATATTATGGAACATATGGCTTTTGGCGCAAATGCAAAATTTGCCAGCGAACATGAATTTGAAGCTGAATTCACTAAAAATGGCGCCTATCACAACGCTTCCACCTCAGATATGAGTATGAACTATGTAGCAGATTGTGCTGATTTTGAGTGGGATAGGATTTTTGAACTTCAACTCTTATCAATTAGCCAGCCTAAATTTAACGAATTTGAGTTTAAAGCTGAAAAAGGGAACGTTCGAAATGAGCTTACAGGCTATTTAAATAATAATGCGCGTCTTCTTTGGCCAAAGATTCAGCAGGAATTTGGTGAAGAAGTTCTAACTTATGAAGAGCGACTTAAAACGATTGATAATATCACTCTTGAAGATATTTGCGAGCATCATAAACGTACGCATACAACCGATAATCTGCGTTTTGTGATTGCCGGAAAAATCACACCAACTCGTAAAAATAAAATTCTTGAAGGCTTTGAAAATTTACCGCTTGAAAGAGGTGAACGTTTCGAAATCATTACTGATGAAATGAAAAAACCGAAAGAGCCAATTTTTATTTATCGCCCAGATTTAAAAAATATAAGTTTTGGCATTTCGCTTTTGCTTCCACGAAAACTTACAACATCTGAAATGGACGCAATGCACGCTTTGAACCATATTTTAACTGGCACAATGCATGCTCGAATTCTTGGTCAAGCTCGCAAACGCGGTTTAACTTATGGTATTTATTCTGGTGCTTCACGTGGCCCAAAAGACTCTTCTTGGGATTTTGAAGGGCAAACTAATTATGGAACCGCTAAAGAGCTTTTTGAATTAATTGTTTTAGAGCTCAAAAAGGTTCTAAACGAAGAAATTACCGAAGAGGAGCTTGACGCTATGAAGAGCTATTCTCTTGGTTCGTTTCAAATGGGTGGGCAAACGGTAGCTTCAACGGCAGGATTTTATGCTTCTCGATATTTTTGGGATGGACATCTTCGAGATTATAAATCTCAGCCAAAATTTATTAAGCAGATTTCTCGTGAGCAAATTTTTAAAGTTGCGAAAGAATTTATAGATGCAAATACTTGGATTTTTGGGTGCAGTTTCTGGCGGTGAAAAAAATCACAAATTCAAGAGTTGAACCGGGAATTTTTCTAAAATATTCGAAAAATAATCGCTCTGTGGCGGTTATTTTTTATGCTTAAAATGTGCTATAATAGTTTTATATGGATTTTGATGAATTCGAAGAGTTGTTAAATTTTGAAATAAAAAAACCTCAACCGTACGAGGTAATTTATAGTGTTTCAGATTTTATTGCAACTAGTAATGATATTTTCGAAAAGAGTTTTCCGAGTGTTCTGATTGAAGGTGAAATTTCAAGCTTTAAGGTGAACCACAATAAGTTTGTTTTTTTTGATTTGAAAGATAAAGATTCGATTCTTAACTGCTTTATGACGGTTTGGCAAATGCGATTTCCGCTCGAAGATGGAATGAAAGTTGTTGTGCAAGCAAAGCCAAAACTCACAAATTGGGGAAAATTTAGCCTAACAATTGAGAAAATCATACCAAAAGGTGAAGGAAGTCTCAAAAAATCTTTCGAAATTTTAAAGGAAAAGTTAATGAAAGAGGGCTTATTTGATGAAAGCCGTAAGCGTGAAATTCCACGAAATCCTCAAAAAATTGCTGTTATTTCAAGCGTTCAGGCAGCGGGCTATGCTGACTTTATTAAGATTGTTAACGAGCGTTGGGGCGGGTTGGGGATTACTGTTGCGCATACGCAGGTGCAGGGAATTTCTGCAAGCGACCAGATTATTCGAGCAATTGATTTTTTTAATTCGCAAAAGTGAATTACCAGATGTTATTACTATTATTCGTGGTGGTGGAAGTACTGATGATTTAGCGGTTTTTTAATGACGAAAAATTAGTTCGTGCGATCGCTGCTTCTCGCGTGCCAGTTATTACAGGAATTGGCCACGAAATTGATGAAAGTCTGTGTGATTTAGCGGCAGATTTTGCGGCTTCAACACCGAGTAATGTTGCGCAATTTTTTTAACACCGAATAAATTTGACGAAATGAGATTTTTTTATGTTCAAAAATTTTTGCACACAAACGATTTTTATTCTTTCAAAGATTGATGAATTAAAAATTGAAAACCATCAAAAAGATTTATAAAATGAAAGATTTAATTTTTGAATAATATTTTTGAACAGCAAAGAGAAATTCAAGCTAAAAAGCGAATTTTAGAAAGCTGCAATCCACAAAACATACTTTTTAAAAAGGCTATGCTTTTAGTGAGCGGAAAAATTGGCGTCTGGTGAAGAAATTATGATTCAAACAATTGATAAAAAAATAACGGCGGAGGTAAAAAAATGTCGAACGAAATTAGTAAAAAAATGGCTGAAATTGATGAGATTTTAATAAAAAAATTGAAAGTGGTGAAATTCCTCTTGAAGAGGTTTTTTGAAAAAAATATAAAGAAGCAATTTCGAAAGCCGAAAAAAACTCGAGGAAGAACTTGATTCACTTAAAAATGAAATCCAAATTTTTGAGTAAAAATTTTGCACAAGAAGAATAAAAATCTCGCCGTAGCGAGATTGAAGCTAAACCGAAAAAATGAAAACTTGTGTTTTTATATCTACCACGAGAATTTCCTTCTGCAATATGAAGGAGAAGGTCTATCTTGTGTCGTTCACAAAAGTCAATCAAAATTTTACGCTGATAGTTTGAGTCTTTAGACTCACTGTAGCACTCAACATCACGGATGGTATTCTTTGAGTTAAAATTTATTTTGTGCATTTTCTTTGAAAGAATCTCAGCATCTTTAACTTTCGAAAAGCGAGAATTTTTATCAAAAATATGAATAAATTCTCGATTCCTTCGACCGCGGTTTGAAAGTTTAATTTGCAACACGCCAAATCTATCAATTAAATCAGTCTGCTTAGATAAAAGTTCTTGGCTCATTTGCCACCTCCATTTTTAGTCTTAATATTTTAACATTTTTTATAATTTTAGTCAAGAAAAGCCCCGCAGTTTGTTGCGGGGGAGAGAAATGTACTGCTCTACCAAATAGCCATATTTTTGAGTTCTTCGCTCAAACTTAGATCGACTTCGCGGAAATAATATTCCCCGAAGTGCTCACTGTAATGATTTTCATCTTTGCAATAGAGTGATATAGTTAGCTCAATATTTGCTCTATCACACTCTTGTTGCAAAATAACTAAATTCCCGAGTTTATCCTTTTCTTGATCTGCAAAAACAATAATTTTATCTCCTTCGTGTTTTTTGAGAAAGTTTCGAATAATTGTTCGAACAGATTTTTCGTCTTGCGGATTGTAAGGTAAGATAAATTTATCAACTATAAGATGAGTATGATCTAGCGCTGATTTGGTGAGTTTGATTGATGCCAGTGCCATTTTAGGGGCACCTCCTTTTTGAATTTTTTAGCTTTCTAAAAAGCTATAACCAATATTATAGCATAAAAGCTCTTAAAAGTCAATTTGAATAATAATGGTGATGTATGATATAATAGAGTTATGTTTGATACAGATGAATTTAAATTAAAAATGACTGAAGCCGTTGAGCATTTTAAGGGCGAAATGAAGAAGGTTCGAACGGGTCGAGCGCATCCTTCAATGCTTGATAGTGTTATGGTTGAAGTTTATGGCACAAAAATGCCATTAAATCAAGTTTCGAATATGACCGCACCAGAAGCTGGGATGATCTTAATTACACCATTTGATGCGAATAATATTTCAGCAATTTCGGCCGCAATTCGCAACGATCAAAGCCTTGGGTTCAACCCGAGTGACGATGGTCGCATTGTTCGTGTGCCAGTTCCACCGCTCACGGAGGAACGCCGTAAGCAAATCGTAAAACAAACTTCAGAAAAAGTTGAAGGCGCAAAAATTACGCTTCGAAATATTCGCCAAGATGCTTTAAAGCACGCCAAGAAGCTTAAAGATGAAAAATCTTTAACTGAAGACGATTTGAAGCGAATTGAAAAAGAAATTGACGCTGAAATTAAAGATTTTAGCACACAAATTGATGTAATTTTTTTAAAGAAAAAGAGAAAGAAATTCTCACAATCTAAGTTGTTTTTTTGCTAGCACACAAAGTTGTGCCGGCAAAAGATAATTTAAAAGAATTTCGAAAGGGTAGGATGGAGATTTTGAATTTAATTTTTTTGGTATAATTATTGGTCTAATTTCGCTGACTTTTTTTGGTTGCAATACACGAGCTTGGTCACGCGCTTGCGGCTAAGAAAAAAATGGTGTAAAACTTAAAGAGTACGCAATCGGTTTTCCGCCAAGAATTAAAAAGTTTTAGAGCAAAAAAACTAACAAAAATTCTGCCAAAAAAAGTACAAAAAAATTTCGATTGGTGTGATTCCATTGGGCGGTTTTGTTCGGTTGAAAGGTGAGCACGATTCAGATTCTAAAAAAAGGTGATTATGGTGCGGCAAGTTTTTTTGGGCAAAAAAACTCAAATTTTTATTTGCTGGTGTTGCAATGAATTGGTTGGTTGCTTTTGTTATTTTTTTACGATCCTGTCAATTTTCGGAATACCAAAATTAATTTCGAATCAGTTTTATTTAGGTTCTGATGCTCGAATTTCTGGTGGTGGCGTGCAAGTTTCGCAGGTTTCGAATGATTCGCCTGCACAAAAAGCTGGTTTGCAAAAAAGACATAATTTTTGGAATTTAATGGTAAAAAAAGTTGATAGTTCTGCCGCCGTTAAAGAAGATTTACGCAGCAATGCTGGCAAAAGTGTGAATTTAAAAATTCAGCGTGGCGATCTTTTTTTCTCAAAAGATATTAAATTAAATAAAAATAATAAGAATGGTTTTCTGGGCGCATTTTTGACTGATGGAATGCAAAAAATTCATGCAACTTGGAGCGCACCGATTGTTGGACTTGGCACAACAATTCAATTTACGGGTGAAACTTTTAAAGGTGTTAGCGAACTTTTTATGAACTTTTTTGGCGGGGTTTTTCGAAAAGCTAATTCCGAATCAACAATCACAGCAGAAAGCAAATTCTCAACTTTCAAAAGCAGGTGAAAGTGTTTCTGGTCCAATTTTAGTGATTGGTGAAATCTTCCCAAACATCATATCGATGGGGCTTGATATGATCTTAATGCTAACTGCAATTATTTCAATTAGTTTGGCGTGTATGAACGTTTTGCCAATTCCTGCGCTTGATGGCGGTCGTTGGCTAATGACTTTCATTTTTCGAATTTTGTTCAAGAAGCCACTCTCGAAAGAGACTGAAGAAAATATTAACGGCTGGAGTTTTATATTTTTGATGGGGCTTTCACTTTTAATTATTTTTCTAGATTTTACGAAGATTTTTTTAGAGGTTAAAAAAATGAAGAATAAATTTAAAAATATTTTTTTAAAACTTCAAAAAAAGAATGAGGAAATGCTTTCAAAAAAAGCCTTTAAAAAAATTATTTTTTTGGATAATTCTGCCAATTTTGTCATATTTTGCGGCAAGTTATTTTTTTCAGCTGTAATAATTCGACTTTCACTCGCTTTGATTTTTTGGAATAATGATGTAGGATATCAAAAAGCGGCTTCAAACACGATTACTACTACTATTTATTCAGCATTATTTCTTGGATTAATGCTTGCGATGGTGTATTTTATTCCGACCAAACTTTTCAAGCAGAAGATCTCAAAAGACGATATTGCTTTAAAGGGTGTGATTACTTGGCAAGATTTAGGTTTGGCAATTTTGGGCTTTTTAGCGTCGATGATTATTTCTGGCGTTTTATTAGAATTTTTGCCGAATATTCTTCATTTTGATAAATTGCAAGTTCAAGATTTAGTTTTTCAACGTAGTGGGATGATTCATTCTTGGCAATTTTTGTTAGCTTTTATTTCAGTTGTTGTGATTGCGCCAGTTTTTGAAGAATTGATTTTTCGTGGAATAATTTATGGCCAACTTCGAAAAGTGAATGTTCTGCTAGCAATTTTTGTAACGAGTTTACTTTTTGGATTCGTGCATTTTCAAATGAATGTTGGCGTAACGGTATTTGTGATGAGTGTTGTGATGTGCTTTATTCGCGAAAAATGGACACAAACAATTTGGTCGGGGATTGTAATTCATATGATTAAAAATGGTATTGCTTTCTTTCTGCTTTATGTTTTGCAAACTATTCAATTCTTTCAAGCTTAGCGTTGACTTGAATTGAAAACTTTGATATAATTATAAGACTTATTTAGAGGATTTTTATTTTATGAAACAAGAATTTAATATTACGAAAATAGGAAAAAAAGAACTCGAAGCTGAACTAGAGCTTTTGGTTTCGCAACGTAAAGAAATTTCAGAAGAAGTTGCTACTGCACGTGATTTTTGGTGATTTGCGTGAAAATTCAGAATATGATGCCGCTCGCAAAAAAAACAAGCTTTTAGCAGAATCACGAATTATGGAAATTGAAAATATTTTTGCAAAATGCTGTAATTATTGGTGGTGGTGAAAAGGGCGTTGTATCTCTTGGTAATCAAGTTAGCTTAAAAAACCTAGAAAATGGTAAAGAGGTAAAATATACAATGGTTGGTGCGGTTGAGGCAAACCCCCTTGAGGGTAAGATTTCGAATGAATCACCAATCGGCCAACAGATCATGGGCAAAAAGCTCGGCGAAGAAGTAGATATTACGACACCAAAAGGTGTAATCAAATACGAAATTACAGAAATTAACTAATTTTTAAAGCTCGGTTGGCCAATTCAGCCGAGTTTTATTTTTTGAAAAGGAGATTTTATGCGATTATCAAAATTATATACAAAAACAAGCAAAACAGTTCCATCTGGTGAAGAAGCTAAGAACGCACAACTTTTGATTAAAGCTGGATTTGTTCATAAAGAAATGGCGGGTGCTTATGATTATTTACCGCTTGGTTTTAAGGTGCTAGAAAACATTAAAAAAATAGTTCGAGAAGAGCTTGAAAAAATCGACGCAAATGAGATTTTAATGACAACGCTTCAGCGCCGTGAAATTTGGGAACGCACAACTCGCTGGAACGATAATGTTGTGGATGTTTGGTTTAAAACTAATCTGAAAGATAAGACAGAGGTTGGATTAGGTTGGAGTCATGAAGAGCCGATTGTTGAAATGCTTAAGAATCATATTCAATCTTATAAAGATTTGCCAGTTTCGGTTTTTCAATTTCAAAATAAAATGCGAAATGAGCTCCGTGCAAAAAGTGGAATTATGCGCGGTCGCGAATTTTTGATGAAAGACCTGTATTCAATTCACGAAACCAAAGAAGATTTAGAAGCATATTACGACAAAGTTTCAAAAGCTTATGAACGAATTTTCGAACGCCTCGGTTTGGGAAAAGATACCTTTGTGACATTTGCTAGTGGCGGGGCATTTACAAAATTCAGCCACGAATTTCAAACAATTTGCGATGCCGGCGAAGATTATGTTTATTTGAAGCGTGACGGCGAAAAAACTCTTGCTTTTAATGAAGAAATTTTAGACCAAGCGATTGAAGCTGGCGAAATTAGTTCAAAAGAAGGATTAGAAAAGGTTAAAACTGCAGAAGTCGGAAATATCTTCAACTTTGGCACGCAAAAAACTGATGAAACGGGGCTTTATTTTACTGACAAAAATGGAGAACGAAAATCAGCTTGGATGGGATCTTATGGAATTGGAATCACTCGTGCGATGGGCGTTATTGCTGAAAAATTTAGTGATGAAAAAGGTTTAATTTGGCCAGAAAATATCGCTCCAGCAAAAATTTACCTTGTGCAAATTGGTGAAAAAAATCACAAGAATTAGCAGAAGAAATTTATAATGAATTTTCGAAAAAAGGAATTGAGGTTCTGTTTGATGACCGCAATCTTCGCCCAGGCCAAAAATTTGCTGATGCTGAATTAATGGGTATTCCATATCGGTTGACAATTTCTGATCGTTTGATTGAAAGTGGAAAATTCGAAGTTGTAACGCGTGTAAATGGTGAAGTCGAATTGCTTTCAAGAGAAGAACTTTTTGAAAAAAATTTGTAAAATAATCTCAGCTCTTGAAAAAAAATAAGTATAAGCATTATAATTGATGTATGAAAATTATTGCTTATAGTGTACGAAAAGATGAGCTCCAATATTTCGAAAAATTCGTGGAGCAGTTTGGTATTGAATATGCTACAACTCCAAAAGATTTAAACGCTGAAACTGTAAAATTGGCTGAAGGTTTCGATGCAGTTTCATCTTATACTTCAAGCGAAGAACTCAATGATATTTGGGAAACTCTTTCGAAAATGGGAATTTCTTATTTTACTGTTCGGACGGCCGGGTTTGATGGAATTGATATTGAAAAAGCTAAAAGTTTCGGTATTAAAATTTCGAATGTACCGCAATATTCGCCAAGCGCAATTGCTGAATTTGCTGTTGCATTGGCGCTAGCAACAATTCGAAAAATCCCACTTTGTCTTTCACGCGCCAAAAATCAGAACTTTTCGGTAGATAATTTGATGGGTCGCGAACTTAATACAATGACCATTGGAATTATTGGTGTGGGCCATATTGGCTTAACAACCGCAAAGGCTTTTAAAGCTTTTGGTGCAAAAATAATTGCTTATGATACTTTCAAAAATGATGCCGCTCGTGAAATTTTGGAATATAAAAGCTTAGATGAAGTTTTTGCGGAAAGTGATTTGATTTCACTTCATATTCCTCTAACGCCAGAAAATCGCCACATTATTAATGCAGAAAGTATTTCGAAAATGAAAGATGGAGTAGTTATTGTTAACACTGCGCGTGGTGGACATATTAACTCCAAAGATTTAAGAGATGCTTTAGTGAGCGGAAAAGTTTCAGCAGCTGGTCTTGATGTTTTTGAGCATGAAAAGAATCTAATTCGAAAAGATTTGAGTGGAAAAATTATTAGGGATGCTGTTTATCGTGATTTAGCGAACTTTCCGAATGTTATTATTACTCCACACGTTGCGTTTAATACAGATGTTGCCGTGCAGAATATGGTAAAAAAATGTCAACTGAGAATTTAATTAATTTTTAAAAAAATGCAGGAACAACTGACAATGAAATTACAAAATAATTTTATTCGAAAAAAATCACCAAAATTATGCCACTATTTTTTTAGTGGCGGTTTTGGCTTTTAGCTTTACTTTTAGTAGTTTTTTTCAAATCAAGCTTTTTGCCAGAAGACGGCGGAATCGTGATGCTGAAGAAGCTGAGCTGCGAATAAAAAAAATAATAATATTATTTTTTTCGAAGTTTGATGCAAAATATAATTTTTAGCGCCGACCAACAAGGAAATACGAATCTTGAAATTACTGAAAATATTTCGACATATTTTTATCCGTGATGGTATAAATCACGGAATCGAGCGTGCAATTCCGCGGTTTTTTTAATGGTAAAGCTATTTTTTTGATGGCAAAGCTGAAATTGAAATGGATGGCAAAAAAAGTTTCATATTCAACTTATGAAAGTGACGGAAATATCGTATTCCGAATTGGTGAAAGTGGAAGTTTCGTTTACGGAAGACATAAATATCAGCTAAAAATATCAGTTTAAAAAAATCTACTCTTAACAGATAGTGGTGTACAGAAATTGATTATGAACACTAATGGTACTCAGTGGAAACGACCTTTTAATGAAGTTATTGCAACAGTTAATTTAGATTCATCAGTTTTGAAAGAATTTAATGGCACAGTGAGATGTTTCGCTGGAATGCAAGGATCAACTGAAAAAAATGTAATACTTTTTGAACGTAAGCCAGAAGAGGGAGTTTTTAAATTCTCTCAAAAAGATGTCCAAGCTGGCGAGAATTTAACTTTTGAAATTGACTTTAATAGTAAATTTGCTCAACCAGAAGTGAGTGGTATTGACGTAAATACAATAATTTTTTTGGAATTTTGGCATTAATTTTAGCAGTAATTACACTATTCTTTGCTATTCGGGTTATTTTAAAATATAATTCAGTTAAGAGAGAGAACGAGGTTTCGAAAGCGGTTGTTCCGCAATATTTGCCGCCAAAAATTGAAGAATTAGATATTTTGGATGCGGGGAATTTAGTAAAATCAAATAAAAAACTTACCGCTGCAATGCTATTTTTTGCAGTGAACGGCAATATTCAGATTGTTGAAAAAACTTCTAAGGGCTTTTTGGGTGGCAAGAAAAAGAGCTATACGATTCAGCTATTAAATCGAGATAATTTGAATCAAGACATGCTTTCATTATTAAATTCATTTTTCAGAAGTAAAACTGAGATTGATTTATCTAAACAAATGAGCAGTACGCAAGCCTCTGATATTTCTTCGAAAGTTTTAAATTCAGCATTTAGCGGAACTTCTTACTATGTTCAAGAAAAGCCAGCGGTTTTCAGCAATTCTCAGTTTTTTGCTGGCGGAGTGATTATTTTATCTGCGGTATTGTTTTTTGCGAGCGGAATAATAGTTAATTTTTATTTCAACTATTTCGCCTTGGTTTACGGTAGCTATATGTTCTTTCATTGTAGCCGTTATGCTTTCAATTTTAATATTTACTATTTCGAATATAAAAATTCCATCTCGAAAAGGTTTTGAAGCAAAGAATTATCTTGAAGGTTTGAAACTTTATATTTCGGTGGCAGAAAGCGAACGGTTAATGTTCTCGCAAAGCTTGCAGAATTCTGAAAGATTCCAAACTGAATTTGGTGGCTCTCGTGTAAAACTTTATGAAAAAAACTTTTACCTTGGGCGGCATTGTTCGGGCTAGAGAAGTCTTGGGCAAAGGTGCTTGAATTGCAATTTCAAGATGAAGGTTACTTGCCAGATTGGTATGTTGGCTCAACAGCATTTAATGCTATGGTGTTTTCGAATAGCTTGAATAGCTTTAATAGTGCGATGAACAGTTATTCTGCGCCAAGTTCGAGCAGCTCTGGTGGAGGTGGCGGATTCTCTGGTGGCGGCGCTGGCGGAGGTGGAGGTGGCGGTTGGTAAAACCGCGCCTTTCTATAAAGCAGATTTTCAAAAAGTAGCTTGCAAAAAATGTAAGCTACTTTTTTGTAGCAAAAAGCATAACTATATTGATTTTTTTACTTTTTTTGTGATTAAATATAAGCATTATGAAAAGATTTTTGGGTTGGGTTGAAAAAAATAAAAAAAGTTTTTAATAGTTATTTTTTTCTAGTATTTTTTTCTTTTTTTAGTAATAATTTTGCAAATGCTATTGATTTGACTAATCCTAACAGCAATTTTGTTACGCCTGATGAAGTTAAGAAAAAAAAGCAGAGCAAGAGAAGAAGAATAGAGAAATAGAAGAAAAAAGAAAAAAAGATAATCAGGTTGTTCCTACAACCCCAACTGGTAGATCTTCGCAGCCGACAACTGATAAAACTCAACAGGATGTAAGAAATAATACAGCTAATAACGATAGAATCAAATGTGAAGAGGCATATAAAAAGGCTAAAGCGGCTGGTGTTGATGAGAAGAAACTTAGTGAGCTTAAACAAAAATGTAATTATTCTCCTGCGACAAATGACGGTGATTGGACTAAAAAGAATAATGAGGCTAAAGCTGCAATTGAAGAGATAGATAAGCAAACCAATGAGGCTAATGCTAATAAAGATAAAAACTCTTGCGCTATTGAATGGATTGGCTGGATTGTTTGCCCGATCGTTCGTGGTTCAACTGGTGTTGTTGTTGGTCTGTATAATTTTATGCAAGCGAATTTCTTAAATATTAAGTCTGATCAACTTTTCTCGAATTCTGGAAAAGGGCAAGAAGCATTTAAGCACTGGGTAGCATTTAGGGATATCGCAAATATATTTTTTGTGATTATGATTGCGATAATAATTTTCTCTCAAGTAACTGGTGTAGGGATTTCTAACTACGGCATTAAGAAAATGCTACCAAAAATTATTATTTATGCAATTTTAGTCAATATTTCTTGGTATATTGTTGTAATTGCTATTGATATTTCCAATATTGTTGGCAGTACTTTATTTAAGTGGCTATCAAATGATGGAAATTGGAGCTTCTCTAGTGATGTCCAGAAAGAAACATCTCCTGTTGAAGGAATTCTAACAGGTACTGCGGCAACAGGTGCGCTTATCGCTGCCGGGGTTACTGCCGCTCTCGTTGGTGGAGCCACAATTCTTCTATTTATTGCCTCTGCTGCACTTGCTGTTGTAATGACTGTATTTATATTAATGATAAGGGAAGCAGCTGTTATAGTGCTTGTCGTGACTTCTCCTTTAGCTTTTGTTGCAGGATTATTGCCAAATACAGAAGGAATCTTTAAAAAGTGGATCAAGCTTACGAAAAATATGCTAATGATTTACCCGATTTGTTCGTTAATAGTCGGTGGTGCTTTATTCGTTTCTAATTTACTGTATGGTGTGGTTGATGACCCTCTACTCAAAATTATTTATGGCGTTTTGCCCATATTGTCACTATTTGCAATTATTGCAATTATTAAAACTGTGCTTTCGTTTATTGATGGCTTAACTGGTGGAAATTTGCGTGGTGCTCTAGGTAAGATGAGCGGTCGTATTAATGCAGCGGCGCAAGATTCAAACTGGGCCAGGGCTTCAAGGGCAAAAGCTATGGATAGAACTATTGGTGGTATTGCTATCGGTAAAAATGCCAGAAACGATAAATTCGAAGAAGGTCAATACGAAAGAGATAAAGCTGCTCTTGAAAAGCTAGATAAAAAGAAAAATAAAACTGCGGCGGACTATCGAAGGCGAGCACGATACGGTTCTAGAGTTGCTAGCTACGAAAAGAGCCAAAACGAGGGAATGGTTTCTGCTATGACATATAGTATTGGAAATAATGCCTCGATGGTTAATAATGAGCTTGATAAGATTTCGAAAGTTAAAGATCCAGGTCAGCAGAGGCTGATGTATGGAGCTCTTGCTCAAGCAGTTACTAATTCCGGTTTGAATACTGCTGGTCAGGCCGCTGCTATGAGTAATATCGCAAACAGTGCGTTAAGTATCGGTGATGTAGACCAAAGTCGTGCTGTTGCAGCTCAAATTGCCTCGAAAGCGGGTAGTGATATTAAGAAGGTTAATCCTGCCGCAGCAAAAGCTGTTATGCAAGATTTTTCTTCAGAAAACATCAAATCTGTTCAAGATTTCGAAAACGATATTTCAACATACTCAGGTGCAAGTGCTAAACAAATGGCTGATTGGTCTGACATGTCTAGTGCAAATGTTAATGACAACAAAGCGTTTAAGGCAATGCAAAGTGCATTTAATAGTGGTGACCAAAGCAAGATTTCGCAAGCACAGAATATGGGCAAGATTGCCGAGCAAGCTCTTACCGCTAATGCAAACGGAACAATGTCTCTAACGCCAGATCAGCAAGCTAACTTTATGGCAATGCAAAAACTGGCTCAATCACACGCTCCGCAAACAGCTACGGTTGAGGCTGCAGCAAGCAATAATAGTTCTATGAATAATCAATCCTCTCCGAGTCAAAAGGTAGAAGTAACTGCTGGACAGAATTGGCAAACATCGGCTCCGCAACAAGCTCAGGCTGGCTCTTCTGATGCTTCTGCTTCCAGTTCTGTTACATATGGTGCGCCTGCAGCACAAGTTGGCCAAGCCTCACAGCCGATAAATAATAGTAATCAAAATATCCAACCTCGGCAAACTGCGAGCGACCCAACTAAATCAAACAGAAAATTTGGTGCTAACTAATGTAAAAAACACTCTTTCGAAAAATAGAAGGGTGTTTTTTTGCTTAAACTATGCTAAAATAAAAATAAAGATAATCTAAACTAAAAGGAGAAATATGAAAATTGCATTAATCGGTTTTTGGGCTCGAGGCAAAAAAAGTGCTTATGATTATTTTTAAAAGTATTGATCAAAAATATTACTTTTGAAATTTATGACGAAAACTCAAAAAGTAAAATTGAGCTACCAAATGGTGTTAAATTCTTTGGTGATTTTCATGATTTTTCAAAAATTCAAGCAGATTTGATTGTGCGAACGCCCGCAGTTAATCCCTAGCCGTTTACCAAAAAAATGCTAAAATTACATCTGTTACAAATTTATTCTTCGAAAAATGCCCAGCACCAATTATTGGCGTAACTGGCTCAAAAGGTAAAGGGAACGGTGTCGAGTTTTACTGCTGAAATTTTTGCGTGCAGCCGGTTTAAAGGTTCATCTTGTCGGTAATATTGGTTTGCCAGCCCTTAACGAGCTTTCGAAAGTTCAAAAAGATGATGCTGTGATTTATGAACTCAGCAGTTTTCAGCTTTGGGATGCTCAAAAATCGCCACATATTGCAATTTTAAATAATCTTGAAGTTGATCACCTTGATATTCATGATGACTTTGAAGATTATGTGGCGGCAAAAATGAATATTGCTAAAAATCAAACCGAGAATGATTTTTTTATTTTTAATGCTGAAAATACAATAGTTTTAAAAAATGTTGAAAACTTAAAGAGTCAGCTCAAGGCAGAACTTCAGCCTTTTCAGGATTATAATTTAGCCCATATTCAAGAAAACCATTTTTTATGGGGAGATGAAGTTCTCTTCGAAGCTAATATTTTGAAAATTCCAGGCGAACACAATCAAAAAAATGCTTGTGCCGCAATGATTGCAACTTTTGATTTTTTGCGTGAAAAAGGTTTTGAAAATGAGGAAATATTCGATTTTTGGAGAGAAGGACTTTCAAAATTTACAGGTTTGCCACATCGGTTAAAATTTGTTCGTGAGTTTGAGGGTGTGCGATTTTATGATGATTCCATTGCAACCACACCGGGTAGTGCAATTGCTGCACTAAATTCTTTCGAAAAGCCAAAAATTCTAATTCTTGGTGGAAGTAATAAAGGTGCTGATTTAAGTGAGTTGATTGAAAAAAAATTGCAAAAAAATGCCAGAGCAAGAACTTCGAAAGGTAATTTTAATGGGGACAGAATCTGAAAAACTAACTCAGAAATTGATATCAGGCGGATTCAAACGGTTTATAAATTTAGGTACAGAAACAAATATGCAAGAAGTTGTAAAGACTGCTTTCAAAAACGCGAAAAGTGGCGATGTGGTTATTTTAAGTCCAGCTCATGCCAGTTTTGATATGTTTAAGAGTTATGTTGATCGCGGCGAACAATTTGTTGAAAATGTAAACCTTTTATGATAAAATTTATACTATGAGTAAAAAACAAGCTAAATCTACAAAGAAATCTGCTTTAAAGATAAAAGCAGTAGACCCAAAAGCACAATTTGCGGGTTTTAAAAAATTTATTAAAGATCAGGGATTGATCGGAATGGCGATCGGTTTAATTCTTGGAACGGCTTCTGGCGATCTTGTTAAATCTTTGATCAATAATATTATTATGCCACCACTTGGCTTCATTCTTGGATCGGCCGAAGGTTTGAAAGGTGTTGTTTGGAATATGGGAAAAACACCAGCAGGTAAAGAAGCGGTTCTTTCTTACGGTGCATTTTTGAATGATATTATTAACTTTTTAGTAATTGCGTTCGTTATATATTTCGTACTTTTGTTTGTTGAAAAACTTTTCACGGAAGATGATATTGAAGCAGAAGCTGAAGAGGCAGCAAAGAAATAAATTATGGATAAGCTGAAAGCTCGCGTTGGCGAAATTTTAAATGAGCTTGAAAAAGCGAGCTTAAAGCTTAATCTTGAAAGCAAAAAAAATCAAATCTCAGATTTAGAGGTTGAAATTTCGAATCCAGAAATTTGGCTAAATCCTAAAACTGCACAAGAAAAAGTTAAAAAAACTTGCTGATTTAAACAAGGAAATTCACCCTTGGCTGGTTTTAAAAACGCAAGTTAAAGACATTCTAGAATTAGTAAATCTTAGTGACGATGAACTTCTTGAAGAGTTTGAAGCTCAAGTTTTGCAGTTCGAAAATGATTTTGAAGAGCTAAAAAAACAGCTTTTATTTGACGGAGAATTTGACAGCGGTGATGCAATCGTTCGAATTACGGCTGGTGTTGGTGGAACTGATGCGCAAGATTTTGCCGAAATGTTGGAGCGAATGTATTTGCGTTGGGCTGAAAAAAATAAGCTAAAAACTGAGCAAATTGAGCGTAGCATTGGTGAAGAAGCTGGAATTAAAACTAGTGTTTTCGAAATTCAAGGCCTTTATACTTATGGTAAAATGAGAAGTGAAAATGGTGTGCATCGTTTGGTGCGGATTTCACCATTTAATAGTGGCGGAACTCGCGAAACTTCTTTTGCTTTAGTTGAAGTTTTGCCAAAAATTGATACGCCAGAACATGTTGAAATTGCTGAAAAAGACCTTCGAATTGATGTTTATCGCTCTGGCGGAAAGGGTGGGCAAGGTGTAAATACAACTGATTCGGCTGTACGAATTACACACATTCCAACTTGTACTGTTGTGGCAATTCAGAATGAACGCTCACAAACGCAGAATAAAGAAACCGCAATGAATATTTTGCGTGGAAAGCTTGTGCAAATGAAAATGGAACAGCATGCACAGAATTTAAGTGAACTTCAAGCTGGAAAATCTGCCGATTGGGGCTCGCAAATTCGAAATTATGTTCTAAACCCTTATAAAATAGTTAAAGATACACGAACTAAGTATGAAGAAAAAGATGTTGAAAAGGTCTTGAATGGCGAAATTGACGGATTTATCTTTGCATTTTTAGAAAGTTCGAAAGAATAAAACATAAGCATATAATAAAACTTTAATTTTGCGATACGCTTATTCTGTAATAAAAATTTTTAAAAAAACTCTTGCAATAAAAAAAGCTTATACTGTATAATTAATAAAGGTTGGCTCTTTAGCTCAGTTGGTAGAGCAGAGGCCTGAAGAGCCTTGTGTCCCCAGTTCAAGTCTGGGAGGAGCCACCAATTTTTTGATAAATTCCGCTTTGGCGGTTTTTTATTTTTTATAAAATAAAGTTTCGAAAAGCACTTGAAAAATTTAAAAACATAAGTATAATGGTAGATATGAATAGATTCAAAAAAGGTGCAGTTAAAGGTTCAACAATCGCAATTATTCTGTTGAGCATCGGTTTTGCTGGTGCTGGTTCATTTGGAATTTGGGCTTACATTGAATACAACAATGTAAAAACAGATGTTGAAGGAAAAATTGACTTACAAGTTGCTGAAGGAAAACGAAAACAGCAAGAAGATGATGAAAAGAAATATAACGAAGAGCGACGGAAAACCGTTAAAGAATTTCGTGCTCCAGAAGATTTAGGAAAGGTAACTTTTAGTTATCCAACATTCTGGAATCAGTATATTGAATCTAACGGTTCTGATCGAAAGGGATTCTTCTCTTATTTTTATCCAGATACAGTGCCACCAGTTCCAAAAGATGGTAAAGACACTCAACGTTTCGGTTTGCGAGTGGCTATTTACGAGAAGAGCGTGGATGAAGTTCTTAAAGAATTTAACGAAGCTATCAAAAAGGGCGAACTTTCTTCTGAAGCCGTAACAGTTAATGGATATCCAGCGACAAAAATTGCAGGATTATTCCCTGGACCAGAGAAGAATAATAGAATTCGCGGAACAGCTTATTATTTTTAAATTGAATAGTAAAACTTTGATGATTCGAACTGATGCCGATACTTATAATAATGTCTTGAACGAAAATGTTTTAAGCACTTTGAAAATGGATTAGCTTTTAAAAATAGCAAAAATTTGCTATAATAAAAATATGGATGAGCGGGAGTTTTTAAATCTGGTAGCAAAAGAAAGTAGTTTTCTTATTGCTGCTCACGAAATGAAAACCCCGCTTTCAATTATTCGCCAGCTTTCTTTAACTTTGAATGATGATGAAATTGAGCTTTCTAATTCTGAAAAAGCCGAATTTTGCGCCAAATTGACATCACTAGTGAAAGGGCTTTGCGACTGGTTCAAGATTTAACTAAAATTTCAAAGCTTGAAGATGCAATGTTCGAGCTTGAACCTATAAATTCGAAAAAAATCTGCAATGATGTAGTTGCAGAAATTGCCGATGTTTTTAAACTTCACGGTAGAGTTATTAGGTTTAAAAATGTTCGAAAAAATGAGTTAATCATGGCGAATTATGAATTACTTCGTTCAATTTTGATGAACTTCTCAGATAATGCGCTTTATTCTTCGAGCGAAAAGAGTGAAGTTGAAATTAAAATTGCAAATATTGGCGAAAAGGTTCGAATTTCAGTTCGAGATTACGGTGAAGAATTGCCGCTTTCAATTTGGCGTTCAGTTAAAAAGCAGAATCATCAGCCAGTTCGAGCAAATTCTCGGCCACAGAGTTCTGGCTTGGGTATTTTTATTGCTCAAAGTTTTGCGGCGGCAATGGGAGCAAAAATCGGTGTGATCCGCCATCGTGATGGAAGCACTTTTTATGTTGATTTAAACCGTTCTGGTCAGTTGAGTTTATTGTGAAAAAAATTTTAATTATTGAAGATAATACAATCTTGGCAGATAATTTTTGAAATAATTTTGCGTTCAAATTTTTTTAATTTCAAAAAGTTAATTCTGCGCAAAAAGCAATCTTAGAGATTGATAGAAGTTTGCCAGACTTAATTTTTTTCTTGATATTTTTGCTTGAAGGTCACTCGGCTTTTTACTCTTTTTAAATGAATTGCAGAGCTATACTGATACAGCAAAAATTCCAGTGGTGATTTGTTCAGATTTGGCAAGCGAAATAGATTTTGAAAGTTTAAAATTGTTCAATGTTTGCCATATTTTTGATAAATCTCAGGTTTCACCAAAAGAAATTCGCACAAAAATCAAGGAGATTCTAGATGAATAATTCACGAAAAAAAACTCTGTCTATAGTTTTTGCGACGAACTGATTTTTGGCGAGGCCGACCGAATTGTGAATTTATTAACTCCAAATGGTAAGCAGGTGGCAATTGCGCGTGGCGTTCGAAAACCAAAGTCAAAGCTTGCTGGTGGAATTGAGTTTTTTTCGCTAAATGAAGTAGTTTTGATTGAAGGGAAGAGTGAGATGAAAACACTTTCTTCGGCACGAATGTGCGAATTTTTTGGTGAAATTTTAAAGGATTTTGAAAGAACTGAATTTGCTTATTATGCAATTAAAAAGATTTCAGGACTTTGTGAGCAGATTGAGAGCGATGATTTTTTTGAAATTTTATTAATAATTTTTCGAAGTTTAAATAATTCTGATATCGACTTAAACTTAATAAAAAAATGGTTTAATCTTAAGGTAGCTGAATTTTCTGGTGATGAAATTAATCTCGAAAGTGATAAAAAAATGGTAAACCATTGCAGGCAGACTTGAACTATAGTTTTGATTTTTTTATGATAGGGTCTTTTTGGAAGACGCTAGCGGTGAGTTTAGTGCGAATGATATTAAATTTTTTTGCGACTAATGGTTTCGAGCGAACCAAAAAAATTATTTCGAAAATCAAAGGTTGTGATATTTTTTTGAACAAAGTTACGGATATTATTCGATCATTGCAATAGAGACACTGATGAAATAAAATATCAGTGTTATTTTTTTGTATATGTAAAAGCTTTTTAGTTTATAAAAGTTTATAGTTGACTCATGATACAATTGATTTAAACGTAAGCGTTTTTATATTATTAAAAAAAGGGAGAAATAAAATGAAATTTAAAAATAAAATATCAATTTTTTTATTCTTGCAGCATTGTTCTCGGCAGTGAGCTTTAGCTCTTCGACTTTTGCTGCTGAGGATATTACAAGCCGGTTAAAGATTGAGCCTAAGAGTATTAAGAGTAGTGGGCATGAGTGGTCGATTGATATTTCTGGCCAGAATGTTAAAGAAGGCGATTGGGCAACTTTTCGCGCTGAGAATGTTTCTATGATTCCTGCAGGAAAAGTAGACCTTAAATATAAAAATGAGAAAATTGGTGAAATCTCAGTTGACAAGAAATATAGCGATGGACATGATTTGAATTATCAGTCTGTAGTTCGTAATGATGATAATGCTAAACCTGGAGCCATTGTTTGGCAGGGTAAAATTGTTTTCAATAAGAATATTGAAAAATATGCTAACTTCGAAACATCTATATCTAATAATAATGCTAATTATTTCTCATATATAGATCGTGATGTCACTGTAGAAACTAAAATTATTGGTAGTACTACTTTAAAAGGTGAAGATGTTAAATTAACTAAACGAGCATTATTGAATTATAATAATACTATAGTTATTGGTAGCGCAGCCGAATTCAATACTAACAATGATGTATCTAGGTTCAGTGGCACTATTGCTGTATCTAAAAATAATCCTATAAAAGCTGGAGATAAGCTTAAAATTAGTATGCACGAAGATTCTTCTATACGTTTTATTGATAAAGATTTTCCTGTTGGCGCGAAGCTGCGGTTTAATAAATCTCGTGAAGGTATATATAGTTCTACTCCAGTTAATAAATATGGTGTATATTTTGCTGGTGGTCCAGGCATAGAATTTAAAATAATATCTCGATCTGATTCTGAAATTATTATTGAAGCTATGAATAATAGTGCAGCTATGGATGGAGTTTATTCGAGTTGGATTTCCTCTATAAAGGTTATAGATGGTTCAATGATTAAAGATGGTGCAATTAGCGGCGTTAAATATACTGCTGAACTATTAGCTAAAGACGGCAAAGTTATCAATAAAAGAGACTTCAGTCAGAATGCATCTATTTTTGGCAGCAACGTAGAAACCTATGCCGAAATCCGCAAGCCTGAAGCAAAACCGCAAAAACCTGCTCCTGTGCCAACTCCAGCTCAACCACAACCAGCTGTTGAGGTTCCAAAAGATGAAAAACCTTCAGAAGCGAAAGTTCAAGCTCCGAATACTGGTTTTGAAAAAAATCTCAAAAATTTAATTATCCCAGCTTTTTTTCCGTTTTGGGCGTGGTTACTGTATTGTTTTTTCGAAAAAAATCGAAATTAAAGTTGTAATTTTATAATAATTTTAAGGAAAAGCTCTCGAAAAATGGGAGCTTTTTTGGTATAATAGTTAAAAGATTATACGGAGGAAAAATGAAGAACGAAGATTTGATGGATAAAATTGTTAGCCTTGCTAAACGGCGTGGTTTTATTTGGCAGGGTAGCGAAGTTTATGGCGGAATGCGCGGAACTTGGGACTACGGCCCACTCGGGCTAGCTTTGAAACGCAAAATCATGAACGAATGGTGGGATTTTTTTGTTGAAAAATCGTGAAGACATGTTTGGTGTTGATGCGGCAATCATTATGAATCCAAAAGTTTGGAAAGCGAGTGGCCACGCTGCAACTTTTGCCGACCCTTTGGTTGAGGATTTAAAAACGGGTGAGCGATATCGTGCTGACCATCTTTTAAAAGATGCTGGAATTGAGGCCGAAGGACTCTCGAACGAGAAAATTACTGAAATTATCCGTGAACAAGGCTTGAAATCGCCAAAAGGAAACGAGCTTAGTGAAGTTCGAAGTTTCAATATGATGTTTCAAACTAATGTTGGTGCAGTGGTGAATGAAAATTCAACCGCGTATCTTCGACCAGAAACTGCTCAGGGAATTTTTACTAATTACAAAAATGTAGTTGATTCATTTTATCCAAGCTTGCCATTTGGCCTTGCGCAACAAGGAAAAGCTTTTCGAAACGAGATTTCGCCCCGAGATTTTGTTTTTCGTTCTCGTGAGTTTGAACAAATGGAGATTGAATATTTTGTAGATCCTAAGAATTGGGAGGCTGAATTTGAAAAATTGCTTGATTTAGTTCGAAAATTCTTAACTGAAAAAATGGGCTTGCCACAAAGTTCACTATATGAGCTTGAAGTTCCAGAAGAAGACCGCGCGCATTATTCAAAACGCACTGTTGATTTTGAATTTAATTATCCAATTGGTAAAGAAGAGCTGATGGGGATTGCTTATCGCACTGATTTTGATCTTGCGAATATCCAGCGAGTGAGTGGTAAGAATATGGAATATACTGATAAGCAAACGCGTAAAAAGTTCATTCCTCATGTGATTGAGCCAAGTTTTGGCGTTGAACGGCTTTTGATGGCGGTTCTTTCGAATGCTTATCGCGAGATTGAAACCGATGGCAAAACTCGCATTTTTTTGGCATTGCCTGAAAATCTTGCTCCAACAAAAATCATTGTGGCGCCACTTCTTAAAAAAATAAAGAAGCTTTGGTTGAAAAAGCGCGAGAAATTTATCTTGAACTTCGCCAAAAATATAAAAATATTGAATTTGATTTAAGTGGAAAAGTTGGAAAAGTTTATGCCAAGGCCGATGAGATAGGTGTGCCAAAAGTTGTTGTGATTGATTTTGATACAATTGATGGCGATGGCTTGGTGAGTGTTCGAAATCGAGATGATGCCTCGCAAATTCGTATAAAATCGAGTGAGATTTAATGAAAAAAATTAGTTCATCACAAAACCCTTTGGTTAAAAAACTTGTTCAACTTTCGAATAAGCAAAGCTTTCGAAATAAACAAGGGCTAACTATTATTGAGGGCGTTCATTTAGTTAGCGAATGGCTTAAAACTTTTGGATCACCGGAGATTTGCGTTGTTTCAAGTTCTTCTAAAAGCTTTGAAGTTGAGCAAGTGATCAGAAAGTGTGAAGAGCTTGGCGTTGAGATTGTTGTGATTGAACCAAATATTTATACCAAAATTAGCCCCGTAATTGAAGGTGTTGGAATACTTTTTGTTGTAAAAATATCAACTTTTCAAGATGTTGACTTTCAAAAAGATACGATTTTTCTTGAAAAGATTCAAGATCCGGGTAATCTTGGCACAATTTTGCGTAGTGCAGTTGGTTTTGGCGTTGAACAAATTATTTGCTCGAAAGGGACTGTTTCGGCCTGGTCACCGAAAGTGTTGCGATCTGGAATGGGAGCACATTTTTAAGCTAAAAATTTTCGAGAATCAAGATTTAAATTTATTAATTAATAAAATGCAAGTTCCAGTTTTTTTGCTACAAGTTTGAGAGCTAGAAAATCAATTTACGATGAGGATTTTTACAATAAAAAAACAGCTTGGATTTTTGGTAATGAAGGTTCTGGCGTTTCTAGTGAGCTACTTTCGAAAATTGAAAATCAAGTAATGATTCCACAGGTTGGTGAAATTGAAAGCTTAAATGTAGCAATGGCTGCTACGGTCTGTTTGGCAGAACAATCTAGACAAAGGTTGAAGCATGAGGAGCATCTTGGCGAAATCTAAATAATATGGTATAATCGAATCATGAAGAAAGTTATCGTAAAGGCAAAAATTAAAAATAAGGTTGATTTTATCAAAAGAATAACGGATACGGGGCATGATTTTGGGCGAGTTGTTTTTCAGAATGATCGTGTATTTTTACCACGAGGTTTTCAGCCAAGTAGAAATTTACCGAAGTTGATGATTCGAACAGAGATTATTGATCCAAAACGTAAACCTTGGTATCAGCTGATTCAAAAGCGCCATATTGATGCTGAAAATGTTGATTTAATTCATGAAACGCCGGTTTTAAATTATTCTGAAACGGCGCATATTGTTCAACAACTTGGCTTTGAAATGAAAGTTGAAGTGCTTCGAAACCGCCAAAAACTTCAGGTTGAAGACACTACCTTCTTTTTAGACGATGTTGAAGGCTTGGGAACTTTCATTAAACTTGAACGAGAAGTAGAAAAAGGTGATAATACAGATGTAATTCGCCAAGAATTGTGGGATGTTCTAGAAGTTCTAGGAATCGATAGAACTGCAGATTCACCAGAAAACTATACAGCGCAACTTCTTCGAAAGAAAAAAAGCTAAAAATAACTCAAAAAAATCACTCGAAAGGGTGATTTTTAGTTAAATTTTTTAAATAAGCTTGAACACTTTGAAAAAAGCTGGTATAATAAAAAGTGATGATATTATTAGATCGCGTGACAAAAGTTTATGGTAATTCAAAAACTCCTGCAATTAACAGGGTTAGTCTTCATATTAAGCCAAAAGAGTTTGTTATTTTGGTTGGAACGAGTGGCGCGGGGAAATCCTCACTTTTAAAAATGCTCACTCGTGAAGAAAAACAAACCAGCGGTAAAATTGTTGTTGGTGGAATTGACTATGATAAATTGCGAGACAAGGATATTCCACTTTTGCGTCGCCGAATTGGTGTTATTTTTCAAGATTTTAAGCTTTTACCAAATCGAACCGTTTTCGAAAATGTAGCTTTTGCGCTTGAAATTGCTGGAATGACTAATCATGAAATTAAAGCAACTGTTCCGAAAGTTATTAAACTTGTTGGTCTTGAAGGAAAAGAGGGAAATTTTCCGCACCAGTTAAGTGGTGGTGAAAGGCAACGTGTAGCGATCGCCCGTGCAATTGCTCGTCAACCAAAAATTCTAATTGCTGATGAGCCAACAGGGAATCTTGACCCAAAGCATAGTTGGGACATTATTAGACTACTTGAAAAAATTAATGATTACGGAACAACAGTTGTCTTAACTACGCACAATGTTGAAATTGTAAATAAACTTAAACGTCGTGTAATCACCTTAAATGGTGGAAAAAAATTACTCACGACCAATCGCAAAGGGGAGTATAGGCAGTAATGAGAGAAGAAAATTTAAAACATCATAAAAGTAAAGGCTCTCAAGTGCAACAAGGTAGAAAAAAACAAAATTCAAAAATTATTATGCAACAGAAACAACGCCATCGCAAAACTCTAACTCTCTGGCGAATTACTAAATATGGCGCAAATAGCTTTGTTCGAAATGCTTGGCTTTCGGTTGCTGCAACGGCGGTGATGACGGTTACTTTGGTGATTATTTTTTTGGCTCGCTTCTTGCGCGCTCAATTTTAATGGATACTGTTGATGATATTAAAAAAATAAAGTTGAATTGTCGATTTATTTGAAAAAAAGGTGTTTCAAATTCTGATATTGAAAAAAATGAAAAAAAGTCAATCGGTGATCTTAAAACGGTGACAAATATAACCTACACCTCACCGCAAGAAGTACGAGATAAATTTGCGCGAAAAAAATTCTGCAGACATACGTATTCGAAAAAGCATTGATTGAATCGAATAATGAATTTTTTTGGTATTTTTTTAATATTAAACTCGTTGATATTTCAAATTCAACAGAGTTGAAGAATCTTGTTGAAAATAACAAATTGATAAAATCGAGCCTTGACCCAGATCATCCGCCAACATATGAGAGTGATCGGAATGAAGCGATTAAGAATATTTCGAACACGATTAATTTTGCTGAGAAAGTTGGGATTCTCGCAGGTTCAATTTTTTTGTAATTATTGCAAGTTTGATTATTTTTAACACAATTCGAATGGCTATTTTTAACCGTCGAGAAGAGATTTATATGATGAAATTGATCGGTGCGAACAAGAGCTTTATCGCTGGGCCATTTTTGGTTGAAGCGGTAATTTGCGGAACAATTGCGGCAATTTTTAGCTTCAATAATTGGTTATACTATAATTTTTCTTTCGAAATCTCGGCTCGAGGCTTATGGAATTATTATTTCGCCTGTAATTTCATTCTTGCAAATTTATGGATTTTTGGTTGTTCTGGGGCTGGTAGTTATCGGTTCATTTATCGGTGTTGTTTCAGCATTTACGGCAACAAGAAAATATCTAAAAAAATATAGAAAGGGGCTTGTTTTTCGAAAAAAAGATTGTGGTATAATCTAATTAAGAATAAATTTAAAATAAAAAAAGAAAAAAACAACTATGAAAAAAAGATTAAGAAGAAGAATTTAGTGATAAATGGCGCAATTTCTCTTGGAGTTGTTGTTGCTGGTGTTATTTCAGCTTTGCCAAAAAGTGCTGAAGCTGAGAAGAGTGTTGAACAGCTCGATAAAGAGATTAAAGCACTGGAATCTCAAATTAGTGGTGCGGAATCTCGCGCGAGTGATCTTAGAAATAAGGCGCAAACACTTCAAAATGAGCTTAGTGGTATTGAAAATGAAAAAGCTACAATTCAATCGCAAATTGCAATATATCAAAAAAACAATATGAAAAGCTACAGATTGAAATTAAAAAAATAATGAAGAAAGTATTGAACGGAATCGAAGCGCGTTAGGCTCTATTTTAGCGGCAATGTCAATTGAAGATGATGTAACACCAATCGAGCGGATCGCAGGAAGCAACAATCTTTCGAAAGCGCTTGATAATTTTGAATATCAAAGTGCAGTTAAGAGCCAGTTGGTTGAAAAGGTTGATAGTATTAAGCGAGCAAAAGCTGAACTCGAAAAACAACGAGATGAAGTTAAGGTTGCTTTAACTAATCAACAACAAGCTGAGTCTGCTCTTCAAGAAAAGATTCGTCAGCAAAATGAATTGATTGTTCAAACTAAAAATGATGAGGCAGAATACACGAAATATGCGAACGAGCGAAATTCGCAAAAAGCAGCTCTCCAAAAGCAGCAGCAAGATATGATTCAGGCTCAAATTTTGCGTGCGGCTCGGGCGGCCGGTAGTGGATCACTTCCGCAAGCTATTGCTGGAACAAGTAGCTACCCTTGGAATGATGCAAACTGTTTTGTCGATGCGAATGCGGTAAGTTATGGCGGTGCAGACGGGAATGGAACAGATGGTTATGGCTATGGTTGTCGCCAATGTGTAAGTTATGTTGCATGGAAATTGCGTGCAACAAGAGGTATCAATGCTGCATATTGGGGTAACGCTAAAGATGTGCCGGCTAGCGCACGGCGAGCAGGTTTCCGAACTGGAAGCACTCCAAAAGTTGGTTCATTCGGCGTGATGAGTGGCGGTCAATATGGTCACATTGTTTGGGTTGAGGCTGTTAATGGCAATATGGTTACAATTTCGCAATACAACTATTTTGTGAACGGACGCTGGGGTCAATTTTCAACAATGACCGTGCCTGCAAGTACTTATGATACATATGTATATTTCGATTAATATTTAGCGAGCCAGTTTGTCTGGCTTGCTTTTTTTGTTGGCTATTTTTAAATTACTTAGAAAAAAATAAGCTGATATTTTTTTGATGGAATGAAAAGTATTTTTATAAAAAAATAAAAAAATATTCAGAAAAATATATAATTTCAATAAAAAAATATTGAATTTGAATGTTTTTTTAAATGTAGTCGTATACTTTTTACTATTGCAATTGTTGAATAGCTAAGTTATAATGTGAAAAAGCTGTTCATAACAATATAAACCATGTTTATGAACAAGCACATATAGAAGATAGTCGGTTAATATTCCAAAAAATTGATTTTCTAAAAACTATTTTTTGCAATTTTTAGCATAGAGTGGGAGGTGTTTTAAATGTTAGAAGAAAAACAAATAACTAGTGCTGAATTTGGTCGAAGGTTAATAGAAGATAATAGGGAATTAATACGAATAATAGGTAATGCCCTTTATCCAGCGATTGAACAACTGAAATTATACCGAGAAGCTCGGAAAGAAATTAGAAGTATGAAGTTAGAAAGAAGAACTTCATATGAGCTTAAAGTTCAAGAAAAGGCAATCGCTTGGGAAAAAGAATATCTAAGTAGAAAAAACTTTTAGTCAGTCTTCAAGACCCAAAAAAATGGGTCTTTTTTTATTTTAACACTCTTCTAAAATACGTCTAACCTACCATAATTACAGAAAAGAAAAATTTTGGGCAAAATCATCACAAGAATAGTGCAAATTGGATTATTTTAGGGCATTAAATATTAAACTTATCTTTCGGAGTTTATTTTTTGTTATGCTTGTGCTTTTGTGATATAATGGAATTTATGGATAGAGGTAAAAAAGTTGAACGCTCAACGCTGGTTTTGGTTTCAGTTTTTATGCTGGTTTTAGGCTTTGTGGGTGGCTCAAGAATAGACGATATTAGAAATTTAATTGCACCAGTTTTTGGGCTAAAAAAGGTTGAAAGAATAGATTTTTCGAATATCGAAAAAACTTATCAAGCTTTAGCTTCAAATTTTGATGGTGAAATTGATAAGCGAAAAATTATCGATGGCGCTTCGAAAGGTCTAGTTGAAGCGGTGGGAGACAAATACACAGAGTATATGACTTCTAAAGAAGCTGAAGAATTTAATAAAAGCTTAAGCGGGGACGTTGGAACGGGAATTGGTGTTGAACTCGCAAAAGACGGTGATTCTGTTAAAGTTGTGCGAGTTTTAGCTAAAAATCCGGCTGAAAGTGCAGGAATTTTAGCTGGTGATGTAATTTCGAAAGTTAATGGTGAAGATGTTTCGAAAGAAAATACTTCTGAAATTAGCAAAAAAATTCGTGGAGATGCTGGAACAACTGTTAAGATTGGCGTGGTTCGTGGCAATGAAAAAGAAAGAATTCTCAGTAACGCGTGCAAAAAAATCGAAAAATCCAAGCGTAGAACTCACGAAGAAAGACGGTGTTGCAACACTTTCAATTTATCGATTTGATAGTGAAACTGGTGTTTTGGCGAAAAAATATGCCGAAGAAATTAAAAATGAGGGAATTTCGAAAGTTATTTTAGATTTGCGCGGAAATGGCGGCGGATATGTTCAAGCTGCGAAAACTGTTGCGAGCTTGTGGCTTGAAAAAAATGCTTTGATCGTTAGTGAAAAAAACTGGTTCAAAAAAACGGTTGAGGAGATTCGAGCGACTGGTGACAATCCTTTGAAGGGTATTAAAACTGTAATTCTGCTTGACGGCTCCTCGGCTAGTGCAAGTGAAATCGTTGCAGGCGCTTTAAAAGAACATAAAGCTGCTCAAATTGTTGGTGAAAAATCTTACGGTAAAGGAAGTGTTCAAACTACTATTGATATGCCAAATGGAGCTTTATTGAAAGTTACGATCGCAAAATGGTTTACACCAGGTGGAAAAAATATTTCGAATAATGGGATTTCACCAGACGTTAAAGTGAGTGCGCCAAAGGGTGAAAGTTATTTGTTGAATGATATTCAAAAAAACAAGGCGTTAGAAATTTTAAAATAATTGCAGAGCTATTTAGGAGGGAAAATGGAAGCAAGAAAAAAGATCTTATTAGTTGAAGATGATGAGGTTTTGGCTAGCGTATATCGTGCAAGGCTTGAGATGGAAGATTTTGAGGTTATGGAAGTTCATGACGGCGAACAGGCGTTGACTGCAGCTTTAAAATATCGTCCAGATTTAATGATTCTTGATGCAATGATGCCAAAAATCTCGGGCTTTGATGTGCTGGATATCCTTCGAAATACTCCTGAAACAATGAATCTGCAAATTATTATGCTTACTGCCTTAAGCCAAGAAAGTGATCGTGAGCGAGCTGAAAAACTTGGCGTTGATGAATATCTTGTTAAGTCTCAGGTGATGATTTCAGATGTGATTGAGAAGGTTCGTGAACACTTGGGTATTGGTGAGGATTACTAGTATATCTAAAATGAGTAAAATAAAAAATGAGTCAATCTTTCGAAAGACTCATTTTTTATTGCAATTACGCAGCAACAACTTCTACAACTGTGCGTCGTTCTGTTTTGCCAGTAAATTTTCGCTTTTGAATTTGTTTGAACTTCACAACACCATTTTGCTTAGCATGGATTGTAAAGTTTCGGCTCATGTAAGTTCCTTCACCGGCTAATTTGGTTGCGCCAGTTTGTCGAACAAGAACTTCGCCCTCATTGACTTTTTGACCGCCAAATCGTTTTACGCCTAAGCGTTGGCCAGCGTTATTGTGGATATTCTTACTTGTACCACCAGCTTTAACTTTTGACATTTTTACTCCTTATTAGTACTAATAATTCACGCGCCACAACTTGATTTTCGCGATAATATATTAAATCTTGTGGTTTAACGCGCATAAATTCCTTTCTATTATAACCCAGCTCATTTAAAAAGTCAATAAGTGGAAGGTGAGAAAAATCACCATTTTGTGTTTTCCAGGCAGGAACGGCAATACAAATCTGTGTACCTTCTGGAATTTGCTGCGATAAATTCTTTAAAAAGTTCGAAATTATACGGTTGCAATTTTTCGCGAACTTCTGCTAATTTTTTTGGGCGAAGGTGGAGCAGAGAATGGTTGCCCTAAGTAAGTCTCGCAAACTACGCTTGAAAGTTTTTTTGCAAAACTCCATTTTTCAATTGTAGCATCAGCTTGATAAATTTCGCCAAGTTTGCCATGCGGTTTAAATTCTTGCAAAAACCACTCGCTATTTTCTTTCGAAAATTCTATCATTTTTTCACTTAAATCTGTTCCATTAACTTCAAAACCTTTTAAAAGTGCTTCTTGAAGAACTGTGCCTGTTCCACAAAAACGGATCAAGGATTTTTAGGATTTTTCGAAAGTTTTTTTCACCCAAAAAAAGCCTTAATTTGTGGCTGATTTTTACCGGCACCAAAATTAATCATTGTTTGTGCGAGTTTTGGTGGCAGCATTCCCACAAAAGCATCGCGTTTTGGTCGATTTTGATCACGTTTAGCATAACTTGTGATATTTTGTGCACCTTCACTTAAAGCAATAATTGTTTTTTTACCACCACGCACTGCTAAAATTTCAATCTTTTTTTCACTTAAGCCAAGTTTGTTGTTGTGTGAAATCGCGGTTGAAAGCGCTAATTGTTTTGAAGGGATAATTCGCACAGAAACATCGTGAGCTTTAAGTTTTTGCTTAATTATCAAACTTGTTTTTGAAAGTTCATTCGTTTGAAGCTTTAGACCATAAGTAGAAATTCCTAGTGTGATTTTTCCGCTAAAATCCGCAAAATCGTGTTCAAAAATTTTGGTTATTTTTTTTGAAACATCTCGCCAATCTGTTGAATTGACTTCAAAAACAACTTGGCCGGTTTTTAAAATTGAGCCAAAATGCGAAACATTAAGTTTTTCGGTTTCGATAAGACAGGCGTAATCGCCAAGCACACGAATTTTTTTCTCCACCAAAAAAACACTTTCGAGTTCGGCGATCCCAATACTTGGCTGACGCCCTAAAATTGCAATTTTCATTTTAAAATTATAACATAAAATAAGCTTAATATCAAAGCAAAAACATGTTGATTTTTTTTCGATTAATGATAAAATTAAATAGTCATAAGAATAATGGAAATAAGTAAGGGAGAATAAATAAATGCAAGATCTAAAACTCAAAAAGCTTATATGTCTAGATAAGACCGCAGAAAACAATTTGGTTTCTGCAGCTCCATCTCCAACAGATGGAAAAACAGAAACTGTAGCTGTTCAACCAGCTCCAAAAAACATTCAAGCCCCAAACACTGGAGTGCAAAACATAACAGGAATTATTACAACAATCCTTGTTCTAGCTCTAATCCTTGGACTAACAACTCTAATTGCTTCAAAGCTAAGCAAGAAATCTAAAAAGATTATCCTTTCAGTCTTCATGTTAGCTACGGCTACATTTGGTGGAATTAACGCTTTTTCGAAACTTTCTTACGCCGAAACCCTAGTTGACGGCAAACCCTGCCAAACTACTGGCTACACTGACTATGAGGTTGGGGCGAATGTTACTGTTGGTGTTAATGTTGATGTATCTTTCAACAAACCACAGCTTTTCATAAAAGTTAAAGGAACTGGCGATCCAGAAAAAGACAAAGCAGCTCTAGCCGCAGAGATTGACAAGCTAAAAGATGATAAGGAATTGCTTAAGAGTGTTGTAAAAAATTTTAAAGAAAGCAATCCTGCATCTATTATTGCTGCTGAAAACTTTAATGGAGAAATTAAGCAGCACATTTCTAAATCTCCAAAACAAGACGAGGAAAAGCAGATATATCAGGTTGATGCCGATTTTACATTTTCCCAAATTTTTCAGCCACCACAATAATCTTAATAACTATCAAAAAATAGCACCAAAAGGTGTTATTTTTATTTTGCGTTTATGCTATAATATATTACATGGAAGATGAAATTAGAACTGAACATTCAGAAAATACCGAAAACAAACAATACGAAGCAGAAGGGATAAACCATGAAGTTGAACCTTCTTCAGAAAAAGATGAATCAACCGATATTTTTCAATGGGCAAATTTAACTGATGGAATTAAGGGCGAGCTTGATGTAGAATTTTTCTTATTTAATAAAAATTTTGTGCCTTTTACAACTAGTTTTTCGAGCGAATTGAACTCACAAATTAAGCCGTTGTTTTTGTTTGATATGATAAACTTTGTAAATATGGGCGCAGGAACTGGTTTGAGCGTTCGAGACTATGAGATGGATGGTGGTGCAGGTAAAGATGTGCTTTTTAAAAAAACCGAACTACAAAAAGTTCAACACGCTGATACGCTATTAAATATAATTGAAACACAATATTCTGACATTCCTGAATTTAATGAAAACGAGCATGATTTTTAAGCGGATTAAAGGAATTTTTGGCAAGGTTTACAAATTCGAAAGGCGAGAAATTTTTATGTTGCTAAACAAATTATGCAAGGGCAGGTTTTGCGTGGTGCGACAGCTTAGGGAATTTCGAAACGGTAAATTTGGTGCTTTCGAGCCTGAATTTGGTTTAAAAAAATCCAGCCGGATAATCAAGTTTTTGATCGTAAATAATGATATTTTTTTATTTTTCAATCAAGGAAAAATTTGAAAAAAACTCTTTAATTACGATTATAAAAAAAACAAGTTTTAGCTGATAAAAAAAGTTTTTGGAAATCGAAAGAACGTATAAATTGAGTTTTTCCTGATGGTTTAGATTTGCAAACTTTGGTTCGCGAGCATAAAAAAAGGCTGCTACGAAATTACAAAAAAATGGATGAAATTGGTGAAATTTCGCAAGAAAAAAAGTGGTTGAATACGCCGATGAAATGCAACTTGAATTGATGACGGACGACAGTGGTGCGATTATTATTATGGATGGCAACGATTTAGATATGTTCGTGAATTTAATTAATGAAGATTATATCTTGAGCGAAATCACTGGGCGCCGTTATGAAATTAAAAGTAAAAAATTACTTGATGAGCCAGAAGGTGAACCACCACGAATGATTGGAAGCGAGTAGTTTTAAAAAATGAAGCAAGCGTTAGCATTAGAGATTATGCTCTCAGGCGAAAAATGTTTTTTTAACTGGTGCAGCGGGAAGTGGAAAAACTTTCACGCTTAACCAGTTTATTAAGCTTGCAAAAAATTCTGGAAAAAAGGTTAGCGTTACGGCCACTACTGGTTTAGCGGCAACTCATCTTGGAGGAAACACTATTCACGCTTGGAGCGGAATTGGAATTTACGATTATCTTTCGAGAAAATTTTTCGAAAAATTCCCGAAAACACGAGCCGAAATTATTAAAAATACAGATATCCTGGTGATTGATGAAATCTCTATGCTGCATGATTTTCGACTAGATATGGTTGAAGAAATTTGTCGTACAATTCGCCAAAATGATAAACCTTTTGGCGGGATTCAAGTAATTTTATGTGGCGATTTTTTTCAGCTACCGCCAATTAACCGAGCTGGCGGGCGAACTGGTGGCTTTGCAATTCATTCGAACGCCTGGAAGCTTGCTGAATTTACAATCTGCTATCTTGAGGAAAATTATCGCCAAAAAAATGATGAACTATCTGAAATTTTAAACGCACTTAGAGCGGATGATTTACGTCGAAAACACGCTCAAAGTTTGCTTGATCGCATTGATGTTGAGCTTAGTTTTGAAAGTGATGATTTTTCGAAAAACTTAACTGAACTCCACACTACTAATATAGATGTTGATAAAATCAATGAACAAAAACTTACCGAACTCGAAGGTGAGGAGTTTCATTTTGCGCAAACCACAACTGGTGCGAAAAACTATGTTGAAACTTTGCAGAAATCTGTTCTTGCTCCAGAGCTCTTGCGGCTAAAAAAAGGTGCTTTAGTGATGGCAGTAAAAAATGCCCAAAACCGCCAATATGTTAACGGTTCAATTGGAGAAGTTATTGATTTTGAAAGATTAACGGATTACCCAATTGTTCAATTTCGAAATGGTAAAATTATTACAATGGTGCCAGATACTTGGGAGATGCGTGATGGTGAAAAAAAGCGGGCAAGCATTATGCAAATTCCGCTAAGATTAGCATATGCAATTACGGTTCATAAAAGTCAAGGAATGACACTAGATGCCGCTCGAATCGACCTTCGAAAAGCTTTTTCTGAAGGAATGGGTTATGTGGCACTTTCTCGTGTTCGCTCTCTTGATAGACTTTATTTACTTGGAATAAATCGCACCGCTTTGATGGTTAGTGAAGAGGCGCAAAAGATTGATTTTATACTTAAAAATGAAAGTTTAAAAGCCGAAAAGCGTTTTTCGTACTTAAAAGAAGTTGCTAAAAAGCGTGAAGCGGGTGAAATTATTGAAACAAAACCATCAAAAACAATTTGGGCTGAAAAGCTTGAAAAAATGCGACAAGAATATCCAAATGCATATCGTGCATGGGGGCTTGTCGATGATTCGAAATTGCAAGAAATGGTTTTCGAAAATGGCAAAATTGATGCAGATTTAATTGCTAAATTGAGTAAAGAGCTAGGCCGTCACAAAGGCTCGATTGTAGCTCGCATAAAAAAACTCTTTGGTGAAGATGCCATATAAAAGGTAGGCTTAGACAAAAATATTTTTAATATAATTAAACTAAACAGCTAAAAAAAGGCTTTCGAAAATTACTCGAAAGTCTTTTAACTTTAGTTATTTTTTTATGGAATAATGAGGCTAAAGTTTTAAAAAAATATAAAAACAATAAAATACTAAAATGTCAAAAAAATAAAATAAAAATAAAACTATATAATGTCAAGAGAACAAATTGCTGGCAGGGAGTTTTAAAATATTTTTAAAATAATTTAGCATAAAAAGCTATTGACTTTTAAAAAAACTTATGCTATTATATAAACATAAAAAAACAATTAAGATCAAATAAGTCAAATAAACAAAAAAAGGAAAAATGACAAAAAAACAAACAGAAACAAAAAGTTGCTAAAAAAACTACGGCTAAAAAAAGTTGCTGAAAAAAACTATAAAAGTTTCAAAAAAAGAGCAAGATATTAAAAAAAGCTAAAACTTTGCTTACAAATAATGGAATTATTATTGCTGAAGATGGAACAGTAGTGGTTGACCAAGTTACGCAAGATTTTTCGAAGTGCAGTTTTGGTTCTTTCACTTGCAATCAATCTTGTTGTATTTGTGACATACTTGATTTTTAATGTCTACAACAAAATATGATACTGCATTAATTAGTGCATTATTGCCACGATAAATTAGTTTTCAACAATTAAACACAAGCATTGTGGAAAAGTAGGGAATATCTGTTAAAAGGCTTGCTTTTCCACATAGTTGTGGAAAAATATATAAAAAATTATTTCTAAATTTGCGTGTTTGTCAAAAATAGGTCTTGCGAAAAAAAATAATTCGCGGTAAACTTAAATCAGTGGCAACGACAGAAACAAACAGAAAAACCACTAAACAAAAAAATAAAAAGCACGTTAAAAATAGATGTAGTTTTTAGTTTAAGGTCAACTATCTGGTGATTAAACAGCTGGACAAATTCCAGTAACCAGGTTAAAATAATAGCTGGAGCACATTTTAAAACCTCCCAAAATAAAACTCCACCTCATATATAAGTCTCTCAAGCAGCAATATGGTTGGCTATACGCCAAGCAAAAAGCTAAACTTATAATGAATCTTAAAACAAAAATATAACAAAAACAAAAAGTTTAATCATCGGTTAAGTGGCTTTAAATTTATGAATTACACAGAAGAATCAGTTCACATACCAGTTTTATTGCAAGCGAGTCTGAAGCAAATCCAGCCAAAGAGAGGCGAAAACTACCTCGATTTTACGGCAGGATACGGAGGGCACGCTGGCGAATTTTTGCGTATAACCGAGAATTTCGAAAACTCGGTTTTAGTTGATAGGGATGAAAATGCAATTCGCACGCTTCAACGGTTTAAAAATGAAGGTGTAGAGATTTTACACAAAGATTTTCTTTCGGCCGCAAAAGAATTGGTAAAAAGAGGTCAAAAATTTGATATAATTTTGGCAGATTTGGGTGTTTCTTCACCTCAGTTAGATATTGCAGAAAGGGGATTTTCTTTTCGAAAAGATGGCCCACTTGATATGCGAATGAATCCTGCACAGAAAAAAACAGCGGCAGATATTGTAAATTTTGCAAGCAAGAATGAACTTTTGCAAATTTTAATTGAATTTGGCGAAGAAAAGCGCGGTTTTGCTGAAAGAATCGTTTCGAAAAATTTTTAGAAGTTCGAAAAAAAGCAGAGAATTGAGACTACAACGCAGCTGGCTGATTTAATTTTAAGCGTGCATAAAGGCGGTTGGCAAAAAACACACCCCGCAACACGCACTTTTCAGGCGATTCGAATCGCGGTAAATAATGAACTTCAACAAGTCGAGGAGGTTTTAGAATTGCTTCCGAAACTGTTAAATTCAGGTGGAAGAGTTGGAATTATAACTTTTCACAGTCTTGAAGATAAAATAGTGAAGAATTATTTCAAAGATGATTCAAAAAAAAGGTTTAGAGTCTAAATTTCAGACAATTACTAAAAAACCGCTTGATGGTGCGAAAGAAGATGTTAATAATCCGCGATCCCGCAGCGCAAAGTTGCGAGTAAGCATTAGAAAATAAAAAACAAAAGGAGGCGAGATGCCAAAAACAATCAAAGTAAGCTACGCTAACGAACAAGCTCGCGTAAAAGTTAATTTTCGATAGTATTTGACGCTTTCGAAAAAAACAAAAACAAAAAAATTTAAAACAGAAACTAAACTTTAAAGCACCAGCCGAAAAACTGGTCTGGTGCTTTATTTTATTGAATATTAAATTTAACGCAACAAAAAACCAATGTATAAAACAAACACAAATTATGTTAGTCGCCGTCGCCAAACACAAGTTTCGTCGCGGTCATATGGAAGAAATAACAATATCGCTATTTTTCAGCCAACAGCAAAACTTGGTGCAGTAACGCAATTTTTGATGCTTGGTGTTTTGATTGCGGTTCTTGGAATTATCTTCTTAATGAATTCTTCTAAACCGGCACTTTATGGAAACGAAATTCAGCAAATTGATTCGAAAAATTTCAGATTTAGAAACTAAAAAAAGGCTGATTTGGAAGTGGAAAATGCGCGGCTTACAGCACTTTCGAATATTGAAAATAGCGAAGTTGCCAAGAAAATGACAACTCCGGCGTCAGTTTCTTACGCAAAATAAGGTTAAGCTTTTTTCGAAAAATCACAAAAAGTGTGATAAAATAGAATTATATGATTTTAGGTTTTAAGAATAAAAGTCGAACAGGTTATCTCGCAGTCTCAATTTTAGGGGTTTTTGCGGTAATTGTGGTTCGGCTTTTTTTCTTGCAAGTTATTGAAGGTGCAGATTATCGCGCTCGTGCCGATAAAGGTCAGAGAAAACAATTTGAAATTAAAGCTCAACGCGGTTTAATTTATGCAATGGACGGCAAAAAACTAACTAAAATGGTTTTGAATGAAACTGTTTATACACTTTGGATTGACCCGCAGGAAATTGCAAATTCAAAAAAAGTTAAAAAAAATGAAATTATTTCAGAGTTTAGGAAAATTGCTGGCGGAAATTTAAGGGATGATTTTGAAAAGCTTTTCGAAAAAACCAGCACGCGATATCAAGTTGTTGGAACTAAACTTTCATTAAAACAGGCAAATACAATTCGTGAAAAGAAATTTCATGGGGTCGGATTTACTGCAGAAACTCGCCGAGTTTATCCTGAGGGAAATTTAGCTGCGCAAGTTCTTGGTTTCGTAAATGATAATGGTGGAAATTATGGTGTCGAACAAGCAATGAACAAAGAATTGACAGGGACTGATGGTTATAAAAAAATTACCACTGATGCATTTAATCAGGTTATTGAAGTTGGAAGTGAAAATATCGAAAAGCCAGCCGTAAATGGTAAAAACATTGCATTATCAATCGATCGTAATATTCAGGCTCGCGTTGAAAAGGTTTTAAAATCACAAATGGAGTCAAAAGGTATGAAAAATGGCTCAGTTTTGGTTATGAATCCAAAAAATGGTAAAATTATGGCAATGGCGAATTACCCAACTTACAGCCCAGCAAATTATGGCAAAGTCGAAAAGAGTTCAGTCTATAATAATAATACCGCGACAATGGCTTACGAGAACGGTTCTGTGATAAAATCTTTCACAATGGCGACAGGAATAAATGAAGGTGTTGCAAGTCCTTCAACTCGATATAACAATACTGATTCAATTAGAATTGAAGATATTGTAATTCAAAATGCAGTTTTAGGGCATACGGGTTCAATTACGCTTCAAACAGCTATGAATTATTCGCTTAATACTGGAATGGTGACTATTGGAAAGCTCCTTGGTGGTGGAAGCCTTAATTCGACCGCTCGGGATAAGATTTATGATTATTTCCATAATCGTTTTGAGCTTGGGCAGGAGACTGGAATTGAAGTTCTTGAAAGCAAAGGTTTGCTAGTTTCACCAAAAAAAGCTGAAGGAAATGCGGTTCGATATTCGAATATGACTTTTGGCCAAGGTATGACCACAACAATGCTTCAAACGGCAAATGCTTTTTCTTCGCTAGTGAATGGTGGAACTTTATATAAGCCAAGCCTGATTGAAGGAATAGTTGATGAAAATGGAAAGCTTTCGAAAAAAGAGCCTGAAATTAATAAAGAAGCGGTAATTTCGAAAGAAACCAGTGAACAGATGAAGCAAGTCCTGGAAGGTGTTCGAAAAGTTGGTGGCGCAAAAGATCCATCGGGTTATCAAATTGGCGGAAAAACTGGAACAAGCCAGACGATCGTTGGTGGAAAATACGTTGATTATCAGACAATTGGTAGTTATGTTGGTTTTGGTGGCGGAGATGAAGCTGAGTATGTTATAATGGTAGCGGTTTGGGGTGAAAATCAGAATTTGCAAGGTTCGAAAGACGCCGCACCGATTTTCACCGAAATTTCAAACTGGCTATTAAATTATTTAGAGATTAAACCAAAGAATTAAAGAGGGAATATGTTAAATATCACAAATCAATTAATCGTTTCTGCATTATTTAGTCTTGCTGGGTTCGTTCTAGCAATGGCTTTAACGCCACTTTATACTTTTGTTGCTTATAAATATAAATTCTGGAAGAAGCAAAAAACAGCATCTGTTACAGGTGAAGCTTTAACTGTTGTAAATAAACTACATGCTAAAAAAATTGCACGTAATATTCCTACTATGGCAGGAATTATTGGCGTAATTGCAGTTATTATTATTTCTGTTTTATTAAATTTGAAGCGTGAACAAACTTGGTTGCCTCTTGCTGGACTTGCTGGTGGTGCATTTATTGGCTTAATTGATGACATCTTAAATATTTGGGGCTCAAATCGTAAAGATGCTGGACTCCGTGCGCCTGTTAAATTTGCAATGATTATCTCTCTTGCTGGCTTCTTAGCGTGGTTTTTTACTTTTAAACTTCACTTTACAAGTGTTATGATTCCTTTTATTGGTAATCTTGAAATCGGATACTGGATGGTTCCACTATTTATTTTTGCGATTGTTGCAACAAGTAATGCTGTAAATATTTCTGATGGGCTCGATGGTTTGGCGGGTGGATTATTGAGTGCTGCTTTCGGTGCTTTTGGGATTATTGCTCTTGTTCAAAATCAGCATAATTTAGCAGTATTTTGTTTTACTGTTCTTGGCGCACTTCTTGCTTATTTATGGTTTAATGTTTATCCTGCGCGTTTCTTTATGGGTGATGTTGGTTCTTTCGCTTGGGGAACGACTCTTGGGGTGGTTGCAATGCTTACAAATTCGCTCCTTCTCCTTCCTGTAATTGGCTTAATTTTTGTAATCGAAGCTGGTTCAAGCGCGATTCAAATTTTTTCAAAAAAAGTATTTAAACGAAAAATCTTTATTTCTGCACCGATTCATCATCATCTTGAAGCTACCGGCTGGGAAGAAACTAAAATCACGATGCGTTTTTGGATTATCGGAATGGTTATGGCCTTTATTGGTGTAATTTTGGCGCTGGTAGAGCATAAAATTCTTTAAAATGGAAAGAAGGAATAGGAATTTGAGTGAACGACGGAGTTTCGAAAATTATTCATCTCGTCGTCAAGCTCGAACACCACAAGTTCGAAATTCATCTTTTCGAAAATTACATAGCCAAAGCTTTTTGAAAAGCGATTTGAAGAATGATAATTTTTCTGTAATTTTTCAGCAATTTTTAAACGGTGATTTTGCAGGTTTTTTGGAGCGAGTTATATTTTTAATTCGTTCAATGTTTTTAATTTTTATCGTAAATCCTTGCGTGAGAATTTACGAAAGTGTTAAAGCTGACAATAAAAAACGCCTCAATCTTGAAGGTTTTGAAAAAATCCGCAAGCATCGTGCAAATTATATGTTATTCCTTTTTATCTGTCTGCTGCTGCTGATTGGTTTGGTTGTAATGTTTTCATTAAGTCCGCAGCGGGCAAATTCATTGAATATTGCTAAAGGTGCAAACTATGATGATTATTATTTCTTCTGGCGACATTTAATTTATATTGTGGTTGGTTTGGTTTTCTTTTTTGGAATGAAGGTAATTCCACTCAACTGGATTTTTTCGAAATCATTACAATTCTTTATCTTTTCTCTAATTTTATGTGTAGCTCTTGCAGGCTTAGCGTTGTTTAATCTTCCTCCTGTAATTTGTGAAAATGGAGCTTGTCGCTGGTTTGGCTTTTCTGGTTTCAGTTTTCAACAAGCTGAGTTTTTAAAGATTGGCGTGATTTTACTTCTTTCAACTTTCCTTGGCGCTCAAGCTTCGAAGGGAAAAATCAACAGTTATAAAGAAACGATTCTACCAGCTTCAGTTGTGATTATTGCGGTGCTTTTGGTGATTGCTGGTTTTCAAAAAGATCTTGGAACAGCAACGACAATTATTATCGCAATTGCATTCCAGTTTATTATTGCGGGAATGAAATCTAAAAAATTAATTCCAATTGGTGCATTAGTTTTGGCCGGGGTTGTTCTTTTGATTGTTTTCGAGCCCCATCGAATTTCGCGAATTTTAACTTTTTCGAGTGGTGATTGTAGTAATATTTTAACTGAAAGTGGCAAGGATCAATATCATATTTGTAATGCAAAGCTCGCAATTGGCTCGGGCGGAGTTTTGGGCTTAGGAATTGGAAATTCAGTCCAATCTGCTGGCTATTTGCCTGAAACTATTAATGATTCAATTTTTGCCGTAATGGGAGAAATGTTTGGTTTTGTTGGTTTAATTTTTATTATTGCAATTTATTTTGGGCTGTTTTATCAGCTTCTTGTAATTATTTCAAAAATGGAAAACCCCGCGAGCCGCCTTTTTGTGGCCGGTGTTGCTGGGTGGCTAGCTTCGCAAACAATTATCAATATTGCAGCGATGGTTGGGCTATTTCCGCTTAAAGGTATTACAATTCCGTTAATTTCTTACGGTGGAACGAGTTTGGTTGTTATTTTGACAGTTCTTGGTGTTGTGTTTAATATTTCGAATTACACATCATTTACTCAAGTTGAAGATTTTAAGGAGGAAGGCAATGAAAATATTGGCAGTCGGCGGCGGGTCGGGCGGTCACGTAGTTCCAATCGTGGCAGTTTTTAAAGAAATTTTTAAAGAAAAAAATCCAAAAGTAGAATTACATTTTTGGTGTGATAAAAAAATTTGCACCACAGGCTAAAAAAAATAATGACTGATTCTTTTTGGTGAAAGGGTTAAAATTTCGAAAATTTCAAGTGGGAAATTTCGCCGCTATAATCACTTAACTTTTTGGCAACATCTTACAATTCCAAGTGTTGTTTTTGGCAATCTTATAGATATTTTTCGAAATATTGTTGGTATTTTTCAGTCTTTTTTCAAACTATTTTTTTGGCGACCAGATGTTATCTTCTGTAAAGGTGGGTTTGTTTGTGTTCCTGTTGGAATAAGTGCTTGGATTTTTGAGAATTCCAATTGTGATCCATGATTCTGATGCTCACCCAGGTTTAGCTAATCGTATTATTTCGAAGTTTGCTAAAAAGGATTGCAACAGGTGCACCGCTCGAATTTTATAATTATCCAAAAGAAATTTCAAGATATGTTGGAATTCCAGTACTTGAAAATTTTAAAAAATATAGCAAAAAAGAACGAGATAATTTTAAGGTTGAGCTCGGGTTTTTGAAAGATAAGCCTCTTGTTTTAGTTACTGGCGGTGGTCTTGGCGCAGCTCGGCTTAATAATGCGGTAGTTTCGAAGGGTGGGGAACTTTCAAAATCTGCTCAAATTGTTCTAATCTCTGGCGTGTCTCAATTTGACGAACTTAAGAGAAAAACTGAGGGGTTTTCGAAGGATTTTTACTTGTTAAGTTTTGTATCAAAAGATATGTGGAAGTTTTTAGCTGCTGCAGATTTGGTTGTTGCTCGGGCTGGTGCAACTTCCAACCTTGAACTTGCTGCGCTTCACAAGCCAACAATCCTTGTTCCAAATGCAAGATTAACGGGTGGACATCAATTAAAAAATGCGCAGGTTTATCAAAAATCTAATGCTGTTAAGATTGTTTCTGACGATGAAATTGAAAAAAATCCAGAAATTCTTTCAGATGAAATTTTGATAACTTTAGAGAATCCAGAAGAAATGCTTAAGCTTGGTAAAGAATTTAGTAAATTTGCTAAGCCTAATGCTGCTAAAGATGTCACAGAAATGATTTTTGAAGCCGTAAAGCTATAAAAAAATATTAAAGCTTATGATATAATTATAGTTAGATGAAAGAAGAAAAAAGCTTAACTCGACGCGAAATGCGCGAAAAGATTCTAGAAGAGCGCTCAAGAGAGAAGGGCGATTTTCGGCGTGGAAAAACAATTTCACGGCATCAAAAAGAGCATTCTGAGCGTTCAGAAAATCAAAAATTAGTTATTCGCCGAAGAAAAACTAGGTGCTTTTTTTCATGATTTTAGCTATTTTTTTATAAGTTTAATTTCTATATTTTTTTATTTCAGTTTATTTCTAAGGTTTCAGTAGTTTCAAATGAGTCAAAAAAAGCCAAAATTTAAGTAAATATGAAAAAAATCAGTTGAAGAATATCTAAATATAAATCCGAGTGAACGAATTTTTATCAAATTTAAATAAAAAAACGCTTTACTTGAAAGCCTTCAAAAAGATTATCCAGAGGTATTATCTATTTCGGATATCAAATTTAATGGTCTAACCTCATATAAAAATTTATCTTAATTTTTCGAAAACCTGTTGCTTCTTGGTTGGTTGATGGTAAAGAATTTTTTTCGTCGATTCTGAAGGTGTATCTTTTAACGTTAATAATTTTGAAAAACCATCACTAAATATAATTGATGATAGCGGTGCTATAGTTTCTAACGGTAAAAATGTTGCAAGCAGTAGCTTTTTTAGCTTTATTGGAAAACTAGTTTCTGCTGCAAACAAACAGGGGCTAGAGGTTTCGAAAATTCGTATTCCACCCCTTAGTTTACGACAGGTTGAAGTTTCTGTAAAAGGTGTGAGTTATTTTGCGAGGATGTCGACAGCCGATTCTGCAGAAGGGCAAATTATTAACTTCAAAAAAGCTATTGAATATTTTATAACTCATAAAATTTCGCCAAATTACATAGATCTAAGGATTGAAGGAAGAGGCTATTATAAATAAAAAAACAAAAAAAGGAGAAGGGGTTTGTTCGTTTTTTTGTTCTATGCTACTATTAAGAATAGGAAGAGTAGGGAAAAAAATATAAAAAAACATATTTATAATATTAAAAAAAATAAAAAAAGTCAAATTGTCAAAAATAAATAAGGTAGGGGCGTGGAAAAAAATTATTTTTTTATCTGTTAGAAAAGATGAATATTTGAGAAATTAAGCTCAAAGAATTTTTTTAATTATATAAGGAAAATATTTTTTTGTAATTCACGCTCTTTCCTTGTTAATAATTTACTTGATTATAATCTATATAGATCTGTTATTTTTATGTAAATTCTTTTTTTATGGAATATAATAAAATAAGCCCTACGAAATATAAATAGTAATATTTAATTTATTCTTAAGAGCTATTTTTTTGCATATGATGTCGTAAAAAGATATATTGTGCGACATGTCTTGTATTTCCTTTTTGAGTGTGCTAATATGTTTTTTTGTAATTAAAAAAATATAATTTTCAAGGAGAAAAAAATAAATTATGCAAGAAAAAAAATTTTTAAATCAAGACAATATCATTTCAGCAGTTTCCCGTGTAGCACTTCGAACACAAAAAAATCTGAAAAAAATCTGGAAATTATTTTTACAATTCTTACTCTTCGATTCAAAAATGGTTTAGAAATTGATTATTTTGTTGATAAAAAAGATAAATTTGGTCTTAAAGATGCTATTTCTCGAATATCTCCATCAGATAGAATTGACAACTTTCTAAACGAGGACTAACAGTATATGTGAAACTTAAACTACTAGCCCAAACTAGCAAACAAAAAGCGAACAAAAATAAAATACTTGTTTACTGCCAGCCTATTGAACCTGTTGAATTTCCGACCGCAACAATCCAAGATTGGCCTCGATTTATTTTAAAATTTGAACCATCATTATTTTGTAAAATCAATGGGGAGCCTTCGCTTGATTTTACCCATTTTACCTCTTGAGCTACTCCATCTTGAAATACAATCGCTTCTCCACTACCAATATTTCTGTAGGTATTATGATATCGGTCTGCAGCTAGCTTGTTTTTCCATTTTTAAAAATAATTAGGGTTTTTCGTTGAGATTTGAGTTCCATTCGCATCTGTATGGGTGACTCCGGCCTGACTTCGCAAATAACAATTACAGTTTTTCTTGGTAAACATAGGTTGAATTATAAGAAAAAAACCTGAAATATTAACCTGAATTTGGGTTGCATTTTTCTCTTTTGCTGGTGAATCTTCTTTTCGACTAAAACCTTCAAAATTCGAAGAATTCCAACCCTTCGAAGAGCCTAATGCTGATAAATTTGTAAAATTCGTATAGACATTATGAGGTGCATAGCGATTTTTTGAACGCCAAAAGGTTTGCGTATTTAAGAATTCATCCATATCTTTATGTTTGCCGTCTCGCATTCTTGCCAAAGCGTCTCCCGGGCCACCAACATGAGCAATCGAGGCATCAAATCCTGAAGCCCAATCAATATAATAACCGCGAACGCTCCTAACGGGCCCCTAATAGCTTAGGCTTATTTTGCTGATATAGAGCCAAGAAACGTGTAATTCCACCTTCAGCGATTGCTTCGAAAACGACTTCAGCTTGGCTTAGTCCAGATTGCGGTCTTGCTGGAATTGAGTTTTCAATCATAACACCAAAGACTGGTGCGTTTTCGAGCGATTTTTCAGAAACCTCAACTCCAGATAATTTTGAATAAAAATTTTTTTCTGGTTTAGCTTTCTTTTTTTAGTTCGGTTTTTTTGGCTTTTTTTGGGTCTGGATTTTTTTCACAGGTGCGCTTTCTGGTTTTTCTAAAAAAAGAACAAAAAAACTAAAAAAACAATAACCAAAACTAAAAAAATATTATACCAATAATTAAACTAATTTTTTTGTTTTTTTGATAATTTCGAAAGTAAAAAAACGTGATTTTTTTAGGATTCTCTAATAAAGCTTTCTCTTTTTGAGGATTTTTTTCTTTATTTTTTTCAATATTTTTTTCTCGGCTTTTATCTTGGCGAGTTCTCTTCATTTCAATCATAAAAAAATCTCGTACTATAAAATCAATTATAATACTTATGTTTTTTTAAAAAAATCAAGATGAGATTGCTGTAATTGCGGCTTTTTGACCTCTGGTTTTTTTATTCCAGATTTGCCAAACTGTAATTTTTTGTTGGAATTTCACCCGACCAAATTTGGATAGGTGAAAGTTTGCCCTAAGTTTAAAGTAGAATTTAGTGGAGATGAAAAAAACTTTGCCACTTTCAGAAATAATAAAAATTTTTCGTTATTTAAAGTTAAAATTTGAGCAGGATAAGAAAGTGTAAATTTATGCAGAACTTCAATAATATTCGAAAGATTCATCGAGAAAGTTAGAACTTTTGGGTAAAAAACTTTCGAAAAAATCTTTTGAAGTTGTGCAAAGCTTGCCAAGATACTTATATTTTCTTTTAATAAAATCTCACTAAAAAGAATCAAGTAAAATATCGACTGCATCGCGAGCAATAAAAACAGGCTTCTCGCTTTCAAGAATAAATTTTTCGAAAAGAATTGCCGTTTCGGAGTTTTTGTTCGTGTCGCCGATAAATAAAATAGAATCCGCCCACTTTTCACCAGCTTTAAAATCTGCCCAAGCTTCATTCGAAAAACCACCAGAAAGATTACTTTTTGCGAAGATTAGCTCACTTGAATTAATTTTAATATCTTTTTTTAAACTATCTGGCAATAAAATTCGAACCTCCCCAACGCCAGTCTTTAAAGCAGTTTGGTGGGAGGTTGCAAGTCCACGAAAAGCCCCTGCTCCACCACCGATAATCAAAAGTTTGCCCGCATGTGCTTTTTGCTCGGGTTTATTCCAGGCAATTTCAGGAAAAAGTAATTTCGAAGATTGAACTTGCCAAAAATCAAACATCTTTAAGCTCCAGCGAAATTGGACAATGATCGCTCCCTATAATTTCGTTGTGAATTTCGGCTTTATTTTTTTCTGAATTTAATGATTTTGAAACAACAAAATAGTCAATCCGCCAGCCAACATTTCGTTCGCGAGATTTTGCAAAATGACTCCACCAAGTGTAGATTTCAGCCTTTTTCTGGGTTTTGATTTCGAAAAATATCGAATAAATCGGATTTTTAAGAAATTAGAAAATCCAAGTCGCTCTTCATCTGTAAAACCGTGTTTTCCGCGATTGGCTTTTGGGTTTGAAAGGTCAATTTCCTCGTGTGCAACATTTAAGTCACCACAAAAGATAACCGAACTTGGCTTAAAAAAATATCTTGCGGATTTTTCTTTAATAATTTCTAAATTTTTCTACAAAATCTTCTTTTTGAAAAAAATTGCCATTTTCTAGACCTTTCGAAAAAAAGCCAAAAAGGCTGCATCCCAATTTTCTCTTAATTTCAATCGGCCCAAATCGTTTTTTTAGTATTTGGAGTATAAACTGTAATCAGCCAGAAATTATTAAATTTTGCGGCACAAATTCGTCCTTCGGTTGCGGCGTCACCAAAATTATCACTAAGTTCAAAGTTTTCTAAAATTTTTTTTGGAAAATTTCGCAAAATTGCTTGAGGTTTTTGTTTTGACCAAATTGCTGTTCCGGCGTAACCCTTTCGTTCGGCATGAGAATAAAACTTAAAAATATTCAGGATATTTTTTTCATCAAAATTCTCTTTCGAAATTTGCGTTTCGTCAATTTTAATTTCTTGAAAACATGCGATGTCGGGATTTTTTACGCTTAAAAATTCGGCCAAATTACCTTTTTTTTCGACTGCACGAATTCCATTAACATTCCAAGAAAAAATTTTCATCTAATACCTCTTTAACATTCTCGCGTTTTCGCGTTCAGATTGGCGACGTTTTAAAGTTTCACGCTTGTCATATTGTTTTTTACCTTTTCCGAGCGCAATCATAATTTTAATAAAGCGACCTTCGGCTAAAATTTTAACTGGCACAATCGTGAAGCCTGCCTTCTTTTGGCTCGAAAAATTCTCAATCTGTTTGCGAGTTGCGAGGAGCTTTTTTGGCGAAGTATCAATAGTATCGGATTTTGAAATTCCCTCGCCCTGATTTTTTTGAGCGAAAAGCTTGCGTTGTTGAGCCAAAGCTCTTCACCTTTTCGCCCGTTTCGAAGAGTTACGAAAGCGCCCTTTAAACTAACGCGTCCATCACGCACTGCACGAACTTCAACACCACGCAAGCTCATTCCGGCAACAAGCTCGTCGCCGAGTTCATAATCGAACCGTGCTCGACGATTAATAATATTTTTAGCAGAAGTTTTTTTGGCTTTTTTTCATCTTAAAAAAATTATACCATTTTTTTAGCTATTTTTTTCAACCGAGCGTGTTAAAATAAACTTAAGTATTGAAATTTTTAAGGAGAATATCGTAAGCTATTTTTTTCGACAAATCAATTAAAAAAATTTTTGCACCAATTTCGCTCTTTTTCTATTTTATATTTAATTTTGTAATTTGTTAGAATATTTTTTTAACGATATAAAGTCCAAATCCGCTACCTTTTTTTCTTTATTTAGGGTCGAAATTTGTTTCGAAAAATTTTTAGTGTTTTTGCTGTCTTTAATTTTTCTGATTTGAATTTTTCAATATAAAACCAGTTATTCTTGACGCCGATATTTATTTGACTGTTTTTGGTCGGAATACTTTACGGCATTGCTCACTAAATTTGAAAGAATGATTTCTAGTGCCGTTTCGCCAATATAAATTTTTTTCTTGATTTAGCTGATTATTTATTGAAATATTTCTTTGCTCGGCTAATAATTTATAGTTATCTAAAACCTTTTGCAACACTTTATTTATATTGATAAACTTCTCGTCATTTTTTTAGATTTTTCGAATGAAGAGGTTGATAATATTTGAGTGATATTTTTGAGTTAGTTGATCAACGATATCAAGACAATTTTCAATAGATTCCTCTTTGTTTTTTTATATCTGCCAATGCCATATTTCATATTTTCAAGAATTATTTTAAGGCTCGCTAACGGGGTTTTTAGCTCATGGGAGGCGCCTCTAAAAAACTCGCTTTTTAGTTTTTCGAGTTTAGTGATTTCTTGATTTTTGATTTCTAGGCCGTCAATCGATTTTAGGAGTGTTAAATATAAATCATTTATTTGGCTTTTTAGAGCGCCAACTTCATTTGTGGAATTAACTTTTAGCTTGGCATTTCGGTTAAGTTTCATCATTTGAGCAGTTGTGGTTTTGATTTCGTTGATATTCTTGGTGATAATTTTGGCGTATACTAACGAAACGATAATTGAAAAAATGAAAGAAAACAAAATTGAAATTGGTAAGAATTGAAAAGTTAGCTCTTTTGCGTCTCTATTCATATCTGTTGTTGAGATAAATTTAACCAGTATTTTTTCGTTAGAAGCGGTCTGCACTTCTCTATCTTCGATAACTAAAGAGTTATTATTGCTGGTTAGATCTACTTCAAGCTGATTATCGATTTTAATTTCATTTAAATGGTCGTCATCTTTCATGAAAGCTTTAACTTTGCTACTTTTAGAATATAACTCAAGTATTTGCTTGATATTTTCGATATTTTTTTCCTTGGATATTCTTGGTGATTTGGTCTGCTTTTTGGGTGATTTCTTGCTTTCGGGTTTCAAGGTAGACTTTTGGAAAAAAATAAAATAAATTAACGCATGAATTAAAAATCGCTAAAATACTCAACGTAGAAAACGTATATAAAAACATCTTTGGAAAAAAATTTTCAAATTTCTCATTTTCTCTCCAGTTTGTAACCAATGCTACGGATGGTTTTAATGCAATCAAGCCCAAATTTTTTTGCGCAGGTCTTTTTATATAAACGTCAATTACTCGGTCGAATGGTATGTTCTCACTTTCCTTCCAGACATTTTCTAAAAATCTGCTTTCTAGTTAAAGCTCTGCCTTCGTTGAGTGATAAATATTTTTAAAACTTCAATTTCTTTTTGCACTGATTTCCGCTTCGGTGTTGTTTATTTTTGCGGAAAAAAATTACTAAAATTAACTTCTAGATCTTTATAACTGAAAACTTTGAATTTTTTTCATAATTTTTTTGTAATTAGCGCGTCAATTTGAGCTTTTTAAAACTGGGAGCGAAAACGGTTTTTCAAGATAACCGTCCGCCAGATTCGAAAAAGGCGGTGATTTTAAATTCTTCATCACTAAAAGCAGTTAGAATGAGAACTGGCAGATTGCTTTTTCTCTAATTTTTTTCGAAGGACGTCCAGGCCATTTATAAATGGAATTTGAATATCTAAAAATCACCAAGTCGATTTTATTTGATTCGAATTTAGATAAAGCCTCTCGCCCGTCGCGTGCCTCGATTATTTCGTAGCCAAATTCAGATAGATATGCGCAAATCCCTTCTCGTATTGTTGCGTCGTCTTCAGTGATAAGTATTTTCATTGTCATCTATTAATATTATATCATTTTACCGTATTGACTTCAAAGAAAATATCAGCACCATTATGACACTGATATTATTTTTTTATTCTGTATCTGATAATAAATCTTTAGGGTTTTTCTTTAGAATGCCAGATGAAGCGATGTGCAGTGAAATTGCGAGCACGATAGTCATGAATATAATTACCCAGACCAGCATATTTGGATTGATTGTCATATCAAGACTACTGAGAGTTTTATTGAATCCATCCACCTCAGCGCCACCACCTAGGCCTGTTGAAACTGACTGTTTGGCAATTTGCTTAGTAATATTTCCAGTAACGCTTTGTAGAATGTTGTTTCCAATGTGTTTTCCGGCGTAACTAGCTAAGAAATATGAACTAATGAAAGCTGGGATTGCTACGAAGGCTAGCTCTACCGCAAACTGAGCTAAAATTTGGCCTTTCGAAATTCCTAATGAAAGTAGCACTGCAATTTCTTTTTTGCGGGCATTAATCCATAAGAACAATAGCAGCGAAACTATAATTCCGGCGAATAGCAATGACCCGATAAATAATTGGTTGGCTATAGAATAAACTCCTGAAATCGATTGTTGAAGCGCAGGATAGTTCGAAGAGCTCTTAATTAGACTATATTCCTGCCAGTTTATGTCTAATTTTCCGAGATCTTTTATGACTTGATCAAGGTTTTTATTTCCTTTAACAGAAAAAGTCGCATCTTGGTAGGTTGCTGTGTCTTCGGTATTCCCATAGACCTTTGCTGCAGTGTGAATATCTGTAACTAAGGTATTTTCGTAAAGTTCTTGTGCAGCAGTGACGCCACCTTTATTATGCCCGTCAAAAAGGCCTTTTATTTCAATTTCTACCGTTTCGTTAGCGCCTTTTTCGTTATCTGCGTCAAATAAATTTGATTTTAGCTTAATCTTATCGCCAACTTTGAGATTGTTCTTTTTGGCTAAATCTTTATGAATTAAAACCTTATTTTTGTCTTGGCTGGTTAAATGCTTACCTTCAACTAATTTATATGCGCCTGAAACAAATTTAGTTTCCTTAGAAGAATCATTAACGCCAGTAAGCATGACGGCTCTTTTGAAATTTTTAGCTCGCTCAGGCGATTGGTTGGCTGCGGTTTCGGCTGTTTCGATGATGTCATATCCGTCTAAATCGGCAACGCTATTAATTCTTTTTACGTAGCTTTCTATATTTTCAGAATTGGCGATTTTTTTAATATCTTGTCCCTTGACATTTCCTCCACCTCTTGGCGTGCCAGGATTAACTCGGCGGTTTATTTCCATTGAAAAGCTATTTGTGATATTGCTAAAGGTTTTAGTTGAAGCTTTGTCGGTGGCTTCTTTGATAGATAAACTAATTAAACTTAAGGCTGACATTGTTAAGATAACTAGTAAAATCACTAGTGATTTTTAAGCCTTTTTCTTGTTACGTATGCAAAAGCATTTTTTTAACATTATCTTACTCCTTTCTACCCGCGTTTATTGATTAATTTTTTATTTTTAAGTTCGAACACGATATCGGCAGCGCGCGCAACTTCTTTACTGTGAGTTACGACAATTACGCATTTATTTCTTTCTTTGGCTAACTTTTTCAGAATTTCAATAATCTCGCTAGCTGTATTTTCGTCCAAATTTCCAGTTGGCTCATCTGCTAGAATAACTGGAGCGTTTGAAACTAATGCGCGAGCTATCGCCACCCTTTGCTGCTGGCCGCCTGAAAGTTTCATTACATTTCGTTTAATTTGGTGCTCGCTAAGGCCAAGTTCTAGCAAAATATCTTGCTGAGCTTGGTTATTCACTAGGCGGATATTTTCGAGCGGTGAAAGGTAATCGATGAGATTATAATTTTGAAAAACCAGAGAGATGTTATTTTTGCGATGATTTGTGTAGCCGGTTTCTTGGATATTCTCTCCATTGAAAAGTATTTTTCCGCTATCTGGCTCATCTAGGCCAGCTAACAATGAGAGTAATGTGGATTTTCCAGCACCAGATTTACCGATAATTGCATAGAACTTCCCTTTTTCAAAACTCTCATTAACGTTTGCTATAACTTTTTCTTTCGAATCTTTATAGCTATAAGTTAAATTTTTTTGATCTCTAATATTTTCATATTATTCTCCTAACTATTTTTTTGATAAAATTTCCTTTGGTTTTTTTAACTAAAATCATCGTTGATGCAACAATCACAGACAAAAATAATTATTGTGATTAATATGCCGTAACTTTGGGCAAAAACTATTAAACTGTCTAATCCAAAAATATTGTTTGTGAAACTTGATGCTATAGATGAGGTTTCTTCAGCTTCACTGAGCCCTTTTGTGATTAAATTAAAAACTGAATTTCCAAGAATGAAAGAGCTGATTATTGTTGGGATTGAAATTAAAACTAGTTCTGTGATAAATTGCAATACTATTTGAAGCTTGCTTGCGCCGATTGAAAGCAAAATTCCTATCTCATAAATCCTCTCACGCAACCAAAGTATTAGAATTAAACTAAGCACTACGCTTCCGCCAATTATTATCAAATAGGTCATTAAATTGATAATATTTTTAACTCCCGCTATTGACTCCAGAATGTCTTTGAAAGCAGCATTATTTTTTTCAATCTTATATTTAGACCAATCAATATTAAGTTTTTCAGTTTTTGCGATGGCTTTATCTAGCTGATCCACCGTTTCGGTGTATAGAGTTATTTTGCTTAAAAGGCCTTCATTTTCTAGTAGATTAAGCGTTTGCATAGTTGTTTTGAAATCCGAAAATATTGTATTCTCACTAAAATCAGAAGATAAACCAGTATATTTTTCTTGCTTTTTACCGCTAAAGATCCCCGCAATCTCAAAGTTAGTTTTTTGAGTTTCAGTTTTTTTGTCGCTTGTATTTATTAAGCTTAGCTCAATTTTATCTCCAATTTTTAGATTATTTTTTTGAGCGAAAGCCTCGTGGATTAAGACCTTTGCTTTATCGTTTTGCTCCAAATGGCGACCTTGTTTGAGTTTAAATACGCCACTACTAAATAGTGTATTTTTGGCAGTATTGTTAGTGCTGTGAATTGCAACTGTATTTTTTAAGTCTTCACCAAGATCATCTCGCTGAACCTGCTGATTAGCAGATATAGCTTTAGCATTTTTAGGTTTGGCTAAGCCTTCGTATTCAAGTAATGATTCTTTGACTTCTTTAATATTTCGAATATTCTTAACATCTTTGTAGCTAAAATAGCCCTGAGAATCTTTCCTAACTATCGAGAAAGATGAATTTGACGCTTTATATAGCGAATTTTCTAGGTTACTGCTAGAATTAACTACACTCAAGCATGCATATAAGCTTGAAAGCACTGCGGTAAGAATTAAAAAAACAATCGTAGTTCTTTTTTTCTTTCGCGTAACATAAGTCAGTGACTTTTGTATGATTCTCAATCTATCTCCTTTCACTTTAGTTTCATACTTAACTATATTTTATGATAGTTTTATGAAGTGAATATGAAATTTGGTAGATTTTTTTATAGAAATTTCAATAAGTGAAAGATCTTCTAAAAATTGAAGTAGTGTTTGATGGGGCTAAGAAGCTGAGAAATACCAGAATTCCCTCATGGCTATTTTTTTATTATTTATATAAAAGCAAATAAGAATATTTTTTTAGATTGAGCGCTTATTATTTTTCAAGTGAATTTTTTTCGCAAATTCTTCAACAAAATCTTCACAAACTTCAAAAAAATCTGGGGCAGTTTTTTTCGTTTTCACTTTTCGAAAAATTTTGCAAGAACAAAATTCATTGCACCAATTTTGGGCAGAAATTTATTTTTTTGATACCGATTTTTTTATTCGTGCAAAAATCTTCGTCGAAAACTGAAATTAAAGATTTTAGTCCGTTGTTTCCGGCAGAGCTACCGCTTTTTCGAACGCGAACCACGCCAAAATCCAAATCGAGATCATCGTGAATCGCTAAAAAATCTTTTCGAAAATCCACTTTATAAAAAAATCACAAATTGAACGAGCCGAAAAAGCCAGTTTCGTTATAAAAAGTTGTTGGTTTAACAAGCAAAACTTTTTTTCACCAAAAAAATTATAATTTCAGCAATAAAAGCTTTAAATTTTTGGCTTTTCTTGGAATTTTGCGTTGAACTTTTTCGCTAAAAAATCTGCAAATTCAAAGCCGATATTATGGCGCGTTCCATTATATTTTTCTGGAAAATTTCCCTGAAAAAGTATGATTTTCATTTTATCCTTTCGAAAATCGCCCCAAGCGCGCGGCGAAAATTATTGATTTTTTTGAATTCGAGCAAGTTTTTCGTCGCGTTTGCGTTCGCGTTTATTTTGCGTATCAGTTGCCTTTTTAAGAGCGCCCGAAGCTTTATTGATAACTTTTTTACCAGCCGAAATTCTTGCGCGGTTTTCTTTAATTTGTTTTTCATCTCTGAAAGAAAACTTAATCGGCGTGCCAGAATAATCGAAATTCTCGCGAATTAAGCGCTCTAAATATCGTTTATAGCTCCAATGAACAAATTTTAGATTTGAGCCATGAATAATAAACCAAGGTGGGTTACTGTCACTTTGTGAAATATAACGCAATTTTGGATGTGTATTCTTCAAACCTGCTGGCGGATGAGCTTGAGTTGCTTTTTGAAGAAGTTGATTCAAGATTGAGGTTTTTTTGCTTGTCTTGCACGGTTTCGGTGAACTTTTTAAAATTAAATCATAAATTTTGGTCACATTTTTGGCCGGTTTTTAGAGCTCGTAAAAATTAACGGTGCCCAAGGCGTAAATTTGAAGTAATATGCAATTCGTGGCGCCAAAGCATCGCGAGTGAAGGCGTCTTTCCCTTCAACGCTATCCCATTTTGAAACTACGATAATCATCCCTTTTCCGGCGTCATTAATTAGGCCGGCAATTCGTTGATCAAGTTGTGTGTTAAGCTCGTTTGCGTCCATTAAAAGCAAACAAATATCAGCTTCGTCAATCGCGTTTAAAGTTCGAAGTACTGAGAATTTTTTTCAATTCCAACTTCTTGCTTGCCAGGTTTTTCGCATTCCGGCCGTATCGATAATTTCGATGGTTTTTTTCATTAAAGCGAATTTGTGTTTTGTTAGTATCGCGGGTTGTTCCAGCAACATTTGCAACAATCGCCTGCTGTTTGCCTGCCATCGTATTGAAAAGATAGGATTTTCCAGCATTTGGGCGGCCAACCAAAGCCACACGAATTATATCTTCATCGCGTTTTTCTTCTTTAACTTTTGGAATTTTTTCAGCAATTTCGGTCAAGAGTTCATCAACGCCAGCATTGTGCTCGGCAGAAGTTCGAATAATTGGTTTAATACCAAGTCGTAGAAATTCTTCATTTGGTAAATTCCCTTTTAAGTCAGTTTTGTTCAAAACTAAAATTACTGGCTTTCGAGATTTTAAAGCCTTTTTTGCAATCAAGCGATCTTCATTCGAAAAAGGTTTAGTGCTATCAAGAACTACTAAAATTAATTCACTGGCATCAACTGCGTCTTGGATTTGTTCTTGAATTGTAGCCTCAAACTCATCATTGGGGTCTTTTAATCCAGCCGTATCAATCAGCCAAAAAGCCTGTTTTTTATAAGTAACTTTACCAAGAACACTGTCGCGCGTTGTTCCGGCTTCTCGTGCAACAATAGCTTGCTGGGCACGAATCATTCGATTAAAAAGCGAAGATTTTCCGACATTCGCCTGACCGATAATTGCAACTTTAGGGAGATTTTTAGACATAGTTTCTTAATTATAACACAATATGCCTAAAAATTCAAACTTTTCGAAATCAAAATCCAACTTTAATTTTTTGTTTTCGAAGATAAATCTCAGATAAAAAGAATTGCAAAAATCCAACAATTGCAGTAGTTAAAAATACACCAGTCAAGCTAAGGTTTAAAGCTTTTAGAAAAATTAAAATTCCAATTGGGGTTAGAATACTGGTTGCCGCTGCATAAATAACTTGCATGGTGCCATTGTATTTTTTCAAAAATGAACGCGTAATTGAAAGCAAAAATATAATAGCGAATTTTTGAACAAACTTCGATTGCGAATAGAATCAAAATAATTGGATTCAGAATTGCGTTTTTTTACCGCTGAATCATTTGAAATAATATTCACCCAAATTGGCGCCGAAAATCCAATCGAAACTGTGAGAATAAAGAAAAATTTTAAAGCTAACCGCCAAATAAATTTATTATTTTGATAAACTTCTTTTTGTGTTTTAAAGCCTAATTTTGAGTTGTAAGAAACGTCAACGTTTGCAAGTTCGCCTGCTGCAGAACCTACGCCTTCAAGAAAAGCACCAATCGTATAAATCCAATATCGGGCTGAAACGAATGACGGTGAAAGATATAATAATGATGATGTTGTGAAAATAGCAACAATTCGTGGAGCTAATTTGCGGATAATTTCCCATTTTGTGTTTAACCAAAGTTTTTTAATCCATCTCTGATCAAATTCAAAACCATTTTTTTAAAAAAAGTTCGGGCAAGGTTTAGTAATTAAAAAATAAATCAATGGAATTGCGTTAGCCAAAAAACAAGCAATCATCATTCCGTTCGCTCCCCAATTTAAAACCCAAAGTGCTATAAAAGAACCAATCGCCATCGTCCATGTTGTTGCGTGGTCGAGAATCATCGCTTCTCGTGTTCGAAAAGTTGCTTTCAGATAAGAAGTTATTAACATCTGGCTTGGGCAAACCAAGAAAATTGTTGCTACACAAATTCGCCAATAAGGCACATACATTGAAAGCAGTTCTTTCGAAACTCCAAGGCTACCAAGAATTTCGCCCGCAAAAATAAAAGAAATAAGAGCGGCTGGTGTTAAAATTAAATAAACCAAATAAAATGCATTTTTTAAAGGTTTCGAAGCTTTCTCGGCGTTTTTACCCACCATGTAAGCCGGCAAATTTGCGACTAGAGCTGTTCGAACGGCATAATAAGCGCATGAAAGTACCACCCACAGTGTATCTGATACTGCAAACATTGTTAGTGATTCTTGAGCATAAGCTACATTTGGATACCAGGCCATTACTAGTGCCCAGTTTGCTTCGACAAGATTATCGGCAATCGTGCCGAGAAAATTATCGAAGAACATTTTTTTCGGAGTTCTTTTTTTAGTTTTTTTAGCATATTCAATTATTGTATAATTTTTTTGAAATAAAAAAATCAATGTTGAGAAACTTGCTCAAAAAAACTTAAAAAAATGATATAATAATAATCCAGTAAAAAAATTTGGAGGTGCAGAAATGCAAGAACATTTCAAAAAAATGTAACAGCTACAATGCCATTAGCGTCAATGGAAACTCGTCGAATGGTTGCAGAAAATACTCGAAAGATTATCGAGCAAGCTTTTGCAAGCGGTGAGCCTTATGCTAATTTTGAGATTTTTCGAAATCTTTTTGATGTTGAAGAGATTTTAGATATTCAAAAATAAGTTTATCTTTAAGATTAATATTGAGAAATTCGGAAATCCAGTTACGGCAGGACAACTTGTACGAACTTATGCTACAGAAATTCATTATTTTTAATTTTTCCTGGAAAAAGTTTGACTGAAAAAAATTGCTCGAGCTTGTGAGTTCGAGTCTAATTCTGGCAATGAAGATAAAATTCCGATTGAAATTAGAGAATATTTCGAAAAGATTTTGGATATTTTTTGTCAAATTATGCTTGATGAAAGTGTCGAAATATCAGCTGGTTATATGATTAGTTTACTGATTAATATTAAAAAAATGTAGCAGATTTAAAAAGACCTCAATTGAGGTCTTTTTCTTCTTTAAATTATCGCTTTTCAATTTTTTTCGAAAATCACCAAAATTTAAATCTTTCGGTAAAATGTATGAACCAAAAACTGTTCTGTGTAGTTCTTTGACTTCATAGCCTATAGCTGAAAAATGTTCGGCGTATCTGCCTGTTTCGCCCTTCGCTCATGATAACTTTCCAGTTTTTTTCGTGAATCATCAAGTCGTTCAAGTCCAAGCTGTGATTTTTCCGTCTGGTAGGTTAATTCCAAAATCGGCAATCATCTGTTGATGAATTGGCTGAAGTGGCATATCGAGAGAAACTAGATATTCTTTTTACCTTTCGAAATTTTTGGGTGGGTCATTTGAAAAGCAAAATCGCCATCATTTGTTAAGAGTAAAATTCCACTTGAATCTTTATCAAGCCGACCGACTGGTTTTTAGTGCGCTAAATTCTTTTTGGAAGAATAGCATAAATTGTTTCATTTTTCTCCCTGTTTTTTTACGCGAGCAAACATAGCCACGAGGCTTATTAAAAAAATTACATATTTTTTTCTTCACGAGTTTTTTGAGATTATTTTTTTCGCCGAGCTTTATTTCATCGCTTGCTTTGAATCGTTCGCCGAGTTGAGCAGTTTTTCCCATTGATAGAAATTCGCCCTTTTTCGATAAGTTCATCTGCTTGCCTACGCGAAATTCCTAGCTGTAATGCCAGGAATTTATTTAAGCGTTCTGTTTTTTGCTCCACAACTTATTGGGCTCCAAAAGGAGGTTGAGGATTATTATTCAGGGGATTTTCGCCTGTTCCGCCTTTTAGGATATCGTTAATTTGAAAAGATAATATTTCTTCATCACTTCGACTATTTTCGATCGGCTGGACTACTCGTTCGCCAGAAACAATCGGTGTGGTTGGCTGATTATTATTTTGAACGGCTGCTTGAGGCTGCTTTACGAAATCACTAATTGGATGAGCTGGAGCTTCAATTGTTGGTGATTCTGGTGTTCTGAAATTTTGAGCTGGTGCTACTTTAGTGTAAGGCTGTTCAAGCTGCATAGATTGAGGTGCTGACTGAATTGGCTGGTTTGTAGAAAAAGATATCGGCTGTTCTCTTTCGAATTGAGCTAAACCTGGTGCTGCGGCACGTTCTGGAGATTGAATAGGTTGAATTGGCCGAACTGGTGCTGGCGCTGGTTTTTCGAAATTTTGAATTGGCGCTTGAGCTGCCTGCGTTTGCGCGGTAGAATATAATTCAGCTGGTGCTTTAATTTCTTGCGATTGAATTGCAGAAGTTTCTTCGGCGGGCATAGGTATTGGTGCTTGTTTTTGTGCGGTTCGCTGTTCTACTGTTAAATCGCCATCTTCAAGAACCTCGTGAACTGTTCGCACGACATCTTCAATTCCTACTTGAGATTTCACTAGATAGCGGTCGGCGCCAAGTGCTTCACCGCGACGGCGCTGCTCTTCACTTGAGAGGGCTGTCATCATAATAACTTTAATACCACGCGTTTCAGTTGTTGAGCGCAAAATATCAAGCATATCAAAGCCAGAAATTTTTGGCATCATCACATCACTTACAATTAGGTTTGGTCGTTCTTTAATCGCCATTGCGAGCGCTTCTTCTCCATCACCAGCCGAAACGATATCATATCCTTCCGCCAATAATCGAACGCCATAAATCTCGCGCAAACTTTTATCATCTTCTACTAATAAAATCTTTGTCATATTGCTCCTATTATACTATTATTTTTCGAAAAAATCTATACTATTTATGCTTAATCTTTCCGCTGATTCATCATTCTTTGAGCGTATTCAATTTTCATTCTTTCGATATCATTTAGAGTTGGCTGATTTGATGGATACTGGCTCGGTTGAGGCGCTATATTCTGCGTAGTTTCCATTATATGGGGCGGTTGAAATTGTCGATTTTTTATATCTATTGAACTTTGAGATGAGTAATTATTTTGAACAGCTTGTGCGTTTTGTTGTAAATTTTTATCCGCTATTTGAGCATTATAATTTTGTACTGTTTGAGGATTTTGCACAGAATTTTGGCCATCCTGATTTTGTGCTCCCGCTAGAGGGCTAAACCCTTGAATTGCGCCATATTTAGAAAATTCTTGCTGTGTTTGAGCTACCTTTTGCGCCGGTTGGTTTTGTTCGGCATTTATGACATTTGATTGCGTAATTGGAGCTGTATTTTGCGCAGAATTATCATAAATTTGTTTTTCCTGTTGTTGAGCAGCTTTAGCTGTATTTTTGTATATACGGAGTTTGTTGAACTTGTAAAACTTCTTGCTGCGTATTTTGTGGAATAGTTTCAGAAATATTAGTTGAAGTTTCTGGCTGAATTTCTTGGGTAATTTTGAAAACTTCTTCACTCGGATTTTCTATTTTAGGATCTTCAAGAATTGCTGTAATGTCGCGGTCGGCCTAGTCGATTTCGCGTTGATTATTCTTTTGTTCAATTTTTTGGTGTTCCTCAGCTTTTTTAGCATCTTCAATAGCTTTTAATTTCTCGGCGTTTTCGCGCGTAATTCTTGGCAATTTTACAGTGAAAGTGCTACCTTTTTTATATTCACTTTCAACATCTAAAAAGCCGCCAATCGACTCGGTAAGTTTGCGCGACAAAAACAGCCCAAGCCCTGTACCGTTAATTTCTCGTGTTTCAGAATTATCTACACGATAAAATTTTTGAAACAAATGTGGAATATCTTCGGCTGGAATTCCAATTCCACTATCTTTAACAGAAATTTGAACATTATTGTTGTCGCCCGTAATATTCACAGAAACCATTCCGCTTGGCGTATATTTTATGGCATTTTCGAAAAGGTTATTTAAAATTTCATGTAAGTGATCGCGGTCGGCATGAATGAAAAAAACTGGTGTTAAGGTTTTTTCGCCCGTTTTGTGGTTATCTGGCTCGAAAGTATAGCTTAAGCCCTTTGCTTCAGCTTTTGGCTTTAGCCCCTCCCAAACGTTTCGCGAAAATTCAATTGCATCTAAAACAACAGGTTCATTTTTGAGCCGTCCGTCTTCTGCCTTTGTAATATCAAGTAAATCTTGAAAAAGTTGTCCTAAATGCTTGGTATTTTCGTGAGCTTTTTGGAGGTAAGATTTTGCGCGTGCGTCAATTGTTGCAGTAGCTGGATTAAGGGCTAAGCCAATATATCCTTCTATACTTGCAACTGGCGTTCTCATTTCGTGGCTTGCAGTTGATATAAATTCCGCCTGTTCGCGATTGTCTTTTAATTCTTTCGAAATATCCCTAAAAACTACAACTACACCAGAATTTTGACCATCAATTGAGTTTACAGCCAAGAAAATCGGAACAATTTTCCCACTTTGAGTTTTAATGAATAAATCTCGCGTTGTGAAATTTTCACCAGTTTGTAAAACGCGATTTACTGGGTTGGAGATTTCAATCATCTCTCCGCCCTCATTATTCGTAATTTTTAAAACTGAATTAAAAACCAATCCAACCGCATCACTGCCGTTCCAGCCTGTGATTTGTTCTGCGGCTGGGTTGATTACTAAGATATTCCCTTTCGAATCAACTGCTAAAACTCCATCATCAACAGCATCTAAAATTGCTTTTCCGTCGCCTAAAAAGCTGCTCGGAGTATTTTTTTTATTTTCTGAGTTTTCGCTAAAAAAATATTTTTTTAAGTTAAACATTGCCCACTTCCTTGATGTAAATATTTTTAACATAAACAGTTTTGAAAAGCAAGAAAAAAGCGAGCATTTTGCTCACTCTGTTTTAGAATAATTTTGCAACTACTACATCACAGCAGTGCAAATTATTCTTGAAATTATCGATGTAAAAATCGATAATCTTGTAATGTGTTTCTACATCTTGCTTGATTTGTTCTGCGCTTAATTTTTTTTGATATGTAATACCGCAATTACAAATTTTAGACTCATTTGCACGAATTAAACTTTCGAAACGAACTTGTCGTTTAATTCTTGCACTACGAAGCTCTTCATTAATTTTGTCGAGCTCTTTAATGTTTGATTCTGAGTCTTGGAGCTCTTTTTTTCGAAGTTCAAGATCCATTAGATGGATTGCGTGTTCATTTCGGCAAATTGTGCGGCAAAGATTGAATGCATAAGCAGGCGTGATTTCCGCCGCGTTATAGAGAACTCCTTCCTTTCGAAGTTCGCCTCTGTATCCATTCACTGCAAAACTTCGCGGAGATTTGGAATTCAAAAAAGCATAAGCACCATCGATTCCAGGCTGTTTTTTAGCCCATTCATCAATTTTGTAGACTAAAAAACTTGCACAACCCTGGTTCTGATATTTCTCAATGGTAAACATTGAGCCAATTTCACCCAAACGTTGACCGAAAGAGTTTAGTTGTGGCTGCATCATTGAAGCCGATGCAATCACTGTGCCTGTTTCTTCGTCGAAAAGCAATGCAACACAGGCTTTCTCCATAATGTCATCTGGCGACATATTCAAGACCGTATCATCTTGATAAGTTAGATTTGAAAGCCAAACCGAAATCTCACCTTGCTGATCCATCCCGAGCTCATGCAGAAAACAAAATGACCATTCATCATTTTCGATTTTATGCATAACATTTAAAAATACCTCTATCCTTAATTTCCATTTCTTCCACCTCCAAAGCGTTTTTTTCTTTCGAAAATTCGATAGATTTTTATAATTATACCATAAAATTTATAAAAAAAGCAATAATCTAAAAAAATACTAAAATAAAAAAATCGCCTTTCTTTAAGAAAAGCGATTTTTCGAAAAATTATTTTGCGGCCAAAGCAGCTGCGATTCGTTCCCGGCGTTTTTGCTTCGCGGCGTTTTTCAATTTTTTTAGTTTTGCACGCAAAGCTCGTTTGCGGTCTGCTCCATGCCAACTTTTATGTTTAGCCATTTCTTTCCTTTCGTTAAAAAAATAAAACAATTCTGAACAATTATAACACACTTTTTTTGAGAATTTCAAACTATCTGCCATAAACCAATCGTGAGACATTCTGGTAGTAAACTTGCACTGCATGGTGAAAATTTTGAAGTTCTGTTCCTTTTAAATCAAAATAGTGCGGCCCAGTTTCAATTTTAATCACTTGGTCTTTTCGAAGCTCATATCTGGTTGTATTTTTGGTGAATTTTTTTCGCTTGCCGTCAATCCATTCTTCATGATAAATCCAAGAATTATGGTCAAGCACGAAAAATTCTCGCCGAACACCGTTCGTTGTTGGTCCAAAAATTTGTGCACCAACTTTGCTTTCAAGATTAATTAACGCTCGCGAAATATCTTGCGGATTTTTCTTGAATTTTGCAAAAAGATATTTATAATATAGTTGATTACTCTCGTGTTTTTTGAATTTTTTTCAAAAAGATTTTTCTAGTATATTTTAAGTGCGAAAGGCGGATTTCTTCTTCAGCAATATTTCGAAATTGTAAAATTTGAGCACTCTTTGCGATCATTTCACCAAAAAAATATCAATTTGATTATTTTTTTAATATTGGCTGGAATACCGGCTTTTTTTAACCTGTTGAATAGGTTTGAAAGGCATTTGTTTTGGCGTGTCGTAAGCAATCTGGGTTTTTGGTTTTTTTAAAATCTGGCTCTTTTTGAGCTTCTGGAAAATATGGAATTTGATATAAACTTTTTGTCAGAATTGTTCATTTTTTTAAACCTTAAATATGATTAAATTGTATCATATTTTTAATATTTTTTTGTCAATATTTGGTAAATTAAATTTTTAAATAGTTTTTTTCACAATTTTCGGTTGTGATTTTTAGCAACTTCTTCAGCTGAAATTTGCCGTTTTTCTGCTAAATCTTCAACAACTAACTTCGAAAAAGATGGCTGGTTTGGCTTTCCGCGCTTACCTTTTGGCGCTAAAAATGGTGAATCTGTTTCGATTAATATTTTTGAAAGTGGAATGCTTGCAAACATTTCAATATCTTCGGGCTTTTTTTGTAAAAGTTGAAATTCCATTTACACCAATAAATAGATCGCGCTTTAAAAGCTTTATTTAAATTCTCTTTCGAATCTGTGAAAGAATGCAAAACTCCACTAATTTTTACCGAATTTTGAAATTTCATCAAAAATTGGCCAAAAAAATCTTCAAAAAGCATTTCGAACATGAAAACTTACGGGTAGATTTAGCTTTTGAGCAAGTTTGAGCTGAGCTTTTAGAATTTGCTTCTGCACCTCGCGGTTGGAATTTTCATAAAAATAATCAAGACCAATTTCACCAATGGCCACCACTTTTGTAGCTTTCGAAAGCTGCTCAAGTTCATGAACTAACTCTTCTGGGTCATATTTTTTTCGGCTTCATGTGGATGAACGCCAATTGCTGCAAAAAGTTCAATTTTGCTAGAATTTTCTTCAGCAAATTTAATGCCAATTTTAGAATTTTCAAGATTTTCGCCAATACAAATTGCTTTCGAGATTTTAGAGTTTTGCATATTCTCAAAAACTTCTTCTTGAGGAATTGGAAAATTCGTATCGTGAATGTGGCAATGTGAATCAATGATTTTCATTTTATCCTTTCGAAAGTTGAAACCTCAGCATTAAAGCCGAGGTTCTGGTTATTTTTTAGCTTGATTATTTTTTGCGGCTGCAATTTTTACGACACGCGGATCTTCAGTTTTAAGATAGATTTTTGGGAAAAGCAAGCCGATTTCTTCGTCGCGAATTACGCCACTACCAAAAATCGTTTGAAGTTTTTCGGCCGTATCTGGCATAAACGGTTCAAGCATTTTGCTGATTTGCAATAAACCTGAAACAGAGTGTGCAAGAACTTCTGCTAGATGATTTTCTTCATCTTTATTTTCTTTTGCTTTTTTGGCAATTTCCCAAGGTTTTACGCCTTCAATATATTGATTGTGGGCGCGAACCAATCCCCAAATTTCATCAATCGCTTTATTGAATTCCAGAGATTTCATATATTCATTGTAAGTATGGCGGTCATGTTCATCGCTAGGAATTTCACCAACCACGCCAGATTGATAACGCTTAACCATATTAGCTACGCGTGAAGCCAAATTGCCGAGGTCGTTACCAAGTTCGTTATTATAGGCGTTTTCGAACTTCTCCCAGGTAAAATCTCCGTCATCTTGAGTTGCAATGTGCCGTGAGAAATAATACCTAAAAGCATCTAGCCCGTAATTATTGATAATTTCGTTCGGATCAACCACATTGCCAATCGATTTACTCATTTTCACACCGTTGCTTGAAATGTGGCCATGAACAAGAAGAGTTTTTGGTAAAGCTAGATCAAGCCCAAGCAACATTGCTGGCCAGATTCCCGCATGAAAACGCAAAATATCTTTTCCAATAACTTGCACATTTGCTGGCCAAAATTCTTGCCAGTCTGCAACATCTGGATATCCGATCACGGTTAAATAGTTTGCGAGCGCATCAATCCAAACATACATTACTTGTTCTGGATCACCAGGAACGGGTACGCCCCAAGTTAAATTCTTTTTCGGCCGTGAAATCGAAACATCTTCAAGCCCGCCTTTCAAGAAGTTTAAAAATTCTTTCTTGCGATATTCTGGCACGATTTTCATTCGGTCAGTCTCAATGGCTTCGATAATTTTTGGCGTAAATTCTGAAATTCGCAAGTAATAATTCTCTTCTGAAAGTCTTTCAAAAGGTTTTTGATGGTTTGGGCAAACGCCATGAAATTCAGTTACTTCTTTTTCAGTGTAAAAACTCTCACAACCTGTACAATACCATCCTTCATAAGTATTTTTATAAATATACGGCTGAAGTTTCATCCAAATATATTGTGATGCTCCGACATGGTGTGAATCTGTTGTTCGAACAAAATCGGTGTAAGTTGTTTTCATTTTGTCCATCAAATTTTTGAAATTCTGAACAGTTCCGTCAACATATTCTTGCGGAGTTAAACCGTTTTCGGTGGCTTTTTCAGCGATTTTATTACCGTGCTCATCTGTTCCAACCTGAAAACGCACTTCATTTCCTTGCTGGCGCTGGTATCTTGCCCAAATATCAGCAATTAAGTAATCAAGAGCGTTTCCAATATGGGGCGCTCCATTTGCATAAGGAATCGCAGTTGTTATATAAAGTTTTTTCTTCATCATACTGCTTATAATTATATCATAAAATTCAAATAAAAACAAAAGCCCAAGAGTTTTAGGCTTCCTGACAATAAGCTCCGCCGGATTCTAGTAAATATACAACTGCGGCCGCTCCTTTTTTATGTTTCTTAGTATGACTGATCTATTTGATGCTAATTCTATATTATCACACCCCATACCAACTACTACTGCAATTCTTTCGTGATCCCTAAAGCTAGGACTATCTATTCTAAAGAGTATAACATTATTGTTGACTGATGTCGTGACAATTTTAGTATTTAAACTTAAGCTCGAAGAACTATCGTTTTTATTTTTACCACTCTTAAGATCAAAACTAATGTAGCTATTTAAAGGGCTATTCTCTATTGGTTCAATACCGTTATTTACTCCGTATTTTTTCTGTTCTTCGTTTAGATCTGTTAGCGGTGTCGATATACTATTCCTCATACTTTCATATCCTCGCCCTTTATTATTAGCTTTCCAATTATGTAAAGCTGTCACAGCCATTGCGACATCTTGCTTTCGCTGTGTGTCTCTTTGTGATCGTTGAAGTGCTGGTAAAGCCAAAAACACCATTAAAAATATTAGACCAGCTATAGCCAATACTAAAACAACTTCAATGATCGTGAATCCCTTTTTGGCTAAGTTTTGATTTTTGTTGATTTTGATTTCTTTTATATCTCAATTATATTTCTAATGCTATGAAAAAAACAATAGTGTTTTATTTGTTGTAAAATATTTTTGAAATTTTAAGCCATTCTTCTATTTTAAGGTCTTGTGCTCGCAAATCTGGCGAGATCTCGCATTTTTCTAAAATTTCAGTTGTTCGCTCTTTTGAAATTGCAAGATTAGCACTCAAACTTTTGGCAATTTTTTTGCGTTTTGCGGCAAAGCCAGCTTTTACAATTCGAAAAAAATTCCCTTTCAGAAATTTTGCAATTATTTTTCGAATTAAAAATTTCAATCAGACTTTGTTTGCGACTTTTCAAAATTACTACTCGCGAATCCACTTTTGGCGGTGGTGTAAATAACTCTCGTGGTACAAATTGGCCAAGTTCGCAATCCGCATAGATCTGTGAGGCGATCGATAAAACACTTAAATCACCAGATTTCGCACAAATTCTCTCGGCAACTTCTTTTTGTACCAAAAGTGTGGCAATACTTGGTTTATTATCGCTAGTGAGTAATTTTTCAATAATTTTTGAAGTAATATAATACGGTACGTTTGCGGCAACTTTATAATTTTTTGGCAATTTCGAAAGATCGAAATCCAAAAAATCCGTATTTTTTACGGTTAAATTTTTCCCTGGGAATTGCGCTGGCAGTTTTTTTGCCAAATTTTCATCAAACTCGATTGAGAGAACCTCACCATCTTTACCTGCAAATTTTTAAAAGTGAAGAAGTTAAAGTTCCGAGCCCAGGGCCAATTTCAAGTACAAAATCACCATTTTTTTGATTTTAGCTTCTTCTGCAATTTCATCTAGAACATTCCTATCTCGCAACCAGTGCTGACCAAGTGATTTATTATTTTTTAAGTTTAAATTTTCGCTATTTTTAGCTTTTTTCGAAAACTTTTTACCAGATTTTTGATTGAATTTCAAATTTGCCACTAATACCAACCCTTTGCTTTTTTATGGGCGTAAGCGTTTTTGCCAGCTTCCATAGCGACCAAGTACATAAGAATTCATCCACTTAAGCTGCGTAATTGGGTTTGTTTGCCAGTCAGCTCCGGCTGAAGCCATTTTTGAACCAGGTAAAGCTTGTGGAATACCATAAGCTCCGCTTGATCTGTTTGTTGCGTTAACTCGCCAACCAGATTCTTGACCGATAATTGCATTTGCAATTCCGTGGTCGCCTGAAGAAATTCCTGCGGCGTTCAACCAATCACTGTGCGAGCCAGCCGGTAAGTTCACTTTTGTGCCAATAATCTCAACTTGTTTTTTAGCCGGTTTAATTTCTGTCTCATTAATTTTTTTGCGTGAAACTTCTTTTCCATTTTGCATTTCAATTTCATAAGTCACGCTTTTCGAGCCTTTTTCTCCAGCTTCTTTTATTTCTTTATAGCTAGAATCTTTATTCGCATCTTTAATTATTTCGGTTGAGAAAGCGACTTCTTCTTCGGTTGTAATTGTTTGCTTACCGTTTCGCCAAATTCGAAAACTCAAACCATTCGAAATTGCGGTTTTTTTATCAATTGAAATTCCATCATCTTTTGTGAGCGATATATTCTTTTCTTTCAAGAAATCTTCTACGGTTTTGCTTTGTGTTCGAAAACTTTCGGTTTTACCAAAAAGTTCAACCGAAATCTCTTTTGCTCGTGTAATTTTTAATAAGTTTGTTGTTCCATCTTCAAGAATGCTGCCAGATTGTTCGAAAGTAACTTTATCTTCATTATGAATTTTAATTCCAGATTTTTGAACGATCTGCCGTGAGGTTTGTGCGGCGGTCATTACTTTTTATATTTTTGAATCACCATCTTCAATGATTACTGGTTTTGCGCGATAAATATTTACGCTATATTCCGCGCCTGTTAGTTCGCTATCAAGGCTTGGCTCAACTGTATCATCTTTCGAAAAACTAATTTTTTGCGCATTTAATGCTTCTCGAACTGTTTTTTTGCATTAGTTTTTAAAAAGAAAAATTTTTGGCCATTTTCGAAAAACAGTTAAAAATTTTGTTTCCCTCGCCGCTAGCTTTGGCGGAATTTCGCCCAGCAACTGCAAAAAAATGTTTAATAAGATTAAAAAAATCCAAGCGAAATAAATCCCGCAATTGTGATCTGTTTTTTTATAAAAAAATAAATTGGTTGTAAAACTCGCATTATTAAATCTATTTTAGCAAATAAAATCCGAAAGGTCAAATTTTTAGAGCTTTTTCAAGGTGTGTAAATTCAGCATTTAGTTTGCGAATTTTTGCCATTTTCGAACTGAATCTCAATTGCCATTCCATCAATTTCGAGCACTTTCCCTACACCGAAAGCTGGACTTTTTACGCGGTCGCCAATTTGTAATCCTGCTTCATCATAATAAAAATCATCAAAAGAAACTTCTTGGCTAAAATCATCTTCGTAATCATCTGAAAAATTATTCCATCCGCCAAAATCTTTTTTCGGTAATTCCAGCTCGGCATCTGTAATGAATCGGCTCGGGCTTGAATAATTCCTTTGCCCAAAAACTGCTCGCGATTCGGCGTAGCTTAAAATTAATTCTTCTCTAGCGCGCGTCATTCCCACATAGCAAAGGCGGCGTTCTTCTTCTAGATCATCTTCTCCTGTATCAAAAACTCGGCTGTGTGGAAAGATGCCTTCTTCCATTCCTGCAAGAAATACGACTGGAAATTCCAAGCCTTTTGCTGAGTGAAGTGTCATTAAATTAACCTCATCGCCACTTTGTGCGTCGCTTGAACTCATTAGTGCTGCATCCTCCAAAAAACTTGCTAAATCTGCGTAGTTTTTCGCCTCACTCACTAATGTGGAAAGGTATTCACTGCGTTCGGTTGCTTCGCTTTCGGTTAGTTTTTCGTTTTTGCCATAATTCGTGCGTTCCAAAATTCGTTCGATAATTTCGCTCGGGTTTGAAGAATTCTCGCTTAAAATTTGGCATTCTCTAAAAATTTCACCTAAATTTTTTAAAGATTTTCTTGCTCGCGATGCTAAAGTTGAAAGTTCGCTTGCTTGAAGCAGGCTCGAAATCAAATCTAAACCGTTCGAACTTTGCCAGTCTAAGAATTTCGAAAGGCTCACCGCGCCTAAACCGCGTGCCGGCACATTTACAATTCGCTCAAAAGCTATACGGTCGAGCGGATTATAAATCACGCGCAAATATGCTAAAATATCTTTAATTTCTTTGCGGTCGTAAAAACGTGTTCCGCCAAAAATTTTATACGGAATTTGAAAACGAATCATCGCTTTTTCAAAATTATAGCTTTGTGCATTTGTGCGATAAAGAATCGCAAAATCGCTAAATTTTCGCGCACCAACAGTTTTAAAACTAAAAATCTGCCCTGCAATTTTAGCGGCTTCTTCACTTTCATCTCTTGCGCTTTGCACTAAAACTGGCTCGCCCTTACCTAGCTCAGTGAAAAGTTTCTTATCTGTTCGGTTGCGATTTTTCGAAATCACATTGTGCGCAGCATTTAAAAATATTTTTCAGTTGAGCGATAATTTTTGTTCTAATTTTATCACTTTCGCACCTTTGTAATCGCGTTCGAAATTTAAAATATTCGTAAAATCTGCCCCGCGCCAAGAGTAAATACTCTGCCAATCATCGCCAACCACACAAATATTTTGCTCAGCATTCACAAGCATTTTAATAATTGCATATTGTGCGGTGTTCGTATCTTGATACTCATCAATCAAAATATGCTTAAATTTATTTTGCCAAAATTCACGAACTTCTTTATTTTGTTGAAGTAGTTTTACTGTTTCAAAAAGCAAATCGTCGAAATCTAAAGCGTTAGCTTTGTTTCGTTCTTCTTCGTAACGCAAGAAAATTTCAGCCACTTTTTGTTCGAAACCCCAATTTGCACCGTTCGAAAATTCCTCGGCCGTCAAAAGCTGGTTTTTAGCATTCGAAATTGCGCTTGAAACACTTTGTGGCTTTAAGCTTTTTTCGTCGATTTTTAGATCTTTCATTATTTTTTTAATTAAATTCCGGCGGTCATCTTCATCATAAATCACAAAAATTATTCGCAACCCTCGATAGCCTCGCCTTTGAGCCGTAAAATCTTCACACAAATTCCGTGAAAAGTTCCCATCCAAGGCATAAAAAAAACGGTCATTCGCATCACGTTCGAGTAATTCAGCTAGGCGCTCTCGCATTTCTCTTGCAGCTTTGTTGGTAAAAGTTACCGCCAAAATTGCCTCGCTCGGTGTTCCGTGCGCAATTATATTCGCAATTCGGTGCGTTAAGGTTTTAGTTTTTTTCCGCTTCCTGCGCCAGCCAAAAATTAGCATTGGCCCGCTTAATGTTTCCACCGCCTCTTTTTTTGGTTTTTATTTAATCCTGCCGTAATTTCCATTTTTTTGATTATAACAAATTTTCTTTTTAAATTTCCATTTTTTTCAAAAAAATGTGCTAAAAATATTTTTTATGGAAAATCACGCTTATTCTGATAAAAAAATCTTGAAGAATTTTTTTGCAAAAAAACATTTTGGTGTTAATTTTTGGAATTGAAGAAGTTATTTCGCGTAATCTTTCGGTTGGATATTCGGCTGAAGCCACAATTTTTCAAAAAGCAAAAAAAGGTCGTGTTTATGCTTTTTATTTCGCTTGAAGCTCGTGCAACTTTGGGTGATATTCAATATATTCTTTCAAAAATGAATTTAAAAACCAGCTTATTTCTTTCCGCCAAGCGGTTTCGAAAAACTATTTTTTTATGACCGTGCTAAGGTGCAATTCTTAGAAGTATTTCCGGGGCGCCACGATGTGAAAGATGAAGAATTGCGATATTATAAAAAAACGCGTGCTTTATAACCCTGCCCTTGTTGAAATTTCTGAAATCCGTGATGGGGAAATTCGCTGTTTTAATGCTGATTCTATTGGTTCATGGCGAACAGCTCAAAGGTATTCTTACAAAAAAATTTTAATGAAATAAATTAAAATTGTGGAAAACTAAAAAATCCTCAAAAAAATGCTTGCAAAATGATTATGCTTATGTTTTAATGGTTGCATACGGACAGACCGTAAATAAAAATAACAATAATAATCGTTCATTAGAAAGGTGGATTTTCAGTATGAACTCAATTAATAAAAATAATAAAAAAGGTTTCACAATCATCGAAGTTGTGCTTGTGCTTGCTATCGCGGGTCTTATCTTCTTGATGGTATTCCTAGCGCTACCTGCTCTACAACGAAGCCAACGAGATACGCAACGAAAGAATGATGCTTCACGATTGCGCGCAGCAGTAACAGACTACACTTCAAACAACCGAGGAAAATTACCTTGGGATGGAACAACTCTAAAGAGCGATTTCATTAGCAAATATATCACAACAAATGAGACAACAACATTTAATGATCCTTCAACAAACTCTCAATATACAGTTACACCTGCCACTGGGGCTACAACTGCGCCAACTGCACTTGGACAAATGAAGGTTTCTAACAACGCTAAATGTGGCACAGACGGAGCTATCGTAGCTGGTAATGGAATCACTGTTTCTGTTAAAACTGAAAACGGCGTTGCAAACTGCGTTGAAGGTTAGTATTTAATCTATGAAACTTAATTAAATAACTCTCTTCCGGGGAGTTATTTAATTTTGCGAAAGTTTATTCTATTCTATTGGCTTAATAGTAAGTTTATTTTAGAACTATTGGATGCTAAGATGCATTTTACGCCACAATAAAAAAACGGCTTCCTTAACGAAAAGCTGTTTTTTATTAAGATTGTATCTAGTTATTTACGCAGTAGAATCCACCAGCTTCTAGAACTATTCGAAGGGCTACTTTACCATTGCTTCCTTCTTCACTTCTTACCCCATTTGGCTGTGATGGATCACATATTCCATTTGCTGACCATTCAATGGCTATATTATTGTTATTTTTATTTACGGTCTGTCCATATGCAACTATTAAAACATAAGCAAGATAAAAAATCAATATCTTTAAATATTTTATTAATTTTTTTAATTTCTAGAATAATTAAGTTTTTCAATATGTGGCGTTCGTGGAAAGAAATTATAGCCACGAGCGTAAATTATCTCATACTTTTTACTCAGAATTGCTATATCGCGTGCTTGTGTTGTTGGGTTGCAGCTCAAATAAATCACTCTTTCTGGCTCTATCTCAAGAATCTTTTCACAAACTTCACGATTCATTCCAGCTCGTGGTGGATCAACAATTAAATTTGCGCCTTTTTTAATGAAGTCTAAAAGCTTTTTCACTTGGTGACAAGATAGCTTTTGCGGTTTTTTCTCGCCCAAGCTTTGTAATATTTCTTTGCATTTCTTTAACTGCTGGCTCGTTAATTTCAACTAAAGTTAAATCGCCCGCACCAATTGTGAGACCAATTGAGCCTACGCCAGAATATAGATCAACAGTCGGTTTTGATTTGTCGATGAATTTCTTCATATCGCGCAAAGCCTGTTCATAAACTGGTAAGTTTATCTGGAAAAAGCTCTCGGTTGCATAATTAAAATTCACGCCAAGAACTGAATCCTGTAAATTTTCTTGGTTTTGACTTTTTATCTTTTTAGTTATTACGCTGGCTGGCGATTTTTGGGTTTGAAAAAAATAATCTCAAAAATTTTTTTAAATCCAAGGCTAGTTATTTCTTCTTTCGAAAATGGCTTAAACCTCTCATCTTTTACATAAAGTTGAGCTGAAATTCCACCTTTTTTTGGTTCGCGCGAATTAATAAAGTCTTCAAATCTCGACTTGCAGTTTTTCTATCTCGTAAAATTGCAAGCACTTTTTAGCCTGCTTGGTTAATTTCTGATGTAGCTAAACTTGTGCCGAGAACTGGGATTTTTCCTTTTCCTCCACGCTTAAAAAATGCTAAACTTAGCTCGCCCTCATTTTCATTTTCTTCAGATTTTTCCCACCAAAATGAAAACTCCACTTTATTGCGATATTCAAAAATTTTTACCATCAGAATAAAAAAATCTTCTTGGTTTTTGAGTTTAATTTTTTTCTTGGCGAAAAGCTTTCGAAAATTAGTTCTTGTTTGATTTTTTGTTCGAAATCAAAGTCAAAAATCTGCCATGGGCTGGTTGAAAAAAAACTATCCTTATCTTTCGGCTCAATTCTCTCGGGTGAATTTTCGAAAATTTCAACCGCAAAACCCTCTATAAAACTCGATTTACTTTTTTTGTAATTTGAATTTTTGCGGTTTCATTTGGCAAGACTCCCCAAGCAAAGATTTTTTTCCATTTTCAAGCGTACCTAAGGCTTGCCCGCCAGGTGTAATTTTATCAAATTTAGCTATTTCGAACTTAATTTTTCCGTGCCATAATTATTCTATTTTATCAGAATTTTGCCAAAAACGCCATATCTCTAACCACTCTTCACCTTTCAATTCGCTTGGCTTTTTAGTTTTAAATTTTGGTTGGCAATTTTTATAAAATTCTGGCACGGCAAACATTTTTTTCAATAAAATCATTAAAAAAATTGGCTGTTCTTCCTTCGAAATTAGTGGAGTTTCTCGTCGTTTCATTTCGAAAAATACGGTTTCGACAGCTGGCGGTGGTGTAAAAATCAGATTTTTTTGAAGAGGTTTTTTTAATTTTACTTTCAAAAAATGGAAATATTTTTACACCAAGCGCAGAGGTGAAATTTTTATCACTCACAATTAGTTTGCGGGCGAATTGTTTTTTTGTAAAATTAAATAAATACTTTTTTTGGTGAATTTTGAGCATTTGTAAGCTTTTGGATAATCGGCGAACTTAAATGAAAAGGAATGTTTGCGCAAACTTTGTAATTTTTTGGTAATTTTGAAAGATTGAAGCGCAAAAAATCTACACATAAAACTTCAACATTCTCTAATTTTTTTAGTGTTATTTTTGAAGTTTTTTTGAAAGTTTCATGGTCAAATTCAATTGCTAAAACTTGTGCAGATTTTTTGCTAAGAGCATAAGTAAAAACACCGCTTCCAGCACCTATGTCTAGCGTAAAATCTCGCTTTCGAATATTGCTGTGCCCAACAAGCATTAGTGCAATTCGTGGCGAACGCAAGAAATTTTGCGAAATGCGGTGTTTTCGTGACATCTATTCGTATCTCAAAGCTTCTATTGGGTCTTTTTTGCTGGCACTTCGTGCTGGCAAAGCTCCGGCCAAAAATGCTACAACCGCAATAATTAAAGTTATAGTTATGTTATTTTTGATGGTGAACTTTGTTAAATTAAATCCTTCAAGCCCTTTTAAGAAATCTTTTGAGGCAAAACTATTTAAAGCATCTCCCGCTAAAGATGCGAGTATAATTCCTAAAATTGAACCAATTAAACCAATCAGAATTGCTTCAATGCTGAAAAGTTGGAAAATCTTTCGGTTTGAAAGCCCCATTGCTTTCATCAAACCAATTTCGCGAGTCCGTTCACGCACGCTCATGTAAAGTGTGTTAATGATTCCGAAGCTAGCTGCAAGAAGTGCAATAGCTCCAAAAACAATCAAAGAGCCAGTAATTCCATTTACGACATTCATGATAGTCTCGACTTGATCTTTAGCTGTGTTTGCTGAATAGCCCGCTTTTTTAGCGTCTTCCTTGATTTGGTTCAACTTATCCTCGGTTACTTTTCCTTCAATTTGAGCTAGAGCAGAAATACTTTTTTCTTTAGACTCTTTTGGTAAGCTTTTTGTTTGAAAGTCATAAATTTCATTAAAGGCTGGTTCGTTAATTACCACCATTGCTGATTGAATCAAGCTCTTAGCTGTTACGCCTGAAATTTTTTGAGTAAAGGCTTTAGTTTCGCCAGTTAAAGAATCTGAAACTTGAAAGGTTACTTTTTCACCAATCGCAGCTTGGGCATTTTTAAAGCCTAGAGGTTCAAGATAATCCTGAGAAATTGTTACCTCGTCTTTATTTTTTGGTTTACCCCCAGCTAGAAAATCAAAGTCAAATTTTTGTCCTTCAACTTCTACTATAACAGATGTGATTGTAAGTTTCTTGCCGTCTTTGTATTGAATATAATCTGGTGTCGCCATTTTATAGAAGCGGGCATTTTTAACATTTGAAATTTTGTTAATCTTTTCAAGATCTTTAGAACTCAAGGTTTGTTGTGTATACCGCGAATCGGGTTTTTTCGAATCACCTTCTTTATATTCTTGAGGCCCAAAAGCTACACCATTATCCTGTTTTGGCTGGAAATAAATTATAGAGTCGTCACCAAAAACTGAAAGCTGTTTTTGGATATAATCGTTCACGCCAATATTCACGGCAGAGGTTAATGCTATGGTAAAAGAGCCGATACAAACCGCAATAATTGTTAAGAAGGTTCGGCCTTTATTTCGCCATAAATTTGATGCTGAAGTTTTGACCATATCTAAAAATTTCATTATTTTTCTCCTTTTGAAACAATTTGTCCGTCTTGAATTCGAATCTGGCGGTCGCATTTTGCAGCCAAAGATTCATCGTGTGTTACAATAATTAGTGTAATTCCACTTTCCTTATTTAAATCAAAAAGTAAATCCTCAATTTTTTTACTTGTTTTTGAGTCGAGATTTCCTGTTGGCTCATCGGCAAAAATAATTTCTGGTGAATTTGCAATTGCGCGAGCCACGCAGACACGTTGTTTTTGACCGCCAGAAAGATTAGAAGCTTTATTTTTAGCTTTGTCGGTTAGTTCAACAGCTTCGAGAGCTTTTAGGGCAATTTCTTTGCGCTTTCTAGAAGCAACTCCGGCAATTTTAAGCGGTAGAATCACATTTTGTAAAACTGTGTCTTTTGGATTCATAAAGAATTGCTGAAAAACAAAGCCAAAAGTTTGGTTTCGAAGTTTATTTAATTCGCGTTTTTTCATTTTAGCAATATTTTGGCCATTAATCAAAATTTCACCCTCATTTGGTTTTGTCGAGCGCTGCTAAAAGGTGCATAAGTGTTGATTTTTCCGCTACCAGATTTACCGATAATTGCAACACTCTCACCTTTTTTTGAATGCTAAACGAAACGCTATTTAGTGCTTTGAAATAGGTATTACCGTCGCGATAAACTTTGACGAGATTCTTAACCTCTATTAAATTACTTTTTGTTCATTAAATTCCTTTCCTGTAACTATTTAATTCTACCAATCATAATCTTTGCTGTCAGATTCTAATGTTCAATTTTAAGATTATTTGTATTTTTGAGCTTCTCGAGTTTGTGGTTTTAAATTTCGCAGAACGTGGTTTGCGGCGTTTTTTTACTTGTGGGATTTCAATTCCTTTTTTTCGGCAAAGCTTTCGAAAGATCCTTAAGGCCTAAACTTGGTTCTTTTTTGCTCGGCAGAATTTGGACTGATTTTTTTCTTGGATCAATCGGTGTTTTCGAAAAAAATCAATTTTTTTGCTTCAAACATTGGTTGAATTGGCGTAAAATTTTGTGGTTTTGCTGTTGGTTTTATGCTTTGGGGTTTTTGGTTCGAAATTCCTTGATTTTTAACTGGTGCAAAAACATTTTCCTCAACTTTTTTTGAAAATTCTACACCGTTTCGTTCCGTCCAAGCTTTTGTCATTAGTTCTTTTGGCGGCACAAGAATATCACGGATTCGTTGTTCAATGACGGCCCGTGGCGTGCTGTAATTTCGGCGCGTATTTTCAATAATCTTCGCACTCAAATCATTGAAAGGTTTTGGCAAAGTTAAAGTTGTTGCACTAAAAGGTGTTGATTTTTCGCCGTTAATAATCATTGTCATTACAAAATGGCGGTTATTTAAGCTCATTAAATCTGAAGCGTCGAATTGTGGCTTAAATTGCTCGGCTAAAATTGGAGCATCTTCAACTGAAACGCGGAACGAAATGATTGATCCAACATTTCCAAAAACCGCATTTTTAACACTGTCGGTCATTTGTGAAACATACTGATTAGCAACGGTTAAAGTTAAGCCATATTTTCTAATTTCTGAAAGAATTACCGCAAAAGAATCAGTGGCAAAGTTTTGAAATTCATCAACATAAAGATGAAATGGCCGGCGATCTTCAAGTCGTTCAATATCTGCGCGTGATTGGGCAGCAAGCTGGATTTTAGTTACCAAAAAGGAACCAAGAACTGAGGCGTTATCTTCACCAATTAAACCTTTCGAAAGATTAACAACCAAGATCTTCCCCTCATCCATAATTTGGCGAATATTAAATGTTGATTTTGGCTGACCAATGATATTTCGAATAATTGGGTTTGCTGTGAAAGCTCCGACCTTATTTAAGATCGGTGCGATAGCTTCATTCACCTGCTTTTCACCCCATTGTCCAAATTCTTTTTTCCAGAATTGTAGTACAGAATCGTCTTTACAATAAGTTAAAGTCTCTTTTCGAAAATCGCCATCTGTTAGCATTCTTGAAATATCAAGCATTGTAGTTTCTGGGCGGTCGAGAAGTGCCAGAAGTGTAAAACGCAAGATATATTCAAGGCGAGGACCCCAAGAATCACCAAACATACGCTTCAAAACACCGATAACCTCGGAAGAAATGTTTGATTTTCGACTTGGATCGGTGACTTCAAGCGGATTGAAACCAAGCGGAAATTCTGTGTCAGCAGGATTAAAGTAAATTACATCATTAAGACGATGCTCGGGAATAAATCGCATATTGTTTTGCGCAAAATCGCCGTGTGGGTCGATAATTGCGTATCCTTCACCATGAAAAATATCCGAAAGTGCCAAAAGCTCAAGCGATCCAGATTTCCCGGTTCCTGTTTGACCAATAATATAAAGGTGTCGCGAACGGTCGCGGCGAAGCATTCCAAATTGGTGGTTAATTCCACGAAAGTTTGTTAAACCAAAAGCTGAAATATTTTCATCATGTGCGCGGTCGCCAGTAATTATTGGTAATTTCGAAGGCGGTTCGGCAGTTTTGCTTGAAGCCCAAACAATGTTTGGAGTTTCTACGTTTGTGTGTGGTAAATGCCAAATGCTGGCGAGCTCTTGAATATTTAAAATAAAGCCGTCATCAAAGAATATTCGCGATTGAAAATCTCGAATTTTATCTTTATCGAGTGAAGAATTCGAAGCCTTAAAACCATTTAAATTTGTACTATTAAACTGTTTGAAAGTTCCAGTTAGAGCTTGAATTTGAAGCCGTGCAGTATCTTCATCTTCACCTAAATACGCTAAGCGAATTTTAACTTGATAACCAAGTTTTGTGGCCTTTTCTTCGGCTTTCGAAATACGAGTTTTATCGCGGTCAGACGGTTCTTTTTTAGCATTTTCTGAACCCTCTGGTGGTGTCCAAAGCGCTTCTAGAATTCGCAAAATATATTTCCAATCAATTTTGAAAGCTTTTTTGCCAGATTTAACTTTCTTCACCCATTCATCTGATTTTTTATGCCAATCATCGGCAACAGGTCGTGCTAAAACTTGAATCCAAAGTTGGTCATTTGTTCCGTCTAATTTTGCGAGTGTTCCAGTAATTCCCGCAAGTGGATCAACTTCGAAACCATCAAAAGTTTTAATTGGCAAGGCTTCGTTTTCAATCAAGTCGATTTCAGTTGAATAAATTACGTGTTTATTTTCGAGATTCTCTGCGTAATCTTCTTTTGCTTCATAAATTTGAACTGTTGGATATTGTGAATAAATCTGCCCTTCCACAAAACTCTGTAAAGTTCTCGGCATCCAAACATAAAACCGAATTGCGCCATTAACAGATACAATTTCGAAACTTAAATGTTCCTGGACGCCATTATTATTTTTAAGCTCGGTTGGGTCTCTTAGAATTCCGTGCAAACTGGCAAGGAGTTGCTCGGCGGCAAGCTCAGATTTATCATTAGTTTTTGGAATTTCCAACGCTAAAAGAACGCTGTCGGTATTCATTACGGTTAATTTATCGATTTTTTTGTAATTTTGCCAAGTTAGAAAAGCTAAAATCGCCACGATTGTTAGCCAAACTAAAGGGTTAAATAAGATTGAGAAAAATGCCGTCATAGTGTTTAAATAATAGCATAAAACTGCAAAAAAATCAAGATGGTGGTTATGCTTTTTGGTTTTTTGAAAATAAAATCCGCCCAAATTTTTGAGCGAATTTTAGTTTTTAGGCGAATTCAGCTAAAGTGTAAGTTGCTTTTGCTACGCGCTTGAACTCTTTTTTGCTTTGAAGATTTAGTAAAACAGTCGTTTCTTTAACTTTGCGTTTTTTTCAAGTACGCGTTTTACAATTTCATCTCGGTAAAGTGGCTCGCCCGCTTCCTTAAGAACCGCCGTAATTATATCGGCCACAGTTCCGCGTTTGAAACCCCAGGTATCGAGTGCATAAATTCCGCGGCCAATCAAAACGAAACGTTTGTCTTTAATTAGTTCATTATGAATTGCTTGAGTTGTAACAGCTTTTTCGACTAAAGTCGCTCTTTCTAATTTCTTCAGCAATTTCTGAAAAAAATGCATTGGCTTTTTTTGGCTTTCTAAAATCACAAAAAAATTTTTGTCGCGAATATTTTTTTCGGATTCACTGCTGGCCACTTTTCAAGACCCCAAAGCCCGTTTAGAGTTGCGAGTAATTTTTGAAACGCTGGCGATCGCACTAATTTGGCTTGGATGTTCATAGCTCAGTTGCTCATCTAGCTGCTCCAAGGTTACTGGACTTTTATTCTTTTTGATGATATTGACAATTTCATCGATTGATTTTTTAATCTTTCGTTCGTCGCCATATTCTGCGTTGGCGATTGCGCTGTTGTATTTATCGTTTTTCCTGGACTAAAACTAATTTCGAACTAATTTCGGCAATAAATAAAAAGTTAAAAATTTGCTGATCACTCGACTCAGATTCAATAGTTTTTTCAACAAGATTTTTAGTTTTCGAAATTCTCCCAACTTCAGCAAGATTTCGAATTATAGTTTTTTCAATTTCAGCAAGATGTTCGATATTTCCCTTTTCAGCAGCGATTTTTAATCTAATGAGTGCAGCTTTTTCGAGTTGACGAACTCGCTCACGAGTAATATCAAGCCTTTCGCCAATTTGTTCGAGAGTTTCTTTTTTCTCGCCGAGCCCAAAGCGGCGGTTGATAATTTCGCGTTCTCGCGGTTGGTCGATAACTTGTAAAGCATTCGAAATAACCGTTTGAATCAACTGGATTTTTTCATTCTGAATCTGAGTTTCTTGTTCCATAATTTCCTTGATTAAAATTAATACTTTATAAAAAAACCAAGTATTATTTTTTTCAATAACACTCGAGTATTGTCAATACCATTTATCTCTTCTTTATTTATATTATACCACAAAATTGTAAAAAAACAACAAAAAAATGACATAAAAATTTATTTTTTTAAAAATTTTTATGTCATTATGCTTATGTTTATAGCGAAATATTAAATGCTATTTTTTTATTTTTGTAGTTTTTTTGAAACAGCTTTCTTGGTTGTTTTTTTGAAGCTGTTTTTTTGCTTCGCTGTCTTTTTGATTGTTGATTTTTTTACCAGATTTTTCGATATTTTGCAACTTCAATTAATTCACTAGCTTGTTTCTCGGTAATTTTTCTCAATGTCTAAATCTTTTTGGCAGAATTGCTTTAATTTTTGTTATCGGAAATATATTTTCTTCCGAATCCGCCGCGAGAAATTGTAATTCCGTTTTCGAATTTCTTTAAAATTCGCTTTTTCATCAGCCTTTAGTTTTTTTCTTCATAAAGCATCTGTGCTTCAGTTTCGGTAATTTCGAAAGGAGACATTGGCTTAATACTCACAAAAGTATTTTCAATTTTAATATATGGGCCATATTGGCCAATATTGGCTGTAATTTCTTTACCGTTGGTAGTTTTACCAACTTTTCGTGGTAAAAGGAACATTTTTAAGGCATTCTCAAGTGAAACTGTCTCGATTTTTTCGCCAGCTGGCATTGGTGCGAATTTGACTTCTTCGCCCTCAACTTTATTGTCGCCAAGCTGAATCATCGGACCAAAACGACCGAATCGTGCAAAAACTTTTCGCCCAGTTTTTGGATCAACTCCAATTTCACGAGTGGGCGCTACAGCGTTACGATCAATTTCGCCTGAATCCATAATTAATTTATGAAATGGTTTATAGAAATCGTCAAGCACTTCAAGACGATCTTCCTCGCCTAAAGCAATTTTGTCGAAGTCATTTTCGAGGTTTGCTGTCCAGCCATAATCAACAACTTGATTAAAATAATCGTTCAAGAAATCACTCAAAACTTCGCCGCTAGCAGTTGGAAGCAGTTTTTCCTTTGGTTGAACCGGTTTTTTTCTTGAATAACTTCGCGGTTAATTTTGTTTTTTTCGAAAGTGAAATTTGAATCACATCGCGTGGGTCTCCTTCACCTTCACCTTTCATAGCGTAACCGCGAGCTTGAATTGTATCCAAAATCGTAGCATAAGTTGATGGGCGGCCGATTCCTAAATCTTCGAGTTTTTTAACAAGAGAACCTTCACTGTAGCGTGCTGGCGGTCGTGAAAAAACTTCTTTTGCGATGATTTCATTAAAATTCAAACTATCACCACTTGTAAGCTCTGGTAAGAATTCATCTTTCTTTCCGTTTGAATAAACTTTCAAAAATCCATCAAAAACAACCACTTCACCTTTAGCTTCAAAATAATTTTCTTGACCAGAAATTTCAATTTTGATAGTGGTTTTTTCAATTTGCGCTGGCGTCATTTGGCTAGCAAGTGTTCGGTTTCGAATCAGCGTATAAATTTTTTGTAAATCTTGGCTGGTTGAAACTTTTTCATTCGCTATTACAGTTGGTCGAATTGCTTCGTGTGCTTCTTGCGCTGCGGCCGATTTTGTGGCAAAATTGCGTGCTTTGTGGTATTTTTCGCCGAAAGTTTTCTTGATAAATTCCTCACTAGATTTAATTGCGAATCCACTCAAATTTACACTATCGGTTCGCATGTAAGTAATTTTACCAGATTGATAGAGCTTTTGTGCGGCAGCCATTGTACTTTTGGCTGAAAATCCAAGCCGTGCGTTAGCTTCTTGCTGAAGGGTTGAAGTGGTAAAAGGCGCACTTGGGTTGCGAGTTCCAGGAGTTTTTGAAATATTTGCCACTTTAAAATTTGCATTTTTTAAGCTTTCAAGAAAATCAGTAGCAGCTTTTTTTCGCTTTCGAATTTTTTTATTAAGTTCAGATTTTAAGATTTCACCTGAGCTTGGAATGAAAAACTCCCCAGTAATTTTAAACGAACTTTTTGCGCCGAACTTTTCGATCTCGCGCTCTCGTTCCACGAGCAATTTAACTGCTGGGCTCTGCACGCGGCCAGCACTTTTACCGCCAGGAACTTTTCTCCACACAACAGGGCTTAAATCAAAACCAACCAGCCAGTCTAAAGTTTGGCGGGTTTGTTGAGCTTCAACCATTTTCATATCAATTTTTCGCGGATTTTTAATTGCTTCTTCAATTGCATTTTTAGTAATTTCGTGAAAAATAATTCGCTTAGTAGTTTTTGGGTCTAATTTCAAAACTTCGCAAAGGTGCCAAGCAATCGCTTCCCCTTCGCGGTCTTCATCGGTTGCAAGCCAGATGTCGTTAGCTTCTTTTTACTGCTTTTCGAAGCTCACTAACCACTTTTTTCTTGCTTGGGTCAACTTCAAAAGTAATTTTATATTTATTGTTTGTTTCTATTGGTCGCCCACCATCTTTATTTTTTTTGGCAATCTGGCGAATATGACCAACACTGGACATCACTGTAAAATCTTTGCCGAGATATTTTTTTCAATAGTTTTTAGCCTTGGCAGGGCTCTCTACGATTACTAAATTCTTCATAAGCTTAATTTATTTTACCACTTTAAACAATTTTGTGCAAATAAAAGCTCGAACCTTTTGGATTCGAGCTTTTGGAGGAGAAAATGAGTTTTGTTTAGTTTTTTACTTTCGAAATCTTTATTGAGGGGTGGCTGAAGATTTTGAAAGTGTTTTTTTATGCAATAGCCTCAACTTTGTTGAATTTGCGTTTTTTGAGTTCAAAAAAACCACATCTGATTCTGCCGCAACTTCGCGTTCATGTGTCACGATAATTACAATTTTATCATTTTGGTGCGCGATTTTTTTAAAGATTTTTACAATTTCGCCAGTAGTTTTTTCGTCAAGATTTCCGGTTGGTTCATCGGCGATAATAATCTCGTTGCCGGTTGCTAGCGCGCGCACAATCGCAACACGCTGTTGCTGTCCGCCCGAAAGTCGCGAAACAGGTTTGTCGATTAAATCTTTTGAAATTCCCGCTTCTTCAAAAAGGCCTTCGATATTTTTTGCTGAATTTTTGCCTGAAATTTCCAGCGCGGTTTGCACGTTTTGTCGTGCGGTCATATAAGGCAAAAGGTTATACGCTTGAAAAATTGTAGAGACTTTGCTTTTTCGAAAGTTCGTTAAGCCAATCTTTTCAATCGTTTTACCGTTTAGTTTAATTTTACCTTCTTTTTGGGGTATCTAGCCCCGCCAGGAGCGAGAGAAAAGTGGTCTTCCGCTCCCCGATTGACCCAAAAATTGTATAAACCTTACCCTTTTTCGAACTGCAAATTCTCGTTTTTTTGAAAAAGGAAATCATCTTGATTTTTAGTACCAATAACTTAAATTTTTCTACTTCTAACATTCGCCTCCTAATTTGTTAAAATTTCTTTTGGTTTAAGTTTAACGATACTAATACTTGCCAAAATTGTTTAAATAAACGTGATGAGAATTGCAATTCCGCCAAGTTTTGCGATGTCGGCTGGGCTTTGTTTGATATTGAGTTTGTCGATTTCGGCTGAACCGCCCATAGATCCCATCATTTCGCCCATTGGGCCACCCATTCCTTGTGGTTTGTGTCGTTTTGAACTGCTACTCGATTGATTTTTTTCTTCATCTGTCATTTGGAATTCCTTTTTTTGACTTTCAGATGAAGCCATGCTCGTTTGATAAAATTCATAAATTCCTTTCTTTTCTTAACTTTCACAATTTATTATAACGAAACGGTCTTAATTTTGGCTTGGAATTAGCTTAAAGTTTGCTTAAAAGGGTTTTTTTCGAAATTAAGAAATAAAAAAATCACCCTTTTTCAGGGCGATGATTTGGTGATAGAAGAATGTGCTTAAACTGAATGTTTACTCAGTTTCTTTTTTTAGTGTTTTTTTGGCTTTTTAAACCAAAAATATACTGCAAAAAGTAGCTAGTACTCCGCCAATGAAGGCTGCAAAATTAGAGCTAGATTCACCAGTGTGTGGTAATGTTTTTTTACTGCTGGTTTTTGAGCCACAGTAGAATATTTAACTGGAACCTTGACAGTTTCTTGTTTTTAAACTTTCTTAGGTTCCGGAGTTTTAGGCTTTTCTGGAGTCTTTGGTTTCTCCGGAACTTTTGGTTCTGTGGTATTTGGCTTCTTCGGTGTTTCCTTTGGCTTTTTCTGGAGTCTTTGGTTTCTCCGGAGTTTTTGGTTTTTCCGGAACCTTAGGCGTATCTGGTTTATTTTCACCAGAGGCATCACCTTTGCCTCCGACTAATTGGACATGAGACTTAGAAATCGCCCCATCAGTTTCAGCTTTGAGCTCAATCTTATTGGTTGGATTTGAGCTTTCAGCTACTGGTTTTGTCAATTTAGTGCGGTAGTACATATAAATCATATGATCCAAACGATCCATCTTGATTTCGAAACCGTGTTCAGATTTAGTCATGGATTTAACTAAATTCATCGCATCGCCTTTAGTAACCCAAGGGTCAACACTTTCCACGTTTTCCATTACAAAATAGTCATCGATCAGTTTTTGATTGTCGCTAAGCGTATCGATTAATTTAACATAATTTAATACGCGTTTTGCGTAGTTTACGCGAACTGACCAATTGATGATTGTAGGATCATTTTTATCCTGAGATCCCCATTTTGAGAGCAACTCATCTTTGCCAATTTCTTGGTTTTTACCAATGCTTACGGTCACTAGCGTGCCGTTAAAATTAGCTGTAACAGGTTTTCCTGCTTCAACTTTATCGGTCCAGCGTGCATCAAGTTCAAGACTCATTTGCTTGTTGAGTGGGTGAGTCTTGAAATAATCATTAAACACAGTAACGATCTTGCCAACGCTTGCGTCAGCGGTTGCCTTGCCGACGACTAATTTTTCAGGGTTGAAAACATCAAATGTATAACTTGTCTGAAGTTTTTACTTCTTGTGGTAAAGTGAAAATAACTTTATCGCCTTCGTTAATTGCCATATCATCGGCAAATTTGATATTTTTATATTCTACTTTAAAAGGCGAATACAACCCATTCCCATTTGGCTGTTCAATTTTCACTTCTGGGTTTTTTACTGCAATTTCAGTACCAGATTTCGTGATTTCAGTCGATTTGTTTTCAACTTTTGGAGTTTCAGCCGCAGGAGTCGCAGTTTCTGTTGTGGGAGCTGCCGTAGTAGTCGTTGCTTCGGGCGCAGTTACTGCAGGAGTTGCAGGTGCTGGCGCTGGAGTGTTAACTACTGGAGTTGCCTCTGCTACTGGAGTGCTAGCTTCGGGCGTTGCCGTAGTAGTCGTTGCTTCGGGCGCAGTTACTGCAGGAGTTGCAGGTGCTGGAGCTGGAGCTTCCTGATCTGCAAATGCTACTCCGCCAAGTGCGAAAGATGCTAAGAGTGCTGCTGATGCTAAAGTGAATTTTTTAATTTTCATAATAAAACCTCTACAAAAAAATAAAATAAAAATAGAACACTAAAAAGAAATAAATTTTTAACGTTCTATAGAGTTACCTATCACCAGCATGCATAATACCATATTTTTCAATATAAGTCAAGGGTAGTTGGGGTTTTATGGTTGATCGTAAAAAGACTAGCTTTAGTAACTAGTCTTTAGAATTTATTTCAGTCGTTAATCTGGGCTTAAGTTCCTTAAGAATCCTGTTCCAGTCTTCTAGGTTAGCGTTTCCCCACTCCATATTTGCGCCAATTTCTAGATTGTAGAGTAAGGCCGTTCCTACATCCTCCAAGTCAAAATCCTCATCACTCTCGAATCTATCTTTAATTCTATCAATTTTTTTGTAGCAGCTTGGCGATAAATTTCAGCTTTAAATTCTAGGCTCGAATAAAGCTCAATTTGCTTTTCTAAAAGATTTTTAAGATGTTCAAAATCACTTTGTGTTATTTTTTCTTTTTTCGAAACTGTTCGTATTTCCTTAAAAATATCATTTGCGTAAGTATAAGAATGAAGTCCATATTCTGCAACTTTCGAAAAAAATTAGCACCGTTAGTGTTATTCCAATCTTCAATAAGTTTTTCCTAGAGTGTTTTTCAAAAATCTTTTTCTCTGGCATAATAAAAATCCGTATGTTGATATTATAACATACGGACTAGTGAAAAAAACTAAATTTCATGCTTATTGTATAATTTATTCTAATGCTTGATAAGCTCGGTCGTGAGTAGATTTAAGGTTTTTCAAAAATTGATTTCTCTGGTGAAATCTGGTATAATCAAGCTTATGAAAATTGCAATTGCATCTGATTTATTCTGGCCGATGATTAACGGAATTTCGGTCTTTTCGAAAAATTTAGCCGAACAAATGACAGCTCGTGGCCACGAAGTTGTTGTTTTTGCGCCAAGCCAAACTGGTGAATATTATGTTGAAGAAATCGACAGCTACCGCGTAGTTCGTTTGAGTTCGACCAACTTCCCCTTTTACCCGAATCAAACTGAAACTCTTCCTGAGCCACGCAAAATTGCTGGTGGCCGAATTACTATTCCGCGAATTTATCTTCATAATGGTTATCGACTTTCACTTTTGCCAATCCGTGAAATCCGCAAATTTTGCAAAGAAAATAATTTTATGCCAGATGTTTCGCATATTCAATTGCAACTTTTTGTTGGCCAAGCAATGATTGATTTTTCACGAAAACATAATATTCCAGTGGTAATCACTAATCATTCTAGCCCTGAGAATCTATTTGATAATCTAAAAATGCTTGCACCGCTATCGCCAATTATCAATCGAACTGTTTTACTTTATACTAAACGCTTTGCGCTTCAAGCAGATTATGCTACGATGCCAACTCAGCAAGCAATTGAAAGGCATTTTCGAAATCCAGAAAAAGCCAAAATGCCGATTGAGGCTGTTTCGAATGGTATTGATTTAAGCCGATTTACTCCTGGAAAACCGCCAAAAGAATTTTTTGAAAAATTTGATTTGCCACAAAACTCGCCAATTGTAATGAATATTGGTCGCGTTGATGCTGAAAAGCACATTTCAACATTGATTTTAGCGTTTAATGAAGTGTTAAAAAATAACAAAAAAGCCCAGCTAGTGATTGTTGGTGATGGAACTGATCGCCCGAATCTTGAGAATTTGGTGTATAAATTAGGGATTTCAGAAAATGTTCGCTTCATGGGCACGCAACTTGGTGAAGATTTGGTGAATTTTCACCGCGCAGCTAGTGTGTTTGTCTCAGCTAGCCCAACTGAGACTCAAGGAATTGTTTTTTTCTTGAGGCTGCGGCCTGCAGTAAACCCGTGATTGGTGTTGATGTTGGTGCGGTTAAAGAAATTTGCCAAGATGGCGTGAATGGATTTTTGTGTGAAACTGATAACGTTGAACAAATCGCCGAAAAGTATTTCGAAAAATTCTTGATGGCAAAAAAACTTGCAGCAGATTTTTTTCAAAAAAATGGGCTCGAAATTATTAAAAAAACACGATTTGAATTTTACAATCTCGAAATTTGAAGAAATTTATAATTTTGTGATCGAAAAAGAAAAAAAACAAGAACCGCGAAATTGGTTCGAAAAACTCTCGCGAAAATTAAAGAAATAATATGATTCTTAGTGTAGAAATTACTGAAAAAAATCTTTTTGGCAACAAGCAACTTCTTCAGAACGTAAAATTTAGCATTGATGAAGGCGAAAAAGTTGGTTTAATCGGGAGAAACAGGGATTGGAAAATCCACGCTTTTTGGCATTTTGCTTGGCCGAGACCAAGATTTTTTTCGGGTGAAGTGATTTTTTTCGAAAAGGTTCAGTTATTACCAGTACACAACAGGAATATTCCAACGTTGGTGAGCAAACTGTGCTTGATTTCATCTTGAATGATCTGCCGGAATACGCTCATCTTTCAAAACTTTTGCGTGAACTTCCTGAAAAAATGGGCGAAAACATGGAGCTGATCGAAAAATACACTGATGCTCTAAATCGCTTTCAAGAGAAAAAAATTTCCACTTTATTGAAGATAAAAATTAAAGCTGAACTTCGTGATTTTTGGCCTTGGTGGTTTTGAAAATCGCCAGATGAAAACACTTTCGGGCGGCCAGAAGCGCTTAGTCGATACGATTAAAATTATCCATTCTAAAGCTGATTTGGCGCTCGTTGATGAGCCGACTAACTTTATGGATTCGCACGCCAAAAATCGTTTTTTAAACTGGATGAAGAATTCTAATGAGGCGGTTTTAGTGATTACACACGACCGTGATGTACTTTCGAAAGTTGATAGAATTATTGAAATTCGTGACGGCAAAACTTATATTTTTTTAAAGGAAATTATGACGATTATTTGCAGGCGAATATGTTTTCAACAACTAATCAAATTCAAGATTTTTGAAAGTATTCAGCGCCGAATCGCAAATCTGAAAGATAAAGTTCGTGAATATCAGCGAATGAAGGAGAAGGCTCGCGATCCGAGTACGATTCAACGGTTTAAGCGACTTGAAAATAAATCACGCGAAGAACTTGCGAACCTTGAAGAGATTGAAAAGCCAAGTTTTTGGATTGATCAATCGAATGTTGAAAAATCTAGGTTTTAAGGCGGCAAAAATCTTATCAAAAAAATTTAAGGCCAAAAAAATGTTAAAATTGGTATTAAAAATGAAGAAACGCGTTCGGTGCGAAGTTTGGTGTGGGCAGAAAAATCTTGCGCTCGGCTATGGTTCGCTTGAAGATGCTCTTGAAAATAAAAATGGCGCAAAAATTCTTTTTGAAAATGTAAATTTTAATTTAAAAGTTGGTGGAATTTTGGAAATTTTTGGCCGAAATGGTGTTGGAAAAACTAGCTTAATTAAAACGATTTTTTTGGCGCGGAAAACGAAAAAAAGCGGAAATTTACGATGGTAAGACTTTTTCTTGATGAAACCGCGAGAGTTGGAATTTATAGTCAAGAAATTAGTTCTGATTTTTTTCGAAATGAATCTAAAAGATGCAATTGAGAAAATCTACCTTGACCAAAATATTTCAATCACGGAGGAAAAAATTTACCGAATTTTGCACCAATATCTCTTTTCTACTGAAGATTTCGAAACACCTATTCGCGAGCTTTCTGGCGGACAAAAGGCGCGTTTTCAGCTGATTAAAAATGCTTTCGAATGAACCACAAATTTTGATTTTAGATGAGCCAACTTCGCATTTAGATCTACCAAGTATTGAAGAGCTCGAACGGGCTTTGAAGAATTATTCAGGGCGCAATTATTTTTTTGTGAGCCACGATGATTATTTCCGAAAAGTAATGAAATCTACCGAAAAGGATTTTCAGACCGTAGAAATTCGCGGAAATTAAAAAGTAGAAGCAGTTCTTACTTTAGTTTATGCTTTCTAAAAAAATCTTCCGAATCTTTTTTTACTTTATAATGATATGAGTTTCTCAGTGAATATTAAAAATAAAAAGTAGCGAAAGTTCAATCCTTCGCTACAATTTTTTTCAGTTAAAAATCGTTTAATATCAAGTAATTTAGAAAGCTTTGCGCGGTCAAAACCGAGTACAATTTCGCCATTTATGTCTGTTACTGGCACACCGCGGAATTCCCCGCCCATTTTTTTGCAAGGAGCTCATCGCGAGCTTCTATATCTTCTTCAATATCTTTAGCTTCGAATTTTTACACCGTTGTGTTCGAGCCAATCTTTTTCAGCCGAGCAAAATCCGCACCAGCTTGTTGAGTAAACAATAACTTTTTTTATCCATAATAATAGTTTAGCATAAAAAGCTTAAAAAAATCATTAAATTTAAAAATTAAATTTGTTTTGTCAAATACCAGCCGCCGTCCAAATCTTGATAGACTTTAAGTTCAAGTGAAAAAAATCCAGTGCCATTAAATATTCTGCGGCGCGTTCGGCTTCAAGTTTTTGAGGCATATCGTTTCTTTTTCGAGCTCGAAAGTTGCATTTCGAAACGCTCAAACTTAACTTTTTTCTTGTTATTTTTTTGCGCGGCATTTCGAAAATCTTTCAAAATTTCGCGAACTTCATCAACAGTTTTGGTTTCCATCAGCTTTGCCCGAAGTTCACTCGCGCCAGCAAATTCTCGCACATAAATTTTTAAAAAAATCGCTTTAATGGCTCAAAGCGGCGTTTTTCAAGCTCGCGAGAGTATTTTTTTCGAATAAATCAAGTTGAAGCTCAAGCAAATCTAAATAATCACTTGAAGTTCGAGCGGTTTCTGGCGGATTTTTTTCAAAACAAAATGGATTTTCGAAAACGCCACGGCCGATCATAATTCCATCAATTTTTGGAAATTTTCGCCAAAGTTCCAAGCCTTGCTCGCGAGTTTTAATGTCACCATTAATTTGAATTAGGGTTTCTGGCGCAATTTCATCGCGTAGTGCTAATATTTCAGGAATTAATTCGAAATGCGCTGGAACTTTACTCATTTCTTTCTTCGTTCGAAGATGAATCGTTAAAACTGAAATTTCTTGTTCAAGTAAAAATTTGAGCCAATCTCGCCACTCCTCCACTTTAGAAAAACCAAGTCGCGTTTTTACCGAAATTGGCAAACCGCTAGCTTTTGCGTTTTTGATGATTTTTGCGGCAAGCTCAGGGTTTCGAATTAAATCACTTCCGCCACCACTTTTGATTACGGCTTTATCTGGGCAACCCATATTGATATCAATCGCTTGATAGCCAAGCTCTGGCAGTTTTTCACACATAAATTTGATATCGTCTGGTCGTGAGCCCCAAATTTGAGCAATAATTGGTTGCTCATCTGCTGCGAAGGTTAATCGCCCGCGTGTACTATGGATTCCTTTTGGGCTTGCGAAGCTTGAAGAATTTGTGAATTCGGTATAAAAAAATATCAGGTCGTGCTGCTTTCGAAACTACATGTCGAAAAAAACTACATCAGTCACGGCTTCCATTGGATGCTAACGAGAAAAATGGTAGTTTTTTTACCATTTTTCTTCGCCAGTTGATTCAATAATTTTATTCCAAAATTCACTTTTCATAGATAATAGTATAACACAAAAACTAACTTTCGAAAACTTAAAAAAAATATGATATAATTATTTTTTTATGAAAGTTAAAATTGAAATCGATACAAAAAAACACTAATTCGCTTTTTGGCTGGTGATTTTTTTGGTTTTATTATTTTTGCAGGATTAATTTGGGTTGCAAAAGACGTTCTGATTATGATAATAATTGCGGCCTTTTTTTGGCTCTTGCTCTAAATGATCCAGTGGCGAGAATCACAAAAATTTTACCCGGTTCAAATAAAAACCGCGTAGCGGCGACCGCAGTTGCATATCTTACGATTGTTCTAATTTTGGGTGCTTTAATCTCACTTCTTACGCCGATTATTGCTGACCAAGTTAAACATTTTTCGAAAGATTTACCGCAAATTGTGAAAAATTATACTGGTGAGGAATCTGGAATACGCAAATTTATTGTTGAAAACCATCTTGAAGGAATGATTTCGCAAGCAGTTGATTCAATCACTCGATCAATTAATTCTTCAGTTTCAAAGCTAGGCGACTTCTTCTTCGGAAGTATCGCATCAATCGTCGGTTGGCTAATTTCTCTGTTTATGATTCTCGCGATGGCATTTCTAATGCTTGTTGAAGGTCCAGACTTAATAGATAAAATCTTTAAAGTTTTTTATACCGATAAAACGCTCGAAAAAGATCACCGCAGGATTCTTTCGCGAATGTATGGAACAGTTTCAGGCTATGTTTCAAGCATTGTTACAATTTGTTCAATTAGTGCAACTTGCGGTTCGATTGCGACGGCAATTTTAGCGTTAATTTTTGGATTACCAATCGCTTTAGTTCCACCAATTGCAGTTTTGCTTTTTCATTTTCGGAATGATTCCTATGGTTGGCGCTACAATTGCTGGGTTGCTTTCTGCCGTGATTTTTAGGGTTAAATGCTCCAACTGCTGGATTGTTCTTCCTAATTTATTTCTTAATTTACCAACAAGTTGAAAATAATGTAATCTCGCCAATGATTCAAGCTCGAAATAATCAGCTCTCGGCACTAATAATTTTTTGTGGCCCTTACAATTGGCGTTTATGCTTTTTGGCCTACTTGGAGCGCTCCTTGCAATTCCTTTAGCAGCTTGCATAAAAATTCTCGTTCAAGAGCAATTAAAATCTCGAAAACGCCGTACGCGTGAAGAAAACTCAGAAAAATTTGTTGAGCTTCTTAAGAAAATTGGCAATTAAAAACAACTAATAAAAATCAGCCTCAAATTCGAAGGCTGTTTTTTTATTAGTTTATATTCCCAAAAAAACTCTTTTTTTGGCGTATCACGTAAAACAATATTTTTCGAAAGCAATTCATCGCGAATTTTGTCACTTTTCGCCCAATCTTTTTCAGCACGAGCGGCATTTCTTTCGATAATCTTCTGTTTAATCTCGTCTGAGATGTCTGGCGTTGAACCAAGCAGATTTAGTCCTAGAAGGTCGTCTATAAATTCTAAAAAGTTCAATTAGGTTTTTGGCAATTTAGTTTTTCGGGGTTCGCTTTAATTATTTCACTAAAAACCTCATCAATTTTCGCTAAAGCTTTTGGTGTGTCGAGATTTTTCATTAATCTCTTCAAGGATTGCATTTTTTTAGCAGCAAGACTTGGAGTCTCCCCTTCGCTTCCTTTAATTTGCCAGCGCATATTTGCAACATTCTGCCAATTTTTGAGCCGATTCTTAGCTGCTTGCAGGCTTTCAAAATTAAAGTTGCTTTCGGTTTGATATTGGCTTTGTAAAACAAACATTTTAAAATCTATTGGCGAAAATCCGCGAGATTTCAGTTCTTCAAGGTTAAAGCCATTACCAAGCGATTTTGAAATTTTTTGCCCTTCACTTTTCATATGATTGCAATGCAGCCAATAATTCGAAAAAGTCTTACCTGTGAAGGTTTCACTTTGAGCAATCTCGTCTGTGTGATGAACTGGGATATGGTCAATTCCGCCAGTGTGAATATCGATCGTTTCACCTAAAGTATTAATCGCAATCGCTGAGCATTCCAAATGCCAACCAGGAAAACCCATCATTCCACGGAATTCCCACTCCATGTCACGTTTTTGGTCTTCTGGCGACCATTTCCAAAGTGCAAAATCGCTTAAATTTCGCTTTTCAGGGTTGAAATTTACGCGTGCGCCAGCTTTTAAATTATCCAAGTCGAGATGTGCAAAATTAGCATAGCGAGGGAATTTTGCTGTATCGAAATAAATTCCATCACTAGTCTCATAAGTAAAACCTTTTTTCGAAAGCGCCTCAATAATTTTAATTTGTTCAGGAATAAAATCGGTAGCTTTTGAAAGATTCTCGGGTTTAACTAAATTGAGTTCTCGCATTCCATTCAAAAATTCTGCCGTATAAAATTCGGCAACTTCCCAAGCTGTTTTCCCCTCTCGCCTTGCGCCTTTTTCTAGCTTGTCTTCGCCATCATCTTCATCGCTAACTAAATGTCCAACATCAGTGATATTCATCGTGCGAGTAACATTATAGCCGTTTAAGCGCAAAGTTCGAACTAAAATATCCCAATAGATAAATGCTACCCAGTTGCCAATGTGTGGGCTGGCGTAAACTGTTGGCCCGCAAGTGTAAATTTTAACATTTTTTTGGGTCTATTGGGTGAAATTCTTCAAGTTCTCGATTTGGCGTATTGTAGAATTTTAACATATTGAAACTATTATATCAGATTTAGCTTTCGAAATCAAAAAGAAAAACCCACCGAACTAGGTGGGCTTTTCGAAAGGCTTAAAATTAAGCAATTGGATTTTCGGTTTTAATGCTTGGACCTTGTGAGGTTGCGATTGAAACGCTTTTCACATAAGCACCTTTAATTGAAGATGGTTTTTGTGAAGCAAGACTATCAAAGAATGCTTTTGCGTTTTCTTCGAGTTTTTCTACTCCGAATGAAACTTTACCAATTGAAAGGTGAACGATTGCTTGTTTGTCTACGCGGTATTCAACTTTACCAGCTTTAGCTTCAGAAACGGCTTTAGCAACATCAGCAGCAACAGTTCCAGCTTTTGGATTTGGCATTAATCCGCGTGGGCCAAGAAGTCGTGCATATTTACCAAGTTTTGGCATATAAGCTGGAGTTGCAATGAGAACGTCGAAATTCAATTCTTCTTTATCGAGTTGTTTTAGGAATTCTTCATCACCAACAATGTTTGCGCCAGCATCTTTTGCGGTTTTGTGCTCATTTTCTGGAGCAAAAACAGCAACTTTTACATCTTTACCGGTTCCGTTTGGTAGAATAACTGTTGAACGAATATTTTGGTCAGCTTGTCGTGGGTCAACACCAAGTCGAGCATGAATTTCAACTGAAGCGTCAAATTTAGCTGGGTTAGTTTCTGTTGCAAGTTTAAGAGCTTCGCTTAGGTTGTAAATAGTATCTTTTTCAACTTTTTTAGCAGCTTCTTGATATTTTTTACCTCGTCGTTCAATGCGTGGTCGTGTAATTGGTTTTGGACCTTTTTTAGCAACTGCTTCAGAACCGTCAAGTGGGGTTGTGTCGCCAGCAGCTTTTCGAGCCTCTTTTGCTTCTTTTTCAGCAACTTCCTCGGCATGTTTTTTGCTTCGTTTTCCGCTTTTTGCGAATTTTTCTTTAGCAATTTCTTCGACAACTTCTTCTAATGCTTCTGCAGCTTCGACCGCTTCAACAATTTCTTCTGCGATCTCGGCAGCTTTAACACCTTTGATTGCTTCGTTAATTTGAGCAATTGTCATTTTTTCAGAAACTTCAAGCCCAAGAGCTTTTGCTTCTTCTATAAGATCGGCTTTTTTCTTTGCCATTTTCTTATCCTTTCTGTGGTAATAACGGCTTGCGCCTCCCAACATTGATTAATAACTTTACAATTCTATCAGATTTTGGCTGAAAAAAATCAAGTTTTATAAAAAAATTTAGTGAGCTTTTTGATATATTAAAACGTATATAAATTTTTTTAAAAATGTTGACTCAGTGCCAAACGTGTGGTATACTGATATAGTTATTTTATTTTTTTGAGATAACTTAGATTTTTTTATATTATATAAAAAAATAGTTCTTTACCACTTATTTACAATTTTATTTTTTTCAAGAAATTGATAAAATAAAAAAATCATCTAAATATTGGCGTATTTAGATGATTCGGACGTGATAAGTGTATTGATAAATGTTTGTTAACGACGCTTTTTTGTAATGTTTCTTGCGTCGTTTTTCTTTTTTTCTTTATGCAATATATAGATAATTATATTTTTGAGCTTTTATATAGTTTCTTGGTGTTAAATTATAAAATTTTTAAAAAAATATTGACTTTATTGTTAAAAATTTGCTAAAATTGTGCTATTGGCCTCATCGTCTAACGGTTAGGACACAAGGTTCTCATCCTTGCAATCGGGGTTCGATTCCCCGTGAGGTCACCAGTACTGATATGAGAACTGACTGCTTTTATGCAAATGAAGCAGTCTTTTTATATCCCTGCAGTAGTACGATTCTGCAGGGATATTTTTGTTGCTCCAATTGAGGCGATTCCTCTACGATTTTTAAAAAGATAGGAAGGAATAATAGATGTGCATAAAGTAAAAAAATAGAATTTTTTTAAAAAAACAAAGAATATGAAGAATAATATAGATTTTATCGACGGCAAATGTTATTATAAATGTAAAGAATTTGAGATAAAATAAGGAGCGATAATGAATTTTAATGAATATCAAAATCAAGCAATCCAAACCGATGTTGCACATAACGCTACTACAGACTCTGCTCGCTATAACGGTTATATGGAAAAAAAGCTCTTGGACTTGCTGGAGAAACGGGTGAAGTCTTAGAAATAATTAAGAAAATGATTCGAGATAAAGGTGGAGTTTTCGAAACTGCGCCAGAAGATCGCGAAAAACTTAAAAAAGAACTTGGTGATGTCTTGTGGTATCTTTCCGCCCTATCCTTTTATAATGATATTAAACTTGAAGATATTGCAAAAACTAACCTTGAGAAATTAGCTAGCCGGCAACGGCGAGATAAGATTCATGGTAGTGGTGATAATCGATGACATGAGAAGAAGCGTTTGATATTCATTTTACTAAAAAGAACCCGTTTTGGGTTCTTTTATTTAACAAAAGCACAATAGAAAACCACTCGTGATGAGCGGTTTATTCTACGGTTTTAATCCAACTGTCTTTATAAGGGCTTAGTTGAATGTCATTTGAAAGGAACTTGTAGTGTTTTTCTGCTCCCTTTACTCCATCAACTAAATAACTGAAAGAACTAAACTCTGCTGTCCGTTCTCCTGAATAAATCAGTACGACCGGTTTAGCTTCGTTATCTTCGTGAAAAAATCCGTAGACTTTATCATAACGCATTAATAGTCCTATTTCCATAGCAACCACCTCTTTTTTCTTTTATTATACCAAAAAATGCGAAATAAAAGAACCCAAAACGGGTTCTTTTTTATTAATCCAACTTCCGCTGTTCGCTCCTAAGCTAATTCCCCTGTTGCAATCACTGAAATAGTAACATCAAGCTCTTGAGTAATTCTAGCTAAAGACACCATCGTAAATTCAACATAGGTTGTAGCCACCACCGTGCTAAACACAGCTAATGGATTTATCCCTCACGTTCAGTATTTGGACCACTACAACTGGTAGATTCTTAAACGATTTAGGAAACTCAATTCTAGTCTTTTCATTCCTTTGATGAAATAAGTTAGCATTTTAGTATGTTTAGTCAAACCACTTCGAGAAATAGTGGCGCAAAATCTTTATTTGGACGTGATAAAACAACTTAATTATTATTTTTTAGATCCCCTTAAAGATTAGTTTAAACTCAGTGAATACTGCTGTGATTATTTCGTTAATTTTAAATAATTCTTTATGAAGATTTTTCAAAAAAATAAGAAAATCTTATTTAGAATAAAAAGCTTAATCAATAGATTAAAAATTTATTTATCAATAATCTTAGTTAAAGCTTTTATATTTTTTTAGCCCAGAATTTTTCCAACAGCAACTAATTAATTCTTGTAAAGTTCCATCATAATTCTCATAAATTCGAAAGCCTGCAGCATAAGCGTGACCGCCACCACCAAAATAGCCAGCGATATCGGCCGCGACCGGTGAATTTGTACGAACTTTCCCTGTCAATTTACCGTCTGGGTAGGTTTTTTTATAGCCACGCAGGCCTCTACACCTTCAACCATTCGCATTTCATCAATCACCAAAAATACTTGGGTTATACTTATCAGAATATTCTTTAATCTCGCTCCATGGAATATGTACAACTGCTAATTTTCCATCTAAAAAATATTCAATTCGCTGAATTAGTTCTCCCTTATATTTTAAAATTTCAGGTGCTTTTTTCGAAAGTTCGCGGCGATCCTCTTCAAGCTTAGCTGAATTTGCGCCAAGTTTTGTTAATTCGCCCGCAACTTCAAAAGTTCTGGCTGAAGTATTGTTCGTTGAAAGCCCAAGCGTGTCGCTAAAAATTGCTCCAAGTAAATTTTGCGCGGCGTTTTCATTAATTTCCCAGCGATTCGCTTTTGCGATTTCGAAAATTAATTCACCTGCTGAGCTAGCCTCTTCTAAAATTAATTCGTATTTAAAAAATAAATCTGGTGTCGCGTCTGTATGGTGATCAATAACTAAAACTGGCGTTTTTTCGAGCAAGTTTTTGTAAAGCGGGTCCTCAATTATTTTTGATAGTAGAATACTGCTAGTTGTATCAACAATAATAAAAAGGTCAAATTTTTCATAAATTGAACTTTCCACCCTATCCCAGCCCTTAAAATATCGCAAATATTTAGGGATATCAACTGGACAGAAAAGTTTAACTTCTTTGCCTAACTCGCTTAAAATTTCTTCTAATCCTAAAGCTGATCCTAAACTATCGCCATCAGGGTTTTCAGCCTGAATAACGCAAATTTTTTCTGCATTTTCGACTAATTTTTTGGCATTTTCGAAATTCATTAAATTGCCTTTCGTCCTTCTAAGGCATGACTTAAAGTGATCTGGTCGGCATATTCCAGGTCAACGCCTACTGGTAGACCACGCGCGAGTCGTGAAATTATTAAATTTTCGAAGCCTTTTTCGCGTAAATAGTTCTGAATATAAAGTGCTGTACTTTCGCCTTCAACACTAGCGTTTGTTGCAATAATTATCTCTTGAACTCCATCTTTCAAGATTCTTTCAGCAAGCTCGCGAATGTGTAATTGATCAGGCGTGATTCCGTTAATTGGTGAAATAACCCCGCCTAAAAACATGGTAGGTTCCGTTAAAATGCTTTGTTTTTTCAAGGGCGATAATGTCTAGTGGCTCCTCAACAACCGCAATTAGTTTTTTATTGCGAGTTTCATCAGTATAAAGTGGTGAAATTTCTTCATCTTTAGAAATCAATGCAAAAAGTTATAGGGCAGCTTTTAACATTTTTATGTAAATTTAAAAGACTATCGGCAATTTTTTCACTTATAGTAGCATTATTTTTTTAGTAAATAGTAAGCATAGCGTTCGGCTGTTCGCGAGCCGACGCCAGGGAGCTTGCCGAGATTTTCAATAGTTTCGGTTAATGCTTGAGGTAGAATTTGTGACATTTTTCTCTTTCGAAAAGATTAAAGCCCCAAGTTTCCCAAACCGCCCATTAAAGGTTGCATTTTTTCAGCTGCAACTTTTTTTGAGCTTCTTCTAAACCGTCACGAATCGCAATTTGAATCCAATGCTCAAGTTCTTCGGTGTCTTCAAAATCGATCAATTCTGGATCAAGTTTTACACTTTTCACTTTTTAACTCACCGGTAAACTGAATTACGACTGCACCATCGCCAGCTTCAACTTCAATAATTTCTTTTTTTAAGTTCTTTTTGCGCTTTCTGTAGTTCGCGCACCATTTTTCATTTGGTCTTTAATTCCTGCCATAATTCCTCCATTTAAAAAAATAATTTACTCTTCTAATTTTATCAAAAAAACACTTAAAAATCAACCTCGCTGCAAAATATAAAATCTATCAGCATTATATTTACGGTTTGAAACTAAAATTCTTTTTACGCTATAATTTACTGGAATTTTTACATTTTGGTAGGCTTCTTTCGAAAGAATTACTTCAGAATCTTCGAATTTATTTTTTACTTTTGCCCTTCCTTGACGCTCAAGTGTTTTTATAGAAATTTTCTTCATTTTTTTCGAAACCATTAAAATGCGGTTTGAATCTGTTTTTTCAAGTAAAATATTTAAATCTTGACTAAAAGCGGCGAGTGGTTGTGGCGAATACCGATAACTTAAAGCAAAAACGGAAAGATTGGTAATTAATAGGTTGAAAACAAAAATTGAAATTGGAATCAAGCCAAAAATTCGAGCATAAGGGTTTTTTGGAAAAAGTGCATACCAAGTATTAATTAAACCTTGGAGTCCTGTAATTGTTAAAATTAAAATTGGTGTAAAAAGAATTGTGATTGTTGTGGGGTTAATAATACAAACTAAAATTAGAATTGTCGTCCAGATATTGATTAAATAGCTTTTTTGCGGAATGTTTTTGCGATAAATGTAAAAATATAGCCCGATTGCGATTAAAAATTGAAGTTGCTGGGTTGATTATTGGTGAAATCATTCCGTTACTGATTGGATTTGAGAAGCTAAAAAGTGCTAAAACCAAGCTTTTTGAGATTTTCAAAAAGTTTTAACGAGTTTGGAATTCCAAAAATTATCTTTAAGATTGAAAAAAATCGAAAAAGATCGAAACTAGAAGTGGTGCAGTTATTATTAAAAAAATAATATTAGTGCCGCGATTTTTTTGGTAATTTGGCAATTTTTTTAATAATAAACCGTAAATGTGGATGTGCTAAAATTGTAATTAAAAAAATGCTAATGTGATGTAAGGGTTGAGTGGCGTGTAAAAACTAAGCCCTAAAATTGAAATTAAAGTAAAAAAATTTGGTGTTTTTTTGGCTCTTTTTATAAACTCCATTCCGCTCCAAATTAGCAAAATTGGGTAAAAAAATATAAAAGAATTTCGCTCGTTCCGTTTTTGAGCAATAAAGAAAAAAACTGGCTTGATGTGATTGCGATAATAGAAGCTAAAATAGAGGCGCGTTTCGAAAACCACATTCCTGATATTTTTTTGTTATGAAAAATATCGAACATAGAGAAATAAAAACTGATGGCAATTTAATTGCAAAAATTACTTAAACCAAAAAAATATCAATGCTAGTTTTTTTGCAAAAATCTAAATGGAAAATCTAGAATGTTCTTCGAAAAAAATATTTGAAAAGTTTAAGCTCATTGAACTTTTTAGCGCTCTCAATTTCACCGGCGGTTAGTCCATTTGGCGCAAAAAAATAAAGTATAAATAATTATTGCAAGATAGCTGAGTGATAAAATCCCAACTCCAATTTGGTAACGAAATTTATAAATCCAAAAATCGCTAATTTTTTTAAGTTTTTTTCATTCTTTTTTTAGTATATCACATTTCTTTTTAAAAATCTACTTCAAGCTCCAAATATTTCCGCCATTGTTTGAGATTAGCCCTTTAATTTCGAGCATTGTTGCAGCTTGATTAAAGTTGCTCACAGAAAGCCCAGATTGCTTAATTATAGAATCGCTAGCTGTTGTACCATTTTTTGAAAGAATTTCGAGAATTACGTTTTCGGCCGGTGTGTCACCCTGGAAAAGCTTGGTTTGTTTTTTAAAACGGTCTGGAATTAAAAAATCGAGCAGATCTTCGATTGAAGTTAAAGGATTTGCGCCGTTCTTAATAAGCTGGTTGCAACCTGCAGAAAGTGGTGAGGTGATATTTCCTGGTACGGCAAAAACTTCTTTTCCTTGGTCGAGAGCATGATTTGCAGTCGAGAGAGTTCCGCTACGCGAGGCGGCTTCAATAATAACTACGGCATCAGCAAGACCTGAAACAATTCTGTTGCGTGCCAAAAACTGCCAAGGTTGGGCTGGTGTTCCGTTTGGATATTCACTTAAAATGACTCCATTGTTTTCAAGAATCCTCTGCCCTAAGGCTTCATGCGAACGCGGATAAATTTTTATCAACACCATTTGCAAGAACTGCCAGAGTAATTCCGCCGCTGTCAAGAGTCGCCCGATGCGCAATTGAATCAATCCCTAAAAGCTAAACCGCTCACAACCACAATACCGTTTTTTCGCGCATTCGCTGGCAATTTTGGTTGCAACTTCTTTACCGTAAGCGCTAGGCTTGCGAGTTCCTACGATCGCTACGGTTTTAATCCTTTTTTTGGAGGTAGCTGCCCTCTTATAAAAAAATCTGCTTTGGTGAGTCTGGAATATGTTGTAAATCTTTTAAATAATCTAATGATATAGGTTTTAATTTTAATAATTTCCATAAAATTCTAAAATATTGTTGACATTATTGTAAGTTTATGATAATATATAAATATTGATAAAATAATTTAAAAAAATTTGTCAATGAAACTTAAATCTATTGTTATAGTGTGCAATATAGTCTTAATAATTCTTTATCCCTCCTTTATATACTATAAAAATTATAAATATTGCACATGGTAACCTCTTTGACCGGCGAGCCCTTTGTTGAATTTTGGTGGGTTTTCAGCTTCGAATTTTTCGAGCCTTAGCGGGTGCGTCGAAGAGATAAAAAAACCGTCTAAGCGATGCCCACCCGTGCTTAGGCGGTTTTTTATGTTATAATATTAAAATATCTATTACTTTTTGTCAATGTGCTTAAGGTTAATAATTGACACACTTATTTTAACATAAGCGATTATATTTAGCAAGTTTTCGAAAAAGTAAATAAATTAAAAATCGTGCGACCTCGCAATAGTTTCGCACGATTTTTAACTAATATAAATCTCTCAAATTTTTTAGAATGAAGCCTCTACCGCCGCCCAAGTGGTGTCGGTGTTGTCTTCTGGGATGATGATTGTGACCTGGTCGCCAACTTGAAGGCGGAAATAAGTCACGCTTGCAAGCAGAATTTTATATTCATTTCCGCCCGCTTCAACGAAGAACGAACCATCGTGGTTGATGAGCGTTCCAATAATTTGTTTTCGCGGAACCGGACCGATTTGCTTATAAATAAACCCACCATCTTCATTAATTGTAAGCTTCAAAATATCGCCCTCCACAAGCTTTGATTTTGAAGCGTAGTTTGCTGGAACTGGGTAATTTTTGCCATCTGGACCAATCATAGTTTGACCATCGAAAACACCTTCAATAACTTTGCCATGAGGGCTTTCAATGATGGAATTACTTGGAGCTGTCACGGTGTTATCTTCACCACTAATGCTTATTAGTAATTCTTTGGCTGCCGCAAGATTCGTTTCCGCTTCTTGAATCAAGCTTTTTAGCCGTTTTACTTGTTTTTCTGGTAATTCAGACATATTCCTCGCATTTTCCTTGTCTGTTTTCTTTTGATATTATCTTTTAAATTCTATCACGAATTAACCTAAAAGTCAATATTTTTATATAATTTTAAGCTAATTTTAAGTTTTTCCACAATTTTTTTAATCTGTTTAATATTGAACGATGTAATTTTTTTACAAAAAAAATTCTTATGTTTATTTTTAATGACGTTTATCGATATCGCATTGACTTTTTCAAGACAATAGTTATAATATGAAAATATGAATAAGCATAAACTAAATAAAGGTTTTACGATCATTGAAGTCGTTTTGGTCCTTGCGATTGCGGGATTAATTTTTCTTGCTGTTTTTTAGCCCTTCCCGCTCTTCAACACAATCAACGAGATATGCAACGTAAAAACGATATGTCACGGTTTAAGGCCGCTTATCATCAATATCGTGCAAACAATAAAGGTTCAAAAATTGGCGGAGTATTCAACGGTGAGTCTATGAGTAAACTTCCAAATTGGGATAATTTCATTAATGAATATCTTCGAAAAGATAATGACACTTTTCGTGATCCTCTTGGTGAAGATTATTTCGTTCAGGAGGGGTTGTGGGATTATGCTCGAGCTGGAGGGGCTGGAACGGGTGTTATTACTATTAAAGATGGCTATGTTTGCGACTATAGTTCTAATAAGCCAATCAACCAAAGAATTGTTAGTGGAAATGGTCAAACTGCAAGGATTTGGCTTGAATCTGGTGAGGTTTATTGCTTAGATCTACTTAACTAATATTTTTCTTGAAAAATTAATAAAACCCTCAATGAGGGTTTTCGATTAATTATGTTTGTAAATTGCAAGTGATTGATCTATGATATCTACATCATAAATTTCACCTGCACTTTTGAAATGAAAGTGCGTTTGATCTTTATTAGATCCGATTTGGCAATATTCTTGAATATATGCCCAGAGGTTTTTTGCTTCTTTCTTAGTAAAGACTCCTGAAGGATTTTTCTTTTTGTTAAAGTTTTTAACTCTTTTAGCGCATTACCACTGATATTATAACTCATTTTCTTCCTCCTCTAATTTTGTAACTTCAATTATGCCGTTCTCTAAAAACTCAACACTGAATTTTCGTTTTTTAGAATATTGAAAGCTATCAAAAATCTCAAATCCAGTAACATTTTCATTTTGTTTGAATAAGCTACGGATTCGCGATAATTCCTTGAATGTTTCTTTTCGAATTGGATTTTTTTCGTCCTCAACTAAAAACCGTTCCTGTACAATTTGATCCATTAATTGAGAATTCCAAGTCTCGCATAAGTTTGTCGCTGTCGCCTTCATAAAGAAGTTCATCACCAGCAGAAGTGCAAAAAACAAAAATATAAAAAGCCATAAAAAATTCCTCTTTCTAATGTGCTACTCAAACGAGCGCTTTTAATATTATACAACTTTTTAAAGAAAAAAATCAAGACTAAAAAAATCCCCGCAAAATTGCGAGGTTATGACGGTCAGAGTTTTTTGACTTCTGTGCTTTCGCCGCTGTGGCAAAAAATTTCGAAATCTTTTTGCTCTGGTGAGTTTTTCTGAATTTGATAGTAATACGCCATATCGTTGATGTTTTGTGTTTCGAAAGTATCGAAAATTTCTTCCATCAGCACTACTTCATCACTAAAAATTCTAGCTCCAGCTATTATTTTTAAGGGAATCTTTTTCTCTCAGCAGCTCCTCGAGATTTTTCACGATTTGCTCTGCAGGTTCACCCTCAATCTTAATAGGTTGAACTTTTGCGATTTCTACCGAAAGCTGTTTTTCGCTTACGGCTTTATCTATCACTTTCACAAAAATGCTACTCATATGAGCCTCCATAAGCTACAAATTTCGGTGAACCGAGGAGCTTATTGTTTAAATTTTATAACAAGATTTTTTTAAAATGCAAGCTTGAGCGAAATAAAAAAAGCCGCAAATGCGACTTTAGGTGAAGAGCTAGTTCCGCAAAAAAGGTGGTATTTCAAGTTCTTCTTGGGAATCACGCGGTATTTTTAGAGTTTCTTCAATCCGATGTGGAATTTCTTTATCGTTCAATATTTTTACGACTTTGAAATTCTCATCAACCCGCACAACAATTTTTTTAATTTCTCGCCGCGTTATGTGTCTATTTGGTGCAATACCTCCAAGATAAACAATTTCCGCTGATCCGTGAACTTCAACAATCTCTTTATCTAGATTGTAGACTGCATTTGGTGAAATATAAATCGCTTTATTTCCATCAGCTTCGAGCCTCACTGGTGTTCCAGTTTTTATTGCTCAGTAGTTCTTCCTGTAAGAAAAAAATTGTTGATTCATTTTTTTGAATCCTCCTAAATAAAAGTTCTAGGCAAAAAGCTCAGACAATTAAATTATAGCAGAAAAATATAAGTTTTGTCAATAAAAGGTGTTCGAAAGGCTCTTGAAAAGCATTATTTTTTTGATATAATTGAAAAGTATTGGGATGTCGCCAAGTGGTAAGGCAGCGGGTTCTGGTCCCGCCATTCGGGGGTTCGAATCCCTCCATCCCAGCCAAAGTAAAAACATGAGTTAATGCGCTCATGTTTTTTCTTTAATTTGAATATTTCGAACTAGTTTTTATTTAGATAATGTATTTGTCTAGATTTAGAAAATTAGGTGTTAAACCTTCGACCTTCGAAAGCCGGCACTTTGAGCTTCAGCCTCTGAACAAAATATCGCTTCAGGGTTAGTCTTGTTGTAATATTTTTGACCAGGCATATGATAAATCTTGCCATTTCTGCCAACATTGCCTTTAATTACACAAGCTCCTTGAGATTGTTGCGGTTGAGGTGCTGGAGCTGTTCGTGACCTAGGTGCTGGTGCAGGGTTATAAGCTGGAGCAGGTTGTGGTTTAGGTGCTGGCGTATCTGCTGGCTTTGTAGTATTACCCGCACAAGTATTTTCTGCCCATAAACCTTTATTCTCTTCACGAGCTTTACGTGCCGCTTCTTTAAACTCATTCTGATATTTATAAGGATTTGAATTATAGGTATATTCATTTCCATAGCCCTGCCGGATCATCTCATAGGCTAGGTTTTTATTGTCTTCACTATAAACAAAAGCTAAAACTCGCCCATATTTATCACGTTCACCTTGCGTTTTATCAAATTCAAGTCGAACATTTTTATTTTCAGCAAATTCAGTCATTTTTGCTGTAGCTTCACGCCCGAAACATTGAATTGGTTTGCGTGGATCTTTAGTTTCAGGTGTATCTAGGCCAATAAAGCGTACTTTTTCATCTTTACCGTTATAACTGATATGAATCGTGTCGCCGTCCACTACTTTTAGCACTTGGTAAGTTGGACTTTTCCGAATTTCTTCATTTGCTAATAAGCTTTCGCCAACAACACCACTTTCAATTTTTGGTTTTTCCTCTGGGGTTTTTGTTTCCCTTTCTTTTTTCTGAGCTGAATTTTTTTCTGGTCATCATCTCGAACAAATAGCGGTTTTCCTTCAGGCAGCATCGACATGAAAAAAATGCAGAAAAATAAAACTATCGCAATTAAGCCAAAAGCTAACTCGTTGTTTATAATTTAATAGTTTAATTTTTTTGATTGTTTTTTTGCTAATTTTTTTAAATAAATAAAATAAGGTAATAGGATAAATCCTAGAATAATACTGACTGAATATATAAACATTAAGAAATTATACATTATTTAAGAGCTCCTCGTGACCAAGCTTCTGCAAAAGCTAGTATAAAACATAAAAATTAAACCAATTACTAAAGATAGTTTTTTTGCGATGGTTAATTACTTCTAAAGGTTTAATAATATCTTTTTTTGCAATTTTTTTTAAGTATGCGCAGTAACAGAAAAAAATACAAAAATAAATAAATGTAATAATATTGTATGAAATGTTGATAATAGTATGAATAGACCCCATTTTATTTAACTCTCGATTAGTTTCTATACATACTTAGTATACTCTTAAAATACCCAACTTTCAACTATATAATTATATATTAAACATCAATTTCGAAAATCTTAAATCGTGATTTTGCACCAGTCTTTAGGGAGACTCGGCTTTTCGAAACGTCGAATTTTTTGCTTAATAATTCAATTACTGCCAGATTTGCTTTGCCTTCAATTGCTGGCTCACGAATAAAAATCTCAAAAAACTCACCATTTTCATCTTGTGATTTTTTTGAATGAGATTTCCTTTTTTCGAATTTGGCTTAATTTTTGCAACGAATCTTCATTTTGCTTAGTTTCGAAGTCTTTTGCTCGTTCTTCACCATAATATTCATTTAAAAATTGGCGTTTATATTCAAAAAACGTACCATTTTCAAGGCTTTCGCGGATTTTATCAACGGTATTAATTACGAAAAATTCATTATGAATTGAAGCAAGTGTGCTGGCGAGAATTTCGTCCGCACGAAAAAGATGATTAACATAAGCTTTTGTGAAATTTTGGCAAGTGTAGCAATTACAATCGCTATCAATCGGCGTGAAGTCTTCTTTAAACTTGGCGTTTTTAATATTAATTCGCCCAGAATAAGTAAAAATTGCACCGTTTCGAGCTTGACGAGTTGGTGCCACGCAATCAAATGTGTCGATGCCAAATTCCACGCCTAAAAAGAGATCGGCCGGCTGTGCACCCATTCCTAATAAATGTCGCGGCTTTTTCTTCTGGTAAGGTTGTGTTCACCCAAGTTAGAACTTCCGGGATTTCTTCTGGCTGAAAAATTCCACCAATCCCAAATCCGTCAAAGGTTTTCGACCCCAAAAAACTCGCACTTTCTTTTCGAAAATCTTCTTCACGCGCACCTTGAACCACCGCAAAAAGTGCCTGCAGATTTTTCGCCTTTTGCGATATGCTCAGCATTTAATTCGTTGTGGCGTTTCAAACACTTTTTCGGCCCAAAAATGAGTTTTATCTAATGCGGATTTAATTTGCGCTCGGCCAGCTAGTGGCGAAGTTAATTCATCGAAAGCCATGTGAATATCGGCGCCAATTTTATGCTGAAGCTCCATTGAAATTTCGGGGCTCATAAAAATCTTTTCGCCCGAAATGTGAGATTTAAACCAGACTCCATCTTCGCCAACTTTTGCGAGCTGATTTGAATTATGGCGTGCTAAATTTGAATCACCCTTCGAGAATGTGTGAAGTTGCGTCAATTCCCTTTTTGTAAGCCATTCCAAGTGAAAAAACTTGAAAACCGCCTGAATCAGTAAAGGTTGGTGCGTTCCAATTCATGAACTTATGGATTCCGCCAGCTTTTGCTAGAATATCTGCACCAGGCCGAAGCATTAGATGGTAGGTGTTTGCCAGTACGGCTTGCGCACCAGTTGAGCGGATTTGCTCGGGCGTCATTGCTTTCACTGTTGCATTAGTTCCGCCCGCAATATAAGCTGGGGTTTTAATTTCACCGTGTGGAGTTTGAATTACGCCAGTTCTTGCCAAAGTACCATTAAGGCGAGTTTTAATTTCGAAACTTAAAGCTTTTTTCATCTGTTAAAGTATAACATAGAAATGTTTTTTTTGCAATTTAAAAACCGCCCAGAAGAGCGATTTTTAAGAATATTATTCAGTAATTTCAACACCCATTGAACGAGCTGTTCCGGCGATAGTTTTTCATAGCGCCTTCAAGTGAAACTGCGTTCAAGTGTTCCATTTTAGCTTCAGCAATTTCTTGCAATTGAGCTTTTGTAATTTTACCAACTTTGTCAGTTTTTGAATTTCCTGCACCTTTTTGGATTCCTGCTCGGTCTCGAATCATATCATCAACTGGTTGACCAAGTGATTTCCAAGTGAAAGTTCGGTCTTCGAAAACTTGAAGGTGAACAATTACATCTTTACCCATCATATCTTTAGTTTTTTCATTAAATGGGTTGATGAAGTCCATCATATTTAGACCCCATTGACCAAGTGTTGAGCCAACTGGAGGACCTGCTGTTGCACGGCCAGCTGGGATTCAAGTTTCAAATTTCCAATAACTTTTTTGCCATAATTTCCCTTTAAATAATTTTTATACTTGATAATTCAAGTGCGTAACAAATCAATTTTAGCATAAACTTTCGAAAATTTCAATAGCTATTTTTTTGATACGGTCTATTGACTTATTCTAATAAATATTGTATTATATTTATTGCGATTCTTCGCAAAAATATCTTTCGAATTTTCGAAAGCGTACATTTTATTATTGGAGGTATAGATATGCTTAAGGTTATTCAAAATATTGACTTTTCTACCGTTGAAATCTGGAAAGAAGAAGAGTTGCTGAATTTAAGTCAGACTGTAATTTTCTTACCGATTGAAGCAATTAAGACATTACCAAGTCTTGGCGGAGCTCCGCATGAGTTTTTCGAAAAGCTTGAGCTAAAGATTTTGAAAATATCTTTTAATGATAAATCGGAGAACTTATTAGTTCGAGGTGTTGAAGAACTTCATCCTCATCGTGGATATTTTCGAATAAGTCCTTGCGCTGAAAGTGCGGAATTTTTACGGATTCAGTCGGCAATCGAACGCACGATTGCGGCAATCTTTTTAATGTTTCCGGCGATTTTCAAGCAGATTTCTTTCATTCGAGTGGAGAAAATTTCCACCGAGTTGATTTTTATGGAAAACTTGGAAATCAGATTTTAAAAATGAATATATCGGAAGAGGACTCGCAAAGAGCTCAAGAAATCGTTAATGTTATTCGCCAGCGTAAAGCTATGGTGTAGCTATAAAACCTCCAATTTACCTCGGTTTCGCACCGAGGCTTTAATTTTAAACCAAATTAAAACGCTCAATCCTGAGCGTTTTTTTAGCTTTTGAAAATTTAAAATTAGATTTTTTTCAATTTGAAGAATATCAAGCTCAACTGGTGTTTCGCGGCCGAACATTGAAACCATAACTTTGATTTTACCTTTCACGGCGTCAATCTCAGAAACTGCACCTTCGAAACCTTTGAATGGTCCATCAATAATATTGATAATTTCACCTTCAGAAAAGTTAATTTCAAACATTGGCTCTTCAGCGCCCATTCGGCGGCGAATATCACGCATTTCTTTTTCAGAAACTGGTGTTGGTGAATCTGAGCCAATAAATCCAGTCACGCCTGGCGTGTTTCGAACAATAAACCAAGTCTCCTCGGTTAATTTCATTTCAACCAAAACATAACTTTGGAGAATTTTTCGTTCAACAATTTTGCGTTTTCCATTTCTAACTTCAATCTGCTTCTCTTTTGGAACAAGCGTGTCGAAGATTTTGTCGGCCATATCTACGCCTTCAATTCGTTGACGAAGATTTTCCGCAACTTTGTCTTCATATCCCGCTAAAGTTGTAACCGCATACCAGTTTCGGGAATCATCATATCGTTTATTTGCCATAAATACCTTTCAAAATTACTTAATTAGTGTTTTTAAAAAAATCCAGTTAAACAAGCCGTCTAGCAATAAAATTAATGTCGCAAACCCTACAGAAAATGCAATTACGGCACTAGTCATTTTCCAAGTTTCTTTGCGAGTTGGCCAGCGAACGAGTTTTTAGTTCTTTCCAAGAAGCTACTAAATATTTACCAAGTGCAACAAATGGAATCGTAACGAATTTAAACGGTTTCATTAAAATTCGCACAAATTTTGGTGCCGGTTTTTTTGCTTTTTTTCTCTGTTTTTGATGCCAGCAACTTTTTGCAGCATATTTGCTTATTTTTAGCTCTTTCGAAAACTTCTTTTTCAGGCTTCGATTTTTGCGTTTTTTTGCTTTAACGCGAGTTATTTTGGTTTTCTTTCTTCGCCATCTTTCTCCTATTCCAAAATTAAAAAAAGCCTATTAGGCTTGATATGTCAAGTATACCATAAAAATTTTTTAAAAAAAGCAAAAAAATATGCAAAAATCTATTCTTTAATTTTTGGGGAGTTCAAAAAGAATTTCGAACCGTGGTTTAATTTGCTTTCAAGTTGAATTTTTTTGTACCAATTTTTTTGCCGCCAATTTTGAAGAAATATAAAGCCCTAAGCCTGTGCCGCCAGTTTCTCGCGTTCGCCAATCTTCACTCCTGTAAAACTTTTCGAAAATCCGTTTTTTTGATCGCTTGAGCTAATTCCTATCCCGGTATCTTTAATCTCAAAAATTACACCTTTTTGTGAATTTTTAAAACAAATTTCAATTGAGCCCTCTCGCGTATATTTTTAAGGCATTTGTGATAAAATTTTTGCAATAATTCTTCTAAATAAAGTTTGCTAGCTTTAACATGATTAAGATTATTGTCAATATTTAAATTGAGACTTAGACCTCTTTCGAAAGCTGTTTTTGTGATATTTTTTTGAAAAGTGTTTCGGCAAGCTCTTTTTGGGTCAATTTCTTCTGCTCTTTTCGCCAATTCCTCTTTCCGTTCGTGAGAGTATTAAGAGATCATTCACCATCGTTGCGAGAAAATTATTTTTGGCTGTAGGCAGTTTTAGCAGATTTTTTTCAAGCATCTTAAAAGGTGCTTTTTTTATCAATTAGCAGTTTTAGATTACTCAAAGAACCTTCTAAAATTGCCACTGGTGTGCGAAGTTCATGACTTACAACACTAATAAATTCATCACGCTCTTCATCGAGCGTTTTTTTGTTTGGTGATATCGCGTAGAATTACCACGAATTTTTTTAAATTAGATCTTGATTTTTTTCGAAAAAAAGGTTCTTTAATTTTAATAATTTCAATTTCAATTCGTAGTGTTTCATCTTCTTTTTGAAGGATTAAATCATTGGTTGAGAAATATGGCTTTTCCTGCTTTTAAGAATTTCTTGAATTTCGAATTTTTTTGTGTATTGATTTTCGCAAAGCTTACAAATTTTTCGAAAGGTTCGTATTTAAAATTTCACTATTTTTCGCCTAAAATTTCAAGTGCTGCAGAATTGTATAATTCAATTTTTTTCCGCGCGAGTCAATACCTAAAAATTGCATCAGTTAAGCTGTTGATAATCGTTAAGATTCTATTTCGCGAATCTTCGGCATTTTTGCGGGCTTCAAACATTTTTTTGGCGAGTTTGTCTTTGACGAACTCCAAAAGATTATAAAAGCTAAATTTAAAGTAAAAAAAGTGCAAAAAAATATCACTATAAAATTATTAAAAGTTGGCGGATTAGTAATAAAAAAATAATTGCAATTTCAGATAGAAAAAAATCATTGTGCCGAGCATGGATCTTATTAAAAGCTCATTTTTGCGATTATGAAATTTATCCATAACCATAATTATACGCTAAAGAAAATGAAAAATCAATTTTAAAAACCGCAAGAACAAGGGGAAAATTGCGGTTTTAAAATTTATTTACCATGCTTGCGGTCGAGCGACATAAAGCGGAGGCGTTCTGGATGGAAATAGAGTTCAATTGTACCAACTGGGCCGTGGCGATGCTTGGCAAGAATGAGATCGGTGATATTCTCTCGCTCAGTTTCAGGATTATAATAAGCTTCACGATAAAGAAACATTACGATGTCTGCATCTTGCTCAATAGAACCAGACTCACGGAGATCGGCAAGTTGCGGTATTTTGGGATCACGGCTTTCAACGGAGCGGCTAAGCTGTGAAAGCGCAATCACGGGAACATTTAATTCGCGCGCAAGCAACTTCAAGCCACGCGAAATTTCTGAAACTTCTTGAACACGGTTTACTGAAGATTTTGCTGAGCCGCTTCCCTGCATTAATTGAAGGTAGTCGATAACAATTAAGCCAAGTTCACCATCATGTGCAGCACGCCGCGCTTTTGTCCGCATTTCAAGAACACTTACGCCCGGTGTATCATCAATAAAAATTGGAGCTTCAGCCATTTCTCCCATCGCATCAGCTAGCTTTGCGAAGTCTTCATCACTCAAATTTCCCGTTCGAATATTCCACGAATCAACTCCGGCGGCATCTGCAAGCATACGGTCGACAAGCTGTTCTTTACTCATCTCAAGGCTAAAGAAAAGCACTGATTTTTTTTCAATCGTAGCAATATTGTAAGCTAAATTTGTCACGAAAGTTGTTTTTCCCATTGCTGGCCGGGCAGCAAGAATAATTAGGTCTGAACGCTGTAATCCTGCTGTTTTGTTGTCGAGATCACGATAGCCTGTTCTAATTCCACGAATCGCCCCTTTGTTCTTATAAAGCTCATCTAATCTTTCGAAAGAGTCGTTCAGAATATCTTCCATCGAAGACAGATCTTGTTTTAAACTTGCGTCTGAAACGCTAAAAAGTTCGGCTTCACTTTGGCCTAAAAGCTGCGGAACAGTTAATTCTTCATTAAAAGCCAATTCAGTAATATCACCGCCAGCCTTGATTAGTCGCCTTCGAACTGCTGCCTGAGCAACAATTTCAGCATAACTTGCTGCATGCGAAGCTGTTGGAACATAGTTTGTCAATTCTGCTAAATAGCTTGAGCCACCAACTGCATCGAGTTCTTCTCGTTTTTTTAGTTCGTTTGTAAGTGTTAGAAGATCGACCGGCTGGTGATGTTCATAAAGCCGAATAATCGACGCAAAGATTGCAGCGTGGCGTTTGTCATAAAAATCTGCCGCTTTCACAATCTCTACAATATCAATTAAAACTTCCTCATCGATCAAAATAGCGCCAATTAAACTCATCTCGGCATCTAAATTCTGTGGCGGAATTTTACCGCCGGTTTTCTCGCTACTCATCAATTTTTACCATTTCTCCACCCCCCATTAAATCCTGAACGCTCGCAATCGCTGGGTCGCTTGCGGGTTTTGTCGTTCCGAAAACTTCAATTACCCAGCCTTCTGCGCCAATTTTCTTTAAAGCTTTTCCCATTGAAGCTTGAGCTTTTGCTTTTTCGAGCTGTTTTTGGTTAAAAGGTCTGCCCGTATAAATTTTTAATTTTACCGTTTTTCGAAAAATATGGCCAGATTGTTTTAGAATCGTTTGAACTCCTTTGTCTCCCTCATCAATTGCGCCCCAGAAGTCTGCCCATTTAAATTCTTTCTTCTCTCCCAGATCTTGATTTTTATTTTCATTTTTTGGTTGAACTTCATCTAAACTTTCCGGAATTCCACTTTTTCAGAGATTTGTCTTCTTTATATTTTTTGTGGAATTTCTATATCATTTTCATGATTTTTCATTTTTTTGCGAATTTTTCGAAAGTTTCTTTTTGCAGGCTTGGCTGATTTTCTGATTCATTTTTTTGAAATTTCTGCCGTTTTTTTGATTTTTCAATCTTTGGCTTCGAAATTGTTTTTTGCTGAATTTGTGATAAAATATTTTGATTTATTGAAAAAAATGCGGTGTAAAACTCGGCTGAATAAAAAAATCGAAAAGTAACTCCATTTCGATAAAATTTGACTTTTCTGCTCGTGCTAGTGGCATTAAAAAAATTGCGAAAGATATGGTTTTTCGCCAACATTTTTCAGTAATAAAATTTAAAAAGCTGGCTAGCAAAAATTTTTTTAAATCTACACCAGAATTGTGAACATCTCGCACGATTTGCAAAAATTTCGTTTGAATTTTTGGTTTTCAAGCTGAAATTAAATCATTAATTTGCATTTTTGGCGCCAATCCAAGGGTTTCTTCGAGCAAATTTGCTGTAATTTTTTTCGCTTTTTTTCTGCAATACTTGAAATTTGATCAAGTAGTGAAATGCTGTCGCGAAAACTCCCTTCGCCGCGTTCGGCAATAATTTCAATTGCTTCTTTCGAAATATTAATTTTTTCATTTTTTGCAATAAATTCCAAATGGGCGCAAACGTCTTCTTTTGAAATAAATCGAAAAAAACAAACCGCTGAGTTCGACTAATAATCGTTGCTGGTAATTTGTGAGCATCAGTTGTGGCAAGAATAAAAACGGCGTGCTCTGGTGGTTCTTCAAGAGTTTTGAGAAGCGCATTAAAAGCAGCCTTCGAAAGCATATGAACTTCATCTATAATGTAAACACGATATTTGGCTGAAAATGGCGCAACTTGCACATTGTCTCGAAGCTGGCGGATGTCGTCTACTCCGTTGTTGCTAGCGGCATCAATTTCAATAATATCTGGGTGATTATCTTCTTCGGAATACGGCAGATTATTGATTTCGTGGGCTAAAATTCGCGCAATAGAAGTTTTACCAACACCACGCGGGCCAGTAAAAAGGTAAGCGTGGGCAATTTTCCCTTGTTTTAAAGCATTTTCAAGCACCGTTGTGATGTGTTTTTTTGACCCACAACTTCACTTAATTTCTTACTCCGATATTTGCGATATAATGCTTTACTCATTAGTTCTATTTTTATCAGTTTTTTTATTTAAAAATCAAACAAGCTAGCCTGTCGTTCTGGTAAATTAAGTTCAATAATTTTTTTGGTGAAATTCGAATTTTTTTCGCCCCTGTAAATTTTTTTAAGTGGTATTGAAATAATTTCACCTTGTTGTTCAGCAAGTAAAAACATAACCAACTTGAGCTTTTAAAATACCTGAAAAAAATCAAAGTTTCACCGTTTTGATTTTGCGGACAATTTTGTATTTCAAGCATTTCTCCGCTTGGGATTTTTACCATTTTTTTGAATAAAAATTTATTCAAATCTATTGGATCTTGTTTTTTTGAAAACTACTTTTTTTGAGTATTTTTCTATTTTTTTGCGAGCATCAAGAAGTGCTTTTTTTCTGCTTTCGAAAAAAATAAAAATCTTGTTCAAGCAATTTTAATTTTACATTTGCCTTGACATTTTTCGCAAAAAAATCTGTCATTTTGGATATTTTTCTCTTCATAATTTCGAGCAATATTTGCACTCGAAAAATTCACCTAAATTCAACGCAGCTCTCGCCCCTTGTTCAAGCAATCTTGTAATTCCTCGCCCTGCAAAACTAATTCCAACCTTGATGGTTCTATCTGAAAAATATGCCAAATAAACAAAATGTGGCTGTAAATTTCGCTCAATCTGTTGCTTTGAAATTTCTCCATCTTTTACGTTGTAAAATGCTGGATTGAAGCCGGTTCTTTTTTGACAATTCTGACATTGTTCATATTTTTTTGTCAAGTTCATAATTCTCTGGGCAGACAAAATCTTCGCCCGTCTCCAAACTATGCCAACCAATACAGAATCGTTTTGAAAGGTCAATTTCTATTGAAATCGGTTCTTCAAAATCTGGCGAGAAGCTTAAAATCTCACCAGAACCCAAATCTGCCAACCTCCAACGTGGTTTTTGATTTCTATCGAAATCGACACGGGTTAAAAGGTAGTCTTTTTCAAAAAAATCCTTATTCATTAGTTATTCAAATCCTTAAAATCCGCAATTAAATCTTCCTCAAAAGATCGCGTTCCTTTTATATCTTTCGAATATTTTTTTCTTCATCTAGTTCAAAATCAAATGATTTAATTTTTACCCAAACAGCTTGAATCAGAGTTTTTAACCGTTCCTCTTCTTCAGGTTTAAATACAACTTCAAAATTATAAGTTTTTTCAGTGTGTTTGTCTGGCTCAATGAATTCCAAAACACCCTTTTCAACTGTGTAGCCTGAAAATTCTGGTGCATTTTTCGATTAAAATTTTATAAAAAAATATAGCTGCTGTGTATATTCGTGAATTTTTTTGTTGAATTTGTATTGAATTTATTAGTTTTAGTATTAAAAGGAATTGAACCAGTCTTATAATCAACGACTGTGATTTTTTTATTTTTCGCGGTCTACTCGAATTAGATCAATTTTTTTCCAGTTAGAACCGCATCTCCAACCGTTACACCAATACTACTAAAGTTTTTCGGCTATATTTCCAGGTTTAAACTCTCCTAAGTTATTCTTGAAAAAAAGTTTTCAAAAAAATTCGATTAAATCTTTTCTAAAATTTCTTCTTTATCTTTTTTTCCGAGTGGGTATTTCGAAAATCTTTCAATAGCATATTTTTTTAATATTATCAATATTTGGCGTATTACCAGAATTAATTTCATCTTGAATATAGTTAAAGCCTTCATGAACGATGTCTCCAAGCGTTAGAGCTGGACCATAAGTTCCGGGGAAACATAAAATTTTATTTTCGAAAAAGGTTTGAGGACCTTTGTATTGAAGATTTGTATAGGAGTTTAGATCTGTTGGGCTTAATTTATAGTTTTTAACTCTTGGCCTCAAAAGCTCTCGCATTTCTTCATTTTTGATAGTATAAAATTCGTGCCAGTTTGTTTCGATTTCATCAGCTTCAAGCGATTCTCTTTGGATTCTTAAAACTTCCTGCCATTTTTCAGGTAGAATTTTTGATTTTAAAACTCCGTCTTCTTCTCGCTCATCTAAAAATGATAGCGTTTTTTTGGTTTTTCCAGTTAAATCGCTGTTGTGGTCTGTAAGATAAAGTTGAATTTTTGCGCGCGTCATTGCTACAAACATCAAGCGCTTACGCGTGTCTTCACCCTCATCTTCGATATTTGTAAATTTAAGGTTTGCGGGCATCGTGATATTTTCGCCCCCGCCACCTTTTCTCTCAGAATTCCAGCTATCTTGATTTAGTGAAATTAGAAAAGTATATTCAAACTCCAAGCCTTTTTTGCTACAAAGGGTGTCATAACTTGAACTGCATTTTCGCTTGTATTATGCGGATTTGTACTTAAAATTTGAATTTCAAATTCTTCGCATAATTCAACATAATTTATTAGAATATCAAGTTTATTATTTTTCTTCATTTGAAAAAAATCTCGCAGTTTGTCTCGCAAAAATAGTTAAGTTTAAGATTGTATCATAAAATTCTTCATCAGATTTTTTTGTGAAATAAAATCTCTAATTGGTGATTTTTAAACCTTCGCGAATTTCTCTTGAACCCAAAATATAATCAAAAAGCTCTTCAAAAGTCTTCTCGTGTGAAAATTCAGCTAGCGTAACTAAAATTTCACCCAAATTTCGAATTTGCTCAACTCCGCTTTTTCAATATAGCTTCAATCCAAAAATCACGATTATCTTTAGCTGCCCAGCTCATTTTCCAAACTTCAACTGCTGGAATTTGCCAAAAAAATCAAAACTCAAAACTTCAGGAAAAAAAGATTTGCCATTTTGTCCTCATCCTTATCACGAATTGCCAAAATTAGCTTCGAAATCTTAATTAGCTTCGAAATTATTTCATTTTTTTAGAATATTTTCGCGTTTCTCATAATAAATTGGTACATTTTGTTTTTTTAAATACGGCACAAAAGCTTGCAGAATTTTGTGTTTTGGCGCAATTACGGCGATTTCTTTTGGTGCAACTCCGTTTTGAATTAAATTCGAAATTTTTTCTGCGACCCAAGAAAATTCTGCGATTTGACTTTCAAAATTCGTTCGTTCAAGCTGAATTTCTCGGTTAATGAAGTTTCCTTCCGCTGAAATATCTTTCTCAATTTTAATTGGCAAGTTTTTTTAGTTAATCTCCCTGAAATCATATTTGCAATATTTTTTTCGAAGCAGTCAAAATATCGCTGTGTGAGCGGTAATTTTTAGTTAAGTTTATGACTTTTGTATTTTCACCAAAACGATTGTAAAAATCAATCATATTTGACTTACTTGCACCTTGAAAAGCCATAATTGCTTGGTCATCGTCGCCCACCGCCAATACATTTGGCTTGCCTTCCATAACAGGATTATTTGTGAGTAGTTCAATAATTTTCGCCTGCGAATCGTTAGTATCTTGGTATTCGTCTAATAGCAAATATTGATATTTTTCTTGAAGCGTGAATCGAAAATCATCGTTATTTTCAAGCGTTTCGATAACTTCTAAAAATCATATCATTAAAATCATAAAGTCCGCGAGACTTCATCTCATTATTGAATTTTTCATAAAAATCAGCAAATTCAAGTAGTTTTTTTATTTGCGTAAGTGTCGCTGATTTGAAAGTTATCCTCAAAATCTTTTAAATCAAGAAAAGTATTCTTCCAATCTGTTAATGGTTTTGATTTTCCAGTTTCTTCTGCCTCAAGATAAGCTTCATTCAATTTTTCAAAATAAAAATACAGGTTACTTTTAAACTTTGTATCGTTTAAATCTTTTGAAATTGAATTTTCTAAATTGTCGCGAATTGCTGAATAAAACGGCTGAACCTTAGCAAAAGTTCGCCCGTCAACGCGTAACCCTTTAATACTCTCGTTAAAAATTTCTTGCTCAGAAATATTTGCCTTCGCAACTTTTCGCAAATCATCTGGCGAAATATAAGCATTTTTCATTTCTTTTATCGTGGAGGCGATGTTTGAAATAGGGATTTTTTTGAGTTTTGAAGAACTCGGCAATTCATTTGATATTTTTGTTATAATTTCTTTTGTAATTAATTCATCGGCAGCCTCGTTAAGGTTTTTATCTGTGAAATATTCACGATAATTTTGAATAATTTCATTTGCAAAACCGTGATAAGTGAAAATTCCAACTTTAAAAGAATCCGTACCAATAAAACGCGAAAGTCGCTCGCGCATATTCGAGGCTCCAGCTTCAGTAAATGTCATTGCAAGGATATTCTCTGGTGCTATGTCGGTTTTTTGCAAAATATTGGCAATTCGTGTTGAGAGCAGTTGAGTTTTTCCTGTCCCCGGCCCAGCAATCACTAAAACTGGCCCATCGATTGTGTCGACTGCCTCTTTCTGTTCTGCGTTTAACATTTTATAATTTTTTTCGAAAATCTTTTGAAAGTCGTTCATTCTCCTATTTTATCATAAAAAGCGAACCTTGTTTAGAGTTCGCTTTGTGATTTATGTGAATATTCTCCGCTTTCGTTTGGCGAATATTTGAGGTCGAGCTTTTTCTCGAGTGATTCAATTCGATCTTGATAATTTTTTTCAATTTTTTGCTGTCCATCAGAATTTTTAAGATAATCACTATAAAAAATCCCAAGAATGATACTATTTACAACCAGCCCAATAAGAAGAATAATAGTTAAAATAGTATGTAAAATTAATAAGTCTCTTTTTTTCGAAAAAAATTTCATAAATTCCTTTCTCGTAATTTTTATATTAATTAAAGCATAAGTTTAATGAAAAAAACAATATTTAGAAAACGAAAAAAAGCCCGCAATGCGAGCTAAAATTTTTAATCTATTGGTTGAAATCTACCGTCCATAAACATTCCTTTCGGTCGTGACCAGATTTTATTATTACCAACTTCGCAGTAATTTACGAGTTCTTCATCTTGTTCTGTGTGATGGGAAATACTTAGAATTTCGTATTCTCCACCCTTATAGTGCCTATACTTTCCACCAATTTTAATTTCTTTGATAGGCTTAAAAGGGTTGTAGCCCAAACAATCGTGAAGGATTTTTTTGATAATCTTGCTGATTTCTAATTTCGAGCATTCTGTTATCTTAAAATTATTGTCATTAACTAAAAAGCTAAAAGAAACCGATGGGTTGCCAGGAGAAACTCCCTTTTCAGGAATTAACAATCCCGAATAATCAAGCTCTAAATTCTTAGCCTTAAAACTATCTCGCAGAGTATAAGAAAATAAACCTTCCCAATCAATCGCTCGAATTGATAAAATAATTTGCTTGTGAACAAGTGTTAAGTTTTTTGAACCAAGCGTTGCATCCTTTACAGTTTCTTCTAAAGAAATCATAAAACCACCTCCAAATGTACTAACTATAACTATTATAAAATAAAGCATAAGCAAAAAAACAAGCCCTTCCGAGCCTGTTTTTTTATAAAAATTTTTTTAAAACTATGAATTAAATTTTACCAATAAATCAATTGTTTTTTTCGGTCAAGATCTGATTTGCTAAGTTTCGGCGAACATCATCTGATGAAAGTTGTTTTTGGACCTCTTTGCTATTTCCGTATTGCTCTTTAAGTTGTGCAATTCGGGCATCAAGTTCTTTAGTATCTGACTTAACTTTTTCAACTTTCGAAAGCTCTGCTAAAGCCAATCCAGATTTTACGCGCATTTCAGCTGCTTCTTTAACATCTTTTTTCGAGCCATTCTTCACGAGTTTTGCCCATTCGTTCAAGATAATCTTCAAGTGAAAGTCCAGAATACATCAAATTTTGTTGCATATCCATTTCAATGCTACGTTTTTGATCTTCAAGCAGGATTTCTGGCACGGGAACTTTCGAAACTTCTGCCAATTTTTTAACAAGTTCATCTTTGAATTTTTCGTCTGCTTCGGCTTGTTTTTGGGTTTTTAAGTCTTCTTCAATCTGTTTTTCGAATTCTTCTTTGGTTTTGAAATTACCTAATTTCGAAAGGAATTCTTCGTTGAATTCTGGTTCAACATTTTCTCGAACTTCGTGAATTTTTACTTCGAAAACAACTTTTGCACCAGCCAAGTCTTTTGCGTGGTAATCTTTTGGAAATTCTAAATCAAGTGAAAGTTCATCCCCGGCTTTTCTGCCAATCAAACCTTCTTCGAACCCAGGAATGAAAGATTTCGAGCCAAGTTCAAGTGGAAATTTTTCAGCTTTCCCACCATCAAAAGCTACGCCTTCTTTTTTGCCTAAAAAGTCAATAATGACTTCATCACCATTTTTTGCCTCACGCTCAACTTTTTTCTTTTCGGTAAAATTCTTCAAAATTCGATCGATTGTTTCTTTAACTTCTTTTTTCGAAACTTTTACAGCTTCTTTTTCTACGTCTAATTTTTTATAGTCGCCAAGTTCAACTTTTGGCATAATTTCGGTAGTTGCGGTAAATTCTAGCTCAGTTCCAGGAATAAATTTTTTAACATCAACTTCTGGTCTATTGATTGCTTGAACTTTTTCTTTTAGAAATGCTTCAGCAACAGATTTTGAAAGCGCATTTTCAAGCGTTTCCTGATTAAGTAAATTTGGGTCAACTTGCGCAGCAACCATTTCGAGTGGTGCTTTTCCTTTTCGAAAGCCTTCAATTTTAACTTCTTTAGCGAGCTTTGTTAGCGCAACTTGCTCGGCGGCTTTTTAATTCCTCAGCTCCAAGAGAAATTGTGAGCTCAACTTTTACGTCTGAAATATTCTTTAACTTTGTCTTCATATCTATATAATTATAACACACCCTATTTTTTTATGCAAAAAAAGAGTGTTAATAGGTTTTTGCAGTTTTGGCTATTTTTTTCTTCTATGATATTTTTATAACCATGTAAGATTATCCATGAAAAATTAAAAAAAATGTAAAAAAATAAACTATTTTTTTATCTAATGAATAATTATTCTGCCAAATAATTTCGCCGCACAAATTCGTACATCAAAATGCCACTAGCTACTCCAACATTAACACTTCTCGTTGAGCCGAATTGTTCAATTGCGATCATCTCTTCGCAGGCTTCGATCATTTCTTCTGAAAGACCATCGCTCTCATTTCCGAAAACAAAAATAGAGCCTTTTGAAAGTTGTGCATTGTTTAGATTTTTTGCACCTTTCTGGTTGTCGATTGCAATAAGTTTAGATTCGTTCTCTTTTGCCCAATCTATGAAATCTTGCACGGTTTTATGATGAAAAACATTCATATAGGCCTCGGTCTTCATTGCGCCGCGCCGATTCCAGTGTTTTTTGCCAATAATATGAATTCCTGCAGCGTTAAAAGCATTGGCGTTCCGAGCGATTGTGCCAATATTAAAATCGTGCTGAAAGTTCTCAACGGCAATATGAAAATCATGCCGCGAAGTTTCAAGATCTTTTTTAATTTCTTCAACCGATACGCCCTTGTATTTATCAATCACATTTCGGGTATCGTTTTGAACGGTTAAACCTTCGCCAGTTTCGAAATTTGGTTTATTTTCCATTTCGAACCGATTTCACTAATTCTTTAGTGTTTGGGCGACCTTTTACGCCAGGATTTAAAATGTGCATTGGGTCGAAAATGTCTTTAATCTGTGAATATAATTCTTCAACTTCTTTACTGATATTTTTTGCAACAAAATGACCATAAATTCGCCCTTCACCCGCACCATACGCAAATTCACCATTAATTTTTGCAAGTAAAGCACCAAGGTCGGCGATGAATTTTAGTGATTTTTGACGGTCACTAATTTTCGAAAAGTCGAATTCAGCTAAAATTTCAAAAATAGAGGTTAGCGCTGAACCTTGAATTGGTGCGGGAATACTGTGTTGTAAGGCAAGTTTTTGAAGCCCTAAATAGAAAGTTTCGAAACGCTCCATTGGCACATAGACACCTTGAATTGGGTAGATTTCTTGCTTGATTACACCGCTCCTCGCTCGCAAAATTTCACGAACATCACGTATTGCTTCAAGTTCAGCTTTCGAACGTTCATCGTCTTCTGGAATCCAAACGGTTGCGCCTTCAAATTTCTTGGCAATTTTTTTCAATTTTATGTATTTTTTTGATGCAATTTTCTTTGCATTTTTGTCTGAGATTCCAACAACCAAAACTAATTTTGTGGCTAAATTTTGTGAATTCCTGTCAAGATAAAATTGGTATTTTTTACCAGAAGCAACTGCAGCTTCAAACATTTTGCCATCAAATAATTCAACAATATCTGGTGCGAATTTGGCAATTTCATCGTTAAAATCACGCGCATCATCGCGATTTGAAAAACTTACAACCATAAAATTGGTCTCATTAATTATGTAATTTGTTTGAATTTTTGCCTCGGTAATAATTCCTAGCGTTCCGAGCGAGCCAAAAAAACAACGGAATTAAATTAAACGTTCCATCTTCACTTTTTTTACATTTGCAATTCCAGAATAGCCGAAGCTAGAATCGCCGTCGATTTGCTGAATTAAACTGTAATTATCTTCAATTAAAGTGTCAATTTTTACGATAAATCTCTCCTTCAAAAATTAGGAAGTGCAATTTTTTTCGCTTAATTCCTTGCGAGAAATTTTTTTCCAATATTAATTATATCACCATTACTTAAGACGACCTCAACTTCACTAACAGAATTCACTAAGTCGCCATAATTAAACTTTTCACTCGGCAAATTCATTGCGATTGCTCCACCAACTGTAAGTCTTTCGCCGGCTGGACTTTGTGGAATTTCCATCGCTTGTGAAGCAATTGCAAGATTCAATTTTTGGAAATTTGCCCCAGCTTGAACGCAAACGGTTTTAGCTCGCAAATCAAGTTCGTTAACTTTATCAAGGTGTCGTGAAATATCTAATATAATTCCTCTTCCAATTGAAGAACCATCAGTGCTTCCGCCGTAGCCTCTCGCCGTAACGCCAAAAATATGACCTTTTTCAGCTAACTGCCAAGAAAACCGCATAATTTTTTGAATATCTTCACTAAAACGCGGGTAAACTACTAATTCCGGTTGAATTTTAAGAAAACTTCGGTCGGTTGAAAACTGCTTCAATCGAGTTTCGTGCGCCGAAACTTCGCCAATAATGTGTCCATTTAGATATTTCGCAATTTTACTCATTTGTTCCATTTTAACACAAGCACAATTAAATTTCAACTTTTGATTTTTATTACGAAGAATGGTAAAATAGTTTATATGTATTCAAGAGCAACTCCTTTTCAAAAAGCAGACAAAATTGCTGGAACACATCAAAAAATTGATCGTGCGGCTCGCTTAATTTTGCGAGAAATTATTTCAAAAAATCCAAAATTTTCAAAAATTCACTTCCCTAAAATTGATGAAATTTTAGTTTTTGAGGGAAATGGTGGCCCTGATGGGATTAAAACAAAATCACCAGGAAAAGATGAACCTTGGCATTTTGTTGAGCCTTATGGTGATTTAGCGCCAATTCGAAGCTACGTTGAAAATCATCTTTTTAATATTTCGAAAGCCTTAAGCGAAGAAAATTTTGTACGAGCAAGTTTTGAAGCTGGTTGGATGGCGCATGCAATAACTGATGCTTTAACGCCAGCTCATCAGTTCCCAATGACTGATAAAATTATTGAAATTTCTGGAAAAAAACCTGAAGAACGCGATAAGTTGATTAAAAAGATGTTTCTTTCTGGAGAAAATTGGCGCGAGCGGATTATGAAGAACTGGGAATATATTGGGCCAAAAGGTGTAATGAGCTCACATATGCTTTATGAAATGGGTGTCGCTACAATGATAACTTCAATTGCTGCAAAGAAAATCATAAAGAGTCCAACAGATGAAGAAATTTTGCGAGTTTTAAAGGGTGAATTTATGCAAATTTTTGAAGAAAAAATTAAGTGGGTCGCCGACCAAAAATATTACGAAAGATACTTAGAAAAAGGCTGGACGACTGCTTTGGCACGAGAAACTAAACATGATCTTTTGCCTGAAATCTCAAAAATTGTGGCACTCGGATGGTTTGAAGGTATCCGTCGAGCTCTTGAAGAAGATTTCGAAAATGTAAAAAATAAATCTGAGGATGAAAAATGAACATTCGGTTAATTTCAGGGATTTTTAAAAATCATAAAATCACAGCTCCGAATTCTCGCCAAACTCACCCAATGAGCGAACGAGCAAGAAATGCAATTTTTAATACGATTCAGGCGGAAATTCCAAATGCTGAAGTTCTTGATGCTTTCGCTGGGACTGGATCTTTAGGTCTTGAAGCGATTTCTCGTGGTGCTAAAAAAGTAGTTTTCATTGAAAAAAACAGATTAGCACAAAAAAATATTAGCCGAAAACTTAAAAATTATTGAGAAGAATGAAAATGCTGGCGAAGCTAAAATAATTCAGTAGTATTTCGGGCTGGATTGGGTCGAGCCAATCTCAATTTGAAATTGGTGAAATTTTAGAAATTCCAACTTTTGATATAATTTTTTGCCGATCCGCCATACTACGACCCTCAATTTCCATCTATCGAAAGGCTTTCGAAAAGGTTAAGATCTGGTGGAATATTAGTTCTGTCGCAACCCAAAGAGATTGAAAAATTTTAAAGCAGAAAATTTAATTTTTAATTAGTGAAAAGCTATATTCTGGCGCAAAAAAATCTTATTTTTTTCGTGCAAAATAATAAAAATAACCCTCAGGAGAAGGGTTATTTTATTGGGTTAAATTACAATCTTTCAAAAGAATTGGCGAAATTCGCAAAATTATTATCAAGAATATCTCCACCATTATTTGAAACCATCGCAATAAAGAATGCTCGAGTCTTCCCAGACTTATCTTTTTTAGTAGGTAGAGCTAATATTTTTATAAATTGACTGTTGTGTGAGATATTTCCTTCAACTGCCCGAGCTCCTTTGAAATCGATTACTTTGAAATCTTCTTCTGAAACATACTTTGAAAAATTACCACCGACACCATTGATTGCGGAGTGGATTAATTCCTCCTTGCTAAGTTTTTGAGTGTCTTCATAATTTTCATCTGTGTCTGTATAACCAATGATGTAGGCATTTATTGCATTATTTATGGAATCTGAGGATGCACAAACATAGCCAACTGAATTATCACCAGTATTTTGTTTTGTAAAATTATCACATCCTTTTGCTTTAATTGCAAAAACGCCTTCCTCGGGTATGAACTTACCTGCATTTTTAGCTTTTCTGGTTCGTTCTTTAATCTTATCCTTATCAAACAGTTCGTTGTCTTCTGCTAAGTCTGTTGTTTTATAAGGCTTAGTCTCATTAGTTATATTTTTTTACTGTATTTAATGTATTTATTGTTGCTAAACTGTAAATTATAACGGATAATACGGTAAAAAAATTATATACGATAACCAGCAAAAAAAGATTTGATTTTTTTATTTGCGACAGGGTCATTTTTTTAATAGCTGGCTTAACTATTACGAAGAATAAAAATTAATCCCAGTATATTTAAGCCGAGTGGCAGTGCCATTGAAGCTCGTTTAACGTCACCAATTTTTAAAGTTTGTTCTTTAACTTTTTTTATTGAAAAGAATAATTTCAACAATAGCCCAGACAAAAAAAGCGATCTGCGCAATTCCTAAAATCATTAGGAAGACTCCCATTAGAAGCATTCCACCAATCATGTTATTTACCATTTTCTAATTCCTCCTTTTTCATCTTCAAAAAAACTGTAAATAGTGAAATTACCACTGGCAAAAATAATCAAAAAGAAAATTTCAACCTGCGGCAGAAAAAAATCGATATCAACGCAATAACCGCAATCCATAAAATCATCATTCCTGTGCGAATTAAATGGTAATTTCTTTGAGCTTTACGATTTTCGCCGTGAAAGAACCCTGTATTTTCACCTAATGCACTCGCAGTGATCCATCGCATGCCTAAATCTGTAAAAAGATAAACCATCGCATAACAGAAAGCAGGTAAAACCTCTGTTGGCGAGGAGAGTACCCAACGCATAAATAGTGGAATAAGCGACAAAAAGAAAACATAAATCATATTTTTCCAGATAAAGCTATTCGTAACCTTTTCAACTCTATCTAAAATGTGATGATGACGATTCCACTGGATTCCAACGATCACAAAACTTGCAAAAGTAAATCAAAATCGCAAATCCAAAACTTTCCAGCTGAGCTAAATCTCTAACTGATTTTGGTAATTGAATTTCAAGTACCATAAGCGTAATAATAATCGCGGTGGCGCCATCAATTAAACCAACAAGACGATCTTTCGAAATTCTTCCACCGTGATAAATTTTGTGTATTCGACCAAGTCGTCTGTATGCACTTCTCGTTCTATCCATTTTTCCCTTTCCATACGATTTTACCACATATTTTCGAAAATTCCAAGTAGCTTATGTATTTTTATAGAAACAAAAATCACCCTTTTGAAAAAGAGTGATTTTATTTAGATTAGCCTCGTGCAAAGTGTGCAAAAGCTCGGTTGGCTTCTGCCATTTTATGAGTATCTTCTTTCTTTTTGAAAGCTGCACCAGTTTCATTGTAAGCATCAACAATTTCAAGTGCTAAGCGTTGACTATAAGGCATTCCGCTTCGTGCTCGCGCTGATTGAACCAACCAGCTAAACGCAAAGTGGAGTTGTCGGTGTCCTTGAACTGGGAATGGAATTTGATAGTTTGCACCACCAACACGTCGAGACTTGACTTCAAAAGCTGGTGAAATATTTTTTAGTGCTTTTTCAAAAACTTCAAGAGGGTTTTCGCTATCAAGTTTTTTTGCTGCAGTTTCAAGAGCTTTATAAACAGCTTTTTCGGCAGTAAGTTTCTTGCCGTCAAGCATAGATTTGTTAATTAAACGTTGAACTAAAATTGATTGATATTTTCGATCTGGTTTTAATTCTCGTTGTAGTTTTTTAGTAACTTTTCGTGGCATCTTTATTTCTCCTTCTTCGCACCGTATTTTGAACGGCCTTGTTTACGATCTGCAACACCTTGAAGGTCAAGCGCACCACGAACGATATGATATCGCACACCTGGAAGGTCAGGCACGCGTCCACCACGAACCAAAACTACGGCGTGTTCTTGAAGGTTGTGGCCTTCACCACCAATATAAGCCCAAACTTCGTGGCCATTTGTTAAGCGAACACGAGCAACTTTTCGAAGAGCTGAGTTAGGCTTTTTAGGTGTTTTTGTTGTAACTTTAACACAAACTCCACGTTTTAGCGGTGCATTTTGTGCATAATATTTAGTTTTTAGTGCATTATGAATTCGACCAAGTGCTGGCGATTTTGATTTTTTCGCAGCAGTTTTTCGAGGTTTTCGCACTAATTGATTGATAGTTGGCATCAATTCTCCCTTAAATTATTTTAATATTTTCACTTTTTCGAAAGTTGATAAAGTTTTCAAAAAAGCGCCTCATATTTTTCGAAACAGCATTTTCGAAAAATGTCTTTACCTTTCTAGCTGAAATCACCAACACACAGGTTTATTCACCAGAAAGAGGAAACTCACTAAACATTTTAGCAGATTTTTGAAACAAAATGCAAGCGTTTTTAGACTAATAGATCGCTTTATATAATTAAAGAATATTATAAGCGGAGAATGTCATCTATGACTATTTTTAAGATTTTTCTAAAATAAAAAAACCCGAGTAAAACTCGGGAGAAAAATTACTGGAGGGTTATTTTTTTAAGATTACTAATAAAATTAGTAAGTTTTCTGTTTGCTTCATGGAATATGCTTTTTTTGATTTGAAATTATTTAACTCAAAATCATTACGCTCATCTATCTTGCCATTTTCAATTGTTAAGATGGTATAGCGCCGGTTTTTTTAAGATTTTTTTAAATTAATATTGTTTCGCATATAGATCGCAAGCTCATCACCTAAACATTCGATTAGAATATAGATTTCTCGTGAAGATTTTTTTATAGAAAAGCTTCTGTTCGAAAAGCATTTGGCTCCTCGAAAGATACAAATGGTATACTTTCAATATCCAAAAATCCAGCCTCCAATAGTAGCTTTTCTACGTTTTCTTTTGTAAAAACTAAATCCGCCATCGTATTATAAAACCTCCGTGAAAAAGAACTAGATTTTTAATTATATACTTAAAGAGTAGAAAAATCAAGAAAAAACCCAGCTTTTTGCCGGGTTAATAAAAATTATTTTGCGAATCTTTTTCTACGGCGTTTGAACTCATTTTCGAGTTCATCGAAAAATGAATTAGCCTTACGCTCGCACTCTCGCAGGAGGCTTGTCTGAGTTTCGTTGCCAAAAACTAGACCTTCAGATACTTCGCTTTCGATATATTTCGGCAGATAAACATCTTTTACAAAAATATAGTTTACATTTTTAGGAACCTGCGTATTAGGCCGCACTGAGAATTTTTAACTCATTGCCTAGATGATGAACTGAGATTATGAATGAATTTCCCCGTTCATCAAAAAGTTTCGCTCCTAAATCTATCGCTCCTTCTTCAGTTGGTGCTAAAACTTCAACTGACAAAAACCCAACATCTTTAAGTGTATTTATTAGAAACTCTTCCGAGAAGTAATTCTCGCGATAGAGCTTTTGATTTGCTTTATATATACTGAGAGCCGATTTGAACCAATTTAGAATTGACATATTTTTTACCTCTTTGTAAAATACTTAAACTTAAACTATAAAATTTAAGTTTAGCTTGTAGTATTCTACCATAAAAATATAAAGATGTCAATATTAAATGACGATTCCGCCACCCAAACAAACTTCACCAGAATAAAATACAACACTTTGGCCACTAGTAATTGCGCGTTGTTCATCTTGCAATTCAATTTTTGCCAAATTATCACTTTCGAAAAAGATTTTTGCATTAACAAGCGGCGCGCGGTGGCGAATTCGAACTTGAATTTCTGCACCGTCTGCAACTTTTTCATTAATCCAATGTAGCTCTGAAACGTTGATTCCTTTCGCCCAAAGCTCACCGTTGTTTATGTCTGTTGTAACAAAAACTTCATTAGTTTGCATATTTTTTCCACAAACATAAAATGGCAAGCCACCACCAACATTCAAGCCGTGGCGCTGCCCTAAAGTATAGAAAATTGCGCCGTCGTGCCAACCAAGAACTTCTCCCGTATTTTTACTAATAATTTTGCCAGGTTTTTGTTCGGGGATAAATTGTTTCAAAAAGTCGCGAATTCCGATTTTGCCAACAAAGCAAATTCCTTGCGAATCTTTCTTGCGAGCAGTAAAAAGACCACGCGCTTTTGCCATTTCGCGTACTTCTGGCTTAGTAAAATTGCCGAGTGGAAGCAATGTTCTCCCCAAAGCTTCACCACGCACTCGATATAAGAAGTAGGTTTGGTCTTTATTTTCATCTTTTGCGCGAAGTAGCTCGCCTTTTCCGCTTTTTGAAAGATTGAAATTTTCGTCAGAATTTTCAGTAAAAGCATTCCGAACGCCAGCGTAATGACCTGTTGCAATTAGATCGGCTCCATCTTCAAGAGCTGCCTCTAAAAATAGCTTAAATTTAACTTCTTGGTTGCACATAATGTCTGGATTCGGTGTGCGACCAATTGCGTACTCGTCGAGCATATATTGAACGACTTTTTCACGATAGTCTTTTTCGAAATCGAAAACTTTAAAATCAATGCCAAGTTGAACAGCAACTCTTTTTGCGTCCGCTAAATCTTCTGCCCAAGGACATTTCATTCCAGGTAGATCTTGTGTCCAGTTTTTCATATAAACACCTACAACACTATAACCTTGCTCTTTTAAAAGTGCTGCAGTTAAAGAAGAATCTACGCCACCACTCATTCCAACATATACTTTAATTTTTGAATTATCCATTTTTATGCTCCTATATAAAATCTAAAAAAATTCCAAAAAGTTCACTCATCGAAAGATACCATCCGCGTGAATTTTTTTCCACCAAAGATTACTCCAGTCTGGATCGTTTGAGACTGGTGCCGAAATTATTTCAACCCCAGAACCTTCAAGCGCTTTTTCGAATTCTAATCTTGCCCGTGCTTGGTGGTACTTTGAGGTGGTTAAAACTATTCGTTTATAGCCATTTTGTTTAATGATTTTTGCTGTATATTGTGCGTTTTGACGAGTGTTTTGGGCTTGTTCTTCAAGAATAATCTCATCTTTTAAAATACCTTGTTTTTGCGCTAAATTTGCCATTTGTTGCGCATCGCTCAAAACTTTTGGGTTTGAATTTGCGCCAGAGAAAATCAATTTTCGTGCTTGAACGGCTTTAAAAATTTCGATTGCTTCACGTGCTCGTGAAGACGTGTTCCCACCAGAAATTGCAACAACCGCATCAATTTTTTGCGAGCATCTGCTATTTTTATAGTCTGGGCAAATTTTAGCTAGTTGATTTTTATCGCTAATAACTAGAGTTGTGCTAACAATAAAAACAACAATAATTCCAACAATAATTAAAAACCCAAGCAAAAAATTTTGCCATCTATTTTTTAATCCTTTCGAATTCTGCTCGAACTGTTTTCGAAATGATTTCGGCTGCACGTTTAGTGTTTTCTTCATTCGAAAGCGCACCGAAAGAGATTCGTAAACTACCATCTGCTTCACTTTCTTTAAGCTCCATCGCGGTTAAAGTGTGTGAACGTGTTCCCTTATTGGCAGCACAGGCTGAACCCGTCGCAACCAAAACTCCTTGCATTTCAAGAGCGAAAACCATTCGCTCGGCGTCAATTCCGGGAAATGAAACTGAAACATGGCTTGCGAGTTGTTTTTTTGATGTTTCCCAAGAAAATCATTTCTTCATCTGAGAAATTTTTCACTTAAAAATATTTTTTAAAAAAATCTCTTTTAATTTTTCGAAGTCGCTCATTTTCTTTTTGCGATGTTTTTTTCGGCTAGTTGCATTGCTTTTGCAAAACCAATCACACTTGGAACATTTTCAGTTCCGCTACGCAAGTTTCGTTCTTGGCCACCACCAACAATCTGTGCGTTAAATTGAATTTCGCGATTCGCCCACAAAAGACCGGTTTGCTTTGGACCGTAGATTTTTCCTGCATTTAAAGTTAGCATATCAACACCAAGCCTCGCAACTGAAATATCAATTTGACCAACACCTTGGCTTGCGTCAGAATGAAGATAGATCGGTGTTTTTTCGTCATTCGAAAGTCGGCGCATTCGTTCTTCGTGGATAATTTCCGCAATTTTCGAAATTGGCTGAATTACACCAGTTTCATTATTTGCCAGCATAACCGAAACAATCTTTGTTCTTGGTGAGATTTTTGCGCGCAAATCATCAATGTCAATTACGCTATCCTTTTTTACCTTAATTAATTTTCGAACGCCATATTTTTCGGCTGAATTCAAAACCGCGTGGTGTTCAAACTCACCCACAAGGATTTCATCTCCTGCATCTTTTGAAGCTGCCGAAAATGCCAAATTGATGCTTTCGGTTGCGCCCGCAGTGATTACGATTTCGTCACTTTTTGTGCCAATATTTTTTTCGCAATTTCATGTTTTGCATCTTCATAATCTCTTCGAACTTCAAGCGCCTGAACATAAGGTGCACTCGGATTATAAAATTTTTCGCTAAAATACGGCATCATCGCCGCTAAGACTTTTTCACTCACAGGTGTTGTGGCTGCGTGGTCAAGATAAATAATTTCTTCGTTCATCTTTAATAGTATAACACATTTTTTTAAAAAAAGCTAACAAAAATTATTCTCTATTTTTTTGCTATTTTTTTCAGAAATTTTTTTAATGGATTCTTTGATTTTTAAAATTTCCCCAATTTCATTTTTCGAAAGGTTTTTGCCATTTTTTTAATTCGGTGATTAAATATTTTTGATTTTTAACATTTCTCTGTGGTAGCTTTTTGTTCTTTATACCAATCTAAAAATTTTTTTGAAAGATTTTTCTGGTTTAAAAAAACAAAACCTTCATATCCATACTCAATACAGCTAAAACTTAGCCTATCGCCAACCTTAGTTTTTTTCCGTCATTATCTTTTTTTGCGCTCTTTTAATAATTCTAAAAAAATCCAAAAATCGCAAAATCCGGATATTCAAGAGCTTCACCATACAGCCGATTTTTTTCGTCTTCGTTTCCTTTTCCAGGATAATTTTTTTGTGCTTGTTTGAATTTCTCGGCATTTTTTTAGGGTTTCGAAACAGAAAAAAATGTCAGTTCTAACTTTAGTTTTTAGATTTATTTTTCTTTCAAAGCTATAATCATATTTTTTTCGAAAAGAATAATTTAAAAATTGCGATCCAAATTTTTGTCACTAATTTTTTTGGGTAAAAAAACTCAACCATAAATGCTTTCTTCGATTGGTTAAAAAAAGGCTAAAAAGAATAAAATCTAATTTGAAATTTTTTTCATATTTTTTTCGAGCTCCAACTTATAAAATATTCTATAAAAAGTTTACAATGATTACATTGCAATCATGAATTTTTATTATACAAAGAAACCAAAAGAAATTCAATTTTTTAAAATAAAATCCAAAAAAATGTTCATAATTTTTCTTGACTTAAAAAGCAAAAATGTAGTAGAATATTAAACACTAAGCTTAAATTTATAAGTTACGGAAACAACTCTAAGCTTTGAACTTTTTTTAGAAAGAGGTGAAAAAAATGGGTATTTTTCTCTATTAATGAGGAGACCGTTGAATGTCCGCGCTGTAAAGGAAGTGGTCAGATTACAATAAACGGTTTTTATGTGTATCCATAGTCGGCATACATGTGATAATTGCAATGGATCTGGGAAGATTAAAAAAATGTAAACGTTAAACATACCTAATTTACACCTAAAGACAAGGAGCCGTTTACCACGGCTCTTTTAATTTTCGAAAAAAATATGTTAAAAATAGTAAAAATCGCTTTAGAAATTATAAACTTATAAAAAGAAAGGAAATATGCTAAAATTTATTTTTTTAAATTTGCTAAAAAAAATATTGGCTAAGTTTAAGTTTGATGCTTATTTTTTTACGGTATTCTCTGCTAAAATCAACCTTGAACTCCCTCAATACACTTCAAAAATTATCACTCAGGGCGTTGCTATGAAAAATATGGAAGCAATTTATTCGAACGGTTTTCATATGATTGGACTTTCTCTTTTGAGCGGTGTTTTGATGCTGGCCGGAATTTTTTTCGCAAGTCGTTCGGCTGGAGCGACGGCGCGTGATATTCGTCATGAAACTTTTTAAGAAAAATTGAAGATTTTTTTCAATGAGCGAATTCGGCAAGTTCTCTGTTGCAAGCTTAACAACGCGAATCACTAACGATGCACGCCAATTCCAACAAACCTTCACAATGATTATGCGAATGGGTATTTATGCGCCAATTATTGGTGCTGGTGCGATAATTAACACTTTGGCGATTTCTGGTTCAATGAGCTGGATTATGGCAATTACGGTTTTTTCAATTATTGTTTTAACTACAATTATTGGTGTTTTTGCTGTGCCAAAATTGAAGATTTTTCAAACAAAACTTGATAAATTAAATATGCAAACTCGCCAAACAATCACTGGCTTAAGGGTGATTCGAGCTTATCGAAAAGAAAAGGTTGAAGAAGAAAAATTCGGCGAAATTAATACCGAGATGTTGAAAATGAATGTCTTTTTCGAAAGGATTTTTGGTTTAATTTCTCCATATATGACAATGGTTTCTGGCCTTGGTTTGGTTGCAATTGCTTGGATTGGTTCATATTTTGTAAAATCTGGTGAAATTTCAATTGGTGATGTAACTTCCCTTACTCAATATCTTGCTCAAGTTACTTTTGCTTTTGTGATGCTTTCGATGATTTTCATGTCAGTCCCGCGGATGAATGTTGCAATCAAGCGCTTGAGCGAAGTTCTTGATGAAGAAATTTCAGTGAAAGATAAAACTAAACCGCAAAAACTACCAAAAACTTTCGATTTAACTTTCGAAAATGTTAGTTTTGCCTATCCAGATTCTGAAGAAGCCGTTCTCGAAAATATCGACTTTTCAGTAAAACAAGGTGAAACTATTGCTGTAATTGGCGGAACTGGTTCAGGAAAATCTACAATTGCAAAATTAATTCCACGATTTTATGATGTTTCGAAAGGAAAAATTAAACTAGGCGGAGTGGATATTCGTAATTTAAAACAAAGCGAATTACACAATTTAATCGGCTATGTTCCACAAAAAAAGCAAACCTTTTTTTCTGGGAATATTCGTGAAAATATTAATTATGGTTCTTCGAAAAACTTGAGTGATGAAGAAATTATTGAAGCTTTAAAAATTGCTCAAGCTTGGGATTTTGTGCAGAAATTACCCGAAGATTTAAGCGAGAAAGTTTCGCAAGGTGGTAAAAATTTCTCTGGTGGTCAAAAACAACGACTTTCAATTGCTCGGGCAATCGCCTCAAAAGCTCCAATTTTAATTTTCGACGATAGCTTCTCGGCGCTTGACTATAAAACTGACGCCAAACTTCGTGCTGAACTTGCCGTGAAAACTAAATCACAAACTAAGTTTATCGTGGCGCAACGTGTGACTTCAATTATGCAAGCCGATAAAATTATTGTTTTAGACGGTGGAAAGATTGTTGGAATTGGCACGCACGGCGAACTTCTTAAAAATAATGAAATTTACCGCGAAATTGCATCTTCGCAGCTTTCTGATGAAGAAATTGAAATGCAAATTAAGGATTTTGAAAAGCAAAAAACTATTTCGAAAACTCAAAAAAATACTAAAAAAAGCAGTTTCGGTTTCGAAAAAGATAGCCAAGAAAAGCTTAAAAAAGGTAATTTCGAAAAAATCTAAGAAAGGAGAAAAATAATGGCGAAAAATCAAAAAAACAAACTTTCGCTAAAAACAATTTGGCGACTCTTGCTATATTTTTGCGCCGTTTAAATTCCTGATTGTGTTTTTTTGCGATTATGGTAATTTTGAGCTCGGTTTCAGCAATTGTTGGGCCACAAATTGTGGGTGAGATGATTAATTTAATTACTAAAAATTTTGAAATTCAATCTGGCGTAGTTAGATTTAACCCTTATTTTTCGAAAATTACCGAACTTGGCTTTATTTTGATTGCTATCTATGTTGGATCAGGAGTTTTTGGTTATGTGCAAAACTGGATTATGGGGCAGATGGTACAAAAAATTGTTTTTAAATTACGCGATGATTCTTCGAAAAAGATTGCACGATTACCGCTTTCGTATTTTGATAAGCATAAAACTGGTGATATAGTCTCAATTATCACGAACGACATCGAGACGCTCAGCAACAGTTTGAGCGAGAGCTTAAATCAGCTTTCGTATTCAATAATTACGATTGTTGGTGTAACTATTATGATGATTTCAATTAGCTGGCAAATGAGTTTGATTGCTCTTACGACTGGAATAATTTCGGTTGGAATTATTATGATTATTTCGAAGTTTAGTCAAGTCTATTTTTACGGATTTGCAAAAATTTACATCGAGTTTAACTGCTCATACTGAGGAAATGCTTTCTTCGCACGAAGTTATTAAGGTTTATAATGGCGAAAAATCATCGGTTGAAGATTTTGAAAAAATCAATAATAAAATGTATATTTCATCTTGGAAATCTCAGTTTTTTGGTGGACTTCTCTACCCGATTATGGGTTTCATTAATAATCTTTCAACTTTAACTGTTGTGGTTGTTGGCGGAGTTCGTGCATTAAGTGGCCAGATGACAATTGGTGAGATTACTGCTTTTATGCAATATATGAGTCGATTTACGCAACCAATTTCGAATATCGCGAATTCAATGACAAGTGTTCAAACAACAGTTGCAGCCTGCGAGCGAATTTTTGGCTTTCTTGACGCTGAAGAAGAGACTTTTGTTGAAATTTCAAAAACTTTGCCAAAAGAAATTAAAGGCTCTGTGGAATTTTCGAAAGTTAATTTTTCATATTCAAAAAATAAGCCAATTATTACGAATTTCAGCACAAAAATTGCACCACGCTCAAATGTGGCGATTGTTGGCCCAACTGGAGCTGGAAAAACTACACTCGTGAATCTATTGATGCGATTTTATGATATTGATAGTGGAAAAATCACAATCGACGGAATTGATACTTCGAAAATGTCGCGTCATGATGTTCGTTCCCTTTTTTTGGAATGGTTCTTCAAGATACGTGGCTGTTTAATGGCACGATTGCTGAAAACTTGGCTTATGGAAAACCTGATGCCACTCGTGAAGAAATTATTGAAGCCGCAAAAGCCGCTCATGCCGACCATTTTATTCGAACCTTGCCAAAAGGTTATGATACGGTAATTTCTGAAGATGTCGATAATGTCTCGGCTGGCGAAAAACAGCTTCTCACAATTGCGCGGGCGATTTTGGCAGATTCACCAATGTTGATTCTTGATGAGGCAACCAGCTCTGTTGACACGCGAACGGAGGCCGCCATTCAATCTGCAATGGATAATTTAACGCATGGCCGTACAAGCTTTGTGATTGCACACCGCCTTTCAACGATTAGAAATGCCGGTTTAATTCTAGTGCTGGAACACGGAAACATTGTTGAGCAAGGCTCTCATAAAGAGTTACTTTCGAAAAATGGAACCTATGCGAAACTTTACAATTCACAATTTGCTGAATAAAATTCGAAAAAGAAAAAAGCCCGATTATTTCGGGCTTATTTTTTAGTTGGCTACACTCGTGAGAATTTCGCGAGTAACGCAGGATAATTATACATTTGAGCACTATTATTGCGCTCAGTGTATCGTTCTGAGTAAATCGTATTCAAGAAATGAAACGCGTTCGCCAATTCGTAGTAACGACTTGAAGGCCATTCTTTTTCAATTTTCTTGAAGAAGTCGCGTCCTTTAGCTACAGGAAGCTTATGAAACTTCGCATAAGCTAGCCAAAAGATCAGCTCTTTAATGTCATTTTTCTGATAGGCTTTTTCAAGCTTTTCTAAAACTTTAAACAGAGGTGTCTTTGGTGTCGCTTCTGCTTCAATACGAATTTCAGCAAGTTTTTCTTGGTTTTGGGTTTGAACCCAATTTATGATTTCGGCCATTGTTTTGGCCTCCTTTTCTAAAAAATATTTGCAAAAAGCCAACTTTATAAATTACGAGCTAAAAGCTCAATTTTGAAAGTAAGCTTTTAACTTGTTATTATTCTATCATAAAAAAAGCTTTTTTTGTCAATACTTAGTAGAATTTTTTTCAAAAAAACTCTTCACTTTTTCGAAATTTTTTTATGTTAAAATAGTTTCATACGGGCATAGCTCAGTTGGTAGAGCACAGGTCTCCAAAAACCTGGTGTCGGGAGTTCGAGTCTCTCTGCCCGTGCCAAAATTATTCCATTATGAATTATATACACCAAAATTGGTGTTTTTTTAGTTTGTGGCATTAAAAGCAAACTTTATTTTATAGATTTTATTTTTTTAGTTTTTGCCAAATTAATTTCACTACTGTTCTAATATTTAGAATTTTTACAAAAAAATAAAATTTCAAAAATTTAAGAATAATTCTCGCCAACCTTCTTTAAAAAAATGCTATAATATACTTATGGCTATTGTTGATAAAGAGTTTGGTGAAATTAAAATTCGAAAAAACAAACTCGCTCGCTCTGTAAAACTTTCTGTCGGTGTTGATGGAAGTTTACGCGCGTCTATTCCCTATTATTCGCCGGAGTTCTCTGTTCGGCGTTTAATTAATCATAATCGCACACAAATTCACAAAATGCTTGCTTTGCATAATGCTAAAAATCTTTATAAAAATGGTGATTTAATTGGTAAAACGCACACACTTTTTTTTCGAAAATTTTTGGGTGAAGAAATTAAAATTTCAAATGAAGGAAATCAGATTTTAGTGCAAATACCACAAGATTTATCTTCCGAAAATCCACTCGTCCAATTAGAAATCCGCAAAACTGTATCAAAAATTCTTCGAAAGCAAGCTAAGGCGTATTTACCCCGCCGAATTGATTTTTTGGCAGAAAAGTATGGTTTTAGCTTTGAGAAATTGCGTTTTTCACACACTGGTACACGGTGGGGTTCAAGCTCTTCTAGTGGAACAATTTCTTTAAATATTGCATTGATGAATTTGCCACATCATTTGATTGACTATGTGATTATTCATGAACTTTGCCATACACGGCAAATGAACCATTCGTCTAAATTTTGGCAAGAAGTTGAAAAATATTGCCCAGATTATAAGAAATGTGTTCAAGAAATAAAACAGTTTTCGCCAAGCATTTAGTTTAGGGCGGATAATTGGTTAAACCGCTTGCGCTTTTCTCTTAAATTTGCTAAAATAGAAATGTAAATTCTAATCGTAAAGGCAAAAAAATGAAAATTCTAATGCTCGGATGGGAGCTTCCTCCCCATAACAGCGGTGGTTTAGGTGTAGCTTGTTTTTATATGGCCAAGGCGCTTGCAAAAAGTGGCGCGAGTATTGAATTTGTCGTTCCGTATAAAGATAAACATACCGAAATTGATTTCATGAGAGTACTGAATGCTACGAATTTCTCTGAAATTCATAAATTTGGTGCTGGAGCCTATGATTCTTCGTATTGGATACGTTCAAGTCATAACGCTAGTAATTTTCTACCAGATATTCGTTCAATTCAGAGAGAATATTGTGAATTTATTCGTGAATATTTAAGTAATCCAGAAAATAAACCAGATGTTATTCATGCGCATGATTGGTTAACTGTGGAAGCTGGAATTCTTGCTAAAAAACTTACTGGTGCGCCGTTGATTACTCATATTCATGCTACCGAATTTGATCGTTCTGGTGGAATTTCTGGCAATCAAGAAATCCATGATATTGAATATGCTGGAATTTGCGCATCCGACAGGGTTTTTGCAGTTTCGAAAAATACTCGAAATGTAATTATTAAGAAATATAAAATTAAGCCCGAAAAGGTTGAAGTGATTTATAATGCAATCGAAACTTCAGCTCTTGCTAATCTGCAAGATTACGATAATCGAACTTACCGCTATCTTGAATATCTAAAATCACAGGGATATACTGTGATAATGACTCTAACTCGCTTTACTGTTCAGAAGGGTTTAACTTTTTTGATGCAAGCGGTTGCCGAGGCTATTTCGAAAAATCCAAAAATTGCCCTACTTCTTGTTGGGGATGGCGAACAGCGCAATGAACTTATTAAAATGGCGAGTGATTTTGGGATTTCAAACAAGATTTTCTTCACGGGATTTTTGCGGGGCGATAAATGGCGTGATGCTTACGGTGTGGCTGATGTTTTTTTGTGATGAGCTCAGTAAATGAGCCTTTTGGTCTAACAGCTTTAGAGGCGGCTCATTTTAATAATGCATTAATAATTTCGGAGCAATCTGGCGTAGGTGAGGTTCTTCAGAATATTTTACGTTATGATTTTTGGGATACGAAAAAACTGGCAAACCAAATTTATGAGGTCTCAACCAATAAGAATCTTTTACAGAGCTTAAAAAAATGGAGTTCGAAATGAGTATGGTCGGATATCTTGGAGTGATATTGCCGAGCAAATTATGGAAGAATTCGTACATTTAACAGAGGTTAATAATGGTCAATAAATCAATTGTTCTCTACCTTCATGTCCACCAGCCCTGGCGTATTCGTGATGATCAAACACTTTTTGATGTTGGTGCAAATAAAAATTATTTTAGCGAAGAAAAAGGCCTAAAGCGGCAAAGTAATGGCGAGATTTTTCAAAAAGTTGCTGAAAAATCTTACATACCAATGAATAATCTGCTTGAAAAACTATTAAAAACTCACCCGGAATTTAAATTTTCTTTTTTCGATTACGGGAACTTTTATTGATCAAGCGCAAGAATTTGCTCCAGAAGTTCTCGAAAGCTTTAAGCGTCTTGTTCAAACTGGGCGAGTAGAAATTGTTGCCGAGACATATTATCACAGCCTCGCCTTCTTTTTTGATCGTGAAGAATTTGAAGCTCAAGTTCGTGCGCACCAGGCAAAAATTCGTGAAGTTTTTAATGTCGAAACTACCGCTTTTCGAAATACCGAGCTTTCATATAATAATGAACTTGCTAAATGGGCGGACGATTTTGGTTTTAAAGCAATTTTGGCCGAGGGATGGGATCCAATTCTTCAATGGCGCACACCAAATCATATTTATAAGCCAGAAGGTACTAAAAATATTCGCCTACTTCTTAAAAACTACAAGCTTTCTGACGATCTTGCTTTTCGTTTTTCGAATCGAAATTGGCAAGAATATCCGCTTACAACTCAAAAATATATCAGTTGGTTAGAATCCTCAAGCTATCATGGTGATGTGATAAATCTTTTTATGGATTATGAAACATTTGGTGAGCATCAGTGGGCAGAATCTGGAATATTTGATTTTTTCGAAAGCTTAGTTTCGTATTGGCTAAAAAAACCAGAGCATGGATTCAAAACTGTTACTGAGGCAGCTCAAAGCGAACCCGTTGCAGAAATTTCTATGCCAAATACAGTAACTTGGGCAGATACCGAACGCGACTTGACTGCTTGGCTAGGTAATTCAATGCAACAAGAAGCAATGAAGTACCTCTATGCTTTAAAATCGCGGGTTTATAATTCACAAAATGGAAATTTGGTTGAAGATTGGCGGCGATTAACTACAAGTGACCACCCTTATTATATGTGCACGAAATATTTCAATGATGGCGACGTCCATGCGTATTTTTCACCATATAAATCTCCTTATGATGCATTTTTATACTTTATGGATACATTGCGAGATATGGAATTTCGGCTAAAAGATATTCCTCCACTTAAGCAGAAAAATATTCGAAAAACGCAAAAAAATCTTCAAAAATCACTTTTTAAAACTCCAAAAAATACAAAACGCAAGAAGATTTTTTTGCGCGAATGTTCCATAGAAACTTAATGTTTACAAAACTAAAGCGAGGTTAGAATGGCAAAAACAGCAATTTTAAGCAATGGTAATTTAAACGTCGGGTTGAATGAATTTGGTCTGGTGAGTGATTTTTATTTTCCAGATAATGGCTATGAAAATCATACACTTGGCCGAGACCTTTTTCATCGCGTCGGAATTAAAATTGGCAATAATTTTTCTTGGCTTCATTCTGGTGAGTGGATATTCTCGGTTGAATATTTTGAAAAATGCTTTAATCTCAAAAAAACTGAAGCTATTAATCAAGAACTTCAAATTAAAAATAATTTTTTTACTGATTTTTGTAGCGAGTGATTTTTGATGTTTTTGAGCGAAAAAAATCCAAGTTCAAAATCTTGCAAATTATCCGCGTGAAGTTCAACTTTTTTTCTGCATCAAAATTTTGCAATTAACAGTAGTTTCCACTTGGCCGATACCGTTCAATTCTTGCCTTTCGAAAATAATGAAAAGGCAATTTTACACTATCGCGGAAAACGTGCTTTCATTATTTCTGCTCAAAGAGTTTTTGAAAAACCTCTTCAGAATATTTTTGAAGATTTTGACCAGCATACTGTTGGCTTGTTTGGAATTGAGAATAAGCTTGGTTCTTGGGTGGATGCGGAAGATGGCATTCTTTCGGGCTCAAATGTTGAGCATGGACAGACTGATTCGGTTGTTGGGTTTGATTTTTTTCTCTTGGCGTTTTTGAGAATGCAGATTTTCAATACTCAATTTCTTGTGCCGATGGTCACGAGCTTGCTCGTACAAATCTTCAAAAGGTTAGAAATAATGGCTTTTCGAAAGCTTTAAATGATACTAAAAAATATTGGCAAAAATGGCTCTCGCCTGCTTTACGAGTTTCGAAAAAACTTGATTCAAAATATCAAAAAAGTTTTATTCAAAGTTTAATGCTAGTTAAATCTCATCTTGCGAAAACTGGCGCACCGATTGCTAGTAATGATAGTGAAATGTTGAATTATGCGCGAGACGATTATTCTTATTGTTGGCCTCGCGATGCTCTTTTTCGCAATTTGGCCATTAATTCGTATTGGCTATCGTGATGAACCTCAAAAGTTTTTTGAATTTTGCAAAAGATCGTTAACTTCGGGAGGATTTATGATGCATAAATATTTACCGAACGGTGAACTTGGTCCGAGCTGGCACCCATATTCACAAGGTGGCGATACTCGAAATTTACCTATTCAAATTGATGAAACCGCAGGAATCCTTTTTCTTGTTTGCTCAATATTATAAAAAAATTTCGTGAAAACTCAATTTTGAATGAATTTTTATGATGACCTAGTGAAGCCAACTGCTAATTTTTTTAGTGGATTTTTTTGCGGCGATAATGGTTTACCAAAAACCAAATTATGAGCTTTTGGGAAATGGATTTTTCTTTCAACAACTTATTCGACTTCGGTTGTTTTTGCAGCATTATATTCTGCTTCAAAATTAGCTCAAGCTGAGAATCGCGTGCATGATGCAAAAAAATGGCGCGAGCAAGCTTTTAAAAAAATTCGTTCTACCGCACAAAATGAGCTTTTTTTAATGAAGAAAGCAATTATTTTTTTATCGTGGAATTTGGGCTGATGGCAATAAAGATCCAAAAATTGATTCGTCAAGTTTTTTTACGGTGCATTTATGTTTAACCTTTTTTTGAATTTAAAGGTGAAAAATTACAGACTGCTTTTAAAACTCTTGAAAATCGTTTTAAAGCTAATGATAATATTGGGCTTCCAAGATTTGAAAACGATATTTATTATAGATTTAGTGATGACTACGAAGCAAATATTTGGCCAATAACAACACTTTGGCGTGCGGAATTCTATATTGCTCTTGGTGAAATTTCGAAAGCGGAGAAAATTATTGAATGGGTGCTAAAGCGGCAAACTTCAACAGGAATTTTACCTGAACAAATTAATCCACACGATTTAAAAACATCTTTCAGTTGCACCGCTGACTTGGTCCCCAGGCAGAGTATGTTTCAGCTTTATTGGATTTGGTCGCTTTTTGAAGAAGAATAAAAAAAGACCCATAATTATTAGTATTAAGGGCCTCAAAAAAACTGGCGATAAATTTATAAATGTCTAATTAACTCCTTAAAACTACTTAATTTTTGTTAAAGGTTGTTTTCTAAAAATAATCTGTCTATAATAAAAAAATAAGATAATCTACAATAAAAAAATAAGCTCTCGGTAAAAAAAGCTTATTTTTTTATTGTTTTTCTAAAGTTCAGATTACCAAACTTTTTAGTAATAGTTCACCGCCGAGTCGTTGTTTCTTGGCTTCGAAGCCATTCATAACACCTTTTGATGTTGAAAGTAGTACCATTCCACGACCACTTTTAATGCGTGGAATTTCTTCTACGCCAACATACATTCGGCGACCTGGTTTACTCATTCGAGTAAGTTCGTTAAAACGCGCAGCTTCACCATCTTTGGCAATTTTTACTACCAAAATATCACGTGGTTTTGCTGATTCGATCTTAACAGATTCAATATAATTAGCTTTTTGCAAGCTCTTTCGCTACAACTTCTTTCAATTTACTTGAAGGAACACGAATTTCATTCTTGCCAACCAATGCCGCATTTCGAATGCGAGTTAGAAGGTCGGCGATTGGGTCAGTTGATTGTAATGACATAGTCTCTCCTTCCTTCTACCAACTACTTTTTGTTACGCCTGGGATTTCACCCTTTGAGGCTTTAACGCGGAAAGTGATTCGGCTCATACCAAACCGTCGCATATAACCGCGTGGTCGACCATCAAAGTTATCGCGGTTCTTAAGTCGTGTAGGACTTGAATTGCGTGGAAGCTTTTGAAGACCTTCTTGGTCGCCAGCGGCTTTCAATTCGGCGCGTTTTTGCAGCATATTTTTTTCAATCATTTTTTTGCGTTTCAAGTCTTTTGCAATCATTGATTTCTTAGCCATTTACGCTTTTCCTTTCTTCTCAAACGGAATTCCGAATTTTTCAAGCAATGCTCGACTGTGAGCTTCACCTTCGTTTTTAATAACGAAAGTTACCTGCAAACCGTGAAGAATTTGAGTTTCTTCAAAAGTTAGCTCTGGGAAAACAGATTGTTCTAAAATTCCCAAATTGTAATTTCCACCTTTATCGAAACCTTTTTGCTCCAACACCATGGAAGTCACGCACGCGAGGCAAAGCTACATTTACAAGACGATCAAGAAATTCATACATTCGATCACCGCGCAAAGTTACACTATGGCCAATTGGGGCACCCATCCCACCACGAATTTTAAAGGTCGCAATTGATTTTTTAGGTAAACGTTCTACTGGAACTTGACCAGTGATTTTTGTAATTGTATTTTTTACAACTTCTTGAAAACGCTTGTCTTCCTTTTTCTTACCTGTTCCTACGCTAACAACGATTTTTTCAAGCTTTGGAACTTGGTGGATATTTGTTAGCTCTAGTTCGCTTTGGAGTTCTTTAGCAATTTTATCTTTGTAAAGAGTTTTCAAGCGAGGAACATAAACAGTAGTTTTAGCCATTATTTATCTCCTTTTTTGCTTGATTTAGCGCTTTTAGCTTCTACTTTTTTAACTTTATGAACTGGAGTTGGAACATGAATGTCTTTTACTCCACCGCGCGGATTGAATTGATTTGGTTTGATGTGGCGATGTTTTTTACCAACACCCTCAACCAAAACAGCATTTTTCTTTGGTAAAACTTTTACAACTTCACCAGTAACGCCTTTATCTTTTCCGCTGATAATTACAACATTATCACCCTTAACAATTCCATTTAACGCCATATTAGAGCACCTCCGGAGCTAAGCTGATAATTTTACTATATCCCAAATCGCGAAGTTCGCGTGGCACAGGACCAAATACACGAGTCGCTTTTGGTGTTTTGTCGTCAGCGATAATTACGGCCGCGTTATCATCGAAACAAATAGTCGAGCCATCTTTTCGACGAATTTGGTCGCGAGTTCGCACAACAACAGCCTTTACAACTGATTTTTTCTTAATATTGCCAGTTGGGTTGGCGTCTTTAACAGTAGCAACAATAATATCACCAACTCGTGCATATCGGCGTTTTGAACCACCTAGTACACGAATACAAAGGATCTCTTTTGCACCACTGTTATCTGTTACTTTAAGTCGGCTTTCTTGCTGAATCATTATGCCTCCTCTTTCAATTCTACTGAACCTCGAGCTTTCTCAACGATTTCAACTAAAGCAAAGCTCTTAGTTTTCGAAATTGGTCGAACTTCCTTGATGATAACTTTGTCACCTTCACCAGCTTCATTGTTTTCATCATGAGCAGTATATTTTCGAGTTACAGTATATTGCTTGCCGTAAATTGGGTGTGTTTCACGGCTATGAACTGTTACGGTGATAGTTTTGTCGGCTTTAGCGCTCGAAACAACACCTGTCAATGTAGTCGCCATATTAGATTTCACCTTTCTTTACGAATTTAACTTTTACTGGAAGTTTGTGGCCAGCAAGTCGCATAGCTTCGCGTGCAACTTCTTCTGAAACGCCGTTCATTTCGAACATAACTGTTCCAGCTTTAACTTTAGCCACAAAGAATTCTGGGTTTCCCTTACCACTACCCATTTTCACATCTTGTGGTTTTCGAGTAACTGGTGTGTGAGGGAAGATTCGAATCCAAACTTGACCACCACGTTTAATGTAACGAGTCATCGCTGTTCGGGCTGATTCGATTTGTCGCGAGTTGATTCGCTCGTTCTCAAGGCTAACCAATCCATAGTCACCGAAGGCAACAGTGTTTCCACGAGTTGCTCGGCCTGGGTTTTTACCTTTTCGAACTTTTCGGTGAGCGGTTTTCTTTGGTAACAAAATAGCCATTACTTATCGTTCCTTTCACCTTTATTAATCCAAACTTTTACGCCGATAATACCAGCAGGAGTTTGCGAACGTGCTCCGTGATAGTTGATGTCTGCACGAATTGTATGAAGAGGAACAGATCCTTCAGAGAATTTCTCACGGCGGCTCATCTCAGCTCCATTCAATCGTCCAGCAACCTCGATACGAACACCTTTCGCACCGGCTTGCATTGTATTTTGTAATGCCATTTTAACGGCTCGGCGGAAGTTAATTCGTCGCTCAATTGTCTAGCAATATTTTCAGCAACCAATTTAGCTGAAAGCTCTGGTCGGCGAACTTCTTCAATATTGATTCGAACTGGTAAACTCACCATTTTTTCAAGTTGAGTTTTAAGTTCTTGAACACCAGCTCCACCACGGCCAATTACAACGCCAGCTTTTGCTGTATGAATTGAAACAGTGATAAGGTTTTCTGTTCGTTCAATTTCGATTCGGTCGATTGTTGGTCGACTTTCGAATCGTTTTTCGATAGTTTTTCGAATTTTGTCGTCTTCAATTAAGAATTTCGCAAAATCTTTTTTCTGGGCAAACCATCGTGAATCCCAGTTTTTTTATGAGCTTGCAAACGGAAGCTAATCGGATTAACTTTTTGACCCATTATTTGCTCTCTTTCTCTGCTTTCGCAGTAGTTTTCTTAACTTCAGCTTTTTTAGCTGGAGCTTTCTTCTCTTTAACAACGCCAGAAACTTCGACCAAAATATTTGAAGTTTTCTTCTGGAAAGGAAGCGCCATTCCTCGCATATGAGGTTTAAATCGCTTCAATCGTGATCCAGCAGTAACCGACAAAGTTGTGATTACAAGAGTTTTTTTGGATCAGCGTTATCGTTATTTTTTTAGCATTAGCTGCAGCTGATTGGATAGCTTTTTTAACAGCTAAAGCGCTTCGGCGTGGAGTGTGATCAAGAATTACTAACGCATCAGCAACAGTTCGACCACGAACAAGACTTGCCACGATTGAAACTTTTCGTGGAGTCTGACCAATACCTTTAATGTAGGCACGAGTTGTTACATTAGCCATTATTTCTTATCCTTTCCGCCGTGTTTTCGGAATTTACGTGTTGGCGCAAATTCACCAAGTTTGTGTCCAACCATATTCTCTGAAATATATACAGGAATATGTAAACGACCATTGTGAACAGCGATAGTTCGACCAACCATTTCTGGTGTAATTGTGCTTGAGCGAGCCCAAGTTTTAATCACTGTTCGGTCATCTGCTCCAAGAGCCGCTACTTTTTTAGCAAGCTTGAAGTCGATAAACGGACCTTTTTTCAATGAACGACTCATTTATTTTCTCCTCTTAGCTTCGTGACGACTCTTCACGATAAATTTATTAGTACTCTTGCGTCGGCGAGTTTTGTAGCCGAGAGTTGGTTGACCCCAAGGTGTGCGTGGAGTTGAGCGACCAATTCCGTGTCGTCCACCGTCACCACCACCGTGTGGGTGATCTACAGCATTCATAACAACACCACGAACTGTTGGGCGAATACCTTTACGGCGATTTCGACCAGCAGAACCAATTTTTACGTTCTGATGCTGAATATTTCCAACTGTTCCGAGCGTAGCTTCAGCTTCCAATCGGAATTTTCGAACTTCACCTGAAGGCAATTTAACTTGTGCGTAATCACCTTCTTTAGCCATCAACTGAGCTTTAGCACCAGCCGATCGCACCATTTGCGCACCTTTTCCTGGTGTGATTTCGATCGCATAGATCAATGAACCAACAGGAATTTCTGAAAGTGGCATTCGGTTTGAAGCTTCAATTTCAATATCTTTTTTACCAGTTTGGAAAACTTTACCTTGGAACATTGAAGTGTCAGCCAAAACGTAGTAGAATTTACCATTTTGATCTTGAACTCGAGCGATTCGTGCACTTCGGTTTTGGATCATATTCGATTTCTCGAACTGTTAAAGTCAAACCTGTTGGCAATTTGTGAGTTAAGATTCGGTAATGTCGCTTAACACCACCACCTCGGTGTCGAACTGTAATTCGACCAGAGTTGTTACGTCCAGCGTTTTGCTTTTTCGCTTTAAGAAGACTTTTTAGCGGTTTTCGAGTTGTAATTTCACTATAGTCTTCAGTCGTCATACCGCGTCGAGCAGGAGTTGTAGGGTTATATTTTTTAATAGCCATTACTTCTTCTCCTCAGCAGTTTCAGCTTCAGTACCTTCGAAGATTGCAATCTTGTCGCCTTCTTTTACAGTCACGTAAGCTTTCTTAATATCTTTTTTTGAGTTGTTGAACCTGTAACATATCGTTTTGGATTTCGAGATTTGTTGATTCGTTTAGTTTTACCAGCTTGAACAACAGTTCGAACACTAGTTACAGTTACCTCAAACTCTTTTTCAATCGCTTCTTTGATTTGATTTTTATTCAAAGTTAGCGGTACATTAAATACGTAAACATTTTTTGTTGTAGAAAGAGCATAAGCTTTCTCGGTTGCTCGTGGAGTGATAGGTTTGATCGCCATTATTTTTCTCCTCCTAACCAATTTTCGATTGTTTCAATTGCTTTTGGCGCAATAACAATGTGATCAGCATTTAAAATGTCGAACACATTTAGATACATTGGTGAAACAAGCAAAGCTTCACTAATATTATTTGTTGCACGAATTAATTCGTCTGTTTTTTCAGCAACGATAAGAACTCGTCGATTCAAGTTATTCTCTTTCAAGAATTTTGCAACTTCAGCAGTTTTACCAGTTGTTTTAATATCTGCAACAAGAACTTTATCAGACTTAACTGTCAAAGCTTGTCGAAGAGCAACTCGTTTTGAAGTTTTTGAAATTTTCTTAGTATAGTTTTCATTACCGCGTGGTCCAAAAACAATACCACCGCCTCGCCAGATTGGGTTTCGAATTGATCCAAATCGTGCGCGACCAGTTCCTTTTTGTCGCCATGGTTTTTTACCACCGCCACGAACTTCGCCGCGTTGTTTTGTTGTGGCACTTGCCAAGCGGTTATTTGCTAGGTAAGAGTCGTAGGCAAGCTTCAAAAGTTCGTGATTTCGAACTTCAACTTCAAAAACGCTTTTTGGAAGAGTTGTTTTTTCAGCCATTATGCTTTACCTCCAATGCTGATCAAGCCTTTCTTTGGCCCAGGCACAGCACCTTTTAATCCGATTAAATTATTTTCTACATCGATGTAAGCAACTGTTAGATTTTTAACAGTAACTTTGTCATGTCCCATTCGACCAGGCATTCTTTTACCTTTGAAGACTTTTTGTGGATACATCGATCCGATTGAACCCACGCGTCGAACGTTTCCGTTACCACCGTGTGAGCTTTTACTTGTGTTAAAGTTGTGTCGCTTAACCGTTCCAGCAAAACCTTTACCTTTGCTTGTTCCAGTTACATCAACAATGTCTCCAAGCTCAAAAGCTTCAACATTGATTTTTGCGCCAACTTTTACATCCGCAGGGATTTCGTCAACGCGGAACTCACGAATATGTTTCGGAGTTACCTCTGCTGGTTTTGTATGTCCAGCCACGGCCTTGCTCAGGTTCTTACCCTCACCAAATGCCACTTGAACTGCATTGTAACCATCTGTTTCGATAGTTTTAACCTGAGTCACAGTTACAGGGCCAGCTTGAACGAGCGTAATTGGTGTAACAACGCCGTCTTCACCGATGATTTGGGTCATACCAATTTTGGTACCGAGAAGTGTTTTCATTTCACTTATGCTCCCAATTATTTTAATATTAGTAAACTTTCCACGATTAAAGCTTGGCGTTCACGCGGTTTCGAAATCGGGTTTTCCCTGTTACGACCCTCGTATAGCCAAGTTTTTATATTTACGTAAATAAAGTTCACTAATCATTTTTATCATAAACATCTCTAAAAAAATCAAGAGTTTTAATCAAAAAAACTATCTCGAAAATCGCATTAAAACTGAAAATGTAGTTTTTGAATTTTTTTAGTTTTCGGAATTCTCTCATTTTTGGCTAAAATTACACTATGAGTTTCTTCCGCCAGCTTTTTTTGCAATTGCAAGCCCTAAACCATAGCCTTCCGTGTGGTTATTACAACTTCGAACTTTATCACATCTATAAAATCGATCAAAAAACTTATTTAACTCATCTTGCGGAATTTCATTCGAAAAAAATTTGAGACAGATAGAACAGCTTGTCGATTTTGCCTAAAAATCTTCACTTCAATCGGCTCTTTCGAAATATTATATTTCAGCGCATTATCAATCAGAATCATAGCAATTTCATCAATTGCCGTTTCGTTATTTTGAACAATAAATTCCTTACCATCTTCAAACTTAATTTTCTTTTCCGCATCTGGAAATTTTGAAATTCTAGCCTTAATAATTTCGTTCAAGTTCACAGCTGAAAGTTGAATTTCTTCATTAATTTTCGAAAGACTGAGCAGCATTTTTATCATCGCGGTTAAGCTTTTTTTGCTTCTTCTAAATTGCTCTCCAGAACTTCACGAAGTTCATCTTTTGAAGCTGTTTTATCTTTTAAAATTATTTCAGTTTCAAGCTGGATCGCTGCAAGTGGCGTTCGAATTTCGTGGCTCGCATTCGAAACAAATTCAGACTGCAATTTATGAGCTTTTTCAAGAGGCTCCAAAGCACGATGCGCCAGCCAAAAACTACCAATACCGCCAGCCAATAAAATTAAAAAAATCTAAAATTAGAATTGATTCAGTAATCTGTTCGCTAGCCCGCTTATTCCTCGCTGTGATGATTTTTTTCACGAAGTTCATCCGTTCCATAGTTATTCTTATCTTTCGAAAAAAACTTGTTTCGATAGGCGGTGTAGAAATTTCCATATTGTTTGTATTGATTGAATAAAAAATTACGATATTAAAAAAATTCCAACAATCGCCAGCAAAATCAAAAAATATAGCATCGAAAGGCTAAAATGAGCGCTTTTTAAAAAAATATCGCCACCGAATTTAAATAATTTTTTTGTTCTTTACTGTCCATCAATTTTTATACCCTATTCCTCGCACGGTTTTAATTAATTTCTTCCCAAAAGGCTTATCAACTTTTTCACGCAAATAACTGATATAAACTTCAATATTATTTGGCAAAATATCTGCATCATAATCCCAGACATGCGCAATAATTTGCTCTTTCGAAACTGGCCGGCTAGCATTTCGCACTAAATACTCAAGAAGCGAAAATTCTTTATTTGTAAGTTCAATCTTTTGATTGTTTCGAAAAACTTCGTGCATGTTTAAATCTAATGATAGATCTGCGATTTTTAAAATAGTTTCAACTTGAGTTTGTGGCCTTCGAAGCAACGCCCGAACGCGCGCTAAAAGCTCATCTAGGGCGAAAGGCTTCGTTAAATAATCATCCGCACCACTGTCTAAACCCTCGGTTTTATCTTTAATTTCACCCAATGCAGTCAAAAGTAAAATTGGCACTTTTTTACCTTCTTCGCGGAGTTTTTTAGTTAAGCCTAAACCGTCATAATCTCCCGGGATCATTCGATCAAGAATCAATAAATCATAATCAATCATTTCCGCCATTACGTAAGCATCCGTCCCATCGTGCGAAATATCTACGGCATATTTTTCGTTTTTCAAAGCTCGCCCAAGTGCACGCGCGATCTTTCGTTCGTCTTCAACAATCAAAATTCTCATATTTTTATTTTATCACGCTTTACTTAAAAAATCCTGAAAATTTATTTTTTCGAAAAAAGAAAAGCCCCAAAATGAGGCTAAGTAAGATAGCAAGCTATCTCATAAGAAATTTGCGACGAGATTTTTTTCTGATTTGATTTTTATAAATTTCTTAAGCTTAAGCTCAAAAAAATCCAACATAATATCCGAAAGGACTTGATGGGTCAACTTCAGAAAAGATATTACATTCATCCAAAAAGATAGTCCCAATTCTTTTTACAATTGTTAGCTTCGTGATAAAAAAAGTTATGTATCCGTCTAGAAAACTATAGTCCATAGAATATTCATAACCGTTAAGAGATGTTGACAATATTCTGTTTCGAACATCACAAACTTCATCATCAAAAGATTCTTCAAAAATTGTAATCAAAACATCATTGCTAATTTTTAAGTATAAGGTGCAACCTCCATGATTTTTGAAAATCTTTTAAATTATACAACTTTTTTTACAACAAAAGTCAAGAGCCGTCCTTTTTGAACAGCTCTTGTTAGTTTTTTAAGCTAATTTAAGCAATTTTCTTTTTCGAAAAAATACTTTTGAGATTCACTTTTGAACCATAAGAAATTGTCCCGAAGCGGAAGATTCGCACAGCTAGCCAAACGGCAAAAATCGCAAAAATGATAAGAAGCGAAATTCCAATAAGGGCTTCTGCTAAGCTCAAAGTTCCCAGCATATTTCGAAGAAGCAAAGAAATTGGTGAAGTTAGCGGGAAGTAGCTTAAGAAGACAGTTAAAGCGCTTGGCTCGCTCGAAAGGAATGAAGGAAGTACGAAAAGCGGCATCATCAGTGGCATAATAATTGCTGCAAAATAATTTGAAGCTTCTTGTGCAGTTGGCATCGCCGAACCAAGCGCAACAATAAATCCTGTCGTCATCATAAATCCAGCAATTAAAATTACGGCAGAAATTGCAATTGTACCAAAATCCCATTTAATAGCCGAGATAATTGGCATCAAATCTGGTAAATTTAAATCTTTTGCAAGCGTTCCAATACTTGAAATTATTATAAGCCCAATGACAATTGGTAGAATTATTGTTAAAATCTGGACGAGCCCTAAAACCATAATTGAAATAATTTTTTTCCCAAAAATTAAAGTTTTTAGCTGAAATGCTGGTTAGAATCATCTCTGTAACGCGGTTTTTCTTTTTTTCTTCAGTTGTACTTGTAAGCATCCGGTTCGAAAGAAAAACAGTAATAAAATAGAATATTGCTAAGAAAATTCCCGGCACAATCATTTCTGGGAATTGGTTATACTTTTTCGCCATTTTTTTGAAAAATGTTTGCTCAGTTTTATAAGTTTCATTAATCAACGCCAACTGATTTTTATTCGTAGCTTGCACGCCAGAATTCTTTAAAATAGTTTTTAAAACTGCTGAATATTTGCCGTTTTCATTGATATTAGTATTTTTTCCATAAATTTCAACCTTTTCACCGGTTAAATCTTTTGGTATAAAATAAAATGCACTAAGTTTTCCATTTTTTACGGATTCGATCGCTTTTTGCTTATCATTAGAAAAAAACTACCCTTTAATTGTAGAACAAGCTCCTTAGAAATTAAGCCACTTTCATCTTGAACCTGGAATGAAAAACTCTCTTTTGCTAATTTTTCTTGATTCTCCTTTGCTTGTGAGCCTGAAATTGCACCAAACATAAACATTGCGCCATAAATTACAGGAATTGCAAAAATCGCAATCCAAAAAGTTGGCTTTTTCAATGCACGGAAGATTTCGAACTTTAAAACTGTTCCTAGATTATACATTTTTTACCTCATTCTCCACTTCATTTTCTTCGCCATAAATATTCAAAAAAATCTCATTTAAAGTTGATTTTTGAACCTTAAAGTTTATAATTTGCAGATTTTTTGAGACCAATTCTTCCAGAATTTCTTGCGAATCGGCTTTTAATGAGAGTTCTGCATAGTTTGCTTCTTTTTTTATAACCTCAAACTTATCGCTCTTTGGCAGATCACCCACAAATTCAAGAATAATTCGTTGTTCGCCAAATTTATTTCGAATTTCATCAACTGTTCCATAAGCTTCCATTTTACCATTTTTTAAAAGTAATGCACGGTTGCAGATTTTTTCAACTTCTTCCATTTGGTGAGTTACCATCATAATTGTGGCGCCACGAGCATTTTCTTCCTCAATAATATCCATAAGAAGTTGGCGATTAACAGGATCGAAACCTTTTGTTGGCTCGTCCAAAATAAGTATTTCGGGTTTACCCATAATGGTAATTCCTAACTGGATTTTTTGCTGCTGGCCGCCCGAAAGCTTATCGATATTTAAGTTCGCCTTATCTTCCAAGCCAACACGCTTCAAATATTTTTTTGAGAACTCTTGAGCTTCTTTTTTCGAAAGACCTTTAAGTCGCCCAAAATATTGCATCACATCAATAACTTTTTCTTTTTTATAAAGACCACGTTCCTCTGGTAAATATCCAATTGCGCCAACTCTTTCGGGGAAAATTCTTCACCATTAATTAAAAGTTCACCCGAATCTGCCTGATAAATTCCTAGCAAAGCTCGAATTGTTGTTGTTTTTTTCCGCTTCCGTTTGATCCTAAAAAAACCAAAAAAATTTCGCCCTTTTTAACATTAAAACTTAGTCCGCGAATAATTTCTTTATTACCAAACGACAGCTTAAAGTTTTTTTATTGAAATTATATCTTTATCCGTCATATATATAGTTTAGCACAAAAAAATCACAGTTTTAAATATTTTTTTATCTAAAAACTAAAACAGCTCGTTTTGAGCTGTTTTAAATACTTCAAGAAGAATTATTTTTTTCTTCTTTTGCAGACTTCTTCAAAGGTGTTGCAACTTTTTTTCAAATTTTTCCGCCAGCTTTTTTCAATAGCTTCAATGGCAGATTTCGAAGCAGCTTGAACTTTTAAATTAACTTTTTCTTTCAATTCACCTCGTGAGATAACCTTAACTTTATGGAAAGGTGTTGAAATGTATCCTTCTTCAAAAAGTCGGAAGTTATCAACTTCACCAGCCAAATCGTTTAAGTGGTCAAGATACACAACTTGAGCTGGTTTTCGCAAAGATTTGAATCCGCGAGCTTTTGGAGTTGCTTGAACAAGTGGATTTTGACCACCTTGGAAAGTTGCACGAAGTTTCTTTCCTGTTCGAGCTCCTTGACCTTTAGTACCACGACCAGCAGTCTTACCACGACCAGCTGAGATACCACGACCAACACGAATTTTTATCTTTATTTGCAGAAACTTGGAGTTCATTGTATTTCATTACTTAGTCTCCTTTTTAGTTTTTGGTGTGTTTAACCATTGTTCTTTAGGAACGAGGCTGTTTAAAGCATCTATAGTTGCGTAAGCAATATTAACTTTATTTGTTGAACCAAGTGATTTCGAAAGCATGTTTCGAATGCCAGTTACACCAATAATTTGTCGAACCACACCACCAGCGATAATACCAGTACCAGGAGCTGCAGGTTTTTAAAAGAACGTGAGCACCAGTTACTTTTTTTCTCAGCTTCGTGTGGAATTGTGTCGCCTTCAAGTGCGATTTCAATCATGTTTTTTTCTTTGCAACATTTGTTGCTTTAGCAATAGCTGCAGTCACGTCTTGACCTTTAGCTACACCAACACCAACTTTGTTTTTGCGGTCGCCCACAACAACAAGAGCTTTAAAGCGGAAGCGTCGTCCACCTTTAACAACACGAGAAACACGATCAATGTTAATTACTAATTCTTCGAATTGTTTTTCTTCGCGTTCTTGGCGTCGATTATTATTTCGGCGGTCATTTTTTCGACCATTTCGACCGTTGTTTCGGTCGTTATTTCGGCGTGGAGCCTGAGTTTTTTTGAGCTTCAGCCATATTTAGAACTCCAATCCTTCCTTACGAGCAGCATCTGCCAATGCGTGCAAGCGACCTGCATATTGGCGACCATTTCGGTCAAATACTACTGTATTAATTTTAGCTTTTTTAGCTTTTTTAGCGATTTCTGCACCAATTTTAGCAGCAAGTTCAGTTTTTGTTCCTTTAACTTTTGAACCAACAGTTGTTGCTGAAACAAGAGTTTTTTGTGCAACATCGTCGATAATTTGAGCTGAAACATGCAAATTACTAATAGTTACAGTTAATCGTGGGCGTTCAGCAGTTCCTGAAATTTTTGCTCGAACACGACCTTTTCGCAAAGCTAAGTTTTGTTTCTTAAGTGCTAATGCTTTAGACATTATTTACCTGCCTTTCCTGCTTTTCGCAAGATAACTTCATCAACATATTTGATACCTTTACCTTTATATGGTTCAGGTTTCTTTAAAGCGCGGATTTCTGCCGCAGCTTGACCAACAGCTTGCTTATCAATTCCCGCAACTGTAATAACCATTTTATCGTTAGAAAGAGTGATTCCTTCTTTTGCTTTATAAATTACAGGGTGTGAGAATCCAAGTTGCATTTCAAGCTCTTGCGGATTGTTAGTTTGAACGCGGAAACCAACTCCGTTAACTTCTAATTTCTTTTCGAAGCCTTTTGTTACGCCAACTACAGCGTTATTCAAAAGTGCTCGTTGTAAACCGTGTTGCGCACGGGCTACTCGTTCGTCATTGTTTCGAACAACCTTTAAAGTTGTGCCGTCAAGTTCGACAGTTACATCAGACAAATGAGGCACAGTTAGTTCGCCTTTAGCGCCTTTAACTGAAATCTCGTTCTCGTCAATCGTGATTGTCACACCAGCCGGAACCTCAATAGGTAGTTTTCCGATTCGACTCATTGAACTTTTCCTTTCATTTAAAGAGTGTTTGTTTGCTTCGTGCTGGTCATTTCTTTCGAAATGAGGCGCAAAATCTCCCAAATTTCACTCGCAATTAATATTAACTCTACTATTCTATCACACAAAAACGTGTTTTTTTCAAGCTTTTTCGTAACTATTTTATGCTTGAAATATCTTCGAAAAAATTATATGATAATATCAACTGTTTAATTTTCATTTCAGCGCACTTTAAAAAGGAGGAACAATTATAAAGCTTAGAGACGCTGCTTTTTTTATGGTAATTTCGAAGTTTTTTTGCAAACGCAATTTTTGAAACGCGGAAAAAAATGATATCTTCGAAATTTAATGAAGATGAGTTTTTTTCGAAACTGAAATTTCCGATGAAAACTACAAAATTTTTGGAAGGAGTAATTCTCCTTCAAAAATTTCGCAAAAAATTTGCCCAAAACTTTGAAACGATTTTTGTCGTTAATGCTTCGGCTTGATCCAGAAAATCCAACTCGAAAAACTCGGCTGGCGTTCGGATGAAAAAAATCCACTCGCTGTCACCAGAAACTTTCGAAATTCTGCTCCAACCGCTGTTTATTCAAAATGTTTCAAACCAAGTTTTTTTACGAAATCATCAATTTGCTTCTCACGGATTGCCTTCCGGAAGATTTGCTTGATAATTCCATTCAAGTTTTACTTGCGAAAAAAATCATCTCAAAAGTTTGAAGCTTTTTTAGTGATATTTCGAATCATAAAATTACTAAAATTGATGAAGATTTCATCGAATTTATGCTTTACGATATTTCACTTTACTATTATAATTTGTATGGTTTAATGAATTCTGCGTATAAATTAGAGTTTTGGAAATGGATTTCGCTCAAAGAAAAAGAAAAATCGTCAAAAAAATCCGACTGCGAGATTTTTTTCGAAACAAAAAGCTTATTTCGAAAAATATTCGTGAAAAACGATCCGAGAACACATGTTTTTGAATGAGGTTCGTCGGCGTCGGCGTCAGATGATGGCTTTTTGTGAAAGATTCTAATGGTGATTTTTGTGAAAAATTTCGCAACTTTATGATTGGAGCGAAGAATTCGAAAAAAACTCAACAACGAAATTTTTTTGATTTTCCGAAGAGATTCCAGAGATTAAAAACAAGGTGAAAGTAATAATCACCATATGTTTTTTCCTTCTGGAATGTATGATTTTCCGTTTCCGATTCACGAATATCGCAATCGCAAAATTAACCAAATTAGAATTTTAAAACGCGCTCATGAGGAAATGAATAAAGAAATTTTTCGAATTTGCCGAAAAAAATATGGAATTCCAATTTTAACAAATGATTTTTTTATCTGTTTTACGTTCATATCGCCGACCATATCAAGATGAATATCTTAATTTTTTTAGCATTAATGCAAGCATTTTTGTGAAATATGTTTGGCTTTTGAACCTTCTGAGGATGAAATTCAAGAAAACAGGGTCTCAAAAACTTTTATGCTAGCTGCTCGGTTTTATGATTTGTTTAACCTTCAACATAAGTACATTACTCAAAAAACTATTCGATAGATTTTTCCGCAAACTTAGTTTTGCGGTTTTTTTAGTATTAAAATTTTAGCCGAATCAATCGCACAAAAACTCTTAAAAATTGACTCTTTCGAACGATCTTCTTTTTCGATATCGGTAATTAGGTCAATTTCGTCGGAAATTATTCCATCAATCGGCTCTTGGAGGTATTTTGAAATGTCACTGCGAGTATTTAGTGTCCAGATAAAAATTTTGCGTTGTTTTTTGTGGGCTTCCAGTGCTAATTTTTTGCGATATGAAAAATCTTCAATCACATAAAAATCAATTTTCGAATCATCAAAATCACCAAATTGAAGCGGAATCACGAAGCCTGTTTCGATTTCAGGCGCAATTTTTCTCGATTTTTTTCGCATTAAATTTAAATCCAGCGACATTGTTTTGAACTTTCGCGAAACACCGAGTTTTCGAAAATCTTTCACAAACATTTCTGCAAAATTTTCAGGTTCGTCGCCACTTGGTTTTAGTTCAACTAAAAGTTTAATTTTTAGCTCATCTGCTCTTCTTACATATTCTTCAAAAGTTGGGATTCGGCTTTTGAAACCGTTTTCGAAAATTGTTAAATTTTGAATCTCACTTAAATCCAAATCTCTAACACGCGCATCTCGACCCGTTAATCGACGTAAATTGTAGTCATGAACAACCACAAAATGATTATCTCGCGTTAATTGAATGTCCATTTCGGCATAATCTGCACCTTTTTTCTTGGCTGATTCAAGCGCTTCAAGCGAATTCTCAACCCCACCCCGAATATCGCCGCGATGAGCAATTTTGAGGATTTTTGTGTCGATTTTTCGGTAATAAATTTGGATTCCATTGATAGCTATAGAGCCGCTCAAGAGTAAAATCATCAAAAGCATAAGAACACCTGAGCGCTTTCTTTTTTCTTTTTTACTTTCAATAGTTTTCGATTTTTGAGGCTCAATATTATCTAGCAAAATAATTACAATTGAAATTTTCGTAAAAAGCAAAAAAGCAAAAAATACCACATCAAACATTGTTTGAAGAATTGTCTTCGAAAGTAAAAATCCCAGAAAAGGTTTAAGAATTCCCAAAATCCCAGCAGTAATAATTATAAGTAGCAATCCTGCAAACATAAAAAAATAATTTCGAAAATGCCAATTGGAATTAAAATTTGCGGAATCTTCTTTTTTAGTGGCCTTCCAGCTTTCTTTAATACTTTTTCGAAAGCGGCTCATCTTTTTAAAATCGTGCGTGGTAAAGTGAAAATTAAGCGATAATTTATAAAAAAAATCGTGAAAATTAAAAATAAAAATACAGCAAAGTTCCTGTTAGTGTTTTTAGAAATTTCACCCGTAATAAATGTAGGAATTCGAAGTCGTTCAGTGATTGTGCTCGAAAGCCCAAGATTTTTCAAGAGGTACCATCGAAATAAAATAAATTATAAAAAAAGAAGACTTGAAAACCTATTAAACCTTTTTAATTTCATGAAAGATTTTTGCTAAAGTGGTTTTTTTATCGAAAAAAAGCTGAACCCTCTCTTCTGGAATTAATAAAAATTGATCAAAATAAAGAATTCCGCAAAAAGTTAAAAAAATGCAACTAATAAAATATAAATTGTGCATAAAAAAATAAGCTTAATGGATTTGAAAAAAATCAAATAAAAAGTTATCTTTGGTTATATTTTTCTTGATTCGAAAATAATAAAATTAGTTTAAAAACCCAAAAAAAGTAAGTTTACCCCCAATCACCGACATCGCAAAATGCAAAACTGAAGCGCCGATCAAAAAGACCATATTTGTTTTTTTATAGAAAAAAATCCCAAGATTGTTTGAAGTTTTTTTAATAATCTCATAATATTTATTTTTCAAATTTTACCATATTTAATGATAAAAAAATAAAAGCTTATTCTTGCTTCCCGTTTTTTTAAAAAAATGTTACAATGTTATTCTATTTAGTCCATATCGGAGGTACATTTTTATATGCTTAAATTATTTAAGACTAATAATATCGAAGTTCTCTATGATTCTAAAAGCGACGAGCTCAAAAAGAAAATCGCAGAGCAAATCATGAATTTGCAAATTCTCACGCGTGGGTCATATTCGCAAGAAGAATTTGATAATAAGAAAGAGTGGTTTTTTATTCGAAAGAACGACGAAGCGACCACAGCGGTTGGACTTAAATTTCTTAAAGAAATTAAAGTCGGCAAAAAAACTATAAATGTTTACGCAATATCTGATTTCGTGAATACTGCCACTGCTGTGCCTAAAGCTAACAGCAATGAATTAACTGAGTTATTTTCGGAAGTTGTTAAATACGCAAAAAAAGATCCACAGATTGACTATTTAGTTTGCGCGATTCCACAAAAAATAAACGCTAGGCCACTCGCAAGGGCTGGCTTCAATGCTAAACTTTTCAAAAAGAGTCATTTTTATTCTTCGGGTCTTATAAATGAATTGTCGAACCATATCATTCTTAATTCAGAAGAAAAACTTTCTAAAAGCGAAATCCTTACCAAGATTCGCTCAGAAGAGCATTCTCGCAGGATGCTATTCAAGAAAAACGCCAAAAATCTTTAGCTAGAGAACTTCGAATCATTCATGAAAATAGGAAGTTTATTGAAAAAAACATAAAGACTCGCATGCATACTATGGTTTAATCACCGGTCTTAATGTTAAAAAAATAATTTTTCATCCCCCTCATTTTGAGGGTTTTTTCTTGTTTAAAAAACTGATATAATATAAACTATGAAACACATTCAAACAATTATTTTTCGAAACTTTATTTCCCCAATTTCAATTGCAATTTTTATTCTTGCAGGCGGGCTTTTGCTTGTTGGTGAGGTTCGTGATGCATGGTTTATTTCTTTTGTAATTCTAGTAAATTCCTTTATCGGAACAATTCAGGAGGTTCGTGCATATTTAACCCTTCGAAAAATTGAATTAATGAGTGCACCCAGAGCAATGGTTTTTCGTGATGGAAAGCTTGAAGAAATTTTATTCACCGAGCTTCAACAAGGCGACAAGATTTTTCTAAAAACTGGCGACGAAATCCCCGCAGATGCAAAAATAACAAAGTCAAATTCTTTTGAAGTTAACGAATCAATTCTGACAGGAGAAAGCGATGCTATTTCGAAAAATATTGGCGATAAAATTCTTTCGAGTTCAATCGTAGTTTCGGGTGAAGCTGAAGCTGAGGTTTTAGCTGTTGGTGAAAATACCGAAGCCGGCCAAATGGCAGCAAAACTCAAAAACTACAAGCCAAAACTTACACCAATTCAACAAAAAATTTCGAAATTAATTTCAAGATTAAGCTGGTTTGCGCTCGCTCTAGCTATAGTAATTTGCCTGGTTTATTTCTTTATTTTTTTAAAGAAGACCCGACTACAATTTTAAAAACCATAACTTCTGCTGCGGTCGTTGTTGTTCCGGAAGGTCTATTACTTGCAAGCTCACTATTCTTCGCTTACGGTTCATTAAAGTTGCTCCAAGCTAAAGTTCTGCCACAAAAAAATTTCTGCAATAGAAGATATGGCTTTGCTCGAAGTTCTTGCAACAGATAAAACCGGAACATTAACTTCCCCTGAAATTGAGTTTAATTCTTGTGAAGTTATTAGTAAAGACTTTTCAAAAGAAGAAATTGCACAAATTCTAAATACTTTAAACTCAGAGCCTGCTGAGAAAAATGCCACAGCTCAAGCTATTTTAAATGAGTTCAAAGATAACATAAATCTTAAAATTACAGACTATATGGCTTTTTCGAGTTCGCGAAAACTATCCGGAATGACTTTTATTGACAACAATAAAGAAGAATCTATTGTTTTCGGTGCTCCTGAATTTATTCTAAAAAATCTTTCAGAAGATAGTAAATCTGAAAGTATTTCGAAAGAAATCAACAATTTAGCATCTCAAGGTTTGCGAGTTTTACTTCTAGCAAAATTTAAAAAATCTGGTAAAATTTCAAAACTTCTCGAAAGTGAAAAACTTGAGCCGATTGCAATAATTACACTTAAAAATACCCTGAGACCAAATGTTCAAGAAACTGTTAGTTTTTTACAAAATCGTGGTGTTTCAATTCGTGTAATTTCCGGAGATAATCCACGAACTGTGAGTTTTATTGCCCTTGAAGCCGGAATTAAAAATGCTGAAAAATATATAACTGGCGCAGAACTTGCTAATCTTTCGAAAAAAGACTTCGAAAAGGCCGTTCTTGAAAATACAATTTTCGCACGAGTCTTACCTGAGCAAAAAGAGAAAATTATTGGTGTTTTTCAGAAAAACAAACTATATACAGGAATGATTGGCGATGGTGTAAATGACGCTCTTGCGATTAAAAAATCAGATTTGGGCATTTCTATGTTTGATGGCGCTCCTGCAACTCGCCGTGTGGCAGATTTAGTTTTAATGGATAATTCTTTCACTTCTCTACCAAGTGGCGTGAAGGTTGGGAATAGAATTATGCTTTCGATTGAGATGATTGCGATTTTGTTCTTCCATAAAATTATTCTTGGCGTAACAATTCTTTTCGCAACAATGCTTGCCGGCGTCAATTACCCATTTCTACCACGTCATATCACTTACATGAACTTTATTTTAGTAACAATGCCAACAGTTTTAACCACACTTTTTCCACCAATACCTAAAGCTAAAATTAACCCCAAGAACTTCTGGCGGGACACACTTTATTCAATTGCACCAGTAGCAATTTTAAGTGGGTTAGCAATTTCATTTATTTATATTAGTTTATATTTTAAAGTTGATGGCAGTCTCGCAAGTAAGCACATAATGCATGGAATTTTGGCAACCGTCGTGATTGCTACTGCTTGGTTTGGTGTTTTTGCGACAATTTTGAGCGAGATATTCCTTGGTTCAAAGCCCTCAAGAAACAACAAAATTCGTAGAACAATATATATCATTGGAACTTTAATTTTCACTGGTGTAATTTTTAGTGCTCCGATCTTACGTGAATTTTTCGAATTTAACTTGCCAAACATTAGTCAATTCTGGTTTATCTGCTCAGTGATTATTCTTGTTTCAGTTATTCAGTTATTCATCGCTTCAAGCAGATCTAAAAATAAATAGTCTCTCCGAAAATTAAATAGTATCTCTAGGAACTATCTCACTCTTATTCACTCTTAAAACTTTGACATCCCCTGAAACTTCCGCAACTTACTAGCTAGTTTTTCGAAGTCCCCCCAAACTCTCTCGGTTAAGAACTCTTAAAATACGAAATTGAAGCATTGAATGCAATAATTACAAGTAAAATCTCAATTTGAAAAAAATGCAAAAATTGGCCTTTTTATTGTGCTTGTGTTTGTGTTTGTGATATAATTGTTTTGATAAAACTTATTTAAGGAGGAAAATGAGAATAAGTGGAAGAAATGCCAGACGAGCTTTCTTGGATTTTCGCAATGCAAAATTCAAGAAACTCACTGTTTTAGCGGCTATTTTAGTTGCTACTACTTTGGGCGGATACGGTACATTAAAGCACCTTGCTAATGCTCAAAACGGCAACTTTGCTGATAATGTTAAAACATTTATGGAAATGATTTCAAAGAAAGAAGATAAGTCCGAGAAGACTGAGTTTTACTCTGGCGAAGAAATCGTTATGAACTCACGCGTTGAGGTTTCAAGCGAAGGTTCAGCAAAATCATATAATAATGCTTATTTTCTGCTTAAAATTCCAAAGAAATACCTTTACGGATATCCGAAAGTAACAGCAACCTCTGCGATTACTTCATATAGTGTTACCTCAGATGATGATTACTATATTTATCGCGGAAATTACGCAAACTTACAAGCTGGTTCAATTAACTCAATTAACTATATTTTTAGATTTAAAAATGTCGAAACTCCAGAAAACTATAAGCCAGAAATTATTCATGAGCTTTATAATAAAGACAGTGTCCTTTTGAGTAGGCAGAGTAAGAATCTTAACACTCTTAAATATCCATCTCTGATTTCTGCTCAGTTAAACATTCAAGATAATGTTTATATTGCGAGATACACCAATAAAGAAAATACAGACATTGAACCACTTTATTTTAACAATAAAAATATTTCAATTATTAATTACGCCTACGCTCTTATTAGAGGTGTTAATGGCACAAATGAAGTCTATAGTACTGGCATTAAGCAGGCGGAGTCAATGACCTACAAAGTTACTCTTCCTGAATATATGTCACCTTCGCCAGAGTCAATTAACGATGGTTGGAGTTTTGATAAAAATACTAGAATTGCAACTTTTAAGCAGGGTGGAATTTCGGGTAGCAATATTTACCCCAAAAAGAACCTAGAAACAAGGTATGCAACCAATACTCCGCTTTCTATATTGAATAAGAGAGCGGAAATCAAACTTGAAACAACTGTAGAGTATACGGATGGAACTTCCCTTAGTGCAACAGCAATCGATTCATTTACGCCAAGAGCTCTTAGATACCCGGAAGATGGTAACATAGGAATTAGAAAATTCTATGGTCCTCAGGGAGTGCCGTACCGATACGGAAAAACAAAAATAGACAGATATAAGGCACAAAATTTCTATATAATGGATATATCAGAAATAGACTATAACAAAGAAAACAAAAATTATATTTGGCGTATCTCAGTCGACGTTCTGAATGATGGCAGTAATAGTACCCACTCAATAGATTATATTAGAGACTCCTTAAATAATGACGATCAGTATATTGATGAGGTTTTTTATGCATCTAGTTCTTCGGGATATTCTCTTTTTAAAGACTTGAAAATTCAAAGGGTGGACGTTTACGCTATAGATTCTAAAAATATAGAAACGAAAGTGGGTGAAATTACTGAAACGGATAGAAAAGTTAAGCTACCATATGGCACTAAAGGCTTTAAGATTAAATTCCCTGAAGGCAGTTCTCTCCCCTCAAACATCGGAGAAGTTGGTAAAAGATCAACTTTTAGCTTCGAAGCATATACTAAATTTTTCGACATAGATAAGATTAGGGACTCTATTCGACCCGAACAGGAGTATGTAACCGAAAATAGTGCATTTCTAAAAATAGAAAACAATACAGAAAAAGAGTCTAAAAGTGTCTCATTCTTAGAAAGACAACAACAAAAAGTTAGCAACACGCTAATAAATTCCGATCGCAAACCTATAACCGCTGCAGGATCAAGCCCTTCGCTCATAGCAAATAGAAGCAATAATATAAGTATCAATAAGCCGATATATGCTCTACTTTTCTCGAATAATCTTGATGTTGGTAATGAGGCTCTAGAATGCATAGATAGAGGCAATTGCTCTTTGACTGAAAACTATAAAAACAGTGGGAAAAAACTTCTTAAAATTACAGGAAAAGAATCCCTATCCTATGGTGAATTTAATAGATTTGTATCAAAAAGTATCAAGGTTTCAGACTTCACACCAAACGGCCAATATAAGGTAGACTTCATTACTATGTGGGACGCTAACGATAAGTTCCGTTATGGAGATGGAAATGATGATCTTGACTTCGGCGAAGATGGAAGCACAAACTCAACCAATATTGCTAGATCTTCAACCACTTTCAATGTTTTAAAGCCAGAACAAGTTGCTATTAAAAAATATGTTCGCAAGCACAATACTGGAAGTTTCAGAAAAAACGTTTCAAATCTTGACCCAGCAGATTTAATTGACTATCGAATTTCAGTTATTAACATTTCTGATCGTCCACTACTAACTTCACGCGTACTTGAAGTTTTACCAACCGCAAACGACAAGAAAATTGTTGAAAACAACCAAGGCGCTCAAGAAGATAGAGGAAGTCAAATTCCTACTAAACCAACTGGTGCAATCGCTGAAAAAGAAGGCTTTAAAATTAGCTATTCAACAGATGAGCCAGGTTCAACCCAAAACGAATCTTGGAATAAAAACTTTGTTGACAAAACTGCGATCACTGATTGGTCTAAAGTTCGAATGATTAAAATCGAGCAAAAAGCAAATTACTCTGTGCCTGCTCAGACTGTTGTAAATTTTGATTTCACTGCTCAAATTGATCCAAAAGCTGCCGATAATACTATTGCAAACAACAGTGTTGCTGTAACAATTAGCGCAAGCGGAAACTTGGTTGAGTCCGACCCAGTTGAGGCGAAAGTTGAATACCCTACAGTAATCGAAGGTATCGCTTTCGAAGATAACAACAAGAATAATGTTTTCGACGAAAATATTGATACCCTTCTTCCAGAATACACCGTTGAGCTATTCAAAAACACCGACAACACTCCCGTTCAATCAGCCAAAACTGACAGTAAGGGTCATTATAGTTTCAAGACTAAAGATTTCGCAAATTATCATGTGAGATTTACGCGAAAAGAAACTTTAGAAACTGTAAAAAACAACTACGTTGCTATCAATGCGTATAACAGTAAAGCAAGTCATGTAACTGAAAAATCAACAGATGCAACTGTACGAAGTTTAACCTTTAATAATAATGCTCAAAGCAAGCACTTCTCTGTAAATATTGGAGTATTTAGGCCTCGTGGATCTGTTGAAGCTAAGTTCATTAACCAAAATGGCGATGAAATAGAAGCAAAGAAAGTTATCAAAGAAAATGCTTTGATAAATGAGAACTACACCACTACAAAACCAGCCGAGATCACCAAAGATAATTTGGTTTACGTTTTCGAAAAACTCAAAGATGGTTCAGACCCAGAAAACGGCATAGTTAAAGAAAAAACACAAACCGTTATCTTCCAATACAAGCCAAAGGAAGGTGGAAAAGTTGAAGCTAAGTTTGTAAAAACTGGCACAAACCAAGAAATTTCCCCTGCTGAAATTGTAAAACCAGCAGGAACTCAGGTTGGAACTGAATATTCAGCAACTTCAAAACCAGAAATTAATCAGAATGGACTGAAGTATGTTTATAATAAGATTTCAGCAAATTCCGCACCGGAAAATGGACACGTTAAATCTGATTCACAAACCGTTATCTTTGAATATTCTCCAAAAGCTGGAAAAGGCGTAAATGCTATTTCGAAAATCATTGATTCAAACAAGACAATTAAAACTGAGACTGTTTCGCCAGATGGAACTCAAGTTGGAACCCCATACTCAAGCACACCTCAACCAGAGATTACTTATGAAGGAATAACTTATGTGTTTAGTTCTTTGATTGAAAATTCAGCACCTCAAAATGGCAAAGTTTCAGAACAAGAACAAACTATAATTTATGGATATGTTGCTAAAAAAGGTGGTCAAGTTTTGGCCCAATATGTTGACCAAAACGGCAAAACTATCAAAAATACAAAGGTAGTTAAAGCCACCAACACACCTGTTGGAACCGAATATTCCGATGAGCCAGATCTTGAAATTACAAGTGATACAGGATTAGTTTATACCTTCGAAAAGATAAAATCTGGTTCAAAGACTGGCCGTATTGAAGCTAAAACAAAAGAAATAGTTTACCAATACACACCGAAGCTTGGAAAAGGCGTAATTGCTCGTCTATTAAACTCTAAAGATAGTTCAGTCCTAGAAAAAACAAGAGTTGAAGAAGATGGCAAGCAAATTGGAACATCATTTAGCTATAACCCACCAAAAGAAGTTACTGATAAAAAAGGACTCGTTTACACTCTTGAAGATAAGTCCAAGGCGGTTAACGGTAAAATTTCGTCCGAATCTCAATCCTTTGATTTTCATTACAAACCAAAGGAAGGCGGAAAAGTTGAGGCTAAGTTTATCGACCAAAAAGGTAAAGAGCTTAAAGGCACGGTAGAAATTCTAAAAGCTAAAACTCAAGTTGGAACACCTTACTCCTCAAAAGCACCAAAAGAAATCACAAAAGATGGATTATCTTATGTTTTTGAAAAAATTGCAAAAGATTCTGCTCCAGAATCTGGAAAAGCTAAAGATATCGACCAAACGATAACTTATATATACACACCAAAGAAAGGTGGTACAGTTATCGAAAGGTTCCTAGATCAAAAAGGCAACCCAATTCAGAACGAGAATATTCTACATAAAATAGGTACTCAAGTTGGAACACCTTTCGAAAGTGTCGGAACTAACCGAATTGAGATCAACGGTCGAATCTACCAACTCAAGAGGATTGAAGGAGCTCAAAAGGGCTTTGTTGTAGAAAAATGAAACAATAATTTCATATATCTTTGAAGATATTACAAAGATTGCTGCACCAAATACCGGTTTTTGTAAGAAATATAGGTTCAATTTTTTTGCTCTAATTTCTGGCGCAACTCTAACATTCCTTACAGCAAAAAAACTTCAAAACTCGAAAAAAATTAAATTAACATAAAGAATGAGCATCTAATTGGTGCTCATTCTTTTTTTATTGATATATAAAATCTTTAAACTTAAATATGATTAATATCTTTATCTAACCTTACCGCATATTAATAGATAAAAAAATCAGGCTTTAAACCTGATTTTTACATTGCAATTTTTTTTGGTTGAAATCGATTCATTAGAGATTCGGTTTTGTTTTTATAGTCCTTCTGTTATCTTTTAATAACTCCAATCTATCTTTAATTTCTTTTTGCTTTTTCTATATTTTTCAACTTTAAGATAGAGCGAACCGAGAGTTCGTAAAGTTTGAGGTCTTTCGTCAAGTTCTATAGCCTTTTCTAGTGCTGAAATTGCCAATTTATCTTTTCCCATTTTTTCGAGAGCTCGGGCGTAAGCAATATATCGAGTTGGCACAGAATCTTCAATTTCTAGAGCTTGTTCGAATGCTAGGGCGGCTTTTTGATAATTCTCGGTTTCGAGATAGATTAAACCAACGTTATGAAGACTCGATGCGCTGCTTTCTAAGCTTTGAGCAATTTCGAAACATTCAATAGCCTCATCAAACTTTTTTTGGCCCGCATATATTATCCCTAAACGGTTATATGCCGTAGCATTTCTTTCATCAAATCGCAAAATTGTTAATAAAACTTTCTCTGCTCGCAAATATTTTTTTATCAATAATTGCCTCTTGTGCTACACGCCACAGCTTATCAATTTTATTCGCAAAATTATCTGGTAGGGCGTTTTTTTGTTAATTTTTTTCAGGATTTTTTTAGAAAAACATAAACACTAAGAACAATAATTAAAATCAAAACTAACATACCAATATATTATAGCATAGAAGTTAGCATTTTAGCAAATTTTTAGCCGATAATTAAATCAAGCAGAGCCAACTTGATATTTCCATTTTTAGAGATCCTATCATAAGCTCTAAGTATTTTCTTTGCCGTTGTTGCTCCTTTTTTTGGATTTTGAGCAAAAGTTTGGTCAACCATTTTAAGCAAAATTTCTAAAAACTTTAGAATATCATTTCTTTCCGGTTTTAAATCTTTCACGATTAATATTTTTTCAAATTTCGAACCCAAAAACCACCTTTTTGCAAATTCAGCAATCTCCATTTGTTCATTGAAATATTTTTTACTGTTCGAAAGTTTATCAATTTCACCAGGCAAACCGTTCGCCATAAATAGAATTTTTTTCTTATCATCTTCACTCAATTTTGATTTTTGCAACATCTTAATCGAATCAATTTCCGATATTGGCGGAATTCGTAAAATCTGCGCTCGTGAAAGTATAGTCTTTTCGAAGGCATTCTTATTTTCAGTCAAAAGCACAAAAGAAGTATTAGTATTTGGTTCTTCAAAAAGCTTCAAGAATTTATTTTGCGCAGATTCATTCATTTTTTCAGCATTCATCAATACAAAACAACGTTTTTTTACACTTTTTACATTTGCTTTTTGCTGTAAAAATTCAATATCCTCAACATTGATAATTTCAGTTTTTTTGCGCACCATGAATAGTTGGCCTGAATTCAATTATTTGAATATCTTTCAAAAATTTTAACTTTTTTAGAACAAATTCAAAACCGAACCCACGAGGGATTTCCACGACCGTTGCATGCGAATTTAAAATTGTATTTTCAAAGAAATCTTTCATTTTTATAACTCAAAATTTTTCAGGAGTTTCTGCTTCGAAAATCATTCTTTGCGATTCTTTTTTTCACCCTTTTTTTGGTGGAATTGTAATCTCTAAACTTTGCGCATGCAAAAACATCCTATCTTCACTTTCAGATTTCGAAATATTTTTATCATAAACCCTATCGCCTAAAAATTGGATGGTTTAGATAGCTTAAATGAACACGCAATTGATGTGTTCGACCAGTTTTTGGCATAAGTTTTTACTAACGAAAAATTTTTCATTTTCCTTAAGAACTTCATATTTAGTTTGGGCTGGCTTTTCCTTTTGCATGAATCATGAAAGTGCTCGGAGCTGAGCCGTTTCTCGCAATAGGTAGATCAATTAAGGCTTTTTTTGGATTTAAAACACCTTTGACAATTGCCACATAGGTTTTTTTCGCAGTACGTTCTGAAAATTGCTTTTGCAGCTTTTTTTAGCAGTTTTATCATTTTTTTGCTCCAATTATTACACCAGAAGTTTCACGGTCAAGTCTATGAACGATCCCAACACGATTCGTCCCTTTACCAAATTTTACGCCACGACTTTCAAAAAAATCCGCAACAGTAAATTCATCATTTAAAGCACCTTTGCTATGCGTTAGAATTCCACGAGGCTTATTTATTACAATAACATTTTTCATCTTCAAAAAGTATTGGAAAGTTTATTTTTTCAGCAGTTTTTTCTGGAATTTCGAGCTTAATCTTATCATCTTTTTCAATTGCATCTTTTGGTTTTTTCGCGATTCTTCCATTTACTTTTTACAAAGCCATTTTTTTAATATTTTTTTGCATCGTTGCTCGCGAAAAATTCTGGGTAATTTTTCAGCCAAATAAACATCAAGCCTTGTTTTTTTGAAGCAATATTTCGAAAGAGATAGATATCTTTACCTTCAAACGGTAAAGCAAAGCTCATCATTGAATCAAGTGGATTCTTAATTAATTCACCTTCAATATCACCAAAATGCTTTCGAAGAAGATCTTGAATATAGAATTCATCATCTTCAGCCATTCCATCAACCACGATAAAAAACTTATGTTTGTTAAATTTAAAAGTGAAAATTTCTGAAAATTCATCAGCAGTAATCTTTTTTAGCTCTTCAATATTTCGCGGAACATTTTCTTCACCTGCAATTTGAAACTTTCGCAAAATTTTTAAAATATCACCAGAATTAAACTTTGCCATTTTTATCTCCAAAATAATCAATCTTCATTGCCTGTTTAACTTCTTTAAGGGTTTGCGCTGCGATTTTTTCGGCTTTTAAGCTTCCTTTTCTAAGAATTTCATAAATAATCTCAGGATTTTTTTCTAGTTCAGCTCGTTTTTCACGAATAGGCTTCAAAACTTTATCCATCTCTTCGATCAAGTATTTTTTAACCGCAACATCACCCAAGCCACCTTTTTGGTAGCGAGCTTTCATTTCAGCAACTTTCTCTTTATCTTCAGCAAAAACATCAAGATACGCAAAAACTACATTTCCTTCAATCTTTCCAGGATCTTCAACCCTAATATGCTCAGGGTCGGTATACATTTTCATCACCTTTGCACACATTTCTTCAAAAGAATCTGCCAGATAAATACCGTTATTTAAGCTTTTGCTCATCTTAGCTTCCATTCCATTAATTCCCGGCAATCGGCGCTCAACTCCTTCTTTTGAAAGAATAACCTCTGGCTCAACAAGCGTATCTGTTTCATATATTTGATTGAATGATCGAGAAATTTCGCGAGTTAATTCAATCATTGGTAGCTGATCTTCACCAACTGGTACATGGGTTGCTTTAAAGGCCGTAATATCTGCCGCCTGTGAAATTGGATAAAATACAAAACCACTCGGTACACCTTCGCCGAAGTTTTTTTGCTTAATTTCAGTTTTAACAGTAGGGTTGCGTTCAAGGCGAGAAATCGAAACTAAATTAGCATAATACATCGCAAGTTCTGGCAGTTGCGGAATTTGACTTTGCACAAAAATTGTAGTTTTCGAAGGGTCAATTCCTGCTGCTAAATAATCTAAAGCAACTTGTAAAACATTATTTCGAACTTTTCCAGGATTTTTTGCATTATCAGTTAAAGCTTGTGTGTCGGCAATCATAATAAAAGTTTCATATTCGCCAGAATTTTGTAATTCTACACGTTTTTTTAGCGAGCCAACATAATGGCCAATATGCAATTTTCCAGTCGGTCTATCACCTGTTAAAATAACTTTTTTATTCATTCATATTTCTCCTTCAAAATTTTATCAATATCTTTCGAAACCTGCTCAATCATCGATTTTGTTGGGTCGTGAGCACTTAAAACTCTTGAAGTTGTGATATTTTTATTAATTCTACCAAGTTTTCGAATATTTTTCCCAATCACAACAGGGTCAAAAACTCCATAAATAATTTTAGTTGGCGTTTTAGTTTTTGAAAGTACTGCAAAAGTATCTTGTTCAATTATTGCTTCTTTTAAAGATCTTCGAATTGGCCTAAATTGTTCTTGAGATTCAAATTTATCAACATCGACCACACCAGTATCAATAACTGCATTCACAAATTTAATTGATTTTTCCGGCTTCTTAACGATTTCTTCATAACCTTTTTTCAAAATAGATTCTTGGATTGAGTCGTGCACTTCTTCTGGCGAATAAATTGGCGGCGAAAGTAGAAAAATTCCGTCAACTACATTCGAATATTTTTTCGAAAATTCTGCCGCCACCAAAGACCCCATTGAATGCCCAACTAGGAAGAGCGGTTTTTTATATTTTTTCATTAGAATTACCATTCTTCGAATAGCTCTTGCTTGGACTCCAAGCTGCTGGGCACCTGGCCATTTTGGTTTAGGCGATTCTCCGTGCCCAATTAGGTCAACCGCGTAAATATCAAGTTCACCCTCAATTTCACTTTCAGCCTTTTGCCACATCCTAGCATCACTAGCAATTCCGTGAATAAAAAAATCACCACAGCTTTTTGGGTTTTGAGACTTTCGCATTTTTTTGTAATATTTAATTTATGTGGAATGCGTAAAGTTTTTATGCAAAAATGAATCTAACATTAAAAAAATAGTATACCATAAAATACACGAAAAAAATAAAGCTAAGCTATTTTAATAAATACAAAATTAACCTACATACATAAATATTACAATAATTTAAAAACCCCTCAAATGAGGGGCTATAAGTTGATAGACTGTGGTGAGTTTATTTATTGTTTCTTGCGAAGCGTGAACCATGCTAGAGCAGCTACTAGCAGTCCTAGCATGGTCGCTGCAGCTGAATCTTTTTCACCAGTTTCTGGCAATTGAGGTTTATCAGGTTTGTCTGGAGTTGGCACTACAGGTTTGTCTGGAGTTGGCACTACAGGTTTGTCTGGAGTTGGCACTACAGGTTTGTCTGGAGTTGGCACTACAGGTTTGTCTGGAGTTGGCACTACAGGTTTGTCTGGAGTTGGCACTACAGGTTTGTCTGGAGTTGGCACTACAGGTTTGTCTGGAGTTGGCACTACAGGTTTGTCTGGAGTTGGCACTACAGGTTTGTCTGGAGTTGGCACTACAGGTTTGTCTGGAGTTGGCACTACAGGTTTGTCTGGAGTTGGCACTACAGGTTTGTCTGGAGTTGGCACTACAGGTTTGTCTGGAGTTGGCACTACAGGTTTGTCTGGAGTTGGCACTACAGGTTTGTCTGGAGTTGGCACTACAGGTTTGTCTGGAGTTGGCACTACAGGTTTGTCTGGAGTTGGCACTACAGGTTTGTCTGGAGTTGGCACTACAGGTTTGTCTGGAGTTGGCACTGGATCTGGCGTTGGTGCTGGATCTGGTGTTGGCACTGGATCTGGCGTTGGTGCTGGATCTGGTGTTGGCACTGGATCTGGCGTTGGCACTGGATCTGGCGTTGGTGCTGGATCTGGTGTTGGCACTGGATCTGGCGTTGGTGCTGGATCTGGTGTTGGCACTGGATCTGGCGTTGGAGTTAACTTTTTGTAATTTAGGTACAGATCATCGTATCCATCTGCAGAACGATAGAAATACTCGCTAACTATATCCCATGTTAAGACATAGTTCGGCATCCAATCCTCCCTGAAAGTTATTTCATATCCATCAATATTTTTATAGATATTGATGGTTTCCCCAGGATTTATGACCCCCGTCATTTGACCAAGTATCTTTCCTGCTTCATTATCGTAATAAGTGATACGGAACTTTAACGGTCTCTGTTGCTCTTCAGCCTTTACAACAACAACCCCGAAAACAGGGTTATTAGTCAAAGCTGGAGCAACAGCCCCAAGAATAACAGTAGAGATTAAAGCAATCCCTAATTTCAGTACTTTATTATTTTTTTCATGTCCTTTTCCTCCATGCGGAATAAATATTTTTGCCTTTTTTTAGGCACGTAAGTACGACAAAAAAGGTTCCCATCAAGACCACAAAAAGGAAAAACATGAGTAATTATAAACTCTTTGTCTTCAACTTTTAATGTTCTTGATAGAAGCCTTACATTTAGTTTTTAAACTATCTATCAACTGAGTAGTAGTTTATCATATTTTTTTACATATTTGTCAATAGTTTTTTTAGTAATTTTTATAAAAAAATTACAGTCTATCTCTTTTGTTGAAAGCTCTTTTGAAAAGTGATAAAATATAGAAATGGAACTAAAAGATTACACTTATAAATTACCTGAAAATAAAATCGCAGCGCACCCGCCAAAAAGTTCGTGGCAGTTCGAGATTGCTAGCTTTTAGATCAAAAAAAGTGGTAAAATTACCGATAGCTTTTTATAAAAAAATATCGCAGATTTCTTTGAAAGTGGCGATTTGCTTATCTTAAATGATACGAAAGTTATTAAAGCGCGACTTTTCACCACAAAAGAGAGTGGAGCCGAGCGCGAATTAGTTGTTTTAGAGCGACACAGTTTTGATAGCGATTGGCACAAACATAAAGTTATGTATCGTGGAAAAATTAAGTCTGGCGACAGGCTTTTTTTGTAAAAGATTCTTCATTAAAAGATCTCGCCCAAAATAATTTCGAAAAAAAGCAGAAATTAAAGTTGAAGAAATTCTTGGAGACGGACTCGCGATTGTGAGCTCAAAAATCGATCTTCGTGATCTTTGCGAAAACTTCGGCACCGTTCCTCTTCCGCCATATATGAGAAGAAACGCTACGCCACTTGATATTGAGCGCTATCAAACTGTTTTTTTGCGGAAGAAAAAGGATCGGTTGCAGCACCGACTGCCAGTTTAAATATGACTGATGAAATTTTTAAATTCATTAAAAAGAAAAAAAGGTGTAAAAATCGCACATTTAACACTTCATGTTGGGCTTGGAACTTTTATGCCAATTCGGGTCGAAAAAAAATTGAAGAACACCGAATGCATCAGGAATACTTTGAAATTCCAGCAAAAACTGTTGCGAAAATTCAAAAACCGCACAAAATGGCGGTAGAGTATTCGCACTCGGCACAACAGTCGCTAGAACGCTTGAATATGCCCATAATGCAATTTTTCGAAAAAAACCTAAACGGAAATTCTGGCAATCGTGAAGATTTAAGCAAAATTTTAAAAATCTCAAAAATGGTGATTTATCGGGTGAAGCAGATATTTTTTTATTTTTTTCCAGGATATGAGTTTAAAACAATTCAAGGTTTAATTACGAATTTCCACGCGCCAAAAATCAACAGTTTTAATGCTTGCGAGTGCTTTTTGCCGGCTGGGAAAAACCTTAAAAAAATGCTTACAATCATGCAATTCAGAACGGCGATTATAAGTTTCTATCTTACGGCGATTCAATGATTGTCTACCAAAATAAATAGAGCGACTTAACGCTCTATTTTACTTTTTCGAAAGCTATTCACCAAGTGAATATTCATTCAGAATATTAAGGTTCTCATCAAACTCAAAAACGAGTGGCGGAAAGTTTGGAATTTCAACTCCCATGATTTCGTCATCGCTCAAGCCTTTGATGTGTTTTACAAGCGCGCGAATTGAGTTTCCATGAGCACCAACGAATACATTCTTTCCACTTTTTAGAGCTGGCGCAATTTGATCTTCCCAGAATGGCAAGGCTCGCTCCAAAGTAACTTTCAAGTTTTCAGCATCTGGCACAACTGAATCATCAAGCAAAGCATAACGTCGATCATTATGTGCAGAATATTCATCATCTCGTGGCATTTCTGGTGGAAGCGTATCATAAGAACGACGCCAAATATGAACTTGCTCTTCGCCAAATTTTTCAGCCGCCTCAGTCTTATTTTTACCTGTTAAGCCGCCATAGTGCCTCTCATTCAAGCGCCAAGATTTTTGAACTGGAACCCAAAGTTGATCAGAAAATTCCAAAGCCAAATTCGTTGTTTTAATCGCACGCTTTAGAACTGATGTAAAAGCCACATCAAACTCAATTTCCGCCTTTTTAATTAACTTTCCAGCGTCAATTGCTTGCCGAACGCCTTTTTCGCTCAAATCAACATCAGCCCAACCAGTAAAAAGGTTTACTTTATTCCACTCACTTTCACCATGTCTTGCAAAAACTAATTTAGCCATTTTTCTCCTTTCGAAAATTCATTTTATCTATTTTAATTTTAACACTTTCAAACCATTCCTTCAAGCTTTAGCTTACAGCTTTTTCTTGGCTTAGGTATCAAAATATTGCAGAATTTACCACAATCGAATAATAGCTCTTTCAAAAAGTTAGGTGAACTATTTTTGGGTTATTTTTCGAAATTTCTTATTAAAGGAGGTTCTTAAATAGTTAAAAAAATAGTTAATTTCAAGATAAACTGGAAAAAAATTAAGTCTATTTTTAGAATTATTGGAAAAAAATATCCAGATTTAAAAAAACTGTTTCTACCAAAAGATCTTGAAATAATGAGAAAAAGTAATTGAGAACCAGACTTTAATCTCTGGAGATTCTTTATTAAGAGTAAAAAAGTATCATTGGTACGATTTAATGAAGAAAAATAGCAAAACTCACAAGAGACCAAAAATCAGAATTTAAAAAAATCTCAAACACAAAAAAATCTTTTGAATAGTTTTTAGCGGAAAAATAATAAATGTCAAGAACCTAAAAAAATATTCTTGTTCGAAAAAGGGCTTGAAAATCATATTTTTGATTAAAAGCCAAATTCTTAAAAAGATACCGTAAACATCAACTCACATCAACCTAGCTTTTTAGTTCAAGTCCTCAAAAATTGAGGCTTTTTTTATTTTTAAAAAAACGCCAGCTTTCGCTGACGCTAAAATAAAAATACTTACTTTTACATTGTCGAGCCGTTCATATGTTTCACGCGAGCGGCAATTTCTTTATGTCGCCCTTTGACCATTGGACGGGCTTGCGGGTTACCTAGGTAGCCACAAGTTCTTTTTACGACGTCACAAGTTCTTGGGTCATTATTACCACAATTTGGACATTTGAATCCTCTTTCAGTTGGTTTAAAATCCCCTTCAAAGTCACACTTGTAGCAACGATCAATAGGAGTATTGGTTCCTAGATAACCAACTCGGTAATAGGCATAGTCCCAGACTGCTTCAAGAGCTTTTGGATTTTGTTGCAAGACTGGATATTCGCAATAGTGAATAAAACCACCGGTTGCACCAGCCTTAACATAATCTTTTTCAAAATCCAGTTTTTCGAAAGGAGTTGGGTTTTTTCGAACGTCATAATGGAAAGAATTCGTGTAATAACCCTTATCCGTAATATCAGGAATAGAGCCGAACTTCTCTGTATCCAAACGGCAAAAACGGTCAGTCAAGCTTTCACTTGGCGTCGAGTAAACACTAAAATGATACCCAAACTCATCACTCCATTTCTCACAAAGTTCTTTCATTTTTCGAATTATTGAAAGCGTAAAATCCTTCGCTTCCGGATTTTCTTCCCATTCAGCGCCATAAAAAACTTTCCCAACTTCATAAAGCCCAATATAACCAAACGAAACAGTTGCACGACGATTTTTAAAAACTTCGTCAACTGAATCTTCAGGACTAAGCCTTTTGCCAAAAGCGCCATATTGATATAAAATTGGCGCGTTAGCAGGAGTAGCTTCTCTGGTCCGTTTAACCCGATAAACTAGAGCATCTTTAACAGTTTTAACACGTTCATCAAAAATACGCCAGAATTTTTCGAAATTGCCGTCGGACTCAATTGCAATTCGCGGCAAGTTTAGAGTAACTACACCCAAATTCATTCGGCCAGAATTTACTTCTTCACCATTCTCATCTTTCCAACCTTGAAGGAAGGAACGACAACCCATTGGGACTTTAAATGAACCCGTAAGTTCCACAATCTTATCATAAGATAAAATATCTGGATACATTCGCTTAGTCGCACACTGCAAAGCTAATTGCTTAATGTCATAATTCGGATCTTCACGATAAAGATTTACGCCACGTTTAAGTGTAAATACCAGCTTTGGAAAAATCGCAGTGCGTTGCGACGCGCCCAAACCTTTAATACGAATGGTTAAGATGGCTTTTTGAATTTCACGTTCGAGCTCAGTTTGACCGAGCCCAAAACCAAAAGTCACAAAAGGCGTTTGACCGTTTGAGGTAAAAAGCGTATTAACTTCGTATTCAAGCGATTGCATTGCATCATAAATATCTTTATATGTTCTTTCCCAAGCACACTCTTCCCATTTACTACTGTCTTCGATCCATCTTTCGGCATCTTTAAGATGTTTTTTGAAATTCTTTTTTGCATAAGGCGCGAGAAGCTCGTCAATACGGTCAGCCGAACAACCGCCATATTGGTTTGATGCTACATTCGCAATAATTTGTGCAATTTGAGCTGCTGCCGTTTGAATTGATTTTGGTGACTCAATATCAGCATTACCCATTCGAAAACCATTTTCTAACATGCCCTTAAAATCAATCAAACAACAGTTAGTCATTGGTTCATGAGGGCTATAGTCAAGATCATGAAAGTGGATCTCACCCTTTTGATGAGCGTTCGAAACGTGCAATGGAAGCATTCTTAATCCAATTGCCTTACCTGTAACACCAGCTGTCAAATCACGTCTCGTTGCAAAAACGCCGCTATCTTTGTTTGCATTTTCATTCACCGTTGAAGGCTCTTTCAAGATCAACCGGCTAATCGTCTTATCAATTGATTGCGCATCTTCGCGTTCACGTGCTCGTTCTTCTCGATAATTGTGAAAATTATGATAAGTTGCAATGTCATAATCATAAAGCTTTCGCTCAACCAAATCCTGAATCTCTTCCACGGTAAAAACTTTTTTACCATTCTTCACACTTTCTTTTAACTCATCAAGTACGAAATTGCCAATTTTTCAGCGATTCCATAATTGGATTAGCTGGGTCTTCACCTTCAGAGAATGTTGATCGAAAAGCTTTTTTTCGATCGCGTTAAAAATCCGTTCAACATCAAGTAAAAACCTCACGGCCATCTCGCTTCATCACTTTAATGTTTCTAAAAGAAATCTTTATTCCTCCTAGCTCTAAAGATTTTAGTTCCTGGCCGCTAAATAGTTCAAGTTGTTCTTCCATTTTTATTCACCCCGTTTTTCTATAGAATTGTAAGTATTTTTAAAAATTTTAAAGTTCTTCTGCTCGACTATTTAATTATAGTGCTTTTTGTTTATAGAAATCAATAAAAAACGCTATATTTAGCGTGTAATATTTACAACAAAATAAAACCACCTCTTTCGAGATGGCTATTCAGTGTCTTGTTTTTTTGGACTTTGACAAGACACTGCTAAAAATTAAAAAGATACAAAAAGTTGAAAAATTATTTCGACAAAAAAAATGGTGTAGATATTTTTCTGCGAAATAAGCGAAATAAGGTTTGGAAAAATCTGTGAAAATTATTTGCGAAGAAATAATAGAAACGAAGAAAATAGATAAATCTTGTCTAAATTTTGCCTCGCCCGAAATTTTATTCAGCAAAATCACTGAAATAATTATTTCAAAAATCAGTTTCGAAAGCGACAAGATAATCTTCATCTCCGCAAATTCGCCACCAACAATATCCAAAAAAAGAAAAATATAACTTCTTGGTTTGCAAGCTGTTTGATTATTAATAAAATCGAGCTCAAAACAATAACCGAAGATAGAAAAAAACATCATTTTTTTCTATTAATTTTTTTCCTTTTTCCAATACTCCTTGCCAGAATAATCACCGCACAAATCAGAATTACAATAATTTTTTTGTATCAATGTACTCACCTCCTAAAAAGCGATAATTACATTATATCATATATCATCATAAGCGTAAAGATGTAACTCTAAAAACGCACATCTTTTCTAAGCTTACAAAAATTAGCCCCGTGGTTGTGCGTGCTCCACGGGGCTTCTTGATTTTACAAATGAGATTTTTTTGCGAACGGGGTTTTGCAGAAATTTCAAAGTTAAATCAAGGTTTGAATTTCGAAAAAGAAAACGGCCAAGAAAGTAATGAATAGTGGCGACAGATAACATTTTCGAAAAATCAAAAAAATAATAAAAATTAAGGAGATAAAATGCACGCAAAAAAACAACAAAAATTTAAAAAAATAATATTCTTTATGATTGTCGGACTGGTAGCTCTTGCTTGGTTTGGTTCAGAATATCGATGGCAAAAATATCGAAATTATGAAAAAGAACACAACTGTGAATGGCAAATGATCAATGAAATGGAGATTTGTAAATAATGTCAGAAGCAGTTATTACTACAGAAAAAGATGCAAAGAAATTAGCGAATAAAAAGCGTCGTGAATTATATGGTGAAGTCGTGCCATATGCGAACGATCTCTTCGAAGGAGATTTGACTACTGCCTTCAAAGAGCGATTGCTTGCGTCAATCCATGTATCGATACTCGGGCTAACCAAGACAGGACAAGCTCGACCGATTGAAGATTTAAAACGGTTTATGATCATCTCAAGCCAGTTTGGAGTTAATCCGTTCAAGAATGAGATTTATGCAACTTATGTCTGGAACTCTTCAACTGAGCGCGAAGAGCTTACGCCGATCATATCAATTCACGGTCTTCGAAACTCGCTCGAAGAGGCGGTAAATATTCTCACACTGGAACTGCTGAAATTACTAAGAGCGCCGATGGACAGCTCGAAAGCGTAACTGTGCCGGTTTTTGGACTAGTTAACGGTGAGCCGAAAGAATTCACGAAATATACTGCTTTTTATGAAGAATTCGTCCAGAAAAATAAGGATGGTAAGCCGAAATCAACTTGGGCAAAAATGCCAATTGTAATGCTCACAAAATGCGCTGAAGCTAATGCGATTCGCCAAGCCTTCGATATTTCTGGAATCTACATCGAAGAAGAAATTTCGCGCGAAGATGAACAAATTATTAACCAAACCGAGGAGAAAATCAATGAATAGAGTTGATCACTTAAGCTACTCCGCTCTAGTAACCTTTCTGCGAAATCAGGTTGAGTTTCAAAAGCGTTACATTGCGAAAGTTTACGATAATCCTTCAAGCCCATCGATGGTAGTCGGTAAAGCTTTTCACAAAGCTCTTGAGATTTACTACAAAGGCGGAACTTTTGACGAAGCTGCAGCGGCTGGGCTTGATGAGATAAATTCAACTAGCGATTACGAAATCGATTACGGTAAAACTGGCAGTCGTGAAAAAATGATTAAAGAATTTAACGATTCGCTCAATATTTATTTTGAGGAAGCACCAAAATTCGAAGTTATCGATGCTGAAAAACGACTCGAAGCTGATATTTCGAAAGTGCCAATGGTTGGAATTATCGACTTGATTATTAAAGGTTCGGGAAATAAGCTGAAGCTTAAAGACTACAAAACAGTTTCGTTTTATTCTTCTGCGACTAACGATCCACTCGATCCAGAGTATCAAGAAAACTACAAATATTTACTGCAAGGTTCGATCTATCTAGTTTTGGCTGAAAAAGTTCTCAAAAAAGAAATTGAAAGTGTTGGATTTATTGAGATTAAGAAGACTAAAAATCGAGATGGTTCGCCGCAAATTCGCGAGTTCGAATATTCTCGAAATGACTTACTTGAATTTCTGCCCACAACCGAAAAACTCATCACGAACGTTTTTGACTATGTCAACAACGATAATGCTAAATTCTTCCCTAACCCGAGTGATATTCTAAACGGACAAGAATCAATGGAAGTTCTCGCTAACATTGAAACTGGCTTTGATAAAGCTAAGATTAAGCGCAAGATGAACGTTGCGGAAAAATTCAGCGAGAAGAATACGACCATTGATTTGCTCGAAACGGACGGCGAAACTAATGAGAATTTGATTATTAAAAAATTCTTGGAATTCGGAATTGGTGGCGCAATTGGCGAAACCTTCACTGGTGCGAGTGTGATTCGTTACACCTTCCGGCCGAACCGTGGTGTCGCAATGAAAAATATCAGCTCACGCGCTGACGATCTTGCAATCGCTCTTCAAGCAAAATCGGTTCGTGTGCTTGCGCCGATCTACGGCACAAACCTCATCGGTGTGGAAATTCCAAATCCTGAACGTAAAGTTCTAGAGTTCGACGATTCTCTGCTTAAAAAAGGCACGTTCGAAATTCCACTCGGCCAAGATATTTTCGGCGAAACTCACTACGGCGACCTCACCAAAATGCCTCACCTTTTGATCGCTGGTCAGACTGGCTCAGGTAAATCTGTAATGTTGAATGTAATTCTCGAATCCCTCACTAAACAGCTTTCGACAGATGAACTCCAACTCGTGCTAATCGATCCAAAGCAAGTTGAGCTCGGATTTTATGAAGATAGCAAACATCTATTAAAACCGATTGTTACTAATCCAATTCATGCACAAGAAACACTCGCAGATTTAGTGGAAAAAATGGAATCTCGCTATAAAACTTTGCGAAAAGCTGGTGTGCGAAAAATCGAAGATTACAAAGGTGAAATGCCACGAATCGTTTGCGTAATTGATGAATTTGCTGACTTGATGATGACATCTGGTAATAAACGCGAAGAATTTAAATTGAACATTAAAGGTATGATCGAAACGATTCTACATTTTAATAAAGATTTTGATTTATCAGAAGTAAAATCACTGGAAGATCTGAAAATTAACCCAAGAATGTCAGAGCTTGAAAAAGAAACGATTAAGGAACAGAAAAAAGCAATGAAAGAGCTTGAAAAAGCAATCCTTGAAGCTTCAGATTTAGGAATACCAAGTGCAGAAAGTTCGATTATTCGAATCGCGCAAAAAGCTCGAGCAGTAGGTATTCATCTGATTCTTGCAACTCAGCGACCTTCTGCTGATGTGGTAACAGGATTGATTAAGGCGAATATTCCAACCAAAATTGCCTTCAGCGTGACAAATTCGTTAAACTCAAAAATCATTCTTGATGAAACTGGCGCAGAAATGCTCACTGGTAATGGTGATATGCTCTATCAAGATCCACGAGCCAATCATCTGGAGCGACTACAAGGATTCTACTTATGACAAAACCTGAATATCTATTAATTAAACAACTAGCGTATCAATTTTATAAAGAAAATCATTCAGCGAAAGCGTGGGCGGATTACGTTGCCGCCTATCGCTCAAAGCTGATAGAAATGAAAGATGAACGCCAAGTGGCAGAAGTCTTCGAAGAGTTCGAAATCGACGAAATACGAGAATTTGTGACTAAGTATTATGAAAAAATGCCGTCTCAAACGCGGCAAGAAATTAAAAAAGTCATTGCAGCTCGTGTGCAAAGAATGACACAAAACCGCCAACGAACATTTTTTACAAAGGATCAAAAATGAATTTCAGAACAGTAATTAATCAAATTTTTAATAAATATTCAACTGCAGATATCACAGAGTTAAAAAGAAATTTTTCAGTTCAAAAACTCGCTCTCCCTTTAAAAAGCAGAAATGCTGCAATATGTAATGAATTGTGAAGATCGGCAAATTTGTGAAGATTTCTTGCGAAGGAATAGCGAAAAAAATTAATAAAGGAGTTAAGCTATGAATTTTGACCAAAAATTAATCCGTGACTTTCTAGAAAATATTATTTTAGAAAATCGCAATCTTTACGAAGATGGTTTTGAAGATATGGATTTTGACGAATTTTGCAGATATTACGAAATTGGTAATGGCCTTGCCGAAAAAATGGATATTAAAGACTTCCCTTTCGAAGATTGGCAAAACGATTATTATAATGAATATCTCAAAGAATGTAAAGAAGATAGTATAGAGCGTTCACAGCAGTTTGATGATTATCGACGAGCAGTAGGATTTTAAAAAATAAGTTTAGCCTTCCAATGGGCACAGGTTTCGCAAGTGGTTTAGAGCTGCAGAAAAAAGTCGAGCACCTCCTTATTAGTAGCTCGCCGCGATTATTTCGTGGTTATGAGCCTTGTGTCCGTTGGAGGGCTGAAATCTAAAAGGAAGAATTATGAAAATTTTAATTAATGGTGTTTCTAGAGTAGTTAAAATTAAAGTTAATATTATTTCGCCAGAATGGCAAAGATATGAGGAATTAAGGTATGTTAATGAGAAAAAATGAAGAAAATCTGCACCTTAAAATTTGCGATTATCTGCGCAAAAACTACCCCGATGTGTTATTTCGAACAGATTTCTCAAGCGGTATGAAAATGAGCCCTGGTCAAGCTGTAAAACACAAGAAATTTCAGAAATCCCGAGCTTGGCCGGATTTGTTCATTGCTGAAAGTAATACCTTAGCGAGCGGTCTATTTCTCGAAATTAAAGCTGAAAATGTTATTGTTTTTAAGAAGAATGGCGAAATTAGGCAGAATAAACATTTAATCGAGCAAGATAAAATGCTTAAAGAGCTAAGGAGTAAAGGTTATCGCGCAAGATTCGTGATTGGATATGATAAAGCAATTTTCGAAATTCAGCAATATCTTGGCGAACCAAAACCAAAGAAAGTCGAATTTTAACAACTAAAAATAAAAGGATAAATTATGAACCGACCTGATATTCAGCATTTAATTATGCAAGACCTAAAATTTAAAATGTCGGCTTGGCGAGCGATTGCGATTATAGCCTTGTTACTATTTTCGGGTGTATTTGGGCTATTTATCGGCTCAGAAGCTGAACTAATAAACGCTAAAGCTAAACTACACGCTACCGTCAATTGTCAAAAATAAATTAAAGGAGAAAAATGTTTTTCAACAGAAAGAAGATAAAAGAACTCGAAGAAAAGCTCCGAGAATACGAATTGGAAAGCAGAAAATACAAAAAAATTTCAGCACTATTACATGAGAAACTCGAAGAATACGAGGAACTCTTAGATCTTAAAGACCAAAGGGTTGTAATCACACAAGACGGCAAATTTTCGCAATTAATGATTGGCGGAAAGCTCATCAGGAATGTCACCTCAGTTGAAGTTGAGAGATACGGATCGGGAGTGTTGAACGAGTTCAAATTTGGAATTTTAGCAGACGATATAATCATTAGAAAGAAAGGAAGCAAAACATGTACCCAAACAACCAAGCAGATATTGACCGCCAACGCTCAATCAAATACAACGAGAATAAAAAGAATCGACGTGAAAACGCTCGACGCCTAACAATTCAAAACGAGCAAGCAAACGGAATTTATACCGTAAAGGAAGACAAACGAACTTATAAGCAGAAATTGGAGGCACGAAAAAAATGGAAATGTTTAAAATGAAAGTTGACGTCGATGAGTCGGCACGACCAGCCCCAAAATACCCGAAGTTTGAAGTCGGCGAGCAGGTCTACTATCGACCAACGAAACAACGAAGCGAAAACCAAGTCCACCGCGGAAAAATCGCAAGGATTGTTCAAGACTTCATGACACAGACACAATACGAAATTGTCGCCAAGCAACCGAAGCACCCAAACAAATTTTATGTCCACAGATTAAACGCAGAAGATGTCTTCAAGATTGAAGAAATTGAGGGAGAAAATGGCGAAACCAAAGTATAAGCAAGAAAAGAATTGTTATTGTCATACTCGCGAAAAAGACTTCCACTATCTCGGCATTAACCGACATCGAGCCATGCACAGAGATAAGAAAGAGCGTTGCAAGATAACATTCACCCACGGCAACACCGTAATATATAAATTTGACGAAAAATAAGGAGCGAACGAATGACACCACAAGAAAGAAACCTCTCGGGAATTTATACCCGAATTAAACGCAACGGAAAATATCAAACAGTCGACATCACGGACATGACGCCCGAAGAATTGGCAGAATATCTCGACAAGTGGGGAATGGACTGCAACTTTCTTAAAAGATTAGTCCAACATTTAATCGAAATAATCCAAGAAATCCCCGAGAAATTAAAAATTGAAGCGGACGAGGAAGAATAAGAAATGGACGAATACGACGAAGGCTTTGAATACTTTTATATCACCAGCGATCGCTTTGTCGACGGAGTAGAGCCATACGAAAAAGACGAATACCTCGAAAATCGCAGGAAAGCATTTGGCAACTATTTTAAAACCCGAGATGAAGCTGGAGATTGTCTTTCATATCTGAAAGCGAGAGCAATCATCAAGCAAGACGCAAAAGGATTTAAACCTGATTGGAGCGATGAAGAACAACCCAAGTATTATGGTTATTGTCACGCTGAAAGCAAGAGACTTTGGAGAGGTGTTGAATATACGGAAAAAGGGTCGACAATATATTTTAAATCTATTAAAGATATTGGAGAAAGTTTAGACAACCACCCAGAAGAGTGGAAAACCTACTTGACTTATGAGCAATAATGAATGTCTTAACCCTGACTTTGCTTATATCGTAGTTGAATATGAGGATGGCGTTGTTAAAACCAAGTATGAGTTCCCTACAAAGAATTTAGCTAAAACATTTGTTAAAACAATGGGTAAAAATTTTAGATATAAGGGACAAAATAAAAAAGCCTCATAGTTCTCCGCCCTACCATATGGCGTTAAACTGGGTATTTCAATAAATTATTGTCAGTGGCGAAGCCGAAAGCTTCGCCCCTCGAACCTGAGCATAACTAAAATTATAAATAGTAATGTGGTAGTTATGATAATAGTTTTGGCGTGGTTTGTCTCAACACGCAAAAGTTATGTTCAGATTTGAGGGTTAAGCAGAAACAAGCACCTTCAACACGATCATAAGCAATTTTCAAGTGTTTCTGCCCTACCTCAATAATATTAAAGGAGCTAGAATAATGAAAGCCCAAAAATGGAATTTTAAAAAGAAGGCGTATGAAGAATATAAATTACCAGATAACTGTCCTTTAATCTCTCACGACATGGAATTGATAATAAAATGTGCAGAATGTGAGAAAGAGATAAAATGTGGAGAGGCATTTACCAGTCATACAATTCATAACAAAATAGGACTTGGTTATCCAATATGCGAAGAATGTTATATGAAGGAGTTAAGAGATGAAAGAAGTAAGGCTAAGATATAATGACCAAGAAGAATTAATATATCTGATTATGTGTGCTGAGGCATATATGAATTGTGCAGAAATAGATGAGAGTTTTTTTCTTCTAACAAAAAAATATTTTTTTAAAATTGACGATAAGAAAACTGGCATGCATCTCGAGATTGAAGCTCGAGAGACTAAAACAGGTGTAATTATAGCTGAGGTTCGTAAATAAAAAGGAGATAAATTATAATGAAAAAAACAATTTTATAATAGTTCACGAAACACTTATACAATCAATATTAGCAGATATCTTTTCATTTCTAACGATTGCTGGATTACTATTATTCAACCACTATCTGCTAAGCGGTAATGTGTTGATTGATTTATGTTTCATGTATATGGCTTTCATAGTAATGAAATCGAAAGGCAATAAAAAGATGAAAAGGTTTGATACTAAAGAAAAAGCGATTAAATTTTTACAGGAACAATAATGAAATATATAGTATTTGACATCGATGGCGTTTTAGCAGATTGCTCGCATCGTTTGAAATATATTCAGGGTAAAGATAAGGACTATGATAGTTTTTATTCTTATGATGAGGTAGTAAAAGATATAGCATTAGGGAGTGGGTTTATATTATTGAAATCTATTTTCTATTTAATGGATGATATAAATACGCCAAATAAGTCAGCAATGGGAGAAGAAATTAGGATTGCTCTTATAACTGGTAGAAATAGAAGATGTGAAAAAGCCACTATAAATTGGCTTACCGATAATATGAAAAGATTTAGAATTGATAGATTTCAATGTAATTATTTTTATGCGCCTAGAAAATGATTTACGACCAGCTTATAAAGTTAAGGAAGACTTAATTAAAGATCATATTGGCTTTAAAAAAATATTCTCTTCGCTTTTTGATGATGATAATAAAGTTAATGAGATGTATGAAAAAAACACGGTATTATGTGTTATAAGCCCAATATAACAAGTGTCGTAAAAAAATAGGAATAAAGATGAATAAGCCTAAAAAAAATATGACGATAAAAAGAATTAAATATCTTTTGAATCCACGACTAAAGAAAGAGAAAACTATACGACGAGTATTTGTAAGTGATGAATTTAAACAGAAATTTAATATTAATTCACCAGAAAATATCTTTGAAATAGAAGTCGATCAACGAGTAATGGATAAAGAACATGAAAGAACTATAGATTCATCTATAAAAAAATTTTAGAAGAAATAAAGGAGCGAGTATAATGAGTGATAATTTTAAAAAGAACTTCTTAGCAATCTGTTTTCTATCAAATTTAGCGTTGTTGGTTTTATCTGATAATTTAGCACTTCGTGTTTTGAACCTTTTAGCGATTATCTTGGTGATTTATGTGTTTTCGCTAGTTGATAAAAATTAACGATAAGCTTTATTTTTCTTGCGAAATTTGATATACTTAAAAAGAGCCCAAGCGCCAGTTTCAGCGACTTTCTGGCTTTTAAATAGGCAATGAAGAACATGTTTGTTTTCTATAAACTATCTACTTTTTAAAATAGCACCTTCGGGTGTTATTTTAGTTAGATGAAATAAAAAGCCCTAGCTACTGCTAAGACTCCCTAAAATCAACTTTCTTCATTCGCTCTTTTATAGGCCTCAATAATCTCATTCCTTCTGATAATATTATTTCTATCAGAATTATAAATCAAAGCTTTAGTTAATCTATCTTCAAACCCAACATATGTCACTTTACCACCATTTTCTCGAACAGACTTGACTGCAGGTAATAAATCGGTGTCTGAACTTATTAAAACAAAATTATTTTCATCATTTAGCAACTTATCTTCAACCATTTTAACGCCAAGACCAATATCTACACCCTTCTCAGTTAATCTATAATCTTCTTCACCACAATTATGACACTTATCGCTTGAACGAACTCGTAATTGCCCAGACTCAATAAATTCAATACCTTGAGATTGTAAACTATTTCGTATATCTCGAGACACCTGACTAAAACGCGAAAGTTTTTCAGATATTTCTTCACCATACTTTTTATTTTTTTTAATCTTTGCACCAAAAAATAATATTTCATCATTTTTCTGACAATGTAAATATTTTTTTGCATAATCCATCGGATATCTATCTTTCTTAATTCATCTTTATTACTAATTAAATCAGCTTCGATAAGAATATCGGAGGCTTTTATACAAAAAAAATTCTGTCCATCAATATAAATCTTCATAACTATATTATACCACAAAAAAACCTTAGCGGCTCTTTCGAGCAAGCTAAGGCGATGTAACTTAATTATATCAATTTACATAATAAAAGTCAATACTTTTTTTATATATTTTATATATATTTTATATATATTTTATATATAGAGATTTCAAAAATAGTATCCAAAATGGGTTCTTTTTTTATTTTTACTAATTCTCAATTCTCTATTTTTTTAGCTCCTAGCTTAAAGATTGGTTTAAGCCCCTGCAAAAAGCTGTAGCGATTGCGCCGGAAATTGCCAAAAATCTCTTTTTGTTGCGTTTGGAATTAAGATCACACAAATTGTGGCAATTAACATATTTGTTAAAAATTCCAAGGTCGGCGATGAAATACACCGTCGTTTTTAGCTTTCTCACTAATTCGTGGCTCATACTCCGTGTTAGCAATATTTTTCATTTGTTGTTTTCTGTAAATCTTCCAACATTTTTTTAACTCCTCTTCTGTTAGTGGTCTTGCATTAATTTGAATTAACTGCTTTTTTTCTCTACTTTTTTTAGAATTTTCAGCATTTCCGCTATTTTTCTAAATTGTGCGACATATCTTTTTTTCTCCTCTTCTTGAACTGTTAACCCTTGGTTTTCAGTTGATTTTTTTCTTCAGTGGTTGGCAATTCTTGATTTTTCCGCCACTTCCGGTTCTTTCTTAACTTCTGGTTCAGCTGACGGTATTTCTGGTTCAGCTGGTGGTGTTGGTTGTGGAGCTGGCTGTGGGCGATAATCAGTCTTTGTTCCATACTCACCAGCTGGGATTTCAGATACTGGTGTTAATTCCATCCAGACATCGATTCCATCTCGTTTCACTTTGCGAACCACATTCCATCATTCTGAACAACTTCATTAGCAACGAAAGCACCTTGGATTTTAACCCAGTCGCCAGCGTTGATTTCACTATCAACCTTATAGCCATCACCATCAACTTTGACCGCCCAGTCGGCAGGAATACCGTTTTCTTCCCAAGTAAAGCCTCTTGGACAAAGGGCGTCGATTTTAAGCTCTCTTCGCCCATCGTTGATACTCACTTCCGCAACTTGTAGTGCTTGACTAATCTTAAAGTGTGAGCCAATATTAATCACATCATCAATCGCTTCGGGTTGCAGTGCTGGCGTTGGTGCGTTCTGTGGCTTTCCAGTATATCTAAAAATTGTTAGATATTGAGTATTATTCAATCGTGCAAGGTCATCGTGATTATCCATATGAATACCATTATACGCATAAGCACAGTGAATGATATTATCGCTATCAAGATAAATTCCAGTGTGTCCATTAGCACCGAGAGTGTATCCTTGCTTACCCCAAATGAAGATATCACCCCTTTGTGTTGGAATATAACCATTCACATCCGCTTCAATGCGTTGAAAGCCAAATTTTGGCAAGTCCACAAACTCTGTTTCAGTATTGCCGATTCGGAAACCAGCTGGTAAAATTCCAGCGTAAATCAATGCGTGGTAAATGGCGCTCGAACAGTCGTAAGAATTCGGGCCATTTCTATAGTCCATCGAGTAACTAACTCTGCCTTGCCGTTGCTGAAACCATTCAATTACTTTATCCATTATTTCTTCTCCTTATTTTTTAATTAATCCGCCGTTCAGAACGAATTGCACTAATGCTCCTAAAATTGCCACGCCTACAGCCCAAACAATTTTACTCTGATTTTCTTCGAGGCGCCGAAGACGTTCTTTGTTGCGTTCAGCTTCACGACGCACACTCTCAATATCTTTTTGGTGCTCGGTCACTGATTTCGAAAGCCCTGCGATAATCTCAAGCTGATCGTTAGTGTGTTCAACAATTTGAGTCAAACTGTTGATTTTTTCTTCCAAAACATCAATTCGCGCTTCGAAGACTTCTTTACTTATGTATTTATCATCCATATTCCTCCTTTCTCTACACCTGTTTTGCTTTATTTTCTTCAAAATCCCAGATTTGTCTCGAACTTTTTTCTCTGAAATATTCTTTCTTCAAAAGCTCTTTCTCAATCGCCTCCTTTGAAATTTCAGTTCCTTCAGATATTTGAACACTAAAAGTATTTAAACTAAGGTCTTTCGTGCTGTCGCCAGCCTTGCGTGCTTTAACTTCATCAGCATAGGTCGCTCCGTTCGCGAAACTGCGAATTACAACCGTTCCACTTCCATTAAAACTTGTAGTGAAGTGATCAACTTCATGCCAAGTCATCACCGCATCTCGTTCATCTTTGATCATTTTTACAATAGCCATTTTTACTCTCCTTTATAAATTATTTTTAGCTAAATACACCCCAGACACATGGTATTCTTCATAACTGTCAGTTCCACGCTTTTCGATTTCACCGTTTAAGCCGAGCTTAATTATAAAACCGCCAGAGTGCCTACTATTATTGATGCATATTCCAGCAAAAGCTGTTTCGTGTTTAGGCCAATACTTCTCTTCTATTTTTTCGAGCATTCTACCATTCCCGTAGTTCCCAGTGAATGATAGGCGGAATCCACAAAATCCATTTTTCTTGTAGAAAAGACCTTTAGCTCCCCACCCCATATCTATCATTTTCCAGTGGTCTGTGTCTTCCTGACTATCCGTGAGAACCTTTCTGCCTCGTGAATAGATGTCGCCTAGCACATCAAGATCTCCGAATTCAGGGACTTTATTCACACCTACCTTTTCAGTATTGTTTGAAATAAAGAAAATCGGTTTTCCTGGCGAAATTTCCGCTACAGATGAGGTCTCACTTAATCTATCCGTTACCTTTACTTCAATTTCGAAACTACCAGCACGATTTAAGCTCAGGTATTGCCTTTGAGCTGAAAAATTTGCTTCGGTGAGGCTTGACTGAATCGTTTTCCAATTCTCCCAACTTCCACCACTCGCTCTGTGCCGCATTTGGAGCGAAACAATTCGGTTTTTATTCGAATTTCCAATTTTTAGTGTTGAGATCGTTCCGGAAATATCAATCTCCACTGTTTCATCGAAATTATTCTGCCGTTTCACCGAAACACTCAAGACCGGCGCAGAATATGGCAAAACTTCAGCTGTTTTATTGACGGTTTTCGAAATCCCGCGCGAATCCACTGCTGAAGCTGAAATTGTTAAGCTACCTGCTGAATTTATCGCTCTTTCGAAAATCGCTTGAACCTGCTGGTTTTCGCTATAATCTGCTGAAATTGTCGCACCATCTGCCGCAAAAACATATCTTGCTGGGCTAGCATATTTTTTCGCAACCATTTTATTTTTCGGCAAAACCCACGCTTTTGGTTTCGAAAAATCCCTGCACGAATATTTTTAGGATTTCCAGTGATTTCGGTAATTTTAGCGTTAGAATCCGCAAAAATCAAAAATCGTTAAAATCTGGTTGAATTTTGCTTGACTCGAGCTGAATTTCAACGTTAGTATAAGTCAGCCCACCTATCTGCGTTCCGCCGTTCCAAGTGGTAATATCTGCTCCGAGGCTTGTTCTCGTGGTGTTCGCCATTCGTTTATAGATTTCATCTACTTCTTTCTCGTTAGGTTGCCACACGAATTCACCTTGTGCATTCTCAAAACGAACAATTTCATTTTGATCTGGAATTTGTAGCGAGCCAATGTGATGAAAGTTTGCCTTGCGGTTCATATTTAGCCAGATTTGTTCACCCACCGTATAAAGGTTCTTCGAAAAAGTAGGTTGGCTCTGACGTGGAATAGTCGGAAGATTGTAGACACGAGAAGTTCCAGCACTTGTTCCAGTATTATAGAAGAATAGCGAAACTCCGATTTGGAACTCAGCTGTTCCATCATCACGGTGATTTACTCGAACAGTTCCACTTGCGATAGGAACATCTCTTGTAGCTAAGCCTTGAAATCCTTTAATTTTTCCACCGTTATTATAGACTTGTCCAGCGTTAGTATTTACAACTCCTGCACGAAGTTCTGCATCCGCTCTTTCAAAGTGTGCGTAAAACTGCCAGTTAATTAAAGAATAGTTTCCTGCTATATCTTGTCCAGCTAGCTGAAAATTTACGAAAGCGTAGTTGTTAGGGCTTCCACCCAGTCTTACGCTATTACCCCGAAAACTATCATTCATTTATCTTTCTCCTTTCGAATTTGCAACGAACGCCCAGCCTGTTTTTTCGCCATCTTTAATTGCGACAATTTTAATTGGCGACATATCGATTTCATCTTCCGCCTTAAATTTCTTCACCTCGGTCGTATCTTTATTAACGGTAAAAACACGCTGAATACTGTGTCCAATTTTTGAATATCCTGAAAACTCCAACGGCGTAATTGCAGTATAATCACCTTCGTTAATCGAGCTTTTGATAATCAAACCGTGTTCATCGATATGTAAATTTGCGTTCGAAATTTCACCCTGAGCTTGTGTCCAAACGCTGGCAGTCTTATTATTTGCTAAGTTTAAATCCGCAAAAGCAACTGTCGAATTTGTGTTAGCTGTAATTTTTAGGCTTAAAGTATTATTTTGTGGTAGAATTCCTTCAATTTTAACTTCCGCCCAATCAAAGCTAGTTCCTTCCATAATTTCAAAGGTTCGAGCGACTGTTTCGCCATCTAAAATTTCAATTTTACCTGAGCCAATCACTGGTTTTTTAATTCGACAAGAAAAGCTGTAGAAATTTTGTTTTTCACTCGTAAAATTCGAAGCCACTGCCACTGTTTGTGTTAAAGTGTTATTTTGAATAGTGATCTTTCGCCCTGAAATAGCTCCCTTACTGCGAGCTTCAGCAGAATTCTCAATTGTAAGATTTTGAATAGTTCGAATATTCCAGAAATTAGGCGAGTTAGTCTTTTCATCAAACGAGTAGAATGCAGAATTTTTAAGTAAATTTAAACCGCCTGTTTTCGATATTGTATAGTTAAAATCTGCTAAAGTCTGATCGAGACGCGAAAACTTCTCAAATGTTTCGCTCTCTAATTTCTCTTTTTGCGAAATGACGCTTGCGATTTCTTGCTTTTGTTTATCGACGACGATTTCAGTGTTAAAAATAGTTCTAGCAATTCCGCCAGCTCGTTTGTAATCTGTTTTAGTTTTTTCTAATTCTTTACCAACTAAAGATTCTTTAATGCTCGAACCGCTAATCTCAATTTTAATGCCTGAAATCACGCTTTCAGTGAAGTTATCGCCATTTTGAATCTCAACTCGGTCACCAACTTCAAACCAGAATAAGCCGATCGTTTCCGCCTCGAACGGCTGAGCTTCATATCCCTTTACCGCCTCAAAAATTGGCGAAATAACTTCAGTTCGGTTTTTGTCTAAAATTTCATTATTCGCGAGTTTAAATTCACTTTCGCCCTGTTGCGCAACTTTTTCATTATCTTTCACGAAAATATTGTCTTCTTGCGGTGTTCTTGCAAGCGTTAATGTGTTTATTGGCACATTTTTTGGCTTAAATTTTAAACTTTTTAGTTCAGAATAAGTTATTCGGTCAATTTTTGCACGCTTAATTGGTTCAAATCTTAAAGCAGAATTTCGAACGATCGCAGTTGTTGCAGTTGCTCCACAAATCTCATCAAGAATACTTCGAAAAAGTGGTTTTTATTGATTTTTTTCCCATAAATCTTTTTGAAACTGTAAAATTCGCGTTCGGTAATCTTTCAAAAATCCGCTCGTTTGAATTCAAGATTGAACTTATTTGCAATTTGAGCCACCAAATCTGCAAGAGAAGCAGGAAAAGTTAAACTTCCAGCTGAATATTCCTTAGATGAAAGCTCTGCCATAAAATCAAAACCTTTAATTGTTGTGGTGTTTTTTTCTCAAGATTTACTGAGCTTTCTGAAATTCGAAAACTGCCAAGATTTATTTTCTCAAAAGTATTGTTTTGAAAATTAGTTTTAACTTCAATTTCAACCTGAACGACCTGATTAATTAGATTCTTCGAAACACCCAAAATTACGGCTGAAAATCCACTCATTGAGCTTAAAAATGGCGCTCCTATTCGTTCGATCGAAAAAAACTGGCGAGTTCATCATTACTGGTTATTTTTTTGTATTATTTGCCAAGACTAACGCAGTTCGAATTTCCCTCGTTGGCTGCTTGATCGCTTGTTTGAAATTTTCACTAACAATAAGCATCTACGCCTCTTTTCTAACTGGAATTAAACTCACTTTAAAGGGGTCGAAAATTCCACGTTTTTTGTCTTTGAGCTGAACACTATAATCGCCAGCGTAAAATTGACCAGATTTCATCGCATTGTATTTTGGATCGAAATATTCAACTGTAAAAAATGGTAAATCAACTACACGTGCGATTTTTTGAATTTCCGCCACAGTTAAAATTCCGCCAAATTCAACTTCAATTTTTGGGAAAATTCCAATCATTGTCGCACGAATTTCGCCGGCCATGTTACGGTCTGAATTTAGCCAGAGTTTATTTCTCTGGAGTTGATAACTTTTCAAATTCGAAAAAACCTGACCGTTGATTTTAAGTAATTCACCATTTATTTGCATTTTCGAAATTCCCCTTTCGTTTGGACATAAAAAAGCGACCCACCCCGAGGGGTGAATCGCAAATGGTTCTTCTAATTTTTATTATACCAAACTTTAGTCTTTTTGGCAAAAAAATAAGTTTAAATTAATTAATAATTCAATACATCTTTAGAGCTTAGCAATCCGTTCACAAAAATGAAAATGTGCGTATTTACCTTCATATTTACAGCGATACATTTGACTTTTTCCCAATAGCACTATCAGAATCACTATATTTTTTTCACAAGCTTTCTTAATATCATATATATTAGATAGGTTGTCTATATTCGCACCAATGGCTATTTTTTCGTATCTTGCATTAGTTAAATATAAGTTATTATTGGGTTCTTCCTTAGAAAAAGATATTTCAGCTTTACCATAATAGTAAGGCTCACCATTTATTGCAATGATTTTATCGACACTTTCTGCGCCGCGATCTTGATTTGTAACTAATACTTCGATTTTATTGTTTTCCTGTTGTGAAAAATCTAAAATATTAAACGTTACAAAATCCTCCAACGACTCTTTTCCTTGAGTTTCTTTTTCTATAGTCTTATTACATTTGCTTAATGGGTCTTTATGGCTGACCGTATTTTCACAGTTAATTCTAATGTTCATTTTCGCAACATTTTTAAACCCTGAGATTTTGAGCTTATAACGATTTTTACCAGTTTCAAGAGTTTGGTCTTTCTCTAAATTAACAGATATTCTCTGTTTTGAGACCTCATTATTTACTTCTTTCTCTCCTTTTTTGGCCGAAAAACTCGCCCAGACTATAATAAGAAAAAATAAAATAAAAACAGATATAGTCGTATATAATATAGCTTTTTTACCTGAGTTTGGCCTCGTATCTTTGTGATTCATTTTTTTCCAATCCTCGACTAAATAAATTGAGCCGATGTTTAAAGTAGTATTGTTGTTCAGACAAATACGAAAGCTTCAAAATAAGCAAAAACATCAGCTCAATTTAAAAGCTTTCCGTATTTTTTGTCTGAACAATTTTATTATACAACCAAAAGCCTATCAAAATCAAGCAAAAAAGAGGCATTCGCCCCTTTTTCTCTTTAGATATCAAACACAGTTCGATTTTCAAGGAAACTTTTTGCGTTAACACCATCAATAATTTTATTGACCAGCGTGTCTTCGCCAACTTTGACCGTAATTTGCTGTTTTTGGTTGCGAATTGCTTCTTCGATTTTATCCATCGCAGTCTCGCGTTCTTTATCGAGTTTGCTTTGGTAATCAAGATGAGCTTTTACAGTTTGTTCAACGCCATAATCTGGAGTATCTACATCAAAATTCGTTTTTACTGTATACTCTGGGATTTCGAAGTCGGTCATTTTAGTGAAAGCTTTTGAAACTGTGTTCATCTCGCTTTGGATTCCAAGCGCGAAACCTTCGCTCACGAATCCACCATAGCTCTTAAACAATCTTGAAGGTGAATGAATACCAAGGAATTTTTTCACACCTTCCACAGCCCCAGAAAACATATTTCTCATATTGTTGGCGATATTGCCGATTCCGGATTTTAAGCCTTCCCAGATATTTCTACCGATATTTGAAAAAGTTTGCCAAGCATTCGAAAATGCGTTTTTAATATCGCCCCAGCGGTCGCTAAACCACTGACCGATTCCGCCAAAAAATGATGTAATTCCATTCCAAGCATCCGATCCTGCTTTTTTTGCCCAGCTGATAAATTCACCAAATTTTTCACCAGCCCAGCCTGCAAATTTCCCTAATTGATCGCCAGCAGTTGCAAGACTCTTTCCCATCGGGCCGAAGAACCCTTGATCGGCGCCGCTTTTCGAATCACGATAAGTTTTTACAATATCTTGAGACTTTGTTTTTGTAGTATTTTCAAGTCGTGAAATATCTTCTTCACTGACTTTCACCATATTGCCGTTTTCATCTTTGTATTGCAAAACGCCACTCTTTAATGCATCGATTGCATCTTTCGAATTTTTATATTTCCCTTGGATTACCGCCTGCGAAGTTGCATCAGCTAGTCTTTGCGCCAATTCCTCATCTTTTTGCTTTTTTTAAGCTCTTCAGTTTTAGATTTCGTGTCTTGAATCGCCTTGTTCATATTATCTTGTGAAGTTTGAACTTTTTGATTAGCTTGTTCGAGCAGCAAACCTTTTTCATAAACCGCTTGTTGCTGTGGAGTTAAGTTTTCGAAAGCAAGCGTTCCAGATTCAATTTGCGACTTAACACTTTCAAAACTTATTCCAGTTTGTTGCTGCGCTATCGCCAATTCTTCCATCGCTCTCTTTTGAGCCTTTACTGCCTCGATTCTTTGCAAATTCGCATCAGTTTCAGAATTTCTCGCATTTTTAAGATTTTCTTCTGCTGTTTTAACGCCATCAACTGCTTTTTGCAGATCTTCTTGAGCCTTCTTGAGTGCTTTAGCTCGAGCTTCGCTCTCCCACATTGCAGGATTTCCTTGTTCGAAGGCTGATTTTATCGAACCACCCAAGAATGCAAATCCTGCTGCAATACCGGCTATTGCTAAAATTAATGGATGAGCCATTACTGTATTGAAAGCGCCAATTACCGAAGTTTTAATACTTGCACCGAGTGCAATAACCGATGCTTTTATACCCGCAATTCCTCCACCAGCAAGCACAAATGCACTTTTTACTGAACCGAGGCTCGAGACCATAGAAGCCATTGCTTGAGGACTTGAAAGCGCTAGGGCTTGCATTGTTTTGACACCTGCATTAAATGCTGAAATTGCTTCGGCAGCTTTAATTGCTACAGTCATTCCACCTATCACAATAGTAATTTGAGTTAGGAAATCAACCAATCCTTTATCTTTTGACATTGCACGAAAAGCATCACCAATTCCATTTAAGAATTTCACGATTCCTGATCCGATAAAGCCAACGAGTGGTGCAATAAAAGCATCAATGAAGGGACGCGAGAAATTATAAGCAGATTTAAACATTTCACCAAGAAATCTTGCTGCTCCACCCACAGCATTCAAAAAAGCAGGCAATAGTTCGTTTCCAGCCCAACTGATAATTGGCTTTAGATATCGCTCCCAAGCATCGCCGATAACCTCAAAAACTGGTTTTGCGGTTGCTTTAATATCATCCCAAAATCGTTTAAAAGCCGAACCGATTTTCTTAAAATCAAACATATCTGAGAAAAAGCCTTTAATCTTATTTGCAATTTCTTCAGCTTTTAATCCAATATCATCAAATGCGTTTTTAAATCCGCCTGTTGGAATTTCTGGCATGTCAAAATCAACACCACCGCCGCCGCCAGAGCCAGCTCCACCGCCACCACCACCTGAACCTGTATCTTCAGGTGTTTTTAGAACATTCATTTCATCGAATTTAGCAAGCCCAAGGAGTTCTTTCTTTAGTTTTTTAGCAGAACCTGCAGCCTTATTCATTCCACCAGCTCCACCCGAACCACCTGCAGATTTGCCGAGGTTACTCATTCCCTTCGAAGCAGAATCTGCTGCTTTCGAAACTCCACCAAAGCCGAGTGCTCCACCTGCTTTTTTAGTTACGCCAAACAGCGAAGAGATCGCCGAAATAACATAATTCACCATCGTGCCGATAACTTTCATAAAGCCAACAATATACGGAATCGCAGCATTAATTGCTGGTATTAAAACACTAGACACAAAGTTTGAGACGCTCAAAACAACAGGCGCGAAGGCTGAGCCAAGAGTCGCAGCAACATTTGAAAGCTCTGCGCGCAAAATTGCCAGTGCTCCTTCAAGTGTCATTGACTCGCGTGCAAAATTGCCAGCATACTTTCCCGTTCTATCCATAAACATTTGGTAAGCAATACCAACTTTTTCACCAGTGGTCATTTTCTCAATATTACCTTGAATGCCTTTTTCAAGCATATAGGCAGATAGAGCCGTATCATTCATAGCAACACCGAGGTTATCCATCATCGTGAAGTTACCTTTAGCCATTCCAGCTACGCTTTCAAGCGCTGCTTCTTGACTAATTCCCATCACACTCGCAACATCGGCGGCTCGCTGCATTGCTTTTGTGGTCATTATCATTGATTTTTGGACATCATAGCCTGCACCCTGAAACAATGATCCCATTTTATTCGCCGCTGCTAAATATTGCGACATTGAAGTTCCCATTGTTTGAGCGGATTCTTTCGATTTTTGTTTTACAGCATCTGAGAATTGACCAAAAACAGCCTCAGCACCGCCAAGGTTTTGTTCTAATGAACCAAATTCACGAGTTGCTGCTTTTGCAACTCCAACAACAGCACTAAAAGCGCCCCTTAAAGCTCCGAGCGCTAATTGTGCTTTTAGAAACCCACCAGTAATTAATTCTCCTGAGCCTCTTGCAGATTGACTAACTTGTGCGAGATTCTCACGCACTTTTGCAATTTCGCTTTGGAATTTTGAACTGTTGGCTGAAATTAAAACCTGCAGTTCATCGATTGTGGTTTTACTCATAAACCTCCATATATCCGCGCATATTGGTCTAACGCCTCAATTGTCACGGGTATCATTTTTTTCGTTCTATGCGCGTTTTTTGCCACAATTGGCTTACGCGGATAATGTTTCGGATCATTAACAGCAAAACTGATATATCGCCCAAGGATGTGGTTCAATGCATCTGCTCGTTCAATTTCAGCTTTTTGTTTAGAATTAAACCCCGCAACACAGTTTCGAAACTCGGCGGGGCTTAGATTCCAATATTCGTCAATTTTTAACCCTATTTCGAAGGCTCTTGATTCGTTATCTCGCCAGCTTTGGCTGAAATTTTTTCTTCGATTTCTTTGAAGTGTTCTTCCATTCGTTTGCGAGCCGCCTTCAGATTGATTCGAGCGCTCTGAGGTAAAAAACCGCATTCACTCAATCTTTCCATAATTTTCAAAATAACTTCTTCAAAACCGTATTTATCTAAAGCATCAGCGGCTTCATCTTCAGTCATTCCGCCTGCTATCATAATATCGGCAAGGTTGGAAAAACCTGCAAAATTGTCCAATATTTCCAGAAAATTCAAGCCAGTTTCTCTTTCCATTTTTTTATAATATTTTTTTCGCTTTAAATTCAAGATTATTCATAGAGTTTCCTTGTTTAATTTAATAATTTCAAAGTGGGGCGAATTTCAACGCCCCTATAGTTTAGGATTTTTTCACTCGAGTGAACATTCCATTAATTGAAAGTGTTGCAGAATATGTGTTAAATCCGTCGACAGTTCGTTCACCAACAGCGAATTTTGTTAGAGAAGCATCGAATTTGTAAACTGCACCGCCATCTTCTGTTGTGCGAATTTCGAATTTTCGAACTTCACCAGCTTCAAACAACGTCATTACTTTCTCGACATCAGCATAATCTTCAATATTTCCTTCAATATCGAGATCGCCAACTTCAACCGCTCCTGGGATATAGCGTTTTCCAGAAATATCAGCAAGTGTTGAAACATCGATTTTCTCACGTTCAGCGCTAAGTTCGCCAATGCTTGTCAAGCCACCAAAATTAATGTCTACTGTAGCACCAGCTTTTGCCATAACGACAAGCTCTGCACCAATTGAACGAGTGGCATTTTTCCTATCAGCCATATAATCTCCTTATTTTTTACTATTAAATCTGTTATTTATATGAAAAATACTTGAGTCTGGATTTGGAACATCACTTGAGAATTCAAGATAATAACCAATCTCACGCATTTTCTTTTCAATCTCTGAAAGAAGTTTTGAAGCTTCCTTCGAGCTACTCGCCCAAATATCAACCGTTGCGATTATTTCTTGAGCAGAAATTTCACCTTTCAGCCCATATTGCGGCGAGTTATCATCAATTCGAAAAGTTAAGGCTGGAAGTTTCTTGAAAATATTTTGTCCACTCAATGAAACAGCAACGCCAGTTTCTTTAAGCTTTTCGAAAATTTCTTGTTTTGGTAGAAACATTATTTCACTGCCTTCCTAACTTCTTCTCTGATTATTTTGATTGAATTGTTTCGGTTTTCCCTTAATGCTGGCCATAGAAACGGCTGAGCCTTATTTCCACGCCAGTCCGACCGATAGCTAACTTCAACTTCTGTATTAGTGTTTGTGGACTGTCCTCTCGATCCAGTTCCAAACTCAACATAAGGCGCATATTCAAGATTGGTAGAAACCGTAGCGGTCACATTTTCTCCTTGAATTTTAGCCTTATCAGCTCTAATCTACTGCCGAAGTGCTCCACTATCAACGGGTGCTTTGTTTTTAGCTGAACCTTGAACTAGCATTGCTGCTTTCGAAACTCCAGCAGCTAAAGCATTGTCGATCGAATTGAGGTTTCTGCTATTAATTATTGAAGTTGAAACCGAAACCCTCATAGGATTTTTCCTAAAATCAAGGTGTGTGAATCGAATCGTTTAACTTCAACTGTTTCATAATCTCGCCCATCAATTCGCATTTTATCGCCAATCTCAATTTTTACAGAGGTTTCAGCTGTGATTACGACACTGGCGTTTAATTTAGCGCCTAACTCCTCAAAAACCTTACCAAGCTCCGAATAATTCACATTCGCCTTGAATTCGCTTTTTTTCGAGGTAGATTCAACCAATCCGCCTTCTTCGTCAAAATCTTTACTAACTTCGAAAACCTCAACTGTTTTGTCGTAAAATGTGCTTTTGATCGCCTTTTTAGCGCTATCTGGAAACAACATTTATCCTCCGATACGGCTTTAGAATCTCAACATAGCCGTCGAAAATTTCACTATCTTTCGCTGTTGCAAAATAGCTTTGCGCAGCATTCTGATAACTGATACTCTGACCATTGTCGCTCAGGCTTGAGATTGCTCGTTCGGCGGTTCGATTCGCAGCACTTTCGAATTTAATAAAATTGCCACAGGTCATATTCGCGAGAATCCTAACTAATCGACGATCGAAATTAGCTTTCTCCGGAAGATTCAAGTATAACGAGACACGGTCGCAAATTTCGCCGACGGCAAACTTTAATAACTTTTCATCTTCAAAATTAGCAATTTCTTTAGCTTTAGCTATAACTTCTACTTCGAATTCTTCCTGTGGCATTTTATTATTCCTCAACTTTTTCGGTCTTTTTAGGCTTTTCTACTACCTCAAGAGGTTTTCCGCTTTCATCGCATGGCGTGTAATCCTCTGGGCGAGCCTGATATTGTTCAACTATGCCTGATGCCTCTTCGCCAGAACCAACTTTTACTGATTCTGGCACTCCAACGACAAGACCTGTTGAATTAACGAGAAAATATTTCATTTTTCCTCCTTTTTAGGTTAATATTAAGCTAAATCAGCATAAAACACGAGATCTGGCTCAACAGCTTTTGTTCCTTGAGCGAAGAAGAGTGAAGCTTCAACCGAGTTTGAAAATGGCACTTTTTGAGGATCAAAATCAAACACGTTCACATCTTGAGCGATTGCTCCTTCGTGCATTGCAATGATTGCTTTTGTTTGGCGGTGGTTTGAGAAAATTCGAACCTGACCGTTAAACAAAACATCAACTTCACCAGTAATCTCGTTTTTAACCTTGTTTAGGTAGTTTGCGAGTTTACCATAAATTGCTGGTGTTACTGTCAAAACAATTTCGCTTCGATCTACACCATCAACCCAGTCGTTCTTTACAGTTTCAACTGTCTGAATAACTTTTTCGAGCACTTCCTCGATTGGTGTTGCTGAAGTTAAGCTCTGAATCTCTGTTCCTGATTTAACAGCTTCAGCAAAGAATGCTGTATCAAGATAGCGAGCGAGTGAACTTGCTTGTGAGTTCTTTCGGCGTGTAATAAGGTCAGCAATACCAAACTGTTTAATATCAGTATTGTCATATTCCTCAACGATTTCTTGGCGGTCATCAATGTTATTAATAACACGTCCAGTGTTGCGAACTGGTTCACCTTCTCCTGCGCCTCGTGCTGTGCCGTATTCTTTCGAAACAGCGTTTTTCAAGCGGTCATAGGTTACTGATCCAGCGCTTGGATTTCCAATTCCAAAAGTATTTTTAATTTTAGTTGAAACTGTTCCTTTTATAACAGCTTCGATGATTTGGCCTTTAATTTCAGCCAATTTTGCCTTTGTTGTGGCATTGTCGGAATAGATATTATGTGCATCTACTGCCATAAGATCCCTTTCTTTTCTTGAGTCTGATTAGAACGAACTTACACCATTACTTTGTGAGTAATTTGATGTCGCTCCTTGTGAATTATTTCCACCAACATCTTCGGGAGTTTTTCCAGCAAGTTTAGCTTTCACGCCTTTTTTTCAAGAGCGGAATTCCAAACTTTCGAAAGTCCTTCGATGTTCGAATTCATTTTTTCTGCGTCGGCATCGACAACATAATTCACAAATTCTGATGGAATTTCTTTCGCAGCAAGTTTTTCAGCGGCTTCAGTCCTGCGTTCTCGCATTGTGATTTTTTTCTTTCGCGTTCTTCGAGCTCACTGATTTTTCGCCTTTTTGAGCTTCCGCAGCACGCTCTTCATCGCTAAGCTTTTGCCTTTCGTTCCCATTCTTTCTGGGCTTCGGCAAGCCGCTTTTCGAATTTAGCCTCATCTTTAGCACTTTTTTCGTTCAAGCGCTTCGACATGATTTCATTCACTTCATCTTGCGTGAAAGTTTTCGGTTCATTCCCCTGTTGATTCTGATCTACACCGTTTTCGCCAGCAGGTTTTGTTGAATTAGGATCGTTCTCCATATTCTCCTTTCGATTTTACGCTTCTCAGCTTGATATTCCGCCCCAAGCGCGACTTTTGGCTTGGGCTTGCTGTGTTTTTCACAAAAAGATAAAAACGACTCTCAGCTTAATGCTAAAAGTCGCAAATGGTTCTGATAATATTATAGCATAATGTTTATTCTTATGCAATATTTTTAATAACGGACATTGTTCTCAAGATTTTCTCGCTCTTCGATCATTCGTTTTTGAATATATTCTGGGGCGTTATAGAAAAATGGTTTGCCATTCTCGATTGATTTACGAGCGGCTTCAACGCAATCTTTGATGTGTTGTTCATCTCCACCAATCACTAGAAAAGCAGGCTCTCCAAAATCGTCAAATATTTTAAATTTTCGCGCATATTCATCTAAGACTTCGTCGCTATACCACAAACCATAAACTCCAACTGTGTCTTCGTGGGTAAATTCATATTTTGTTTTCATTATAGTTTTGAGATCCTTTCTAGTAGTTCATTAAACATATTGAAGCTTTCGGGCAAATATTTTTCATAAAGCTCAATTTCCTTTTTGTCGTCTCGAGCAGTCGCTGAAAACATTTCAGCAAAAGCTTCTGAACCGAGAAAACGCTTTTTATGATTTTCAATTTGTTCCTTACTTAATTTTACACCTCTTATCGTTTTTCTGCCATCCCAATATCTCTGCTCGTGACCCATTCCGAAGACTCTTAACCCGTTACTAAACGCAGCACCACCATATAAATCAAAAATACTTGCTAGATCATTTTTTGAATAACCATTTTCAAGTTCGTTTTTAAGTTCAATAGACAAATTGTGTCGTCTATAGGCTAAATTTCTTCCTTCTTTAGTTTTTAGATATCTATTTGCTTCGTCAAAAACGGTTTCACCAAGAGTTTTACCGTTAGAAAGTTCAAACTTACCAGTAGCTCCATAAAATGAACCACGCCCTGCTCGATGATCGAAACCGTGACCATATTCGTGTAGAAAAACCTCAAATGGCTTTCTTATATCTTTTCGATTTCCAGTTGAACCATCGAATATACCAGCTATACGAACACTCACCTTATTTCCAAGCACGCTAAAGTTATCATTCCCAAGCGGTGAATCTTTAAAAGATAGTTCGCTCGAAAATTTAGCCCAAATAGAACGATGAGTTTCTGGCATTGCGTTTAGTTTTCCGACGACCTTTTCTCTAATATCATCAGTTTTTAGTGCTTGAGCAAGTGAATCTTCAAGTTTTAAGCTCTTAATATCAGAATTATTAACTTTTTTAGTTGGTGGTTTTTTAATTTTAACTTCAATCTTATCATCTGCTGGTGAAATACTCGGCACTGAATCCGGCTCAACTTTCGAGATTCCGCTCACTTTTGCCCATTTTTCATAGCTCATATTTGGCGTCTCGTAATTCTCGCCCGTTTTTGGATTTCTGGCGATTCGAGTCTCTGGCTCAAATTCTTCACCAAAATATGCGGCTGTCGTTGTTCGGCAAAGTGGATGAAATGGTGGAAAATTCACGCCTTGTTTAGCTTCACTGATTTTAAAAACTTTATGGTCTTTATGCTGGCAGATATCACTAGTGCGACCGTCCAGTGTTGCAATAATACGGTATTTTTCAACTCCTAGCTCTTGGTAGGCTCGTAGCTCTGCTGAATTATGGTAAAAAGCAGATTCGGTGCGAACAAGCCGTTCAGCATAAAATCGCCCAACATCAAAGCGTTCACGAACTTCACGGATCGTTTTTTCAGGACTTTGCCCAATTGCTACGGCTGTAGCTATTTTCGAATTGATTTGCTCGGCTAAAATATCAGTATTCGTCCAGATACGGTTCGAAAAATGCTTTCCTTCAATTTTATAGTTCAAAATTTCCTGCACGGTTCGTGAGTTTAATTTTGAAAAAGTTAAAAGTGAGCCAAATTGTTTTTCAGTGTCAAAGATTGCTTGATTATATGAATTATTAATTGTATTCACAACCGAATTAGCTGTGAGATTATTCTGTTCAATTCCAGCCTTTTTTAGTTCTGCCCAAATCTGGTTATTGAGCATTTCTAATCTTGTCATTCTGAAATCGTAATTCTCCGGCAAATATTGATTCAAGCCGAGTCGTTCCATTTCAGCTTTAAACCTTGCTATATTTCCGCTTGGTTCAATGCCTTGTAGTGCAAATTTGTCGAAAGTTTTATCGTTGCGGTAATAATTGGCATATAATCTCTTGATTTCCTGAATTGTTCGAATTTCAGCATCAGTGTAAGCGTTTTTTATCCGGTGAATATAGCTCAAAGATTGTTGTTCTTGGTTTTCGAAACGGGCGGCGGCACGGTTTTGCCAATAGTCTACGGATCTAGTCTCGTTTTTTTCTCTATCTTTCATAAAAATCTTTCGAAATATATAAAATATAGATACTTTATATAAAGACTATCTATATTTTTATATATTTTCCGCTCTATTCTTCTACTCTTTCATTCTGATCTGCAATTTCAGCATTATTCATTGTTTTGTCTGCTTCATTTTTCTCATTCAGCGCAAGATTCACTGTTTCTTTAGCATCTCGCACAAATGATAGCTGACTGACAAGTGTTTCCCGATCCACAAGTCCGTTAAGATTGTTAATGATTTGGCTAGTTTCAAGGTCATTTTGTGGCAAAGCTCGTTTAAATACTACATCAATATCTTCGGTTGAAATTTTAGCCATCTTTGAACTCTTTACAAGGAAGGAATTATAAATTCGGAATCGTTCGAGCAAACTTCGTTCGAAATATCGCTCTTTATCTTTAATATGCTGTTCGAAGTCAAGGAGTTTATAGAGAATCGCTACACCACTCGAATTTCCGGCAAAGTTTTCATCGCTCATATCTGGTGTCATTGAAATTTTATGAATATCAGCTGCAATAGTTTTTCGAAGAACGTCAGCATCGGCCTCATCAATAGATTTCACGATATACTCAATTTTGGCATCTTGTGGAATATTTGCGACCATTCGGCTATCTTTAAGCATCGCTTGCTGTTCTGGTGTGAAATCTGTGCCATAAAACGCAAGTAGTGCATCAACCAGTCGTTCACGGTCGATTATGCGATCAGATTGAAGAATATTATAAGCATCAATTAACGGTAATACTGGCTCTGAATCTCCCATTCGGTCTGAACCGTTTAAATATTCGACAATCGGCACTTCACCAAATCTATGCTCGGTTCTAATATCTTTGCCAGTTTCTGGGTCACTTTCAAAATTAAGCGTTCCACCTTTCAAAATACCTTCTTGTGTGTATTCTGGCGTTAAAATTGTAATTTGATATGAATCTCTTTCGATTTTTCCGCGCGCATTGATAATTTCTTCATAAACTATAGCGAACATCTTTTTATGTTCAACTGTCGTGTCGTGAACTAAAATTATATTTCGTGGGTCGATTTTCACACTTCGAACTTCTGATTGTTCGTTAGCGTAAATTCGCTCATAAGCAACGCCATAAATACTGGCGTGCGTTGCAAGCTCAACATCAAGGTTTGAAATCGCTTGTTTACGGTATGAGTTATTCAAGTTCTCAATGTCTATTTCTTCGCTCGAAAGATAATTAACTGGTGACCCGAGCAAATAGCCGACATTGATTTTAGTGATATAACGCGCAAAATTAGTGATTGCGAGCAGTTTATTTGGCGTTTCACGTAATGTTACAGGTTTATTTGCGTAATAATCAGCAAGAATCTTAAATTTAGCTCGGTCTTGCTTGCGTTTATCGCTTTCGATTAGGTTTTTTATCAATTTTCCTGTTATTTCTGTTTTTTGGGGTAAGCAATAAAATTTTTCCATATTTCCTCCTTTTGCTCTTAGAAAATTAGTGAGTTTGTGCCTGCTGTGCCTCGATTTGAATTTGTAATAATGATCGGCTCAGCTCTAGCGGTGCATTGCTCGAAGATTCCGGCCAAAATATCACACATGTCATCGTGGGCATTTTTGCCTTTGCGTTGATATCTCAGAACTTCATTAGCAGCTTCTGGCCATTTCTTCTGCCAATTCGGTGGCATAAATAGATGATTCTGTAGCCACGCGCTCGATGATAGAATACGGCTTTCCTTGTTTTTGGTTTGTGTTGGTGTTTTGATAACCACTTTCGAATTTCCATTTTCTTCAAGAATTCTTTTTACGTTGCGCGCAAAACCGCGACCGCCGTTGTTGCTTTCAATCCTAGCAACACTCACATCGCCAGAATCTAACATTTCAGCAACGGCCTTTTCAGTAAATTCCATTGGCTTATCTGTATAGGTAATATCTGTAATAAATACATCTTGCCCGTGTTTAATATAATTCGCACTTGCAAGGAAGTCAGCACCTTTATCAGCAGTATCTGTGATATTTTCAACAATTCCCTCAGGCAGTTCATCCCACTCCATAAATGGCTTAAATAATCGCCCAGCGACATCGATTGGTTTTTGATTATAGTTAGCCTCCACAATATCCATATTCATCGCTCGAGTCTTTTTCTTAAAAGTTTCGTAGTTCAGAATATCATCGCACAACATTTTGGGTTTACCTTTTGGAGTTTTTGTTACAGCGCGATATTCAATCACTCGTGGCTTAAATTCCTCAATAAATCGCCCAGCAAGGTCACCAGTCGCCCAGCGTGTCATCACAAGGATTATTTTCCAGTCATTACCCTCAACACGCGAGAACATCGTATTATTGAACCAATCCCAATGTTCATCGAGCACACGCTCATTGTAGGCCTCCTGCGAGCTTTTGATAACGTCATCGATAATGAGAAAATTCGCACCAAATCCTGTTGCTGTTCCCTTTGGGCTGGTAGCGAGATAGTTTGGTTCACTCGATCCTTCCAAACTCCACATTGAAGCAGCCGCCTCGCCATACTTTACGCGAGTTTCTGGGAAGATATCAGAATAAATAATATTCGAACCAGCTTTTTCAGTCTGAATCATATTTCGAACATTTCTTGCAAAAATTCCAGAAACCGTATCGTTATATGATCCTGTCATAACTTTCGCTTTCGGATTCTTCCCAAATAGCCAAGCAGTTAAATTTTGAGCAGTTAATGATTTTCCGTGTCGTGGCGGTGCATTAATCACAAGCGTTTGCTCATCGCTTTCAATAAACTCTTGAATTTGTTTACAAAAATCTTTCAGGTATTTGCGTTCTTCTTTGTAAAAATTCGGGTGCATCAACTTGCAAAATTCAAATAAATCAATTCTCGCAAGCTCAAGCTTAAGCTCTCTTTGAACTTCTGGATTTTCGAGTAGTGCTTTGTTCATTTTTTAATGCCTTTCGAATTTCTGCTGCAGTTAAACCTTCAAATGGTCGCGGATTTGTTTTTTGTTCCACTTCCATTTGAATTCCTTGTTTTGCCTTTCCTTCAGTCCGGTCTGTGATCTCAATCGTATTATAGAGTCCGGCCTTTTCGCTATTTCTTGCATCATAGACTCGCCTAAACGCTACTTCTTGAGCCATAGTTCGCTGATCATCTGGGTGATCAATTGCCCATTGATTAAATTCCTTCACGGTTAAACTCAAAAAATAGTGATATTGATAAGAAATGCTATCTTCCGGTTTCCATCTTCCGCGATTATTCGGAATATTTCCTTCTGGCTGCCCGAATCTGCGGTTCAGTGGCGGTTTTCCTCTACCAACAACATAGTCTTTTTTTGGCTCAGTTTTCTTTTTGGTTGTTGCCACGTATTTCCTCCTTCTAATTATTTTTCGATTTTTCTCCTACTCTTATTGGCTGAACGTTCATAATGAAGATTGTTCGCAATTAAATCACCGATCGTTTTTTCTTTCAAAAAACCTCTCCTTCCAAGAAGAATAATTTTCGGCTTCCGAATTATGCTATTCTTCGATGAATATTCACCATCTATTTGAAGTTCAGCTAAAATTCGGCGGTTTGCTTCATTAAATAGAAAAATCTTATTATTTCGCTCACGAAACCAAAGCTCAGAATTTAATCCACATTCCTTTAAAATATCGTTTGCCGCAAATAGCGCTTGCTTAATAAGCTTTTTCTCGCTCAAAAATTTCAGCTCCAATCGCTCTTGTGCTTAATATTCTTGTTGTTGCGATGTTTTTCTAGTTCTGTTATTGGGATATTTTTTTATCATAGAATCTCCAGTTAAATTTATTTTTTCCCACCAAAAAAGCGGACACTGAATTATCAGTATCCGCAAATGGTTCGTAACTTTATTATACTATTTTTTTGCTACTTTTTAGCAATTTTTTTGGAAAGCTAGATATTGACAAAATTCAAGTTGTTTGTTATAATGAGAAGGATTTAATTTTTGAAAAATCATAAAAACCCCAACAAAAGTCTCAATTTTTATTAGTTTAATATTGGGGCTTTTTTTGTTTTGTCTCAATAATAAAAATGGAGATATCTATGATTTTTTTAAACTTGATGAAAAAAAGGAAAAAAACACAATGAGAGAAAGACTTGTGAAGCGTGTCAATTTATTGATGATGAGCGCTATTTGCCGATGTTTCGAAATAGGCAGAAACGATTCCCTGAGGAATTTGCAAAAAGTATTGAACTTGCCAAGAAAATTAAAAAAACGGCGCGAGTAAATACTTTGCTCATATTTGGAGTTCTAAAAAAATATAAATAAATCACTTGAAATTTTACGTAGCATTATTAATCGTGCTAAATCTTTGCTTGCAAAAAAATTCGTTTTGAAAAAGAAACAGCTAGCTCGAATTAGCAAATCTCAGAAAGGTGCGAATATTTCTTTACGTGAAAGATATCTGGAGCTTAAAAAAATACTAAATTAGCTCATAGCTCATTGTTGTAATTTAAATTTATTTTTTTATTGAAATTTGGGTTTCTAACCCTTTCTTTCTTGCGCTTTGTTGAAAATATTACAACATATTATCTTTTTATTGTAAAATAGTAAAAAAAATATTCAAATTGCAATGTCAAATAAATTGCTTGTGTTATTTCAGGAATGGAGTCTGCAATGAGATGATTTCATAAAATTTTTAATAAAAAAAATAAGCTGAAATGGTTTATATAAATGTTGGTTTAATTTTATTTATTTTTTTATATAAAGGAGATTTAGATTTATGTTTGAAGATTACTCGCCTGCCGAAAAAAACAGGTTTATCAATACATTGAATGGTGCCAATTTATTGCTAATTTTACCGAAGCGACTATTAGAAGTAAACGTTCGTATTGTTGGAGTTTTATTGAAAAAAATGAACATTCACGATATTAAAGAGATCACGGAAAATGAAGTTAATGAATGGGTGCGCTGTCGTCTTTCTGGAGATAAGGGCTTTTCAAAAATATCAGTGAACGCTTTGAGGTCTGAGAAAATTCAGATAATGGCTTTTCTTAAATGGGTTCATAATACACAGGGTGGCACTAAAATTCGCTTTCCGTATATAGTTAATCCAAAAACCCGAACCCGTTAACCGTAAATTCTATAGTTGCGCAGAAATAGACGATATGATCGATAAATGTAAAAACTTAAAATCTAAAATGATAATTTCACTCGCCTTTGATACTGGACTTCGTCGAATTGAAATAGTGAATATTAAATTCTCAGATATTGTAGGTAATCAAATTAAAACTATTGGTAAAGGTCGAAAACTTGGTTTTGTTTATTTTTCAAATAGAACCAAAAAATTAATTGAAGAATTTTCAAAAACTAACGAATCAGGAGAAATATATTTATTAAAAAGACGTGAAGAATGTAGGGCGGAATCTTGTGCTTCCGTCATGACGGATCAATTAAAACGTGAATTGTCTAAAATAGGATACCCTAACTTTCAGATTCATGAACTTCGCCATTCTTTCGCTACCGATTTGCAGAAAAAAGGTGCAAGGATTGAAGAAATTCAAAAATTAATGCGCCATGGCGACCCGGCCATCACTCAACGATATCTTCATGGACTTGATGGTGTTTTAGGTGATGTTTGGGCTAAATATAAGGGCTAAAAACTATTCTCTAAAAATAGTCTTGACAAAACTGCTAATGTTTGATATAATGAGAGCATAGAAATGAGGAAATAGCCTCATCTACACTTTAACAAGCTGGAATAATTCTAAAGAGTTATTTCTGCTTATGTTGATATGTTATATCACTTTATTTTTAAAAAAAGTCAAATCAAAAAAACCAATTGGTAAAAAGAAACTTATAATTCCACAAATCAGAGAAATTGCATAAAATACTCGCCGATTTTTCTTGCCGATTTTTCAAAAAAATAAATTAGCAAAAAAAGAACTAAAAACTCCAATTGGAATACTTATATTTGTTTTTAGTTTTCAGCCAGATTAAAGCAAATAAAGCACACAAAATAAGTTTCACCAAAAAAACCGAATCGCTTTCGGGATTTTTTTCGAAACCACGACGACTTAATTTTGTGCGATTTCGCGCATAAGTTCTTTGTTTGTTATTTTTGCTCATATTGTTTATGATTATATCATATTTTTTTACCAAAAATAAAACCGCCCGAAGGCGATTTTTGAAAATTACATTTTGATTTCTGCATCAACCCCAGCTGGAAGGCTAAGATTTTGCAAAGAATCAATTGTTTTTGGTGTAGCGTTACTAATATCAATGAGACGCTTATGAACACGCATTTCGTAAGCTTCACCACCCATTTTATAAACGTGTGGGCTTTTTACTACCGTAAAAGTGCTTCGTCGTGTTGGTAAAGGTACTGGTCCTGCAACTGTTGCGCCAGTTCGAATTGCTGTATCAACAATTTGTTTTGCACTTTGGTCGATAACTTTGTGGTCGTATGCCTTTAGGCGAATACGAATTGTTAGGCCTTGTTCTGCCATTTCTTACTCCTTATATTAGGCTTGTAACTTCTTTCGCAACTTTAAGATAACTACGAACGAATTCTCAAGCAATTTATATTACCTCAATATTTTAACATAAAGTTATCTAAATTACAATAGAAAAAGTCATCATTTAACCAATAGCTTTAATTAAAGAGGAATTTTTTTAACAATTAAAATAAAAAGCACCAAACGGTGCAATTTATTAACCTTTTCGTGGTTTAACTTCATTTTCGACCAAGAGACTTCTTAGTTTCTGTGAAGATTTCATGTTTTTCGTGTCTTTGGATTATATTTTTCGCAAAGAAAGTTTTTTTCAGGTGTATTCTGAGTATTTTTTTGCGAGTGTAGTAAATTCGGTCGCCGGTAATTTCACTTACAAGACCAATAATCTTTCGTTTCGTATTCTTTTTTAGCCATAATCTCTCTTAAATTTATTATTTACGTTCTGTTCTATTCTATCATAAGATTTCGCAAAAAGCAAGACTTTTTAATCTCTTGTTGACTTATTTTTATTTTTTTATGGTATAATTTTTAATCATGAACAATTTTTTTAAAATTTATACAAAAAAACTTTAAACAATTCAAATGAACGCATTGTGCTACAAAGATTTTTATTTATTTATAGCATTATTCGGATTCGTTATCGCAAGCTTTTTTTAAATATTTTTTTGAAAAATTCAATTAGTAAAAATTATCTTAATGATGGTTACTACTGCAATTTCCATATTTTTTTCATAAATGCAATAATATGGGCTATCGGCGAAGCTTTTAAAAAGTAACTTTCTAAAAAAATAATAAGAAATAGTTATAATAAACTTTTTATTCTGCAACTAAAATAGAACTGTTTCTTTAATCCAAAGTTGTTCGTAATCTTCATTTTTCTAAACCGAGCTGGTTCGAAATTCTAATCATTTCATCAAGACGCTCAACTTCATCTTCAATATCGAACTTATCTAAAAACTTTAAAGAAATATTTATCTCCAATTCGATACTTCATTATCGTTACTGTCTTCATAGCCCTCCATAAAAATTATTTTTAGACAAAATATACCTAACTATTATACATTAAAACCCTTAATTTGTCAATAGAAGCCTTGATTTAATCGCCAGTTGACCATATTGACATTAATATAATTTATATGGTATAATTCATTTATTCGCCGCGATAGCTCAGTTGGTAGAGCACATCCATCATTACCCACATATGGCAAGAATTTTTCATAGCCGTTCGCAGCCAAAAAACCACGGAAGTCGTTACTACCGTTATATTTGTTCGCATCCAAACCATTATAGTTTGTGATATAGCTCATACATTCTCCTTATTTCTATTTGGGAGATGATCTAAGACTTATAAAGGTTCACAAAAATGAAGAGCTGTAACAAACCTGTTTTCAGTTCTCCAACCCAATGCTAATCCTGCATATTTAAATCTAGGGTTCAAAATAGCTTCACGATGTCCATCAGTACTTTTCATCCATTCTTTAACATGATCCTCAGCTGGGTGGTCTTCAGGTCTTGTGGTCCAATACTCATCTTGGTTGATATTCTCACCATACTCATTACAATACTTATCCCTATAAGTTCGGTCAATTAACATCTGCCCTGTTTTTGGGTTTTTGTGAGCATAGTAATTATTCTTGATCATATCTTCAACTTTTAGCCTTGTGTTATTGTCAATCTCAGGCACACGCACCAAAGGAGCAATCCCTCTTTGGGTTCGTTCTTTGTTCACAAGTTCAAATATTTTGTCAGCGGTTGGTTTTTCAGGAATTGTAGTCACTTTTGGCTCGTGATATTCAACTGGCTTGTTCAACAGTTTGTCATGTCCTGTTATTTTAGCTACTTTATCCGGAAAAGCAAGAGTGTATATCAAAGCCCCAACTAGCCCCAAAACGACCAGCCCGAGCATACCACACACAATTATCTTCCGCATATCTTTCATACTATGATATTATTCCATTTCATTCAAAAAAACAACCACCCATAAAATGAACGGTTGTTTTTTGTATATTAACGCTTTGAGAATTGCTCTCGTTTTCGAGCTGAACGCAAACCATATTTTTTGCGTTCTTTCTCGCGAGGATCGCGTTTTAGGAATTCAGCCTTTTTAAGAACTGGTCGCAAGTCAGCATGAGCAATAGTTAGAGCTTTTGAAATAGCAAGCTTGATTGCGTCAACCTGACCAGCCAAACCACCACCATTAACCTTTACAGTAATATCAAAATCAGCTTGTTTACCAACTAAGGCAAGCGGATCTGTGATCTCAGCAAGCATAGATTTATTACCATCAAGGTATTCAATTGCAGTTTTGCCATTAATAGTTAAATTACCTTTTCCAGCATATAGTCGAGCGCGAGCTGTTGCAGCCTTGCGTCGGCCAAGACCGTAGAAATATTTAGCTTCAGCCATAATTATTTAACCTCAACTTTCTCTGGTTTTTGAGCAGCGTGATTATGTTCAGCGCCAGTATAAACTTTCAAACGTTTCATTCGATCTGCTTGAAGTTTATTTTTTTGGAAGCATTCCGTAAACAGCTTTTTCAATAATCATTGCAGCGTTCTTTTCGCGCAATTCTTTTAGAGAAGCTTCGCTTAAACCGCCAGGGAAACCACTGTGTCGGTAATACATCTTAGCTTCTTCCTTATTGCCAGTAACTTTAACTTTTTTGGCATTAATAACAATCACATAATCTCCACCATCTGTGTGTGGGGTATATGTTGGTTTATTCTTACCTGTTAGTAAAGTTGCAATTTTTGCACTAAGTCGACCAAGTGTAGCCGATTCCGCAGCATCGATCAATAGCCACTTTCGCTCAACTTCAGTTGGCTTTTGTGAATAAGTTTTCGCATTAACAGCCATTTACTTATCCTCGCTTTCATGTTTAATTTCATCAACAAACTCAATTGTAGCCATTTGAGCAGCATCACCGCGACGTATTCGAGTTCGTTCAATTCGCAAATGACCACTATTTCGCTTCGAAAGTTGTGGAGCAATAATGTCTACTAATTTATTTGCTGCGTCAATATTACCAAGTTTGGCCATAACTTGACGACGGTTATGTAAATCACCTTTTTTAGCTTTAGTGATAAGCTTTTCTGTGTAGCGCAAAGTCTCTTTGGCTTTTGGCAAAGTTGTTTCAATTTTGCCATGAATGACTAACGAAGTCGCTAAGCCTTTGAGGAGCGCACGGCGTTGGTCGCGTTCACGACCAAATTTTCGCCCTTTATATCCATGTCGGTGCATATTATAAATTTAACTCCGCTATTTTATCTTTTACTTCATCCAAAGCTTTGCTTCCAAAGCCTTTAAGTTCACGCAAATCTTGTTCGGTAAGGTTTACTAAGTCGTGAACAGTGCGAATGTCATTATTAACAAGCGCATTTGTTGTTCGAGCTGTCAAGTTTAAATCTTCAATTGATGTGTGAAGTTCACTTGCTTCATCCTCAAATTCTTCACCTAAAGCTGGAGCAGCTTCAATCGTTGTAGAACCAGCAAGTGCCGTATATTGATTTGCTAAAATTGCCGATGCTTGTTCGAAAGCTTCCCGTGGAGAAAGCGATCCATCGGTCTCAATAGTTAGATCTAATCTATCAAGGTTCGAAGCCTGACCAACACGAGTATTATCAACTTTGTATCGAACTCGCAAAACTGGCGTGAAAATTGCATCAACCGCAATCATATCACTATGAATTCGGTCCTCACTAGATTCTTCAATAGTTTTATAACCATGACCAGATTCAACTACAATATCCATTACAAATTTAGTCTTTTTATCGTCAATAGTAGCGATAACTTGATCTGGATTTACTACTTCCATATCAGCATTTGTTTGAATATCACCAGCAGTAATTACGCCAGCACCAGTTTTTTCCAATCGAAGTTCAACAGGCGAATCAGTGTGAGCCTTAAATTTTACATTCTTAAGATTTAACATTATGTCAACCACGTCTTCTTTTACACCTTCAATTGATGTAAATTCATGGCTAACTCCATCAATCTTAAAAGCAACTATTGCTGCACCATTAATACTCGAAAGGAGCACTCGGCGCAAGCTGTTTCCAAGCGTATTACCATATCCAGGCTCAAGCGGCTTTACAACAAAAGTTGCAACATTTTCGCTTAAGTCTTGAATTTCAGCAAGCGCTGGGTTATGAATTAATTTTGACATATAAACTTTTAGCTCCTTACCTTTTATCGTGAGTAATATTCAACGATTAGCTGTTCATTAATTCCAGCTTCTGCCTCTTCTCGCTTAGGAAGACCTGAAATAGAAACTGTCATTTTCTTACTGTCAGCTTTTAGCCAGCTAAGTGGAGCTGGGGCTGCATCAGCAACAACATCTTCAAGATTTGTGAAATAGCCAGATTTTTGGCTCTTTGGTCGAACAACAATCTCGTCACCGGCTTTTAGTCGAATTGAAGGAATATCAACTCGTCGACCATTCAACAAGAAATGTCCGTGACTCACCAACTGGCGAGCTTGTCGTCGTGAAGTTGCAAAACCTGCTCGATAAATAGCATTATCTAAACGAAGTTCCAAAAGCTGTAATAAGTTTTCACCAGCCAAACCTTCACGACGTGATGCTTCTTTCATTAATCGTGCGAATTGCTTTTCAAGTAGTCCATAAAGTCGTCGAACTTTCTGCTTTTCGCGCAATTGAACTGCGTATAAACTTGGCTTTCCTTGTCGAGAACCTGAATGTTGACCAGGAATTCCACTTTTACGTGCCATAATTTTTAGCAGCTTTTTCGATGAAGGGCATAGCCTTCTCGGCGTGATTGTTTAACAATCGGAGATCTATCTCTCGCCATAATTAAGCCCTCCTTGCTTTCTTAGGACGAACGCCACCATGTGGGACGCCAGTCACATCTTTAATACTTTCAACATTAATGTTTACATTCGAAAGTGAACGAATCGCCGAATCGCGACCAAGTCCGACGCCTTTCACGAAAACATCAACTGATTTTAGCCCATAAAGAGCTTGTACATTTTCGGCTGCTTTTTCAGTTGCAACCTGCGCTGCATAAGCTGTACCTTTTTTTGCTTCCTCGAAGCCACAAGCACCAGCACTTGCTGCCGCTAAAGCGTTACCTTTTTTTATCCGTAAAAGTAATGATTGTGTTATTAAAGGTTGCTTGAATATGCATTTGACCTGATGGAACAGATCGGCGCTGTTTTTTACGACTAACTTTTTCTGCCATTTTTCTATCCCTTTCCTAAATCAAGTCTTGCTTGCTGCTTTTGGCTGTGCTCCACCAACGGCGATTGCGCGACCCTTTCGAGTTCGTGCATTCGTTCGTGTGCGCTGACCGTTTACAGGCAACCCTGATTTGTGTCGCATACCTTTATAGTTATTAATGTCTTTTAGACGTTTAATATTATTTGCCACGAGGCGTTGCAGATCACCTTCTACGGTATAATTATTGTCAATAATTTCACGTAGTTTCTGTTCTTCAGCCTCGGTGAGATTTTTCACCCGAGTGGTCGGCTCAATATTAGCCGCCGCAAGGATGGTTCGCGAAGTTGTTTCACCAATACCATAAATGTAGGTAAGAGCAATCCAAACTTGCTTTTCTGCTGGGATTGTTACCCCTGCGATTCGAGCCATACTTAACCCTGCCTTTGCTTATTCTTAGGTTTTTTCTTATTGATAACACGAAGTCGACCTTTTCGGCGAACTAAAATGTCATCTGGACTGATTTTTTTAACACTTGCACGAACTTTCATAAGTGTATAAAAACTCCTTATCCTTTAGGTTTATATTATCTGCAAATCCCCATAGAAATAATAAGCCATTTCGAAAGCTGGCTTTTTCTATTTTGAACTTGCTAATCTCTTAGGCGGAAGCTGATTCTTCCCTTGGTAAGGTCATAAGGGGTCAACTCTACTTCAACCTTGTCGCCCGGCACCAATCGAATATAATGCTTTCGCATCTTTCCACTGATATGAGCAATGATTGTATGCCCATTTTGAAGTTCAACCTTAAACTGCGTGTTTGGCAAAGCCTCCACGATTCGTCCTTCCAATTTTATTACTTCCTTTTGAGCCATAAATCTATACCATTCTACATTAAACTACTCAAAAAGTCAAGCACTTTTTTTATAACTTTCTTAAAATTAAAAAGAGTATTGAGCTATCATTCCTCTTTTTTTCTTTCGGAGACAATCATAAATTTTTAGATACTCTAGATCATATATTTATAACGAATATTTCAGCAATATTAAAAAAATGTAATATTGCACTTTAGTATATTTATATACCGATCTAAAATATACTACCAATGATGGTAGTATATTTTATTATTATATAGATTTAAGACTTTCTAACAGCCCTTAGCATAACTCGTTTATTGAAGGTATTCTTCGAATAGTCCCAATCACCAACACATGTTATGATGTTCAATCCTTCTTTTGAAGGATCAAATGAGTCAAGCATTGTGCTCATTCCAAATTTATTATTTTCATCATTAATCTCATCAACAGTCATTTCACGTACATCTTTAACTTCATAAGTTATTTTTTGTCCATCACCCCTTTCAACTATTATATCTGAGCCTTTCGAAAGGTTACCAAGATTTTCGAAAATACCCCCTTTAGTTGGACCTCCATTATGACCATCTATGAGAAGTGCGCCTTTGGAGTTTCCCGGTAAGGCACTTTTTATATACCAACCAGCATCATGAATTGAAATTGGCGAATCGAGTTGGTTGGTATTTTTTATTAATCCCAATTGAACAACACGAGCATTTGAGATTTTTAAGTTAGGGATTGATAAAAATCTTGGGAAAAGTGGATTAGAAACTTTATAAGAGCTCTTTTTCTCTTCAGTAACTTCAGTTTCATCAACTTGGTGAGTTAATGTTGAGCCACCTGGAATTTGCTGCTGATTTTTTTTAGGCTGTAGAAAATTATTGTATACATAAACTCCAGTATAGCCTATTAAACAAACCCAACAAATTATAAGAACTACAGACAATATTTTTTTAGCTTTTTTTCGAGAATTTTTAATCTTCATTTAAAGATCTCTTTATTTGTAATCGTCGTAAGTAACCATCAATGCTCGCGAATTTATCTGCCTAATAGTTTTCGAGAGCAACGGTTACAATAATCAAGATTCCAGTTCCACCAATTGAAAGATTACTATTTTGAATTGAAGCTAGATTATATAGGAGATAGTCGGCAACAAATGGTAATAATGCAATCAAACCAAGAGCTACTGCACCAAACAAATTTAAGCGATTAACCACTTTATTTAAATAGTTCGCTGTCGAAATCCCGGGGCGTATACCCTCAATAAATCCACCTTGTTTTTGAAGATTGTCAGCGATTTCATTCGAGTTAAATACAATCGAAGTATAAAAATATGTAAATACCACGATTAAAACAAAATATACGGCCGGATAAATAAACGACTCAGGAGAAGATCCCGTAAAAGTTCCTTGGTTTGGGGCAGAAAACCATTTAATTAAGTTTTCAGCCAATGAAACATTAACTTTAGCATTCTTCATCACCTGACCAATAAACGCAGGAAGACTTAAGAACGAAACAGCAAAAATTACTGGGATGACACCGGCAACAATAAGTTTTACTGGCAATATACTTTTTATTCCGCCATAAGATGAATTTCCATGAACTCGTTTTGCATAATTAATAGTAATAACTCTTTGCGCTTCATTAATCTTAACTAAAATATAAAGAAGAATTAAAGCTTATTACTAGAAGTATCAATGTGACCATAAATGCAATACGATTAACAGGCAAAGTAAACCAGCCAAAAAAATCGAAAGCACCATCTTTAGTGTCTGTAATTGAAGAAATTAGGGTTGCTAATGTTGTTGGTAACTGTGAAATAATACCAGCAAAAATAACTAAGGAAATTCCATTTCCAACGCCTTTTTCTGTGATAATTTCACCAATCCACATCAAAAGAACTGAACCAGCAACCATTGCAGTAACAGCGACAATCCAGTTAGATAAACTCATACCTTTGAAGCCCGCAGAGTTAGATTGAAGAACAGTTGTCTGCAATATGAAAATATAAGCAATAGATTGAATAATTGCCAAAGGAATAGTTAAAATTCGCGTCCATTGATTAATCTTTCGTCGACCAGACTCGCCATCATTATTTAGTTCTTCGAGTGATGGAACAGCTTTTGTCATTAACTGAGTAATAATTGAGGCAGTAATAAATGGGCTTAGACCAACAAGCATAATTGAAAAGCTTGTCAAAGCACCACCAGTTAGCAGATTAATAAATCCTCCTAAATCAGTACTCTTAATAGCAGATTCAACAACCTCTTTCAAGTTTCCTGCATTGGCAAGAGGGATCGGCACATGCGCCAAGAATCTAAAAATTATTAAAAGACCAACCACTCCAAAGACACGCTTTTGCATATCTTTATTTTTTTCATTGATTTAACTATTATTTTCCAATTCATAATAACTATTTTACCATACTTTTAATCTTATTTAAAGATTCAATTCCTATTTAATTAAAAAAATACCCAGCTATTAATATTGCTAATAAAAATTCTATACCAACCAAACATTTGAAAATCATTATTCTTAAGATAGTTAACTAGAGACTTTATAACAAACATTGAAACGATAAATGTTAAAAATTAAGGCAACTGATAGGTAGAAAATCTCAGTATTAGAATATTTAAAGCCATGTTTAACGATCTTAAGCGCGCTTGAACCTAGCATAATAGGAATGCCCATAAAAAATGAAAAATTCTACTGCGATTTTTTCTCGAAACTCCCGTCAATAGCCCACCAATTATCGTCGATCCACTTCGAGAAGTTCCAGGAACAAGTGCTAAAATTTGGTATCCACCAATTTTAAGCGCATCCAAATAAGTCATTTCTCCAAAACTTTCAATTTTTGGCTTTATATTTTTATTTTTTCGAAATCGTTCTATAACAATAAATAAAATACCGTAAACCATCAGCATCGCTGAAATAACCCACATATTTTTCGAAATATTTTTTTCTATAAAATTATTAAATAGTATCCCCATAACTCCTGCAGGAATTGCGCCAATTAATATTTTTTTCCATAATTCAATTGTATTCTTTTTTTCACGATGATTTTTTTGTGTTTATCAAAAGGATTTAGCTTAGACCAATAAGTAAAAATAACTGCCATTATAGCTCCAAGCTGAATAACAACCATAAATACAGATTTAAACTCACTCGAAAAATTAAGTTTAGCAAATTCATCAAATAGTAGCATGTGGCCAGTGCTTGAAATAGGCAGCCATTCAGTAACGCCTTCAATTATACTAACTATGACAATTTTTAAATAATTCCAAAATATCCATAACTCTAACATTATATCATGCTTTTGGTTAAATTAAAATAACAACAAATTTGATTATTTTAGACAAAACAAAGAACACCCCTCTTGGAGTGTTCTTTGAATTATAAACTATTATTTGATGATGTTTGTAACAACACCAGCACCAACAGTTCGTCCACCTTCACGGATAGCAAAGTTCAAACCTTGCTCCATGGCGATAGGTGCTTGCAATTTAACTTTGAAAGTTACATTGTCACCAGGCATAACCATTTCTTTATCAGCTGGAAGTTCAACTTCACCAGTAACGTCAGTTGTTCGGAAGTAGAATTGTGGTTTGTAACCCTTTGAGAATGGAGTGTGTCGTCCACCTTCATCTTTCTTCAAGATATAAACTTCAGCTTCAAATTCTGTGTGTGGAGTAATTGTGCCAGGAGCAGCAATAACTTGTCCACGTTCGATTTGATCTCGATCAATACCTCGAAGAAGAAGACCAGCGTTGTCACCTGCTTGACCTTGATCAAGAGATTTTTGAAAGCTTCAATACCTGTAACAACAGTTTTTTGTGAATCTTTCAAACCAACAATTTCAACTTCGTCGTTAAGTTTAACAACACCTTGTTCGATTCGTCCTGTAGCAACTGTACCACGACCTTTGATTGAGAAAACGTCTTCGATAGGCATCAAGAATGGTTTGTCCATATCGCGAACTGGTTCTTCGATGTATGTATCCATAGCATCAACCAATTCCATAATAGCGTCTTCGTATTTTTCATCACCTTCAAGAGCTTTAAGAGCTGAACCTTTGATGATTGGAGCATTGTCGCCATCAAATCCGTTTGCTGAAAGGAGTTCACGAACATCCATTTCAATCAACTCAACAAGTTCTTCATCGGCCATATCCATTTTATTCAAGAAAACAACAATCTTAGGCACACCAACTTGTTTTGCCAAAAGAACGTGTTCACGAGTTTGTGGCATAGGACCATCTGTAGCTGCAATCACAAGAACAGCACCATCAACCTGAGCGGCACCAGTAATCATGTTTTTAACATAGTCTGCGTGTCCAGGCATGTCAACGTGAGCATAGTGTCGGTTGTTTGATTCGTATTCTTGGTGAGAAGAAGCAATCGTAATACCACGAGCTTTTTCTTCTGGTGCGTTATCGATTTGGTCGTACGCAATTGGTTTGTTAACTTCTGATGGAAGTCGTTTTGCAAGAACTGCTGTGATAGCCGCAGTAAGAGTTGTTTTTACCGTGGTCAACGTGTCCCATAGTACCAACGTTTACGTGTGGCTTTGAGCGGTCAAATTCTGCCATTTTTAGAATTTCTCCTTTTATTAATAATATTATGCGCGTCGCACGAGTCACTGTTTTAGCAAAACACACGACGCGACGCTACCTATAATTATACCTAATCTTCAATATTTTGTAAAGAGGTTTTTATAAAAAAAATTATTTCGAAACTTTATATAAACCCTCATGTCTCTGATTTTTCATAAATCAAAGTTGGAATACTCTTCGTCTTAATTTCTTCATTTACAACTCGAATATTCTCTTTAATGCGCTTCTGGATTTCATCACTTTTAGCTTTTTTCGAAATTTCCTCAACTTGCGCATCCGAATAACCTGCATCTTTCAGCCAGCTTTGTAAAATCTTTTCGGTTTCCTCCGACATTGTTGAAGTTTGATTTTCGCCATTAAACTTCTCTTGGAATAAAACTCCTTTTTCGTCCTTTTCAGTAAAAATCTTCTCAACAACCATCCATTCAGCCGAAATCTTCTTACCATTTTCAGGCTGGATTCCTCGAACAGCTTCAAGGTATTTCGAAATCAACTCAGAATTTTTAAACTTTCCATCAATCGGATATGGTAAAAGATAAGTTTTGTGGTTTTTAAAGAAGCCACTATTTTTCTGATTTATAAATGAGCGTCGACAAACAATACATCCAGGGTCAAAAATATCAATTGCCACGCTCGCATCTTTCGAAACTTCATTAGAAAATTCACCACGATAAGTTGAATTTTTTACAACATAATCTTGAGCATTCCAACTTCGAAACTTTGCAGGCATCGCATTAAAGATTTGTCCCCAATCCGTAAACCATGAAACTATTGGATTTTCAGTATTTCCGCCATCAATTGAGCAAGCCTCAGTTGAATTTAGTGCACAAGAAGCTGGCCGTTGAATATCGCAAGTTCCAAAAACAAATAGCGCTAAAGCTGATTTAATTACTGTTAGAACCGACCAAATTGTAATTAGAACAATCAAACCGGCCACCGCCTCAATCGCCCAAGAAACTGGTTTTACCCATTTTTTGTGCTTTACAATTATTTTTCGAAGAATTGAATTTTTAATTTCATCTTTAAAATTCGAATCACAAGCACGCAAAGTTACTCTTCGTGAAAAACAATGCATTGATTTTTTAAACATTTGATTGATTAATTTCGCTTGTTTTTTAAAGCCAAAAATCTTTAAAGCGGGTGTAAATAACCAAATAATTAGCAAAACTATAAACGCAGCAATACAAATCATTAGCTAAAAATCCTTTCCAAAACTTCTTTTAATTTCACAACATCAGCTTCAGTATTATGTAAGCCAATTGAAATTCGTACTAAGTGTGGCAGTTTTCGAACTTCTTTTAAATAGTAATGCGCACAAAAATAACCACTTCGCACCATAATTCCTTCATCGCTCAAAGCTTGTGCAATCAAGTGCGCATCAAGCTTGTCGTGATAAAAACTAATCACAGGAGCCGGCTTTTTTTATTTAAAATATTAACGCCATTTTGGTTTTTTTAAAAACTCAAAAATATCTTTCGAAAACTCATCGATTTGTGAAGTTTTCTTTTGCTTTTTTAGCCAATCAATTGCTGTTTTTAAAGCAATAATTTCACCCCAAGCCTGAAGCCCTGGTTCGAAAAGCGTATAAATATGTTCACTGTCTAATACTTCATAAGATTCTTTCGAAACGGCTGAAACCATTCCACCACCAACAAAAGAGGTTTTTATAAATTTTGCAAAATCCTTGCGAACAACCATAATTCCAAGACTCGCCGAATACATCTTGTGCGCGCTTGAAACAATTGCATCAGCTGGAATTTTTTTGAAGCAATTCATAGCTTGAACCTAGCGCTTGCGCTGCATCTATAATTACAAATCCACCTTGTTTTTTAATTTTCTTTACCAAATCTTTAATGTTTTCAAGTCGCCTTCCATCAATATTCGAAGCCGCATTAACCACAACCAAGGCTTTCGAAAAATCATTCTCGAGCGAAATCGAACCATCTTCTTCACGCTCAAGCACAATTCGTTCAATTTGATGTTTTTTTGGCAAATTCAATCGTTGAAAGAAAAAAACCGAATTATGCTCAATCTCACTAGTCATCACTTTCGAAACTGGCAATTCAAGCTGCGAAAGCAATAAATTTAAGCCATAGGTTGTGTTAAGTGTAAAACTCACAAAATAATCTTTTTCTTTTAGCTTTAATAAATCTAAAACCGCCTCGCGAGTTTCTTCAACTTTTTCATCAACCTTCTTGCCCCAAGCGTATTTTACGCGCTCACCACAAGAGTTAAAATTTAAATAGTAATCGTTTAAAGCATCTAAAACTGGTTCCGGACGCAAAGACTGACACGCCGAATCAAAATAATGAGCATTTTCTGTCAAATATTTAAAATCATCCAAAATTCAAATCTCCTTCTTTAACTTTTACCATTTTAACATAAAAAAACATAGGCGTAAAGAAAAAACCGCCCAATCTGAGCGGTTAAATTTTATGCGAAGGCAATCCGTGTCGCATGCTTTTTAGCGCGCTCAATCTCGCGAGAGCGCTTATAATGTTGGTCATGTCGATTATTAATTCGACGACCATACTTCCTGTCTGTATGGTTAGTTTTTTGAACCTTTCGCATCTGACGACGATCGTCATTTTCAGCGATAGACAAGCCCTTAATTACTTGTTGAAGTTCTGGAATTAGCTCACTATTTGCATAATTCAGTAATTTTCGAATTGTTTCCAGATCTTTCAATTTCTTATAAATCTCTTCATATTGACCAGATGAAATATTCCTCAAATATTTTTCAGTTTTGAGAATTTTATCAATCAATTCACGTCGGCAGTTTAGCGCGTCAGCTAGTTGATATTCATAAGATTCCAACTCTTCTTTTACAGAACAACTCTCAATTCCTTGAAGCGCTTTTTTTAGTCCTTTTCGTGTTTTACCTTTTGAAAAATCCCTAGGGATTTCTGGTACTCGCAAAGATTTAACTCTTTTTTGCAATTGCAAAACTTCAGGACTAATAGTTAAAATATCACCATCACTTATTCTTTGTAAAACTTCTGTTGCTATCATAACGAGCAACCTCCTTGATTTTTTTAGTCAAAGTTCTAACCTAAGACAAATCATATTTTTAACACATAATCGTATTTTTAGTCAATAGAAAATCGCCCATTTCTGAGCGATTTGAATTTTGAGCATTTTAGGTCAGTTTATTCTTGCTCGCAGTAAGCTCTTAATCTCTTCCTTTCCTTGTCGCAATTTACGAATCTCATTGTTGGCTTCTTTATATCTTTTTAAAGCTCTTTTTAAACGACGCTTCCGATAATTAAATTCATCAACAAACCATTGATACTCATCGGCATCAATTTCACCTTTCCGAAACTGCTTTTTAGCTTTCAAAAGATTCTTCTCTGCTTCACTAACCTCATGCCGGCAACTAAAAAAACTTCGTTTAAAAGCATCGCTACGTTCGAGATAGCCGTCATCCATCAACTCACTAAGCTCAATATTTCTATCTGAAAGATCTACAACCCAAGAATAATCTCGTTCAATATCTTCCATTCTTAAAAGTCTTCCAGCCATAATTTTAGACCTGCCTTTAAATTTACTAAGGATAATCCTCGTATCTTTATTCTAATGCCTAAAATTCAAAATGTCAAACTATTTTTGAAAAATTTTTGCTTTAATTGCTCGCACCAAATAACGTTTGCGATATTCACCAGCATATTCAACAGCCACACCGCGAAAACCAGCTTTAAAACGCAGCAAACTCGCCTTTGGTTCTGCCGTAATGCCATAAAAATTATATTTCGAAGCCCCCGCACGAATCGCTTCTTTAATCATATAATCTTGCAAAAATGTTGAAGCTGGAATTTTATGATATTCTTGGAGAGTTCCACCTTCAAAATAAACAACTTCATTTTTCGAAAAGATAAACACACCAGCAGAAATTAATTTTCCTTCAAATTCCACACCCATAAAATGCGCTCGCTTGCCAAAACAAGCTTTTAAATTATGGTAATATTCTTCATCACGCGTACCAACACCGTTTTTTTTGTTTGAACTCTTTAGAATTGCCACAAAATCAGCAAATTCGCCCTCTTCAACCTTGCGAATATTCACACCTTTTTTTATTGCCGCGCGCAAATTTCGGCGGGTGGTTTGGTTATAGGTTGCCGCCACGTCATCTTCGCTTAATTCTGTTAGATCTTTCAAATAAACATGCATGTTTACATCCATATCAAACTCGTGCTTAAAGCCAGAATGATATTTAAAACCAGCTTTTAGTAGCGGTTTATTTAGCCAATCAAGATTGTTACTTTCAATGATTTCAAGCTTATCATTGCGAAGCGCACGCACAACTTTTGGTAAAATCCGGTAAGAAATTGCTCCACGTTCACGTGCAAATTCTTCGCTCTTCACTAATAAATCCACAAAATCTGCTTGCGAAGCGCCATTTCGCTCAACCATCACCAAATCGAAACGCTTATTTTTACTAGAAATTAGCCCAGCGACTTCAATATTTTCATCATTTTTTAACGCCACAAAATAGCATTCTGCGCCACGCTTCTTGCGCATTTCGGCAAATTCTACACTTTGCAACCAGTCAATGTTTTTATCTTGGCAATAGTTTTGATATTCTTCTTTTGAAATCTCTACAAGGCTTTTCATATATCCTCTATTTTAACACAAAAAAACCAATTTTTAAAACCAGCCTGAAAGCTCTTTTTGCTGTTCAAAGCTGGTTTTAAAAAAACTTCAATAAGTTATTTTTCAATTTTTGATATTGATCGCCTAAATATATTAAAAGTTTATTATAATTTTTCGTAATATAGTTTTAATTTTATCCCCGCTAACCTCACTATTAAAGAAAGGCAGCCCAACAATACGATAATTGTCATTATCAATTAGCATTTTAGCATCAGACCGTTTTGTAATCTCATTCAAGAAGCGTTGTTTCCAGCCCTCTTTTCCATTATCAAATCCTCCTGTACTATCTAAGAATTGACCCCCTTTTGGTTCAATAAAGATTTGCCAAGATATGTTTCCAACTTTCTTGTCATTCGCAAATAATAAGAAGTCTGGTTCAAAAGCTTTTCCGTCTTCAAAATTATATATCCGGACAGCTTTTTCGTTTCTTAGCAGATAAATATCCGACCATTTTTCTTCCAGTTCATTTATTAGAGGTTTTAATGTTACAACTAGTAACTTCTCTTCATCAGTTCCAAAATTATCATCATAAGCATACCATTCAAGAGCGTCTATGTTCGCATAATATTGTGTGTCATTAGGATTCTTTTGAGAATGGCCAAATTCCTTATTATTATGTTTATTAATTGTATATCTACGAACAATATTATCTTCAAAAATTTCCCGAATTGAATAAGCTTCAAAAGTATCTGATCCAAAGTAGCGTTCCTCCACTGGAAGTAATGAGCTCTCCATATTTTGGAGGAGTTTCTCTGCAATTAATAACTTTTCATCCTGACTTAATGACATTTCATTTTCTACTCGTCCAATACAACGAACTGCAACATCTGCCAATTCTGCTATAAAATCTGAAACACTTGAAATCCCGATCATCGCTTTATGAATCTTATCGAAGGTAAAGTTTTTGTTTCTATTCATCGCATGACGAACAATGTGTGGATCTATCACCTTGCCAAATTTAAAGAATAATTCATTAGAATCATCCACAAATGGTGCTCCATCCTCATTTCCAAACGCATCCATTTCAAATATCTTGTTCGTAGGAAGTGAGACTTCAATACTATCTGGCACAAACGTCGTATCAAATAAGCTTCCTTGTCTGCTTTCAACAGCTTCTTCATACGAAAGTCGTCTATTCATCCACACAATACCATCAGTATAAGTACGGGTTTTCTTAAACGATTCTTTTAGCTTCAACTCTCGCTCGACCATATTTTGATCGTCATAAATTCCAGATTCACGTAACACTTGCTTCATTTCTGAAATATATCTAGGATTATTGGCTGAATGATAATGTAATTGTTCAATGACACGAAGCTCGTTATTTTCGTTTTCGCCAAATTTACGAGTGTATTTCTCTTCAACTTTTCCATCAATCACAAAAGGATAATAACGTGCCCCACGCCCGATTAATTGTTTTTCAGCGTTTGTAGTTTTACCAGCTTGGAATCCATTTTTTGTTGTCTTTCCATCACGCTTGTCATACAAACGAACGATATCAAACAAGTTTAATACATCCCAGCCTTCATTTAACATATCTACTGCAAAGATTGCACGGATTTCATTTGAAGGTAACTCCAATGTATTTAGCGTTATAAGGTGATTACTATTCTTGTTCTTTCCATCAATCAGTAACAAACGCTCTTCACGAAAGTCTTCTTGCAATTCAGCAATTAAGTCAAATAGGCTTAGTTCAGATGCTTCAAAAAAGTCCAATGCTTTTTGCAATACATTCACCTTTGTATCGGTATTATATTGAATCATTGCTTTTTGTTCTAAAATCATTTCTGGAGTCAACTCTGATAACATTTCTTGAAACAATTCCATATTTTCTTTGTTATCCGCGATTTTCTCAGATTTAAACATGACTAGTGGCTTTAAATTCACGCCATTCTTTAATGCAATTTTTTTACGATATTGACTAATAAGAATGGCATTCAACATGCGAACTTTTAAATCACCATCGACTAAGTGGAATAAAACATCTTTTGAGTACTTATCAAGACGGAATTCCTTCAAATCGTATTTAAAAATTAAAGAGTCTTTGTATTTTTCTGCAATATCTTTATTGGAAAGATCGATGGTAGCCGTAAACTCAAAGATACTTGAACGTGCCGCTCTTTTTTGAATGTTCTCAATTGTAGAAGTCCAACTTGTATTATCATCTTTTTCGCCTTTACTTAATCCGGCGTTCAAATGGTGAGCTTCATCTGCTAATAAAACAACTGATAAATCTTCAAACTGTTCATATGACAAGCGGTTTTCACGCGGTGTATTTAAATCTAAATGTAGTTTTTGGATGGTTGTAAACACAATATTAATAGCATCTGATTGTGCATCCGAAAAATCTGTTACTTCACGTACATTCACCACTTGATTATCAATCACGATTTTATCTGCAAATAAATATTTTTCATTACCAGAATCCACAAAGTTACTTCTCGTTTTTGTAAGAATATTGTCATTATTAACAAAGAAAACGAAGTTTCGTTCGCCTTGTTTGTACTTTTCAAGAATGATTGCAGCCATTAACAATGTTTTACCTGAACCGGTCGCCATATTAAATAGTATTTGTTCTTTACTATCCTCTTCATTATCCTCTTCACGAGAATGATGATGTAAGTAACGACCAACTGCTTCTTCTTGATAAGGACGAAGGGGATATCTTAAATTTTTTTAGTAATATATCCTGGAATATTTTCACGAAAATTTAGGAAGTGATTTTCCACAGCAAAATCATAGGTTTCGTACAAGAATTTAAAATGCATTTCTACTCACCTCCATAAAATTCACGATTCAATTTCTTATCAGCATTAGAAATTCCATTGCTAATATCATCTATATCAGAGTAATTTACATACAAATTATTATTATCAACAATTTCAGATAGAATTCGTTTTTGTTCAGCTAAACTTAATTGTTTGAATTCATTCTCTCTTAATTTTTTAGGATCAAGACGGTAGGATAGAAAAGAAGATTTTTTGGCAAGCTCAAATAGTTCCAGTAATTCTTCTGATTTTATCGCGTCAATAATGGTATTTTTTTGAAGTCTTGAGCATCGTTTTTTTAACTCACAATAAACAAAAGAACCTCCACCTTGCCAATCGACATCTTTCGAAATGCCGCCTTGTTCTCCGCCAATAACTTTTTTTAATCTTTCTACGGCAACTGTTTCAATATAATCCATTTGTTCAATACCAATATATTGACGGTTCATTTTATGGGCAACGGCGGCGGTTGTGCCACTGCCTAAATGGTAGTCTAGGACGATGTCGCATTCATTGGTTGTTAGTTCAATAATGCGTTTAATAAGTTTTTCAGGTTTTGGATTAGAAAAAATGTTTTTCCTAAATAACTCTTTTAAATGTTGAGTGCCATTCGTGGTTGTACCAACATCATCCCAAAGTGTTTTAGCAACTTTTCCACGCTCTTTTGCTTCACTTAAAAAACGTTTTCTTTGCGGTGCAGCCGTGCCATCTTTTCCAAATATAATTCTATTTTCTTCTAATAATTTTTGAAAAGTTTTAAAGTCATTTTTCCAGCTAGACCCTTCATTAGGTCGATAAACTGCGCCAGTATTAGGGTTAATAATTTCATACTGTTGATTAGGTCGCCAACCACCAACTTGAAAAGGATCAGCTTTCCAAACTCCTCTAGGATCATTATCAGGATTAGAAAAACCTTCTCCATCTTCTTCTAATCTAAAATCAGTTCTATTTTTTACATAGAAATCCTTATTGGCAAAATAAACAAGGTTATGTGTATGAGAATTAGAAATAATAGCTGTATTTGTTACCGATTTTGTAGAGTTCCAAATAATATCTGCTAAAAAATTTTCCTTTCCGAAAACTTCATCCATCAAAACTTTTAAATATGCTTGTTCATTATCATCAATTGACACAAAAATAACGCCAGCGTCTTTCATCAACAATTCTCGTGCAATTTCCAGCCGATTTTTCATAAAAGTGAGCCAGGTGGAATGATTAAATTTATCGTTGTATTTAAAACTATCATTTCCCGTATTGTAGGGCGGGTCAATATAGATCAGCTTAACTTTTCCAGCAAAACGTTTTTTCAAACTGTGCAGTGCAATCAAATTGTTTCCTTTGATAATAAAGTTATCATTTTCTTTTAATTCACTTACTTCATGCTCCCCATCCTTATCGTATCGTTTAAAATTCGTTAGCACTTTATCATCTAACAAGCGGGTAATTTCAGTAGGAGCTAGCGTTTCGTTAAAAAATATTTCTTGGCGCTTTGAATCTTCTTTTGTTTGCCCTCCTTCAAGGACACAATCTTTATACGGAAAATTTAAAACTACATTATTATTTTCAGATAAATATTCTCCGTTTTCGGTTGCTAAACCAATTTTAGTCTTATAGGCCGTGAAGCTATCCGGTAAGAATTCTTTATTATTAAGAAACTGCAAAAAACATCCTTCTTAAAGACTTGGGTGCCTGTTTCCAAAGTTGAAAAGAAATGACTGGCTACTTTCTCATCCTCCATCAAAACATTTAAGAGTTCTGGATCATATCGGCGAGCCAGCTCAGCTATTTTATTCTTATTTAATACTCCGTCTACTAAAAAATCAGGATTTTTAACTAGGAGATTTTGCAATTCTTTCTTCATATTAAGAGGTTCCTTTTTACTTATTTTTCTTAAAAAGGGTTAATCAGGGAGCTCCTTATATGCAGAGAAAACCCCGTAAGCTTGATTCTATTAAAATCTATGTTTCTATTTTACCAAATTTATTTATTTTTTGCAAAACAAAAAACCACCTCCCGAAAGAGGTAGTTTTCAAATTTTTCGAAATTATTATTTAGCGTTTCGCTTTTCGATAATTTCTTGTGCAACGTTAGGTGGAACTTCTTCGTATTGCGCAAGCTCCATTGTTGAAGCTGCACGACCTTTACTCATTGAGCGTAGGTCTGAAGTGTAGCCGAACATATTTGCAAGAGGTACAAAACCTTTAACAAGCTTTGTTCCACCCATCAAATCTTCCATAGCGTCGATTCGACCACGGCGTGAGTTCAAGTCTCCAATTACATCACCCATGAATTCTTCAGGAGTTGTAATTTCAACTTTCATCACAGGTTCAAGAAGAACTGGTTTAGCTTCTTTAATACCAGCACGAGTTGCTAAAGCACCAGCCAATTTAAAGGCTAATTCGCTTGAGTCGACATCATGGTAAGAACCGTCATAAAGTGTAGCCTTAACGTCAACTACTGGGTAACCAGCAATCACACCGCCTTCAAGCGTTTCAAGCACACCTTGTTCAACTGGTTTGCGGTATTCTTGTGGCACAACACCACCTTTAATTTCATCAAAGAATTCAAAACCTTTTCCTGGTTCATTTGGTTCAAAGCGAATCCAAACATCACCATATTGACCACGACCACCAGACTGTTTTGCGTGTTTACCTTGAGCTTCAGCAGTTCCACGGATAGTTTCACGGAAGGCAACTTGTGGCTCACCAACGTTAGCTTCAACGTTAAATTCACGCTTCATTCGGTCGATCAAGATATCAAGGTGAAGCTCACCCATTCCTGACATAATGGTTTGACCAGTTTCTTCATCTGTGTGAACTCGGAAAGTTGGGTCTTCTTCAGCAAGTCGTTGAAGAGCGATTCCCATTTTTTCTTGGTCGGCTTTAGTTTTTGGCTCAACTGCGATAGAAACTGGTGGTTCAGCAAATTCGATACCTTCAAGAATTACACCATGGCTCAAATCACAAAGAGTGGCACCAGTTGTGACATCTTTCAAGCCAACAACAGCGGCAATGTCACCAGCGGTAACTTCTGAAATTTCTTCACGCTTGTCAGCGTGCATTCGAACGATTCGTCCGATTCGTTCTTTTTGCCAGTCATTGTATTAAGAACATATGATCCAGCAGTAATTTTACCACTATAAACGCGAACAAATACGAGTTTTCCAACGAATGGGTCAGTCGCAATCTTAAATGCAAGTGCAGAAGTTGGTTCGTCTACAGATGGTTTGCGTTCAATAGCTTCACCAGTTTTTGCATCTGTCCCTTTAATCGAAGAAACATCAAGTGGACTTGGAAGGTAATCATTAATAAGATCAAGAACCTTTTCCACGATCACACCACGGCCATCACCACCGGTTACCAAGAAGAAGTCACCAGCAAGAACTCGTTTTCGAAGAGCAGCTTTAAGTTCAGGGATAGTGATTGATTCTTCACCTTCTTCGAAAAATCGCATCATTAGTTCATCATCAGCTTCAACCGCATTTTCAACAAGTAGTGAACGCGCATTCTTAGCTTTTTCAAGCATATCTGCTGGAATTTCACCAACTTTCAACTCATGGTCAGCGTAGTTATCGTAAGTGTAAGCTTTCATATCAATAAGGTCGACAACACCATTGATTTCTTGTTCAAAACCAATTGGCAAGTGAATTGGGAAAGCTTGCTTACTTAGACGATCGTGAATCGATTTAATTGATTTGTAGAAATCACCACCAGTTTGGTTAATCTTGTTAATAAAACAAACGCGTGGAACACCGTATTTGTCGGCTTGTCGCCAAACAGTTTCAGACTGAGCTTCCACACCCATTTTACCGTCAAAAACAGTCACAGCACCGTCAAGAACGCGAAGTGAACGCTCCACTTCAGCAGTAAAGTCGATGTGCCCTGGGGTGTCGATAATGTTAATTTTATGGTCTTTCCAGAAACAAGTAACAGCAGCAGAAGTAATTGTAATACCTCGCTCTTTCTCTTGAGCCATCCAGTCGGTTGTTGCGCCATCACCTTCACCACGAACAACACCAATTTTGTGCGTCAAACCAGTTCGGTAAAGAATACCTTCTGTTGTTGTAGTTTTACCGGCGTCAATGTGCGCAATAATACCAACATTTCGGAAATTTTCCAATGGAGTATTTTTATTCATTTGATTCCTCTTAAATTTATTATTTTATTGCTGTTTCACGCTAGTTTTGTTGTTTTTTTCGAAACCAGCACAAAAAAACAGCGCTTCGCTATTAATTTTTATCATATTTTTTTAAAAAAACTGTAAAGTATAAACACCCCAAAAAAAGCCAGCTCCCCTGGCTTAAAAAAATTATTTTTCGAACGCGTTCAGGTATATTTTTTTATCGATCCTTTTTAGTAGCAATTATTAATGTGATAATAAAAAAATACCAAAAAAATAAACACGCCAAAATTCCAGTGCGTCAAAATCGTTAAATATAGTGACATACCGTAAACTATAATAAAGTACAAGGAAACCAAGAGAGGCTCTTTAGCCTCGCTTAATGCTTTTTTCATAAAGATAACTTCCTCCAAATTTTTATTTTCCACTTTTGAGCGGAATTTTTATTTTATCACAGCTTTCGAAGAAAGTCAATAATGGGATTAAAGCTTCTCCCCATTTCTTGCCCGATTCGCCCATTCATCAGCCATTTCATTAAACTCATGACCAGCGTGCCCTTTTAGCCATTTTAGCTCTACATTCGATTTTTTATAAAGCTCAAAAAGCGGCTTCACAATATCAAGATTCTTAATTTCACCATTTTTTTTCTTCCAGCCATTTCTCTCCCAAGCTGGTGCCCATTTCATTAAAACATTAACCCAAAACTCACTATCTGTTAAAATTTCAGCTTTTTCACCATCTAAAATTTCGAAAGCTTTTTTCAAAGCTAATCCTTCCATTCGAATATTTGTGCTTGGATTTTTCAGCACCCAAAGCAATCGGTTTACCGTTTTTCAATTACGGCAAAAACCGCCAGGGCCAGGATTCGGTGAAGCACTTCCATCCGTAAAAAAATCGTTCGCATTACTTATTTTTCCTGATTATTTTTGCGGAATAAAAATTCTGCACAAAGGCTGAAGAACTTGCTTGATTTTTGCATCTTTTTAGCTTTTTTTCATTCTTTCGAAAGAAATCATTGCCAAAACCGCACTAACAATTCCAACAATTAGCAATCCGCTCGGAACAACTATTTTAGTCATTTCAAAATCACCCTCAACGGCAGAATTTGGGTCTTTTTCATCATAAAAAACTTTTACTTTTTCGCCTCTAACTGGTTCTTCATTCTTTAGCTCTGAGTGAAATTCGATTGTTTCATTCTCTTTCACCGAAAAAAATCTATAACCGCCGTATATTTATATTCACCGGTTTTTTTCATTTATAATTTTCTTTTCGAAACCATAAATTTGCCCTTCGGTTTGTTTCCAAGTTTGTCTTTTTAGGAAATCATTAAAAAGGTTTTTGCAATCCAAATTGAGCCAGCAACAATTAAAAATAATCGCTAAAATTGCAAAAAAATAATTCCACGATTTCGAAAAAGCTTTTTACGCCAACTTTTTTTAGCTTCATTAGAACTCATATATTCTCCTATTTTTGTTTATGCTAATATTGTATCATTTTTTTGTTCTTTAACGCAAATTAAAAACACCGGCAACGAAGCCAGTGTTTTAAGTTTTTTTATTCTTCTACTATAGAATCGTTAGTTTCATTTTTCGAATTCTTCTTTAGTTTCAGCAGATTCAGCTTTTTGTGTTAACCCGGGCGCCAGTTCCAACAGGAATTTTGCGTCCGATAATCACATTTTCTTTTAGTCCGCGAAGTTTATCAATTCGGCCAGAAGTTGCTGCGTTAATCAAAACACTTGTTGTATTTTGGAATGATGCAGCAGACAAGAAACTGTCACTAAAAATTGAAACTTTTGTAATTCCAAGAAGTTGTTGTTTGAATTCAGCAGGTTTTTTTGCCTTCTGCTTCAAGAAGTTTATTTTTCTTCAACAACGGCAGCTTTTTGAAACTACATCACCAATTATAAACGATGAGTCTCCAGCATCTTCAATTTGAACTCGGCTGAACATTTGACGAACAATGATTTCAAGGTGCTTCGAAGCAATATCTTGACCTTGAGCGGCATAAATTCGCAAGATTTCGTTCATAATGTAGCGTTGAGTTTCTTCAACACCCTTAAATTCCATTAAATCACGAAGATTGAGAGAACCAACAGTTAACCGGTCGCCAGCCTGCACAATATCGTTTTTCGAAACAGCTAGAGCCGCAACATTTGGAATTTCGTAGCGAACTGGGTTTACATTTTCACCATCTTCAGTTTGTCGTGGTGTAATTTGAACAATATTCATATTGCCGTCTTCCCAGATATCAACCACACCAGAAACTTCAGTCATATAAGCTTGTCCCTTTGGTGAACGAGCTTCAAGAAGTTCTTCAACACGTGGCAAACCTTGTGAAATTGCACCAGAACCTGCAACACCCGAACTGTGGAATGTATTCAAAGTTAGCTGCGTTCCAGGCTCACCAACAGATTGAGCAGCAATCACACCAACTGGTTCGGCTGGATCAACAAGAAGCCCAGTCGCCATATCAATTCCGTAAGACTTTTGAGGAATTCCTGCAAGGTCTGGAGTTGAAAGAACACTTTGAATTTTAACTTCTGTAATGTTTTCATCTTTTTCAATTGCATTGGCAATCTCTCGAGTAATTAGCTGATCGGCATCAATATATCCAGGAACAGCTTCAGCCGTAAATCGACCATAAAGTCTATCACCGAATGAGATCATTGTCTCTTCACTTTCTGAGCGATAAATCGAAAATCCTGGATCAACTTCATCAGATCTATCTTCAACAGAAAATACATCTTGAGCCACATCAACAAGACGGCGTGTTAAATAACCAGAATCGGCAGTTTTAAGGGCAGTCGAAATCAAACCTTGACGCGCACCACGAGTCGCCACGAAAGCTTCAAGCGAGCTCATTCCGTGAGTGTAATTTGAACGAATTGGAAGCTCAATTTCACGGTTGGTTGCATCCACCATAATTCCAGTCAAACCTGAAGCGAGGCGAATATTTGTCGCATTACCACGTGAACCAGAAATAGCCATCAATCCAACAGGTGAATCTGCACCTTCATGAGCTACACGCTCAGAAATCTCATCAGAAACTTCATCAATAACCTTGTGCCAGTTATCAATAATTAAGTTATAACGCTCTTGATCAGTCAAAAGACCTTGGTCATATTGTTCCTGAATCAAAGTTGTTTAGCGTCACCACTAGCAATGATTTGAGGAATTTTTTCACTTTCATAAACCGTGTAATCTTCCTTACCGATCGACAAACCAGATTTCGTAACAAATCGGAATGACAAACCTTTAATTTTGTCGGCAATTTTCACAGTCATTTCAGCGCCATAATGCGCAAACATATCGGCCAAAATTTTGTTAATTTGTTTCTTAGTTTGTGGGTTGTTATCGAAAGGATAATCTTCTGGTAATAATTCGTTAAATAGCACACGGCCAAGAGTTGTATTTCGAATTTCACCTTTTACGAACACACGAATTGGTGTTTGGAGTGCAATTTCTCCTTTATCATAAGCCATTTCAGCTTCAAAAACATTAGCGAAAGGACGCGGTTTTTTGTTCATTTCAGAATGCTTGTCATAAGTGATGTAGTAATTTCCGTAAACAACATCCTGATCAACAGAGAGCACTGGTTGACCATCTGCTGGCTTTAGCAAGTTGTGAGAAATACTCATTAAATCACGAGCTTCCGCCTGAGCAGCATCAGAAAGTGGTAAGTGAACCGCCATCTGGTCACCGTCGTAGTCGGCGTTAAATCCGTTCGCTACAAGTGGGTGAAGCTGAATAGCTTTACCTTCAACAAGTTTTGGCTGGAAGGCCTGAATCGAAAGTCGGTGCAAAGATGGAGCACGGTTCAAAAGAATATATTTTCCTTCAACTACGGCATCCAAAGCATCCCACACTTCTGCCTCACGAGCATCAATCAAACGAGTTGCCGAACGAATATTGTGTGCATATTCTTTTTCAATCAACCAAGAAATTACGAATGGTTTAAAGAGTTCAAGAGCCATTTGTGTTGGCAAACCACATTGGTGAGCTTTCAAAGTTGGACCAACCACAATCACTGAACGGCCAGAGTAGTCAACACGTTTTCCAAGCAAGTTTTGGCGGAATCGACCCTGTTTACCTTTTAGCATATCACTCAAAGACTTAAGCTTTCGGCGACCACCAGCCGTATTAACTGAGCGACCGCTTCGTGATGCGTTATTGTCAATTAGCGAATCAACTGCTTCCTGAAGCATTCGCATTTCATTACGCTTAATTACCATTGGGGCATTAAGTTCGATCAATTTCTTCAAGCGATTATTTCGGTTAATTACTCGACGATACAAATCATTTAGATCTGACGTTGCAAATCGACCACCAGTCAATTGCACCATAGGTCGCAAATCTGGAGGAATCACAGGAAGAGCTGTCAAGCATAAACTCCCCGGCTTAATTCCAGCAGCTTTCATTCCTTCGATTGTTTTTAGTCGTTTAAGAATTTTCTTCTCTCGCTGACCTCTTGCTTTTTTTCAGATTCTTCTTTCAAACTTTCGATAAGCTCATCAATATCAATTTCGTCAAGCAAAGTTTTTAATTGCTCCACCACCCATGCCAACTTCAATGATATCTTCATACTCTTCAGGAAGATTTCGAAAATCAGTTTCGCTCATTAGCGAACCTTTTACAAAACTGTCAAGTTGATTCTTTTTCGAAACATAATTTGCGTTAAGCTCTTCAATTTCTTTAGTTTGTGCTTCAGCCAATGCTTTAATGTCAGCGCCAGCTTCTTCAGCAGCCTTTTTCATAACGAATTTTTAATCGCCATTCGAGCAGCTTTGTCTTCAGCTTCAAGGTCGGCAATCATTTGATCACGTTTTTCTTCATCAACATTAAGAATTACATAACTTGCAAAATAAACAACACGTTCGATATTTTTAACCGTCATTCCAAGAAGAAGACTCATTGCACTTGGAGCTCCACGCATAAACCAAATATGCGCGATTGGAGCTGCCAAAGAAATATGGCCCATTCGTTCACGGCGAACGATTGATTTTGTTACTAACTCACCATTTTTATCAACGGCAGCTTCACGAGAACGAACACCCTTTAGTTTATTATCATAAGGGTTAATATCTTTAGTTGGTCCAAAGATTTTTTCACAAAACAAACCATCACGCTCAGGTTTTTGAGTTCGATAGTTGATAGTTTCTGGCTTAGTTACTTCGCCGTAAGACCAGCTCAAAATATCTTCTGGGCTAGCAACCGCGAGGCGAACTGCATCGAAATCAGCAATCTGGTTTGAATTCACCACTTTCGCCATTTACGCTTCCTCCTTAATTTCTTCAATTTCATCAATATCTTGAATGTTCATATTGTCTTCAAATTCACCGTCAGATTCATCTCGAACAGTTTCGAAATTTTCATCTTCTTCGATTATTGAACTCTCCGCATCTTTATTTCGTTCCGCAAGAAGTTCATCAGCGTCAATGCTTGAAGCATGTTGATCAAGCAAATCAACGCGCAATCCAAGACCTTGCAATTCTTTCACAAGCACATTGAATGATTCTGGTAATTTTGGACCAACAATTTCATTATTTTTAATGATACTTTCGTAAGCTTTCGAGCGGCCAACAACGTCGTCAGACTTAATTGTAAGCATTTCTTGAAGCATGTTAGCAGCACCGTAGGCTTCCAAAGCCCAAACTTCCATCTCTCCAAATCGCTGACCACCATTTTGAGCTTTACCACCCAAAGGCTGTTGAGTAACCATTGTATAAGGGCCAGTTGAACGAGCGTGGATTTTATCGGCAACCAAGTGGTGAAGCTTAATCATATGCATAAATCCAACAGTTGTTCGCTGTTCGAATGGTTCACCAGTTTGACCATCAAATAATTGAACTTTTCCATCTCGAGGAACGCCTGCGGCTTCAAGTTCATCACTTAAAGTTTTAGCATCAACACCGTCATATGAAGGAGTTGCAACTCGGTAGCCTTGAGTTTTTGCAGCCATTCCAAGGTGAACTTCGAAAAGCTGACCAAGGTTCATACGTGAAGGCACACCAAGCGGCGAAAGAATTACATCAATCGGAGTTCCATCTTCCATAAATGGCATATCAGCTTCTGGCAAAATTTTTGCGACAACACCTTTATTTCCGTGTCGTCCAGCCATTTTGTCTCCAACCATAATTTTGCGAGCTTCAGCCACAAAAATCTGAATCTGTTTAAGAACACCAGCACGCATTTCATGACCATTTTCTTTCGAAAAGATTTTCACGCCAATAACTTTTCCAGAACCAGTATTTTTCATTCTTTGAGAAGTATCACGAACATCTTTCGCTTTTTCACCAAAGATCGCACGCAAAAGTCGTTCTTCACTCGAAAGTTCTTGTTCACCTTTTGGAGTAATTTTTCCAACAAGCACATCACCAGGTTTTACCTCTGAACCAATTTGGACAATTCCATCTTCATCCAAATGTCGCAAACTATATTCGCTAGCATTTGGAATATCACGAGTAACAACTTCTGGCCCAAGCTTAGTTTCACGAACTTCAACCATATAATCTTTAATATTGATATTCGTTAACATATCGGTTTTTAACAAGACGGTCAGAAATAATCACAGCGTCGTCCATATTGAATCCGCCCCAAGACATAAATGCCACACGGAGGTCACGGCCAAGAGCAATTTCTCCATCCTTAATACTTGCACCTTCCGCCAAAATATCACCTTTTTTAACTTTTTGGCCACGAGAAACCACAACTTTTTGATTATAGCATCGGTCGTCGGCAGTTTTTTCGAAATGTTTTAGTTCGTATTTTTGTTGTACCAGATACATATTTAACCTCAACAGCAACAGAATCAGCACGAATAACTTCACCATCATCTTCGGCAACAATAATTTGGCTTAAGTTTCGCGCAATATCAGCTTCAACACCAGTTCCAACAGTCGGTGCTTCATTCCAAAGAAGCGGAACAGCTTGCTTCTGCATGGCTGAACCAGTTAAAGCACGGTCGATTCGATCGCGTTCAGCAAAAAGGAATAAGCGACGCTGCCGCACCAAGAACCTGCCTATGAACGGCGTCCATAAATGTTACTTCACTTGAACTCACCTGCGAAGGAATTAAGTTCTTTCGAGCAGAAACTTGAGATTCAGCAAAGCTTCCATCTTCGTTTAATTTTGAACCAGCATCAGCAATAATTTCGCGCATCTCATGGTCAGCATCAAGATAAACAACTTCATCGGTAACTTTTCCGTCTTTAACCCGAAGATATGGAGCTTCAATAAAGCCATATTCGTTAATTCGGGCAAAAGTTGCAAGGTTTGTTACAAGCCCAACGTTTCCACCTTCTGGAGTTTCAACAAGACAAATTCGGCCATAATGAGTTGGGTGGCTGTCACGAACTTCAAGGCCAGCACGGTCACGAGTCACACCCCCAGGACCCATTGAACTCAAACGGCGCTTGTGAGAAAGTTCTGAGAGCGGGTTAGTTTCATCCATAACCTGAGCAAGCTGTGATCCAGCAAAAAATTCACGCACTGCAGCAACAACTGGGCGAGCATTCACTAATTGGCCAGGAGTTACAGTTTCGATATCAGTCATCGACATTCGGTCCATCGCATTTCGTTGCATTCGGAGCATGCCAACACGGAATTGTCGCGCAACAAGCTCACCAACCAATTTAACTCGTCGATTATCAAGGCTATCGATATCATCAACTTCACCCTGCGAATTATTCAAACGAATAACTTCTTTAATAATTTCGAAAAGATCTTCCATTTGGAAAGAACGATTTTCAGTTGTGTTTGGTGTTTCAAGTTTCAAGCGTTTGTTAATTTTATATCGACCAACACGACCATAGTCAAACCTCTTAAAGTCGAAGAACATTCGTTCAATCATATTTCGGGCATTTTCAATAGTCGCCAAATCTCCTGGGCGAAGACGGCGATAAACCTCAATCAAAGCTTCATTTGGGCCAGCCGATTGATCTTTTTCGAGAGTTGATTGAATAAACTTAACATCTCCGTTATCAATATCAGCAAAAATATCTCGCATTTCAGTGTTAGTCATTCGACCAAGAGCACGCAAGAAAGTTGTTACTGGAAGTTTTCGGCGACGGTCAATTTTCACGTAAATCACACCAGTTTTAGGATCGGTTTCAAACTCTAACCAAGCGCCACGAACTGGAATCAATTTTGCGCCATAATATTTTTTTCCATCACTTCCGGTTTCAGCATTAAAATAAACACCTTCAGAACGAATCAACTGCGAAACAATAACACGTTCAGTTCCATTAATAATGAAAGTTCCTTGGTTTGTCATCCAAGGGTAGTCACCAAGGTAAATTTCTTGTTCTTTAACTTCGCCAGTAACTTTATTTGTAAGCTCAACTTGAACATGTAGTGGAGCTTCAAAAGTTAAATTATTTTCTTTCGCAAATTCTTTTGTTGTTTTTGGAGCTTGAAATTCATAGCTCTTAAATCGAAGAGCTAATTTTTGACCAGTATAGTCGTCAATTGGATTAATCTCTTCGAAAATTTCACTCAAACCATTGTCAACAAAATCTTTCCAAGATTCTTTTTGGTGAGCGATTAAATCTGGGGTTTCAAGAATAGCGTCTTCTTTCGAAAAGAACGCTCGTCCTGCAGCATTAAAGTGCTTTTTTGCCATTTTTCTCCTCGCATTTAAAGTGTTATTAGAATCGGCCCGAAGATTCTCCGCCTGCGACTTTCGAAATTTTTGCCATCAATTTCGAAGTAAAGTTCTCCACAGACACACTACTTCTTGTAGCCCATTCTAACACATTTTTCAAAAAAAATCAATAAAAAAACCGCCCTAAAAGACGGTTGAAATTAGTAGTGCATTATCGATACATATGATTTTATACTCAAATCGGCCTCCCTAGCAGCTAGAATAGCCCTATTATCCTTCTCACTAATGACTTGAGGATAATACCGTTCATCATGCTGAATATGAAAAACTTTTTTGATTGTTTCTTTTGCAATCATAACTTAATACCTCCAAAAAAGTACTTTTCGCCCAAGGCTTGTATATTTTACACCTTTTCAACAAAAAGGTCAACACCTTGATTTTTTATTGTTTTTATGCTATTATATAGCCTATTAAATTATTTACGCACCTTTAAACTATTTTTAATGTTTTTTTGAGTGCGTTAAAAGGAGCTTAAAATGAAGAAAAAAAATATTTCTTATTAGTGCTCTTCGTAGCACTATTTTCGTTTTTCAATACACTCTGCAAGTAGAGCTTTTGCGCAAGATTTTCTACCAGAAGCTGCAAAGATTTCAAAAACTACTGACACGTTCAAAAAGTTTTTTTGAAAAAGGTAAGGATTTTTTTCGAAAGAAAAATGGAACAATTTTCAAACTGCTCGAGATAATTATTTCGCAGAGCCGATTGAGGTAAAAGGATTAACTTTTGTCGATAAAAATGGCAATCAAGTTAAGAAAGCTTTTTTCTCAATCTCATCAAAGCTTCGGATCAATCCTGTAATAAAAAAATCACAGATGAAGATGGAAGGGAAATTAAAGTTTCATCTTGGCAAGCTCATGGCAAAAATTCTCAATTCCTCTTTGTCGATACGATTGGTTTTACTCGCGCTAAAACAAATTTCACTTCTGGCGATAATTTATTGTTGCCCAACGATAATTATTATGTTTTGGCTTTAAGGGTTCCGGAAGGTGAGAAAAAAATTCGGAAGAAATTTGGCCAGTTCCAGTTTCAAAAACCGAATTTAAACGCCTAAAATCATTAAAAACATCCGCCATCGGAGAAAAGGTAACTCCAATAGACGGATATAATTACTAATAGTCTTGTTCGCAAGGCTATTTTTCTTACTCTATTATTTTATCAGCCAAACCATATTCAACAGCTTCTTTAGCGCTCATCCAATAATCTCGCTCCATATCGTTTTTGAGCTTTTCGAAATCCTGACCAGTATTTTCTGAAAGAATTTTTGCAAGTTTATCCTTTAAAAGGAGTCCTTCGCGCAAATCAATTTCTTGATCGGTGATTTTTCCACGAGTACCGCTTGATGGCTGATGAATCATTACTCGAGAATTCGGCAAAATCGCACGCTTACCTTTTTGTTCCAGCTGCCAGTAAAAATGCCCCCATCGAAGCCTGCAAACCGATCCCAATTGTTTGTACATCTGGTTTGATAAATTTAATCGTGTCATAAATTGCCAAACCATCATAAACACTTCCGCCAGGGCTATTAATGTAAAGTTTAATATCTTCATCTGGATTTTCGAAAGCCAAATGAAGAAGTTGTGCCACCACAACATTTGCCGTGTGTGAATTTACATCTTCACCCAAAAAAATAACTCGTTCTTTTAAAAGCCGCGAATAAATATCAAACGCTCGCTCGCCTCTATTAGTCTCTTCAACAACCGTTGGAACTAAATAATTCTCTGTTTTTCGCATTTTCCCTCCTTAATCTTTCGAAACTTCAATTATAATTTCACCATTTTTCGCACTCGCCACAAATTGCGTTCCTTTTGATGGATTTTTTACCAAAATTTCCTCGGCTAGCTTGTGCTCAAGCAAATCCTCAATTGCGCGCCTAAGCGGCCTTGCCCCATTTTTTTAGCATCATAGCCCTTTTTCAATAATAAAATCTTTCGCTGATTTTTCGAACTTTCAAATTCAAACCTTTTCGAAGCAATCGATTATTCAAATCAGCTAAAAGAATATCAAAAAAATCTTGCCAATTTCAGTTTTTCGAAAGTGATTGAAATGTAATAATTCCGTCTAATCGATTCAAAAAGCTCGGGTTTCAGAACTTTTTCAAGAGCCCTTCGAGCAAATTTTTTTCGTTTTTTTGAGTGATTCTTTTTTTGAAGAACTTTCCGCCTCAAACCCGAGCGATTTTTTTCATTCATCATTTCGCCTGCGCCAAGATTACTTGTTAAAATTACAACAGTATTTTTTTGAACGAAACTTTTCTTCCTTGCGAATCTGTTAATTCACCATCTTCTAAGAGTTGCAAAAAGTAGATTAAAAAGTATCTGGGTGGGCTTTTTTTCAATTTCATCAAAAAGCACCACGGAATATGGCTGACGGCGAATTTTTTTCTGTTAAAGTTCCGCCTTCACCATAGCCAACATAACCAGCTGGTGCTCCCAAAAGTTGCGAAGTTTTATGTTTTTTTCGCCAAATTCACTCATATCAATTTTTAATTAAAGATTTCGAACCGCCAAAAACCTCATTTGCAAGCTGGCGTGAAAGTTCAGTTTTTTTCCAACACCAGTCGGACCAAGAAAGATAAACGAACCAATTGGACGATTTTTCATCTGAAATTCCAGACTTACTACGGCGGATTGCTTTCGAAATTTTTCTCAATCGCCTCACTTTGGCCAATCACCTTTTTTTCGAAAGATGTTTTTTTCAAGATTTTGTAGAATTTTTTTGCCTGATTTTTTTGAAATTTTTTTGAACCGGAATATTAGTTTTTTTAAAGAAATCGCTCGTGCCACATAATCGCTCGTTAAAATAATTTTTTTCGAACTTTTTGCTTTTTTTGCTCTTCTTCACTAAGTTTTTTTCTAAGTTGAGAAATTCGCGTTTTATAGAGAGCTGCGCCTTCAAAATCTTCATTTTCTGCCGCTCGAATTTGCTTTTCATTCAATTTTTCGATCTCACGTGAAAATTCAAAAATTTTATTTGGTTTCGACACCTTCTCACTCGCAGCTAACGCACCAGCTTCATCTAAAAATATCAATAGCTTTATCTGGCATTTGGCGGTCAAAAATATACCTCGCACTCATATCAACGATTTCACCCAAAACTTCATCAGAAACTTCAATATTATGATATTTTTCATATTTTTCTCGCAAACCTTTTAAAATATCAATCGTTTCATTCAAGCTTGGTTCTTCAACCTGAACAGATTGAAAACGCCGATTTAATGCAGAATCTTTTTCAATTGATTTTTTAAATTCGTCAAAAGTTGTAGCACCGATTAGTTTAATTTTTCCACGAGCGAGTGCTGGCTTCAAAATATTTGCCGCATCCATTGCGCCTTCTGCCGAGCCAGTTCCTGCCAAAAGATGAATTTCATCAATAAATGCAATAATTTCTTGATGTTTTTCAAGAGCTTTAATTACATTTTTTAGCCGCTCTTCAAACTGACCACGAAATTTCGTACCAGCCAGCATTCCAGCTAAATCAATTTCAAAAATTCGCTTTCCAATTAGTTGTGATGGAACTTGTTCTTTCGAAATTTTTTGAGCAAGAAGTTCAACTACAGCAGTTTTTCCAACTCCAGCTTCACCAATCAAAACTGGATTAGATTTTGTGCGACGAAGCAGAACCGTAATTAATCTCTGGACTTCAGTTTCACGCCCAATTACTGGATCGAGTTCGCCATTTTTAGCTTTTTTTCTGTTAAATCTTCACCAAATTTCTTCAAAATTGCAATTTCACGGCTTGATTGTTGCTTCTCTGAATTCTTTCGAAAGCTTTTTTGCTCAATTTCATCAATTCCCTCGGCTGAATTTTCGTTCGAAAACAAAATATCAAAAGCATTCACCAACCCCTCAATATCAGCCCCGGTTTGCCGAAGCACAACCTGTAATTTTAAATCTTTTTGCTTTAAAATTGAGAAAAGCAGGTTTTTTGTGCCAATTTCATTATCGTCACCAGAAATTAAACTCGCCATTTTTAATGCAAAAACTGCGCGGTCGGTTAAAGCTCGCACATTTGGATCTGCAAAATCTGGCAGACTTTTCGAAACTGGCGGATTTTTAACAAAAAAATTATATAAATCTTCAAATTTTTAAGCCGTATTCATGTGCTAAAGTTGCCGCCGAAGATTCGCGATTTGCTAAAATTCCTAACAAAATATGTTCAATTCCAATGTAACCAGTTTTAAATTTACGAGAAAAAAATTCTGCTCGCTCCAAACTTTTTGTGCGAATTTTCACTCATTCGCGAAATAATTTCTTGAAAGTCTTCAGGTATCATAACTCTATTTTTATCATACTTTTTAGCACTCTTACAATATGAGTGCTAATAATTTCTTATTTTTATTTGACTTTTTAGACTTTTTTTATATAATTATCATATTAAAATGCGTGAACTAAAAACTTTCTAAAATTCAAACGCCACTTGGCGAAATGACGGCAATCGCTCACGACAATGCTTTTGGTTTTTGGAATTTCAAGATAATGAAAAATTTCGAAAAAGATTTAGCTCAAATTAAAGAGTTTTTTTGAAGTTGAAAATATTGAAGAAGGCGAAAAATCTACCAATTAAGCAGATATGCATTGAACTTGAAGATTATTTTAAACACCCTTTTGCAGGTTTTTAAAACACCAATCGAAATGATTGGAACGGATTTTTCAAAAAAACAGGTTTGGGAGGAACTTCAAAATATTCGCTCCGGCTCAACCTCAACATATTCTGAAATTGCCGAAAAAATTGAAAATCCTAACGCCGTTCGTGCGGTTGGCAACGCTTTAAACGCGAATAAGCTTTCCATAATTATTCCGTGCCATCGAGTTCTTACGAAAGATATGGATTTTGGTGGTTATAACGGAGGGCAAAATCGCAAAAGCTGGCTACTTCAGCACGAGGGAATTTAAACAAATTTAAAAGCACTCACGCGAGTGCTTTTTTGGAGGCTATTTTTCAAAAAACTTCACAATCCGACGAAGTTCTTCAAGATATTCACCAGATTCATCTTGTGCCAACATCATCGCTGGAACAGATAATGAATAATCAAAATTATTACCGCTATCACAATACCAGCCATCTCTGATTTGGACAGCGTAAAATTTTTTACCATTATCAATAGAGTGCTGAATTGCTAATTGGAGCATCAGTTCGCCATTGGGATTTTTCTGCCATTCAGCTAAATTCCACGCTAATGACTTGAGATAATTATTTTTGAAAATCCACGCGCAAACGCTTGCAAGATTACTTTTTGCGTTTTCAACACCTGGTTTTTCATCAATCCGCTCAACATCAACGACCAAATTCCCGCTAGAACCTTTTTCGCGCGACACAATCAAACCTGCCACAATACCATATTTATCAAATTCAGCATCATTGAGAACTTCCTTCGCTGCCATCACACTTCCATCAAACTTCTGATAAGTCTCAAACATCTGTAGAAATTCGTTCTTCTTGCCGTCTTTAATTGCGAAGATATCATCTGGCAAAACATACCAGAAATCATCTTTACCGATAAACTCAATAACTTCTGGCGTCGAAAGAGGTGCTTGATTTCCATAAGCCACGCAATTTTGCAAAATGAAGCTCTTTGGAGAAAGAAGCTCGACCCGCTCAATTTTTTCAGCAAATTTAGCTTTTCCTTTTTTTTGAAGTGAATCTGCAAGTTCTCGCTTAATTTCGAAAACCTGCCTGATATCGTTTTTTTCAGGGCTAATCACTATCGCGATATTTTCCGCCAAAATACCAATCTCCAATAACTTTTCAATCTGAATGCAGATGATGTTTTGCAAAAAACCATCAAACGGGAGCGGAATCAACTCTTTCGAAAAAGCCGTAGTTGCTGGATACCCACGAGTTCCATTTCCGGCTGCGGGAATTATGACCTTCATATTTTCGATCTTATTTGACATAAAAATGTCCTCCTTTTTAAGTACTTAGTTATATATAACCAATATCTTGATTATACCATATAAAAAGCCAGCGGTCAAATTCCGCCAGCTTTTAAAATTTTATTGCTCTTCTCCGCCGAATTTCTCGCGGTCGCTTTCATCTCCGTCGAGGTTTTCAACAACTTCACTTTCAGTCGCTTCATTTAAAGCGCTAAACAAGCCGTCTTCAACATTCCCTCGTGGTTTTTTCTCGGTAGATTTAGCAAGTTCAATATCAAGCTCATAGCCCGTTAGTCGACTCGCAAGGCGAACATTCTGTCCAGCGCGACCAATTGCAATACTTTGCTGATCTTCACTCACAAGCACAGTTGCTCGTTTGCGTTCGTTTTCACCAGTTTCTTTAATTTGAACTTCAACAACTTCTGCAGGACTTAACGCCTCACGGATAAATTCGCTTGGGTTTTCGCTCCAAGTTACAATATCAATTTTTTCGCGTTCACCAATTTCATTCATAACAGATTGAACCCGCACACCGCGACTACCAACGAAAGTTCCAACTGGATCAACACCGTTCATAATTGAACGAACCGCCATCTTAGTTCGGCGACCAGCCTCACGAGCAATAGCCACAATTTCAACCATTCCGGTTTCTAGTTCTGGCACTTCTTGTTCGAAAAGAATTTCAACAAATTTCGCATCAGCACGTGAAAGAATCAATTCTGGCGCACGACCATCTCGTTCAATTTCTTTAATAAGAACTTTAATCCGTTGACCAACACTAAAATATTCGCCATTAATTTGTTCGCGGAGTGGCATAACTCCATTCGCTTTCCCTAGGTCGATTCTCACAAATCGTTGGTCAATTTTTGAAACCGAACCACTTACGATAGTGCCAACTTTATCTTCGAATTCTTCAAGAATAATCTCACGTTCAGCTTCGCGAAGTCGCTGCAAAACAACTTGCTTTAGCAGTTTGGGCGGCCACACGACCAAAAAGTTTCAACTGGGAATTTCTCTTCAACAATTTCGCCAATTTCAGCATTTGCATCAAGTTTTTTTGCATCTTCAAGAGAAATCTCATTATTAATATTATAAGCTTCTTCGCCGTCAACAACTTCATATTGAACAAAAACTTCAGCATCACCAGTTTGAGTGTTTAGTTCTGCCCGAACATTTTTGGTCGCGATTTCCGTTTTTCGCGTCGCCAAGCAGCCGCAATTGCCATTTCAATAACTTCTAAAACTTTTTTTCTTCCGGTAAATTTTTTTCAGCTGCAATTGTTTTTTTGCCGCCAACATCATTTGTTTAATATTTAAATCTTCCATTTTATCCTTTCGAAATAATTTCTTATGAAAAATGCCGACCTACTGGCCGACTACCTTTCAATTTTAGCACAATTTATTTTTTTCGTCAAGCTTCTAATTTAATAAAGTTAATCTTTGGTATTTTTCAAGTGATTTTGGCTTTTCTCTTAAATATTCTTGCCAATCTTTTTGATTTTCGAACAAAAAATCCACCGCAGATTGTGCTCGCGAAATCATTTTTGTGTCACCAATACTTGCAAACTCCAAATTAATTTCACCTGATTGAGACTTGCCATAAATTTCACCAGCACCACGAAGCTCTAAATCCTTTTCCGCCAAAATAAATCCATCATTAGTTTTCGAAATTTCTTGGAGTCTCTGTGGTGGATTTGCATTTGAACTCATTACAAGATAACAAAAAGCATCATCACCACCACGACCAACTCGCCCACGAAGCTGATGAAGCTGTGCTAAACCAAAACGATCAGCATTTTCAATTACAATTACACTAGCATTTGGAACGTCAATTCCAACTTCAATAACGGTAGTTGAAAGCAGAATATCAGCTTTTTTCGCCAAAAAGTCTGCCATTATTTGCTCTTTTTCTTCCGACTTCATTTTACCATGAAGCTGTAAAAATTCTAAATTCCTTAAAAATCATGCTTTAATCGTTTAAATTCCGCCTCAACACTTTTAATTTCCTCGTTTTTTCCTTCTTGAATTGCTGGAACAATTGCAAAAACTTGCCGTCCATTCGAAATTTCAGCTTTAATCCTTGCATTCATCGGCGCACGAGAAGCTGGTGAAATGATTTCAGTTTGAACCGGCTTTTCTCCCCTTAGGCTTTTTCTTTTCAATATCGAGATACTTAAATCACCAAAAAGTGTTAATTGCAACGACCTTGGAATTGGCGTAGCAGTCATTGCAAGTAGATGTGGCATTTTTTGGTGAGATTTTTCAAGAATTTTTTGCCTTTGAGCAACACCAAAACGGTGCTGTTCATCAATAATCACCAAACCGAGATTCGAAAAATTCCACTTTTTTCTTGAATAATCGCACTTGTACCGACTAAAAATATCAAGATTGCCATTTTTTTAGATTTTCAAAAAGTGTTTTTGCGAACCTTCCCTTTTACCTTTCCTGAAAGAAAGCCAATCGAAATATCGCACCAAGTCAAAGTTTTTGAAAAATTTTCAGCTAATTGTTGTGCAAGAATTTCAGTTGGCGCAAAAACCGCCACTTGATAACCATTTTTTTACCGCATTTAATGCCGCAATTGCCGCCACGGTCGTCTTTCCGGAGCCAACATCTCCCTGCAAAAAGCCGATTCATCGGAAAATCCTGACTCATATTTTGCATAATCTCCCAAGAAGAAAGCCTTTGCGATTGCGTCAAATCAAAAGGTAGCTTTTCAACAAATTGCCTTACATCTTGAATTTTTGGCTCGATATTGTATCCACGAAGTTGCTCATTTTCAATTTTATTTAATTTCGCAGCCAAAATTAGCTCAAAAATTTCATCAAAAGCAAGCCGTTCAAGTGCCAAATTAAATTCTTCTGCCGAACTAGGAAAATGCACCCATTCAATCGCTTGCGCACGTGAAATCAGTTTTTCTTTTCGAACAATAATTTCTGGCAGAGTTTCAGGCAAAATCTTCATCATCGGTTTTAATTCTGTCAAAATCTTTCGAATTGTTTCAGTTTTTAAACCTTTTTTTTGCGGGTAAATCGGTATAATTTCTCCATCTTTACCTGAAAAATTTTGATTTTTTGGCAATTCTTCGCGCTTCATTAAACTTGGATTCGTAATTTGATAACGATTATAGTTAAATTCATACTTTCCTGAAAAGAAAAATTCTTCTTCATCTTGAAGCTGTTTTACACGATACGGCTGGTTAAACCAAATTGCTTTAATTTTATCTTTACCGTCAGTTAAAATTGCCTCGGTTATTGTCATTCCACGCCGAACTCGACGCATCGAAACTTTTTCGGCATAAGCTTTTAAAAAGAACCTTCCCCGGCTTAATTTCGCTCAGACTGGTTAAGCTTGCGAAATCCTCATATTTTCGTGGAAAAAAACTCCAAAAATATCACCAACGGTTTGCAAATTAACACTTTCTAGTTTCTCGAGCGTTTTTTTCACCAACGCCCTTTACCAAACCTAACGAAGAATTTAAATTCATTACTAAATTTTAGCATCTTTTGGAGTTTTTTTCAATTTTCAAAAAAACATCTAATTATTTGCCCCTGTTTTTTTAAGTGGATTTATTTATATAATAGTTATACTGGATAAAATTAGTTAATAATAAAAAATCGCCCGTTTTGAGCGATTTTCGAAACAGATTAAACCTTATTTACAACAGGAATAACGATCGGTGTATGACCAGTTGAATCAAACAATAGGTGCGAAATATCATCTTTGATTTCTTGTTTTATATCGGCAATTTCAACTTTTCGTTCAACTTCACGGTCGATTTTAATTCGCAAATAATGACGAATTTTACCAATCAATTCTTCACTATCTTTTAGATAAACAAATCCGCGAGAAATTACATCTGGAGTCTTCAATAATCGACCCGTTTTCTTGCTTATAGTTAATACGATGATAAAGATTCCTTCAGTCGAAATATGTAGGCGATCTTTTACAACCGCGTCGTGAACAGTATTTCCCGTATTATCATAAAGAATCGAACCAACATGAACACGACCACCTTTTTTAATTTTCTTTTCTTTTGTAAGCTCTATGATATCACCACTGTCAGCAACAAGAATTTCTTCTCGTTTTAATCCAAGAACTTTCTGCGCCATTTCAGCATTATGTTGGAGCATATAAAATTCACCATGAACTGGGAGATAATTTCTTGGGCGGATAGTTTCTACCAATCGAACGTGATCATCGTAATAAGCATGCCCTGAAAGATGGAGTGGGCCAATACCGTGATAATGACCGCGACCGTGCTGAATTACGCCAGCACCTTCCCGCAAGAGCCCATCAACGGTCGAAGCTACACGAGGCTCATTTCCTGGAATCGGACTTGAAGAAAATACTACAACATCTGTTGCTTTAATTTTAACAAATCGGTGAGCGCCAGTTGCCATTCGGTTCAAAACAGCGTTTAATTCACCCTGTGAACCAGTGCAAACGATTGTGACTTTCGAATCATCAAGCTTCACGATATCTTCCATTTTTACAATAACATCTTTCGGGACTTTAATTTTTCGCGATCTTAGCGCAATTTCAATCGCATTAATCATTGAAAATCCAGCAAACGCAACCTTGCGGTCGTGCTTTGCTGCTTCATCTAAAATTAATTGTAGGCGGTAAATCTGGCTTGAAAAACAAGAAAAAATTAATCGTGCATGTGGATACGCCGTCATCACTTCGCCAACACTTTCACCGATAGAATACTCACTGTGTGGGTGTGTTCCTGGTGTATCAATATTAGTACTTTCATTCATTAATAGATCAACACCTTCGGTTCGCGCAATTTCAGCAAGCCGTGGGAGATCGAATTGAGTATCAACCGGATCGTTTTCGAAACGCCAGTCACCCATATGAACAATATTCCCATTTGGTGTACGAATAACCATTGCCACACAACCAGGGATTGAGTGAAGAACATGCACAAATTCAAGCGTCATATGCTCTGAAATTCGAATTTGTTCGTGTTTGAATGGGTCAACAATTTGATAATTTGGCGAAACTTCAACAACCGCCTCTTCCATTTGGCGTTTAATCATTCCAATCGTGAAATCGGTTGCATAAATTGGAATATTATTTCCAAATTCAGGCAAGAGTTGACGAACTGCGCCAATATGGTCAAGGTGGGCGTGTGTAAATGCAACAGCCTTAACTTTATGCATGTTATCTTTTAGATAAGTGATATCTGGCGTCATGAAATTTACACCAGGGTAGTCCTCATTCGGAAAAATTGAACCCATATCAATCACTAAAATTTCATCCATATATTCAATTGCGAACATATTTTTACCAATTCCAAATTCACCCAAGCCACCAAGCGGAATTACTCGCACGCTATCCTTTTCTGGGCGAAGTTTTTTCAATTTTGAAGCTGTTAGCTGCTCGCCATTAAAACCGTTAAAAAGTGATTTATTAACAGGAATATTAACAATATGCTGAGTTGCGCGCATATTAATGTCATTCGAAATCATTCGTTGAGCTCGCACAACCGCACCACGACGCGTTGTTGTTGGCAAATTTACCTTTTTAGCGTCAGATTTTTTTGAACTCGAGTTTGCTTTTGAAATATTCTTAGCTTTTTTTGAGCGATTTTTTTGCATTCTTCTCATTACTTTCATTTTTTTAGCATTCCCAACATATTTATCTCGATTTTTTTGCAAATCTTGAGCTTTTTTTCTGCAAGTTAGCACGCTTTCGAGCCTGCTTCTCATTAAAATTATCAGTCATTTTTCTCCTTAAATTAAAGCGTTCGAAAAGTTATTTTTTTAGGTCGAATTCTTCGAACAAGTAATATTTTAGTATTCTTATTTTATCAAATTTCAAGTTTAAAGTCAAATAAAAAAGAGCCCGTGGGGCCCTAAATCATAAGCGTGAAGCACGGTATCTCTCAATTAAGCTGAACTCATAGCCTTTTTTAGTAAGAGCCTTATAAGCTCTTTTTAGATCCTTCTTCAAATTATTGTCAAGACTTCTAATTTCAGCTTTCGAACGCAAAATTGAAGAAAGACCGCGATAGATTATCTTATCAAGATGAGAATTACATCCTCTTATAAATTGGTCGATCGACCAATTGTCATTGCTACTGGTAATAATCGCAAAATTTATGTCATAGATATTATATCTTTCACATATATTCAACCCTATGAAATATATATTGTTCATCAGCATTTCACTTTCACTCTCACTAGCTAACCTATCAACAATAGGTCTTAAGGAGTGGAGAATTACCACAGATTCCTCAAATCCAAGCTGATCATCTTGCGTGATTAAATTGATAATATTTCCAGCAATAGCAGATGCCATTTGCTTCGGAGTATTTAGGATACTTTTTGTCAACCGCTTCAGAAAACCGCCTCTTGAAACTTTCCAGAAAATTCAAAACTTTTTCTAATTTTTCTCGATCCTCATTGTATTCCTCACTATATTCAACATTGCTATGGAATTCTGCTGCAATTGTTAAAATAGTCTCTAACTCTTCAATATCACAGTTATTAATCGCTGCTAAAGCCATCTTAACATCTGAAACTAATGGGCAAAGATACAATTCGCCCTCACAATAATTTCTACTTTTTCTTGTTAAAAAGAACTTCATATAATAACATTTTTGTTACCTCCAAAAAAATATAGAATACAAATATTATACCTATTTTTTTACATTTTTTTGTCAATTGTAAATTCCCTACTCAGCAAGCAAAAGATATATAAACTATTCTAAAGAAATAAGAAAAATGATAAACAAAGAATAAAAAGCAATTCTTCAAGTTTTTAGCAAGATGAGCACCTAACCCTTCTATATTATTTAAAAAGGTAGGTTTCAATAAAAATATCTCTTTTTTTGCATAAAAAAATATACTCCTAAAGTCCTTTTGCAAACTATGAATTAAAATATGTTATACCAGATTTTCATAAAAAAGAAGACCCCGCATAATTAGCAGGGCTAAGTTCTTTGTTAGATGAAAAACTTACAATCTTTGATGAGCGAGCTCAACCTATTCTTCAATGATATAATTGCCATTTAAAGAAAATTCTAATGCATTATCATTGTCAACTCTTGGAGTAACATTATAGCGCATTCTTGCTTTTGTTCTAATGAAACGGCGGATTGCCCAGAGGTAAAACTCCGTAAAAATCCATGCCACTACGACAAAAATAGATGCTCTTTCATCTGGCTGACTTTCAACTATTAAAAGCATTGTTGCTATGAGCAATAAAGTCAAAGTAAAAGCTAAATGGGAAAAATAAAATCTAATTGCGAATTTATTTATCTCTTCAAAAACTTTCTTCAAAAAGTCATAGCATCTCTCCTCTACTTCCGTGTTATTAGGCAATTCAATTCCTTTAACAGAAGCCCACAACCATCCGGTTAACAACCTTTTCTCGATGTTACGATTTTCCTCCTCACTGAAGAAGTATAATCTAGCGATTTGAAAATTAGCAACGATCGTTATGGTTATTAAACTTATCAATATTAACATTGACAAAAATCCATAGTTCTGACTATTTTTTTGCGAGTATCAATAAAGCACTTAAGATTAAAAAGCCACACAAGAAGTGTAATTTTTTTAGCCACAGATTATCAATAAATACCTTATTGATAATATAGTCCTTTTTTGAAAAATTAAATTCACGAATTTCCTTCGTTCCTAATTTAATTTCCTCATCTTTGCTAGTATCCAAGTTTTTTTCATCGTCACGATTTTTTTGAAATCTTCATAAGATTCCACCTCATCTTTCTAAAATTTCTTTGCAAAATGCAACTTTCAAATTATACCATATATTCTCTAAAAATGCAAATCTTGCAGGCTTTCTAAAAAAATCTGTTAAACTGGTTTTTATGAATAATGAAGATTTTTGACATTTCAAACTTTTTCGAAAGATATTTTTTTGATGATTTTTTTCAAAAAAACAGAAATTAAAAGCAAAAAAAACAAAAAAATCGAAAAAAATTCCAGTTATAATGATTTCTGGCTTTTTTTAGGCTCAGGCAAAACCACACTTTTTAAACCACATTTTTAAAAATCAAGTCCAAATCTAAAAAAATTGGCGCAATTGTGAATGATTTTGGCATAATAAATATCGACAGTAAATTGATTTCTAATGGGATCAATGAGCAAAAAAATTGAGCTTAGCAATGGCTGTATTTGCTGTATGATTGGCGATAACGGATTAAGCGAACCACTTTCGAAATTAGCAAATAAAGATTCGCTGCTTGATGCAATCATAATTGAAGCTAGTGGAATTGCTGAACCTTACGATTTGCTTAAAACTTTTGCAATATTCTGGAAATCAATATTCTTATTTCGGTGGAAATATTTATTTAATCGACGCTCAAAATTTCGAAAATTCCAAGAAAGATTTTCCAACACATTTTTAAAAAAATGTCTCAAAAGCGAGCGACATTATTGTTTTTAAATAAAACCGATTTAATTTCAAAAAAATAAAATTCAAGAAATCCGTAAATTCATTAGAAAAATTAAACCCAAATTCACCAATTATTGAAAGTCAAAACTCAAAAATTAATCCTGATTTAATTTTTTCTTGGCAAAAATCCGATCAAAAGAATAAAGAGAAAAATGAAGAACACAAGCATGATCACAAAGATCACATCCACAACCAATTTCAATCTTTGGCTTTCGAAACGGTAAAACCACTAAATCCTCAAAAAAATTCCTAAGTTTTCTTGATAATTTACCTAAAAAAATCTTTTTTTCGAATGAAAGGAATTTGCTACTTTGGGATGAAAGGGTACGAACAGAAATATATAGTTCAGCTGGTTGGTAAAACTATTGATATTTACAGTGAAGAGTGGAAAGATGAAACGCCAAAAAACTGAACTCGTTCTAATCGGCTCTAAAATTGATAAAGCTGAAATTCTTGCAAAGTTAAGCGATCTAGAAGATAAAAACCCAGATGAAATCACACCACAAAATATGGTAAATTTCGAAAGATTCTTTTTATCAAAATAAAGTAAAACCGACCGTTGAATATGGTCGGTTTTAAGTTTAAATATTTTGTAAAAATTTATCAATAGCAGTTTTGTCTCGCTTAATTAAAGCAATTCGCCCGGCAATTTCTCGCTCTCCCATCTCGATCGCTCTAGTTAAACTTGGGTCATTTTTTAGGGGTTCAAAAAACTCTTTAAATTCTTGGAGTTGTTTTTTTCGGTTCGCAAAAATCACACCTGAATATCGCGGAAAATCATTATAACTCTTATCGCCATCAAATTTTTCCTCAATTAATTTCCAATTTTCACGTAGCCATTCCCATGCTAGCTCTCGAGTATTCAAATTTCGAAGCAAATGAACATACCAGCTTAAGATATCCTGCGTTCGTATTATATCATTCTCAAGCATTTTTTCAAGAAGTAATTTACCAGTTCGAATATTCTTAGTTGAGGTTAAGGCCACCATAATATCATCTCGATAATCAACATTTGAAGTATTCTTATAATTTTCGAGCATTCTTTTGCACTAATTCTGGAGATTCTTCGAAACGAATCTTTGCAGTTAAAATTAAACTTCGAATTTCCGAATCAATATCTTCCATATTCGGCGAATTTTCGAAAATATCTAAAGCGCCTGAGATAGCTTTTTTATTTTCAGCATAAATCATGTGAGCCAAAATTGAGCTACGTTTTTGCGTATCCTCTTCATCTTCGCCAGTTTTTTTGATAAATCCAAGTTTTTCAAATTCATTTTGAGCTAAATTGCCAACAAATTTTTTCATTTTTTTCGAACTCGCAGAATCTTCATCAATAAAAATTTTCAATTCGCCGATTAAAAGACTAATCATATCCCAAACCGTTAAAGAAGTTTCTTTATCATAACTCTCTAAAGTTCGCAGCAGCTCGACACTTGGAACTTCACCACCACGTGAAAGCAAAGAACGTTCCTGAAGAATTTGAAGGCGAGAAATTGTATCTAAATCACCGTCTCTAACCTTTTTCAAGCAAATTTTCGAAAAGATTTTGGCTGTAATTTGTAATAAAATGAGCAACATTCCCTTGATTTAGCTGAACAAAATCTAAACTTTTCTTACAAGTTAAATCTTTCGAATCCATAATCTCAGGCAAATTATTTTGATTTGAGCCAAGTAGGATCGGCCAAATTCGCCCACCATCCTTACCTTCACCGATAAAAAATTGCTTTTGTGATAATTTTAATTCTTCACCATCCTCTTTAGCTAAAACACTCGGATAACCACTTTTAAAAAGCCAAGGATTCATAAAATCTGCGACATTTTTTTACCAGAAGCTTCGCTTAGACAATCCCATAAATTCTCACCAATTGTATTTTGATATTTAAACTTATCAAAATATCTTTGCAAACCTTTTTGAAATGCATCGTTCCCAACATATCTTCGAAGCATGTTCATTAAGCGAGCACCCTTTGCATAAACAATTGCACCGTCAAAAATAGTACTAATTTCATCTGGATGATGAACTGGAACATGAACCGCCTGAACGCCGTCAATCGCATCACGGCGCAGACTTAAAACAGCTTCGTTAACTGCAAATTCTTCCCAAATTTTCCATTTTGGTTCCAAAGTGTCAGTTGCTAAATATTCCATCATCGTTGCGAAAGATTCATTTAGCCAAAGCTCATCCCACCATTTCATTGTTACGAGGTTTCCAAACCATTGGTGCGAAGTTTCGTGCGCAATCACTAACGCAACATATTTTTTTGAAGATATTGAGGAATTTTTACCAGCGAGCAATGCAGTTTCACGATAGGTAATTAAACCCCAGTTCTCCATCGCACCACTAGAAAAATCTGGCAAAGCAATGTGGTCGCATTTTGAAAGCGGGAAATTTTGACCAAAAAAATCTTCATAAAATTCTAAAACCCGCACCGCAAAACTAAGTGGAAACTCCATTAATTCAGACTTTTGAGCTTTTGTTGCCAAAACTGAAACTTCAACACCACTTTTAGTCTTTTTCGAAACTCGTTGAAAATCGCCCAATACAAAGGCTAATAAATATGTTGACATTTTTGGTGTTTTAGCAAATCTGACCTGTTGAATATTGCCATTTACATTTTTTTCAATAATTTCAGTATTTGACAAAACTTCAAGATCACTCAAAAGCTCTAATCTCTAATGAAAAAGTTGCCTTTGCTTCAGGCTCATCAATACACGGAAAAACCTCACGAGCGTGATGACTTTCAAATTGAGTTGCAAAAAGCTCTTTTTTTTCACCATTTTCTTTATAGTAACAAGGATATAATCCGTGCATTGCATCCGTTATTTTACCAGAAAACTCAATTTTTAAGTTGAATTTTTGTCACCTTTTTTTAAAAATTAAGCTTTTTCAATATTTACCAAAATTTCATCATTTTCAGCTTTCGAAAAGCTCAATTTTATGTCGTTAGCAAAAATAATATTTTTCAATCTCTAAATCTTTCGAATGAAGCGTAATTTCTTTTTCATTATTAATCTCACCAAAAAAATATCAACAATTCCATTAAATTCACGATTTTTTTGCTTGCAATAAATCAAGCTTTTAACTCATAATGTTCGGGCTTAAATTTTTTTCCACTAATCGATTAACACCCATCTAAAAATCTTCTCCTTAAAATCACTTAAAAATATTCTCAATCTTTGCACAATCTTGTTTATTTTTCAAAAACGCCATTGAGCATAAATTTTTCATTTTCGGCTCAGTTCCGCTTGGTCGAATTGTAATTCTTCTATCTTCTGAATCGAAAATAAAACTTACCGCATTTCCATTTTCCAGCATTTTAAAACTATTTTTTTATTTGTTGAAAAAAATCTAACTCACTTAAATTTTTCGAAATCTCGCATTTTTTTAATGCGCCAAAAATTTTTATTTCCAATTCGTATTTTTTTGCATAATTTCTTGCATTTTTGCAAATCCTTCAGCGCCGCTAAATTCAAGAGATTCAGTCTTTTCAACAAAATATCCATTTTTCAGCATAAATTTCATCAAGCTTCTCACCCAAAGTTTGATTTTTTTAAGCTTTTAATTCCGATGCAAGCTCGGCTATCATCAATCCAATTGTTGCAGCATCTTTATCTCTAGTCTGTGAACCAATAAGCCCGCCAAGGCTTTCTTCAAATCCAGCAATAAATTTCTCTCCAAGCGCTTCTTTTTGCGATATTTTTTTACCAATAAATTTAAACCCAACCAGCAAATCATCATAAATTTTTACACCATATTTTTTTAGCTAAAACATTTAGCATATCAGTAGTTACAAAACTTTTACAAATAAAGTCACGATTCCCAAAAATAAAGTTCAGCATATTTATTTTTGATCCTTTTTGCTTCTTTGAAAGAATATAATCAGCCACCAAAATTGCAGTTTGATTACCTGAAAAAAACTTCGAACCTCTCCATTTTTTTCAAAACTCATTACACAAATTCGGTCAGCATCTGGGTCGGTAGTTAGCGCGATATCTGCTTGTTCTTTTTATTAATTTTAAAATCGCCATTCTATTTGCAGAAAGATTTTTCCGGATTAGGTTTCCCGTCTTGAAGTGTTGAAAAATTACCGTCAAAATTTATTTGCTCATCAACAAGAATGATATTTTTCGAAACCTACAAACTGAAGAGTTTTTTTAATAAATTAGTCGTTCCAGTTCCATGAATCGGTGAAAAAAAATAATTTTTACATTTCTATTTTTTTGATAAAGATAATTTCGCATTAGCCTTGATATAAGAATAGTCATTTTCTTCACCCAAAATTTTGATTTTTACCGTTTTTTTATAAATTCATCAAAATTACCAGTTTTAAATTCTTCAATATTTTTTTAGTAATTTTTCATTAATTTTTTTATCGTGTGGAGCTGAAATCTGTGCGCCATCATTCCAGTAGATCTTAATTCCATTATCTTCTGGCGGATTATGGCTAGCTGAAATCACAACTCCCGCTGAAGTTTTAAGATTTCGAACTGTAAAAGATAATTCTGGAGTCGAGCGTGGAGTATCGAAATAAAAAACTTCAATATTATTTGCGGCTAAAATTTCAGCACATTTTTTTGAAAGCTCACAAGAGGAATTTCGAACATCCCAAGCAATTGCAATACTTGGTGAATTAATATCGAGCGATTTTTAAATAATTTGCGAGAGCCTGTGCACTTTCTGAAATTGTAACTAAATTAATGCAGTTAGAGCCAGCACCAACTTTCCCACGTCGGCCAGCCGTACCGAATTCCAAAATTTTTAAAAAAATGAGTCCTCAAGCTCATCCCAATTTTTCGTTTTTTTGATTAAATTCAAAATTTGCGCTTTAAATTCATGATATTTTTTTCATCTAAAAAGCCACTTTTTGTAAATTTTTCGAAAGCTAACTTCGATAAATTAGATTTGGCTTTTTATTAATTCTTCGCTCATTTAATCCAACTCCTTCTGTATCTATTTTTATCACTATCTCTCAATAAAATCAAAGCGCTTGCGTTTTTTTAGAATATTTATGTTAAAATAATTCCGATGAATAAAAATTCTAAAAAAATCTGCAAAAAAACTAGCCGACGACAATGCGCGCGGAGCTCAAATTGGTTTGCTTGAAGAAGTTTTTAACGATATTTATCCAAGTCGCTGGGCGATTTATAAAGTTAATTTCTTTTCGCGGAATAGCTTTTTGGATTCGGTAGCGCCATTGGTGCAACAGTTCTAATCTTCTTGTTAATTTGGATTCTTAACTTTTTTTGTTAACATTCCGGGCGGAATTGGTGACTTTATCCAATCTATTATAAATGCGATGCAAAATCGGCGATAATAAAACTACCCCATCAGGAGTAGTTTTATTTTTAGCTTGAAGAACCCGTTGTATTTTCCGTACCTATAGAGGAAGGGCCTGTATAACTTTTGGAAACTTTATAACCACCAGAGTCTGTAACTTCAACTGTAATATTTTTGACTAACTTTATTAAACGTATAATCTGTTGAGAGTATGTTTCCAGTTGGAAGAGCATTACTAATTGTTACACCATCAACCTTAACCACGACCGAAGTTATATCGAAATTCCCCTTTGCAATATTTATATTTATTCGATAAGTATTTGAATTTGCGTGTCTTGAGTATGAAACACTTGAGATAGATGGCTGTGAATCTGAACAGTTATGGATATTATCTTCTTCGTTTATGTCATAACCTTCTGGCGCAGTTATTATCTTCTTTTTAGAAACTGGGTCAGTTGTTTCAAAAACAGTTAGTTTAACTCGAGTAGATTCTGGTGTACATTTAGTTGCTTTCTTTTTCGAAATACTATCAAACTCAATTTCTCTTGAGACTGAACCAGTTTTATTTTTATCCCACCAAGATGGGCAAATATCATTCTTACCATTTATTGTACAGTTTCGAATTCCAGATGGTCTTTCAATTTTATCACCAGATTTCCATTTACCGTTAGAAGCATAAACTTGATAGTGAACATCGCGCATATATTCATTAATCACTCTACGCACAGGGCTGTTATCAGGAGAGCGCAAAGCCCGACCATCATGGTTTCCACTCCAAACACCTGTTGCAACTACAGGAGAATAACTCATCATCCAGGAATCCTTGGCAGCACCTTTTCCGTTATCTGTTGTTCCAGTTTTCGAAGCTGTCCAAACCCCAGGAACCGTAAATCCATAACTTCGACTTTGACCACCAAATGTAGTTGTTCGAGCACTTGGATCAGCAAGAATATCTGTCAATTCATATGCAGCCTGCGAATCAATCACCTGCTTCGATTCATCTTTCCACTCAAAAATCTTTTGATTTGATGAATTTTTAACTTCGGTAAAATATGTTAATTCTTTATAAACACCGCCCCGCGCAATAGATGCAAAAGCGTTTGTGTGTTCATCCTGATGAACCGAACATCCACCACCAATTGCAGCAGAAAGACCAGCATTGCTATTTTTACAATAAGATTTATCACCAAGCTGTCGCGCGACACTCAAACCTTCATCAACGCCAACAATACTCAACGCCTTAACTGCTGCAATATTCAAAGAGTTTCCAAGACTGAATCTAATCGGTACACTACCGTAAAATTGCCTTGAAGCATTCCTTAGCTGACAAGCTCCATAAGTTCCATTACAATATTGCGAATCGATATTTCGTCCTTTAAAATTGTTCCTGGTGTATAAACTGTATCTTTCTTATTAAATAAAGCCGCGTAATCGACAATAGGTTTGATACTTGAGCCTGGGTCAAGAGATGAAGTTGAGGCATTAGTTTGACCATAGCCAGCTTTATTATAATCAACCGATCCAACTTGAGCAATAACTTGCCCAGTTGAAACATCAACAGATGTCATAGCAATATTATCAGCGCCACTAACATACAAAGTTTTAGCACCAGCGTTAACGGCATTTTCAGCAATAGACTGAGCCTTTAAATCAACCGTAGTTTTAACAGTTAGACCACCAGCACCAACAACCTTAACACCAAGTTTTTCTTCAAGTTTCTTTTTGACCTCTTGAACAAAATGTGGTGCCTTAATATTTGCATATTGGTCTTTTTCTGGCTTAATTGTTGCAAGAATATCAAATTCTTTAGCTTCTTTAGCCTCTTTTTCAGTAATAAACCCACAAGAAACCATATCGTTCAAAACCTTATGCTGTCGCTCAATCAAGCTCTTATTATAACTTATATTATATGGATTATAAACTGCTGGATTATTAGGGATAGAAGCCAATAACGCAGCCTCAGCCAAAGTTAGATCTTTTGAACTTTTACCAAAATAAGTTCGCGCGCCAGATTCAACTCCGTTTCGACGGCCACCATATGGAGATTCATTCAAATATAATGAAAGAATTTGGTCTTTATTATACATTTGTTCAACTTGAACCGCAAGAATCATCTCTTTAATTTTTCGTGGAATTCCACTAAGTCCACGATCGCTAGATTCATTAGAGAAATAAACCTGTTTAATAAGCTGTTGTGTCAAAGTTGAGCCACCCTGAGTTGCTCCACCTCTAAAGTTATTTACAAAAGCACGAATAATCGCAGTTAAATCAACACCCTTATGCTTATAAAAATCTCGGTCTTCAATAGCAACAGTTGCTTTTTTAACATAGTCTGAAATCTCAGAATTATCAACAACTAGCTTATAATCACCAGAACCCTTATCCTCCCACAAAAGCTCACCATTTCTATCATAGTATTTCGAAACTGTAGTCTGGACTCTCTTAGCTAATTCTTCTGGTTTGATTTGATTTAAATCTTTCGAAACATAGGCGAAAGCTGCCGCGATTCCTACCACAGCGACAACAATAAATACTGCAGAAATTTTTAAAGCCATAAATAAACCGCGCTTACTAAACCAATACTTTAAAACTCGTTTCGGATGAAGACGATAAAAAAATCTCTTCACTGGGTCTTTTGGTAGACTTGCAAGATACTCTGCTCGCTCACGAGCTTTCGAATCTTTCTTTTCTTTCCTTCGATGAGCTAAATTTGTATATAAACTTAGGTTATTCTGTTTTTTTAGTGAACTCACTTTTTTAAAAGCAGTTCGTTTTTCAACAGATTTCCCATCTTTATTGAATACTCTTCTTCTATCCATATTATACTCAATTATACCGCAATTGCTTATGGTTTTCAAGATTTTTTTAATTTTTTTATAATACTGGAAAAAAAGCTTTTTTTGTGTTAATATAGTTAATAATAAAATATAATAACGGGAGAGTAAATGAAGTTATCAGAAGAGCTAAAATGGCGTGGTTTCTGGAATCAAACCACTTTTCAAGATTCAAAAGTTTTAGATGGTGAAAAGCGAACTATCTATCTTGGCGCCGACCCTTCCGCTGACAGCCTTCATATTGGTCATTTAAGTGTTTATATGATGGTTAGGCGATTTCTTGATCATGGTCACAAAGTAGTTCTTCTAATTGGCGGTGGTACTGGAATGATTGGTGATATGCGCGATACTGAAGAGCGTCAACTCCTCTCGCCTGAAATAGTAGCTAAAAATACCGAGGCTCTCAAATCTCAAGTTTCGAAACTTTTTGCTGGGCAAGATTTTGAAGTCGTAAATAATGCGGATTGGCTTTCAAAAATAGAGTTAATACCTTTTTTACGTAATATTGGTAAAAACTTTAATATGGCGGAACTGATAAGCCGAGATTTTTTCAAAAGTAGAATAAATAACGGTAGTGGATTGAGTTTCGCAGAATTTACATATACTCTTCTCCAAGGTTATGATTTTTGGTATTTATACAAAAATAACGGCGTTTCACTTCAAATCGGAGGAAGCGATCAGTGGGGAAATTTACTTTCTGGTGTAAACTTAATTCGAAAGAAAGAAGGGGCTGAGGTTTTCGCAATGACAGCACCTCTCCTTATCAATCGTTCAACTGGCCGAAAATTCGGTAAGTCAGAAGGCGGAGCTTTATGGCTTGATGCTTCAAAAACGTCACCATTCAAAATGTATCAATTCCTTCTTAACTCAGATGATCAAAGCGTTTTCGAATATCTAAAAATTCTAACAATACTTTCAAAAGAAGAAATTGAAACAATCGAAAAAAATCATCAGGAAAATCAGCACTTGCGAATTGCTCAAAAAGCATTGGCAAAAAATGTTGTAGAAATTGTTCATGGCGAAGAAGTTGCAAAAAATGTAATTTCTGCAACAGAAGTTCTCTTTGGTGGAAAAGCTTTCGAAAATCTAAATAAAGCTGAAATCGAAGTATTAAAATATGAGATTCCTGTTGCTCCAAAAAGATAAAACTGTTAGCGAAATATTAATCGAAACAAATTTTGCTAAAAGTAGAGGTGAGGCCAAAAGGTTGATTTCAGCAAATTCAATTTCATTTAACGGTAATAAACTCCAAGAGGATATTCAAATAACTGAAAAAGGTCTACTTAAAAAAAGGCAAAAAAATAGTTTTATACTCATTGATTAATAAAATAAAAAAATCGCTCAAATTTGATTGAGCGATTTTTCTATAATTAAACTTTCTTTTCAAAACCTTTTTTTAGCACCTTCGAAAAGTATTTAGGGCACGTTTTTGAATTTTACCAGCTTCTTTTTTTGCATTTTCTACAACTTCACCAGTTTTACTTTTAGCGCCTTCGGCAAATTCAGTAACTTTTTCTTTAGTTTCTTCAACAAATTCGCCTGCGTTTTCAGCAACTTCACCAGTTTTTTGCGTGGCTACATCAGCAACTTTTTTAGCTTTCAATTTTAAATCTTTTCGAGTTTCTTCGCCACTTTTAGGAGCAGTTAAAATTCCAGCAACTGCACCAACTAAAGCGCCAACCGCCAATCCTAGTCCAAATTTTTTACTCATTATTTTTTTCTCCTTCTTAGTTTTAAATTTATTAAAAATGTCAAAAATTGTTTTTCCGATAATTATCGGTGAAGTCACCTGAGCGACATTCTGTGCGATTCCATCAATACTTGCTGTTATATTTTGCATTTTTTCTGCAACATCACCAATTTGGCGAGTTACACGAATTACTAGAATAAAAGTAATAATTCCAAGCGTGATGAAAAACCGCAAGAGCTATAGAAAGAAAAAAACAACTAATATTTCTGCAGCCGAGCTCATTCTTCTCCTTTTTAATTTTTTTATTTTATTTTTATTTTTATTTTTTTCTGATTTTTATTCAAATCTATTTTTGTATTTTACCATAAAATAATTCTTATGTCAATAGTTTTTTTGAAAAAAATCTAAAAAAATATCCCGACACAATCTTGTTTACTTGAGTTCGAATATCTAGTGAAGAATAGCCATTTATAGTAAAATAATAAAGATTTCCATCAAGCATTTCAACCTCAATTCTACAAGATTTTTTCTGCCAATTTTTTGGGCGACCAAAAGCTAATATTCCTAAAAACATAATTCGAAAGATTCCCAGCTGATAGACTTCGTCAGCGGTATCAATAAAATTGATCTCTTAAATTTCATTCAGTTTTTAAACAGATCTCAAGCGGGCGAGATAGAGCAAAATCTTCATAGAATTCTACCCCGCTAGCTGAAAAAATCAAACTACCAGCAATATTTTTATCGCCGTTAAAATTAGCTTGAAATTCAAATTTTTCTTCCACTTACAACCTTTCGCGAATCAATTTTTGCGCCAAAGCCGGATTTGCCTTACCTTGCGATTTTTTCATAATCTGACCGACCAAAAAGCCAATTGCTTTATCGTTGCCACTTCGAATATCCTCAATCGCTTTTTGCGAAGCTGGATCGTTTATTACTTCATCAACAATTTTTGCAATCTCACCCTCATCAGAAACTTGGAGAAGATTCATATTCTCAGCGATCTTTTCTGGCATAAGCCCTAGATTTTCATCGTTAAGCATTGCCAAGAAAATTTGATGACCACCGTTAGAACTTACTTTCTTATCATGAACTAGATGAGCTAGGAGAGTTAATCGGTGAGGACCAACGTAACCTTTATAAATTTTATCCATGTCGAGTTCTTCGCTTGGTGTTGAAGCAAACCAATTAAAAATTCGCTTCATATTTTCTTTATGTTCTTCAAGAGTGTATTCCTCTATTTCTGCTGAATTATAAATTTCACTTTGAGGTTTCTCCCAAGGACCATCACCCCAAGTTGCAAGGAGTAGCTCAGCGATTCGATAATCGCTCAAGGCGCACTCAACCACAGAGCTATCAAGCTCGAAAATACTAAATTTATCTCGAAAATAATCTGGCATAATCGGGAACTGCACTTGCATTTTTGAAATTTCTTCATCACTCAAAATAATCGGTGGAATATCTGGATCGGGCATATATCGGTAATCTTGAGCCTCTTCTTTACTTCGTTGCGAAAATGTTTTTTGCTCATCATCAAGCCAACCGCGGGTTTCCTGCTTGATTTTCTCACCTTTTTCAAGCAATCTCACTTGGCGCTCAAATTCATATTGAGCTGCACGTTCAACACTTCTAAAACTATTTAGATTCTTAATTTCAGTTCGCGTTCCAAGCTTTTCGTCACCAATTTTTCGCGCTGAGATATTTACATCAAAACGCATATTACCTTGATATAAATCACCATTTGTTACGTCCGCAAAAACCATTCGCTTATGAAGCTCTTCAGCATAAGCGCGCGCCTCTTCGGCAGAATGAATATCAGGCATTGATACAATTTCGATTAGAGGAGTTCCGGCGCGATTTAAATCAACCAAAGAATGATCACCAAAATGAGTGAGTTTTCCAGCATCTTCTTCGAGATGAGCATGCTCAATTCGAACTTTTACTTCACCGCCGCTAGGAAGTGGCGCAATAATCTCACCCTCACCAATAATCGGCTGATAAAGCTGTGAAGTTTGATAACCTTTTGGTAGGTCTGGATAAAAATAGTGTTTTCGATCAAAACGACTCACATTGGCAATTTTTGCGTTCAGCGCTTTTCCAGCTCGCACAGCTAGGCGAACCGCCTCTTTATTTAAAAACTGGCAACATTCCAGGCAAACCAAAAATCAATCGGCGAAGTTGCTTCATTTGGTAATTTTTCTCGTGAATCGTTATCACTTCCACTAAAAAGCTTGGTTTTAGTTTTTAGCTGAACATGACATTCAATCCCAATTGTCATTTCATATTTTTTAAAAATATCTTCCATTAAATTGCTCCTAAATCTTTCAAAGCTTGTTTAAAACTATTCATTGCTCGGCGAGTTTGGTCGAAATTAATTTGTGCGTCATTCTCATGAGCGACTACATTTCGAAGTTTGTGGGCGTGCCAAATTGAATTCGGGCTTGAAAATTTATCTTTCGAATTTTTCAGCCGCTCGCCCATCGTTTGACCAGAAATTTGAAGCCCCCGCATCGCCGTATCAACAAGTTTATCGGCATTAATTAAAAGCCAAGTGCCAAGTTGCAGGTTCATCTCTTTTAATCGAATTTTCTATTTTTAGCCAATCACCCTGAAACTTTAATTTATCAAGTTGTATTTTTTCAGTTTTTGTAATTCCGATAAAGAAAAACAAAAGACCAGCGCAAATCAAAATAGAAACCGAAAGAATGACTAAATCCATTGGTTTTTCTCCAATTTATCAGCCAAAGCTAGAATTTTTGCGTCCGATTTCATCTTTCCAATAATTTGCACACCGACAGGTAGACCATTTTCAGTTTTACCAGCCGGAACAGAAACAGCAGGGAGTCCAGCAAGTGAAGCTGGTACGCTCAAGATATCAGCTAGATACATTTTTACTGGGTCGTTAGCATTTTCACCAATTTTAAACGCAGGGGTTGGTGCAACAGGGCCAACCAAAAAATCAACTTCTTCGAAAAGTTTATTAAATTCGTCAATCAAAAGAGTACGAGCTTTTTGTGCTTTCAAATAATAAGCATCATAAAATCCACTCGATAGAACATACGAACCAATCATGATTCGGCGTTTATTTTCAGCTTCAAAACCTTCATCGCGAGACTTACCAAAAACCTCACCCAAGTCTTGAGCAGATTTCGAACGTAAGCCATAGCGAATTCCATCATATCGCGCTAAGTTTGAAGATACCTCAGCCGGAACAATAATATAATAGATAGCGAGCGAATATTTACTCATCGGTAGAGAAACCTCCACAATCTCGTGCCCAGCTTTTCGCATTTTCTCAATATAATCTTCAGTTATTTTTCGAACTTCCGAGTCAACCCCTTCACTAAGGAATTCTTTAACTACTCCAATTTTTGCTTTTTTCGGAGATTGTTCTTCTTGCCAAAAATCGGGCAAGGTCATTGCATCACGCGCGTCAAGACCAGCCATGATGCGCATTACAAGGTTACTTTCTTTAGCGGTTTTTGCAAAAACACCAACCGTATCAGTTGAAGAAGCCATTGCTACTACACCAAATCGTGAAACCGTACCATAAGTTGGCTTTACACCATATACACCATTAAAGCTTGCCGGCTGACGAATTGAACCACCAGTATCAGTTCCAAGCGCAAAAGGTACGATATCAAGCGCAGTGATTACCGCCGAACCACCAGATGAGCCACCCGCAACCCGCGTTTCATCAATTGAGTTTTTAGTTACGCCAAAAGCTGAGTTCTCGGTCGATCCACCGTGAGCAAAAGCGTCTAAGTTTGATTTTCCAATACAAATTGCACCAGCTTTTTCAAGTTTTTCAATCGCAGTCGCCTGAATTGATGTTTCGAAATCTTTCAACATTTTACTTGAAGCTGTTGAAGGCGAACCAAATACCAAAAAATTGTCCTTTGCCACAAAAGGAACACCTGCAAGCTCACCAACTTCTTCACCTTTTGAAATCTTATCATCAATTTCTTGCGCTCGTGCTAAAGCTCGCTCTTCGGTCAAGCTCGTAAAAGCATTGAATTTTTCAGCATTTTTCGCCTTTAAAATAGCTTCTTTAACAAAATCAACCGCAGTTTTTCTTTCCAGATAGAACTTCTTCTCTAATTTCAAAAAAATATTTGTCATAATTCTCCTACAAAACCTTTGGAACTTTCACCTGATTATCTTTAACATTTTCACCCGCCAACTTTAAAAGCTCATCTCGTTTTACACCATAATCATCAATTTCATCTTCTCGCCAAACATTTTGATTTTTCGAAACCGAATAAGTCGGTTTAACGCCATCTGTGTTTAATTCGCTAAGTTGCTCGATATATTCAACAATATTTCCCAAATCAGTTTGAAGATTCGAAATTTCTTCTTCGCTTAGCGAAATACTTGAAAAGCTCCGCCAAGTGTTTAACTTCGTCTTTTGATATTTTTTTCCATACACTTAAGTATACCACTTTTCAAAAAGATTTTTAAAGTAAAAACTCCCAAAAAAATTGGAAGTCTATAAGTTTATTTTTTTCTCAAGTTTTTTTCGATTCGTTGATTTAGCTCGTTTATTAAATTCATTTGAGCGGCATTAATCTTGCCCAAATCTTCAATAGTCTCATTATTTCTTTTAGTAAAGAAAGAATTATTCCAACTGAAAGAGCTAAACTCCAAAAAAACAAACATAATAGCTACAACAATCTTAAGGAAACTCCTGTTTTTTTGCTAATAAATTTCATAAATCTCCTATTTCGCCATCTTTTTTTCGAATATCCGCAATCTGATCTCGCAAATCTGCTGCCTCCTCAAAAAAAGCAAATTCGCGCTAGCAAAGATTCATTTGATTTGTTAAATCTCGCACTAAATATTCCCAATCTTCACGCGGAATTTTTCGCAAATCCAATTTTGGTTTTTTATCTTTTTGCGGAATAATCGCACGCAAACCTTCGCTAATCTCACTAGCCACACTTTTTGGCGTAATCCCGTTTTCGAAATTATATTTTTGCTGAATTTCTCGCCGCCGATTTGTTTCATCAATCGCGATCTTCATTGAGCGTGTAATTTTATCAGCGTACATAATCACTTTTCCTTCCTCGTGTCTAGCCGCTCGCCCAATCGTTTGAATTAATGCACTTTCTGAACGCAAAAAACCTTCTTTGTCAGCATCCATAATTGCTACCAATGAAACTTCCGGCAAGTCCAATCCTTCACGCAAAAGGTTAATTCCTACCAAAACATCATAAACGCCACTGCGCAAATCACGCAAAATATCACCACGCTCCAACGTGTCAATTTCGCTATGAATATACGCTGTTTTCACACCATTTTCCTCTAAAAATCCGCTCAAATCTTCAGCCATTCGCTTAGTTAAAGTTGTCACTAAAACACGCTGGTTCTTTTGGATTCGCTTTCGAATTTCCTCTATCAAATCATCAACTTGACCTTCAATTTTTCGAACTTCAATTTTAGGGTCAAGCAAGCCCGTTGGGCGAATAACCTGCTGAGCTGGCTTTGGTGAATGTTCAAGTTCGAAATCGCCAGGAGTTGCCGAAACATAAATTGCTTGGTTGATATGTTTATAGAATTCTTCGAAAGTTAGAGGCCGATTGTCTAGTGCTGAAGGTAAGCGAAAGCCATTATCTACCAAAACAGTTTTACGCGCACGATCACCATTAAACATCCCACGAACTTGCGGTAAAGTCATATGTGACTCATCAACTAAAAGCAAAAAATCATCAGGAAAATAATCAAGTAAAGTTGCGGGTTGCTCGCCAGCCGAACGCTCAGTTAAATAACGCGTATAATTTTCAATCCCTTTCACAAATCCAGTTTCTCGAAGCATTTCAAGATCATATTTTGTGCGCTGAGCTAATCGTTGTGCTTCCAAAAACTTCTTATTTTTTTCGAAATATTCATGGCGTGCATAAAATTCTTTTTCAATCTGTGGAATTGCGCGCTCGATAATTTCTTTCGGCGTTGCATAGTGCGAATTTGGAAAAATATCAAAAAACTGCGGTTTTTCAAGAATTTCACCCGTGAGAGGATTCATTAATATTAATCTATCGATTTCATCACCAAAAAATTCCACTCGCACTGCCAAGTCTGAACCAGCCGTAAAAATATCAACCGTGTCACCACGAACTCGAAAAGTTCCACGTGCAAAATCCACATCATTTCGCTCATATTGAATATCTTTCAAGTGTCGCAAAAACTTCTCACGATTATATCGCATTCCAGGTTTAATATGAAGCGCCATTTGCATATAACTCGCCGGCGAACCAATACCATAAATACAGCTAACACTTGAAACAATAATCGTATCGCTTCGAGTTAAAAGTGCCTCGGTTGCGGCATGCCTAAGTTTCTCAATTTCTTCATTAATTCGTGAGTCTTTCTCGATATATGTATCTGTGCTGGCAATGTAGGCTTCTGGCTGATAATAGTCAAAATAGCTCACAAAATAATGGACTTCATTTTCGGGAAAAAACTTTTTAAATTCACTGTAAAGCTGCGCAGCAAGAGTTTTGTTATGCGCCAGAATTAAAGTTGGTTTTTGAGTGGCTTGAATAATATTCGCCATTGTAAAAGTTTTGCCCGAACCAGTCACACCAAGCAAAGTTTGTTCATGTTCACCCTTTTTCAAACCGTCAACTAATTGCGAAATTGCTTGCGGTTGATCTCCGGTAGGCTGGTATTTTGATTTTAACTTAAACTCGCGATATTTCATTATTTCTATTTTATAACATATTTTATTAAAAAGCAAAACCGCCCATTTTTGAGCGGTTGGCCTTATCCATTTCCAGCACGTTTTCTTGAAAGATGTTCATCATCTTGTGGCGCAATGAAATCTTCATTTTTTTCATCAAGTCTTGCAATCACTTTTCGAACGAGCCGTTCTGGATTATTATCGTAGATTATATCTTTAGTTCCCGGCGATTCAATATTTTGAAGAAGTGTCGGAACATAATCTGCTAAAGCAGTGCTTCCAAGCAAAACACCACAAACCTTGCGAGATTCTAAAGCAGTTGCAAGTTCGTGAAGCGAGCCCATTCGACCACCAACCGTAATCACCGCATCACTCGAAAGCACTAAATGCGTATCGCGCCCAACATAGCTCATTCCCGTAAAATTAATATAATCAAAAGGTTTAAACGGTAATTTATATGTGTTAACATGTTGGCGGAAACTTGAAGCGGGCGAAAAACCAATACTTAAGCCCGTTCGCCCCTTAACACTCACTGCGCCCAAAGCTGCGTGATGAGGCAAACCAACTGTCGCACCAGTTGTTAGAATTTTTCCCTGCCGAACAATTTCTTGCCCAAGCCTAAAAGCCAAATCTCGTGAAGCTAAAACACTATCACCCGTTGCCGCCCCCGAAACACAAATTTGATATCTCATTTTTTTCTCCTTTTTAAAATAATTTTTTTCTTCTATTTGCTTGATTGAATAATTTGAAAATTCCTGCTGATATTTTTTTCAAGAATTTGCTGTTTTAATTCTTTTTTTCGAAGAAATTTTTTTGAATGCTCAGCCAAGTTCATTATTCTTTTTATTTTTTTCAACATCTTTTTTGTTTGCTGAGACCAAACCATCTTCTGTGAAAAATATTGCATTGCCAAATTCAGCCCAAAATTCTTCATTATTCAGATGATTAGCTAAAGCCGAAAAAGCTTCAATCATCAAAATACTATCACCAGAAAACCCCAGCCTTTTCTCAATATTATGTGATTTTCGATATAACTCCGCCATAATTTGAGCCGAAACACTCTTTAATTCTGGTTTTCTAGCTTCTATTTTCGAAACACCAAAATCAAATTTTCTTGCATAAGCACCGCTCAATCCGAGTAATTCCGAGAGTTTATAACTTCTCATAGCCGAATCTCCTGCATTGGCATTGAATGAAGCTTGGTATTTTTATACAAAATTCCTTTTTTTGCACCCATATATTGTATTACAGATGTCGAATTTGCGCTAGCAAATAGAATACTTTCTTTAATACCAGCGCCCTGAGCCCACTGACTCACAAAGCCTGAGCCAAATGCATCACCAGCGCCAGTTCGATCAATTGAAGGCACATCCTCATACATTCCAGCACGAATAATTTTGCCGTCAGAAGCTGCCCAAACGCCATTCGCTCCATCTGTTAAAATTGCAACTTCCACAAAATTACAAGTATTTCGAACCAGCTCTTCAGCAGAAACTCCCTCAAAAATTAAACTTGCTTCCTCTTTATTTACAATTAAAATTTCAACATCTTGAAGTAGAGTTCGAACTTTTTCAGACTCTTGGAGTTCTTTCTTGCCAGGGTTCCATGCTATTTTTGCACCCTTTTTTATAGCTTCTTTAAAAATTTTTAGGAGTGCATCAAATCTACCAGATAAGTTCGAAACATAAATCCAATCGAATTCACCATATTTTAATTCAAAATTTTCAGCGTAGATATGTTCCGAGGCGCCACGATAAGTTAAAATCGTTCGTTCACCATTCGGCGCTAAAATAATAGTTGAATAATCTGTATTAAATCTTTTCGAAAATTCAACACGCGAAGTATCAATAGATTCTTCATCAAGCATTTTTAAAATTTGTTCGCCCGAAGAATCCTCTCCAACCACACCCATAAAACTTGAAATCAAACCTTGCCTCGCAAAAGTTGTTGCAGCATTAGTAGCGCCACCACCACTCGAAATATCAATATTTTTGAATATCAATTTTTGAACCGAGCTGGAATTCAACTACATCTTGGTTTTCTGCCGTTGAAATCAAACGAAATTCAGGCGAATTACTCAAAAAAACATCCTGAGTAGCCGCTCCAATTGAAAGAATTTTTGGCAAATTCACTTTTAAATTGCCCCTTTTCGGTTAATCTCGGCTTCCATCTGCTTATAACTTTGTTCAGGATTTTGTGAATTCATAATTGCCGAGCCAACATTTACAACATCAGCACCAGATTGTGTTAAATTAAAAATATTCGAAAGATTAGCTCCGCCGTCCCAGCCAATCTCAACATTGCTGTTAATCTCTTTAATTAAGCGAATCTTCTCGAGTTGCATCATACTTGCACGGCCACCCATTTCACCCAAATTTCCGCTAAAAATCAAGATATGCTCAGCCGCCTGAATTGCAGGCGCGACAGTTTCTGGAACAGTTGAACGAAGCAAAGCTAAACCAGGTTTAATCATCGTTTCGTTTTTAAGCCTTTCAAAAATTGGCACCAAATCTTCCTCAACTTCAGCATGAAAAATTACCATATTTGGATTAAGCTGAATAATTGTATCAATATGTTCGCTTGGGCGAGCAACCATCATATGAATATCGACCTTCCATTCTTGAGGCCACCAAATTTGCGTTTCAGGCAATGTTAAATTAGGAGCAAAATTACCATCCGTTACATCAATATGAACTCTTTCTGCAAAAGGAAAAATTGCCTCAACTTGAGATTTATATTCATCTGGATTAGTTGCTAAAATTGCTGGTACTATTATTGACATCTATACCTCATCAATCTGTTTATTTCTTCTTACAAATCTTGGAGCGGCTGCAAATGGAGTTTTCAACCAAACATCAACCGTTTCTTTCCACTTAGCTTCAGCTTCATCTTTATCGAAAACGCGGGCTGGTAAACAAATTATATTACTGTCATTATCATTACGGGTCCATTTAGCTTCTTCTGGTTCCCAAACAACAGATGCACGAATACCTTTAAAACGATTTGCAGCCATTCCCATCCCTTGAGCGCCGCCACAAATCAAAATTGCTCTTGGGTCATATTTTTCATTAGCTCGTATTTTCGAAACCGCCACGCGAGCGAATTCAGGAAAATCATCATTTGGGTCATACTCAAAACCACCGATATCTTCGACATCGTATCCGCCCTCTTTTAAGTATTTAAAAACTTTCTCTTTTAAGTAAAAACCCCTGTGATCTGCGCCAAGAAAAATCTTCATTTCACTCCTTAAATATTAGCTGCAACATCTGCAACAATTTCTACTAATCTGTTAGAATATCCCCATTCGTTATCATACCAAGCAACAATTTTAACCAAATTTCCACCAACAACATTAGTCAATTCAAGGTCGACAATAGAGCTGTGGGAATTTCCTTTAAAATCCGTAGATACAAGCGGCTCTTCAGTTACAGTTAAAATACCTTGATAAAAAGGATCAGCCGCAGCACGCTTAAATACTTCATTAATTTCTTCTTTCGTGGTATTTCTTTTCAGAACAGCAGTAATATCGCTTAGCGAAACTACCGCAGTAGGAACACGCACAGAAAGACCGTCAAATTTACCAACTAAAGAAGGAATAACTTTTGTGGTTGCAATTGCCGCACCGGTTGTTGTTGGAACAATATTCTCAGCCGCAGAACGGGCTTCTCGCAAATCTTTTGCAGGAGCATCTAGAATTCGCTGGCTTGCAGTGTAAGAATGAACCGTTGTCATCAAAGATTTTTCAATTCCAAATTCTCGTTCAAGAATTGCCATAACAGGAGCAATGCAGTTTGTTGTGCAGCTTGCATTCGAAATAATATCATCTTCACGAGTGAGCTCATGTTCATTTACGCCAAGCACAATAAATTTTGCACCTTCACCTTTTGCAGGAGCTGAAATTACAACTTTTTTAGCGCCGGCATTAATATGCGCTCGAGCTTTTTCTGGTTGAACAAATAATCCAGTCGCTTCAATAACAACATCAACACCAAATTCTTCCCAAGGTAAAAGTGCTGGGTCTTTTTCCGCTAAAACACGAATTTGTTTTCCAGCAACAAAAATCGAATTGTCATCATAAGAAACATCATGATGATAAGTTCCATAAGTTGAGTCATGTTTTAAGAGATGAGCTAGGGTTTTTGTATCTGTTAAATCGTTGATAGCAACAACTTCAATGTCATCTCTTTCGAAAGCTAATTTAAAAAGCATTGCGACCAATTCGCCCAAATCCATTAATTGCAATTTTTTTAGACATTTCGTCTCCTTTTTTTATTAAATTTCCTACAACTATTTTTAGCATAAACGCTTTCAAAAATCCAGATTTAAAATCGTTGACTTTTAATTAAGCTTATGCTAGCATTGTTGTGTCGATATAAAAAAATCAGCAAATAGTAAATTTCAAAAAGAATTTTTCGAATAAAAAAATCAAAAAAATATTTTTAGAAGCTACGATAGTCCTAAGTAAGACTTAAAAATTACTCATTTTTTTAACATAAAGGAGAATATATGAAAAAAAGCCACAAAGTAAAAAAAGATATTGTAATTATTTCATCAATAATGTTAGCTTTTTATATGGTTAACTATGTTAACTGGATTATTTATTTGGCACTACAAAGGCTCTGAAGAAAAATTATTGGAATACAATGGTTGAAGTACATAGTAATAGAGATAAAATAATAAAACTTGAAGAAAAAAATAAGTAAAAATCTTTTAGCAAAAAAGACATTCGCCCTGAATGTCTTTTTTTATTTTTCTATTTCTCGTTGGATTTTTCTCGCTTTAATTGCCTCTGCATTTTTTTAATCGGTTCTAAATCACCCCTTTGGCGAAGTTGTGAACGGAGCTTAATCCTTGCGTGCGAAGTTTTTACTAGTTCCAACCAATCAATTTTTGGCTCAGAATTTTTTCGCGTCAAAACCTCAACAACATCACCTTTTTCAAGTGGCTTATCAAAAGCGTGAATTTTCTCATTAACCCGAAAAGCATAAGCATGTTTACCAATATCGCTATGCACCATATAGGCAAAATCAAGCGGTAATGCGCCTTCTGGTAGATTATAAATATCACCTTTTGGTGAATAAACAAAAATTCTATCACCAAAAATATCAATCTGAAGCTGCTCTGGGTCAATTTCCTCACCATCTCTTAAGCGTTGCGCTACATCTTGGAGTTGAACAATCCATTGTAATTCATTCGAAAGCCCGCCATTGCCCTTAACTTCACTCCGCTTTTTCGAAGTAGCTCCAGAAATGTAGTCTTTGCTCGATTTCTGCTCATGATAATGGAAACTTGCCGCCAAACCACGCTCGGCAAATTCATGCATATCGCGAGATCGAATCTGAAACTCTGCAATCAGTTTTGAAGGAGTAATTACTGTCGTGTGAAGTGACTGATAGCCATTTGGCTTTGGCATTGAAATATAATCCTTGATTCGTTCAATCATTGGTTTATAAATTGAGTGCAAAATCCCCAGAACACGATAGCAATCATCTTTCGAATTAACAATAATCCGCAGAGCCATCAAATCATAAACTCGGTCAATATCACCTTTTGTCTTTTTTAATTTTTTATGAAGCGAATAAACACTTTTTACGCGGCCAGAAATTTCAAAATCTAAACCAGCCTTTTTCAATTCCTGCTCAACCTCTTCTCGAACTTTTCCTAGTTTTCGTGTACTTTTGCCGAGGCGCTTTCGAATTTCATTTTCAAGCCGTTTATATTCTTTCGGGCTTAAATATAAAAAAGCTTGCTCTTCCATCTGCATTCGAACTCGCCCCATTCCTAAACGATCGGCGATTCTTGCGAAAACATCCAAAGTTTCACGAGCGATTTTTTTCTGTTTTTCGGGCGACATATATTGCAAAGTTTGAACATTATGCAATCTATCAGCCAACTTAATAATAACCACTCGCACATCTTGCCCAACAGCAATCAATAATTTCGAAAGGTTGTCTTTAGTTTGAGGTAGATAGGTTTCAAGATCCCCCATTCCAGCACGCGCTTTACCAACCTTAGTCACACCATCAACCAAAAACGCAATATCATCATCAAAATTTTCAGCAATTTCATCAAGGGGAGTTTCAGTATCTTCAACAACATCATGCAAAACACCAGCAACAACCGTATCAATATCCATACCCCATTCAACTAAAAAGCTAGCCACTTTTAATGGGTGCGTTATATATTCTTCACCAGATTTTCGCATTTGGCCTTTATGTTTTTCGGTAGCAAATTCAATAGCTTTTTTTCTAGTCTTTTTTTATATCTTCCGCCGAATAAAAACGGTTTTTGCAATTCTCAAGAGTTCAGCCTTTTTCCATATATTAATTATACACTTTTTTTGATAAAAAAATAAAAGCTTTTTCCATTTTTTTAGCAGAATTTCACTAAATAAAAAAACTGAGTATTTTTCACTCAGTTTCCAATTTATTATAACTATTTTTTTCGTTCCAGCGAACAATCGATTCTGCAATAACTTCTTTCGCTTCTTCTATGTCGCCAAATTTCTCAACTTTTGTTGTGCCAGCTTTTTTCAAATCTTTGTAGTGATTAAAGTGAAATTCAATCTGTTTAATAAGTTGCTCTGGTAAATCAGCCAAAGTTTTATAAGCGTTTCCAGTATCACGGTCGTCAGCAGGAACGGCAATAATTTTGTCGTCAACTTCTCCATCATCAACGAATTTCATTACACCTAATATTCGTGCTTCCAGGAAAATTCCAGTTGTAAGTGGATCATTTGTAATAAGTAAAACATCAAGTTCATCGCCATCTTCATCCAAAGTTTGCGGAATAAAACCATAATTAGTTGGCTTCGCAAAAGTTTTTGGCTCCACGCGGTCAAGTTGCATTACAGCCAAATCACGGTTCCATTCAATTTTATGAGTTGAGCCAGTTGGAATTTCCACCACAACATTAATAATTCCATTTTTATAATCACCAGGAGTTAAAAATTTTTATTAAAATCTGCCATATTTTTCCTTTCTTTTTATTCTTTAATTTTTAGCAAAAAAACTTTAAAAGTTCAACCGCTAATCACGATTAGCAAGCTTGACTAAACTATCTTCTACCGTTTTTTTCGAGTTCGATGGCGAGTTTGAGTTTTTAGTTTTAGCTTTCGAATTCTGCTTAATATTTTTTTGATTTTTTTAGAAGATTCTTTCGATTTTTTTCCGCCTGTTACATTTTTTTAAAACTGGCGCTCGCCCTTTACTTTTTTTGAATCTCAACTTTCGAAACCTTAACACTAGCAGGTCGTGCAAACATCATCTTTCCTGCGGCAGTTTGAAGCGAACGAATAAATTCAACTTCACTAATCGCGCCAATCAATCCTTCGCCGTTCTCAACTACAACCATCGTACCATCTGGTAAATGCCCAATTCCTTGTTTTTTTCTCATTACCTTTTTGAGTAATTTCAAGCATAATTTTTTTCGCCTGGTAAATAGTCTGCACGAACTGACTGAACCAACTCATTAATATTTAAAACTTCAATTCCCTCAACTTTTGCAACTTTATTCAAGTTGTAGTCTGCTGTTAAGATATCAGCATTCATTTTTTTGGCTAGCGAAATCAAACGATTATCTACCCCTTCTTCTGCAGAATTTCCATCCGCCAAAATGCTTACAGTTATCTTTTCTTCATTTTGAAGAGCTGAAATAATATCCAAGCCATATCTTGCGCGAACTCGTTTTTCGTCATCGCCACCATCCGCCAAAATTTGAAGCTCACCAACTACACTCCGCGGAATCAGAATATCAAAATTAATAAATCCAGTTCTTGCTACAGCTAAAAACCGGCCATCGATTAGAATTGATGTATCGACCAATACTTGTTTTTTTGTTTTCGAAATCAACGGTTTATCATTTTTCGAATCAAACCAAATTCCGCAAACAATAAATAAAATTAAAAATAGTAAAATTGTTTCCATACTTTCCTTTTATTGTAAATATTTAATTAAAGCCTCTCGCAAATCACGAACAGACGTTACTAGACTATCTTTCGAAGATTTTTTTGGGGCGAGAATATTTGTAAATCCAAGTTTTTTTGCTTCAGAAATTCTTCTTTCAGCTTGAGCTACTGTTCGAATTTCACCACCCAGTCCAACTTCACCGAAAACAACCACGCCGTCAGATAGTTTTCGCTTTGCCGCCGCCGAAGCAATCGCCATCGCAACAGCTAAATCTGCCGCACGATCATCAAGTTTAAGCCCGCCAACCACATTTATATGAATATCTTTATCACTTAGATCAAGTTTAGTTCGTCTCTGAAGAACTGCGATCAATAAATTAAGGCGATTTATATCAAATCCGCTCGCTGCTCGCTTTGGATACCCAAAATTTGAGGTTGTCACCAGAGCTTGAATCTCAACCAGAATTGGACGAGTTCCCTCTAGAGTTGCCATAATTATTGAGCCATCCGTATTTTGGCGCTCAGCTAAAAGCGCCGCCGAAGGATTTTCGACAATTTTCAAGCCATTATCAACCATTTCGAAAATCGCCGCCTCGCTAGTTGAACCATAACGATTTTTTACCGCCCGCACAACTTTAAAGCCACCGTATCGGTCACCCTCAAAATTTAAAACTACATCAACTAGATGCTCAAGCGTTTTTGGTCCAGCGATTGAACCTTCTTTTGTAATATGGCCAACCAAAATAACAGCCGTTCCAGAACTTTTTGCTGCTTGGATTATTAAATTAGAAGAATTCGTAATTTGCGAAACCGTTCCCGGTGCGCTCGAGATTTCTTCCATCGCCAAAGTTTGAATTGAGTCAATAATCACTAGGTCAAAGCCGCCCTCACGAATTGTTGCTGAGATATCATCAGCTGAAGTTGAGGCAGCAAATTTAAGATTTTTGGCTTTAGAAGCACCAAGCCTTTTTGCACGTAATGCTACTTGTTCTGCCGATTCTTCACCTGAAACATACAAAACATTTTTCGAACCAGCAATAAAAGCTGAGATCTGCATTAAAAGCGTAGACTTTCCGATTCCAGGATGTCCCGCAATCAAAAGCACTCCTGCTGGCAAAATTCCACCGCCTAGAACAATATCAAGATCTCTTATACCGCTCGAAATTCTTTCTTGTTTTTTTTCAGAAATAACTTCATTCAAATCTTGCACATTCAAAACACGACCAGTTTTCGCACTTTTACTGATTGCATTTTTTCCTAATGCTTCTTCAACTTGCTCAACCAAGGTATTCCAATGGCCACAGTTTTCACATTTTCCCGACCATTTAGGATAAGAGGCTCCACAATTTTGACATACAAATTTTGTTTTTAACTTCGCCACAACTAATATTTTTATCACAATAAATCTTTTTTTGAAAACTATAAACTTGGTGAATTTAAATTTGAATTTATACTTTTTATAGAGTTCGTTTTGTTGAACCGAAACCTCATTAAGTTCATTAATTTTCGAATTATAACTATTCACTAAATCATTAATTTTCAGCCTTGAAGTTTCAAGATTTCGAATTCTTCGCAATAACTTTGCACGGTCAGCATTAAATTCTGCTTGAGTTTCATACTTTCCAGTTTTAGCATCATTATTAAACTCAGCAATATCTTCCTCCAATTCTTTAGAATCTTCAGAGTATTTTTTTGTAGATTGTTCAATCTCTGGCTTCATTTTTTTCAAGCTCCGTAGTCAAAACTTCCGCTCGATTCTTTAAATCTTTAAAGTTTTTATTATAACTTTGATAGATCTGAGCAATTTCCCTACGATTTTTAAAAAACTTAGCATAATGTTCTTTGAGCTCTTTCGAAATTTCCAGCTGCTCTGTGCCAATTAAGGAATGAAGCTCATTGATTCGCTCACCAGGCTCAGTCCGATCATAAGATTGCATCAACTTTTCGAAATCTGCATCTTTGACCCTCTCATACTCAGCATTAAGCAGTTTGCCAATCTTATCTCGTTCGCTCAAGCTCATTCGCTCCCAAATTGCATGCAAAAGCTCGTGAGCCGCCGTTACCTCTTTTATACCGTCAAGTTTCGAGTTTTTTACATCATAAAGATGAATTTTACCCAACTTATAACACCCCAAAATTGCTGAATCTTCTTCACGATTTTTGCAATTTTCATTAAATTCCTCTGAATCTTCAACCTTTGGATTAGAAGCGTAAAAAAATTGTCTTAGCATTAGTGGTTGGTTTAATTTTTATTTTTCTATTTTTTAAAATTTCAGAATCTGGCTTATAATTTTGTGCCGCAAAAATAATCACGGATCCCGCGTTGATTAGATAACACAAAAAAATGCTGCACTACCAAGAATAGCAATAACAACTAAAGTTCGAGCTACTCTCCAAAAAAAGTTTTTATGTTGAAAAAAATCATATCATAACCATTATAATATTTTTTTATGAGAAAAAAAGCAAAGTATTTTTTTCGAAGAAGGAGAATTTTTTTGGTTTATTTTTTTATAGCCATAATTGCAATTGCATCAATTTTAGCAAATCCAGATTTTTTTGGCAAACTTCAAAACTAGATTCAAATAAAAAAATCAGATTTTTCAAACTTCTTTAACTGATTTAAACTCACTTGAAGTTAAAGGTCGTTCACCAAAAAAACTGGTTATTCTCGCGAGCAATTTGGTAAAGGATGGGCAAAAGATTCTAGCGGTTGCGATACACGAAATCGTATTTTTAAAACGTGATTTAATAAATATCGTAGAGAGTCCAGATTGTAAAATTTTAAGCGGAACCCTAAAAGACCCTTACACTGGCAAAGAAATTAATTTTTTTCACGCAAGCAAAATGCTTCTGCTGTTCAAATAGACCACGTCGTTGCACTTTCTGATGCTTGGCAAAAAGGCGCCCAACAATTTTCGAAAGAAAAACGAATTGAATTTGCGAATGATCCACTAAATCTTTTAGCTTCAGACGGCCCAGCTAATCAGCAAAAAGGTGATTCTGATGCCGCCTCTTGGCTTCCTTCAAATAAAGATTTTCGCTGTGAATATATTGCTCGTCAAATTTCAATCAAGAAAAAATACTCAATTTGGGTAACCACCTCTGAAAAAACAACAATGAAAAATATTTTGCAAAATTGCTAATCAGTAATTTCAAACCAATCAAACTTTTTGAAATTCTCGCCCTCAACTATTGCCGCAGCAAGCCGCATCTCGCTATTTTTTATATTATTTTTGTAAGCAAAAAATTCTGCCGCAAATCGCATTTGATCCACTTTATTCTTTGAAATTGCAGCCTCTCCACCACCAAAATCATTATTTTTTCGAAATTTAACCTCTGTAAAATAGTAATTTTCACCGTATTTCGAAACAATATCAATTTCACAAAATTTTTGTTCGCCAATTTCGTGCCAGAATCTCGTGTTTCTCTTGCTTTTAGAAATTCCGCTACAAAATCCTCAGCTTTATCACCAAGCTCTTTTGTAGTAATTTTTTCAGCTTTCTTCACCTTAAAGGTATTCATGTTCTTATTTTTAGATTTTTCTAAGAATTCCGCTATTGGCTTAAAACTTTTGCGATGGATTTTACTCACTCCAAATTCAGACAAAGCTGCCCTATGTTTTGGTGTTCCATATCCTGCGTGATTTTTCAAAGCAAAAAGGCGCAAACTCAGGTTTCTTTGAAAGTTCTGCCATAAAATTATCCCTCGCAACTTTTGCGCAAATTGCAGCCGCAGAAACGCTTGAAATTAGTAAATCAGCCTTTTTAAGAGTGGAGGCATATTTTTCAAGTGGCGTGCCAGCCAAGAAATTTACAGTGCCATCAATTATAATTTCATTAAATTTGATATTTTGTTTTTTACATTTTATCTGCACTTCCTTAACAGCTCGCCTTGTTGCAAGTTTTAAGGCAGCGCTCAAGCCAATTTTATCAAGCTCATCGTTCGAAACCCAACCTAAGCCAATAATTGCAGAACTTTTAGAAATCTCTGCCGATAGCTTTTCTCTCTGCTTTTTTGAAAGAGCTTTCGAATCTGTTAGCCCTTTAATTTTAGCACCATTCAAAACGCAAGCGCCCACAACCAAAGGCCCAGCCCACGCTCCACGACCAACTTCATCAATCCCGAGAATCATTTTTATTTCCTAAATACATGAAAAATTACAATAAGAATCAGTTTTTAACTATTTTTAACGAATATCTATGTAAACATACTAACAAAAAAATATGCCTTAGTCAATAAACTTGATTTTTTTAGGAGGTGATATAATTAAAACTATGAAAAAGCATAATTGCAATTATTGAAGTTGTTATAGTTATTACAGTGGCTGGGCTGATATTTTTAACGATGTTTCTTGCCGCCCCTACTCTTGGGCGATCTCAAAGATATACGGCAAGAAAAAATGATGTCCGTAATCTTTTAGCTGCAATTATTCAATTTAAGACTAATAGTGGCGGCAAGGTTCCCTTTAATGAAAATAACGATGTATGGATAAAACTTAAACCTTACTTGAATAAAAGCCAATACTTAAATGATCGTCCTAATGGTCATATCGACGACTTCGGCTCCTTTAATTCTACCACAACTCAAATTGCTACATATAGTAGACTTGATAATGATTGGTACAGACCGGGCAGTTGGAATATTGCTCTTGGCACGGTTTGTGAAAAAAGCGATGGTGACGGATACTGTTTAAAATATGGCGAATCTGTTCCGACTAAAGATATTACTATATTGGTAAGTATAGCTCTAGAGTATTCATACCAATAACAGTTGGGGATACTACATAGATTCAGAAAGTAATTAAAAATAGAAGAATGATTATTCTTCTATTTTATTATTTTTGCGTTTTAGTTGGTTTTTAAGGATATCTCGTACCCAAAAAATAGTTTTGAGTTCTTCGCTATCATACCACTCTTCCGTTTCAAAATCCAAATAATGTGCACTTGCTACTTCAATATTGTCGATATAAATCGTTAGATGTTGATTACCTATTCCGAAATCACCTACATTAAGGTCGTGGCTTAAAATTTCATATCTTCCATCGGAATATAACTCCCAGGGCTGATCATAACCTCCACCGTTATGCGCCAAATTTGGGTTATAGCTTTCATTCAGCTGCCCTTCATCAATGAGAGCAAGATTTGAGAAATCTAGATCATTTATTGCTCTTTCAACATTTTCCGGCGATGATTTCAATGTATAATATTTTCTATAAGACGGTTGTTTTCGAAAACCCTTATTTGCGTTTAAAGCCCATTCAGCATAAGCGTTATCTAAAAGATATTGTTGAGTTTTTGATTTGTTTAAGTTTTTTTCCATAAGATTCCTTTGATGAGACTTTATAACCTTCGCCTAAAGTCATCTCAAACTCTAGGATAGTATAATAACATAATAATAGAATAAAGTCAATAGCAGTAATACATTTTTATAGAAACAAAAAAATCGCCCATATTTTGAGCGATTTTTCGAAAATCTTAAATTAGGTCGATTAGTTTTTTATATTAAAAATTAAGCAAGCTCAACAGTTGCGCCAGCTTCTTCAAGTTTCTTTTTAGCTTCTTCAGCTTCATCTTTAGAAACTTTTTCTTTAACTGGTGCTGGAGCACCGTCAACGATAGCTTTAGCTTCACCAAGTCCAAGACCTGTGATTTCTTTAACTGCTTTAATAACAGCAACTTTTTGCGCACCAGCATCTTTCAAAGTAACTGTAAATTCTGTTTTTTTCGTCAGCAGCGTCAGCAGCACCGGCAGTAGCGGCAACAGCAACAGCAGCTGGTTCAATTCCGTATTCCTCTTTGAGGTGTTCTTTCAATTCGTTAGCTTCAAGAATAGTCAATTTTACCAATTCTTCAGCCAATTTTTTTAATGTCAGCCATTTTTTTGACTCCTTTAAAAAAATTTAAATGGTTAATATTCTAAAATAAATTAATTGGTTGCTTTTTCGAAATTCCAAATCTTCGTTTGTAAGACCACCAGCAATCGCATTGATTGGCGAAAGAAGTGTATCCACAATTTGACCAATAAGTTGGTCTTTGCTTGGAAGTTCTGAAAGTGTCGTAACAGTTGCAGTATCCATTACATCGCCGTTGTCAGCAAACGCACCAACAAGTTTCATTTCCGGGTGATTTTTTGCAAATTTACCCAAAACTTGCGCAGCAGCAATCTCATCTTCGCTTGAAATTGCATAAACGAGTTGGCCTTTTAGCGCAGAAGTGTCAGATTCTTTCAAAGCTTCAACTTCTTGCATCGCAACTCGCACAAGGCGGTTTTTAACAACTTTGATTTGAACGCCAGCTTCGCGAGCTTCTTTTCGAAGTTCTTGAAGGTCGGCAACTGTCAAACCTTTATATTCAGCAAAAGCTGTCATTTTTGCGTCTTTTAGAGCGGCGCTTAATTCAGCAACCAATTGGTTCTTTTTATCGCGTGATAATGCCATAAAAACTCCTTTTTTGGTTAATATTCTTCGACCTGATTGTTAAGATTCTGGCGTTTTGAAAGCCTCCCCTCAAAACTCGTTGGCAGATAGAAAAAGTATTCCTCGGTAGCAGATTAAGCCTAGCTAACGCGAGGCGGCTACTGTCTCTGGCAACTTGTTTTTATTTTTAACACAAAAAAACTAAAAATTTCAAGCATTTTTAAGCTCAAAAAAATCTTGTAAAAAAATATCTAATTCTATTATTGACAAGTTAGAATGTTTTTTTATTATAATATTAATAGTTATCATTTATTGAAAGTTTATATTAGATATAAAAAGTCTTTTTATTTATAATTCCATAAATGATAGCTAAAACCACCTCCAAAAAAACGGAAGCAGTTCTTTTACTGAGTAATTTCATAAACTACCCCAATAGTTTATGAAATGAATCACATCTCCACAGTGAGATCAATTATTTATCACGGTTACGCTCATTCTTGCGTAGCCGTTTTTTTATTACGCGAAAAACTATCCCAAACTAAAAAAACAAAATAGACACCAACAGAATATCAACTGCATCTAATACCGTTTTTTTAGTCACCGCCGAGTTTTTTTCATAGTAAAAAAAACTATTAAAAAAATCTAAAAAAATTTAAAGAGTACCCCTCGCCAACTTTTTTTCAAAAAAATGTTATAATTAAATTATTATGAAAAAAATTTTTAAAAATCTTGATTTCAAAAAAACACTTTAAAGAAATTTTTTAAAAAAATATTTGTCTAAAAAAATCACAAGAAAACGTTATAAAATACGCAAAAATGGTAAAAAAATCATTCAAAGTAAAGTTACTTTTTTTGATATTTTCAACAATTTGTGTTTATTTATTAGGAACTTTTCTTACAAAATATATTTTTAAATCTTCAATTTGGTGGCTGGGGAAAAAGCTAACGAATTTCTTTTCGAAAAAAATCCAAAAAAATTGCCGAATTTAGCCAAATTATAACAATTTTAGTCAGTTTTTCTATTTGTTGGAATATTTCGAAATTGGCGAATCTCAATGGGCGTTCTGTTTTTCCCTCGCTACAATCGTGATGTATATCAATACCGAAAAAAATGGCTTCGCGCAATACACCATTTTTTTACCTGAAGATTTAGCGATGTCGGGCGAAGCTGGTGGATTGGCTTCAATGATTAATTTTTGGGCGATTTTTCGAACATGCTTTTTTTATGATTGCAGTAATTATAATAATAACCATTATTGTAAATAAAATTTCAAAAAAATCTGGCGTTTTAAATTTTCAAAAAAAGCAAAAAAATAGCGATCCTTATTCCACAAACTGCTTTAATTCTAATTTGTGCGCACTTTTTAAATTTACACACTTTAGAAATTCGAAACCTTAGCGGAACAGGCACTTTCATTAAAGTTGAAAATCTCGAGACTTCTATTGATTTTACTGATCAAGCTTATAACTACCAAACTAACGGCTTTATTTTAGCAACGATCTCCAATCTTCAAGCTAAAACTCAAAAACAGCCAGAAGGTTATTCGAAAGAAGCCGTACAAAAAATTGTCCAAAAATATAAAAAAATTGCCGAGGAGAAAAATAAAAATCGCAAAAAATTAAGTGATGAAAAAGTAAATGTCGTTTATGTAATGAGCGAGAGTTTTATCGACCCAAAGCTTGGCAAGCATCTTTATGATTATGGGAACAAAGAACCGATCCCGTATACTAAAAAGATCAAAAATTCACAAAGTTCTGGTTGGGCTGCTTCAAGCGAATATGGCGGTGGAACAGCAAATGTTGAATTTGAAGCCCTAACAGGATTAAGCAATTTCTTCCTGAATTCAATCCCTTATACCTCAATTGTACCCGCAAATAAAGACACACCTTCAATAGTGAAAAATTTTAATGAAAACGGCTACAAAACAATCGCAATGCATCCATATAATCGTAATATGTATCGTCGCGAAGTTGTTTATCCAAATCTTGGTTTTCAAGAATACAAGAGTGATGATGATTTCAAAAATAATTCGAAAATTGATAATTCAAAATATATCTCAGATGAATCTGCCTTTAATGAAGTTTTGGCTGAACTAAAAAAATAGCCAAAAACCTGAGTTCATTCACCTTGTAACAATGCAAAACCATATGCCATATGAAGAAAAATGCCTATTCAGAACATAATTTTAGCGTTAATGCAAAAAAATGGCGCAAATCCAGAAAATACAAAAACTATTCAGGCTTATCTTGAAGGAATTTCGCATTCAGATAAAGCAATGAAGAATTTTCTTTCTGAAATTGAAAAATTAAATGAAAAAACCATTGTAGTTTTCTGGGGTGATCACTGGCCAGGAATTTATGGCGAAATGTTCGAAAAAGAATTAAATAAAAAAATGATATCCGCCGCACACCACTTTTTTTGTTTATTCGAATTTTTAAAAAAAGAAAAAAACAAGATTTAGGAACTTCAAGCTTAATCTATAACCAGATTTTTAGCCCTAAATGCATTCAATTCAAAACTTTCGCCATTTCAATATTTATTAAGTGACTTACGAGAAAAAAATATCCCACCTTAACTAAACAATTCGTAAAAACAGACGAAAAAAAGCGACATTCTAAAAAGATTTCGAAATGATTGAATACGATATTTTAAGCGGAAATAAATACAGCCTTGGTGATTTTTTTATAAAATTAAATAATTAAAAAAACTCCTTCATGAGAGGAGTTTTTTTAAATTTTTTTAAAAATCTTAATTTGAAGAAGAAAAACAATATAATCCGCCAGTTTCAAGTCTTGTAAGTAAAAATGAAGTTCGTTGCATTAAAAGGTTTGTCAACGAATCTCCCAACCTCGCAACCAGCATTTGAGTTATAGTAAATTTCACCAATTTCAAGATTGTCTTGGCCAACCCCTGTCCCACAATTTACCTTACTTCCACACTTTAAAAACGTGTAAAATTGCCCTGTACTTGGATCCAAAAACTCACTCTCGTGGGGTCTTAGATAGTTTTTAATAAAATTTTCAAGCTCATTATTAGTATCATAATCGCTCACGTAATTACCTTTATTGTTCGTTCTCGACTCCTCTAAAATTGCCGCAATTTTTGAAATAATCTGTTTTCTTTGAGTATCCCTCTGCGAACGCTGCAATGTCGGTAAAGCCAAAAATACCATTAGAAATATCAGGCCAGCAATCGCAAGAACTAAAACAACCTCAATAATTGTAAAACCACTATTTAACTTAAGCTTTTTCATACTCTTCAATTATAGCACACTCTCTAAAGAAGTCAATCAAAAATCGCCCAAAATTTGAGCGATTTTAATTTTATAAAAACAATTAAGTTTATTTGGCTTCTTCAGTTTTTTCTTCCGCTTTTGGAGCTTCAGGCAAAGTATTTACAGCTTCACGGTCAAAAGAAACTTGTTTAAGACGAGCACTTTTTACCGCTTCGGTTTCTTAAGAATGAAAGGTAATTTCGGCGAACTTTCGAACGGCGAACAATTTCAATCTTTTCAATTAACGGACTGTGAAGAAGGAAAGATTTCTCAACTCCAACACCGCTAGCAATTTTCCGAACAGTAATTCGAGAAGTATGTGATTTCTTGCGGTCAGTTCGAATAACTACACCTTCGAAAATCTGGATTCGCTCTTTATTACCTTCTTTAATTTTTTGGTGAACGCGAACAGTATCGCCACTTTTAATATCAAGAACGGCTTCTTTTTTCTGTGCGTCATTAACTTTTTTGATTAACTCAAAACTCATATTTTCCACTCACTTTTAAATTTAATATATACAATCAAGATTCATTATATCATACTTTTTAGTTTTTGTGAAGAGCTAAATTACACGATTTACTTCTTCAATAGTTGTATCACCACGAAGTGCCGAAATCACGCCCTGCTGTAAAAGGGTTAACAAGCCATCTTTGCGAGCTTGAGCCTCAATCGCTTCAGTTGAAATCACGCCTCTTTCACCGCGTAAAAATGCTGCGATATTATCATTCACAACCATCATTTCCATAACCACAATTCGCCCCTTATAACCAAACGGACTATCTTCTGAAGCTACCGGTTTCCAGAGTTTAAAATCTCCAGAAATATCTTGCGGGAGTTTTTCAGCTGGGACACCTTCAAGAACGTTTCGAACCCATTTTTTAGTTGCTTCATCTGGGATATATTCTTTAGCATTTTTGTCGAGCTTTCGAACAAGTCGCTGAGCAATCAAAAGTCGAATCGCGCTCGAGAAAATTGGATTCATACCAATCATATCAATCATACGCGAAAAAGCCGCACTCGTTGAATTGGCATGAAAACTTGAAAGCACCAAGTGGCCCGTAATTGAAGCCTGAATTGCAGTTTTTGCCGTGTCATTGTCACGAATCTCACCAACCATTACAACATCTGGGTCGAGACGTAAAACAGAACGTAATCCGTCAGCAAAACTAGCGCCATGCGTTGTGTCAATCGGGATTTGTGAAATCCCACCAATACCATATTCAATTGGATCTTCAAGCGTAATAATCTTACGATCAAGCGTGTTTAAGGCATTAAGCATAGAATAAAGAGTTGTTGACTTACCAGAACCAGTTGGACCAACCATCAAAACCATTCCACGCGGGTGCGAAATAATCTCATCAATTTCAGCTCGCTCTTTTGGTGCAATTCCAAGTAAATCAAGCTGAAGCATACTTTCATCAAAGTTAAACAAACGCATCACCGCATCCATTCCATACATTGTTGGCACAGTTTCGACACGCAAATTTAAAAGATGAGAAGTTCCGTCACGATAAATATCCTTCTGCATATGCCCAGATTGTGAAGTTTTTGAAGCACTCGACACTCCCGCTCGCGAAGAAAGTTCACCCATAATAACACGGTATCGATCTCGCCCAAGCTCAGCAACTGGGTGAAGCGCACCATCAACACGCATCCGGATTCGAATCGTCTGGCGTTGATTTTCTATATGGATGTCACTTGCGCCAAGCCTATCTGCTTGATCGATTAGATAATCAAAAACCTGATCGGAAGCAACATTTGCCAAAGTTTGACTAACCTTCTCTAAAGTAGCACTATCACCCTCACCAGCAATTTCGATATCGTCATAAACAACCTTTTTTGGCGGGTCATAACGCCGCATAATATTCTTCCACGCGCTTTCAGAAACCAAGAAAAGCTCAAGAGTCTTGCCTTCATCTTGATATTTTTTACTCAATTTTTGAATAACTGAGCGTGGAGTTAAACTGGTTATCAAAACTCGCCAAGGCTTATTTTCATCAATATCACCAATTTGGAGTGGCGCCAAAAACGCCCGATACATCTGCTCATTTGTAAAAAGATCTCTTGCGAGAGGAAAATTATCTTCGAAATCTCGCGTATCAAGATATGTTAGTCCAAGGATTCTAGCCCGCTGCTCAGTCGCTTCTTCTTCCTTTTGCCTACGCATTAGCTGAACTTTATTTTCTTCCATTAACTCAATTTTACCACAAGCACTTTATTTTTTTCAATCAAAAATGCTAAAATATTCTCATCGCTTCAAGCGAAATTTTTTTAGAATAGAGGTAAAAAAATACACCTTAAAAAAATCTTTTAGAGTATATAGTTCTGGCAAGTAGCCGAGATATTCAAAAACTCAAAAATACCGAGATTCCAAAACTTGATTGGAATTCATATCTTCAAATCGAGGGTGAAATCATAGTTGAAATTGGCGTAATTCAGCCACATTCTGCTTTTATGAAAATTTGCACCATTAATGAGTTTTATGATGCCAATTTTCACCCAAATACGGCTTCAATAGAAGTCAAAAAAGAATACTTGGAAGATTCTTATAACTTTAAGCTGGAAATCGGAGAAGTTTCGAAAGAAGTAGAAAAATACACTTTCGAACTTCTAGGTCGTACCTTTTCGCTTCTGAATAATAGAAGCTAATCTTGAGCCTTTGGGCTCTTTTTTTATTTTTTTAAAAAAATCTGTTAAAATAGAAAATAATGAAAAAAATCCTAACTCTTTCGAAAAATCAAAACCGTGCACAAAATCGTGAAATTGTCGTTTTTAGCGCACAATATTCGCTCAACTCATAACATTGGCGCAATCTTACGCACTAGTGAAGGCTTTGGAGTTTCAAAAATTATCTTCAGCGGATATTCACCCTTCCCAATTTTTAAAGGACGAAGATTTTTCAAAAAAACTGGCCGTTTGCCACATATTGCACAAAAAAATTAATTCACAAATTCATAAAACTGCACTCGGGGCTGAAAAAAATTGTTCCAGCTGAAATTTCTAAAGATATTTTTTTAAAACGATTCAAAAATCTAAAAAGTCAAGGTTTCGAAATCTTTGCGCTCGAACAAAGCAAAAAAAATCAATTTTTCTTAAAATATTTTTGCAGCCGATAAAAAAATGCCAAAATTGCCCTGCTTTTTGGGAGAAGAAGTTGAAGGGATTTCGAAAGAATTACTCAATTTATGCGATAGAACTCTTGAAATTCCAATGTTTGGCCAAAAAAAGAAAGTTTCAATGTTTCAGTTGCAACTGGAATAGCCCTTTATAAAATTGCTTGCGAATAATTATTTTTTTCAATTTTTTTGCTCGGGCTTTTTTTCAAGAATTTTTTTAATGTAACTTCTGGCGAATCCGTAAAATCTTCAGGATGTTCTTTAATCATTTTTTTGAAATTCTTTAAAATTTACTAGCTTAATTTCGGCAACTTCATCGCGCGCAATCGCTAGCTCTTCAAGATTAAAATTCGTTTTTGTAGCAAAAACTTGCATAAAACGCCGCTTATTTTTCTTTGGTATGGATAAAAAAACCTTTTCAACTTTAATGAAATCTTGAAATCGCAAGTTCAAGCCAATTTCTTCAATAGTTTCACGATGAATCGCGTCCAGATAACTTTCACCAATCTGAACATGGCTAGCCGCTGCCGAATTTTGCCATTTTCCAGCAAATGTAGCTTTAGAAAAAGATCGCCGTTGAATCAAAAAATCACCATCTAAATTAAATAAAATTAGTGAAACTGTTCGATAAATTCGCCCCGTAGTTTTATCAAATTCATCCTTATTAATTGCGTCAATGATTTTATCATTTTCATCAACAATTGGCAAAATTTCTTTCATCTAAACCTCATCTTCAGCAACTTCTGTGAAACTACTAAAAAAGTCATCTTTGGTTTTTTTCCATTTTTCGTCCTGACGAACCAACCATTTCTCATCATCTTTATTTAAGAGTAGGATTTTTGTAGCCTCCTCTAGGTAAATTCTACCTTGAGAGCCTTTAAGTAGAACTAGAGTACCTCGCTCCATAATCTTATGGACGAAAGTTCCTGCATCAATTGCATTTTTTGCTTCATAAACCTGACAGCCCCGCAATCTTGCAGCCGGAGCAAGAAACTTATTTGCATGCTCACCAACAGTAACCACCCAGGAAAGAGAAATCCCATCAAGCATTTTACCTATTTTTTGATGCTCAAAAGCAGAAGCTTCACCAAGCTCATTCATACTTCCAATAACTGCAATCTTCGAAGGTGCAGAAAGAGAATAAAGTGTTTGGATTGCAGCTTCTAATGCGGCCGGACTCGAGTTATAAGTATCATCAATTAAAACAGAGTCTTTAACACCTCGCATAAAATTCATTCTACCAGGAACTGGTTTCAAACTTGCCAAACCACCTACAATTTCTTGCGGGCTCAAACCAAGCTTAATAGAGACCGCTACCGCACCAGTAATTGGTCTGAGAGAATGCTCGCCAAAAACTTTTGCTCGAACATTAATTTTACCATATTCTGGGGTCTGAATTTTACCACTAAAGCCATCAAGCAAAGAGAAATTATTAGCTATAAAATTATAGTCGGCTCCACCAACCGAGCTATAAGTTGCAATATTCGAATTTCGAACATATTTAAAAAAATCTGGCGAAATATCATCTTGATTTAAAATTGCCATTCTAGCAAAACTCGCAGCTTCAAGCTCTTCTTGTGCAACAGCATCAATACTCCCGAAAAACTCCATATGCTCGGGAGTAACAGAGGTAATCACTGCAATATTTGGAGCAAGATATTTGCTAAACCGTTCAATATCACCGGGGCGATCAGTTCCAAGTTCTTGAATGATAATTTGCGGCTCTTGGTCACTCGGTGATTTAATTCGCCTTCTTGCAGCTCTAAAAACTCTATGCCATTCCAAAAAATTACGAGGATTTCCAGGAAAATTTATTCCCAAAATCGCTAAAGGGGCACTCAAATGCGTATTGTGGTTCCCCTCGTGTAATCGTACACGATATTTTTGACTCAAGATAGTTGCAATTGCAAGTTTTGTACTAGTTTTTCCAACAGAACCAGCAACCGTAATTAATTTAATATCCGGATGAGTTTCGAAATATTTTCGAACATATTTTTCAAGTTTTCTTTGAATTCCTTTTTTTAAACATAATCTTATTCATTATAATATAAAATCACCACTTTTTTTCAAGCAGTGATTTATTTGTTGATGTGTGCCCACCCTGGGCGGTTTTTTTGTTATTTATTTTTTTATTTATAAGTGTTATTTAGGGGAGAAAAACAAACATCGCCCTTGATAACACATCAACTATAATGAAATTATAGCAAAACGTTTAAGCTTTGTCAATAACTATTTTTAAAAAAAGGTTTATTTTCATTAATTTGAGCTAATAATTCATCATTCGAAAATTCTCGGCGAATATCAAATTCTTCCCAATCTCCATATTTTCCGTCAGCTTCACTCAAATTCAAAACCCTCCGCCAAGCAAAATTTTCACGAACATCACTCGCATTCATTGGATTGATTCTTGAATACTCAATTGCTCCCAAATTTAGTACATCGTAAGTATCTCGTATTCGATTATCATTCCAATGTTCAGGCAAAAACCCCTCAATTAAATAACAAGCAGACTGAATCAACTGTTTATGAGAAACAATCAAGACATTCTGGTTTGACTCCTCTCTCTTTAGACGCTCACAAAAACTTCGAAAACGCAAATAAACATCAAAAATGCTCTCACCGCCATCAAGCCGCATAAAAAATGGATCATTATAGAGGTATCTCATTGTAATTGGAAAATTATCAACTCTCTCATTCATATCTACACGACCAAAAATCCCCCAGTTTCGCTCTGAGAGTAAATCATCAATCTTCCAAAAATGACAATTTTCTCCACTTAAAATTGCAGCAGTTTCTCTTGCTCGAATAAAAGGTGAAGTATATTTCGAATCAAAAAAATCCAAACTTCCATAAATTTTCGAAAGTTCTCTCCTTGCCTTCTCAGCTTGCTCTTTACCTTTCGGCGAGAGCCGCTGTCGCCAATCTGCACGCGCCTCAACCTTTTTTTCTAGATCAATTTTTTGCCCGAGCTTTTGCGCATGCTGAACAATATTAGCCTCACTTTGCCCGTGACGAATCATCACTAGTCGCAGTGGATTTGCCATTTTTTCCTTTCTTTTTATTTAAAAATTCTTAAGCTTTAGATATATTATATCACAGCTTATACTTTTTTTCGAAAGCGCATTTTTGTAATTAGGCCTCAAAAATGGTATAATTATACAATGAATCTAAAAATCTTGGCGAAGAGAGCTAAAAAAATGAATTTATCGATATTGACGGTAATAAAATTTCAATATATAAAAATTTAGAAGAAAGTAAACCAATTGCCGTTCTTTTTTTCATGGTTTTGGTGGAAACTATTTTTGGATTAACTCCACTTGGATTTGAGCTTTCAAAAAAATATTCAATTATTATTTGTGAATTACCAGCTCACGGTAAAAGTTCACTTAATACCTTTCAAAAATATTGATATTTTTTTCGAATTTTTCTACCAGAAGATGATTTCAAAACTTAGTAGTTTTTGGCAAAAATTCATCTTATTATTGGCCACTCTTTTTAGTTCTTATTTTTGTCAGCGATGATGAGATTTCGAAAAAAATTCCAACCATTATTATAAATCCCGTTTTTTTGAGCCTAGCGATTCATTTTTTTAGCTGGAATGAAATTATTAAATAAATCTAGATTTTTTTAATGATTTTTTTCAAATCTACCGGTTTTCTCACCTTTTTAAAGCAGCTACTCTCCAAAAAAACTTGGTCGCTTGAAGCAAATAAAAATATTTATCAAAAATATGTTTTTATGTCAAAACTCAGCAAGGAATTTACTCGCACAAAAATCAACAATCCCAATCGCACTTGATAAAAAAGTGTTCAAAACCGAGAATTATGTTAAATTTGCTATTATTGGCGATAAAGATGGAACGGTTCAGCCTTTTAATGAAGAGAAATTTCATAAAAACTTCCCTAAATCAGATTTTCATATTCTTGAGAATTCTGGTCATTTGTCACCGATGGAAAAACCACGAGAAATTGCTAAAATTATTTTCGAAAATATTAAATAAACTCCGTTTGTTTCGGAGCTTATTTTTACATTTTCTCAATTTCTTGTAGTGAATTTTTAAGGCGTTTTACACTTTCGTCCTTACCGATTACTCGTAGAGTTTGATTCAAGGCTGGTGAAAATGGCGCCCAAGTTAATGAAATTCGAATAATCTGGAATAGAATTCCCGGTTTCTGGCCAGTCTTTTCAAGCAACCTGTTTAACAATTCTTGGATTTTATCATCATTCCACTCCTCAAGCTGCTCCAACTCAAAAATTACTAAACTCAAAAGCTCTGCAACTTGTGATTTTTCAAGTTTTTTAAGCTGTTTATTTTTCGAAATCATCTCTAAATCAGCTTGTTGTTCAGCAAAAAAGTATTCGCTAGCAAGCGGGAGATCTTTAAGTGTTTTTAAGCGATCAAAAACTAGACCAAGAACTTCTCTTTTGTATTCTTCACTAGCATTCTTAGCATTTTCTCCCCAAAAATCTTGCACACGCTCAAATAGATCTTCAAGAGAAATTTTGCGGATCCACTGTCCATTGAGCCACAAAAGTCGCTGTTCGTCAAACCTTGCACCAGATTTTTGCACACGATCAAGAGAGAATTTTTCGATTAACTCTTCTTTAGTAAAGATTTCTTGTTCAGTGCCATCGTTCCAGCCAAGTTGAGCCAAAAAGTTCAGCATAGCCTCTGGCAAAATTCCATCTACTCGATATTCGCTAACACTTTTTGCACCGTCGCGTTTACCAAGCTTCTTATTGCCTTCCGGCGCCAAGATATGTGGTAAATGAGCTAAAATTGGTGGTTGAATTTCAAGCGCCTCATATAGCGAAAGGTATTTTGGAGTACTAGCAACATATTCTGAGCCACGAATTACATGCGTAACTTTCATTTCGAAATCATCAACAATGTGTGCAAAATTATAAGTTGGAAGGCCATCTGCTTTAATTAAAATAAAATCATCTAAAGCCTCAGGGCCAGCTGAGAGCTCACCCATCACAGCATCATGCCAAATATAACGTTTAATTTCTGGCGTCTTAAAACGGAGTGGCATTCCAAGCTTCCATTCTGGTGGATTTTCTGGGCGATGGTTGCGATATAAAAATGCACGTTTTTCAGTTTTAGCTTTTTTTCGAAATTCCTCAACTTCCTCTGGTGAATATGGGTCGGCATAAGCTAGGCCTTTTTCGATCATTTTTTGCGCCCATTCAAGATATTTTTCACGGCGCTGAGTTTGATGATATGGCCCAAAATCACCTTTTTCTTCATTTTTTTTGCTATAAATTGGACCTTCATCCCAATCTAGACCGAGCCATTTTAAAGTATCAAGAATTAAATCCTCCGCACCATCAACAAATCGAGCTTGGTCGGTATCTTCAATTCGCAGAATAAAATCTCCGCCGGTTTGCCTGGCGATCAAATAGGGGTAAAGTGCGCTTCGAACATTTCCAACATGAATATAACCAGTTGGACTTGGCGCAAAACGAGTTCTTACTTTCATAATTACCTATTATACTTTAATTTTTATTTTTTCTCAACCCAAAACAAAAAGTAGCTAAAGCTACTTTTTATGCACTAAGACTGGTTGCGATTTTTCGAATTTCTTCATCTGAAATTTTATTGCCAGAAACCTCAACTTTATAAAGTTTTCCATTATTCACCCAAACAGATTCCCCACGACGATTCGAATAAATCGTTAGCCCATTACTATAAGTCGTTGAATAGTCTTCACTCCATTTTTTTGTAACATAATTCTGTAATAATGCTGAACTATCCCAGCCACTTTGCGATTGTTGAACCTTATAATTTGAATCACCTTTTTTATATTCGAAATTAACGTTTTTTCCATCAAAATAAGCTAGGCCTTTAGGAGAGTATCCACTTGCAATATAAGCAGGAGTTTCAACCGCCATCCCAGATTGAAAAGCCGTAATCCTGCTTGCAATATCTGGTAGGTTGACATAAGTCAGATACCCAACGCCAAAAATTGTAACAGCAAAGCCCATCGAGAAACTAATAAACTTCTTGCGTGTAAAAAAACTCTTTCGATGAATTCCACGGCTTTTTTTGCTTTCTTCACGAGACTTTTCAATTGCTTGACTAATTGCAAATTCTTTAACTTCTTTATTTAAAATTTCTTGTTTTTGAGCTTTTTTTGCTCGGAGTTCTTCATTAGCTTTTTTAGCAAGTGGATGCTCTTCGAAAGGCGCAATCTTCTCAGCTTCTTTAATTTGCTCTTTTGAAATTGGTGAGATTATTTTAGAATTTTTCGAAAAACGTGAAATTAAGATTCGGTCTTGTTGAGTCTCTTTTTGCTTCACGCGCGCGCAAAATCGCCTCTTGATAATCGTGGCGACGTTTGAACTGACTAATCATTTCATCTTGGTGAAGAGAAACTCCTTGTCTCTTTGGAATTGTAACATATTTACGATTTAAAGTGCTTGAACGCTGCAAATTGTTATGAATTTTTCGAAATATCTTTGTTTTTTTAATATCATAATTATTTTTTTGGAGTACTTAAAAGTTCACCCGTAATTGCATCATATTTTTTTCCATTTATGATAATTTCGTCTCTCATCTTATTCCCTATTTAGCTTATGTATATTTTACTTTATTTTTTTACTAAATTTTCAAGGGTTTTTCAAAAAAATAAATCGCTCAAGTTTAAATTTGAGCGATTTATTATCTTAATCCCATTTCCAGCTAAATAATCTTTCAAAAAATGTTAGAGAATTCCTAGGAAGCGTTACTTCTTTATTCTCAGAATTCTCCTGGCTGGCTGGTTTTTCAGCTTTGGTTGGATCTGGAGAAACCTGTTCGGCAAAAACGAGCAAACGCTTTTCAGCAGTTCCAAGAGGCACGCAAGTAATCAAAGTTAGCATTGGTTTATCTGTCCCAATTTGAACTCTATTTACTTGATTTGGCATTACAACCTCTGTTTTTGTTACATTATAAGTATATCGTTTGCCGTTATAATTAGCATAAATTACATCACCTTGTTTAAGTTTATCGAGCTGAGCAAAAATAAATTTATAATCGCCTGTGTCAAACAGATCATTGCTTGAATGCCCGCTCAAAACAGTATTTCCATTTTGCCCCGGAACCGCATTTGCGCCTGGAATTGAAAAATGTGCAACACCCTTTTCCATTGCTTTCAATTGAGATGCGCTATCATTCCCAACACCATAAACAACTGGAACATCAACATTAATTTTCGGAATAATCAATTTTGGCTCTTGCCCAACCGAGTTAGAAGAATTCGGGCTGTAAATTGTTTGAGTGGCATTCGAATTTCCCGGCGCAACATAAGCTTCAACTGAAGCAAAAATTAATCTATTATATTGCAAAAATAGAAACAAAGCTACCACAACAATTGCTGAAAAAATTGGTACAAAATGACGGGATTTTCGAATTTTCTCAGTTTTCTGACGCGCTTTTTCTGAAATATCTTTTCGAAGCTTCGCCAAAGCTCGCTCTTTTTTCTGGCTTTCCGTTAAATCTTCCACAACTTCTGATTGAATATTTGCCGTTTGCTTTTTTTGCTGCTTCAAGGCCGCCGAATAATAGGTTTCGTAATACTTTTGATAATAATTCTGCCAAGCCGCATGGTATCGTTTCCATTGCTCACTTGGCTGATTTTCTTGCTGGATATTATACAAATTTTGAACAGCTTGCTGAGGCTTATATTTTATCGCTCCTAAATTATGTGAGTTTTCATCAACTTTTATAATATCTTGCTTATTCTGGAGCGGTTGAATAACTTTTTGACGAGTCTTAAAGTCGTCAGTCTCTTGACCAACACCAGAATTAAAACTAGCTTTTGGTTGCGGTTGAAATGGTTTCGAAACTTCCTCAATTGAGTTTTTAATTAATTCTTCTCGCTGCTCATCAACTTTTCTAGAGTTATTTTGATTTTTTTAAATATTCTGCCAAGTTAATTTTCTCTGGCTGATTTTCTTTTTTGCTTTGCTGAATTTCTAAAATTTGTTCAGTATTAGCTTTTTTTGATAAAGCTGTTGAACTTTTTGCCTTCGAAATTCAATCGCAGCACGATTTCTATCATTTGAAAAAGTACTCTGCAATTGCCTCTCAGGTATATTCAATCCATTGTTTTGATTTTTTGTATTATTATCATTCATTTCTCTTGATTTTTCCCTACTCTTAGTATACAATAGATAATGAGCTATGTAAATAGTCAAAACCATAATAAGCCGCGATGGTGGAATTGGTAGACACGCTAGACTCAAAATCTGGTGAGCATTACGCTCGTGCCGGTTCAAGTCCGGCTCGCGGTACCAAAAAAGGAACAGCTAACTGATTAGTAGCTGCTTCTTTTTAGTTTATAGAAGGATTAAACCTACGAGATCAGATGTCCGTAGGTCTATTTTGTTGCTCTGATTGAGGCGATTCCATGTAAATCACCTCTGAAGACTAGCAAAACCTTCAAATGCGAAAACTTAACAATACGGCAATTATTTAACAGAAGTCTTCCCTTTTGAAAGTGAGCTAATTAGTAATAATTTAGAGCCTAAGCAATTAGATTGAGAAACTTTAAAATATAGATAAACTAATCGAAGGATATTAAAAACTTTAGTAGTCTATACTATTATAAAATAAAGACTGCCTAAGCAGTCATTTTCATATCTATATTGGTGCGGGTTAGGAGACTCTAACTCCTGGCCTCTTCCATGGCAAGGAAGCGCTCTAACAACTGAGCTAAACCCGCGTATGTTTTAATTTTTACCAAAAAGCATCGTTCAAGTCAATACTTTCCATTAAAAATTCTTTCAAAAAAATCAATAATCCAAGTTTTATATTTCGAAAGCTTATCTATATATATAAATTCATTCTGGTGATGAGCTTCATCCCATTCACCCGGCCCAAAAACAACTACTTGAGCATTTTTCAACCCATTCACGAATTCGCCTTGATCGGTTGCTCCTGGACTAATCATAATCGATTTTTCATTTAATTTCGAAACTTTCAAAATATTTTCAATAACCCTTGATTTTTTTGAAACAAGGCTTGAAGGAACCGGCTCACTATGATATTCCCACTTAAAATCATATTTTTCAGCTAATGAATTGAAGGCATTTTTAAAATCAGAGTCAAGTTCAGGCGTGGTCCGAATATCCAGAATCAATTCGGCAGAAGGTGCAGTTTTATTTGGACTTTTATCTTCACCAGATTTCAATGAAGTTGGGACCAAACTTGGCGAACCTAAAAAATCGTTCAAAAAACTTTCTTGCCAATTTTCAAAAATATCATCAATTCGTGACAGAAAGAATGAAGCTTTCGAAAGTGCAGATTTCTGAAAATTCATCTGTTGCGAAGCATGGCCACTTTCGCCTTTAAATTTTAATCGAACAAAACGATTTCCACGATGACCAATTTCAATATTCTCACAATTTGTTGGCTCGGCAATTACTCCAAAAAAATCGCTATAATCAAATTCTTTTTGTTCATTCAACCATTTCACAAAATTTCGACTTCCACGGCCATCAATTTCTTCATTAGAAACTGCAACCAGCCAAAGGTCAAAATTACTTTTAAAATTATTTTCTTTGACAAATTCAAGACCAGCAATAAATTGAGCCGCTAACCCACCTTTCATATCACTCGCGCCCAAGCCAATAATTTTTCCGTTCACTTCAGTCGCTTCCCAAGGTGATTTCTTCCAAGCTCGCAAATCACCAGCCGAAACGGTATCAATGTGTCCCGTCAAAATAATTGCTCGACTACTTTTCGAAAACTCATTTCCATTTGTTCTAATTCTTAAAACACCAGCCGCAAAATCTTTATTTTTGCCAAACTTCGGCCGAATTCTCTCGCAAAAAATCTGCCAAAAATTCTAAAATCTCCATCTCATTTCCAGAAACACTCTCGATTTCAACAAGTTTTTTCGTTAGCTCAATCTCGTTCATTTCAACCTCTATAAAATCTCAATTATTTTATCGCCTATCTTCGCTTCAATAGTTTGCACTTTTTTAATTTTGCAAACCTCGCCTTCAATTTGAATTACAATATTTTGCGGTTTTCGAAAAGCTATCTCTACACGATCAACCCTTTTTAAGCGGAATTTTACCAAAAAAACCTTTCATTAAAAATGGAGAATTCCGTATAAGTCCTGCTGAATTTAAGACTCCAAACCCAAAATTATCGCTATCTTTTTTATTAATTGAGCTTCGCATAATCCTCGCCATCCTTGGTCCATTCATAAAAACAATATCAGTTGGATTTTGTGGAATATTTAAAAAAATCTTCATCATTAATTTTAATTTTTGAAAGATTTAAAATATGGTTACGACAATGTTTAAAATAAAATCGCGTTGCAGCAGAAAGCGAAAAGAATTAAACGTATATTTCGATTATAAACCTTTTTCAAAACCTTTCGGATCCTTCCCCTTCGAAAAATTTCAGCCATTTCAGCAGTCAAGCCAATCGTTGCATAAAGTGGCGCATATCTAAAAAAATTCACCATTAATTCTCAATTCAATTGGTCTAATTTTTAGCTTGAACCTTTAGTGTTTCGAAAGACTTAATTGCTGCTTTTTCCACTATTTTTTTGAAAAGCTGTGAGCATAATCGTTGAAGTTCCCAAATCCTGTAAATTTAATTTTTTTATGTTCTTTTTTTCCAGAAATAGCCACAGCATTTGCTGCAATATGCGCCGTTCCATCGCCGCCAGCAACTAGAATAATATCATCGTCCTCCAAACCTTTCGCCATTTCATGAGCGTTTTCCATAGGTGAAGTTGGTTGAATTTCAAAAGTTTTAAAACTGCTTTTTTCGAAATGAGTTTCATCTAAAAAAGGCAAAATCTTTTTTCGAATCAGTTCAAAACCGCTTGAGCGAGGATTTACAACAAGTGTAAGATTTTTTTCTTCATATTGGTATTATTTTACCATATTTTTGTTTTTTCAACAAATATAAGATTATTTCTTTTTTAGTTCAAGCGTTCTCGGAGCAACAAATCCAATCAAAACAATCGCCATCAAAACTGCAAAGCCGCACATAATTGATGGAATTCCTTCAATCGTAGATGGGTTTACAATATTCACAATTGTTGTTGGTAAAATAAACGCAATATACCCGCTGATTAGCCATTTTAAAGCTGATATTTTTCGAAGGTTTTCACTATTTATAATTTCATTAAGTTTTTTAGAACGTGAAATAAATATTCGCAAAATTCCACGATTATTTTTCTCTTGACATTTTTTTGAAATCTGACTCCAACAGAAAAAAATACCGCTACAAAAAGCCACCCATAATAATAAAGCGTATAAAGTAATGTTGCAACTCCATTTGGCGTGTTAAAAACTGAATAATTCGCTCGACAAGTATTTTTCTCCAGTAAAAACGCTTCTACTTACAAATACAAAATAAATCGAAAAAAGTACACAAGTTAAATAAGAAGTTTTTTTACCAAAAATACCTGCTTTTTTTACCAGAGATTTCGTGTGCTAAATGTAAACCAAGTGGTGGTAAAAGCGTTATTGCAAGATAGCCAAACTTAGCCCAATCCATTCCAGAAAAATGTTCCGTTCCACAAACCATGAATTCAGCCACTTGAAAGCCTGCTAAACTCATTAAAAAGTAAAAATAATTAGTGTGCGAATTTTTACTTGGCTTATATTTAAAAAAATTGCAAATGCTGCTGAAAAAAACTTTCGAAAATAAAAAGTAATTAGCATTACGGTTGGCGAGAAACAATAAAGTCTAGATGATTTTTTTATTCATAATATTTAAAAATTTTACCTTAGAATCGGCAAAAAAATCAATAAAAAAACACCAAAAAAAGATCACTATAGTCAGCTTTTTAGATAAAATTCTAAAAAGAATATTTTTTTATTCTTAAATTGTCATTTTTAAACGGTTCAAAGAATATCCGCCAGAATTATTCTGAATAAAACTATAAATATATTTATTATCATTAGAAAGCGTAAATGGAAGATTTGAAATTGCTCGTGAAAGGAGTTGTTTATTCATCCCATCAAAATCATGAATTACCATTCTTTCACCCTCAAAATCACCTAAGATAAAAATCATCAAGCCATTTTTATCTTACTATCATTTGATACCGAGAACTGATACTCATTCCGCGTTTCAATATCAAAAGAATAAACATCTTTGCCCTTTTTCACAACTAGAATCCGAGACTCGCCATTTAGCTTTAAATAATCTGGTGAGAACTTCAAATTAAGAGTTTTAATTAGATGCATTTTTTCTGTCCAGCTAGCAGATTTATAAATATCAATTTTCGAGTCTTGCCCAATATAAACGTAACTCTCTCGATAATATCGCCCAATCGCAACCTTTGGTTGATTTTTTTATATTTTTTTGCAATTTCAATATTTTTTTATCATTTTTTTCGAAGACCGACCGAAAAAAATCATTACTCGTTGTTTTTTTCTCAACATAAACAATATTCTCTTTATCATAAAGCTCAAAATCAATAGCATCACTTAAAATTGCTGCAGAAATTGTATTATTCGAAAGATTGATTTCTCGCAAATCCGATCCAGAAATTCCAATGAGTTTAGTTAATTCATCATTTGAAGGTATAATTTTTCGAAAAAAATCAATACGGAATTTTTTTGAGTTAAATTAATAGATTCGTCTGGATTTTCGAAATTCAAAATAAGCCATTCAAGTTTATTGTCATTTTTTTAAAACTTAAGAGCGCTTTTTTTATTATCGCTTGAAGCTTTCGAAAAATTGCAAAATTCTCTGCAATTTTATAAAAAAATTGGTTTGGTTTATACTTTTATTATTTTTGCGAATCGCGCTCAAAAAAATATTCGAGTTAAAAATTAATTCTCGAGATTTTTTTGGCTCACTTAAAGAAATATCAATCATCCAAAAAAAGCTGCTTCACCATTATTATCTTCAGAAATTACAAAGATCTTCTTTTTATCTGGTGAAACTTGAGCAGATTTTTAAATTTAAAATATTCAAAAAAACTCTTTTCATTAAGTTGTTTTGGAATCAATCTTGCATAATTTAGCCACAAGATTTCGCCAACTTTAACTTCAGCACGACGCCACCAAGTTTTATAGCCTTCTTTCCAAATTGAAAATTCGTGATTTCCTGGTTTTGCGAGTATTTTTCGTAGGCGTTCCTTCTGGCAATTTTTTTGTCAATTTCGGCAATCGAATTTAAAACTGAAGAATTAAATTGAACTAAACCAGTTTGTTGAACTTCAAATTTTTCATCAAGCCGCCAGCCTTGTGTTAAGAAAACTAAAATTAAAACAATGCCAAAAACAGTTGTCGTCATCGCAAGGTTTTTGAAGAAGACGAGTGCATTTTCCTTCTTTCGAGAAATCTTCATATTAAAATAATTATACCATAGTTTGGTCATTTTTTTAGCAAATAATATTTTTGAAATAAAAACTCTTGCGAAAGGCTTTTTTTGGTGCTAAAATGGAAATATGGAATATACAATTAAAGACATTAAAGGACGACAAATTTTAGACTCCCGTGGCAACCCAACAGTTGAGGCGGATGTAATTTTAGAAAACGGAGCTTTTGGCCGAGCAGCGGTTCCAAGTGGAGCATCAACAGGTTCAGGTGAAGCTCTTGAACTTCGTGACGGTGGTTCAGCTTTTGGCGGAAAAGCTGTGACAAAAGCCGTTTCAGCTGTAAATAATCAAATTCGTGAAGCCCTAATCGGCAAGAATGCTGAAGATCAAGAGACAATCGATAAAATCATGATTGAACTTGACGGCACAGAAAATAAATCTTCCCTCGGAGCAAACGCGATTCTAGCAGTTTCACTTGCTACTGCAAAAGCTGTTGCAAATGCAAAGGGTGTAGAACTTTGGCAATATATCGCCGAAAAAACAAATTCAACACCAAACCTTCCGCTTCCTATGATGAATGTGATGAATGGTGGTGCGCATGCTGGCTGGGCAACTGATATTCAAGAATACATGATTATGCCAGTTGGTGCAAAAACTATTTTCGAAGCAGTTCAAATGGGTGCAGAAACTTTCCATGCTTTAGCAAAAGTTTTGAAAGCTAAAAATTACCCAACAACTGTTGGTGACGAAGGTGGTTATGCTCCAAAAGTTCAAAATGGTAATGAAGAACCACTTCAATTGATTTCAGAAGCTATTAAAGATGCTGGATATGAACTTGGTAAAGATATTGCTTTTGCTTCAGACCCAGCTTCAAGTGAATTCTATAAAGAAGAAAAATACGATCTAAAAGCTAACGATGCAATCCTTTCGAGTGAAGAGATGATTGAATTTTATAAAAATCTAACTTCGAAATATCCTTTTGTTTCAATCGAAGATGGCTTAGCTGAAAATGACTGGGATGGATGGAAGATTCTTACCGAAAAACTTGGTTCAAAAAAATTCAGCTTGTTGGTGACGACTTAATGGTAACAAACTCAAAACTTCTCCAGAAATCAATTGACTTGGGTGTTGCTAATGCAATCCTTATCAAGCCAAACCAGATCGGTTCTTTGACGGAAACAATCGAAGCTGTAAAATTAGCACAAAATAATGGCTACAATACTGTTATGAGCCACCGCTCAGGTGAAACCGAAGATGTAACAATTGCGCATTTAGCTGTAGGATTAGGCTGTGGGCAGATCAAGACTGGTTCACTCTCACGAACTGATCGAGTTGCAAAAATATAATGAATTAATGCGAATTGCAGAAGCTCACCCAGAACTTGAACTTGCAAAACCTTTCAAAAAAATAATAATTTAGAATAATTAAAAATCTCCAGAATCTAACTGGAGATTTTTATTTTACTTTTAATCCTTAAGAACAACGCAGTCTTCGCCTAGCAATCTCACTAGCTCTTTTTGGTAAATCTGAATTTGAGTCAACTTTAAATGGCATTCGAATTGCAGATTTCTCAACCTCGTCGAGAACCAAAATTATCTCACTCATACCTGGGAATTTTTCCACAAATCTTCTTTACCGAAAGCAATGATTCATGATCACTTGGATTTTTTTAATATGTACGAAAACTCTTTGTATTTTTTTCAGCTTGATAGTTTTTCTGCTGATCTTGACGGATTTGCTATTGACTTTTCTGAAGGTTTATTTAAAAACTACACTACTATTATTTTTTTAGGAGTAAATGGCTTTTTTCTTCGTGTTTAAAAACATTTTTGCGAAATTGTTTTTCGTTTGAGGAACTTTTTCTCGCCTTTAAGCCATCTGCTCTACGGCCAGTAGATTCATAATTTTCCAGTTCCTCATCTGTTATTATCGAAACTGTTTCCGCTATAATCTGAGCATCAGATTTCAAATTACCTTCCCTATCGCGGGCGGAAATTTTTCCTTCAATTTTTAAAACCGTATCAATTTTAAGCTTTTCGCTAATTTCAGAATAAAGATTCGGGAAGATAATCACCTCTCCCTCAGAAGTTTTGTCTTCCATCTTCACAAACGCCATTTTTGTTCCAGATTTCGTTATAATCGTTCGAACATCAATCACAATTCCACCAATAGTTGCTTTTTGGCCGTCAGTATTTGGTTGAACCTGTGAAAGTGGCTGAGTTTGCTCTTCGAAATATTTAACATATCTGTCGAGTGGATGTGCTGAAACATAAAGCCCTAAAAGCTCACGCTCCCAAGTTAGACGCTCCTTGTCGGTATGTTGTTTCGGCGCGTTAATTAATTCAATTGATGATTCAACTCGCATATCTTCAGCACCCGCAAAGCCGAATAAATCAGTCTGGCCTGAAAGTGCCTCTTTTTGAGATTTCGAACCATATTCCTGGATTCTTTCAAGATTAAAAAGCAAATCTGAGCGAGTTCCAAATTGGTCAAAAGCACCAGTCATAATTAATGAATCCCAGGCCTTTTTATTAAATTGGCGGGCGTTAACACGTTTTGCAAAATCTAAAATTGAAGTAAATTTACCATCAGCTTTTCGAGCATTCAAAACTGCATCAACTGCACCACTACCAACAGCCTTTACTGCTAAAAGGCCAAAGCGAATTTTATTCTCGTGTGGTACAATCGCAAAATCCTTGAATGATTCATTCACATCTGGACCAAGAACCTCAATCCCCATAGAACGGCATTCAGCAATCTCAATTGCCAAACGGTCAGTGTCATCAGAATCGGCTGTCATTAATGCTGCCATAAAAGCATCTGGGTAATGTGCCTTAATGTAAGCTGTCCAATAAGCAATTAAAGCATAGCACGCGGCGTGTGACTTATTAAAACAATAGTTCGCAAATTCTTCCAAATGCTCCCAAAAAGCCTCAACCTTTCCTCGGTCGGCGTTAGAATGTTTTACCGCTCCTTCAATAAACTCACCCTTCATTTTCTTCATCAAGTCAATCTTCTTTTTACCCACGGCCTTTCGAAGCGTATCCGCCTGGCCACCAGTAAATCCACAGACTTCCTTCGAAATCTGCATAAACTGCTCCTGATAAACCAAAATTCCATAAGTATTTTTAAGAGCATTTTCCATATGATCTTCATAGTAAGTAACTGGCTCTTCACCATGTTTTCGAGCAATAAATTTTGGAATTTCACTCATTGGACCAGGTCGATAAAGTGCAACCATCGCAATAATATCTTCAAACTTTGAAGGTTTAAGCTCCCGCAGATATCGCTTCATTCCAGCGGATTCAAGCTGAAAAACACCGGTTGAATCACCACGAGCTAATAATTCATAAGCCTTTTTATCATCAAGGCTAAGTTTCGAAAGGTCAAGATCAATACCATATGTTTTTTTGACAATTTTTTGTGCAGTTGAAATAATTGAAAGGTTTTTAAGACCCAAAAAGTCCATTTTTAAAAGACCTAAATCTTCAACCTGGCCCATCGGAACTTGAGTTGCTACAACACCTTTTTGTGCCATTTCAAGAGGCAGATATTTCACCAAATCGTCTGGCGCAATCACAACACCACAAGCATGAACACCGTGGTTTCGAATCGTACCTTCAAGCTGCATTGCAAAATCATAAACAGTTTTAGCAGTTGGATTAGTTTCATATTCATGCTTTAAATCTTGGTCATTTTCGAGCGAGACTCGAAGTGGTATATGTCTACCTTGGTTTGGATCTGGAACTAATTTAGCCATACGGTCGGCTTCAGAATAAGGAACCTCCAAAACTCGCGCTACATCTCGCACGGCGTTTTTCGCCATCATTTTACCAAAAGTCGCAATATTCGCCACACGATCAATACCATATTTATCAGTACAGTATTGAATAACCTCATTTCGACGCGTATCTTGAATGTCAACATCGATGTCGGGCATCGAAATTCGATCAGGATTTAAAAACCTTTCAAAAAGCAAGTCATATTCAAGTGGATCAAGGTCAGTAATATGTAGAGCATAAGCAATAATCGAACCAGCAGCCGAACCTCGCCCTGGCCCAAAAACAATTCCTTGAGACTTTCCCCAGTTAATAAAATCTTGCACAATCAAGAAATAACCATTATAGCCCATTCCATCCAGGACACCAAGCTCCATATCAACTCGCTCAATAACTTCTTTCGAAAGTTTCTTACGAATTTCAGGAATCGTCATCTTCTTCACTTCATCAACAGGAATTCCAGCATATCTTTCACCTAAACCTTGAAAAACTAGCTTATCTAAAAAGCCTTTTTCAGTTTCTTCACCTTCTGGAAGTGGAAATTTTGGAATTAAAATCTTACCAAATTCAAACTCAAAATTAACTTTTTCTGCAATTCTTTTGGTATTCAAAATGATTTCAGGGTCAACTTTCCCCCATCGCTCGATAATATCTCTCGGGTCAGTAACAAAAAGGTCAAATTCTTTTAGGCTCATTCGCTTTTCGTCATTTAAGTATGAGCCCGTTCCGACACAAAGAAGGATTTCATGCGCATCTTGATTTTCATGGGTTAAGTAGTGTGAATCGCAAGTTACAACCATTGGAATATCAAGTTCTTCATGAAGCCTAAATAGACCGTCATTAATTTCTTTTTGAACCTCCCAGTGATTAGGGCATTCTGGGTGACCATGGTCTTGTAATTCAAGATAAAAATCTTCACCGTAAACCGATTTGTACCAGTTAGAGAGTTCTTTTGCTTTTTCGAAATCTCCAGCCCGAATTGATTCTGAAATTTCAGAACCAGCACAGCCACTCAAGCAAATAATGCCTTCTGAATGCTCAGCCATAATATCATGATCTATTCGCGGTTTATAATATTGCCCCTCAACCCAAGCCTTGGTTGTAAGTGAGCATAAATTCTGCCAACCAATTTGGTTTTTTGCCAATAAGACTAAGTGATAACGTGGTTTATCGTAGGATGGATCTCGGTCAAAGCGAGTTCGTGCTGCAACGTAAGCCTCAATTCCTAAAATAGGCTTAATACCTTTTGAAGTTGCCTCTTTAAAGAATTCGATAGCACCAGACATTGTCCCATGGTCAGTTATAGCCACAGCTTCCATTCCACTCGCTTTAACATTGTCAACCAAATCGTCAATTTTAGTTAAACCATCAAGTAGTGAGTGATAAGTATGCGTATGTAAATGCACAAAATCACTCGGAGCAAGTTCTTCAAAAGTTTTTGTTGTTTTTATTTTCTCCTCCAATTCCATATATTTATATTATATCATACTCTCAATTATTTTTTCAACAACTCTCAATACGAAAAAACTCCACCGATTAGGAGGAGTTTTTTATAATTCGGCACCGTGCTATTTTCCCACTTTCGTAGTATGCTCGCCGCTACTGGGCTTAACTTCTGTGTTCGGAATGAGAACAGGTGTTTCCCCAGCGCCATGGGCACCGAAAAAAGGTTTTGTGCTTCAACTCGCCACAAATTCCTAAGCGGTGAGCCAAAAACCTCATTTCGATGTCCTTGGTATCATTTGGTAATGCCAAGATTTTTAGATTGACTAGCGATTATCTTTGATAATCACCAAACACTAGTTAAGTCTACCATATTCACGCCAATAATACAAGATTATTTTAGTGAATATGGACATAAAAAGGCGATTGGACTATTAGTACGCTTTGGCTAGCCTGTTACCAGGTTTACACCTTGCGCCTATCAAACAGATCATCTTTCTGTGTCCTCATGGGATTCCTAATCTTGGAGTCAGTTTCGCGCTTAATATGCTTTCAGCGCTTATCTTAACCGAACATAGCTACTCGACACTGCGGCAGGTGGCCACAATCGATACACCAGAGGTTCGTTCATCTCGGTCCTCTCGTACTAGAGACAAATCTCCTCAAGAATCCTTACGTCCATGCCGGATATAAACCGAACTGTCTCACGACGTTCTGAACCCAGCTCGCGTACCACTTTAATCGGCGAACAGCCGAACCCTTGGAAGGTGCTCCCCCTCCAGGATGTGATGAGCCGACATCGAGGTGCCAAACCGCGCCGTCTATGTGAACTATTGGGCGCGATAAGCCTGTTATCCCCAGGGTAACTTTTATCCGTGTGCGCTGTCGATCCCACATTCAATGAACAATGTTCTTACAGCGGGTCACTTGCTCCGTGTTTCCACTCTGGTCGAATTGTAATTCTCGCAGTCAAGCTGGCTTTTGCGCATGCACTATCACTTCGATTTCCATCCGAAGCTAGCCAACCTTTGAACGCCTCCGCTACTCTTTAGGAGGCAACCGCCCCAGTTAAACTACCCACCATACACGGTCCCATTACCGGATAACGGCAATGGTAAGACAAAGACTACATCAAGGGTGGTATTTCACCTGTGGCTCCGCAAATACTGGCGTATCTGTTTCAAAGCCTCCCACCTATGCTACACATGATGTAACCCGTGTCAATGTAAAGCTGTAGTAAAGCTCCATGGGGTCTTCTCGTCCTGGCATGGACAGACGGCATCTTTACCGCCAATGCACTTTCACCGAGTCCTTCGCCGAGACAGTGCCCACATGATTACTCCATTCGTGCGGGTCAGAACTTACCTGACAAGGAATTTCGCTACCTTAGGACGGTTATAGTTACCGCCGCCGTTCACTGGGGCTTCAGTTCGCACCGTAAAGCACTCCCCTTAACCTTCCAGCACTGGGCAGGAGTCAGCCCCTATACATCCACTTTCGTGTTCGCAGAGACCTGTGTTTTTTTGGTAAACAGTTCCGTGGGCTCTTTTGCTGCGGCCTCCGCATCGTTTGATACGAGTTTGCCACGTTCCAAGCTAAGCCATTTGACTTGTTCTATCTCGGTAAAGAAGTTTAAGATACTCATATATACCATTAATCTTAACCTAATTGCTTGAAACACGACTCGCATCGAATGATGCGGAGGCAGACCTTATCCCGAAGTTACGGTCGCTGTTTTGCCGAGTTCCTTAGCGAAGGGTCTCTCGTAAGCCTGAGTCTACTCGACTCGAGCACCTGTGTTGGTTTGCGGTACGGGCGGCTATAACCACGCGTATATCTGCTTTTCTAGCCAGTACTTTCATCAAAATCGTTAATCCGTAGATTAACTTTCACTCCTTTTGCGTTCCCGCTAAGTTGGACGGATATATACCAATAATCCGCTTCGACTAATTTACCGTACACAGTATACAAATTATAACCGGTTCAGGAATATTAACCTGATGTCCATCGCCTACGCTGCTACGCCTCGGCTTAGGCCCGACTAACCCAGGGATTATTACAGTAGCCCTGGAAACCTCGCTCTTACGGCCGAAAGGATTCTCACCTTTCTTATGGTTACTCATTCCAGCATTCTCACTTCCTAACGCTCCACCCAACCTTACGATTGAGCTTCACCGCAGATAGGAACGCTCCTCTACCACTCCGTTAAACCCGTAGGAATAACGAAATCCATATCTTCGGTATAACACTTTAGCCCCGTTACATTTTCCACGCAAAATCTCTTGACGAGTGAGCTGTTACGCACTCTTTAAATGAATGGCTGCTTCTAAGCCAACATCCTCGCTGTTTAAGAAATTTCACCTTGTTTCCCACTTAGTGTTAATTTAGGGACCTTAGATGATGGTCTGGGCTGTTTCCCTTTTGAGCACCGAGCTTAGCCCCGATGTTCTAACTGCCATGGTACCACCAACGGTATTCGTAGTTTGTTAACGGTGGGTACAGTTGCCCGCCCCAGTCGTTTACAGAGCTCTACCCCCGTTGGCTATATTACATGACGCTAGCCCTAAAGCTATTTCGAGGAGAACCAGCTATCTCCGAGTTCGATTGGCATTTCACCGCTAACCACAAGTCATCCAAATGCTTTACTGCGCAAACTGGTTCGGTCCTTCACTGCGTGTTACCGCAGCTTCAACCTGCTCATGGTTAGGTCACCCGGTTTCGGGTCTAATCCCATGCACTTATCGCCCTATTCAGGCTCGCTTTCACTGTGGCTCCGTCACTTGACTTAACCTGGCGCATGAAATTAACTCGCTGGATCGTTCTACAAAAAGCACGCCGTCACAGTGCAAGCACTGCTCCGACTCCTTGTAGGCACACAATTTCAGGTTCTATTTCACTCCCCTCCCGGGGTTCTTTTCACCTTTCCATCGCTGTACTAGTTCACTATCGATCGTATATTATATTTAGCCTTGGCTGGTGGTCCAGCCGGATTCAATCAGGGTTTCTCGTGCCCCGACCTACTCGAAATGACATATATAAGGTCTGCGTCGTTTTCGCGTACACGGCTTTCACGTTCTTTGGCTAGTCATTCAAACTATTCTGCTAACCACGCAATTTTCTTACCTTACTAAAAGTTGATAGCCTTTTATCGCAAGTCAGACTACTCAATAAAATTAAGTATTCTGACTTGGTCTTATGTTATTTCACAACCCCTTATTAAGTATTCGCCTATCAGCTTATCTACAAAAGTAGAAACTTAAAAGGTTTGGGCTCTTCCAGTTTCGCTCGCCACTACTCCCAGAATCATTATTTATTTTCTCTTCCTCACCCTACTAAGATGTTTCAGTTCAGGTGGTTCCCACTACACAACCTATGTATTCAGTTGAGAGCAACACGACATGACTCGTGCTGGGTTTCCCCATTCGGAAATCTCCGGATCAAAGCTTGTTGACAGCTACCCGAAGCTTATCGCAGTCTTCCACGTCCTTCATCGGTAATATACGTCTAGGCATCCATTGTGTGCCCTTGAGTACCTTTTTATGCATTGACTTAACTAGTAATTGGTAACGACCAATACTTGCCGTCAATCTTAAAATTCTTATCTTCTTTTACATCACCAAATTGTTAAATTTCTCGCTCCCATTTTAAGAGCAAAATTATAAATTCAATCTTTCAAAGATTCGAACTTATCATCCTGATCTCAAACGCTTTTACTATTATATTTTTTTGAATATTTTTTTGTCAATAGTTTTTTTGCAATTTTATTTATTTTTCTATTAAAATGCATTTTCTACTGATTTAATCAATATTATCTCCGCCAGAGGTTCAGGATGAACGTTCGCTAAGTAAATACTATTATATATTATTTTACATTTGAATGCAAGAGTTTTTTTGAAAAGTTTTTACAAAATAAAAACACTCCCTCTTGGGAGTTCTATGGTGGGCGATGAGGGACTTGAACCTCCGACCTCGTCATTATCAGTGACGCGCTCTAACCAGCTGAGCTAATCGCCCATATTCGACCAATTGGCCAAAGAAAGATTTCGAAAATATTCAAAAGCTTTCTTTGGTGGAGATACAGGGACTCGAACCCTGGACCCCCTGCTTGCAAAGCAGGTGCTCTAGCCAACTGAGCTATATCCCCAGATTTTTAACGAATACTATAATAGTATATATTATTTATTGATAAAATGCAAGAGTTTTTTCTTATTAATAAAAATAGCCAATCTCTCGAAAGGCTATTTAATCTTAACAACTTAATTGTGCAATCTATCTCAGTCTGCGGTAAACTTTAGTCTTGCCTTTACAGGCTGAATTCGAAAGTAAAATTTACAAAAAAACTTTCGAAAAAGACCGACCTAGCTTCAAAGGTTGATTTCTCGAACCTTTGGCATAACTCTCCCTAGAAAGGAGGTAATCCATCCGCACCTTCCGGTACGGATACCTTGTTACGACTTAACCCCAATCATCCCTCCCACCTTAGGGCCGACGAATCGGACTTCGGGTGTTAGTGACTTTCATGGTTTGACGGGCGGTGTGTACAAGACCCGGGAACGTATTCACCGCAGCATGCTGATCTGCGATTACTAGCGATTCCGACTTCATGCAGGCGAGTTTCAGCCTACAATCCGAACTGGGACTAGCTTTGATGCGATTTGCTTTCACCTCGCGGCTTCGCTGCGCATTGTACTAGCCATTGTATCACGTTTCTAGCCCAGGACGTAAGGGAAATACTGACCTGACGTCATCCCCTCCTTCCTCCCCGTTACCGGGGCAGTCTCAGTAGAAAAATACAACTACTGACAAGGGTTGCGCTCGTTGATGGACTTAACCAAACATCTCACGACACGAGCTGACGACGGCCATGCATCACCTGTCACTTGGCTCTTAAAAAGCACTCTCTCATTTCTGAAAGATTCCAAGGATGTCAAGACCTGGTAAGGTTTATCGGTTATCATCGAATTAAAGAACATGATCCACCGCTTGTGCGGGTCCCCGTCAATTCCTTTATGTTTAATCTTGCGATCGTACTCCACAGGCGGGATACTTAACGCGTTAGCTTCGCTACTCAGGGGGTCGATACCCCAAACAGCTAGTATCCATCGTTTACGGCGTGGACTACCCGGGTATCTAATCCGGTTCGCTCCCCACGCTTTCGTGCCTCAGTGTCAGAAACAGCCCAGTAGCCTGCCTACGCCATCGGTGTTCCTTCTAATATCTACGGATTTCACTCCTACACTAGAAATTCCAGCTACCTCTTCTGCTCTCGAGTTCAACAGTTCGAATAATAATCTGAATGGTTGAGCCACCAGCTTTCACTATTCGCTTATTGAACCACCTACGCAACTCTTTACGCCCAGTCACTCCGGATAACGCTCGGATCCTACGTATGACCGCGGCTGCTGGCACGTAGTTAGCCGATCCTTATTCATAAGTTACTGTCATAATCCTCACTTATAAAAGCAGTTTACAACCCGAAGGCCTTCATCCTGCACGCGGCGTTGCTCCATCAGGCTTTCGCCCATTGTGGAAGATTCCTCACTGCTGCCTCCCGTAGGAGTCTGGACCGTGTCTCAGTTCCAGTCTGACTGATCATCCTCTCAAACCAGTTAAAGATCGTCGACTTGGTAGGCCATTACCCCACCAACTATCTAATCTTACGCAGGCCGTTCCCAAAGCGCCCGAAGGCTTTAATCCGAAGACCATATGCGGTATTAGCACACCTTTCGATGCGTTATCCCTCACTTTGGGGTACGTTCCCACGCGTTACTCAGCCGTCCGCCGCTCGCCGACATTTTTACACAAAAATTCTTGAATAAATCTTCTCTTTCAACTAGAAGCTTCCAGAATTCAGTGTAAAACTCGCTGCCGCTCGACTTGCATGTGTTAGGCACGCCGCCAGCGTTAATCCTGAGCCAGGATCAAACTCTCCATAAAAAGAATTATCAAATTGATAATCTATAAAATAGACTGACGATAAATTTGCACAATTAAATTGTTAAAGTGTTCGCTAAACTCCGTTTTTTACTCCATTTGTTTAACGCTATCCTATTTTACCTAATTTTTTTTACAATGTCAACAGTTTTTTGGAACTTTTTTAAAGTTTTTTTCAAAAAGAAAAACCCCGCATTTTTTTGCAAGGTTTAAGGATTTCTCGAAAGCTAAAAAAACTCTTTTCGAAAAATAAAATGCACGAATTAGAACTTTTAAAAGCTCAATTCGTACATTATTTAACATTTTTATCTAAAAAGTCAATAGACTAGAGATTTAACTCTGGGTAGATGTCTTTCGTAATTTCTGAGATTTCATGCTTTAATTGCGGGAAAGGCACACCTTCACGAGCAGTGACTCCTTCAAAAATCCAAAAAACACGCTCAGAATACCCCATTCCACAAGCTGGTGGCATTCCGTATTCTAGCATCTCAACATAGTCAATATCAAGCATCATCGCCTCATCATCACCATTATCTCGCATTTTTTGCTGCTCAACAAAACGATTTAGTTGATCAATTGGATCGTTTAATTCACTAAATAAATTACACAACTCTGAACCTGCAATCACAACTTGCGCTCGCTGCGTCATTTCTGGTGAGTTTGGGTGAGTCTTTGCAAGTGGCGAAATAAATGTCGGCGTATTAACCAGCCAAATTGGACCAACAACATCTTTTCGAATGTTTTTCCATAGCTTATCAATTCCACGTGCTTTATTTTCAGTCTGTTCAACTTCTAAATTATTAGCTTTCAAAGCCACTTTAACCTCTTCAAGCGAACAATTGTAAGGATTTAGACCATATCGCTTTTCGATAGTTTCGGCATAATCCCATTCCTCCCACTTTTTTTCGAAAGGTCGACATCAAAATTACCAAGCTTAAATTGCAAAGTTCCAAAAGTTTGTTCAAGAACATATTTAAACATCTCTTCTTGAAATTTCAAACCATCTCGCCAATCCCAGTAAGCCGCATACCATTCCATTGCAATATGTTCAGGCAAATGCTCGTCTGAATAATTTTCATTTCGAAAACGTGGGCCAAGATCATACACTTTTTCAAAGCCAGCACCAAGCAAACGCTTTAACGGCAACTCATGGCTGATTCGAAGATAAAATTGGGCGTTATCAAGCGCATCCATATGTGTTACAAATGGATTAGCGTCAGCCCCACCGGTTGTATGTTCAAGAACGGGAATATTGATTTCAAAAAAGCCTCTCGCGTTCAAGAAATCACGTGTAGCTTGCCAAAATTTCGAACGACGTACGAAACGGTCACGAACTTCAATATTTACATTCATATCAACATAACGCCTTCGAAAACGCTCTTCCTTATTCGTAAAACCATCCTGCTCAGTTGGCATCGGGCGAAGAGATTTAGAAAGAAGCTTTAGCTCTTGTGTTTCAACTGAAATTTCACCAGTTTTCGAACGAATCACTTTTCCGTTCGCCTGAACAAAATCGCCAACATCAAGTAAATTCAGATCTTTCAAACCAATTAAATTCTGCTCTTTCGAGGTTTCAGCTAGATTTTGAGCCGTGATAAAAAGCTGAATTTTCCCTGAAAAATCCCGCAAAACAATAAAAGCAAGTTTTCCAAATTTGCGAATTCCAGCGATTCGCCCAGCAATTTTTCACTTCTTGACCTTCCATTTTTTTCAAAATTATTCACAATCTCGCCAGCCATCGCCGTTCGTTCGGTTTCGGCAGGATATGGATTTAGTCCAAGATTTTTTTAATTTCTTCTAATTTTTCTCAATCGCTCTTCGCGTAGTTCTTTCATTGTAGCCATAATTAACTCATATTTTAGCATATTTTCGATTTTTTTCAATTTTTTTAAAAAAAGAACTTGACTTTTTTTATTTTTTTAGTGATATTATATAAAAACCAGTCCACGGACTTAAAATCAGGAGGAATGCCAATGGCAAGTTCTTTACAATTTTCTAACGATCTTACAACAAATTCTTCTCCAAAAGAAGTTCAAATTAAAAAACCGGAGCCGGGTGAGGGCTCTAAATTTGAACACTGGCCAGATCATTGATCGTTAAAAACTTTACCCTCGAAAATTTTTCGAGGGCTTTTTTTATTTGACTTTATTTATTTTTTATGTTATTATAGTGAAATCCTATAGCCGAAAGGCTTAAAATTGGAGGCACCTTATGTCTATGTTCCTTAAACATGACTCTGTTCAGGTTTTGCTCAGCAAAGATTCAAGAGGTAACTCTTGCATAACTTTTGCTAAGATAAAAGAAGTTCTACCTGAAGAAAGATGTGTTATAGTTCACCAGGTAAAAACTTTTTGCGGAAAATACCCGCTTAAAGCTCCACAAGGAGCAGAAATTGTAATGGAAGGCTCAAAAATTCCATTCAAGAGAATTTTAAAAAGTAGCGAACAGGAAATATTAGCTTTGCAAAATCGCTATCGACAATAAAAAGACAAAACCCGCATCTTCGCGGGTTTTAAAATTATTATTTTCCAAAAATAAGTCGCAAATAATCTTTCATCATTCGAGAGCCAGAGATCACAGGAATATAACCTTTTAGCTGTTTTCGAATTTGTTTTTCAAGCAAATAATCATCTTTAAAAATCTGCCCAGCGCGATTCATTCGAAGATACAAAGACTTTAATTCATCATTATAATTTGCACCACTAACTTCCAAACAAGGTGCCGGCGAAATATCCGCAACACCACCATCAGCCGTTGAAATTAACATTTTAAGATTTGCTAAATCTTTCATAAACGAAGTTCCGCAAGCTTCTAGCCCAACAATTGGCACATTTATCGAAACATCTGAACCAACAGCCAAGGCTAAGCCTAATTCTTCATCATAATCTTGAATAAAATGAACTCTTTCACGCAAAAAATCATCAGACTCAATTTTCGAAAGTACAGAATTTAAAGTGGCTCGCATCTCAGTATCACCTTGATGAACTTTTCCCGCCAAAATATAATGAGCGTTATTTTCTCGCAAAATTCGGCGAAGCTCTTCCATATTTTCGAAAGGCATCCAAGGGCGTTTATAAGATACAAATCGTCGTTTGAAATCAAAAAAAGCATCGCATTTTCAGGGATTCGCACAACATGGCCATATTGATCTTTTCTATGAGCTAAAATCTGGTTTAGTTTTCTTCGACCAATCTTTCGAAAATCTCGAATATTTTTTGCACTAATTTTTGTTAGATTTTCTTTATAGTTCTCTGTCGGCAAATCAAATTTATCAAAAATATCTTTATTTCGAAAATCTTCTAAAATCTCAGGCAAAACCCAAGTTGGCAAATCAATTCCATTTGTTACAGCTTTAAATTTAATTTTTATCACCATTGATATCATGATAATCTGCAACATTTGCGTGAAGCCGCGAGACGCCATTTTTTTGCTTCAGCAAGCTCAATTGTTAAAGTCGAAAGCTTCAATCTATCATTTCGAAAAAAAGCCCAAAAAAATCCAGGTCTTCAAAGCTGAAGATTCGATGTTTGGCATTACAATTCGGTTAAATTGGTCAAAAGAGAATTCACTTTCTGCTGCTTGAACTAAAGTGTGATTTGTATAAAGTGTATGTTTTCGAACATAAACAATCGCCTCATAAAGATTCATTCCGTTTCGAACAAGTTCATCAAGCCGAGCAACGGCTGCAAAAATCGTGGCGGTCTCATTCAATTGAATAACTGAAGGCTTTAATCCAACCATCTTCAGCGCTTTATAACCACCAAAACCGAGTGAAACTTCTTGATAGAGCCTGTGGTCACCAGAGCCATCTCCAGCATAAAGCTCGCCAAAATTACTCTCGCCCATTGTCAAAAATCGTGTTGAGCCAAGAATTTTTTGAAAAATATTTAGGCGGGCTGGCGGCATATTTTCAGTGTAAATTTCAACATCATCAAGATACTCAAAACCAAACTCCTCAGGGTTTACTGAAATAAATTCTTCTCGTTGGTCAAGATTGTGGATTGATTGATGAAGCTCTCTTCGATAAAACGGTGTTACGCAAACAAATGGGATTTCAAGCTTTTCAGCTACTCGCCGAGTATCGGCTGCCAAAACACCCAAGCCACCGCCACCTTTAATGCCATTGCTTTTGTCATAAACCTCCATCGTAAAATAAACATAAGGGCGTTCAGGAGATAATTTTTTAGTTAAATTCGCACGCTCAATCGCCTCATAGAATTCACTAACATCTTCAATATTTTGGCCAACTCGCCTTCGGTTAATTTTCTCGAAATAATTTTCCACCGCTTTTCCTTTTAGATTATTCTTATGTTTATATTTTTATCAAATTTTTCAAATTTTTTTATCAAATAATTGACAAAAATAAATTAAAAAGTGTTATTATTTATATATTCTATATTTGGAGGTACTTTCATGAGTGAAAAATAATAGTGATCATAGTATGTTTGTAGGCTGCATAGGATTCTTTACGATACTATCATTATTCTCAGCTCTCCTAATAGGCTCTACATTATATCTTAATATGCTACCTAAAGATAAAATTAAAGAAGAAATTATCAAAAAGGGGATGAGTTTTTCGATAGACAATAAAGATTTATCTAACTATATAGATGTATTAGAAGACTTAGATATTAGCTATAATACATATAAAGATGGTGACAAAACAACCATTAAGATTGATCGCTCTAACAAATAGGTCAGCAAATATTTGCTGGCTTTTTCTTTTTCGCAAAAATAAAATCACCTTTCGAAATGAAAAGTGATTTTTTAGTTTTAAGCTTCTTCTGAAACTTCTTCTTTTGGTTGGTTACGGCGAAGCTTTTCGGCGTTTTTTATCGCACGAGTTTTTTGTGCAGGTTTTTTAACCCATTTTGGCATTTCAATTCCTGCTTCTTCCAAAAGTTTTACAACTCGTGGAGTTGGCTGTGCGCCGTTATAAAGATATTTTTCAGCCAATTCTTTTTCGATTTTAGCCTCTTTTGTATGTGGGTTATATGAACCAACATAGCTAACTACGCGCCCACTCGACGGATGCCGATGCGCTTCCTGAACCGCCACGCGATAAACAGGATAACCTTTGCGACCTAATCGCTGTAATCTGATTGCTAGCATTTAGATTATTTCCCTTTTTATTAACTTTTTATAGCTTTCTCATTTTAACAAATTTTATAAAAAATCAAGAGTTATTTACGAACATTGACTTTTTATTAAAATAATGGTATAATTTTGAAAGTTTAGTACATTTATTTGGAGGTGCAATATGATTTCGAAAGAAAAATGGAAAGAGATAAAGCTTGATTGGCAAAGATATGGCGGCGAATATATAACCCTTATGTTCTGTAGCCTACTTTTTTTCTTACGGCAGTCTGGTTTTTCGCAATCTGCCCTATTGCGAACTATTTTCATGAGAATGAAATAAATTCAATAAAAAAACCGAGCTCCTTCGAAAGATTGAAAATAATTCTGCGACTTTAGAGTTTTCGAACGAGAATGAAGCCAAAAAAAGCAGAACTAAATCTTGAGGAAATTTCAAAAAGAGATAAAATTTATTTCGAAAGTATTAAAATCCACAAAAATGGTGAGAATTTCGAAATAAAAATAAACTTTAAAAGCGCAAAATAGATTGCGCTTTTTTCTTTTATGCTCCAATTTTATCTTTTTTATTACCGCGCTTTGCATTTCGCTCGATATAATCGATGATTTTCCCCGCAACATCACGATATGTAACCTTCTCAATTCCAAATCCCGGGCTTGCATTGACTTCTAAAACAAGCGGACCGCGTGCCGAACGCATTAAATCGACACCAGCAATTGTTAAGCCCATTGCTTTTGCTGCTCGAACTGCCATTCGTTTTTCTTCTGGCGTAAGTTTAATCGGCTCACCTAATCCACCTTTATGCAAATTTGAACGAAAATCATCATCCAAGCTCTGCCGTTTCATACTTGCCACAACTTGCGAACCAACCACAAAAGCTCGAATATCTGTTCCTGCCGACTCTTTAATAAATTCTTGCAAAAGAACGTTTGTGCCGTCTGAATTTGTTAAATAGAAAGCTTGAAGCACCGATTTTGCAGCCTTTTTTTAGTTTCCGCTAAAACTACACCATTTCCGTGAGTTCCACGAGCAAGCTTAATGATCGCAGGTGTTCCACCGATTTCTTCCAAAAGGTCATCGATATCATTCGAATTTCGAGAAAACACCGTTTTAGGGATCGAAACCCCATATTTTTGCCATAATTTGAGTCGAACGCAACTTATCTCGCGCTCGCATAATTGCAATCGAACGATTCATAAAAAAATGCTCGTGGATACGCCGCCTCAAGTTGACGAACAACAGACGTTCCATATTCGGTCATATGGCTTGCAATTCGCGGAATAAATGCATCAAATTTTTCCGATATTCTCGCCATCATACATCACTTTTTGGATTTTTTTCATCAATCGAAACATAACATTTTTCCATAGGCAATAACCTCAACTTCATGCCCGCGACTTTTCCGCCTCTTCTCGCAAACGTTTTTGTCGAATAATTTCCCGGACCGTTTGATAAAATTGCAATTCTCATTATTGTTTTTTTCTCCCATCTGTTCCCATTCTTCATCAAGGTTAATTTTTTTCGGCACGAATCAACTAAAACATTATTTTTTTAATCAAAAATGCACGGCCAATCAGCATTTCAAATTTCATTTTCGAACGATTATCTAACCCAAATAAGGCTTCAAATCTTTTGCCTTCAATCAAAATTCCAAATTTCACCAAAAAACGCTTCTTCACGCCACCGTGAGTGTTTCGAACATTTCGAAACCTAAAATCTCGCGTTTCAAAATGAAGTTTTTCATCACCAAATAAATCAAAACCTAAAATACCATCTTTTTCGAAAATATTTTCAGCATGAACGACTCCTGAAAAAGCTCCTGTATCAATTTTAGCGATAGTTTTAACTTCCGAGATTTTTTTCTCCTGCAACATCAGTAAAAGTCACATCTTCAAAAGTTCCAAAAATCACTTTTTTTCTTCCATAAAAAGAATCACTCCTCGCTGAATTTATTATTTAAAAACTACCTAAATTTTACCACGTTATCTAATTTTTTTGTCAAATTATTTCTTACCAACTTTAAGTTCATAGATCTGCCTTTGCTGGTCTAAATTATGTAGATTATTCTTCCCGCCAAGCAAAAAATCATCAATCAATGTCGGTGAATCAATATTTTCTTCAATATATTTCCAAATTTCTTGACCACCATTAAAATAACTTAAATCTTTAAACCAAGGCAATTCATCAGTTCCGCGAAAAATCCTCTGCGTATTTCGGTAAGCAATTTGGCGTTTTTTTATCGATATTCTCTTCCGAAAAAAATTATTTTTTTGCCATCTAAAATACCCATTCTCCAATTAGTTTCGAAAGCTTTACGAAAATTCATATTATTAAAATAAGCAAAGCCTGCCGTCAAATAATGTTGAATACCGGCTTCTTGATAATCACCTTTTATAGCCATTTCCATAGCACGAGCGATTCCTTCTTCGGTGTTCATATATCCATCAAGCCCAGTCCTTAAAGCTTGATTATTATAAGCCTCACCCATTTGAGCACGCATATAGTGCGTTCCAATTTCGTGTACAACCAAACCTTCAAGCTCTTTTTTTGAAACTGGTTTTCGATTTTTAGGAATAAAAAAATCTTCTTATCTTTCGCTGAGACCGCAATCGCACCGGAATCTTTCCATTCAATATTAAATTCCGAAAATCCATCTTTTTCAAAATCTTTCAAAATATTTTCGAAAACCTCAAAAATTTCCTTTGCTGAATATTTCTCATTGCTACCTTTTTCCGGAATAAGTTCTAATTGCTTTGAGTATAAATCTTTAATAATTTCACCAAAATTATGAAAAACTTCATCACTCGGTTTAAATCTTTCTATGTTTTGATTTAGAATTTCATCCTTTTTAATTAGTTCATAAAACTCTGAACGGATTTTTTTCACCTTTTTCATCAAGCTTTTAAAGCATCAATTTTTTGTAATTTTTATCTGAAAGTAGAGAATGGAATGTTTCAAAGTCTGGCTCACCATAAACTTCGATATTGTTTTTTTCATGAATTCTTCTTGAGCTTTTTTGCTTGTCTGTTAAACTTTCAGCTTTTTCGAAAATCGTAAGCTGCTTCAAGCATTTTAACAGTTTTAATTCTCGTTTCAAGTTGAGAATTGTACATTTCTCGCTCAATCTCACCAAGCGAATTATCGTTTTCAACCACTAAAATTGCATTCGAAATATTTTGGTAAAGATTTTTTTAATTTCACTACTATTTAACTTTTTCATATTTATTATTTGGCTGAGAAAGATTATCATTTCCAAGAAATTCAGACTTCGCTTCATTTGCATTTTCTGGAGTAAATGTTGAAATAATTTTTTTGGCTCCGACTCTTTAAAAAAACCTCCCTAGTATCAATAAGTTCATTTTTACCAAAAATTACTTTCGAAATTATTCACAACTTATCTCTTTTCGCTATTCTTATATTTTCGAATTGCCTCTCGAGCTGCTTCTTGTTGAGCGGTTTGCTTGCTTGGACCTTCACCTTCACCCATTTTTTTATCACCAACAAAAACACCAAGAGTGAAATTTTTATCGTGATCTGGACCATCCTCTTTAAGAACTTTATAAATTGGAGTAAAACCATCTCTTGCTTGTGAAATCTCTTGTAAATAACTCTTTGGGTCACGCCAAGATTCTTCTTCTAAAATTTGTGGTAGAGTACTCAAAATATTATCTGTGATATATTTTTTTGCAGCTTCATAACCCTTATCAAGATAGATAGCACCCGTAGTTGCTTCGAAAGCGTTTGCCAAAATCTGCTGGCGAGCCCTTGCAGAACCTTGTTTTTCACCACGGCTCATCCGAATTAGTTTTTCATAACCGAGCCTTTCGCCGGCTGCACCAATACTTTCAGTTCTAACCAACGCTGAACGCCAAGCTGTTAAAATTCCCTCGGGTTTATCATAGTTCGAAAATAGAAAATCAGTAGTAACGAGCTCTAAAACTGCATCACCCAAAAATTCAAGTCGTTCATTATGTTCACTTGCCGATTTTTTATGTTCATTTAAATAGCTTCGATGTGTTAATGCAGTCACTAATAAATCAATATTTTTCGAAATCATAGCCAAGTTTCTCTTTCGCCCATTCATGATAGGGCGCCAATAAAATTCCACTCATTATAAGTTCTCCTGTCTAATTTTTTTCATCGCAAGCAAAATTAGCTTACCGATATCTTCATATTCAATCTCATCCAATGCATCAGAAAAACTAAACCATCTAATACCATTCATCCAGTCTTCTTTTTGGATCGCATCAGTATTACCAAGTGCTTTAACTAAAAAAACTTGAGTTGTCATTAAAACAAGCTTATCGATTCGCCTATATCGAAAATTTATTTTACCAAGCCAGCCAATAATCTCTACATCATGAAGACCAGCTTCTTCTCCAATTTCACGCTTAGCAGTTTCTTGAGCCGTTTCTCCTTCTTCGATATGACCTTTCGGAATTGTCCAGCGATCTTTCGAATCTTGAATTAGCAAAATTTCAACTTCATTTTTTTGATTACGACGAAAAATTACGCCACCAGCGGTCGGTTCACGAACAATTTCCTGAATTGAAGATCGACGCGTTCTATGAAAATATTTTCGAAAATGTTCAACCTTCTTGTTCGCCATTTTGTTCCTCCACAAAAAGCTTATACGCCGTTCCTAATACGCCGTTAATAAACTTACTTGAATTATCGGAACCAAACGCTTTCGCAAGCTCAACTGCTTCATTTATAGCCACTTTTGGCGGAACCGTTTCACGAGAATAAAGCAATTCATAGAGCCCCATCCTTAAAACATTACGGTCAATTCGCGCAATCTGTGAAATTGGCCATTCCGGTGCCATTGGCTGAAGTTTTGTATCCAGTTCAACCTGCCTTTCAATAATCCCGTTTAATAAATCTTGAACGAATTGCTTATCTCCAATCGCTTCTTCATATTGCTTTATATTTCGAAAAATAATCTCAGCCAAGTCAACAGTTTTATCTTGTGCTTGAGAGCGAAATTCATATTCATAAAGTGTTTGAAGAACAACAATCCTTCCTAAATGTCTATTTGATGCCATTTTTACGTAAGGTTCTTTCCTATATTAAAATATTATTATTTTTTGTCAAATGAAAATTAAAACGCCAGCAAATTAAGCAGCTAGCGTTTTTGTTTTTCTTCGAGTTGCTTGTTTAGAGCTTTACCAGATTGTTTTTTTAGTTGTGTAAACTTTCACTGGTGATTTTTTTATTAACTCGACGAGCTAAATCCAATCGCAAGTGGCTGCGTCGCAAACCAGTCTTTCGAGGACTACTCTGTTTCTTTGGCTGTGCCATTTAAAGTTTCTCCTTAGGTTTATTATTTTTCCTTCAACATCAATTATACCTTAATTTTTAAAGATAAAAGCAAGCTTTTTTATAAATCTATTATTGACTTTTTTTATTGTTTTTTTATGCTATAATAAAATCATTATGAAAAAAATTATGAAAAACAAAAAAATAATCAAATTCAAAAATAAAGAAATAGTAAAAAAATTAGTAGAAAGAAGCTAAAACAATTTGGCGCTTTAGCGATGACTGCAGGGGCACTTGGTGGCTGGTTTGGTCACGATACTTATAAAAAAATTATCAAGAAAACCACCCACCAGAAATTTTCCAAAAAAGTCAAATCGATGGTCTAGATAACTCTGAAATGGATTTTTCGGAACTTGAAAAAATTTCAGATAATGGCGGCGTAATTCATCTACAGAAAGGAGACGCCATAAGAAGCTCAACTAGCGAATATTACGAAAACCCTGAAAATTACACTTTCAGTGAATCAAACCACTCAGCGATTGGTATTATGAATGCAGATAAAAACTTTGTCGCTAAGGGCGATGTTTACCTAAAAGATGGGGATAATCCAAAAATAGTCACTAGAATTGAGAATTTCGAAAAAACCTCAATTGGCGAAAATACTAAAATTGACGTGAATATAGACAAAGATGGCTGGGTCGCAGTCGATGCTAACATAGGAGATTTTTCAAAAACCAATAAGATGGAGGAATTAAACCTCCATCTTATTATTTAACAACAAAATTAATTAATTTATTTGGAACGAAAATTTCTTTTCAAAACCTCTTTATCTTGCAAGAATTTCAAAACATTGTCCTCTTCTCTCGCAATAGCAATAATTTCATCTTTTCCAGAGTCCGTTGAAACTTTAATTTTTTTCCGCGGAGCTTTCCATTAACTTGAACAATAATTTGAATTTTATCAGTTTTTCAAAAAGCTCTTCATTCCATTTTGGCCAGCCAGATTTTTTTCAATAAAGTCATCATTTCCAAGCTGCTGCCAGAGTTCGCTTGAAATATGTGGGGCAAATGGAACAAGCATTTTAAGTAAATCTTCTAAAATAAACTGCCAATCGTTCGAAAAACCTTCAAGTTTCAATTTATAAAGATCATTTACAAATTCCATCAGAGCAGCAACCGCAGTATTTAGGCTTTCGCGGTGAAAATCTTCAGTAACTTTCTTGATGGTTTTTATGCTGGATTTTTTGGACTTCAGCAAAATTTGAAAGATTTTCAGCAGATTTTTCAGATTCAATAAATTCTTGAACCAAAACCCAAACACGATTCAGAAAACGATAAACTCCAGCTATACCTCGTGAATCCCAAGAAGCATCAACTTCATATGGAGCAATAAACATTTCATAAGTTCGAAGTGAATCTGCACCATATCCTTGGTCAATGACTTCAAGCGGATCAATAGTATTCCCTTTTGATTTACTCATTTTCGAACCATCTTCCGCATTAATATATCCGTGATAAAGGAGTTTTTTAACCGGTTCTGCAAAATTAGTTAGTCCCAAATCTCTAAAAACATGAGTCCAAAAACGAATATACAACAAATGCGCAACTGCATGGTCGCCACCAACATAATAATCAACTGGTGCCCAGTAATTTACAAGCTCAGGATCCCAAGCTTGCTTAGAATTTCGAGGGTCAGCATATCGCAAAAGATACCAGCTCGAACAGGCGTAACCATCCATCGTATCAGTTTCACGTGCCATTTTTTCGCCATTAATTTCAACTGTAATGAATTCTCTACTTTTAGCAAGGGCCGACTTTCCAGAATCATCAGGTTTAAAATCGCTCAAAGTTGGAAGCATCACAGGTAATTGATCCTCGGGGATTAAATGCTCTTTCCCATCTTTGTCATAAGCAATAGGAATGGGGCAGCCCCAATAACGCTGCCGAGAAATCAACCAATCTCGCATTTTATATGTAGTTTTCGAATGACCAATTCCAGATTCTTCAAGCCAGCCTAAAATCTGTTCGCGAACATCCTCTGATTTTTGACCGTTAAATTCACCAGAGTTAACCATAACTCCTTCTCCATGATAGCAAGAATCATCATCCGCCATGTTCTCAGGCTTCTCAACAACTTTTATAATATCTAAATCAAATTTTTTTAGCAAATTCAAAATCTCTCTCATCATGAGCAGGAACCGCCATAACAGCTCCTTCACCATAACCCCCAAGTACGTAATCACTCACCCAAATTGGGATTTTTCTTACCATTCGCTGGATTTATTGCATAACTTCCAGTAAAAATTCCAGTCTTTTCTTTATTTTCTTGGCGCTCAATTTCAGATTTTTTAAGTGATTTTTTCTTATATTCTTCAAGTTTTTCTCTAGTTAAATCAGTAGAGAGTTTTTCGAGCAATTCATGTTCTGGTGCAATAGTTAAAAATGCCACGCCAAAAATAGTATCTGGTCGAGTTGTAAAAACTTTAATTTTTTCACCTTTTGCATTTCCGTCAGCAATTTCAAATTCAATCTCAGCACCCTCAGATTTTCCAATCCAATTTCGCTGCATCGTTTTAATCTTTTTCTGGCCAATCTAATTCGTCAATATCAGCCAAAAGTTCGTCAGCATATGCAGTAATTTTTAAAGAACCACTGAGTCATTTGTTTTTTTAGAAACTTCTTCGCCACAACGCCAGCATCGGCCATTTTCAACCTGCTCATTTGCGAGAACTGTTTTATCATTATCACACCACCACTGATAGCTTTCTTTACGGTAAGCTAGGCCTTTTTTATACATTTCGCGAAAAATCCACTGTGTCCATTTGTAATATTCTGGATTTGAAGTGTTAATTTCTCGCGACCAATCGATTGAAATTCCAAGTCGTTTAAACTGTTTTTTAAAATTTTCGATATTAGTTTTTGTGGCTTCTTGAGGTGAAATTCCAGTTTTAATTGCATAATTTTCTGCCGGTAAGCCAAAAGTGTCCCAACCAATTGGGTTTAAAACATTTTTACCCTGCTGGCGATAAAAACGCGCGATCGAATCAACAATCGTGTAGCTCCTTGCATGGCCTGTGTGAAGCCCTGCTCCACTTGGATACGGAAACATTCCCGAGATATACATTTTTTGTTTCGAAGAATCTGCTTCAACCTCATAAAGCTTTGATTCATCCCATTTTTTTTGCCATTTTTCTTCAATTTCAATCGGATTATATCTTTTCATACTATTTTAAATTATACCAAAAATAGTATAAAAAATCAAAAAATCACCATAAAGCGATCTTATCGCAAATATATTCATTCTCATCAGTTAAGTAAACCTCAACCAGCTCATTATTTTTTTGTAAAATTCAATTCTGTTTTTGAAGATTGCTAATTTCCGGCTCAATAACATTATTCCACCAACTTTTACCAGAACGATATATAACACGCCTTTTATACTCTTGCATTGCTCTTTTTATTGAGAACATTTGGCAAAATAAGTATAAAACTAATCTTTTTTTGAAAGTAGTCGCTTTAAAAATCTCATCATCTTCACTAATAAATATAATTTCGAAATTACCCGAATAATATTCTTCTTCAATTTTTCTGTATACAAAAAAATCAAAAAAATGAGATCTTTCAATTTCATTCATCATTTTAGTTTTACTACTTTCATTAAATTCCATATCTAAAAAAATCGCTTTTTTTAGATATTTTTCGAAAAGAGTAGTTTTACCTAAACAAGGATAAGCTGCAATAATTTTTAGTTTGCATTTATTTCTTTCAAAAAAATTCATCTTCATCCATAACTTTTTACACCAAGTTTTTTTCAGCCTTCGAAATTTTTTTGTTGCACCAACTTTTTTTCGCCAATTACCAAAAAAATCTGTAGTTTTTCGAAATTGTTTTTTTGGAATTTTTCCACCCAACTCTTCAATTTTTTTCTGCAGCTTTTTTTCACGCGCCATTGTTTTTTTAGCGTTCCGGTAATTACAAAATTTTTTTACCACTTAAGACCCCTTCATTTTTTTGCAAAAATTTTTGCACTTTCACGCCAAGATTAAACATTTTTTTGTTAAAACTCGTAAATTTTTCATCATCATTAAAATATGCTAAAATACTTTCCGCAACTTTCTTACCAATACCATCAATTTCAAGAAGCTCTTCAAGCGTTGCGTTACAAATATTTTTCGAATTTATTAAATTTTTTTCTGCTAAAAAGCTTTGCTGTTTCGCCACCAACATACCTAATTCCAAGAGCTGAGATAAATTTTGAGAGCTCTGGATTTTTTCGAAGACTCAATAGCTCCCAAAAGATTATTAACTGAAGTTTCTCCAAAGCGTTCAAGGTTCAACAAATCACTTTTTTGAAGATTATAAATATCAGCCAAATCTCGGATTAACCCTTTCTCAACCAATAAATCAACATTTTTTTCACCAAGATTTTCAATATTCAAACCTGCTTTTGAAGCATAAAAGGTGACCGTTTTTTTCAAAATTAAGCTCGAATTTAAACCTTTTGCACGATACGCAACCTCACCACTTGGGCGGTAAAACTCAATATCTGGAAACTGTTTCTCAAGCTCTTTTCTAAAATCGAAAACTTTAGCATTTTCTGGTCGAAGCTCCGGCAAAATCCGCAAAATTTTCGGAATAATATCGCCAGCCTTAAAAACTACTGCCGTATCACCAATTCGCACATCGAGTCGCTTAATTTCATCAGCATTATGTAAACTTGCATGCCGAACAGTGGTTCCGGCAAGTTGAACCGGTGAAAAGACTGCAACAGGAGTTGCAATACCAGTTCGTCCAATCGAAATAACTATGTCTGAAATCACCGCCGCGACTTCTTCAGGGGAATATTTAAAAGCAATCGCTGCACGAGGCTGTTTTCCAACAATTCCAAGTTTCGAAAAATACTCACGATTATTAATTTTTACAACTAGCCCATCAGTATTAAATGGTAATTCTTTTCTCTTTTCACTCCAAAAATTAATAAACTCAATAACTTTTTTTAAACCGTTAATTTTTGAAGCTTGCTCATTTATTGTAAAACCAAGATTTTTTAATGCTTCATAAGCGAACTGGTTAGTGGGGATATCTTGTGGATTTTCACGAATTAAATCATAAGCTCGAAAATGTAGAGGTCTAGAAGCTGCAATTGAAGGGTCAAGCTGACGAATTGTACCTGCGGCTAAATTTCGTGGATTAGCAAATTCTGGTTCACCATGCTCTTTTCGAGTAAGATTTATCTTTTCAAAATCTTCTTTCAAAATAACAATCTCGCCACGAATCTCAGTTCTTCCGTTTTTAAAATTTTCAAATTCACCACTTGCCTGCAAAAAAAGTGGAATATTCTTAATTGTTCTGATATTGCTCGAGACATCTTCGCCAATAAAAGAATCACCTCGAGTAACAGCTCTCACAAATTCACCATTCTCAAAAATAAGAGAACAGGCTAAACCATCCATTTTAATATCTGCAAAAAAATCCTCTTCAATATTTGGTTCAAGTTTTTTAATTCTCTCAAACCAATCAAAAATTTCTTTACTGCTAAAAATATCGTTTAAACTTAACATTCTACTAGCGTGAGAAACCTTAGTAAACCCGCCCTTAACCATATTTCCGACTCTTTGTGTTGGTGAGTTTTTTGATATTATTTCTGGGTTCTCAGCCTCAATCCTCTTAAGCTCAGAAAAAAGTGAATCATAAACCGAATCTGGAACGCTTGGATTATCAAGAGTGTGATATTCGAAAGAATAACGGTTCAAAAGCTCTAGCAAATCTTTATATCGAGTGTTTTTATCTGTCCCCATCAACAATCCTTCGATATAAAACGTAAATATAAACCGAACTTAAAACACAAGAAAAACAACTCATTAGGAGCATCGAGATCGGTACGATCGGAATATTGACAAAGAATCCATTAATCGAAATCAGCCAATTCATCAACATGATTATTGGAATTATTATAATCGACCAAATTAAAGCAAGTATGAATATTAAAAATAGAATTCTCTTCAATATCGCAAGCCTTCTTTGAGAAACCATATCGCCAGCAATTTTTAGAGCCTGCAGTGGATAGGTTCCTGGAATTGTGACAATAATCATTGCGAAAATCGAGCCCATAACCCAAAAAGCTGAGAGTGAGAATAGCAATAGTATTGCACTAAAAAATACAGCCTGTTCTATTCCGCTAGATAAAAAACTTGTTGTTTTTGCGGCTGCACCAACAATCGTTGCAATAAATATAGGAACTAATTGTATTAATATTACAATAGCAATAACCGTCATTGGAATAATAGGAGCTCCGCAAGAATATAAAGCATCTCTTAAATTTAGGGTTCTTTTTTTCCACTTAAAAATATTTCTACAAATCTGAACTGTCGCGAGCCAAATAAATATCACTATTATAGCAAACATCATCTGTTGAATTTCACTTGGTGATTGCACCAAGCCGCCACTATTAAACGTTGCTGCCATTATTAATCCAGCTTTACCAATTTCACCAAAAAAGCCTTCGAAATTTCCACCGTTAGTAGTGTCAACAACAGCTTGCAAGCTCGAAACAAAAATTTTTGGTCCATTAGCCCAATAAAAACAATTCCAGCTAAAGCCGAGACCAAAACAAGATTTCGAAAAATCTTTTTGTTATCTCGAATGAGCTTAAAAACAAAACCCAGTAAATTCCAATAGCCCCCGATTTTTAAGGGTCGAACATAATCTATTTTTCTTGAAATTTTAAAGCTTCTATGTGGCCTGCGCGCCTTAAACTTTCGAAACCTTTCCAATATATTTTTTCGTAAATAAATTCTAATTCTTATATACCAAAAATAAACTAAACTGATTTGTTCTTCATTCGAACTTAATATTTTCTTCCTAAACATTAAAACCTCGCGCTGTTTTCTTTCAATCTGTTAATTCTGTCATCTAAAGGTGGATGTGTTGAAAATATTCTCTGAAAAAAGCCCTGTTTCATAGGATTGGAAATAAATAAGCTTGCCGTTGTTGAGTTTTGTCTTTTCAGAGGCTTGTTATTTTTCAACTTTTCAAGAGCACTGATTAAACCATCTGGATACCTGGTTAATGAAACAGCAGTTGCGTCAGCTAAAAATTCACGCTGACGAGAAATTGCAAGTCTCGTTATTGTAGCTAAAAGCGGCGAAATTAAAACAAAAAATAATCCCAAGATTAAAGTTATTGGATTTTTTGAATCCTCATCGTCGTCATTTAGAAAAATAAACCTTAAAACAATATCGGAAAGCATCCCAATAACAGCGGTTAAAGCAACTGCCGCCATCGAAACTCGAATATCATAATTCTTAATATGTGAAATTTCATGAGCCATCACGCCTTCAATTTCAACCTTATCCATATTTTCAAGAAGCCCTGTTGTTGCACAGATCACAGAATTCTCAGGATCAGTTCCAGCCGCAAAAGCATTCATCGAAGAATCATTAATAATATAAAGCTTTGGCATGGGTAGACCAGCAGTAATAGATAATGATTCAACTATTGAATAAAAATTCGGGAGCGTCTTTTTTTGAGATCAACTCAGCACCATTTATTTTTTTAAAGTAATGACTATCGAAATCTTATATTGAAATAACGCATAAAAAAATAGCAAAAATTAGTGTAAAAAAATAAAAAAATTACTAAATCGTCATAGATATAAGAAAAAAATATAGCCCAATTCCAGAAATAATCGCAATAAATAATGAAAAAAATAATCACAGTATTACGCTTATTCTGAGAAATTGAGCTATACATATTTAATAAAACCTCTAAAAAAATAAATTAGAATTTTTACTTGAGGTGCAGATTCAACTACTTTTCTATCTTCCACTTCGAAGAATTCCCTCTTTTCGAAACCTAATTTTTTAGCAAAAATATTAGTTGGGAATACTTTAATCTTAATATTAAGGTCTCGAACGCCGCCATTATAAAATCGGCGTGCACCTTGAATTTTATCTTCAATTTCTTGCTGTTGTTGTTGAAAACGAATAAAGCCCTCATTAGCCTTTAGTTCAGGGTAGTTTTCGGCGACAGCAAACAAGCGGCCAAGCGCTTGTGAAAGTTCACCTTCAGCTTTAGCAGCATCAGAAACATTATTTCCAGCACCTATCAATCCAGCTCGTGCGCTACTTACATTTTCGAAAACTTCTTTCTCATGAGTTGCATAACCTTTTACAGTCTCAACAAGATTTGGGATTAAATCTGCTCGATATTTTAGCTGAACAGCAATATCACTCCAAGCTTCTTCAACTCTTTCATTAAGCCGCACAAGTGCGTTGTATTGGCTCCAAACAAAAAGCCCAACAAGGACAAGAACAGCAATAATTACAATAATTGCAATTGTCATTTTATTATACTCTCCTACTATTGTTAAATTTGGTGCGCAAGGCGGGAATCGAACCCGCACGACTGTTTAGGTCAAGGGATTTTAAGTCCCTCGCGTCTACCAGTTCCGCCACTCGCGCATATTTATATTTTACACGCCTTAACTACAAAAGTCAAGGCGTGTTATAAACTTAAGCTTCATCTTTATCAAGAAGTGGAGCAATAATCATAATAAATAGAGAAAAAGCACCAAGCACTAAGAATGTAGCCCAAGCTTTGCCCATTAATTCGCCTAGATTATTATCTAACCAAATATACACTAAGCTAATTAAAGCACAAACCATAGCCGTAAAAATATTAAACCAAATGCAAATTTGTCGAATACTTTTCACTGTTTGACTATATTTCTTCTTTTTTGATACTGGAGCAACAACTACTGGGCGAACATTTGACTCATTTTCACCTTTTCGAATTTCTACAACTCTTTGATTTTCTTCTTTCATATAGTTTTCCTTTACTTAAATATTTTGGAGGCACCTACCGGATTTGAACCGGTGTAAACGGTTTTGCAGACCGCTGCGTAACCACTCCGCCAAGGCGCCAAAGTGATATAAAATGATTATATCACATATTTTTTTAAAAAAATAAACAATAGCACTATTTTTTTAGAATTTCGGCCAATTCTAACTTTTTACCAGTCTCCATATCTTTAAAAATAAATGATTTTTCAGAAATCTCCCTTTCACCAATTACTAAAGTATATTTAACACCTCGCTTATCGGAAAATTTAAAAGCTTTTTTCATAGTAAAATCTTCAAGCAGAACTTCAGTATTTTTACCTTCTTTTCTTAATTCACCAGCAATTTCGAAAGACTTTTGAAGCTCGTTTTTACTCATTGGAACTATTAAAAATTCCGCAGTTGAGCGTTTTGAAAATTTCAGCAAGCCTAAGTCTCGTAGACACCAGAACAATCGCGTTAAACCAATTGAAGCACCGACTCCTGGTAGTTCTTCTTTCGAATAATATTCGCTTAAATTATCATAACGACCACCACTAGAAACTGAGCCAATTTCTTTGAAGTTGTTTAAATTTGTTTCAAAAACTGTTCCCGTATAATAATCAAGACCACGAACAATTAGCATATCGAGTTTGAAATATTTTTCTTCAACACCCATCATTTTTAACAATTTAGAAACTTCTGAAAGCTCCTTAATTCCTTTTTTTCGAATTGTTGATTTTTTTAATTTTTTTGAGAAAGATTTTTTTAGCTCACATATAACATCTTCAGCTGAACCTGAGATTTTTAATAAAATCAGAAATTATTTGAGATTTTTTTCCCCTAAATTTAAATCAGTAAGTTGTTCTGAAAAATTCCTCAGTTGAAATCTTCTCAGCACGATCAATCAAAGCCATAATTTCAGCTGATTTTTTTCAGTTAATCCAAGTCCTTCGATTAAACCACTCGTGATATTTCGGTTATTAATTCGAAGAGTAAAATCACCAAAACTTAGCTCTCGAAAAATATTATAAATTACTGCAATAACTTCAGCATCATAAGAAATACTTAACTTGTCTCGCCCAATCACATCAATATCACATTGATAAAATTCACGAAAACGACCTCGCTGTGCTCTTTCGCCACGATAGACTTTACCAATTTGTGAACGTTTAAAAGGAAATTGTAACTGACCAAAATTCTCGGCAACAAATCTTGCAGTCGGCACAGTCAAATCAAAACGCAAACTTAAATCGTTATCGCCTTTCGAAAAACGATAAATCTGCTTTTCAGTCTCACCACCAGCTTTTGCAAGAAGAGTCTCTGTTCGCTCGATTACTGGCGTATCAATCGGCGTAAATCCGAATTTTTCATAATTTTTCTGAATAATTGCCATAATTCGATTAAATTCGAGCTGTTCTTCTGGTAATAACTCCATCATCCCAGGTAATGGTTTTGTATTAATTTTTCATAATTCCTCAAATTCATTTTTAATTGACTACCTAACTAAATGATACCATAAAATAGCGTTTTTTTCAAATTTCGAAAAAAAGCCATCTTTGCAGTTTTTACATTAAAATGGTAAAAATATAGAAATGGATTACCAACAAAGAATTCCCCTTGCTGAAAAAATGAGGCCAAAAAAGCTTGCTGAAGTTATTGGCCAATCTCACCTTATTGGTAAAAATGGAATTTTACGAAAAATAATCGAAAACAAAGAACCTATTAGCTTAATCTTTTGGGGGCCAGCCGGAACCGGTAAAACTACTCTTTCAAGAATTTTGGCAAATGAAGTCAATGCAGACTTTATTGAAATTTCAGCCGTCACTAGTGGCAAAAAAGATATCGAAAAGGTTATTGAACATGCTCGCCAAAACTGGAACCTTGGAACGCGAACGATTCTTTTTGTTGATGAAATTCACCGTTTCAATAAATCACAGCAAGATGCTTTTTTGCCGCATATTGAAAGCGGCTTAATAAATTTGATTGGGGCAACAACCGAGAATCCAGGATTCGAAATTATCACGCCGCTACTTTCAAGAAGTCGAGTCCTGTCGCTCAAGCCTTTAAATACTGAGGAGATTTCAAAAATCATTAAAAATGCGCTTGAAAAAGTTTCGCCAAAAACAAAAATAGATCCAGAAGCACTCAAAATTCTCGCTAAAATAAGTAGTGGCGATGCTCGAAATGCGCTTGGAAATCTCGAGCTAATTTTAAATTTTGAAAAAAACAACATTACACCGGAAGTTATTAAAAATTCAATCGAAAATCCAACCTTAATTTATGATAAAAATGGCGATTCTCATTATGATACAATCTCGGCTTTCATCAAAAGTATGCGAGCCGGTGATGTTAATGCTACTGGCTACTATCTAGCTAAAATGTTAAATACTGGCGAGGATCCAAAATATATCGCCCGCCGAATGATTATTTTTGCAAGTGAGGATATTGGGCTAGCTGGAAATGGTGCTCTTAGTTTGGCGAATTCCGCTTTCGATGCGGTTGAAAAAATAGGAATGCCAGAAGTTAAGTATAATCTATTCCACGCTGCAATTGCTTTAGCAAAATCTAAAAAATCACGTGAAGCTACTGGAATTATGTTTCAATCTTATGACTTAGTAAAGAAAGCCCCAAACGCGACCATTCCTTTGCACTTAAGAAATTCTACTTCTAAAATTACCGAGGAGCTAGGCTATAACAAGGGATATCAGTGGACGGCAGGCTTCAAGCACCCAGAAGATAATCTACCTAAGGAGGTTCGTGAGCTTATATCATTAGGCGAGCAGAATAAAAAATCTTAGCTGGTGAATGGGTCGCCAGAAATTAAAGAACTAATAAAATGACACAAAAAATAGCAGATTAATATTACTCTTAATATTCACTTTTTTTATAGTTATTCCATTTTTTCGTTTTCATATCTTCGCCCATTCAATAATTTCTTTATAGAGGAACATTAACGAGTATTTTACAACAAATAAATTTTTCGAAAATCTTCAATCATCTTAACTTCATCGATTTTATATAGCTTAGCACATTTAGGCTATAAAGATTTCATAACTTGCATATTAACATTTTTAATTGGCCTATTATGGCATCAGAGATATCTCAAAACCAAGGACCTCGCTGGAGTAACCATAAGCCATGCAATTTTTAGGAGCTATTACAATTTTTTTATCGGGATTATCGATTAGTCAGTTTCTGGTAAAATATTTTTCAAGCCAAAGTTTAATTTCTTCTAAAAATATATTCTTCTTGCGAATTTAAATTTTGGTTATTTGCAATTTCTTGGAATTCTTTCATAAAATTGGGCATCATTTTTTGTAAATTTTTTTCACCCGATACTCTTCCCAAAGCTCTTTCTCTTGAGAACTTAAACTTTTCGGAAAACTCCTTGCTTTATAATGAATAAGTAGATCCGTCAATCGCTCGTCGGCAAAATCTGGATGAAAATCAGCAAGCTCACGATCAGTTGAGTTTCGAACAGCTTCAATTTTAATATCATCACTTTTTGAAATAAAACCTTCAAAAAAAGCCGAGCTTCTGGAGCTGGTTTTTCTGCATTATTCTTATCTTGAAAAACTTCGCTTCGCCTTTCGAAAAGCAGATCTAAGGTTTTCAGCAAAGTGCGGATTTTTTCGTAAAATATCTAAGTTTTTTTGAATTTCATCTAAATCAATCTTCAACCTTTGCTGATTTTCTTCAGTTAAAACACCTATTGGCGCAACTGCTGGACATTTATTATACTGAAAAATCTTTGCTGCAATAGGCTCGAATTCATTGCTCGAACGAGTTTCGAAATCTGCCGTAATATTTTCAAGAATTTGGTCCTCATTCCAATCAATAAATTTTTCAGGAGAAAACCGCAAATCCCAAACAATTACATTTTTGATTTTTAGCCGGCGCGACAGGAAACGCCACGGTAGTTTTTTCAAACTCAACTTTAAAGCGACCAGATGTATAGACAAAAGGTTTCGGATTTTCAAGATTAACTAGTTTTTGCACTTCATTTTTCGAACGCATTTTAAACAAGTAATCAAAAATCTGTGGCTGTTTTTCTTTCAAGAGTCGTGCAATATCTATCAAACCATCAACATCACTCATTGCATCATGAGCATTTTCGTGCAAAATTCCATTCTCTTTAGTTAAAAGTTCTAGCTTATTAGCAGCGAATTTTTCACCAGTTTCTTCGTTTACGATAAATGGCCAATTAATCCCTTCTGGCCGAAGAGCGCGAATCATTCGTACAACATCTAACAAATCCCAGCGCGATCGACCATCTTTCCACTGCCAATCATATGGTGGGTAGAAATTTCGCCACAAAAGATGCTGAATATGAACATCGTCAAATCGAACATTGTTATACCCAACGATCACTGTATCTGGCGTAAAATATTCTTCAACGAGCATTTTCGCAAATTCCGCCTCGGTATAACCCTCTTCAACCGTTTTTTGCGGACTAATTTTTGTCACCATTAAAGCACTTGGGCTTGGCAAAACATCGTCATTCAATCTAACTAAAATATTAACAGGCTCACCAATTCGATTAAGGTTTTCATCTGTTCGCTGCCCTGCAAATTGCATAATTCGGTCGTTTTGCGGACTAAAGCCACTAGTCTCTAAATCATAAAAAAAGAAAGTCTTCATGGTTATATTTTAACCTAAAACTACAAAAATAACAAATATACTTGACTTTTTAATTGAAATATTGTATAATACAAATAAACCCGAGATAATATCTCACTCATTCGCCAGAGGGTGGCGCGCACATTTATAGGAGAAGAATAATGGCAATTTTTTTATAAATTACGAATCAGCATCTTTAAGACAGATGGTTATTGATGATCTTATACGCTTATACCCCCGTACAGCTAGCTGAGGAAGAAATCAGCAACGTTGCAGAAAGGCTAATCAAATCTCTTCTTGATGATAATTATGATCCAATTAAAATTATTGAAATTTTTTTCAGAAGAATTCGATAATAGCCAAGTTCGAGAGATTATAGCTTTCTATATAGGTATGGAAAAATTGGAATCCTTAGAAGAATCCAAAAATGAGCCTAAAAGTTAACTATCATATATCCAGCACGACTAAGATCGTGCTTTTTTTTATTTAAGCAACTTTAATCTTCCCAATTCGAATCAACAAGCTCAAATTGATTGTCTGCAATTGAAATTATGCTTGAATTCTCTGCACCCATTCGGCGGAGTTCATGTTCAATTCCCATTTTTTTCGCAAGATATCACGCAAACGATTTACGCCATGAACATTCATAAAGTTAGTTCTTCGAGCAAATTTTTCAATTTTTTCACCATAAACTTCAAAGATGTTTTCTTCTTCATTAAATTCAACCGACCAAGCCTTATTAATTTCATCTTGAGATAGAGATATTACGGCGATATCTTCATTTTCTTCTTCATTGGTATCAATTTCAGATTGTGAGTTTCTAAAATCTTCAACCTGTTTTCGAAGTGCACGAAGAACTTCCTTCAAGCCTTGATGCGCGCTCGAAGAAATTGCAAAAATCTGAGAGTCACCAGCCACTTTATGAAGTTTCGAAATTTGAAAATCAATCATTTCAGCATCCATTCCTTCCGCTTTAGTTAGAGCGATAATCTCAGGTCTAGTTAATAGTTCTGGCTGGTATTTTTTTAGCTCTTCACGAATAATTTTATATTGCTCGTCTGGATTCTCTTCATAAATATCAATCAAATGAAGCAAAACACTTGTTCTTTCAACATGACGCAAGAATGCATCACCTAGACCTTTACCTTCGCTTGCACCTTCAATTAAACCTGGAATATCCGCAATTAAAAGATTAAAGCCATCAATTTCTGCAACGCCAAGATTTGGAGTTAATGTAGTAAAAGCATAATTAGCAATTTCTGGTCGTGCGTTAGAAACAACACTCAAAAATGTAGATTTTCCAGCGTTCGGAAAACCGACCAGACCGATATCAGCAAGTAGTTTTAATTCTAGATCAGCTTCGAAAGTTTCACCAGCTTCACCAAGTTCAGCAACGCGCGGAGTTTGTCGAACCGAAGATTTAAAGTGAGCATTACCAAATCCACCATCACCACCACGAGCAATAATAGCTTCTTCACCATCAAACTTTAAGTCAGCTAAGATTTCCCTATCACGCTTAACTAAAGTTCCCACAGGAACCTTAACAATTAAATCTTCACCAGATTTTTCCAGTCTTATTTCTTTTCGAACCATTTTCGCCATTTTTAGCTTTAATTTCTGGCTTATAGCGAAAATTTAAAAGTGTATTTAGATCTTTAGTTGCTCGAAAGATAACATTACCGCCCTTTCCGCCATCACCACCATCTGGGCCACCTTTTTCGATATAAAGTTCTCTTCGAAAACTGACCGCACCATTTCCACCGCGGCCGGCTTGGACAAAAATCTTAGCTGTATCTACAAACATACATATATAATAACACAAAAAATATAAAAAATCCAATTTTAAATGAGCGCTCAAAACAGTAACGCTCATTTAAATATTTTAGTGTATATAGTTCGAAACACTACTTGCTGGTACTGTTCGAGTTGTTACAACATTTAGTTTTCCAGCATAATTCATATCTGAAACAGTGATTGTTCCATCAGAGTTCACAGACTCAACAATAGCAACATGTCCGTAACCCCAGATGTATGAGTTTGCGTAAGCATTCCACTGAGCAATTGCACCTACAGATGGATTTTGGTCAACCTTATACCCAGCAGCTCTAGCACTGACTGCCCAAGTTGAAGCATTACCCCAAAAACTTCCGATGTCTGGACGGCGATTATATGCATACCAAGTACAGTTTCCCCAGGCGTAAGCATTTCCAGCTTTGACATTGTAATTAGAAGATAGGGATATTGGCGATACACTCACAGAACTAGAAGATTTTCGAGAATTTGAAGTTGTAGAAGTTGAGAAAACCTTAGATTTAGGATTATAATCTGGTCGCTCTTCTTCAGGCAAGATACCGCCAGGAATTACAATCTCAACGCCTTCTTTAGGCTCTTCGCCATCTTTAAGCTTATTATAAGAAATCAATCTCTCTAAATTGGCTTGGTATTTTTCTGCTACAGATCTAATACTATCACCAGGTTTAAATCGATAAACAATTCCATCTACAGGCAGAATCCTTAGTTCTTTATTAGCCTCAACTTTATCACCCTTCAATCCATTAACCCATTTAATAGTTTGAGCAGTTATACCATATTTATCAGCAATCGCTTGAATAACCTCTTCTGAAGTTGTAGTGTATTTAATGATTTCACGTTTTTCAGAAGAAACCTCAAGAACTTTAGGCTTTTCAACAGAAGCAGCAGCTTGAGGTGAATCCTGAAGTATTGCAGTAGATGTTGAAAGGCTCGCCACAGAAGATGCGATTGCTAAATCAGCGGACTCCGCAAGATTAGCAACAACACCAGACTCCGTAACTTTGTCTGCTACAGAATATTTCTCATTACTATTTTGAGTATTCTCAACAGATTTTGAATTAATTTGATTGTTTAGCTCAGTCGATTTTTTAATATCTGGCTGGCTACCACCAAATACGGCAATCATAACCACAATAATAAAAATAGAAGCATAAACAACAGTTGATTTTAAACTTAGTATATTAATTATCTTTAGAAAAGTAGAATCAGAAACTTTATTATTTCTATTCTGTATGATTTCAATCTTAGGAGATTTAACTCCTCGTTTTTTTGATTACAAATAATTTTTTTCTCCCGCAAACACATTACTGTGATGCACTACCTTAATAATACCCTTTCTTTTCGAAAAATTAGCATAATGTCGACCTTTTTTTAATTAATATTATAGAGTTAAACGAATGCTATAAAGTATTTTTCTAGTAGGTGCATTAATATAAAAAAATACACAAAACATCATTTTTTTATATTAATTTACATATAAAATTCTATCAAATATTAATAAAATTGTCAAGCTTTAATTATAAAATCAAGCACTTTTTTTGCACAATATTTTTTTAATATTATTTTGATGCTCTATATCTGTTGTACCGTAATAAGTCTTATCATCATCTCCACTCAAAAAGAATAAATAGTTATGATCAGCCGGAGAAGCCGTCGCCTTAAGAGCAGACAGCCCTGGTGTTGCAATTGGAGTAGGTGTTAAACCTTTATATTTTCGAAGATTATAAGGGCTATCTAAATTTGGAGTTCTTTCAACTCCTATTTTATCCGCAATATATTGATATGTCACATCTGAGCCAAGCGTCATCCCAGCTTTAATTCTATTATAAAAAACACCTGCAACTTTTTGTTGATCTTCGAAATCGCTCAAGGTTTCTTTTTGAACAATTGAAGAGAGTGTGATTCCCTCATATAAACTCAAACCTTTTTGCTTGAATTTATTATCAAGGTTTAACTCTTTAATTTTCGCTTCAAAGTCTGCAAAATATCTCCGCAAAATATTTTCAACTTTTGTGCCTTTCTTAAAATTATGAGTTTGGCCATAAAGAAATCCTTCCAGATCCGTATTTTTTGGCTTACCAGAGAAAAGAGTTGGAAATTCACCAGAATAATCTTTTGAAAAAGCATCATCAATTTCATTTTTCAAATAACCAGCTTTCAAAAGAGCATTTTTGGCCATTTTTACCGTTCCGCCAGGTAAAAAGGTAATGTTAAAATTATCAACAGCTTGACCTTTATTTAAAATATCTAAAACCTCAGGAATTGTCATGCTTGAAGATAATTGATAACTGCCAGCTAAAATATTTCGCTTATTATTCATTCGTGCATAAAAAAATAAATGAGTTTTTAGAAATAATTATTTTTTTATCAGCCAATTTCTGAGCAACTATGTCTAAAGATTCGCCCTTACTAATATTGAAGTCAACTTTTTTTAGAATCGTTAGTTCTATAATTTATTGCGCTATTATAGCTTAAGAATAAAATTCCGCAAAAAGAAATAAAGCAAAACAATAAAACTGTAAAAAAAACCAAAATCCTTTTTCGAAAAACTCTTTTTTTATTATTTTTTACATCCAAGATAACAGCAACTTCTCTTTCGCGCTTAGATATTTCCTCAATAGCTCTTTCAGCACGATCTTCTATTAGCTCCCGATCATCTCTATTTACTGGCGGTTTCGTAATTCCATCCATTAAAAATTCTCCTCCAAATAATCTTGTAAAATAATCGAGGCCGCATTCATATCAATATCACCTTTTGAATATGGCTTTCCATAGCTCTTTAGCCTGTCCTCAGCCTGAATACTCGTTAAGCTTTTCATCTTGAAAACAAATTTTATCGACTGAATATTCAAAAATTTTTTTACAAATTCTTTGGTATAAGCAGTTTGCGAAGTCTCTTCACCACTCTGATTTCGTGGCAGCCCAACCACAAGAACGTCGATTTCTTCTTTCGAAATTATCTCAATAATTTGTTTTATTGCAGAATCTATATCATTATTAATTTCAACAGTAGTAAATGGTATTGCTATTTTTAATAAAGGAGTCAGCCAAAGCAATACCAATCCTCTTAGTGCCAACATCAAGCGCCATTAACTTTAAAGATTTCATTATTTATCAACCGTAAACTTGATATTAATTTTTTTATCATCATTCGGCACAGTATTTACCCAAAAGAATGAGAACTTTACATCAACATTTTTTACACCCTCTTTCGCTTCAATTAAGCTTCGAACTTCACCAGATTTTTTACCCTTAATTTTATCTTTCAGATTATCTATATTAATAACTGGGCCAATTTTTACATTTGATGAAATTTCTACACTGTTACCACTAAATTTCGAAAATGAGACATCTTTCAAGCCATAATCATAAATTTTTTGATTATTTACATCACCCATTTTATTCTTAGCAAGAGAAGAGATAACTCTTTCAATACTTCTATTTTCAATTGCCACGATTGAATATAGAGAAGTTACCTTTAATGTAGCCTTACCGTTTGGAGCCTCTTGATTGACGGCAACAGAAGAAGAAAGCTCACCCTCTTTTACTGAGAAACTATCGTTTAATACAGTATAGTCTGAGCTGAATTTAGATTTTAGGGAACTCTTAATAGAATCCGCATTTTCTGTGTTGATTTTAGCTTTTGCTGTATTTATGTCATTTTGCGAAACAACTTTCAAAGTTTTTTTCGAACCACCTGAAAGCTGACCGCCACTTGCAGAAACACCTTTAATTGACGAAACATATTCTTGTGCTGATAGATTACATTGCTCGCCGATAGTCGTCGCCTTAATTTTAACACTCGCTTTTCCATTGGAAATCACACCGCCTTTAATCTTTGCTCCTGGAATAGTAACAGATGAGGTTGTAATAAAATTACATTGCCCAGCCGAAAATGCAGAGCCTTGCGCCACGGTAACAGGATCACTATCACCACTTTGAGAAAGATTTAAAGTTCCTGAAGCTGCCTCACCCTCTTCACGAGTTCCAGTAGCTTCAAAAGTAATTTCATGATTTTTTTCAATAGTTTCAGTTTTTGAAAGCAACGAATTTTCACTTGTGCTATTAGAAATCGAAGAAACACCTTTTACGTTGGTAGTCGAGGTTTTTGCAGCAATCGTGATATCCGCAAATGGAGCAAAGAATACTGCCCAAACTATAAATAATAAAAATACAGAAGATGCACCACCGATAATGAGAATTTTTTTTCGAAACTTTGAAAAATCTGGAACTTTCGATCCTTTTCTAGATTTATTAGTCTTCTCTTTTTTAAGCTCTGGATTAATCTTGTTAAAATTCTTGTTATCGTCAATATCAATTCCTTCAAGAATTTCAGCCTCCTTCTCATCGGAAGTTGGACCGCTAAATTCCGAAATTGGCAAGCTTTCACCATCAATAACATCATCTCCTTCAACTTCTAAAATATCAATTTCTGGTATCTCTGGCTTACTTTGAAGGGTTTTTCGAAACTGGAATTTTTGCCGCTGCCGACATAGTCTTTAGTGCAGGGTTATTAGTAATGAAAAACAATTTTCTTATCATTTTTTTGTGCAGCTCGAGAAAGTAAGCGAATATTTACAGCACTCCTAAAAATACCCAAACTTTTCGGTGGGACAATTGCAATAATTCTTTCTTTCGAAGATTTTATTTTATTAACAACATCAGTAATATCATCTTCAACATCAACATAGATTACATCTTTTTTAACTTTTTCACTCATATCTTACCTCTTTTTAAGCTCGTAAAATCCTGTTTAGTTTATCACGAAAACCCTCGCTAGCATTTTCATCAGTACTGTAGGTATCATATCCGACCCGTAAAAGCCCCATTGCTGTAATAAATGTATGGTCGTTAATTTTTCCAGATTCATCAATAACTCCCGAAACTTCAGAAGGCTTAATATGCTTTACTATAGGCTTTTTATTGAATGGTAATTCTTGCCACCAATCATCATCCTCCAATCTTTCAACAAGAGAATTCAAGCTTGAGCCACCACCGCATAGCAAAATCTTACTCGGCAAATAATCAACATTTTCAAAATCGCTTAAAGCTAGTTCAACACCAGAGATCCAAACATCCAAAGTATTATCAATTGCATCAATTGCTTGCTTTGCAATAGTAGACTTGAGTTTTTCATTCGAAAGGTTTATCTTTAGTTTTTCAGCGTTCTTATAGGATAATGAGAGTTCGTTCGCAATTTGGTTTGTAAAACTTCGACCACCAATTCCGAACATTTTAGTTCCTTCAACACCACCATCATTCACAACAGCAATATCAGTTGTTCCGCCACCAACATCAGCTAAAATTGCAGTAAAATTGCTTGAAGAATCTGAACCAACAACACTTCTAGCAACCGCAAAAGGTTCAGCTGCTACCGCAATTAAATCAAGCGCAAGTTCATTCGCAACACGCTCAATAGCACCAATATGAACAGTTGGCGCAAAAGCTGTATAAATTTGAATTGAAACATCTTTCCCCTGAAAACCAATCGGATTCGAAACCTTATAACCATCGATATGAATCCCAACAATCGCTGAATTAACAAGCTTAATTTCAGCTTCTTGATTCCCCGTCTCAAGAGCAATCTCTCTTTGAGCTTTAAGCTGAGCTCTTTCTTGAATTTTATCAATAATAAATTCCATTTCAGCTTCATCAAGAGGGCGATTTGGCTGCGGACGACGATATTTAATTGTATTTGTTGCTCCTTTAACCAACTCGCCAGCAATTCCGATTACGGCTTTTTTGGCTTGGATTTCCGCTTGGTCTTCCGCCTCAATTAAAGCATTCTCACAATTTTGGACAACACTAGCAATATCGGCAATCGCACCCGAATGCATATCCGCCACACTCTGCCGTGCACGCCCAACACCAATAACACGAATTTCATCACCTTCAATTTCAGCTACAAGAGCCTTCACAAATTCAGTTCCAATATCAAGGGCAACAATATGGTTGTCGCTTAAATCTTCTTTTTGTTTATTCTTGAATAACATACTAACACTATTATAAACCGTTTAAGGTTTTTTTGCAAATTTTCGAGAGAAAAATCAGCCCCTCGACTGATTAATCTATTTTTATCGTAAAACTGCTTTAATTCTTCGCACGCCAGCACTTGAAGATTGCTCTTTCACAATCTTGAATTTCTTGCCACCCTCAGCGAGCTCTCGCGTGTTATTAACATGAGGCCCACCACAAATTTCAACACTAAACGGTTTCACCTTCGGCTTTCATTGTATAAACTTTAACGGTCTCGCCGTATTTATCGCCAAATACGCCAATCGCTTTCAACTCATTCAAGGCATAATCTGTTGGATATTCCGCCCAAGAAACCTCCAGACCTTTCGAAATTTGACTATTAACCGTGTCTTCGATTTGACGCTTTTCATCATCTGTTAATTTCCGATCAAAAGTAAAGTCAAAACGGAGTCTCTCGGCATTAATATTTGAACCTTTTTGCGCAATTTGTCCCTTGAACATATTATGGAGTGCTGCATTCATTAAGTGTGTAGCCGTATGAAGCTTAAGGTGTTCAAGAGTTTGCCCTTCAAGCCCACCCTTAAACTTGCCCTTCGAAGCTGTCTGCGAGCGTTCGCGTTGCTCTTTCATTTTAGCATCGAATTCCTCGCGCCAGTTTTTCGAAAGTGATATTTTACGTCGAACAGCTTCTTCAGTTGAAAGTTCAAGAGGGAAACCAAAAGTATCATAAAGTTGGAACAATTCGGCACCGGTTAAACCATCTTGAGAAAATTTTTCAAGCTCTCGCAAACCCTTTCGAAGCGTTCGACGGAAAGCTTTCTCTTCTTTCACCATAGCTGCAATAATTTCATCAGATTTTAAAGCAACTTCCTTGTAATCTGGTGCATAAATATCAACAACTACTGGCACAATCTGTTCAACAAAATTATCTTCTACGCCCAAATCAAAAGCCTTCGCCATCGCGCGACGAATAAATTTTCGCATCACATAGCCTTGTTCTTTGTTTGAAGGAATGCATCCATCAACTGTCAAAAATGTTGCACTTCGCAAATGATCAGCAATCACTCGCATCGAAACTTTATTTTCATCATATTTTTTACCGCTAATCTCTTCAAGTTTTTCAATAATTGGCTTCATCAAGCTAATTTTAAATACGTCTGGATTGTTAATTTTCGCCGCAGCAATTCTTTCTAAGCCGCCACCAAAATCGACGTTTTTCTTTTCGAGTGACTCAAAAGAACCATCTTCCATTCGTCGATATTGCATAAAAACCTGATTGCCGATTTCCATAAACCGACCGCTATCACTCGCTGGGTGAGCCTCACCAAAACTAGCGTCATGATTTTCTTCACCAAAGTCATAAAAAACTTCTGAATCTGGTCCACAAGGATCACCAATTGGCGTTGAATCCAAACCACCACCACGACTCCACCAGTTTTCTTTATCGTTATAAAAGAAAATTCGTCCGCCTTGAAGACCGAGCTTATCACCGTTTTCAGCCGTGTCAAGCTCAACAATTTTTGCATCAATACCTTTTTCAGCAAAAACCTTTCGCCAAATCTCTGCTGATTCATCATCACGTGGAATATTGTATTTTTCGTTACCAATAAAACAAGAAACGTATATTTTAGAAGGGTCAAGACCTACCACATCCGTTAAGAATTCAAAAAATTGCCGAATTTGCTGCTCTTTAAAATAATCGCCAAGAGACCAATTTCCAAGCATTTCAAAAAAAGTTGTATGGCGGTTATCACCAACATCATCAATATCTTGCGCCCGCAAGCAGGTCTGGCTATCTGTTAATCGCACACCCTTTGGATGTTTTTCACCCAAAAGATACGGTAAGAGCGGTTGCATTCCACTCCCCGTAAAAAGAGTCGTTGGGTCATCTTTTAAAATTAAAGAAGCGCGTTCGATTACTTCATGGCCATTTTTTTGACAGAATTCTAAATAAGCTTTTCGGATTTCTTGTGCATTCATATTCTTTCATTTTACCAAATTTTAGCGTTTTTAGCAAATTGTTGATTTTTGAAATTATTTATATCGGTATATTTATATTCGCCATTTTGAATAACGAGTCTATCAACAATCAGACCAATAACCCAAGAAACGAACAAAGAATTGAAAAAAGAATTGAAAAAAATTGGAATAACAACTACATATCTACACTTAGTTATTTTTCAAAAAGTCAGTACACACTGGCTTTTTCCTTTTTATAATAAATAAAACCACTCTTCAATTTTTTTGAAAAGTGGTTTTATATCTTAACTGCAAAAATTCTATTGGAATGCCACTAGATATGCTACCAATCCAGCACCAGCACCAAGCATTAGAATTACAATTATAGCTAGTACGACACCCCAGCCAGATTTCTTTTTTTATACTTAATAGGCGCAGAATATTCATCGCTCGAAAAGAATCGGTGCTGACATTTTCGCTCGCCGAAGCTCCTTTGTAATCGTTGCAGATTTTTTTGCTCATAGTTAGAAACTGGCTTTTTTTAAATTCGAAACTTTTAGCCTGATTTTTGATTTGTGCCCAAAGGTCTTTTTTTCGATTTGCGGATTTTTGCACGAAAGGTGTTTTTGGCTTTTTCAATTTCATCAACAGACTGAATTATCACCTTTTCCGAAGCTTCATTTTGTTTTTGAATTTTTCTTCAATTCTTTCATCAACCTCGAAAATATCTATTCTTTTTATTATTTTTCTTTAATTTGCTCTGATTGATTTTTTTCAGCCCAGTCTTAACTTCAATCTTTGAAGCTTCGGTTTCAGCTTTGTCATCTATATCCTTTTTAGTTTCCTCATAATTATCAAGAGTAATCGTATTGTCACCAGCTTTTAAGCTTGAAATTTCTGGCATAACTTTTTCTGGCTCATTTTCAAGATTTAGATTTTCAAAATTTGAACTAGAAACTTTTCGCTCTGGAATTTCAACCGTATGTTCGCCATGGAAAACTCGAAGTTTATTGCTATCATCACCAATCCGATAGACACCAGCATAAAACTCTGCCCGACTTGGCGTGGTAATTTTTTTGCTCCGCAATATTAATTTCATTTTTTTGAGGCTGAACTTCAGTTTCTTTTCTTGCTTGAGTTTTTTCATTTTTTGAAACAACTTTTTTTCGAATCGGTGAATTTTTCAAGCTTTTTGATATTTCGAATTGGTTTTTCACCGCCGTATGTTTCTAAAATTGGGCTTTCGAAAGCAATTTTATCTTCTCTTACCAAAAGTGGAACACCAAAATTGTCGCGGTGATGTTCTGGTGGAACGGGCGCACTAAAATCATCCAAAATTCGAACTCTTGGTTTTTTTATAAACAGATTTTTTTCTCATTTTTTTGGTTTTTTTCAGCGACCTTTTCAATATTTCGAATTTGTACTTTTTTCGTTATTTTTGATGCAATTGGTTTGCCGACTGCGGAGCTTTTCGTGCAAAAACCATTTTTTGTTGCTCACGAGAATACTCAATCTGGCTTTCAATTTTTGAAAAAACCTCATTATTTTTTTCTCTTTTGAATCTGGCACAACACCATTTTCAAGATAGCTTCCAACTGCTTTATCTAATTCTTCAAAATCTATATCTCGCATATTTTTCCTTTTACTTTTTTATTGTTTCAAAAACTTTTTCTGCAATTTTAGCGAATTTTTCAACGCTTAAACTTGCTCCGCCAATTAGCAAACCATCTATTCCTTTAATATTTGCATAATCTGTTGCGAATTCTGGCTGAACACTTCCACCATAAACTACTTGAATATTCTCAGCAGTTTTTGCGCCATAAAGTTGTTTTATTTGATTTCGAATAACTTTTACCGCTTTTCGAATATCATCAGGGTTAGCATTCACGCCAGTTCCGATCGCCCAAACCGGTTCATACGCAATAATCACTTTTGTAATATCTTCACTCGATACATTTGCAAGCCCGCCAATTAGCTGATCATTAAGAACTAAATCAGTTTCATTATGGTTTCGCTCATCAGATGTTTCACCAATACATAAAATTGGTCGAATATCGTTTCGAATTGCTGCAGCTACTTTTGCACGAATATCTTTATCTGTTTCGTGAAAAATATTTCGCCTTTCAGAATGGCCAACTAACGCATATTGGACAATTCCGCGAAGCTGTGAAATTGCTATTTCGCCAGTAAAAGCTCCGTGGTCTCGCCAGTAAAAATTCTGTGCCGCTAGCTTAAACTGCCTATGATTAACCTGCAAACTTAAAGATTGCAAAGTAAAAGTTGATGGCGCAAGAATAATTTCCATTCCACGATGAGCTTGAATTTTATCACTCAATTTATGCAAAAAAATACTCGATTCTTGCATATTCAAGTTCATTTTTCCAGTTGGCGATAACAAGTTTTTTTATCCATAATACTTTTATTTTTATCATTTTATTTTTATTTTTTTGTAAATTCTTATGCTTTTATTTTCTAGAACTTCAAATCCTGGTAAAATTTCGCCACTCATCAATTCAAGAGCTGCACCACCACCGGTTGAAATTAATGAAAAATCCGCATTTTCCGCATTTTGACTCGACCAATCTAAAACGAAAGCTGAAGTGTCGCCACCGCCAACTATTGATTTTGCACCATTTTTTGTAGCTTTTGAAATTGCAGAACAAGTTCGAGAAGAGCCTTTTTGCAAAATTCTCAAATTCAGCATAACCAATTGTCCCATTCCAAACTATCATTTTTGCATTTAAAATTTCATTTTCAATTCGTTGAATCGATTTTTCTCCTAAATCAAGGATGATCTCGTTCTCTAAAACCGTCGTAACAGGTTTTTCAATTCTCTCAGCATCTTTCGAAAACTCACTCGCCACAGCAACATCTTCTGGCAAAATTATGAAACTCCGCAAACTATTAAACCCAACTTTTCGCTCCGCAAGTTTAAAAATCTGTTCAATAATCTCATTTTGACCATCTTCAATTCGGCTTTTTCCAACTTTAACATTTAAATATTTTAAAAAAGTATTAGCCATAGCTCCAGCTACGATAATTTTATCAGCTCGCTCAATAAATTTCTCAATTAATGGTAGTTTATCAGATATTTTCGCACCACCCATTACCGCCACAAATGGTCTTTCAGGGTTCTTAAAAGCTTGCAAGATTGTCGAGTATTCTTTTTTAAGTAACAAACCAGCTACGCTTGGCATTTTTTTGGCAATTTCACTAGTTGAGGTATGCTCACGATGAATAACACCAAAACCATCTTGGACGAATAAGTCTGCGCCAGTAACCTGCACTAACGCTTCCGCAAATTCTGGTAAATTATTTTTTTCAGCCTTTGAAAAACGCAAATTCTCTAACATTTCGATCTTATAGTCATCGTCTGCATCTTTCATTGAAACCGAGTATCGTGTTCGCGGAAAGATTGGAGTAGTGTGAAAATTCATAGGAAAATTTAAGTCTTCAGCTTGTAGAAGCTCGCGCAAATTATTAAAAACTGGTCGCAAAGAATATTTTCGAGTTCCATTAGGTAAATGTTCAAGTTCATCCAAATCGGCAATTCCTTCAACCGATTTTGGTCGCCCCATATGCGAAATAATAATTATTTTTTTAGCCCCTCGTTCAATCAGATTTTTTATTGTTGGCAAACTTGACCGAATTCGATAATTATTCAAAATCTTCGCCGAGCCGTCTTCTGAGTATTCAATAGGTACATTATAATCTGCACGAAGTAAAATTACTTTCCCTTGCACATCAACGTCATTTATAGTTTTTTTGTTAAACATTTTTATTCCTTTTTTTATTTTTGAAAATATTTTTACACAATTTTAACATAAACTCATTAATTATTCAACTATTTTTATTTCATAGGCTATATATTTTTATATTACCAAAAAAATAGCAAAACTCCGCTCCAGTCATATCTAATTCTATAAAAATATGTTACACCAATTTAATAATAAACTATTGACATATAAATAATTTTTGTGATATAATGATAACATAATCATCCAAAAAAATAAAAAAAGTATCAAAATAAAAAAATGATTATAGAAAAGGAAACATTTTTGTTTAAAAGTTATTCGAGTAAACCAATCTGAAGAATCTTATTCAGTGAACGTTCGAACAAGTCGCGAAAAATAATTAAGACTTTTAAAAATCTAAAAAATCGCCCGCTGTCCTTGGGGCGATTTTTAAATGTTTTTATTAAATCGTCAAGTCTTTACTTTACAGCTTTTGCCATACGTTTACGCTCAATCGAATCTAAATATCGTTTTCGAAGTCGCAAATTCTGTGGTGTAACTTCAAGCAATTCATCGTCTTCAATAAAATCAATACATTGCTCAAGGCTTAAATTAGTATACGGGGTTAGTTGAACCGCACCATCAGAAGATTTTGAGCGCATATTTGTGAGGTGTTTTTCTTTCACAACATTAATTTCAAGGTCTTCTTGGCGATTATTTAAGCCAACAATCATTCCAGCATAAACTTCAGTTCCTGGGCCAATAAATAATTCACCACGGCTTTCTGCACTTTGGAGCGCGTATGGTGTTGAAGTTCCCTTTTCGAAAGCAATTAAAACTCCATTTCGGCTAGAAGGGATTTTTGCTCCCATTTCTTGATAACCATATGGCAAGCTATTCATAATAATCGTGCCTTTTGTGGCAGTCAGCATTAGATTTCGAAGACCAATCATTGCACGAGTCGTAATAATATAAGTTAAGCGAGTAGCTCCTGTTGGCAGGCTCTCTTGCGCGCGCATTTCCGCTCGGCGGGTTCCCATTTCTTGACTCACCGCACCAACAAATTCAGGTGCAACTTCAATAATTAGTTCTTCAACTGGCTCTTTTTCGATACCGTCTTCCTGAATTGTAACCACTTGCGGGCGGCCAACTTCAAACTCAAAGCCCTCACGGCGCAGGGTTTCAATCAAAACAGAAAGGTGAAGTTCACCACGGCCTGAAATAATGAAGCCAATTCCACTTTCTTCAACTTGCAGTGAAACATTTGTTTCGAGCTCTTTCTTTAGTCGATCGCCAATTTGACGTGAAGTTGTGAACTCACCTTCACGACCTTTCATTGGGCTAGTGTTTGGGCCAAGATACATCGAAAGTGTTGGTTTTTCAACCTCAATTGTCGGCAAAGCTTCAGGATTATTTGCATCAGCCAAAGTTTCACCAATCTCAGCTTCAGAGACACCTGTAATTGCCACGATGTCTCCAGCAAAGGCTTCTTGAATCTCCTCACGGTTCAAACCACGGTATGCAAAGAGTTTATCAATTTTAGCCTTTTTAACTGTGCCATCTCTCTTAATTAACGCAATTTGTTCGCCAGATTTTACTTTTCCGCGAGAAATTCGCCCAATCGCATATTTTCCCAAGAAATTATCATAAGTTAAAGAAGTCACGAGTAACTGAAAATCACCTTCAAGTTCAACTTTTGGTGCAGGAATTTCATCAATAATCGCATCAAAAATCGGCTCAAAATTTGCATCTGCTTCAGGATTTTCTGGTACTTCAGGCCATGCTTTACCATCGCGACCGATTGCATAATAGGTTGGGTATAATAATTGATCGTCGTTTGTAGCGAGCTCCAAAAATAAATCAGATACTTCATCATTCACTTCTGTAATTCGACGAGCTGGTTTATCGATTTTATTCACCACCACAATTGGTTTTAAGCCAAGTTCAAGTGCTTTCGAAAGAACGAATTTAGTTTGGGGCATTGGCCCTTCTTGAGCGTCCACAACCAAGATAACGCCATCAGCCATATTTAGTGTGCGTTCAACCTCACCGGAAAAATCTGCGTGTCCTGGCGTATCAATAATATTAATTTTATAATCCCCATAATAAATTGAGGTTTGTTTTGCGGTAATAGTAATTCCGCGTTCCGATTCTTGATCGCCCGAATCCATCAAAAGTGTTTGGCTCATTTCAGCCTGATTTTCACGGAATGTATTACTTTGCTTTAAAAGTCCGTCCACTAAAGTGGTTTTTTCCATGGTCAACGTGAGCAATAATCGCTACATTTCGAATATTTTTCTGATTTCATATTTTCTTTCTCTTAAAAAAATTATTATAAAACTTTAAATATTCTACCATTTTTCGCTAAAAAAATCAACTAAACTATTTGGAGAAATTACGCCACCAAAGAATTTTTATTTGTAACATTAAATAACAAATGAACTCGCCGATTATAATTCAGAATTATCAAATGCGTGTGCTGATGCTTAACAGTTTTTCGAACGTTTTGCGCTGCACGAGCATAAATTGAAAAACCCTGAGCTTCATATTTTGACAAAAATTTCAAAATATTCTTCCTTTTCTGCTGGTGAAAAAAATTACTAATTGTATCCGTAAATTTCTTTTGGAATTAGAAGTAAATGTTTCTCAACTTCGAACCCATCCCAAATCTGATACGGAAACAAGTTTTCAACCAGTACAAAATGTTTAAAACTCTCTACAACCAAGTTATCGTGCATCGCTCTGTCGTAAAAATTATAGTCTTCGCCCTCATATTTTTTATTTTTTACGTATTTTTCATATTTTTTGCCAACCCCATTAGGTTTTCTTGAGTCCATTATTTTTTTATTTCACCTTTCGATTTTTACATATTTATCTATATAATCTTAACATAACTTTAATATTTTTTTCAAAAAAATGAAAAAAAGTTGTTGACTTTACGAAAAAAGTCTGCTAAAATGGTAATCGTTCGGGTGATTAGCTCAGTTGGCTAGAGCATCTCGTTTACACCGAGAGGGTCTGGGGTTCGAGTCCCTAATCACCCACCAATTGAAATTATATCGAAAAGCTTCAATTCTGGAGCTTTTTTCTTTTTTTCGAAAGCTTTACTCATTGACTTTTTAAGCTTTTTATGTTATTATATAAATATTCTAGTACCTTTCATGCACTGGAAAATTCATAAGAAAGTGAGGGGTTGAAAAAATGATCAACCTTCTTGTAAATTGCATACTTTTCGTTCTGCATCTTCTAAACTTCTTATCATTTGGAGTTCTAGACAATATTGCAGTCGTTTATTCAATTCTAGTTATCGCAAATTTTATAGTTTTTGTTAAACTTGATGCAACAATTGAGATTTGTGATATCTGGAAAAAGGCAGGTATTATCCCTAAAGGACTAATACTGACCGGATTGGTTCTTAACGCCCTACCCCAATGGTATCTTTGGCTAATTGGGCTATGCTTTATTGCTTTAGCGTATTTTTTAACGCCGCTAAAAACCAACAAATCCGGAAAACCTTCACTATTTTCGAAAATTAAAGCTGTTGTGGTGGAAGAATATCAAGAAAGTAACTTCAAAGCAACAACTTCAAGTGTAATCCAAAAAACGAAAAATACAGTGCAAAAGAGTTCAAAAAACAGGACAGACACAAAACCTGCAAAAGAACTCCCTCCAATATAACACATAATCACCTTTTCGAAGGTGATTTTTCTTTATTTTTTCGAAAAAAATAAAGCGCTTGCGTTTATTTAATATATATTATATGCCTATTGACTTTTTAATATTTTTGTGCTATAATTCTAGCAGTTGACATATCATAATCAGCGGATCTGTCAATGAAGCTTAAAAATCGGGTTATTATGAGGTATGAATCGTGTACCTCAGTGTTCTTATTATTTTGGCCAAAATAATAAAATCTAATGAAAGGATGGTGAAATAAGAATGAACACAAGTAGAAAAATTGAAGAACTCCTTCAAGAAATACAAAGTCTTATCGGAGACGACAAGAAGTCGATGGAATGGTTTCAAGAAGTTCGGGCTAAGGCCTCAGCTTTCGAAACCGACAAAGAAGAAATCGCATATCTTGAAGATATTTTAACAAAACTTCAAGATAGTGATGATGAAGCTCAAGAACTAGAAGATAGTGATGATGAATCTCAAGAACTAGAAGAGGTTCGGTCAAATCCTTGGCCAATTATCTCACTGTTTTTTGGATTAGCTATTGCAGTTGTGATTATCTTTGGATTTTGTTATTTCCTATGTACAAGAGCCAATGCCGCAAATAGCAGTACGAATACCGTTTCTTCTTCTACAATTTCAAAATCTGTAGATCTTCCAAAAGAAGATTTACAGGTTATCGACTATAAGGTTGACGGCGATGCTATTGTTTACAACCGAGAAATTGCGAACACACAGCACAAAGTGTTCGCGAATGGCTCAGTTGAAAACACTCTTTCAGCAAACGCTGAAAGCGCAGTTAACGAAATGGTTCAGTACATGAGCCACAATGCAACTGCGTTAAAAGAAAAGGCCATGGCCTTCGGTATTGTTGATGCAAAAGCCGACGTCAAAGACTGGCTAGAAAAGAAGGACGGAAAGGTCTACTATAACAATAAAGGAAAAGACGTTTTCTATCAAACGAAAGCGTTCCTTTCTAGAAGCCAAACTTCTTCCAAGAGAATGGAAGAAGGCTCAAACTACTACACTACCGGAGTTAATAGCAAAGGTGATGTAGTAATTAGTAGAGGGATTCAAGACCTGTCAGGCCAAGAATATATCGAAGTATCAAATCCGAAAGGATCAACCGAGAAGTATTCTTATAGAGTGCTCATTTACTGTGGTAACACAGTAATGAAAAAGGGGGATATTCCGGGTGTACCGACAGAGAAAATCGAGATTCCTCCTACAAAACCAGGAAAACCTGACAAGCCAGATAAACCTAGCGAAAGTAAGGTGGAGAAAAAAGACCCTAGTAAGGACCCAGCCAATCAAGGCAAAGCCCCAGTTGGCGGAGGTCAAAATGATGGATCTTCAAATGGTTCAGAAACCTCTCAGGCAAAATTGCCTGAGCAATATTCTGCTCCATCTGCTCCAGCTGCACCAGTACAAAGTTCTTCAAGCTCAGCCACTACTTCATCGCAAGATGCTCGTGTAAGCGAACCATCTCAATGGAGTGGATCTGGAACAGTTACAGATTCCAACGGATCTACGAAAGTAGAAGAAAATGGAGCCGTAACCACCCCAGATGGTAAGAACTATAGCGGATTAACAAATCCAAGCTCGGTTCCACCGGTTGAATCGGGAGCAAATGGGACTACAGCCCCATCAAGATCTGCTAATTTTGCAGGCAATAGCTCCATGAGCGAGCCTGCAATCGATGATTGATTTTTCTCAACGATTAGCACCTTTTACTCACGCTGGGCGGTTTTCCGCCGCCCGGCTTTACATTGATACTTCTTAATAACCCGATTTTAAGTTTTAACAATTCGGCTAAAGCGAAGAAAACAAAATATTGACAAACAGAATTATGATATTGAATTAATAATAAATTCTAATAAGTGGAGATTAGAAGGGAGAAAAATGAGGGACCAAATGAAAAAACTCATTAATTTTATTAAAAACCATTCCGTAATCTCTGGTTCAATCTTGGCTGCAGTTATCGCTCCAGTTGCCGTTATGGCCTGGGGTCCAGCTCGGCCATCATTTACTATTGAAAAACCAGCAGATTATATTACATTCAACTCAATCACAAATAACCCTGTTATTGGTGGTGACGAAAAAGACTTCGTTGGAATTCGTGAAGTTGGCTCAAACGCAAAATGGACAAACAATATGAAAGTCCAAAATGGCAAAGAATATTATGTTCGAATGTACGTTCACAACAACGCAGCTTCGAACTTAAATCTTGTTGCCGAAAACGTAGTAGCAAAACTTAACGTTCCAATAACAACAGCAAAAAATGTGACTGTTCAAGGTCAGATTTCAGCTTCAAACGCAAAACCTAACACAGTTTGGGATGAAGCAACTTTCTCAAGTGATAATGACTTCAACTTGGCTTATGTTGCTGGTTCTGCCCTTTTCGAAAATAACGGAATGGGTACAATTAAACTTCCAGACAGCATCGTAAATAATACGGGTGCAAAACTTGGATATGATAAACTTGACGGAAAAATTCCTGGATGTTTCCAATATGCAGGTTACGTAACCGTTAAAGTTAAGGCTCAAGTTAGCCAACCGCAAGAGAAAACTAATATCGACCTTGCGAAAACAGTTCGAAATAAAACAAATGGCGAAAAATCTTGGACTGAAACTGTAAGCGCTAAAGGTGGCGACACAGTTCAATTCCAAATTCACGCTAAAAATACAGGTTCTGCAGGAATTCAGAACTTAGTAATTCGCGATATTCTACCAAAAGGTTTAAATTATGTTGCAGGCTCAACAAAGCTCTACAACACATCAAATCCAAAAGGTTTGAAAGTTAGCGACAATATCATTCAAAATTCTGGAATCAATATTGGTACATATCAAGCAAATGGTGATGCTTACGTACGTTTTGACGCAACAGTTGCAGCTGAAAAAGATTTGCCAGTTTGTGGAGAAAATACTTTAACTAATATAGCTCAAGCAAGTGATCAAAAAATCGTTAAAAACGATACTGCAAGCGTAAAAGTTACAAAAAAATGTGAAACTCCTAAAAATCCAGTTTACAAATGTGACGCTTTAAGCTTAAACATTGTTCGAAAAGATGAAAAGCAAATCACTTATTTAGCTGATACAAAATATTCAGTAAAAGATACAGAATTTACTGGCACAAAATATGTAGTAAAAAATTCAAAAAATGAAGTTGTTGCCGAAAAAGTTGTAAATGGTGGAACTAAATTCGAAATTACTGTTCCAAACAATGTGAACGAAAAATACACAGTTACTTCAACGATCATCACTAAAAACGGTGAAAATTCAAATGCTAACTGTGAAAAATATTTTGAAACTAAAGCTCCGACACCAGCTCCAGCTAAACCAGAATTGGTGTGTCGAAATATTACAATTAACCAAATTTCTCGAACAAAATTCGAATTTAACACTTCTTATACCGTAAATAACACAACATTCGTTGGTGTTAAATATATCGTAAAAGATCAAAGTGGTAAAGTCGTAATTGAGAAAACTGTAAATAACGGCTCAAAATTGACGCTCAACATTGAAATTGTTGGTAAATTCACAATTTCTTCAACAGTTATCACAAAAGATGGCGAAAACTCAAATTCAAATTGTGAAAAATCTTTCGAAGTTAAACGTGAAGAGAAACCTTCAATCCTTATCAAGAAAACTGTAAATAATCAGAAAAATACTAAAATTGAAGCGAATACTGATTTTAACTACGAGATTACAGTTTCGAATAACGGAAATGTTGATTTGAAAGATGTTGTTGTAACCGACCGTGCACCAGCAAATATCACTTTTGTAAGTGCAGATAACGGTGAAATCAAAGATAATACTTTAACTCTAAAGATTAGCTCTTTGAAAGTTGGTGAAAGTAAAACTATTACAATTAAATCACAAGCAACAGCAACAGGAATAACTGCCATAAATACAGCTTGCGTAGATACACCAACAATTCCTGGCAATAATGATGGTTGTGATAGCGCAAAAGTGGAAGTTCCAAAGAAACAAACTCCTCCAACACCTACACCAAACAACCCAACACCAAATATTCCAACAGAGTTGCCACAAACTGGTGCAAATACACTTTCTGCAATTCTTGGATTAACTTCAATGGTGACCGCCTTTGGTTACTACTTCGCTAGCCGAAAAGCTGCAAGATTCTAAGCTGACCGCTTCTCAATGGAGCGATCAAGCTTCAAATCTAAAAAAAAAATAGACTTCCACTTGGAGGTCTATTTTATTTTTATAAATCTTGCTGGCCTTTTTTATTAGCAATTTTTCTTGCTGCTATAATTACATTATCAATTAATGAAGCCACCGTAAGCGGACCAACACCACCCTTCACAGGGGTAATTATTAAGTCTTTTCGAAAATCACGAACTTCTTCAGCTACATCGCCTTTAATTTCGCCATTTTCGCTTGCCGTTCCGGCGTCAACAACCACAGCTTTATTTTTTAGCATTTCTGAAGTAATCAGCCCAGGTTTTCCAACAGCTGTAATTACCACATCAAAATCTTTAAGTTGTTCTTTCATTTCTTTCGAATTAAATTCATCAAATTTCGAAACTGGCACACCAGAAGCCTCAAGTATTTTTGAAAGTGGTGCACCTACAAGTTTACCTTGACCAACAATAGCAACTTTCTTATTCTCTAACGAAATATTATACCCCGCCAAAAGCCAATTTATCGCCTGGGCTGTGGCCGGTACAAAAGCACCATCATTCAAACCGTCGACGTCTTTTTCTTTAGATATTTCTGATAAAATTTGCTCAGTTTCTTCTTTCGAAATCTTCTCACCTTTTTTATCTTCAAGTGGAAGTTGAACAATAATTCCATGAATATTTTCATCAAGATTTGCTTTTTGAATTTCTTTTTTAATAAATTCAACAGCAACTTTTCTCCGTTCAACCTCGATTAAAATATCTTCACCATATTTTTCTTTAAGCTGCATATAAGTTTCAGTTACAGGATTTTTCGAAGAGTAAAAAAATTACTAATTTTTGGAAAAAAACCCGCCAGCTTTGCCGCAAAGCCCGCACTTGCTTAGCTTGACGCTCCTTAATAAAATCGCGGAGTTCTGCACCATTTAAAATTCTCATTCTTTTTATTATACGCAAATATATTGAAAAAAATTCAATTTTTTTAATATATAATCATTACAGAAGTTAATCAAAGAAAGGATTTTTTTGAATGTATAATTATAATAGTTACCACACATATGGGCACAGAAATTACAACCATAGCGCAGATACTGAAGCTATTGCTGGAATATCTATTGCATTCTTTTTAATTTTCGCACTAGTTGCCGCAGTTATAGGATATGTTATCAGCTCTCTTCTTTACATGCTAATTTTTAAAAAGGCTGGAATCGACGCTAAAAAGGCTTGGATTCCTTTCTATAACCGATGGATATTCTTCGAACTTGGAGGGCAAGAAGGCTGGAAATCTCTTTTAACTTTCGTTCCTTATGTCGGACTAATAATCTCATTTGTTTTTGAAGTTCTTGCAGTTATTGAAATTAGCAAAAAACTCGATAAATCACCTTACTGGTCTATTCTTTTCATATTTGTAGCTCCTATTTGGTTCTTAATTCTTGGCCTAGATAGTTCTCGCTGGAATGATATAGCCGGTAAAGAAAGCCTTGCAAAAGGAACTATCCTTGGTTATGAAATAGTAGAAGAAGAGAAAACTCCTGAAGCCAAAGAAGAAAAAACAGAAGAATAATTCTTTTTTAAATCTTAAAACGACATTCGATTCAAGAATGTCGTTTTAATTTTTTATTAAATCTCCAGCGGTTCTTGTTCAATTTTTAAACCAAATTTTTCAAAAACTCTATCCTGAATCATTTTTCTTGCTTTAGCCAGCTCATCATAGTTTTTAGCTGAAATATTTGTTAAAACTAAAGCATTCTCTGGATGAACTTTTATTCCAAAAAATTCTTTTTCCTTCAATCCCGCTTCTTCAATAAGCCAGCCAGTTGCAATTTTTGTATTTTTTTCACCCACTTCAAAGAGTGGTACATTTTGATATTTTTTGCGAATCTCTGCAGCTTTCTCTTTCGAAATTATCACATTCTTGAAAAAACTCCCAGAATTTGGAATTTCCTCTGGATCTGGTAATTTTTTTGAGCGAATTTCAACCACTGCATTCATTACGTCTTTCACTGTTAGATTTTCTTTATTTTTGCCAATATTCTCAAGTTTCTCCTTTAAAACCTTGTATTCAGGCATTTCTGGTTGAGATTTTTGAAAGTTTCAAATTTACCGAAACGATAAAATATTTCCCTTTAGCATCATTCTTAAAAATACTATCACGGTAAGCAAATTCACATTCACTTTTTAATAAAGTTTTGATTTTACCAGTTGAGATTTCGAAAACTTTAACACTTTTTAAAATATCAGCAATTTCCTGGCCATATGCACCAACATTTTGAATTGGTAGAGCTCCAACTGTTCCAGGGATCATCGCCATCGCTTCACAACCGCTAAAGCTTTCCGAAACTGCAAATTTAACAAAATTATACCAATTTTCACCAGATTTTTATACAGAATTCAGCACCTTCATTATTTTTCAAAAAAACCTTTTCAAAACCTTTTAATTTCATTTTTTTATCACTATTCCTGCAAAGTTTTTGATTCTTCACAATCGTGTTGCTTCCGCCGCCAAGAATAAAAAAATCGGCAAATTATTTTTTTCTGAAAACTTAATCGCATTCTTAAAATCTTCAATATTTTTTTACTACTGTAAAAAAAGAGCTTTTTCCACTAATTTTTCATAGTCGTAAGTTTACCAAAATCAATATCTTGCTGAATTTTTTTAGATTTTTCGAAAAATTATTTCCTTCATATAAATCAATTATATCATAAAAAAATAAAACCCGCCAAAAGCGAGGAAATCTGTGGTACACCCGGCAGGATTTGAACCTACAACCGCCTGGTTCGAAGCCAGGTACTCTATCCAGTTGAGCTACGGGTGCTTAATAAATAAATTATACCACACTTTTTCTTATTTTGTGAAGACTATTTTTTTAATAAATTTTTAAAAATTTTTGTATAAAGGATCACCGTTTAATAAATTGTTATAATCCATTTCTTTTTGAAAAAAATTATAACCAGCAATTGGCGATTTTTTTATCAGCGCTATTATATGGGGAAATTATAAAAAAACTCTTTATTTTTTTCAAAAAAACTACTATCATTTTTCAATCTTTGGCGTGTAATCAGCTCGAATCATATCGCCAGAACGATAAATTGGTGGTTCGCCATAAAACCAAATTTTACTTTCATTATTAGAATATTGTGCTGCTGAATAATATAAAAATCCACCAACAACGATTGCTGCATTATTTTTTTCATTTCGAACCTTTTCAATTGCTTGCCGAATTTCAGTAATTTCTCCACCATTTTTAGAAATACCCTTTTGTAAATTAAGCTGGAAAATTCCAAAAAAATATGCGAAAAAAATGATCAAAAATAATCAATAAAATTGAAACGCTCTTCTTATTCTCAAAAAGTTCAACCGCAATAATTGCCATTAAAATCGACACAAAAACTTCAGCCATAAGTAAATATCTATCAACAAAAATTGAACTAAATGGCGGTAAACTTGCAATGTAAAGCAAAAATATAGGAATTACTGAGACTGAAAAAATCAGCCAGAAAATACTATTATTTTTTTCATTCCTCCACTTTTCGAATGTAAAAATTACAATAATCATAAGAACAACCATAGCTATCAAAGATAGCCAACCGTTAGTTTTGCTAGCATCAAGATAGAAAAAGAAATTCGATACCATATTTGGTATTGTTGTAAAATCAAGTGCAGGAATCCAGAACTTAGCTTTTAACATAAGTAGCTTGCGAAACAAAAAAATGGAACCCAAGGGGTATAAAAAAATGCGATAATCAAATGTGAAGACAGCCATTTTTTTCAGCAAAAAAATTACCAAAAAAACTGTTTTATGTAATTCTTCTGCTTTTTAAATTTCAAACAGCTAATAAGATGAAATCTATTGTTCTTTTCTTGATTCTTCGAAATATAAACTGCTCTAAAAATCCATAATGAAATTGGAATCAAGGCATAGAGATACTGTGTCCAGATTCCAGCACAAACAGCAATAATATAAATTATTCGCCATTTTTTCTTATTTTTCATCGTATTTTCAGCAACCCAAGCTTCATAAAAGGCCCTCACCGTTAAAATACTCAAAAATGCTACCATAGTATACATTCTAGCTTCCTGTGAATATCTAATTAGCATCGGTGAAATTGCAAGAAAACTGCTCGCCAATAGTGCAATTTTCTTATTATAGAGTCTTTTTACCAAAAAATATGCCAAAATTATGGTTAAAATACCAAAAAATACAGATAGACTCCTCAATGCAAAGTCACTAGAGCCGAAAAAAATACACTCCAAATCTTTAATAAAAAAAATAGTAAAGCGGTGGATGAACGTCAACAGATGTGTAATGCCAAATTTCAGCAAAATTAAAACGAATTATATAAGCTGAAAAAAAGCCTCATCAAACCAGATTGAGGCTTTCGAAATTGTTAAAAAAACAAGGGTTAAAAATCCTGAAATAATTCCCAGAAAAGCAATTTTGGAGCGGCACTCTTTAAATCTCGAAAAAACCATACCCATGATAAATCTATTATATCATAGCTTTTAGCTTTTCGAAATATTAAAAATTACCTATAAATCGCTCGGTAGCGGAAAATTTCTAGCAAAATCTGCAACTTCTTTTTTAATTTCGGTAAGTTTTTTAGAATCTTCACGGTATTTAATCGCAAGTTCCATCCATTCAGCAATTTTCGCCATCTCGGTTTCCTTCATTCCACGCGAAGTTACAGCTGGCGTTCCAAGTCGGATCCCGCTTGGTGCGAACATAGACAAAGTATCATTAGGAATCGAATTAGCGTTTAAAGTTAGGCCAATCGCGTCCATCGCGCGTTCAGCGACTTTCCCATCAATTCCAAAACTTGCATAAATATCAATTAAAATTAAGTGATTTTTTGTGCCTCCAGTCACAAGTTTAAAACCTCTTTTCGAAAGCTCTTCAGCCAAAAAATGAGCATTTTTTACTACCTGTTGAGCATAAATTTTAAATTCAGGCTGAAGTGCTTCGTAAAAAGAAACTGCTTTTGCCGCAATTGAGTGCATTTGTGGGCCGCCTTGAGTTCCCGGAAAAACACTGCGATCAATTAAAGTTGGTAAATTTTCAAGAGTTTTTTCTGGTTTTTTGAGTGGATTCCCCACTTTTCCATTCGAAAGAATCATTCCACCACGAGGGCCACGCAAAGTTTTGTGAGTTGTAGTTGTTACAACGTTAAAACCGTAATCAAATGGGTTTTTCGAAACACCTCCAGCAATCAATCCAGCAATATGTGCTACATCCGCCATCAACATTGCTCCATATTTTTTGCCAATTTCAGCAATTTTAGCATAATCAATTTCGCCAGGATATGCAGAAAATCCCACAAGAATAATTTTTGGCTTATATTTTTCAGCTAATTCTTCAATTTGCTTATAATTAATTTCACCATTTTTGTCTAAGCCATATCGCACAAAATTATAAATCTTACCGCTACGCGTTACTGGTGATCCGTGCGTTAAATGACCACCTTGAGATAAATCCATACCCAAAACCGTATCGCCAACTTCTAGCCAAGCATTATAAACCGCCTCATTAGCATTTGCACCACTATGTGGTTGGACATTCGCATGATCACAATTAAAAAGCTGTTTCGCGCGTTTAATCGCTAAACTTTCAATGATATCAGTATTCTCCTGACCACCATAGTATCTTTTGCCAGGATATCCTTCAGAATATTTATTTGTTAAAACTGAACCAAGTGCTGCCAATACTTCTCTTGAAACATAATTCTCACTTGGAATTAATTCCAAGCCTTCTCGCTGACGATTTTTCTTCATTTTTCAATTACATTAAAAAAATCTTTTCATCAAACATAAAAAAACTCTCCTTAAAAAAATTAAACTTTTTGAAACTAAAAAAATATAAAAAAACCGTCGCTATATCATATTTTTTTAAGTATATCATATTTTTTTAAAAAAATAAAAAAAATTCTTAGAAAACTTGTTTTTTTATTATACCATAAGTGATATAATTATTTTATGAACGAAGAACAAGCCTATTTAGAAAAAATCGGGAAGCTTATTCAAGAATCCCGCCTGCACAAGAATTTAACTCAAGTTGAGCTTGCTGAAAAAATTGGTACCTCACAAAGCGCAATCAACCGAATTGAAAGCGGTAAGCAAAATATAACTATTGAAATGCTTGCAAGGATTTCAGAAGAACTTTCGAGCGAAATTATATCTGTTAATTCAAATAAGAAAACTAATTTTCGTGTTCATGGCGGTCACGAACTTTCTGGTGAAATTGAAGTTAAAACCTCAAAAAATGCCGCCGTCGCTCTACTTTGTGCTTCTCTTTTAAATAAAGGAAAAACGATTCTTCGCCGCGTTGCTCGAATTGAAGAAGTTAATCGAATTATTGAAGTTTTAAATTCGATTGGTGTAAAAACTAAATGGCTAAATGATGAAAATGATCTCGAAATTACACCTCCTAAAGAATTATCTTTCGAAAATATGAATATTGAATCTGCTAAAAGAACACGCAGTATTCTAATGTTTCTTGGTCCACTTCTTCACCAATATTTAGACTTTGAAATACCTTTTTCTGGTGGGTGCAATTTAGGAACACGTACAGTTGAGCCACACCTTTCTGGATTAAGGTATTTTGGTGCAAATGTTACAGCACAAACTGATTTTTACAAAGTTTCGAACAAACCAAAAAAAGTTGAGAAGCCAATACTCTTAACTGAACGTGGAGACACAACAACCGAAAATATAATTATGGCCGCAGCACTTTCCGGTCAAGAAATTACAATTCGAAATGCTAGCCCAAATTATATGGTGCAAGATTTATGTTTCTTTCTTGAAGAGCTTGGCGTTAAAATTGAAGGAATTGGAACAACAACCTTAAAAGTTCATGGATTAACAAAAATTGAGAAAGATGTTGAATATTATGTAAGCGAAGATCCTATTGAATCTTTAACTTTCGTGGCGGTTGCACTGGTTACAAATTCTGAAATTACTATCAAACGTGCGCCAATCGAATTCAACGAACTTGAACTTGCAACCCTCGAACAAATGGGCGCGAATTTTGAAATTAGCCCCGAATATCTTTCGAAAAATAAAAAAACGCGCCTTGTGAATATCAAAGTTAAAAAATCAAAACTTCATGCCGCAAAAGATAAAATTCACGCGCTACCATTTCCTGGTATAAATATGGACAATTTACCTTTTCTCGGGTTAATTGCAACTGTCGCGGAAGGTCGAACCTTGATTCATGACTGGAGCTACGAAAACCGTGCAATTTATTTCACCGAGCTCTCCAAGCTAAATGCCAAAATTGAACTTGTTGATCCGCATCGTGTTTATATTTCTGGCCCAACAAAATGGAAGCCTGCAGACGTTATTGCGCCAAGCGCCCTTCGCCCAAGTGTTGTAGTTTTAATCGCAATGCTCGCTGCGCCAGGAATTTCAACCTTGCGAGATGTTTACAATATTAATCGCGGCTACGAAGATTTTGCAGAAAGATTAAATTCACTCGGCGCAAAGATCGAAACTTTATTTTCATAGTTAAAAAGACTCCCGGAAATCGGGAGTTATTTTTAGCTGAATTCGAGATAGCCTTTATTTTCTGTGCGATATTTTATCGCATTTTTTCGGACAATATTTACAACAAGAAACTTAAATGTTATATTATCTTCAAGTTTTCTGATAAGATAGCCCGTAAATTTAAGGTTGAACTTTGTACAAGAAAATCCACTTGGTTTTTCACCGTTTAAAATTTCGAAGATTGTTAGAAGTTCAATATCGACATCAGAGCTTTCCACTCCACAGTCCTCTTCGAGCAGAACTTCGGCAGCCTGAACTAGTGAACTTTTAATCGCCTCTAAGAGATTATTCTCATTTTGATCATCAAGACTACTGCAAAAGCTTGGGTGGTGAGCCCTAAAACAATCAAGAGTATCTTGAAAAGCCTCATCCATCTTTTTTGATATAAATTCTGTAAGGTTCAACTTTACCATATTATATACCTCCTTGGTAAAAAATCTATCTAATACTATATCATACTTTAAAATTTTGGTCAAATAAAAAAAAGAGCCTTAAGCTCGAATTTACTTGGGGCGAATGATGGGGTTCGAACCCACGGCCTCCGGTGCCACAAACCAGCGCTCTAACCAGCTGAGCTACATCCGCCATAACTTCAACCATTTTAACACATAAAAACTCGAAAATCAAGCTTTAAAATTTTGGCTTAATTTGCGGGCGAAAACTTCGCACAACATTTTGAGAGCTTGAAGTTTGTGAGCTGTAAAAACCCGTCATTCCGGTTTGCTGAACCTCGCTAAAACCACTTTTCGTCATTCTCATTTCTGTTGATTGGTTAATTTGACCATTCAAAAGTGTATTTTTTTGCCTATTTAAATTTTGCTGAAAATAATTTGAAGCCCTTTCTTCTCTTTTGGCTCTAATCTGATCAAGAGCCGATCTTGAACTTTCCATTTTAGTTTTTTGTGCCATCCTTAATTGACCAAGTTGAGAATCTCGATATGAGCGTACTTTCGAATTTCTATAATCAATTGATTGTCGCTGTGCAAAACTTTGTGAGCTTGCAGCACCAATTCTTCCACCAGACTGAGCTTTAGCGTATCCGCTAGAGTGAGCAACTTCTTCAAGACTTGATTTTACAACATAATCATTTAATTTCATAATACTATATTAGCATAAACACATTATTTTTTCAAAAAAGTCTTGCTTTTATAAAAAATGTTTGCTATAATAATCTCATGCGGGCGTCGTATAACGGCTAATATACCTGCCTTCCAAGCAAGTGATGAGAGTTCGATTCTCTCCGCCCGCACCATTTGATCTTTTTTTGTTTTAGCATAAGCCTCCATTTTCTGGAGGTTTTTGCTTTTAGAAAAATAATCATATAGACTTTTTTCAAAAAACTTGATATAATTGTTTTAGGTACGCCCCCGTAGCTCAGTGGATTAGAGTAAGAGGTTTCTACCCTCCCTGGCCGTAGGTTCGAGTCCTACCGGGGGTACCAAATTATTTTATTTTATGGAAATTATTTTTTTGCTAAATATTATTTATTCTCAGCATAATTATTATAGCTTTTCTTTTTAACTATATTTTTTTGGCGCACCGTATGCCCCAACACATAAATCAGATCTTTTTCAAACTCTTCAAAACAATAAATTTTTTTCTAAAGAAGACGTCCTCGTAGATATCGGTTCTGGTGATGGAGTTGTTTTTAAAAAGTCGTAAACAATTTTTAATGCAAAAGCTATCGGTTTTTGAAATTAACCCTTTTCTGGTTATAATTTCAAAAATTAAACTTAGAAAACAGCAAAACTGCCAAATTTATCTTAAAAAAATTTTTTTAGAAAGCCTTCCCGATTTCAAACATTACCGTATTCTATACTTTTTGGCCACGCCGAGAGGATTAAAAAAATGCTAAAAGCTTGCTCAAATTCAGGCAAATTTTTTTAAAAAAATACCTCCACTTTTTTTATTAACTATGGTTTCGAAATTAAAAAAATTTAAAAACCTTTTTAAAATATCAGGCACACATTATATTTACAAAATTCAGCCAAAAAAATAATCAAAAAGTCTTTTTTTCACGATTAAATATGCTATAATGTGAATATTGGGCCAGTAGCTCAGCCGGTTAGAGCACCTGCCTCTTAAGCAGGGTGTCGAGGGTTCGAGCCCCTCCTGGCCCTCCAAAATTTGAAAAAAATAAATCAGCAAGAATATCTATCTGCTGATTTTTTTATTTTTATATTAGCTTTGTCGAACTATCTCTGGAGTAATTTCAATACTCGAACCAGCTTGAGCTTCGCCGGAAAGCATTTTTTTCGTGCAATAGTATTTTTCCACAACTCGCTGAATAACTCTTCTCATTGGTCGAGCACCAAGTTTTGGATCATATCCTAAATTTGCAAGCAATATTTTAGCTTCTGGCGTAACAGAAACTGTAATTTTTTGGCCAGCAAGAGTTTTATTTACTCCAAAAATCATTAAATCAATAATTTGCATCAGATTTTCTTTTTGTGAGTGGTTCGAAAACGACAATTTCATCAAAACGGTTCAGAAATTCAGGGCGAAATTCACGACTTGCAATTAAGTCATTTACAATAATTTCTTCAGCACTTGTCGAATCGTAACCACGAGAAATTAACTCTTGAATTCGCTCAGAACCAGCATTTGATGTTGCAATAATAATCGCATCTCGAAATGAAACCTCACGGTTTTTTTCATCCCTCAAAATACCTTCATCTAAAACCTGCAAAAGAGCAGTTAGAACATTTGGGTGAGCTTTTTCAATTTCATCCAAAAGAACAACTGAGAAAGGCTTTTTCATCATTTGAGCAGTTAGAGAACTTGCATCACGCGCGCCATCCGCGATCAATCTTGAGACATCTTCAAGATTTACAAACTCATTTAGATCAAGACGAACAATATTATTTTCACCATTAAAATAAACTTCTGAAAGTGCCTTCGAAAGCTCTGTTTTACCAACTCCAGTTGGGCCAAGAAATAGAAATGTTCCAATCGGTCTGTTTTGGTTTCGAACACCAGTTCTCGCACGGCGCAAAGCATTTGCCACAGCCGAGACTGCTTTTTCCTGGCCAACCATTCTGGCGTGTAATAAATCTTCAAGGTTCAATAAAGTTTCTTTCTCTTCATTAACATTTGCAGTGGCGATTTTTACATTCATTGTTTGCTCAATCGCTTTTTCAACTGAGCTCGCCGTTACAATTTTATTATCAGCAAACCCTGCCGCCATTTCTAATAAGCGAACTGCCCGCCCTGGCATTTCTAAATCAAAAATATATCTTTCACTTAGCTTAAAAGCTTCTTTAAGCGCTTGAAATTGATAAAACACGCCATTTTGATGTTCGAAAATTAACAACTTATCTTGCATAACCGCCAATGTTTCATCATAATTAGCTGGTTTAACATGCAACCTATTCATTGCCTGAGCAAGTGCTGGGTTCTTTGCTGAAATTTGCAAAAATCTCTGTTCGTCAAGAGTTAAGATTAACCTTAAGGCACCAGCCTGAATAATAGGAAGGAGTAAATTCGAAACATCAACCGAACCAACACCATCTTCAAAAAATAGCTGAGCATTATCAAGACAAATAATTATATTTTTAGCAGCATAGGCTTCGTTCAAAACATAATTCAGCAAATTTTCTATTTCACCCCGCCCTGGTGCTGCCGCAATCAAAGATGCGGCGTCAAGAGAAACAACCTGTCTAAATTTTAAATTTGAAGGGATTTTCTCACTACCATTTGCAATTTTTGCAGCGAAAGAATTTACAACAGTAGTTTTACCAACGCCATCAGCACCAATTAAGGCAATATTCTGTTTTCCATTACCGCTGAACTGTTCAACCATTTTCGAAACTAAATCTTTATGTTGCTCTAAATTTGAAGACATTAAAATATTGTTCGAAACCTGATTTGTAATATTCACTCCAAAACGATTCAAAGTTGGCGTATAGCCAAACGACCAATCGCGGGCAATTCCACCAGTTTTAATTGGAATTTTAGATTGACTTATTAGTGAAAAAATATGATCATGCCACAAAACACCACGCTCTAAATCTTCAAAGTCAAGATAAAACTGCGCAAGAAGCGTTTCATAATTCGGAAAATTTCGAATTATTGCAAGAGCTAGAACCGAACCAGAAACGGTTTTAGTTTTTAACTTTTGCTGAATTTGCAGTGCGGTTTGAAAAATATTTTCAGGCGAATTTTGCGGAATCTGAGACAAACTCTCAATCGTAGTTTTTCCAAGTCCAAAACGTGAAATAATGAACTTTCCACCAGAACTTTCTAAAACTACTTTCGCAATCTGCTCGCTTGTTGGATTTTTCGAAAGCTTTCCTAAAATATTACTAGCTAACTGCCCTTCAATATTTAATTCTTTTTGATGGCTCCAACCTATGAAGTTCCCCATTCCACCAATGAATTAAAAATTGTAATTATTAATGAAAATGCTAAAATTAACCAGCCAAGAGCCGAATCCATTAAAAATTAAACAAAAATCCGCTCAAAGTTCCAACAATTTTCAAAAATCTTAAGTAGAAATAAAAAAATCCCCTAAGCCCATTCATTAAACGAGATTTTTTTGCGCGCAAATTATTATAATCAAAAAAATCATAAGAACCAACTCCTTTTTTTGTTTTAATTGGTTTAACTTCTTTTGATGGAATATTTTTTTGCCAATTTTTTTAAAATCATCCTTAATTTTTTTGGAATAATTTTTTTGGTGTCCAACCAGTTGTAAAAAAATTACAGCAAGGATAATCGGTAAAACCGGTGAAATTAACCATAAAATTAACATTACTAAGCCCCAAATTGCTTTAAAGCTAATAAAAAAAATATACCAATTATCATTATTATTGTTCGCAAAAAAGCACCAATAAACCGAGAAAAGAGCTTATCAAAAGACTTCTTAATTCGAACTTCAATCGAAGCGTTCGAAACACCTAAAGCATCAATTTGTCGAAAAAGGCGCAAACCAAGTTTTTTTATTAAAAAGACCGAGCGAAAAAAAGTATCAATCGAGCGTTCGACTCCATCTAAAAATCTTCTCAGTACGCCAAGCTAGCCCTTTCCCATACCACCAAGTTAAAAAAAGACATAAACATAATTAAATTATACACTAAAAAAATATTTTTTTCGCAATTTTGAAATTTGCTTTTTTTATGATAAAATGGATTTAGGCATTGTATTGCTTTTTGATTTTTTTAACTATTTATTGATGAAAGGAAAAATATGGAAATAATTATAGCTACGCTTGGCGTTTTGTTTGGCGGTGGTAGCGCTTTTGCATATCAAAAAGTAAAAACCGCAAATGCAAAAAATAATTCAGATAAAATTATTGCTGAAGCCCGAAAAAAATCAGCTGTAATCTTAGAACGTGCAAATGAAAAAGCCTTAAAAATTACTGAAAAGGCTAACGAAGATGAGTCAGAACGGAGAAAAGAAATTCGAAAAACTGAAAATCGCCTTGCAGAACGAGAAGAATCTCTCGACCGAAAGCTCGATCAGATTGATTTACGAACCGAGAAACTTCGAAACAATGAGCTTGAAGTTGAAAAACTCAAAAATGAGATTAAAGAAATTCGCAAAAAGCAAGATGAAAAACTTGAAAAAATCGCGAAGCTTTCAAAAAAAGAAGCGGCTGAAAAAATTATGAAAATTGCCGAAAGAAATATAGCTCAAGATATGGTTAATCTAGTTGCAAAGCTCCAAAAAAATGCAACCGAAGATGCCGAAGAGCGAGCTCAGGCTATTTTAGTTTCAGCAATGGAACGAATTTCAAGCGAAGTAACGGCTGAACGAACAGTTACTGCTTTAAAACTCCCTGATGATGAAATGAAAGGTCGGATTATCGGCAAAGAAGGTCGAAATATTCAAGCACTTCAGCGCGAAACTGGTGTAGATATCTTGGTTGATGATACTCCTGGAATGGTTGTTCTTTCAAGTTTTGACCCTGTTCGCCGCCAAGTTGCACGACTTTCACTCGAGCTTTTAATGAAAGACGGACGAATCAATCCGGCAAGAATCGAAGAAGTTGTTGAAAAAGCTGAACGTGAAATAAATAAGGAAATTAATCGTGCTGGTGAAGATGCTGCTCGTGAAGTGGGACTTTCAGGTTTACCACATGAAATGTTGCGACTACTTGGCGAATTAAAGTTTCGAACAAGTTATGGCCAGAATGTTTTAAAACATTCAACAGAAATGGCTAATGTTGCAGGCTTAATTGCCGAAGAAATTGGTGCAAATGTTAAAATTGCAAAAACTGCTGCGCTCTTCCACGACATCGGAAAGGCCGTAACCCATAAGATTGAAGGAAAACACGCTCAAATAGGTGCTGAACTTGCCGAAAAATATGGAATGGATCCCCGAGTCGTAAACGCAATTGCAGCACACCATGAAGATGTCGAAGCTACAACAGTTGAGGCAATTATTGTTAAAATAACTGACGCAATGAGTGCCTCTCGACCAGGAACTCGAAACGCTTCTGCTGAAAACTTTGTAGAGAGAATGCGCGAGCTTGAGAATGTTGCAACTAGCTTTAAGGGAATAAATAAGGCTTATGCTATTTCGGCTGGTAGAGAGATCCGTGTAATAGTTTCACCAGAATCTATCGACGATCTTTCCGCAATAAAAATGGCACGAGATATTGCGGATAAAATTGAAAGCACAATGCAATATCCAGGCGTAATCAAAGTTAATATAATTCGTGAAACACGCGCAATCGAATATGCAAAATAATAATTTCAAAATATAATAAAATAGCCTTCATAAAAGGCTATTTTATATTACATCTTACAGGTTAATCCACCATTTTTAATTTTAGTTGCTGAGAAATCTTTGCAAATCGGCTCATCTCCTTCAGTTTGAGCAGAAAATAAAGGAACTGGGAAATTACTATCATGGAATCCAATTCGACTTTCAATTCTTCTAAATTGACTATTTGCTCGACCAGTTGAATCAACTTTTGGCTGAATACCTTTAAAATCTACAATATTACCGTTATTCATAAGCTCAATTTTAAATTCAGCATTATTCATTAAAGGTGTCAACCGAGCATACAGAACATCAGTTGGAGAAACATTTCGCCCAATATTTATTACCATTTCGCAAGCATAGGTATTTGAGCCAGCCCCAAGATCGTCTGAACATTTCGTAAAAAGTATAGTCATTGGTTGACTGTGTAGAATTTTTCGTCTCGACGAACAGTTGGTAGATTCGAACTATTCACAACTCGAGAATCTAAGCCTGAAGCAGGATAAAATAGCATTTCACTCGCACCATTTCCGTCATCTGGATAAGGTGTATCCATACTTGTTGATGAATTTCTATTATGTCCAGGAACATAACCATATAATTGGGTTTTTAATATGGCTGGTCTATTTTTGAGCCTGCCAATCTTTCAAAAATATTAGGGCGAGCATTAGGATTATTTATTGAATCTAGCGATATTTTTTTGAGCCATTCGCAATATTATTTTTTTGGTGTGCCACTTAACACGAATCTGGTTAAAACTCGAAACACCTTTTTAAGCTAATAACTGAAGGCGTCCCTTCGTTACTTTGGCCTAAAAAGTCAGAAGTATCTGTTTTAATTTTTAACACAAGTATAGGCCTGGTTCAAATCTCGATCGGTATTTCCTCCACCAGAACTTGTTGTGGTTTTGCACTATAGTTTCACCACCATTAGTGCCAATTCCGGCAGTTGCTAAAACATAACAATTACCAGACAAAATTGCCTTTGTCATTTCACTGCAATCATATGTCTTACCTTCAAAAACTTTCTCACCAACATCTGCGCCACCGCAAGCACCTTTATAAATTCGTAAAAATCTTTTAGCATCTTCAACTCCCGCCTGAGCACTATCATAGGCACTCTGCGAAAGATCTAGCTTACTAGCCTGCTCTTGGTCTCGGAGCATAATCCGCAAAAAGCTTGCAGACATAATCGAAACCAAAATACTAACCATAATAACAATAAAGATTGAAACACCGCCTTTTTTAAACTCTCTATTTGTCATATTTAATACCTCACCGGAAGTTCTTTAGTATAAGTTGTAACAATTTTACCAACACTACCAGATTGAGACTGAGCCCACAAGTAGGTATCTGCCGATTGGTTAAAAATTTCAGCAGGACTAGCTAGCGTATCTTTAGCAGTCCCATCAGAGCCAGCAGTTCGCCATAATCGCAACCCTTTCGAAGCTGTTCCACCGCGCACACGCAATTGATTGTTACAATTTTTCATATTAACGTCATTAGCATTCTGAGCACCATTAACCGCACAAGTATTTATTACCCCTTGAGCAATCAACCATGCATCAACTCTTTTTACTCCTTGGTCAATAGTAATATCTCCGTCAGCAATAATTATAATCTGACGAAAATCTGAATCATTATTTACGGCTCTATCAGCATTCACGATATCGCCAGAAATTCGAATATTTTTACCATATATCACTCGAGTTTGCTTATCAGCTGAAATTGAACCAAGTTGTTTGTTCGAATCGCCATAAACTTCAACTTTCGTATTCGCATCTTCGAAATTCTTTTTTGGAAATTTTGAAGAAATGTTTGAAATTAATGAATTAATACTTGATTTTCCTTGGCCAAAACTACTTTTTGAAGAATAATCTTCAATTGCCAACTTTCGCGTGCTTTGCGAAGATTCAGTTCTAAAATCTTTAATTTTCACACCCGAGAGTGCTTCATATTCAACCCAAGAACCAAGAACCCCTTGTTTAGTTGTAGATAAACTTGTTCGAATACCTGATTTTGAATAAACGCCATTTCCCCAAAATTGAACTTTCGGCTTCTTAACTAGCTTAATACAGATTGGCGCACTATGCCGCCAGTCTAAATTCTCTCGCTCTTGCTTAACTTGTTCAGCCTGACTTTGATTTGAATTCATCTTATATGGCGAGATAGAAAGCGCCACACAATAACGGGTTCCAGCCTCGGCACCTTCTTCAATTGAAGGTATAAAGTCTGCAACTCGAGTATCTTTATTGAATTTCCCAGACCCCTCTTTAACAACACGACATTTTTCAATTCCTTGGTAGTCTTGATAATAGAAATTAGTTGGCGAACAGGTGTCGCTATTTTTATTATCTCTCTTATTACTCTTGGTCGCAAAACCTTCTTTATCTGAAGGGACACGCCAAGTTGTAATTTTATATTTTATCGATGAGGTTTCAGTCCCGCCCCCTGGAATAAGAATTTCTTCACCGTCGTTAGGGTCGTTTGGCACCTTGCCGTTCGCAGGGATATCTAAATCATCACCCGAGCAGTTTCGAATTTTATCGATTTTAACGCAAGGAGTTATTTCAAAATCGTAAGGAACATAGATACAAGCCTCGTTAGTAGTTTTATTATGTCTATTAACATTAACAATATCCCCAGCCGAAACTCCATATGACATTTTTGAGCATATTGTCTTTCCAGCCATATCTCTGGTTACCCTAAAGATTTCCCTATCGGTACCTACTGCATTAATCGTATCCCAAATATTACCTTGATTAATTATTGTGGGCCTACTATTCCACGAGTCTTTATTCCATCTAAAATTATAGTTGCTATTTACCGAATAATCACCACGTCCATCATTTCTGAAAGTTTGATAATGACCACTACCGCTAACACTATTTTTATTAAAATCTTTACCTATAACTTTGTGTCTAAAAGAAACCCATTGTCCAACTTTAGCGGTTTGAGGATTAGAGCGACCATTACCTTTGAATGTTGAATCATCCGAACTAATTCTATGACTAGAATTTAAAACTGCAGCCTTAGTATCTCCTTCAACGTTAAATTTAACTGGAGCTTTGACTCTTATGGTAACTTTATGATCATAGCAATGTCCCGGAGGTTGATTGAAAACATCATCTTCCCAGCCATAATTTATTCCTTTATAACTATGCCAACACTGCCACACCTTAAAATGTATGTAATCTCCGTCCGAAAGTTTATCTATTTCAGATTCTTTAATAGTTATTTTGGTAGGAGGAGCAATACGACCATATTTTTTAGCTTCCAAAATAAAATCATGAACAGCTCCTTGAGTTCTATCGCCAAAAGTAACAGGGCCATTTATTTCAAGTTTATTATAATCCAGTTCTTTCATAATCCTAATATTTGTAGCAGAAGCTCGAGCTCGACTATGACATGCAATTGCAGCAATATTAAGATAGAAACTTCTATTCTCTTTACTTACTTGGAACTCATGTTTTTCATAAATAGAACTGATAAGTTTCTTACCTTCAGGATCAGCAGATATCCAGTTTCCTGTTAATGATCTAATATCAGGCGGGTATGGGCTAAATCTTTCTTCAGTCCCATCATAGTTCTTTTCTTTAATCCATGTGTTATTCGAATTGCAAGAATCTATAAGCCTCTTAGCAACATTTTCTGGGATTTCATCAGATGCAGCGTTTGTATTCTTTTTGAAAAAAATACAGAATTAAATACAAAAAGAAAAACAAAACAGCAAAAAAATAAAATATTAAGCTTTTTTTCATTTAGAATAAATCTCCAGCATCTTCATATTTTTAAGCTTGCAGGCTTAATATACTCAATATAGCTAACACCATTAATTTTTAAACTTGGGTTTTGACCCTTATTAATCATTTCTTCAAGATTTTTAAATGTTTGTTCCTGATTTTCTGTTCCAATAAAAAGCCGCATTATAACACAGTTAGAGTCTTTCTCATTTCCTGCCTTTTTCGAAATCTCATCCCCTAAGGCTTTTTGCATTTTTTTAACATATTCTTCTTTTCTACCTTTAATATTGTTATATTTATTAATAATATCATCCCCGCAAACCGAGCCAACAGGGTTTTTCATTGCAGCAATATCATTTTTATTTTTAATTACTTGCACTACGTTTAGTCCTGCACTCAAAACAGCAATAGCTAAAACTACGCCAAATAATATTTTTATGTTTCATTATCTAAGTCCCTCCACCTTAAAAAAATATTTCCTAAAACAATTATAAACAAAAAGCGTTTTTAAAAAAATCAAGACTGCATCACAAAAAAACCTGTCTTACAATATATTTATTACATATTTAGCCAATCTCTACCGATAGAAACTTCAACCTTTAATTTAACATTTAATTCTGGAGCCACGTTCTCCATTTCTCGCTTTAAAATTTCTGCCACTTTTTTAGCATTTTCAGCTAGAACTTCCACCAAAATTGAATCATGAATTTGCAAAATTTGTTCACCAAGCCCGGCTTTTACGATTTTTTCATCAACAGCCAGCATTGCTCGCTTCATTAAATCTGCCTCGGTGCCTTGAATTGGCATATTCTGTGCAGCTCGCTTTGCCATCTCACGAATCATAAAATTACTCGATTTTATATCCGGCATTGGTCGCCTTCGCCCAAAAAATGTTTCTACAAAACCTTCATCCTGAGCTTTTTTTAATGTATCATCCATAAGCTCTTGAATTGGCTTATGCGCATTAAAATACTCTTCGATATATTTTTTCGCCTCATAAAAACCAACTCCAATCGTGCCAGAAAGATTATAAGCTCCAACACCATAAAGAACACTAAAATTAATAATTTTCGCAACGCGTCGTTGATCTTTCGAAACTTCATCAATCGGAACGCCAAAAACTTCACTTGCAGTCTTTGCGTGAATATCTAAATCTTTTTCAAAAGTCTCAATCAAAGGCTTGTCATTCGCCAAAACTGCCGCCAATCTCAATTCAAACTGCGAATAATCTGCTGAAACTAGTAGATTTCCCTTTTTCGCCACAAAGCCCTCACGAATACGCCGACCAAGCTCGGAACGAATCGGTATATTTTGCAAATTAGGATTACTTGAAGAAAGCCGCCCCGTTGTTGTTACATCTTGCGCAAAATTGCTATGAATCCGATTTTTTTCATCTGCAAGCTTTGGCAAAGTATCAACATAGGTACTTTTTAATTTCGAAAACTCACGGAATTGCTCAATTTTATCAATAATCGGGCTATGTTCTCGTAATTTATCAAGCTCTTTTTGCCCTGTCGAAAAGCCATTTTTTGATTTTTTAATTCCTTTTGTCGGTAAACCTAAATCTTCAAAAAGAACTTTCGAAAGCTGAAGCGGACTCGCAACATTAAATTCCCGCCCAGCAATTTCAAAAATTTCCTTCTCAATCTTTGAAATTTCACCAGCAAATTCCACACTCATCTTAGCAAAAATCTCTGGGCAAATTTCAACACCAGCTTTTTCCATTTTAAATAGAACCAAACTCATTGGGAAATCTAATTTTTCAGCAATTTCACGAATTCTTGGTAAATCTTCAAGCTTTTTTTGTTGACACTCAAAGATAATCCGCATCGCTGAAATTCGAACTTTTGAATCATCTTCATCTATTTTCTCGCCGTAAATTCCACTCAAACTTTTATCGCGGATTAGAGCATTTAATAAAAATTCCAATTGCTCAATATCATAAATTCCACCCCAATCTCCAAAATCAATGCCAGCGTTAAAAAAATTTTTATGAAATGTTTCTTTCGCATTAAAAGAAAACTGTTTTTTTGTATTTCTGAAGAAGTCAGCAAATTTCGAAAAATTCCATAAAAATTAAATTCTGCAATATTTTCAAAATTCGAAACTAAAATTTTTTTGATTTTTTTGAGTATCAAAATCAAAGAAAACCAAATCTTGCGGTTTTTTTCGAAAAAAACTTTTTCAGCAGAAATTTCTGGCAAAAATATTAATCTCAGAAGGTTTTTAAAAACTTCTTCAAAAAAAGCCCAATTTGGTTTTCATTTTTTTATTTCAAAATCCTCTGAGCCAGTTTTTCATCTCTTTTTGGAATTTTTTTCGAACCAAAGAGTTAAATTCAAGCTTTCGAAGCATTTTTAAAACTTCTTCATAATTAAAATTATGAATATCAGCGTCTTCAAAGTTGAGCTCAACTGGTGCATCAAGAAAAAAATTTCAGCAATTTTTTTACTCATAAACGCCAAATCTTTGCCGTCTTCAAGTTTTTTTCGCCAAGCTGGTTTGATATTTTTCAAGATTTTCATAAATTCCCTCAAGCGTAAAAAAAACTCTTGCAAAAGTTGCGTAGCGGTTTTTTTGGGCCAATCCCTGGCACACCTGGAATATTGTCGCTAGAATCACCTTGAAGTGCTTTTAAATCTAAAAATTGAGATTGTTTTAAGCCATATTTGTTCTCAAAATATTCAAGATCAAATTCTTCGATATCCGAAAATCCGCGCTTCATTGCAAAAACTTTAGTATTTTCATCAATCAATTGCAGCATATCAAGATCGGAAGTAATCAAATTTGCTTCAACTCCAAGCTTATTTGCCTGAACCGCTAAAGTCCCCAAAATATCATCAGCCTCATAACTATCGATCTCAAAAAGAGGCCAGCCTAAAGTCTTCAAAAAATCCTTTAAAAGCGGAATCTGTTCATAGAAATCATCTGGCACTTTTTTTCGCCCAGCTTTATATTCAGGATAAATCGCACTTCTTTTTGCGGTTGAAGTTCCTTTTTTATCCCAAGCCACAACCACATAATCTGGTTTTAATTTTCGAATAACCTCAAAAGCTAAACTGGCAAAACCATAAACACCGCCTGTTGGTGTTCCGTCTTCAAGACTCAAATTACCCATAGCGTAGTATCCCCTATAAAATACGCTTTTTCCGTCAATAATCACTAACTTTTTCATTATATTCCATTATATCACGCTTGAGGATATTTTTCACTTTTTCAAAAACTAAAATAGGGCGATAAAACCCTATTTTTCATTGTGCAAAAATTCTGAGATTTGTATTGCCGCTTGAGCACCGGTTGCTGCAGCCACCACAATCTGTTTTTGTGCATTTTCAATTATATCGCCAGAAGCATAAACTCTTGGAATATTTGTTTCAAAATTGTTATTTACAACAATCTCACCATAGTTATTAACTTCAACGCCAGATTTTTTTGCAAAACCAGAATTCGGAATCAATCCAATAAATTCAAAAATTGCCGCAGCTTTAATTTCAAAAGTTTTTTCACCTTCTTCAGTTTGCTGTTTTATGCGAGCACCAATAATTTTTTCACCAAAATCAGTCTTTTCGAAAAGGAATTCCTCAATTTCAGTTTTCAAAAATAACTCAATTTTACCAGATTTAACTGCTTCAAAAAGTCGCTCTTGCAACACCGCTTGCGCTGAAATTTTACCCCGAACTAAAAGCTTAACTTTTGAAAATCGGCTCAAAAACAGAGCTTCGGTTACAGCAGAATTACCGCCGCCAACTGCAATCAAATCCTTTCCAGCATAGAATGGTCCATCACAAGTCGCACAGGTATGGACACCTCGCCCGAAAAATTCTTCTTCTCGCAGCAAACCAAGCATTCTATATGAATTTCCTGTTGCAATCAAAACTATTTTCGAATCAAATTTTTCGCCATCGATATCTAATCGTACGAAACTGCCAAGATTTTCAAAACTTAAGACTTCACCATAATCAAATTCTGCACCAAATTTTTCAGCCTGAATTCGCATCTTTTTTGAAAGTTCAAGCCCAGAAATTCCTTCATCAAAACCTGGATAGTTTTCAATTAAATCTGAAGTTGTTGCAATTCCACCAAAAGCAGCTTTTTCAAAAACTCGCACGCTCAGGCCATCTCGTGCAGCATAAATTGCCGCACTCAACGCAGACGGGCCTGAACCAACAATAACCAAATCAATCATTTTAGTTTTCCTCAAGACTTGGTTGTGGAATTTCTTGAAATTCAGGAATTAACATTACAATAAATTTCAAAGGTGTATTTGGACCAATAGTTTTTGAAGAATCTTCCTGATTAACCGAGCCCTGAGCACCATAAGCCTTATCCGCAGGAATAGATAATTCACGAATTCCGCCAACTTTCATTCCTTTTAGACCTTCACTCCAGCCTTCAATTAAGCCCCATTTTTTACCCTCTTTGCGAAAGACTACTGGCGATTTTAATCTACCATTTTCAAAGCTTCCGTCAAAAACTGTACCATCGGGTTTCCATCCAATATAATAAGCCTGGAATTTCGTTGTTGAATCTGTAAATTCTTCACCATCACCCTCTTTTAAATCTTTTTTCGTAAGCTCTTTTATACTTGCAGCATTAAATGCAACTGGGGCTTTTTCATATTCCTTAAAACTGTCGTAATATTTAGCCGAAAGTTCTTTCGCCTGCTCTTCAACTTTTTTTCTGTAATCTTGGTATTTTTTCAAAACTTGCGATTGCTTTTTTTGTGCTTCTGAATTGCTCTCAGTTTGCAAGAATGAAGAAACATAAAGCGCCACAGTTGAAACAACCGTTAAAATTAAAATCACCCAAATTGAATATCTCTGCCAAGCTGGCGTACCAGTTTGTAATGAATTTTTTTCTTTGTTGTCATCTTTTTCTCCTAAATTATCTTTCCGCCATTTTTTATAGCTTTTTCTTCAATTTTTTGCATAATTTCTCTAATCTCTTCACCGTTTAAAGTTTTTTCGAAAGGCGTAATCTTAAATCGAATTGAAATATTTTTTGAGCCATCACAATCGTTAAAAATATCAATCGGTAAAGTTTCAATATTAATTTTGCTAAATTCATCAGAAATATTCTCAAAAATACTAAAAAAATTTCAGCAAATTTACGATTTTTCTTCAACATTAATCGAAATATCACGCTCAACAGACTGGAACTTCGAAAAATCCCTAATTTTCACATTCGAATTTTCAATATTTTCAAGTAAAATTTGCAAATCAAGCTCAAATCCAGCAGTTGATTCTGGCAGTTTTAGTGCTTTTTTTGAACTGGTTTTCTAAACTCACCAATCACACCTAAAATCGTTACTTTGCCATTTTTAGAAATTCGCATTAAAGCCGAACGTTTTGGTTCAAATTCAGTCGAAAGTGGTGATTTTTCAGTTTCAAATTTCACAAATTCTACATTTAGACCAAGCTTTTTAAATAGAAATTCTGCATAATTCTTCGCTTCATAAAATGCATTTTCGCCCTTATTTTTTGCATAAACGAACGCCAATTTCTTCTGTTCAACTGGCACATTTTCATCATTCAAGCCAAGTGATTTTTCAGTAATTTTATTCATTTCGAAAATTGCAAATTCACCAAAACCTGCACGAATATTCTGACTAATTTTTAGAAAGCAAACTTGGCATTAAAGTTTGGCGATAATATTGTAAATCTGGTGATATTGAATTGATAATCTTGTAAGAGTTTTGTGGATCTTGGCCAACCTTTTTCAAGCAAATCACCATGAATAAAACTATAAGTCAAAACTTCATTTGCACCGCTTGCCGCTAAAATATCACGAATTTCAGATTGGAGCAAGTCGATTTTTGCTTTCTTTACCGCTTTAAAAGTTCGACTTGGCAGTTGTAATTTAATGTTATCGTAACCATTCAATCGCCCAACTTCTTCAATTAAGTCCTCTTCAATATGTAGATCATTTCGCCAAAATGGAATCATAAAAATTACAGGATTTTCATTTTTTGCTAAAATTCCAACATTTTCTAGAGTTTGCTGAATTTCTTCATTTGAAAAATCTGTTCCTAAAACTTGGTTGATTTTATTTTTCGAAACTGAAATTTCAGTTTTATTATAATAAAAATCACCGTTTGAATCTACGGGCTCACTCAAAGGTTTTCCGCCAAGCTCCAAAATTCGCACACCAAACAAATCAAGAACTTTTCGCGATATCATTTCTGGAACACCTTTTGTGAAGCGCGTAATTGCCTCCGAGAAAATTCCATGACGCATTTGTGTATTTCGTAAATTATAAAGATTAAATGTAGCACTTTTCTACTAAAATTCGTGTTGTATTTTCATCAATTACGGTAGAAGCTCCACCCGTTGCGCCAGCAAGTGCCACGGCTGTTTCAGCATTTTCACCAATTGCAATCACAATATCTTGGTTGCTCATTTTGATTTTTTTGCCGCCTAAAAGCTCTAATTCTTCATTTTCGAAAGCTTTTCGAACGGTAATTTTGATGTTTTCACTACCGTTGATTTTTACTAATTTATCAAAATCAAAGGTGTGGAGCGGTTGCCCAGTTTCAAGCATAAGCTCATTAGCTAAATCAGTTATAGAATCAATCGGCCGCATTCCAGAACGCAAAAGATAAGTTTTTACAATTGTTAAGTTTGGATTTTTTAAAATTTCAGAAATATCAAAAACTGCCGCCGTGTAACGTTCGCAAATTTCAGGATCTAGAATTTCAACTTCAACCGTTTTTATCACTTTGAGTTTTTAAAACTCAAGCCTCTTATAAAATCTGGCTCAACAAATTTTTGCCCCAATATTCCTGCAACTTCACGAGCAAATCCAACAATCCCAAAACAATCTGGGCGATGAGTCAAGCTTTTATTTTCAACTTCAAGCAGAAAATCATTTAATTCAAATTTATCCGCAAAAGAATCACCCTCCTGAACGCCGTTTTCGAAAACCTCTGGTGAAATTTCAAGAATACCATCATGTTCTTCGCCTAGACCAAGCTCGCGAAGGCTTGCAATCATTCCGTTACTCATATGACCCATTAGTTTTCGTGCGCCAAGCTTAAAGTTATCACCGCCAAAAGTTTCTGGCACGATTGACTCCGGTGGAAGCCAAGCTACAAAAATACCAGCTCGCACATTTGGCGCACCACAAACCACCTGAATAAGCCCGTCTTCATCGCGAGTAATATTTTTTCTTACACCACCATCATCAATCTTGCATAGGTTTAAATGATCTGAATTTTCAATTTTCTGCGCAGAAACAACCTTAGCAATAATCACATCTTTATACTTTTCGCCCAAATTTTCAATACTTTCAATTTCAACCAGCCTTGCACCAATCAATTTCGAAAGCTCACCAATATCTGGTAAATCTGGAACAAATTTTTTAAGCCAATTTACTGAAATTATCATTTATCACTCCTTCTTAATCCAAAAATATTTCTAATCGTATCAGCAATGGGTTTTTCGAAAATCTTACAATAAAAACGTTGCCTTCCCCTACTAAAATCCTCACAATGAGTATCTTCTTCTGTAAAGGCTGAAACTCCGGCGAAAAATACAATAGCCACGGCAAAAAATATCAAAAGCAGTCTTCAATCCTGTTAAGGATCGCTTATTATCTATTTCTTTCCATTCTTGCTCGGTCATTTAAAATTCCTTTAGAAATTCTAACTTTGCGCTTTCGAAATAACGAATATCCGAAATTCCATATTTAAGCATTACAAGGCGCTCAATTCCTCCACCCCAGGCAAAACCACGATATTTTTCTGCTATCAATTCCAGCAGCTTCCAAAACATTCAGGGTGAATCATTCCGCAACCAAGCATTTCAAGCCATTCACCTTTTTTGCCACCAAGTGCCTCAGGTTTTTCAATTAAAAACTCAAGGCTTGGTTCAGTGAACGGAAAATAGCCCGGCTGAGTGCGAATTTCTAGTTTTTGGCCATAATATTCTTCAAAAAAGGAATGGAGCGTGCCAAGCATTTGCGCTAAATTCGCATTTTCACTCACAAAAACGCCCTCACATTGATAAAAAGTATGTTCATGAGTAGCATCTAAGTCTTCATTTCGAAAAACTCGTCCATAAGAAACATGCGCAATTTGCCCCTCCTCTTCAAGCTGTTTTTTACCATGTTTCAAAACACGGTTTTGCATTGTTGAAGTATGAGCTGGTGGAATAAAGTTTTCTTCAGTTCGAAAAGTATCGTAGCCATCTCGTGCTGGGTGATTTTCAGGGAAATTTAATGCACCAAACATATTCCAATCGTTATCGATCTGTCGAGATTCTACCGCCTCAAAGCCCATTCGTGTATAGATATCCACCACTTTTTCAAGCTCTTTTTGGAGCGGATGTTTCGAGCCATTTTCCGCACTCAAAAGTTGTGGTTTTTGAGAAATCTTATCACGCGAGCTTTCTGCAAAAGGTGCCGAGATATCAATCTCTTCAACTTCGTCGTTCTCTTTTTCTTCAAGTTTTTTCGAAACTTCAGCTTGAATTTCATTTTTCAAATCGTTCACTTTTGCGCCAAATTCACCTTTTTGTTCATTGGGTAGAGTTGGAATAATTTTATAAAGTTCTTTAATTTTTGGCGATTTCAAAATATCACTCGGGCTTTCGAGTACTTGAAGCTCCGCCAAAAGTTCATTTCTAATCTGTTGAATTTGTTCCATAATTATCTTTAATTATACCATAACAGTATCTTTTTGTCGATTTTTAAAAAATTAAACTCGCTGTGATGCCACCCAAATATAAAGCCCAAGTGCCACCAAAACTGCCACAAAAACTAAAAGCCATATAAAAGCTAGCCCTGTGGTTTCTTTTGTCCCTTCAAGATATGCACTATCTTCAGGCTGAACAATTTTGCCTTTACTATTTGGAGTTTCGCCCCCCTCTTTGAGTGAGTTTTTAATCTGCTTTTCACGAAGCTCTGCTGCAATCTTTTCTTGCAATTCAGTTCGATTATCGTCTTGTTTTACATATAAAGCCATAACTATATTGTATCAGATTTTGACATTTTCGAAAAGTTTATGATAAAATATAAACATAAGTTAAAATAAGGAGGAAAAATGGCAACAAAAAAAGCCAATTTAAAGAAATCTTCAAAAACTGCTCACAAAAAGGTAACTGAAGAAGTTTTGAAAGTTGAAAAAACGGTTAAAGCTATCGTTAAGAATGATAAAAAAACTGACACTATCTTTCTTGAGGAAATTTCAAAACCAAGTTTTATCTCAGCAGTAGTGCTTGAATTTATTGGAACATTTCTACTCGCGGCTGGCATTATTATTAGTCAAGGTCAACCAATCGGTGTAATGTTTATTCTTATGTCAATTGTTTTGATTGCTGGAGGAATTAGTGGAGCTCATGTTAACCCATTAATTACAATCGGCGCTTGGGCAACTCGCAGGGTTAACACAATTAAAGCTATCTTTTATATCGTAGCTCAAGTTTTAGGTGCGATGGTTGCTTTTATGCTTTTGAATGCCTTTGTCGGCACACAAGATACTCTACAATCATATGGTCAAAAACCGACTCTATTCACTGCAAACCCTATTCCAAAAGATAAGGAAATGCTAACACTTGCTGCTGAATTTATTGGCTCATTTATTTTTGCATTCTCTGTCGCAGCCATAACTTCAAATAAAAAGAATGGAAATATGGCAAAAGCACTTGGAGTTAGCGGTGGCTTATACTTGGCGGTTTTAATTGCAGGATCTCTCGCAACACTAATCGGATCTTCAGCAATAATTAACCCAGCAGTAGCGTTTGCACTTCAAGCCTTCACTATAAAAAATCAAAACGTTCCTTATGCAATTGCAATCTATATCGGTGCAGCATTAATTGGTGGAATCCTCGGCTTTGCGCTAAATCACCTAATCCAAAAGTCAACTGAAGAAGAAAAATAATTACCAACAATAAAAAGAGCATCTTTCGAAAGTTGCTCTTTTAAATTTAGTCTTATTCGCGAGGTTTATCAAGTATTTGTGGCTCAACTCCAGTTTTATTATCTTCGCCCGAAATTTTCACCACATCTTTATCAATTTTACCAAGCTCCTTATGAGCATTATTAAAATGATTAACAGTTGTACCAAGTGATTTTCCAAGACGCTGCATTAGATCTTCGTATTTCGAAATATGCACACCTAGCTGGCCGACTCGCTTTTGAATCTCTCTGCTCTGCTCTTCAATTTTTAATGATTTCAAACCCTGCAAAACAGTTTGAAGATACGCCATAAAACTAGTTGGGCTAACCACAATTACCCGCTTATCACGAAACGCATATTCGATCAAATCTCGTTCTGAACCCTGTGATCCAACAACTCCAGTTAGAGCATCATAATACAAACTCTCACTAGGAATAAACATAAAAGCAAAATCCATGGTGTTTTCATTCGGGCGAATATATTTCGAAGTTTCATCAATCCGCATTTTTAAATCGTCACGAACTCTTTTTGCTAAAATCTTTCGCTCTTCACCTTCAGATTCAACCATCCGATTATAATTTTCGAGGCTAAATTTTGAATCTACTGGCAAAATCTTATTTTTATCAAGAAAAATAGCTGCATCGACAATTTCGCCATTTTTAAATTTATATTGAATCTCAAAAGCATTCGGTGGCAAAACGTTTTCAAGAACTTGCTCAAGATAAAACTCGCCTAGAACGCCACGTTGTTTTGGATTTTGTAAGGCATTTTGAAGTGTTTTTAGCTCGTCCGCAACATTCACAACGCGGTTATTTGTTTCATCGAGCTTTGTAAGCCTTTTCGAAACCTCTTCAACAATTTTCGAACTCTCAGAAATCTGTTTGGCCATTGAATTTTGAATTTGAAAATTATTTCTCTCAAGCTTTTCTGAAACTTTCTCATTAAAATTGGTTAGGTTAGTATCGATATTCTCACGCATTCTGTTTAAACTTTTGTTCAGCTCAATTACATCCATTTTTAGCAAATTTACACTTTGGTCTTCATTTTTCGAAGCTACAATTTTCGAAATTCGAAAAGATTGAAGAATTAAAACCGATGTTAGAATTACAATAATAATTATTAGTCCAATTTCCATTTATTCCCTCCTTTTTAAAATATAAAATACCTAATAAAAAAATGCGCGAACGATAAATAACCATACTAAATTATAGCATGTTTCAATAAAAATAAAAGGCGCATTTAACGCCTTTTTAAGTTTGAGTTAGCGAATCGCCACAAGAGTCATATTCATACTTCGAGAATTTGCCGTCCAGCTGATAATTTCGTTCACTGTTCGGCCAAGCACGCTTTTTACCTAGAGGGCTCTCGGCGGAAATCTTACCAATAAGCGGATTTGCTTCTAAGCTTTCAACAATTCGAAATTTCATAATTCGCCCAGTTGCACGATCGAAAAGCTCCACAAATGAACCGATAGAAACCTTTGAACTAATTTTCTTGCTCCTAGGTAGAATTTTTGAATTATGAATTTGAAAATTCTTTTCATTAATTTCACTTCGAATTGCATCAATTCGTGCGAAAATATCATTTTGCCTTAATAGATCCTCTTTAATGTCACCGTCACGAAGCTCCATCTCGAGCATTTTTTGCTCATGCTCAAGCTTTGCAATTTTCTTTTTTAATTCTTTAAATCCTTGTTTGCTCAAATAAATTTTAGTGGTATTTTTCATAATTCCTCCTTTTGTAGCAATGCTACGTTATTATTATAACGAACCATTCTTAAAAAAACGCTTAAATTTATTATTTTTGTATTTTTATGATATAATCTAATTATATGAATAAACAAATTCTAAAAACTCAAAAAAACCAAAAAAAGAGCGATTCTGTAAAAAAATTATTGCATTAGTAGGATTGGCCGGAAGTGGCAAAAAGTACCGCTACAAATTACCTAAAACGAAAAAGGCTATCCGAGCGTTTATTTTGGTGGAGTTGTGATGAAGGCACTAAAAGATGAAAATCTTGAAATTACACCAGCAAATGAAAAAATGATGCGCACAAAACTACGTGAAGATTTTGGCAAAGATATAATTGTAAATAAAATTGTTGAGCAAATTCAAAAATCTCATTAAATCTGGCCAAAAACGTATTATTGCTGATGGTCTTTATACTTGGACTGAATATAAAATTCTCAAAAAAACACTTTCCAACTGAACTAAAAAGTTATAGCATTAGTTCCACCAAAAAATCTTCGTCATAAGCGAATTTCCTCTCGCCCTGAGCGAGCAATGACTTTAGCCGAAATTAATGACCGTGATTTTAATGAAATTGAAGTTCTTGAAAAAGGTGGCCCAATCGCGATTGCTGATTATTTCATCGTAAATAAAAGCTCAAATCTTCGAACTCGCCTTAAAATCGATAAAATTCTTAAAGAAATTAACTTTTTAAAAAAACTCGAGATTTATTTGCTCGAGTTTTATTATTCTAATTTACATTTTTTCTGGAATTTCAATTCCTAACAAATCTAAGCCGTTCTCGAAAGTTTTCGAAACTTTTTTAAGAAGAGTTAATCGTGCAGATTTTTCAATTTCTGGAGCATCAGAAACTCGTGTTTTTTCGTAATATCGGTTCATTTCGCGCGCTAAATCATAAAGATATTTCGAAATTTTATGTGGTTCTAAATCTCGAACCGCCATTTTAACTGTTTCAGGAAAGGCTAAAAGTTGTAAAATAATATTTTTTTCAGCTTTAAAATCGTATTCTTCGAAATCAACAAGCTCAAAATTTTGCTCTTTTCTTAAAATATTATTCACACGAACCGCCGAATACTGAACATATGGGCCAGAAAATCCAGTTAATGCAAAAATATTTTCCCAGTCAAAAAGAATATTAGTTCGCCTATCTGCCGTAAAGTCTGAGAATTTAATCGCACCGAGTGCAATTTTTTTCACATCTTCTTCACTAACATCTCGGCCAGCAACAATTTCATGGGCACGCTCTTCAGCCTTATCAAGTAGCTCTTCCATCAGAACGACACCTTTTCTTGAAGACATTTTCTCACGAGTCCCATCTTCATTAAGCTGATCAATCACACCGAACCAAAGATGATATAGATCAGTTTTAATACCAAGTTTTTTCGCCATTGCAAAAATTTGCGAGAAATAGAACTGTTGTTCTGCACCAACCGAATAAATAACTTTATCGGGAGCGAATTCTTCTTCCCGGAATAAAATTGTTGCAAGGTCGTTTGTAGCATAAAGTGCTGCACCATTACTCTTCTGTACTAAAAGTGGTATATCAAAACCATACTCTTCTAGAGGAACAATTACCGAGCCATCTTCATTTTGAACCGCAACGCCGCTTTCAATTAATTTTTGAACCGCTGCTTTTCCTTTTGGTGCAAAAAATGCTTCACCATACTCATAATCTGTTGAAATTTTTAATCGTGCCATCACATCATGAATATGTTTAAGGCTAATTTCTTTAAATTTATTAGAATAATTTAAAGCCTCTTCATCACCATTTTCAAGCCTCAAAAGCCATTCTTCAGCCTTTTTCTCAATTTCGCCACCTTCACCTTGCTCTTTCATTGCGGCTTTAGTTTTAATATAAACATCACCAAGCTCATAAACTCCGCGTTTCGCTAGTTTTTTTCTTCATTCGAAAACATTTCGAATCCAACAACCCAAATTCCAAAAGGCGTACCATAATCACCCAAATGATTATCTGTAATAACTTTCCATCCAGAAAACTCTAGTAATTTTTTTGCCGCCCAACCTTGGTTTCCGGGTCGTAAGTGTCCAACACTATAAGGCTTCGCCATATTTGGACTTGGCCCATCAATTAGAGCAAGTTTTCCTTCACCTTCATTATTTGAACCAAATCTATCATTAAATTCCTGACTTAATATTTTTTCAAGTTTTTTTGCCGAAACTCGCAAATTTAAAAAAACCTGGCCCAGCAATTTCAACATTTTCAAAAAAATTTCGTTTTTCGAAAGCTCACTCGCTAGCTCTTCAGCAATTTCGCGTGGATTTTTCGAAAGTTTTCCTGCAAGCTGCATTGCAATATTCGTTGCAAAATCACCAAACTCTGGCCGTGGCCGAGTTAAAGAAACCTCAGTCTTAATATTAAATTTTTCTTCAATTAATTGGTTAATTATTTCTGCAACTTTATTCATACAATATATATTAACACTTTTTTTATAAAAAAATAAAATATGTTATAATAGAATATAGTATGGACAATAGTAAAAAAACTAAATGGATTAACCGCCGCAGAAGTTCGAAAAAGAATCTCGCAAGGCTTGATGAATGATTTTAAAATTGATAATAATAACAGTTTTTTTGGGAAATTGTTAAAAGAAATATTTTCACACTTTTTAACTTTTTAAATTTTGCAATTGCAGTGCTTTTAGCATTAGTTGGCGCTTGGAGTAATTTAATTTTCTTCGTCGTAATTATATTCAATGCAATTTCTGGAATTGCCACAGAGATTCGTGCTAAAAAAATGATTGATAAGCTCAACCTTTTGAGTAAAGAAAAAATCACCGTAATTCGCTCTTCTCGTGAACAAAAAATTATGCCAGAAGAAATTGTAATAAACGACATTCTTAAACTTTCTGCTGGCGAGCAAGTTCCATCTGATGCGGTTGTCTTGAAAGGTGTTTCTGAGGCTAATGAAGCCATGCTCACTGGTGAAAGCGACCTAGTTCTAAAAGAAAAAGGGGCAGTTTTACTTTCAGGTAGTTTTTTGGCGAGTGGCTATGTTTTAGCAGAAGTTGTACACGTTGGCGCTGATAATTACGTCTCAAAATTAATGGTTGAAGCCAAAACTCATAAACCAATTAATTCAAGAATTCTTAGTTCCCTCGATAAAATTGCAGGATTTACCAGTAAAATTATTATCCCATTTGGTTTAGCTTTGTTTTTCGAAGCGCTCTTAATCAAGACTCTTCCTGCTAAAACCGCCGTAATTTACACATCAACCCCACTTCTTGGAATGTTACCAAAAGGAATCGCTCTTCTCACAATCACCTCTCTTTTAACGGCGGTTATTAAACTTGGCCTTCGAAAAGTTCTTGTTCAAGAAATGTATTCTGTTGAAACACTCGCTCGTGTCGACACCCTCTGCCTTGATAAAACCGGTACAATCACTGAAGGAAAAATGAAAGTTGAAGCAATTCATAATCTTTCGAAAAAGTTTTCTGAGGCTGAGATTAATGATTTTCTTGCAACTTATATGAATTTTAGCGAAGACAATAACCCAACCGCACAAGCAATTCGCAAATATTTTTCAAAGAATAAAACTACTTTAGAAGCAACAAATATAATTCCTTTTTCAAGTGACCGAAAATGGGGCTCAATGGAAATTGAAGGAATTGGAACACTTTTTCTAGGCGCACCTGAAATGATTTTTGGTGAAACCCTAAAACAAGCAAATGAAGCACTTTCTCGTGGCTCACGCGTTTTAGTTTTGGCTTTTTCGAAAGAAAAAATCGATAATAAAAATATCAAAATACCTGCAAAAATATCAAAGCTTGCTTTAATAGAAATCACCGACCCAATTCGTGAAGGAGCACACAAAACACTCGAATACCTACGATCACAAAAAATTGACCTCAAAATTATCTCTGGTGATAATCCGATAACGGTTTCAAATATCGCAAAAAAAGCTGGTTTTGATAATTTCGAAAGTTATATTGATTGCTCGAAAGTAAAAGATTCCGAGCTTAAAAAAATCGCTGTAAAAACTGCAATTTTTGGTCGAGTTTCACCGCACCAAAAAAAGCTAATTATCCAAACTCTTAAAAAAAGCTGGCCGCACAACTGCAATGACTGGTGATGGTGTAAATGATATTTTAGCCCTGCGCGAGGCGGATTGTTCAATTGTGATGGCTGAAGGTGATCCTGCAACAAGACAAATCGCAAACCTCGTCTTGCTTAATTCTGATTTTAATGATTTACCAGAAATTCTTTTTGAAGGGCGCCGAGTTGTAAATAACATTGCTCGAATTGCACCAATTTTCTTGATTAAAACGATTTATTCATTCATTTTGGCGATTATTTGTATTTTAAGTGCTCTATTATTTGATAAAAATCTTCTCTTAATTTTCCCGTTCATTCCAATTCAAGTTACATTGATCGACCAGTTTGTTGAAGGCTTCCCACCTTTTGTTCTCACTTTCGAAAAAAATATTCAACCTGTTGAAAAAGATTTTATTAAAAAATCACTCCTGATGGCCTTACCTAGTGCATTAATGGTGGTATTCTCGGTTATTTTCGTACGAATTTGGGGTTCATTTAACGGCTGGATTCCTCAAGAAGTTTCGACGGTTTCGTATTATTTACTCGGTTCAATCGGAATGCTCTCAGTAATTCGCGCTTGCCTACCACTTAATTTCTGGAGGACCCTTCTTATCATTTGGTCAATCAGTGCGTTTATTGTAACCGCAATTCTCTTTAGGCCACTGATTGAAATCGGCGTGCTTTCGGAGCGTGCTTTCGAACTTTACGCAATACTAATGATAATTTTTGCCATAATTTTTATTGTGATTGAATGGTTGAAAAAACGTTCGAAAAGTGATACAATTAAAGCATAAACTGAATAAAAGGAGTATCTGAAAAATGACAATAGACCAACAGTTTGTTGAATATATCGTTAAGAATTTAGTTGAAAATCCAGAAGACGTAAAAGTTGAACGCACAATTGACGAAAAAGGTGTTTTATTAACTTTGATCGTGAATAAAGAAGACTTAGGCCGAATTATCGGTCGCCGTGGAGCAACTGCGCAAAGCCTTCGTGCACTTCTTCGAGCTCTGGCGCTAAAAAATAATGCTCATTATAATCTAAAAATTAGCGATAGTGAAGAAAAAACTGAAGCTGTGGAAAATTCAACAGATACACCTGTGGAAAACACAAACACTTTCGCAGAACAAACTCGAAAAGAGCTTGCAGAATTAGACGATATTGCGTTATAATATAAACAGTTCAGTTCGAAATCTGTTGTGGAGTTTTAGATTTTGAAAGAACTGCGGAAAAACAAAAAAGTCAAAGCTCTATGCGAGCAAACTAAGGAAAGTTTGAGAGCTTATACTTGTTAAAAATCCAGCCATAATATCTTGGCTGGATTTTTGGTTTGTCTATTTTGCAAAAAAATCTAAAAAATGGTAAAATAAATTAATATGAAAATTCAAGTAATCACTCTCTTCCCTGAAATGTTCGAACCAGTTTTAAATAATGCAATGATGTGGAAGGCGCAAAATCAAAATGTAGTTTCTTTTGAAATTATTAATTTACGTGATTTTGGTATTGGAATACGCAAGCAAGTTGATGACATTCCCTATGGTGGAGGGGATGGAATGCTCTTGAAACCAGAGCCTCTTTTTGAAGCAGTCGAGTTTGCAAAAAAAAATTCACCAAATGCAAAAATTATTGCAATGACCCCAAGTGAGAATGTTTGGAATCAAGAAAAAGCCCAGGAAAAAGCTAATTCTGGCGAAGATTTAATTATTTTATGCGGACGATATGAAGGGTTTGATTCACGGATTTTCGAAATTATTGACGAAAAAATAAGTATTGGTAAATTTATTTTAACTGGTGGCGAAATTCCCGCAATGGCAATAATCGATAGTATAGTCCGCCTGATTCCCGGCGTACTTGGTGGCGAAAAATCAGCTGAAATTGAAAGCTATTCAGACGGTGATAATCTGGAATTTCCACAGTTTACAAGACCGGCAGATTTCCGCGGAATGAAAGTTCCAGAAGTTTTGTTGAGCGGACATCACGCTAAAATTGAAGAATGGCGAAAAAAATATTCAAAATAGATTTTTTTGCTTGATTTTTTTCGAAATATATGCGTTATAATGGTTGTATATTTCGAGTTAATCTCGGGGTGTGGCGCAGTTGGCTAGCGCGCGCGGTTTGGGACCGTGAGGTCGAAGGTTCGAGTCCTTTCACCCCGACCAATACGAGATTGTTACAGACATAACTTTGACGAGTTATGTCTTTTTTTATTATGAAATAATATTGACTTTCTAAAAAAAACTTATGCTATAATTTACTTTATATTATTAAATTAAAACCAAAAAGGAAAAATAAATGTCAAAAATTGTTGTTGCACTTGGCGGCAATGCTTTACAAAAAAATGGTGAATTAACCGCGAAGGTTCAAGAAGAGGTTGCAAAAGAAACAGTTCAAAAGCTTATTCCTCTCATTAAAGATGGTCATGAGCTAGTGATTGTTCATGGTAATGGACCACAGGTTGGAAATCTAATCCTTCATGAAGAAGCCGGAAATTCACCTTCAACCCCTGCAATGCCCCTTCATGTTAGCGTGGGAATGACTCAGGGAATGATTGGCTATTGGATCCAAAAAGCCTTAAAAGAAGAACTTTCAAAAAACGGAATTTCGAAAAATGCTACAACCATTATTACTCAAGTGGAAGTTTCAAAAAATGACCAAGCTTTCAAAGACCCAACCAAGCCAATTGGCCCATTCTATTCCGAAGAAGAAGCTCAAAAGGTTGCAACCGAAAAAGGTTATGCCGTCAAAGAAGACTCTGGGCGCGGCTGGCGGCGAGTTGTTCCTTCGCCAAAACCGATCCATATTCTTGAGAGTGACGCGATTATTGACTTTATGAAAACTGGCGCAATTATTATAGCGGCCGGCGGCGGTGGAATTCCAGTGATTTCAAATGGAGAAAATTCTTTCGAAGGAGTTGATGCCGTGATTGATAAAGACTTCGCCGCAGAGCTTTTGGCTGAAAAAATTAATGCCGATACTCTATTAATTTTAACAGGTGTCGATAACGCGATGATTAATTATGGAAAAGAAAATCAACAAGCTTTGGGCGTAATTTCACCAGAAGAAGCAGAGAAATATATTAACGAAAACCAATTCGGCGCAGGTTCAATGTTGCCAAAGATCCAAGCTTCACTAAAATTCGCAAAAACTGGTGGAAAAGCAGTTATTACGAGCCTCGAAAATGCTCAGGATGCAATTTCGAAAAATCTTGGAACAGTGATTACACAATAAAACCTAAAATTAGCCTTTCGAAAGATCGGCTAATTTTATTTGATTAATATAAATAAAAATAAGCGCTCCCTACTTGAAACGCTTATCTTATTTATTTTATAAAATTAGATTGTTCGAACGCGAATTGTATCGGTTCCACCAACTAATCCAGGTTGACGGCCAGAAACAATAACAACTGTTGCTTTTTCTTTGGCACCAAATGTTCCATTAGCTTTTAGTTCTTTTGCAAGTTCAAGACCAGCAAATTCACCATCTGGGCGGATGAAGCTTCGGGTTGCATAATTCAAACCAAGTTGTTGAGCAACACGATCGGAGCTTGTTACAGCATAAATTGGAAGCGCTGGGCGGTTTGCAGCAGCAGTTGCAGCAGTTTGTCCAGATTTAGTTTCAACAATTAAAGCATCTGCGCTAATTTGCTCTGCAAGCTCAACTGCAGCAAGAGAAATTGCATTTAAAGCTTCGTCTTCACCGCGCTCAACAATATCGTCAATTGGCGAAACTGCTGCGTGTTCTTGAGTATACATAATAACATCACGCATTGCTTTAACAGTTTCTTCTGGATATTTACCAGTTGCAGACTCGTCTGAAAGCATTACAACATCAGCACCTTGAATTACAGCGTTAGCAACGTCAGAGACTTCTGCACGAGAAGGTTGTGGATTATCAACCATTGAACCCATTGTTTGAGTTGCAACAATTGAAATTTTTCCATGCTTTCGACAAAGAGCAACAGCTTTTCGTTGGATAATTGGCACGACTTCTGGAGCAACTTCATAAGCCATGTCACCACGAGCGATCATTACACCATCCGCAGCGAGAACGATTTTTTCAAGCTCCTCATCAGAAACGGCTTTTTTGGTTTCAATTTTCGCAATAACTTGTGCTTCGCTATTATTGCTTGCAAGAAGCTGACGAACATTTTCGATATCTTCAGCAGTCTGCACAAAGCTCATTGCTACGTAATCGATATCTTGAGTTGCACCGAATTCAAGATCCCGCATGTCTTTTTCAGTAATAACATCACCGCCAAAGTCTGTATCTGGCAAGTTTAGTCCTTTTCGGCTCATCAAAGTTCCTTTATTCAAAACTCGCAATTTAATTGCAGTATTTGAGGGCACTTCAATAACCTCTGTTCGAACTTTTCCATCGAAAATATAAACAGGCTCGCCAACTTTAACCTTTTCAGCCAAATTGTATTGAACTGGCAAATTAGCCGAACCATCATGCTGCTGAATTGCGTAATCAAGAACTAATTCATCACCTTCATTAACTTCAAAACGATTATCTACAATATCTCCAAGACGAATCTTTGGACCTTGCAAATCTTGCAAAATTGCAATTTCACGACCTAGCTTTTTGCTAATTTCACGAACTGCTTTAATTTTTGCAGCATGTTCTTCATATGAACCGTGAGAGAAGTTCAATCGAGCTCCGTTGATTCCTGCGTTGATAAGTTTTTCGATCATTTCAGGGCTGTCGCTTGCTGGGCCGATCGTAGCCAAAATTTTTGTTCGTTTGTAAACATTATTTTCCATACTTATATATTATACCACTTTTTATTTTTTTATTAAAAAAAGGGGTTGCATTATTTTTTTAAAGTTTGCTATAATTAAAACGAGTTGTTGCTTTATCACCCCAAAGCTCAGCTCAATGGTCTTATCGTCTAACGGTTAGGACACCAGGTTTTTCATCCTGGCAATCCGGGTTCGATTCCCGGTAAGATCACCAAAAAGAAATTATTTAAAAATCACTTTTTCGAAAGATTAGTGATTTTTTTAGCTTATCTTAATCTTAAAAAAATATATTCCTTAATATTTATTAAAAAAATTCTAAATGGAAAGATATATCTTGTAAAAAAATAAATTTGCGTCAATGCATTATGAAAGAAATAAAAAAAGCCAAGATAAAGTGTTTAAAATAAACATTTTATCTTGGCTGGGCTTAATAGATGTTATTCAGGAAAACTGCGATTACCCAACGGTTTCGATTCTGCCAGAAAGCTTAATGTTGCGATTAGATTCTCTCAATACTGGCTTAACGAAGCTCTCGACTACACAAAGCTCAATATTCAACTGCCGAAATCTAGCAAACGGAGAGCTATAGCGAACCGTGCGCGGTAAGATTTCGGTAGTCCTCACGCAAATTTATTTGCGTGCTTGCGGAGCTCCCAAATACGCTCGAACCTCCCGAATTGTCTTTTCGACTGCTTCGAATTTCTTTTTATTATAATATTGCGCAAAAATCTCAAACTCAGCATAAAACATATTTATGCGGAGCTTAAAATTAGGAACAGAAACCTTAAAGCCATAAATACCAAAATTAAAAAAGTTCGGCCTATATCTCTTCAAATTGTAAATTTCACCATATCTGTTAAAAAAATACAAATTTGCGCCGGCTTGGCGTTTTTTTATTTATGATTTTTTTCGAGATTTATTAGGTCTCTTCTAGTTAATTTTCTTTTATTATTTTTTTATCCGAACAGAATAAATTTTACTTGTTTCATTTGGCATATTTTTTTAGTATATCTTAAAATTTACAAAAAAATAAAAAAAGCTTATGCTTTGAAAAAAATAAATAAAAAGTGCTATAATGGAATAAACCTGACAAAACAGGTTAAACAAAGGAAGGGTTTTTCCGCTCTTCGACAATCTCTGGAATGCGCGAGCGTAGGTTCGCAAAGAACAATTTGGTAAATATTCCTTTAAGAAAAAAACAGATTGCGGACACTTAACGAATATGAAATCAGTCTATTCAGGTTAATAAATTGAATAGTTTTTTTCGTGTTCTTTAAGAAGTGGTCGTTTGCGAGAGAATTTATTTTTGATTTAAGTCACCTGAGAGGGTGATTTTTTTCGTTATTCGAATACCAAAAAAATATCAAAATAAATTTTTTTCTTAAAGGAGAAAAATATGAAAAAAATATAAATATTCAAAAACAGTCCTGCAACTTGATAAACAGGACAAAAAAATAGGGTCAATCCCTCAAGTAGAAGCATTCTATGAAGTCACCGAAGTTGCAGAATATTTTTCCGGATTTCATAAGACTCTATCAGCCTTACACACCGATCTATAAACTTAAAAAAACGGATTGGAAATAAGTAAAAAAATTTGCCGTACCAGCAAGTCTAAAGAATTCTGATAAAAAAACAATAAGTTCAAAGAATCAAACCGAGAGCGATCTATTCGTCGCACTCGAAAAAAAGATAAAGAATTATGTTCTCTGTAACAATTTCGAACTTTTTGCAACTTTCACTTTTTCGAAGCGATCGCCAAAAATATTGAAAAAAATGCAAATCAAAAAAATGGCGAACTGGCTCAAAAACGAATCAAAAAGAAAAGGGCGATTTAATTATTTAATAGTTCCAGAATTTCATAAAGATAAAAAGTCGTTACATTTTCACGCATTATTATCTGGATATTCTGGCAAAATTAAGCCTTCAGTTTCATCTAAAGGTAAGGCGATAATTGCGAATGGTAGGCGAGTTTATGAATTTCCGAGCTACAAATCCGGCTTTACGAATGTTCAAAAAAATCAATAAGGAGACAAAATCAAAAAAACAGCTTTTTTTATATAATTAAATATATTTCGAAAGATATGCCGCTTTTTAATAATAAAAACAGATATTGGGTTTCGAATAATCTTAGGAAGCCAGTTTTAGAATACAATCCTGATAAATGGTTTAGGTATGTTCAACCGTCCCGAACTCATTTTACCGAATATGGCAAAATTACCGAATATCAAAGGCGAGATAATCCGCTCATCGATATGCTCGGGGAAAGGTTTGAAAATGAACAAACTAACACCTGAAGAAGTTGAGATTTTTATGGAATATCTCGAATTATTGGCTGGAATAAAAAAACCAAAAAAATAAGATATAATAAAAAGAGCTTACTCAAATATATATCAACAAAAGATAATTTTCTAATTGTCTTGCTTAATAGGCAGTCGTGCTAAACATTGTTGATTTGTTTGGGTAAGCCACGACTGCCTTTTAATATGCAAACAGAAAGGAAAATTATGAAATGTATAATATTAGCTCGCGTTTCTTCAAAGGAGCAAGAAGAAAATAACTCCATACCGTCACAAATTCGAAGACTAAACGAATATGCTGAACGCAACAATCTTGAAATCTTAAAGACTTTTCGAATTATTGAATCTTCTTTAAAATCAAATCGAACACAGTTTAATGAAATGCTCAAATTCGTCAAACAGCAAAAGAAAACAATCGCAATTATTACCGATACAATCGACCGAATCCAGCGGAGTTTTCGAGAATCGAATATTTTAGAAGAGCTTCGAAATTCTGGAAAAATTGAAATTCACTTCTTACGTGAGAATCTGATAATTAGTAAAAATTCAAATAGTTCCGAGATTCTACGCTGGGATATTGGTGTCGTTTTGGCAAAAAGTTATGTTAGTCAGTTGAGCGACAATGTTAAAAGAAGTTTAGAACAAAAGCGAATAAATGGCGAATGGGGTGGAAAAGCTCCGTTTGGCTACAAAAATACGGTTCGAAATGACGGTTCTCGGTGGGTAGAAGCCGACCCGCTGACCGCCGAGATCGTCCGAGATGTTTTTAAAATGTATGCTCTTGAAAGCAATTCAATTAAAACGGTTAGTGATAAAATCTTCAAAAAATACAATATTCGCAAAACTCCAAGCACTATTCATCGAATGCTCCACAATCCTTTTTTTATTATGGCGAAATGCAAACAAAAGGTGAGCTGAGAAAACATATTTATGAGCCGTTAATTTCAAGAGAATTATTCAGCTTAGCCCACACAAAACTTCACAAAATCAAAAAAGAGCCCGTCAGATACGCAGGCTTACCGTTTCATTATCGCGGAATGATAAAGTGCGCAGATTGTGGCTGTTCGATTACTCCAGAACGCTCCAAAGGCTTAGTTTATTATCATTGCACTGGAAAGCGCGGAAAGCATAAAACAAAGTGGATTAGAGAAGAAGATTTAACCGAGCAAATTGTGAGATATTTTAGCAGGATTCAGCCGACAAAAGAACAATTTGAGCAAGTTATAGAAACCGCCAAAAAATCAAATGATTCAATTCGAAAAAATATAAAACAGCAAAAGAAAATTTTAAACACTGAACTGTCAAAAATTGAAGCTAGAATTAATAGGCTGCAAGATTTATATTTAGATGGCGATATTTCGAAAGAAGATTATAAAAAGAAAATTAAAGAAATTTCAAGATCGAGGGCTATCTTCAAGGAGAAACTCAATAATATCGACGAATCTCATCTTAAATTTTACGAAAATATCACAACTTTAATGGGTATTGCACTAAACGCTACCGAAATATTCGAAAGTTCTAACATCGACGAAAGAAGACAGATTCTTGATTTTTGTATGTCAGAACCTTCAACTTAAAGACGGAAAACTACTGTTAAAATATAAAAAACCATTCGATAAAATGGTCTTTTTCAAAAATAATTCCGCTTGGCTGGGATGGAGGGATTCGAACCCCCGAATGCCAGGACCAAAACCTGGTGCCTTACCACTTGGCGACATCCCAATACACAACCATTTTACCAAATTATAATCTAAAAATCAAGTACTATCGTGGACATTTTTTAGCAATTTCACGCGCATTTCTAGTGATTTGATCAAGCAAATTTGCTTTTCGAATATTTTTATAAAGAACTTTAGGCATTTCATAATCTTTATTTTTTAAAGCTTGTTCAATTAAAAATAACGAAATTTTTGGATTTTTTGGCAAAATTGAACCGTGTAAATATGTTCCAATCACATTTTTATAAATCGCACCCTCAAAATTTCCGTCGGGCGTGTTTCCTGCACCGCTCTTAACGCGCGCCAAAGGTTCATTTTCTTTTGAAAGATAAGTTTTTCCACTATGGTTTTCATAACCAATAATTTCACCAAATTGATCAGATTCTTCAACAATATTACCAATCATTCTCTGCTCACCACCAACCGTTTTAACACCTTCAAATAAGCGAATACCCTTAATTTTATTGCCATTTACAGTTTCAAAATAATCACCAAAAAGCTGGTATAGTCCACAAACCATTAGCATTGGTACACCTTTTTTAGCAAGCTTTCGTAATTTTGGTGCAATTTTCAGTAAATCATCTTGAATTTGATTCTGGCCCGAATCCTGACCGCCCCCGCCAATAATAATATCGACATCTTCAGGAAAATCATCTCCAGGATTATATTCAACAATTTCATATTTTATTCCACGAAGCTCCATCTGTTTTTTTCAATGCTAAAAATATTACCATAATCACCATAAATATTCATATTTTTAGCATAAAGCCATAAAATTTTTAAATTCATAAAATCTTCTCCACTTCTGAAATTTTCGAAAGTTCTTTTCGAATTTCCAGCATTGCAGTATAAGTTGCATAAATGCGTTTATCTTTTTCACCTTTTTTTATAAAGTCAACAACGGATTCAGCGATATTGCAATTTATATTATCTTCTTCAAACTCAATATCATCATGAAAAAGTCGAAGCGCCATATCATAAGCTCGATTACCTGAAATTGCTTGGACGCCAGCGTGCTTCAAGACTGAAAAATCTACATCCCAAAGCCAGCTCATATCACGACCATCTGCATAATTATCATTAATTGCAATCATTGTATCATATTTATCAGGCTCAAAATTTCGCAAATTTATTCGAAAACCAGCCGGATTTTTTTAACTAATATAATCTCAATTTCTTTACCATTAATTTTTATTTTCTCACCTCTACCAAAAGCCGGCTGAATTTTCTCTGCCGTGCAAATTACTTTTTGTCGATTGATTTTAAGTTTTTCAGCATTCAAAATTTCTTCAACCAAAGCGATCGCAGCAGTTAAATTTAAAATATTATGAATCCCGCCAATTTTGAGTTTAAACTCATCAGTTTTTTTCCACCCCAAGAAATTTTTTTGCAATATTATTCGAAAAATCTTCAAGCAAAACATTTGCTAAAATTTTTCGGCGTGATTTTTTAGGATTTTTTAGATGAATTTCATCATCATTTGGAAAAAAGTCTGCCAATTTTTGATTAAATCCAAACTTAACAACTTTTGAAAAATCTTTTGAAAATTCCTTTTTACTCAAAAAATTATCGTTAGCATTTAAAACGACTGAACCAAAAGTATTTTCACCAATCTTATGCAATAATTTTGCAGTATAATCAATTTCACCAAATCGATCAAGCTGGTCGCGCATCACATTTAAAAGAAGCGAATATCGTGGCTGGATTAACTTTACAAAATGAGTTGCATGAGCTTCATCAAGTTCTAAAACGGCAATGTCGGCCTCAAGCTTGCCGTTCCAATTAGCTTCAGAAAGAATTGCCGCACCCACACCACGAACAAAGTTTGAACCAGTTTTATTTGAAAATACATTTAGTCCTTGACTTTCGAGTAGTTCAACAACCATTTTTGTAGTTGTAGTTTTTCCATTCGTGCCACTAATTACCACAACACCATATTTTAAGCCCTTTAACATGTTCGAAATAAAATTCGGATCAATTTTTTTCCATAACAAGCCCAGGCAATGCCGAACCGCCGCCTTTCAATCTTGAAATCGCCTGAATAATTTTTTTCCAATAATTATCAAAATTCTATTTTTTTCATTACTTCCTCGGTTTTGTTATGTTTGCATCTCTACCATAAAAAGGTAGCGCAATTTTATCATTTTTACCATTCTTCAAGCTTTCGAAAGCAATTTCTCGCCAATTTTCATCACTTTTCACTGCAACAATTGAAATTTTTAAGCCATCAGCTAAAGTGTTTGCAACTGAAGCTCCGATTCTTAATCCTGTAAAACTCCCCGGCCCTGCAAAAAAACCAATTCCAGTAAAATCTTCATATTTTTTACCAATAGAATTCAAACATTCCTCTAAAAAAGCCAAAATATCTCGCGCCATGTTTCGGCCCAGTTCTTTTTCGAAAAAGTTCTCATCAAGCCAAATTTTTGCATTTCTCTGTTGATGTATCTAGAAATAAAATCATTACACTTCTCTCACTTTAACTTTTCTTTGATTTTCACTTAAACTTTCAAAAACCAGTTTCAAATGTTTTTTTGGTAAAATTTTAGTTAGATTACCAGCCCATTCAACCACTATTACATTTTTTGGATTATTTAAATTTTCAGCAAGCTCCATTTCCATAATTCCATAATCATTCAATCTATAGAAATCATAATGCGAAAGCGTTAGTTTCTCACCTTCATAAACTCGTGATATCGTAAAAGTCGGGCTTTGAACCGTTTCGGAGATGCCCAAACCTTTTGCCAAACCTTTTGTAAAAGTAGTTTTCCCAGCGCCAACATCACCAATAAGTTCCAGAACCATTCCTTCAGAAATTTGCCTACCAATTTCTTCACCGAAAGCAATCATTTCATCTGTTGAATTTATTTCTTTTTCGAAATTCATAATAATATAATTATATCACGTTTCAGGATTCATTCAAAATATTGAGTATCTTATCCTTTCGAAGCTTAAAATTAATTAAAATAACTGCCAAAAATTAAGCAAAAATAGCAAATTAGCATTTCGCTAAAGCCAAAGCTAATTTCTAACTGCGCTCCTTTAATTTTTTTGAAAATTCACTAATTATAAAAAAATTGAATATTTTAAAATCAATTCTGCGATAAAACCAAAAAAATGAGCAATTGGTGAAAATATTGCAAAAATTCCCGTTAAAAAAAGTTGCAAGCATCGCACTTGGCACAAATGGTAAAACTAGCATATTCGCAAATATTGATATTACACTAACCGCACCAAAAGTAAAAATTATCAGCGGAAGTGTTGTAATTTGAGCACTAAAAGTTTCGAAAAATAATTTTAAAGCGGAATTTAGCTTTTCTGACTTTTCGAAAAAGATTTTTTGTAATAGCGGTGAAAGAATCAAAACACCAAAAAATGAAGCAAACGACAATTGCCAGCCTAGATTAAGCAAGTTCGAAGGTTCGAAAATTAAAGTTATCGCTGCTACAAAAGTTAGAAGAAAATATGCTTGGGTTTTTTTCTACCAAAATACCATAAAATTAAACCAAAAATTGCTACAATCCCTGCACGAATCATCGACGGCGTAAATCCAACCACAAAAACAAATCCTAAAACTAGTAAAATTGCTGCAAATAAAGCTATCTTTCTTGAAATTTTGTTAAAAACTCGCTGGGCTGCCATCACTAGAACAGTTAAATTATATCCGCTTGCAACCACAATGTGCGTTAAAGCTGTGATTGTTAAGGCTTTAGAAATCTCCTCTGGTAAAGAATTTTTCTGACCTAACAGATAGCCGAGCCCCAAATCAACCTCTGGTGAAGGAATAAATTTTCGGATCCCTTCAGCGAAAGAATCTCGCATATCGCGGATAAAATCACTCTTTGGGCTAATCTTTATAAGTCTTCCTCTGTGAATTGAAATCGCAAAATCACCAAAACCTTCAGAAATTTTTCCCTTTACTAAAATCTCGTCACTCCTACGAATTTTTTGATTTGTTTTTAAGCTGATGAAAACCTTTCCACTAAATTGTTTATCCGAAATTTCTATAATTTTTGCACGGATTCTTAAACTTCCATCTTCCTTGAGGTCTGGATCTTCGAGAACGATAGCTTGAACGATCCCATCTTTTTTAATATTTTGTGCAATCTTTAAATTTTCGAAATTATAAACTGATCCTCGCCACAAAGAAAGCAAAATTCCGGCAATTAGGGCTAAAATTAAACAAAACTTCCGAGCAAAAATCCAAGAGAATAAGAATAAAATTGTTGCTAAAATTAGCTAAATAATTGATTTAAGACTTGTATTTTTCGAAAAAACTGAAAAGATAGTGCCAAAAATAATTCCGCCAAAAAATACAAAATTAAGATAAAATCGGTGAATAGGAGCTTTAGGTTTCATCATTCTCGGAATTGGCGTTTTTTATTTCGATAAATACGATAATTCACAAAAGTCATAGGTAAAGCTGCAAGACTTGAAATTAGAATCGTAATTTGCATCGATATTTTTGCCCGAAGAGTCAACATTATTTAACATAAAAAAATAACCCTAAAAGTATAAATGCACTAAAAAAATTGAAGCAATATTTGTTCCTAATTCGTAGAGGAATAAATACTGAATTCGCATCCCAGATTCATCCGCTTCGCTATACAAACCCTTAAAATTTGCCATATTGAAGCCACTTAATGAAATTCCTGCGAATATTTCAGAAATTCCAATAGATATGGGGTTCATAAAAAAATGAAAGTTCGAATTGAATAAACTATTTCCAAAATGATCGAATTGATCTTTAACAAACCACGCTCTTTATTTTTATCTATAATTTTACCGTAAATAAAAGCTGCTATCAATGCTGAAATTGAAGAAATAGAGGCTAAAACTCCAGCTGAGCCGTAAGAATTAATACCTTTAATTAAAAAGACTGGCGCAAAAAAGCTCCAAATAAATAGAGAATTCCACATCATTCCACAGCTAAAACAGATAACCAAAAAATGTTTATAATTCCGCCAAGGAAAACCTTTGAAGCTTAACTTTTTATTAATTTTAACTTTTTCTTTGGTTGTAAGCAGCGGAATTGTGGTCAAAACCAATATAACAGATGAAAGAATGAAAAGTTTCTCTACACCAAAAAATATCGCAAAAAAGCCACCAATCGCAGGAGTAATACTGCTTGATAAATTTTCTAAAATATACGCCCAACCAAGTTGTTTGCCAACTTTTTTGATATTTTTAGCTTTCGAAAAATTAACATTGTAAGAAATATTTTCAATCGAAACTGAAATTCCTTTAAAAACAACACCAATTAAAGCTACGATTAAACCTAAATCTTTACCGAAAAACTTCCATTGAAGCCATTAGTACTAAAGCTGGAATATACAAAAATATTTGCAAGTAGCATTCCATGCTTTGGACCATTTTTAGAGATATAGAAGAGAGCGATTATCGAACCTACAAATTTTTGCAATATAATGAATCAAAAATACAAACAGGAATAATCCAAATTGAATGCGTGAACTTATAGATATAAATTAGACTAAAAGTACTTGTTAATTTTTACCGCAAAAACTCGCATATTTTTTTGAAATATACAAAATAGCCATTTCATTAAAAAGAAATATATTGCCAATAATGTCGAATTTTTAAAAAAATGGTTTTAATATTTTTTTCAAGCATAAGTATTTATATTTTATCATATTTTTACTAGCCTTAAAAAGGTTTAAAAAGCTTTTATTTTTAAATTAATAAGTGATAAAATTAAAGAATGAATATTTATTTTTTTCTGGAATTGGCGGCGTTGGAATTGGCGCTCTTGCAAGTATCGCCCACAGTGCTGGCTATGGTGTTTTTGGTAGTGACCAAAATTCAAGTTTAATTATTGAGGAGCTTTCAAAAAAAGATATCGAAATTGAAATCGGCAAACAAAATGGAGATTTTTTAAAGCAAAAATTCATCGAAAACGGCATAGATTGGTTTGTTTATACTGCAGCCCTACCTAAAAATCATCCCGAACTCTTAATGGCAAAGAAATTAGGAATAAAAATTAGTAAACGTGACGAACTTTTGAACGAAATTATCAATTCAAAAAAACTCAAACTTATAGCAATTTCCGGTACTCACGGTAAAACCACAACCACAGGAATGACAATTTGGGCTTTTCAGCAATTAGGAATTCCAATAAGTTGGTCGATTGGCACAACGATAACCTTCGGTCCTAGTGGTTTCTTCGACCCAGAAAGTGAATATTTTGTCTATGAAGCTGATGAATTTGACCGAAACTTCTTGCATTTTACGCCATCAGTTAGCTTAATCACTTCAATCGACCACGACCACACCGATATTTATAAAACTGAGAAAGATTATTTTGAAGCTTTCGCAGAATTTGGATCACAAAGCGATTTTATTATTTCTTGGAAAGATCAACACCCAGAAATTTTCGAAAATCTAAAGAACAAGGTAATTTTATTTCAACCAGATGATAATATTAATCTTCCCGGGATTCACAATCGAAAAAAATGCCAGTCTAGTTCTTGAAACTATTGATTATTTAGTTGAAACCCAAAAATCTTAAAGCTCCAAAAGATTTTTATGAAAAAACAATTTTAGCACTAAATAATTTCCCTGGCACAAATCGCCGTTTCGAAAAAATAATAAACAACGTTTATTCTGATTACGGTCATCACCCAAAGGAAATTCAATCAACGCTTCAAATGGCAAAAGAAATAGCTGAGAAGCAAGGATTTTCTGGAGTATCATTAATTTATCAACCGCATCAAAATATTCGACAAATTGAAGTTCAAGATGAATATACGCCAGAAATCTTTGAAAATGCCAATGAAGTTATTTGGCTACCAACGTATTTAAGCCGTGAAAACCCAGATTTTGAAATACTTTTCGCCAGAATTCCTTTCAAGAAAAAAATATCAGAAAAAAACAACAATTTTTAGATTTTTTTCAGATAGTCCAAAAAGAATTAATAGAGAAAATTTTTAAGTTTAAAAGCAAAAAAACCGATTAATTCTAGTAATGAGTGCCGGCTCACTTGATGGCTGGATTCGAAAAAATATCAAATAACTTAATAAGATTGCACCAAAAATATGGTGCAATTTTTACAAAATAAAAAAGCGGAAAAAAACCGCTTAAAATTCAAAATGGTGCGCACGAGAAGACTTGAACTTCCACGAGCCGAAGCTCACTAGCCCCTCAAGCTAGCGCGTCTACCAATTCCGCCACGCGCGCAAAACCATTTTAATTATATCAAAACTACGGCGTCTTGTAAAGAGTTGATTTTGAAGCAGACCAATATATTACATCTGCATATCTATTGAGTTCTGTTACAAAAGTATTATTTGCTGAATATGGCTGAACTGATTTTCGAAAAACATAACTTGTTTTAGTCTGACCAAGACCAATGGCAACCGAATTAGCTAACCAACGTTGAGTAAATTTAGTTATTTGCAACTTTTTTTCATTCGAGCTTTGAGCGGTTCTTGAATTTAGCAAAAGATCATCAGCAACAGCATCATTATAATTTGAGAAGTTCAACCCCTTTTGCCCAGATTGTGAAGAATGCCAAAAAGCGTATATATCAGGATCGGCACCAAGATCAATCTCATAAACCAAAATACTATAATTTCTTGGCTGGAGTATTGATTGAACGAAAGCTCCGGTTTTATCATCTTTATCAATTACCGTCAATTTTGCATCAAATCCGAGTTTTTTAAGCTGACTCTCAATTTCTTCAGCAGCTTTCTTATAGTTATAGACACTAGTTGTTGCAATATTTAAAATAGCTGTCCTACCATCTTTTTCTAAAATACCATTCGAGTTTTTCTTCCAGCCGGCTTCATCTAATATTTTTTGCGCTTGATCGAAATCATATTTAGGAACGCCCAAATCTTCAGTATTCAAAAACTGATTCAAAGTTGGAAAATCAAGTTTATCAACAAATTCCATTTCTTTTCGAACTTTCGAAATATCAACCCCAGTTTGAATAGCTTTTCGAACCTTTAAATCTTTCAAAACCGAATCAGAATTATTCAAAAAAGCATAAATTCCACGATTAACATTAGTTTCTCGAGATTTTAATTTATCCCGCTCAGATTCTGAAAACTCACTAATTTTAAGACTTGGCGATGCAACAATCTCACCAGAGATTAAAGCATTTTTAAGTTTAGTTTCATCTTTAAAGGCAACAATATCAAAGTTATCAATATAGGCCTCACCCTTATAATATCGCTTGTTTTTAACTAATGAAATAGTAGTTTTATCACCATCATTCTGAACAGATTTAAAATTAAATGCACCAGAAGTTATTGGATTCTTCGAAAAAGCGCTTTCGCGGATCTTCTCTATTTGAATATCTTTTAAAATATGCTCCGGTAATATTGAAAAATTAAAACTATACAAAACAGAAGAAGAACTTGACGGCACTTTAACGCTGAATTCATAATCACTATTTTTCGAAATCTCAACGTTTTTCCAGACTTTAAAACCAGAAGGATTAATTAATTGCTCCCTCAATAGTTTTATAGTGAAAATTACATCATTAGCTGTTATTTTTTGGCCATCAGACCAAACGGCATTATTCCGCATTTTAATTTTAAAGTTCTTATAATTGTCAGATGTTGAAACACTTTCAGCTAAATCACCCTTCAAATTTCCCGTTTCATCAATATCATAAATACGAGAAAAAGCAATCTGTTCGAAAGATCTTTCAGTATTAGTCGAGGTAAATAAAGGATTCAAGGTTTTAACTTCGCCCAAAATTCCTTCTGAATAAGTTCCTCCTCTATAAAAAATATTCTCACTATAGTTTTCAACACTTAACCCACGAAAAAAATACCAACAGAAAAAAATTAAAATAGATACAACACAGATCCAAGAAATAACAATTTTTTTCGAACATTCGACAAATTCTCAAAACGACTAAAAAAACATTTTTTTCGTGTGAGAAGTGATAGCCTTTTCAACTAAATCTGCTCTTTCAGCTAAAGTAACCTTATTATTAAAAGTTTGAATTGTTTTATTTTTTTGAAACCTGATCTCTATTTTTTTGAGAAATAGCAGAAACTCGTCTAACCTTTTTAGGGCTATTTTTTTAAAGTCCATTAAAAACTCCTTTTTATCTAGGCAAAAGCAAAGTTGTAAGAATTGATGCAACAAAAAAATAAATGCAAAGAAAACTGTTGCCCGAAAAATACTCTTTTCAACACCGCGTCGCTCAGTATAAAGCTCGCCAGAAGCCCCAAACCCTGCCCCTAAAGTTGCTCCTCGTTGTTGTAAAAGCACTAAAATCATCATTAAAATACCAGAAATAACAGTTGAAAAACTGTAAAATAATATCAATATCCACTATAAAATCTCCTTTTCATCTTCAATTCTTAAAAATTGACTCAAACTATAATTTAACAAGCTCATAGCCGCTCCTACAATTACAGAATTCCAAAATCCCATTGAAATATTTGGTGCTAAAAAGTATCGAAATCCAAACAATCATACCATTAACTATCAGTGTAAAAAAACCAAAAAGTCAAAATAATCATTGGAAGTGATAAAATTGTAAGAATAGTTTTAAGTGTGCTATTTACAATTGAAAAAAATTAAACCAGCAAGAAAGAAAGTTCCCGCACTGTGGTTACTAACATTTCCAAAAAAATAGAAATTAAAAATCCATAATAAGAAACTATTTAAAAACCACCGATTTATAAATTCTATCAATTGCTTCTTCACATATATAATTTTATCATATTTTTAACAATAAAAAAACACCTTTTGGTGAATTTTTCTAATATATTGGAGGGTCTGATGGGGCTTGAACCCATGACACCCTGCTTAAAAAGGCAGGTGCTCTAACCAGCTGAGCTACAGACCCACTCACTGAATACATATTAAAGTATATATCAATTATTTTTTTAAAAAGTCAAGGGTTTTTTTCTCAATTTTTCTTAAATTTAAATGAGGTTATACTTAAAATAGAAAAAAATAACTCCCACCAAAATAACCCAACTAGCCCATTTTTTTCAAGCGGTTGCGAAATACTTTTTCGAAAGTAAATCTGGTAAAAAAAACTTTTTTTCGAAATACGAAAGAGACACTAAATATGTAAAAATCGCTGAAAATATCGAAGAAAAATATACCAAAAAGCCATTTTTTTCTTGTTTTGGATTTTTTTGCTAAAATTAACAAAGCTGGTGCTAAAATTAGAAACAAACCAATAATTCCGCTCAAAGTTGATTCTGGGATTACTAAATTTGAAGTTGTTAAAAAAATAGTAATATCTTTTATTCCAATATCTATTCAAAACAATTCCCGAGAGAATAATAAGATTGAAATAGCCCATTTTACGCCGAGAGAGTGTTAGAAAAAAATCGAAAGAATTACAATAAAAAAATAATTGTTGTCATAGCAATATTATAGCATAAGCTCTAAGGATGCTCAAATTATTGTATAAAATAGAATGATTGCGCTAATATATTATCTCATAAAATAGCCGAGCTATTAAATAACTCAGCTAACTACTTAAAATAATGATTTTTTAGATTTCTTAAATTCTGCCAAAAAGTTCTTTTTGTTTTTTCGAAAGCTTTGTAGGAGTTTCAACAATAATCGTCACAATTTGAGCACCTCTTCTTTCAGTTCGAAGGTTAGGCACGCCGTGACCTGAAAGCTTAAAATCAGTATGGCTTTGCGTTCCGGCTGGAATCTTCATCGTTATCATTCCATCAATCGTTTCAACCTCAATTTCAGCACCAAGCGCGGCATCAATCATTGAAATTCTCTCTTCGCTCAAAATTAAATCACCTTCACGCGTAAATTTTTTATCAGCCTTAACATAGATATTTACATATAAATCACCTTTTTCGCCACCTTTAATTGCTTCACCGCGGCCAGAAAGTCGAATTGTTGCGCCATCGTCGATTCCAGCAGGAATTTTAAGTTTAATCGATTGCTTTTTGCGCGAAATACCGTTACCGCCACAAACTGAACAATTTTGTTTTGGAATCTCACCACGACCATCACAAGTTGGGCAAGTTACAGTTTGTTGAATTGGACCAAAAAGAGTTTGAGTGGCGCGAGTTTGCTGACCGCTTCCATTACAATCTGGACATTTTTGCATTCCGTGACCAGGCTCTGCGCCTGAACCATCACAATGCTCACACTCATCATCTAGATTTAATGAAATTTCAGTTTCAGTCCCAAAAACTGCCTCTTTAAAATTCAAAGTTAGATCTACTTCAACATCGCGGCCTTTTTTATTTTTCGAACCGCGGCCATTCGAAAATCCACCGCCAAAAATTCCGTCAAAAATATCACCGAATCCGCCTCCAAAATCAAAATTAACATTCTGGCCCGAAAATCCGCTAAAACCTTCAAAAGGATTTCCGCCAGAAAATCCACCAGAGTTTCCACCAACTCCTGCATGGCCAAACTGGTCGTATCGCTGGCGCTTTTCTTTATCTTTTAAAACTTCATAGGCTTCATTTACCTCTTTAAAAGCTTTCTCATCACCACCTTTATCCGGGTGAAGTTCAACTGCTTTTTTTCGAAAAGCCTTTTTAATTTCATCAGCGCTAGCGTCTTTCTTTACACCTAAAATATCATAATAATCTGTTTTGCTCATATGTTATATTATATCAAATTAGCACTTGAAGTGCAAGAGTGCTAATTATTATTTTTCAATATTTTTTTAACTTAGATTCCAGCCCATCAATCTGAACGTCAATTTCATAAAATTTCGAATCGTACGCACGCATTTTTATCTTCAAAAAAATACCACTCATTGATTCGTAAATATCCTGATTATCCATTTCATCCCTATTAGCATCGCGCATATATTGAAGTTCCTCGTGCATTCGTTTTTTTCAAGCTCTAGCCTCTGAGCTTCAAGCATTTGAATTTGCGCCTCAATCGCCGCCCGTTGATCCTCCACTGTAATTTCCCAGCCAGTTTCTTTGTTTCCATTTTGATTATTTTGATTAAAATTTTCCATAGACTATATTATATCACCAAACCAGCTTTTCATCAAAAAAATTATTCCGATTTTTTTCTTAGAATTTTTCTTTAATTACACTCTCAATATAGCCGTTTAAATTATTGTCAATCCGATTAATTTCAAGAGTTAAATAAGCTAGCCATCCAAATATAATTACTGTCAAAATAATAGTAATGAGTTTTTTTGTCATTTTTATTAATAAACTTCATATAAATATCCTCCATTAAATAGCCCACCCTTATAAAAAGCTATTTAATAGTAACCGTGACCGCATCGTGCGGAACATAAACATTTCGAGTAAATCTGCCCATATTTATTTTACCAAATATTGTTCTATAGTAAAAAACTCCTGAAACCTGAACCGTAGTTCCCCTATTAACCCTTAATCTTCTTGTCGAAAAATCTCTCCATTGCTGAGGATCGTTATAAGAAGGAACTGCATCAAAAAGATTCGAAACTATAACATTCTGGTGAAAGAATGTACTACTAGATAAGCTGTTATCTAGATGAAAAGTAACATCACGAGTATCAGCTTTAGCAACAGAAGAAAAACCAAAAAGTAATAAATAACCACTCCAGCAATAAATATCTTTTTAACCATAGAATATTTATTTCTAAAAGTGCGAACATCGGGTGAGCACAAATTAATTATACTAGATAAAATTAAAAAATCAATACGCAAAAATGCTCAGTTCAACCTGAGCATTTTTACTTTTCGAAAGGTGGATTTTCGAATTATTTCTTATCAATAACTTCACCTTCAACTGGCTCGTCATTATCTTTTTTGTGAGAAGTTTTAGCTTTATCACCAGCTTCACTCGCATTATCTGCGCTTTGAGCTTGATACAATTTTGCACCAATTGGCATAATTGCATCTTGAAGATCTTTAGCAGCTTTTTCAAGCTCATCTTTGCTCTCAGCATTTTGATGTTTTTTAGCCTCTTCAACAGCTTTCGAAATTGCTTCTTCATCTTCTTTCGAAATCTTATCTTTGAATTCGCTTGGCATTTTTTCTGCCTGATAAATAGCATTCTCTAGCTGATTTTTAGCATCGATTAATTCGCGCTTCTTTTTATCTTCATCAGCGTGAAGCTCAGCTTCTTTTTGAGCTTTTTCAATATCTTCTTTGCTCATATTTCCTGAGTTCTGAATTGTGATATTATTCTCTTTACCAGTTCCTTTATCTTTAGCAGTAACTGTCAAAATTCCGTTCGCATCAATATTGAAAGTAACTTCAATTTGTGGAACTCCTCGTGGTGCTGGCGCAATTCCTGAAAGAACAAACATTCCAAGAGATTTATTGTCGGCAGCCATTTCACGCTCACCTTGAAGCACATGAATCTCAACTTGTGGCTGGTTGTCAGCATAAGTTGAGAAAACTTGCGATTTCGAAGTTGGAACAGTTGTGTTTCGATCAATCATTGGAGTTCGAACACCGCCAGCAGTTTCGATTCCAAGTGTCAAAGGTGTAACATCAAGAAGTAGCACATCTTTAACGTCTCCAGCCAAAACACCACCTTGAATTGCAGCACCAACAGCCACAACCTCGTCAGGGTTAACACCTTGAGTTGGTTTTTTGCCAAAGATTTTTTCAACTTTTTCAACCACAGCTGGCATTCGGGTCATACCACCAACCATCACAACCTCGGCGATATCACTAGCTTTTAAGTTAGCATCACTCAAAGCTTTCTCGACAGGATCGGCTAATCGATCGATTAAGTCAGCAACTAATTCTTCAAGTTTTGCTCGAGTTAGAGTGTATTCGAAGTGTTTTGGACCATCTTCATCAGCTGTCAAGAACGGTAAGTTAACTTCGTAAGATGTTGTTGAAGAAAGTTCTTTCTTGGCTTTTTCAGCTTCATCTTTCAAGCGTTGCATTGCGGCAGAATCATTTTTAAGATCGATTCCTTCTTCTTTCTTAAATTCATCCAGGAAGTGGTTCACAATGCGGTTATCGAAGTCTTCACCACCAAGGTGTGTATCACCGTTTGTTGAAAGAACTTCAAACACACCATCAGCGATATCAAGAACCGAGACATCGAATGTTCCACCACCAAGGTCGAAAACAGCAATTTTTTCGTCTTTTTTACCATCCAAGCCATAAGCAAGTGCGGCTGCAGTTGGCTCGTTAATAATTCGCTTTACTTCAAGACCAGCAATTTTACCAGCATCTTTTGTTGCTTGACGTTGGCTGTCATCAAAGTAAGCTGGAACAGTAATCACAGCTTCGGTAACTTTTTCACCTAAGAAAGCTTCAGCATCAGCTTTAATTTTCGAAAGAATCATCGCTGAAACTTCTTCTGGCGTATATTCTTTGTCACCCATTTTTACAGCAACACCACTACCCTTTTTCACAATCTCGTAAGGCATGATTCCAAGATCTTTTTGGATCTCATCATCAGAATATTTTCGGCCAATCAAACGCTTTACACCATAAATTGTATTTTTTGGATTTGTTACGCGTTGACGTTGCGCTACCTGCCCAACCAAGCGATCGCCTTTTTTATTAATTGCCACAACTGATGGCGTAGTTCGATTTCCTTCTGCGTTTGTAATAACCTCAGGTTTTCCTGCAACCATATATGCAAAAGCACTGTTAGTTGTACCAAGGTCAATTCCAATAATTTTTTTCCCATTTTTCTCCTTCTTTCTTTATTAAATTTATCCGTTCGATAGCTTTCCTAGTCAATTTCGAATTTCTTAGCCTATTCGGATTTTTCAGAAAGCTTCTCGAAAGTTATTAACTATTCTATAAAGCGCGCCTCGCAATTCGTTTCACGCTTATATTTCGATTATACGCTTTTAGCACTCACAAGTCAAGAGTGCTAATGTTGTATTATTTACAATATTTATTATTACTCTCCTTTATGTTATAGTTAATATTATGGATAACAATATTTTTTTCATTACAAAAATATCTCAATTAAAAATATTCTTTCTTTAGTAGAACAAGATAGAATAGCGATTCCTGAAATACAGAGACCTTTCGTATGGAAAAAATCAAAAATACGTGACTTAATCGATTCCCTTTATCGTGGCTACCCTGTTGGCTATATAATAACCTGGGAAAGCGATTCAGCTATACTTAAAGGTGGTGGACAATCTTATGGTAAAGCTATTTTAATTGATGGTCAGCAAAGGATTACCGCCCTTTGTGCAGCTCTGGCTGGTAAAAGTATTATTAATAAAAATTATCAACCAGAAAATGTTTCCATCTCATTCAATCCTATCGAAGAAAGATTCGAGACAAAAACTAACGCTACCGAACGAGGCGCCGAATGGATAGCCGACATAAAAACTATTATTGCTAGCGATTTCTCTGATCGAAAGTTTATACGTGAATACGGAAAGAAGAACCCTCAATTAACTGAAGATGATTTAGATATAATAGCTTCCCGAATATTGAAAATAAAGGGTTTACTAAATATTCAAATTGGAAGAATTGAATTACATAACGTCGATATCGAAATCGTAAATGAGATATTTAATCGAATAAATAGCTCAGGCGTACCTCTTTCTAGTGCAGATTTTGCTATGAGTCGGATAGCTACGTACGAAAAAGATCCTGGAGATAAGTTTGGTATGAATCTACGCAAGACTATAGATTATTTTGCCGAGATGAGCATTGATAAAACTGGAGAGTTATATAAGAACATTAAGAATAACGATCCTGCATTTGCTCAAACTGAATCATTTTCAAAAATCTCCTGGATTGGCAATCAAGATTTTAAACATATCTACACCCTGAATTATAATGATATCCTATTAATATCATCACTAGCTGAGTTTAGTCGAGGTGATCTAGGCGATTTAGTAGCCTTACTTTCTGGCCGCGATTTCGAAGAACGAAACTATAAGATTGAAATTAAGGATGCCGCTTTCAGTAAATTACAAAATATAGTCTCGCTTATTACCGACAAATATATGTTAGAAAGCTTTATACAGGACGTATTAATTGCGAGTGGCTATACTAACCCTGACTTTATTAGGGCTAAAAACACTGTTAACTATCTTTATGCTATTTATTTACGCCTTCGTAAATCAGGTAAGAAGTCGGCGGAAATCTCCAGAGATTTACGAAAATTATTAAATATATCAAACCTTACGAGAAGATTGTCTAGCTCATTTAATACAATTATACAAGAAGATATAAAGAAGATTGATGCTCAAGGTATTACCCAATTCGTACAGAACCTAGAAGAGACACTCCTAAGCGATACCTTTTGGAATACTCAGCTTGTCGCCGAGCTAGATAAAACTAACTTATCAACTCAATACTGGTATACTTATTTAGTTGCTCAACAAAAGCTTCAAAAGCAAAGCTTCTTAAACAAGAGTATTTCATCAGGAGAAATGCTTCTAGAAGATATACATCATATCTTCCCTAAAGCATACTTGAGAAAAACAGGTTTCTCTCAAAACGATTGGAATAAGATAGCAAACTTCACTCCGCTTAAACGAGATACTAATATTTCTGTGTCAAGTAAACCTCCAAAAGAATATTTAGGAATTGTATCTGATGGTAAAGGTGAAACTATCTCAAGTGACATTAAAAATAAAGATGAGCTTCTTGAAAATCTCAAACATAATGCAATTCCTGAAATAGCACTGGATGGACAGTCTAATAATTATAAAAAAATTCTTAATTGAGCGACAAAAAGCTAATGGCAAAAATGATTCATGAATATTATAAAAAAATCTGTAGGGTTTATAATATTATAGTTGATGCTATATTATTTACAATAAACATTAAATAGTATAAAATTAACATATTTAAAAATAATATAGTCATAATTATATTGTCTAAGTTAGCAGCTTATCTATCTAAAAAGCTTAGAAGTAGAGGTGTTAGTATCTCCTTCATGTAGTTTTCTTTCATAAATCAAATTCAATTTTAAAAGAAAAATATGGAAAATAAGTTTCCTTATCCAAAGTGTAGACCAAAAATATTAGATCTAACGGCATCTTGTTTTTACTAAATATGACTATACCTGCTATAAGTGCGGAGATTCTAGATATCTTTAACTTAACTCTCTAAATCTCATCTTTTAAATGATGAGATTTTTTTCTTTTTAGGTATAATAATCATTAATAAAACTTCAAATACTCCCAATTCTCAATCTCTGGTGAATCTACCGAGTTTTCTCGCGCAAAGCGTAAAGCATCATCTTGGCGTTTTCGATATTCTATTGCAAGTTTTTCAAAAGCTTCATCACCTTTATCGACCGAATTTAAGGCTCTCATTACAATATCATATCGCGATACCCTATTTCTCGCCAACATGTCAAAGGTGTTGTTGTTGAACCTTTTTCTTCGTATCCGTTAATTTGAATTCTCGACGGATTCTCATAATCAAATAAAATTGATTTCAAAGTTTTATCATAACCGTGAAAAGCAAATATAACTGGCTTATCTTTGGTAAAAATCTTTACAAAGTCGATTTTCGAAAGTATATTTTCGAAAGTTCCAATTCCTTCACCACATAGCGCCTGAATATAAACTAAACGAATTTTAATTTGTGGCGCGTCATGAAGTAAGACCTGAAGCGCCGCAACTGTTTCCTTAAAAACATAATCGCCACTTGCGGCCAAAATTAAATCTGGCTCATCATCTTCTGGAACTAAATTCCAATCTGTAATTTCCTGATTCTTCCAAGAATCAAAAACAAATATTCCGCCATTTTCAAACTGTTTTTGTGCACTTTCAAGAGAAAAATATCTTGGTTCAGGCGTTTTTCCCGTAATCAAAACGTTAATATTGTTTCGAGATTTTAGCATTTTCGAAATCGCTACAACTGCTGAATTATCGTCTGCCGGCAAAAAAATCTGCCCAATTCCATTTTCACGGCGTAAAACTTCATCGATAAAACTTGGATTTTGGTGCGAAAATCCATTGTGGTCTTGCCGCCAACCAGTTGAAGTTAAAATATAGTTTAAACTTGCTAGATCACCTCGCCATTTTACTTCTTTAGATTGAGTCAAGAACTTCGCGTATTGATCCATCATTGAAGAAATAATCGGTGCAAAGGCTTCATAAGAAGTCAAAACTCCGTGTCGCCCCGTTAAAATATAGCCCTGCAAAAGCCCCTGCAAAGAATGCTCGCTCAAAATTTCCGTCACGCGGCCGTTTTTCGATAAATCCTTCTCCCAAGATTTAATTTCTCGCTGCCAAGAACGTGAAGTTGCCTCAAAAATAGCATCTAATTTATTTGAATAAGTTTCATCAGGACTAAAGAAGCGGAAGTTCTCTGGATTTTTTTGAAAACTTCTTTCAAAAAAATCGCCAACTGCATTCATTGCGAGTGATTTTTTTCACTTATTCTTTCAAGAATTTCTGGTAATTTTTAATTTTTACAAAATTCAAATTCGCATCAATAAAACGATTTTGCCCAATCCTGCTTGATTTTTCTGGTAAAAAATCATCAAGCCAAGGTTTGAATTCACCTTTTTCAAAATCAAAAAGCTCTTCAAATTTATAAGATTTTAACCAGTCTTCGAGTTTTTTGAGCTCTTTTTCATCACTCTTAGCATTTAAAAGTGGAACTTGATGAGCGAGCGAGTTCCCTTCAATTTTTTCGCCATTATTTTCAGCAACACCAGAGCTTCCTTTCTTACTCCGCATAATAATCATCGGCAGCCGCACAAAACCATTTTTTCGGCCAAATTTTATTCGCGAAATATCTCGAAAAGCGTCTGAAAAGACCTTCGAAAGCTCCAAATCGAAATCTTCGGCAGAATATTCATCAACAATTCTTGGTTCCCAACCAGCTCCGTGAAAAAATTGAATCAATTCAAAGTCACTCATCGAGCCAAAGATTGTCGGACCAGAAATTTTATAACCATTCAAATGCAAAACAGGCAAAACTACTCCATTTTCAACTGGATTTATTAATTTATTTAAATGCCAAGCTGCAGCAATTGGGCCAGTCTCAGCCTCGCCATCACCAATTAAAGTGGTCATTATAAGATTCGGGTTATCCAAGACCGCTCCGAAAGCAGTTGAGAGCGAATAGCCAAGCTCACCGCCTTCAAGAATTACACCTGGAGTGAAAGGGCTTGCGTGCGACGGAAAACCACCTGGCCAAGAAAAGTTTTTCGAAATATAAGCAATTCCTTGTGAATTTCGAACTGCATTTTTATCGATCTTCGAAAGAGTTTCTTCAAGAAAAAGATTTGCTTGAAGCGCCGGAAAAGCATGGCCAGGCCCAAGCATAAATGCTGTCTTCAAGCCGCTTTTAGCAAAATCAAGCTGTTTTTGAATATTTAAAAGATGAGCGTAAACATGATTTACGCCAGGGCAACTTCCCCAGTGGCCAAGAAGGCGTGGCTTGATATCATCAAATTTCAGCTCTTGCTCTAATAAAAAATTGTCTTGCAAAAAAATTTGCAAAACCGTTAAATAATTCGCCGCATGAATAAACTTTTTAATATTTTCAAGATTTTGCCCACTATTCATACGTTATATTTTTATCATATTTATGCTTAATTTTAAAGTTTTTTAAAATTAAAAACCGCCTAATACTAGACGGTTCTATGACTAAGAGGAGGTTTCCTCGCCAAAAAATAAGAAAAATACTGACTCTATTTATTATTAGGCTAACCCACGAGTCACAACCTTCTAGAATAAGGTGAAACGAATTAACGTATATAATAATATCATATTACCAAGAATATATCAACAAATAAAACTACTTTCGCCCAACTTTTACCATTGCTGCTCGCAAAACTTCGCCCTTTAAAGTATAACCAGCTCGAAGTTCTTCAACAATAACTTCTTCTTCTCCTTCCGATCCTTCATCGAATTGAATCGCTTCATGAAGTTCCGGATTAAAAGTCACACCTTTTAAAGAATCAATTTTCTCAACTCCAAGCTTTGAAAGATTTTTTTCAAGATTTTTACTCATTTTAACCACATTTTGCGCCCAAGAATTTTCCGCCAATTCTATTGGTAAATGTGAAATTGCGCGCTCAATATCATCAATCATCGGAATCAACGCCAAAATTGCCTTTTTCTCGCCCAAATTTTTGTGCATTCGAAATTCGGCTCTCAACATTTTTGCGATAATTTTCAAAATCAGCACGTGTGCGTTGCAAAATCATTTTTTTAATTCCAAATTTTTCCGCTTGAAGCTTTTTCGCATTTTTGAATCTTTTTTTAAAAAAAATCCTGATTGCTTCTTATCTTTTGTATTATCTTGATTTTTTTAATACATTATTTTTCTTCCATCTTTTTCCTCCTTAAACTACAATATCTCTTCTAAAAATTCACCCGTCTTTTGAACCAATCGTACCACTTTTCCGTAATTTTGGCGAGTTGGCCCAAGCACACCAATGTAAGAATTTTCTGAAAATGGACTTTCGAATTTTGAAATAATCAAACTCGCGCCCGAACTTTTACCAATTGGATTTTCACTACCAATATAAACATTGAGCGGCTCATTTGGGGTAACTTCACGAAGCCATGGCTCAAGATTATCAAGAAGTTGTGCAACAGATTGAACCGCTTCACCACTTTCAAATTCAGGCTGTGAAAAAAGATTATAAATTCCGTTCATATAAAGTTGGTCACCAATTGTTGCAAGGCCAAGATTGCCAGTAATCTCAACTAAAGAATCCACCGCCGAACGAATCGCATGATCGGCGCGATCATTTTGTGCCGCAACCCGCGAAGAAATTGCACGAAATCCTCGTAAATTATCTTTAGAATTATCAGCATTTAGTAAGATTTGCTCGTTCTCATCATCGTTTTGATTGGTTAAACGGTTCACATAGAAACGATAACCTTTATCAGTTGGAATTCGCCCGGCAGAAGTGTGTGGTTGTGTAATTAAACCAAGATCTTCAAGTTTTGCCATTTCAGAACGAATTGTCGCACTTGAAACATTAAAAAGCTTCGCCAAAGTAACACTACCAACTGGGCTAGCAACTTCGGCATATTGCTCAATAATTGCTACCAAAATTTGCGTTTGTCGTGGTGTAATATTCATACTTTCAGTTTAGCATAAATTAGCACTTAGGTCAATAGAGTGCTAATTTTTTAGAATGTCTACTTCAATAAGTGGTGATTCACTAGCACTAATATTAATCGTTTTATTGGAACATTTTATTTTATTAAGTTTTTTAACTTTTCCCAAGTCTGAAGCATGAAAATCGTGTTTTGATATCCTTATCCATATAGTATTATATAACCCTCTATTATTTTGTGTATGTGATGCGGATAATATATTAACTTCATAGATGTCAGCAAATTTACGGTATATATGTTTTTTTCATTTTCTGTGCAATAGATAATGTTATTCTAGTACTTAAAGTTTTTCCATCTTCCTCGTTAGACCAAACATAAATTTCTATCTTCGGTTTATACTGTAATGCTAATTATTTTTAATTTTCTTTTGTTCACCCTTAAGTATATATTCCACACTAATTTTAAAGCCTGATTAGTTTTTGTAAAAAAATCTTAGCGATAAAAAGGTATGGATGCAATAGAAGAACCCAATCCAGGTGGCTGACTAATATTACTAACACCTTTTTCTTGGAGCCATTGTGAATACTCCTCGTTAATCTTTGATTCTATCTCTTGGTTACCCCTGACGAAAATATAAAATACAAAGTCCTTATTTTTCAATTGCATATTTTTGAATTTCTTTCAATAGATTATTAGCTCGCACACGCAATTCAATATCTTTATAATTAAACTCAATATCTTGGTGCATAATTTGGTTAATAATTCGCGCCGTATTTCGAAAGTCATCATTTAAAATAAAGTGGAAATATGGCACTTCAAGAGCCTGCTCTAATGAAGAAATCGCTTCTGGTAAACGTTTTTCGAAATCTTTTTCGAAATCTTCTGCGCTTGAATATCGGTTTGCAAAACGTGCCCGCCAAGTTTCGAAATCTGGCGGTAAAATAAAAACCGCTACCACTCGCTCGCTCATTTTTTTATATTCTGCAATTCCTTGGATATCAATATCTGTTACAGAAATCTGCCCGTTTTGGTTCGCTTTTTCGATCTCTGCAACACTTGTACCATAAATCCTACCGTGAACAAATTTTGCTTCAATAAATTCACGATTTCTAAGCATTTCTTCTGCCTTCTCTTTCGAGATAAAATTATAATCAACGCCATCTTGCTCAAGATTACCATTATTTTCACGAGGAGCACGCGTTGTATGGCTCACGATATCGCGATATTCTGGGTTTTTCAAAAGGTATTTTTTAGTCGTGTCTTTTCCTGCGCCAGAAATTCCTGCGAGCAATAAAACTCGAGAATTTTCAACTAAAGTAATAGCTTCAGGTGGCGTTTGATAATTTTTTACAAGAAATTCAAGGTTATTCATCTTAAAATTGTACTATATTTTTTGGATTTCGTCAAAAATTTCTTGCTCTTCCAAAAGCTAAAACAGCCCTACCGAGCTGTTTTAATCTTACTACCAAGAACCTAAATCTTCTCAAATTTAGTACTTCTTGAATAGTTTTCAATCTCATTTCCTGCTACAAATCGCAATCGTGCTTCTTTAATATCTGTGCTTGTTACGCTTTTAGTATCTTTCGCGCCCTTTCCAGGAAGTGTAATATGAAAATATCCCAAATCACCCAGGTGTACCGTTTCACCATTTTGAATCGCATTCGAAATTTCTTGCGTTAAAGCCATTAAAACAGCATATGTATCAATATCACTAACAGTGGTACTTTTTGTTTTTGCCATTTCCTTTAATTCAACCTTGCCATTAGAAATTGCTGTTAGGTAAAATTTATTAGTTTCTTCTTTCTTTAATGGGTTTTGGGCGTTGTACAGCTTTATATTTTATAGCCATAATTATTCTCCTTTTGAAATAGATTGAAAAAAATATTTATGAATAGGTTAAAAATTTTTTTAACACCTACCGCAAATATACTCACGATCATCAATAAAATCAGCATCTTCATCTTTACTATAATTACTATTATCGCTCTTAGTATGTATCTGATTTTTATTTGGATTAAAGAAAGATATAATCTCAATAATTATAAAAAATATTAGACATAATATACCATAAATAATAACTTGTGCAATAACACCTAATATTAAATCTTTGAATGGGTCGGATGGTTTAGTTGACATATATCAATATCTCGACCTTCTGAACCCATTTGCCTGTGCCTCTGCTTCTGAACAGAAATACTTTTCACCATATGCTGGATTTATTGTTGTTGAATTATAATATTTTCCTCCTGGCACATGATAGATTTTTGCTCCTGAACGATATGAGATATTACCCTTAATATTACATACTTGTGCAGGCTGAGGAACTGACTGTGGTACAGATGGAGCAATATAATTGTATTTTATAACCTTAACCTTTTCTGGTGTGTAGTGTGAAATAGTTTCTCGGCTCACCTCAGTTTTTCCTTGGTCTTTTTTACAAACTTTATCTTTACCGTTTGCACCTTTTTGGAGCTTTTCTTCCTTACTTTCTCCTGAAAGTGAAATATCTCCAGTGTTTTCTTCCACTCTTTCATAGTCGGTTCTGTATGGTGTATCTTCTTCAGAACAAACAACTTTACTATTTTGATAAATGGTTGAACCTATCGGAAATACGACAAACATACCAAATATTGCTATGGCACATATTGCAAACCCGTATTTATCTGCAAAACTCTTATTTTCTTTCATAGGCCCATAATATCAAAAAAAAAAACGAGTCAAGCCTTTTTACTTAAACAAAATTAAAAGCCCCTATGGGAGCTTTTAATAACTAAAACTTAGCGTTCGTATGCACATTCACAACATCATCAACATCATCAAGTGCGTCCATCAATTTTTCAACTTTCACACGAGTTTCATCATCAGTGATTTCAACTTCCATATTTGGCACATATTGAAGTTCGGCTTCTTTTACGGTTAAACCTTTTTCAATTAGTTCTTTTCGAACTCTCATTAAATCTTTCTGATCAGTATAAACCACGATTTCGCCATCTTCTTCAATAGCATCCTCAGCACCGGCATCAAGAATTTCAAGTAGCGCATCTTCACCCATCGCTTCAACCAAAATTACACCTTTGCGTGTAAACTGAAACATCACACTCCCCGCGTCAGCAATCCGGCCGCCATTTTTTACTAAAGCAGTTTTAACTTCAGGGAAAGTTCGATTGCGATTATCTGTTGCGGTTTCAATAATCAAACCAATTCCATTTGGACCATAACCTTCGTAAGTAATTTCCTCAAGTATTGCCGAGTTTTTATCTGCCGCGCGAGCAATTGCGCGCTCAATATTCGCGTTTGGCATATTCACCGCACGAGCTTTTTCAATCGCCAGCGCTAAACTTGGGTTCATGTCTGGATCAGTACCGCCACGAGCTGCAATCGCAATTTGATTTCCAATTCGTGTAAAAATTGCACCCCGTTTTGCATCATTTACACCTTTCTGTCGTTTAATTTTTGACCATTTATTATGACCAGCCATAATTCTCCTTAATTTTTATCTATAAATCTCTATTAATTTTTACCATTTTTTTACTCAAGAATTCAAATTTCAAAAAATAAAACGCCCATTTTAACTTTTGGACGTTTAAGTTTTATTTAATTTTATGGGCTGCCACACGAATAATCTCGCTCCAGCTTAAAAACGGTTGTGGAATTTCGGCTAAATCGTGTGCCGTCATTTCATTTCGAATTGCCAAAGAAATTTGTGGAATTAAGTTTATTGCATCTGGCGATACAATGCTTCCACCAATAACCTTTCCCTTCCTATCACAAATAATTTTAGCAAATCCACTACTGAAATTCTCAACATTACTTTTTGCAATTAAATTAAGTGGCGCAATTGCAGTTTTATATTTTAAATCTCTCTTCAAACAATCGTCCTCAGTTAAACCAACCGTGGCAATTTCTGGCCAAGTTGAAATTGTACGAGGCGAAAGCGGAAACTTAACCTCAATTTTTGAGCGTGAATGTAAAATATTATAAGCAACCGTTCGGCTTTCAAGGAGGATCTCTGCTGTTTGAGCTTGTGGATTAACCACGCCACCAACCGCAAAAATATGCTTCATAGAAGTTTGCGAAAATTCATTTACAGCAATTCCATCTTTCGAAAAATCAATATGAGCATTTTCTAAGCCTATGTCTGTGTTAGGTATTCTTTCACCTACAACCAGAATTTCATCAACTCGCACAAATTTCTCGGTTCCGCCTCGTTGAAAGATCACTCGCTTCATCAAGCCATCTTTTTGCACTGCTACCACTCGAGTTTGCGGCAAAACATAAACATGACTTTCTTCAACTAAAATATTTTTCAATAGTAATTCCAACTTCTTCGTCTTCTTTCGGCAAAAGTCGTGCTGAAACTTCACTGATGTAAACTTTCGTACCAAAAATAGCCAAAATTTGAGCAATTTCAACCGCCTCAGCTCCACCACCAACAATAAAAATACTTTTAGGCGGACGAGCAATATCGAAAATTGTTTTCGGCGTATAGTACCGCACATTTTTCAATATTTTTTTAATATCTGGAATTGAGATTTTTCGAACCAGTTGCAATCAAGAAATTCTTTGCTGAATAATGCTTTTGATTAATCGAAATCTCATTCGGAGTTAAAAATCTGGCTTCACCACGAAAAGTTTTTAATTCCCATGCTTTCGAAAAAAACTTTTTGGTTATCGTGAGCGCCAGTTCGTTTAATCACAATTTTTTTCCAAGCAGAAATTATTGGAAAATTATAAGTTAAATTTGCCGAACGTAGACCCATTTTTTCAGCCTTTTTTGCCTCAAAAAAAGCTTTTTTAACCTTAGAAATTGCCGCTCGCGGGATATCACTATAATTTGGCGATTCACCACCAAAAAGATCATTTTCAACAATTGCAACATTTAACCCAGCTTTTTGCTGCAATATTTGCTGCCGCCGAACCACCCGCTCCACTTCCAAGAACAATTAAATCAAAATCAAATTTTTCTTTTTAGCCATTTTTCACTCCTTAAATTATGCTCTTGAAATTTTTTTATAAATATACGCCGCCTCTGGATGGACTTCCTGTAGAATTACTCCGATTTGTCTTCGAATATCACCACTTGTAATTTCTGGTTTGTTTCTTTTGCCAATCTGCAAATTCGAGAAGAGTTTTTTTCGAACGAATTCATCACTTTGCCCTTCTGGAGATCTAACAATTAAGAAAGTTTCACTCAAGGATTTTTTTGTAATTTTTTTATAATCAAATTTCTCAACTTCTCCATCAGATTTTTACAACCATTCTCATAGCGAAACCCCTAAAAAAATTCTGGCGTAAAAATTACAACACCAGCTATAAATGCTAAAATTATCATTCCCAAACCTGCTGAAAATTGCATAAAAACGCTTATTTTTTTATTCCGCCAAGCTTGAATTTCTGAAATTGGATGTCCACCAGAAATCATACAAGCAATACTAAAAATTGGTAAATTAGAAATTAAAACATAAATTACTAAAATAGCAAATTGAAGGGCTGGTGAAACACGTGAAGCTAAAATTGTCGAAATCGCCAAAGATGCAAAATAAAACAAGATCTCACTCAAAACACTAACAATTCCTAGCGAAAAAGCTTCAGCAGAGTGAACAGTTTTACTTGCTCGCTTGTTAAGAAACTTCGCCATCGAACGAGGAATCCAAAGTTCCGTACCATTTTGTATGTTTTTACCTCTTCGATAATAAAAAATCCAAGTTGAGATCCCAGCAGCAACTAAAATACCGGTCAAGACTGCCCAAGCTACTTTCGAAAAATGCAATATTATAAAAATATTCCAGCAAAATATGCAAAAAGTTGAAAAAAATAAGAATAGTTGCAAAAACTGATCCAAAAACTAAAGACATAGATAACTTTGTTAGTTGTAAATGCGACTTTTTCTTGCTTAAAAGTGTGCCCGCTCAAAAGTGTTAGAACACTAATACTCAAATGAAAACTAGCATGCACCATTGCTGCCAAGATTACTACTAATAAAATCATCCAAATTTCCATAAGCTTCATTTAAATTATATTATAAGCACAAGCGAAAAATCAAGAAAAAAATGTTTAAGTTTTTTTCGAAAAAGAGTATTGACTTTTTATATTTTTTTATATGTTATTATAAATAATGTAATATTATTTAAAAAAACAAAAAAAAGGAAAAATAAATGGCACAACACGAACGAATGTCTTCATGGGATAGACACCGAACTAAAAAGAACTCCGAAACTTCATTGATGCAAGAATTTCACGGTTCAATGAATTTGATGAGTTCGAAGATTTAATCTAAGAATATAAGGCTCGCAAAATTAGCGAGCTTTTTCTCTTGAAAAAAAGTTTTTTTCAATGTGCTAAAATATAAACATTATGGTAGCGTAGCTCAGTTGGTTAGAGCGTAGGACTCATAAGCCCTAAGGTCGCAGGTTCAATCCCCGCCGCTACTACCAGAAATTATATAAAAAAATCGTTGCAAATTCTGTAACGATTTTTTTAAATTTTATTTTATAAATAAAAAAATAACCTTCCATTTTTTTGAAAAGTTATTTTTTTGAAATAATTTCTTGGTTGCGGGAGTAGGATTTGAACCTACGACCTCTTGGTTATGAGCCAAGCGAGCTGACCAGACTGCTCCATCCCGCGATATCTGCTTTATATTCTATCACGCAGATATTTAAAAGTCAAGAGTTTTTAGCTATTTTGTTACCTTTTGAGCATTTCCACCAAAAATAAAGTTAATCCATTGCGTAAAATTTGAAGGTTTTGGCGTATTAGTTTGTTCTTTCTTTTTGATCTTCTGGGTATTTCGAAAGAATCAAAACATGCTCACCCGGCATTGCAAGACCAAGTTTTTTTCACGTACTGCAAGCTCTTGATATTCAGAACTTTTCAGATATTTTTGTTCATATTCAAGTGTTTTATAACTAATTTCATCAATTAAAGCCTGGCGCTGTTTGAGTTCTAGCTTTTTTTGAATTGAATAATTTTTTTCCATCGCCGCAATATTTCCCCAAACCCAAATTATCGAGATAAAAATCACACTGGCCATAATAATATTGCTCAAAGTTAAAATATCGTTCAAAAAAATAATATTTTTGCACGGCGAGTTTTAGTTTTTTTAAATCGTTTTAAGTTTAATTTCACTATTTAATTTTTATCACATTTTTCTGATATAATTAAATAGTCGGGGGATTAGCTCAGCGGTTAGAGCAGTCGTCTCATACACGATTGGTCGCTGGTTCGAACCCAGCATCCCCTACCAAAAATCGCCTGATTGGCGTTTTTTTATTTTTTTATTTTTAAATTTAACAAAACCGCCTCATCTGAATGAGAGGCGGTTTTTTTGTAAATTGATTATTTCTTGCGAGAAACTGTCAAGAAGCCGTTTCGTGGATTTTTCTTTTTACAATTCGGTCTTCTGGAAGGTCGCAAGGCTCACCTTTATCGTTCTTCTCTTTTTTTAGCAAAAGAAGTAAATTGTTTGTGGTTTTCCGCCACGCAAAGTTACTTCACTTTTTGTGTAAATAATATGTAATTCCTTTTTGAATTTGTTTGACTATAAGCCATTTCTATCCTTTCATTACTACTGTTATATATTTTTCATTGTATATCAGTTTTTAAAGTGGTGTCAAGCCTTTTTTTACACTTTTGGTGTATATTTTTTCAAAATAAGCTTAAGAATTATAGTTGTTATCATTTTTATTATAATCATAAAAATTAAAATTATTGCTACTAAAGTTGTCCATCCAGCCAAATCTGGTGACCAAATTGGCGCAACGAAACTATAAGTATATTCTGAAATATTTGGGTATTCAGCCTTAACTTGACCCTGACTACTTGCAGGATATTTATTTTGCTCATCTAAAATACACTGTTGATACGCTAAAGAATATCCGCCACGGAACCTTGGCCGGCAAGCTTCTTCCGCCTTTTTAAAAATATTTCCATTCGGATTATTACTTTCAGTTTCACGAGCAACCTGCTCGGCCTTTCTCGTATCACTTTCATAAATATTCGCCCATACAATTTTCACTTCTCGATTCATTTTAAACCAGTGAGTTTCATCGCTATAAAAAATTCCACCACTATTCATATGAGCATAAACGTAATTAGCCAATTCAATTGTTGCTTTTCTGGTAGCTTCAACATCGCCAGATTTATCAGCCGTTTCAACAGCCTCTCTTCTACGAATCATTCCCACATTATTCAAACGTAGAGCTGTTAAATTCACAAAAATAACAAGTATAAGTAAAATAAACAATTGCCAATTTTTTTAAGCAACTGTATCTGTTTAAGACGTTTTTTTAATTCTGCCTTTACCCACCATAATACTTATATATATTTTACCAAAATTCCAAGAAAATTACAAATTTTGCTTAATTTTTTGAGCTAATTTTTCACCAACAATTTTCGAAAGCTCTTGCACAGGGGTTTCGCGAATTTTCTTTAGCGAACCAAATTCTCGCAATAATTTTGCCCGTGTTTTTGTTCCTACGCCGTCAATCTTCTCCAGTGCATTCTGCGTTTGCTTTTTTTAGTTCGCAAATTAGAATGATAGTTAATCGCGAATCGGTGAGCTTCATCACGAATCCGTTGGAAAAGCTTGGTTAAATCACTAAATTCTGAGTTGCTTTCACCTAGCAAGTTGCGGGCGTGGCCGTGTGAATGGCTTTGCAAAAGGTGCAAATTTAGTATCAAAAAATCGCCCTCTCGCCGAACCGAAAAATCTCTATCATTTTTTTCGAAGTTTTTATCTAACCAACTAGTTTTGAGGTTTGGATTTTGCGTATCAAAAAAATAATCTCTTCATCACGCTTAGCAATTCCAATCGCTAAAATATCTCTTGGTAAAACTTCTCGCACTGCACTCAATTGACCTTTTCCACCATCAATCAAAACTAAATCAGGCCATCCCCACTTTTCGTTTCGCTTCGAGAATCTCCGTATTAAAAACTTCTTTCATATGAAGAAAATCATCATTTCCGCCAGTTGTCATTTTAAATTTTCGATACTCTCGCTTGTCACTAAGCCCATTTGTAAAAACCACCATCGACGCCACATTGTTTTCTCCACCCGTGTGCGAGATATCAAACGCTTCAATTCGCCGCGGTGGAATTTCAAGTGAGAGAATTTCCGCTAATTTTACTAATGCGTGATCTTTCGAAATATCTAAAAATTCCTCATTTGAAAAAATAACTTGCCTGCCAAGCTCACTCAAATCTCGCAGTTGGTTACGTTTTTTTGCGGCCATTTCAAAATTCTGTTCATTCGCAAAATCAAGCATTTCTTTCTCAATTTCGAGCTGAAGCATTTTTCGCTCACCTTTTAAATATCGCGAGAGTTGGCGTAAATTACGTTTATATTCTGTCATTTTTTGTTGATATTCGGGAGAATTTGGTTCAAAATTTTCCAACCCAGGAGTTAAACCAATCTGAAAATCTAAACTATTTCTAGCTGGTATTTTTTCACTCAAATAATACGGAAAGACTCTTCGAAGCAATCGCACCGATTTTTTCACTGCATTAGAATTATAAAATGGGCCAAAATATTCTGCAAAATCATCAAGCGGATTTTTGGTGAAACTAACATGCGGAATTTTGTCACGAAAACCAATTCGCACGTAAGTTGACGACTTATCATCTCGCAAAAGTATGTTGTACTGTGGCTTGTAGCGCTTAATCATCTCGCTCTCCAAAAATAGCGCATCAATTTCAGTCTCAACCTCAATCCAGTCAGTCATCGCAATTTCTGCTACCAAAGCTTCAGTTTTTGGATCTTTTCCGCGCGAGTTTTGAAAATATTGCCGCACACGATTTTTTAAATTTGCCGCTTTTCCAACATAAATAATCTCACCTTTCGAATTTTTATGAAAATAAACGCCAGCAGAATTTGGCAGTTCTTTTTAGCTTTTTTTCGAAAGTTGTTTGTTCATCTTTTATTATTATATCATTTTATGTTTTTTTATAAAAAAACTATTTTTATTTATATTAATAATGTGCTATACTCAGAATATAGATTATATTCAAGATAAAATCTATCTTGAATAGCCTTGAACTTTAGAAAGAGGTGTATAATATGGAACAAATCGAAACTAACAAAGTGAAAGAAGAACCTTGCTATATCAAATTGCTCACCGGACAAATTGTGATCTTTAGACCCTGTAACAAGCAGTCAGAAAAAGAATAATACCCTGAAAACCTTAAGCCACCTAATTTTTGGTGGCTTTTAAATATTTTTCAAAAAAAATAAATTTAATAAATTCATTATATGTTATTAGCGAAATCAAGCAAATTTAACATAATTTTTAATCTGTTTTTGTTAAAAAAATATTGGCAACAAAATTAGCAATTTTTCAAGAAAAACTTGGTAGTCGCAAATGAGCATTTTTTTATAATTGATGTATAATAATTAATATGAAAGGACAAAAAAAATGTTTAATCAGAATTTACAAAAATTACGAGCCGAGAAAAAAATATCTCACAAGAGCAGCTTGCCGATAAAATTGGAGTTTCACGGCAATCAGTTTCAGCCTGGGAGAGCGGAAAATCTTCACCAGAGCTTGAAAAAAATTAGTTGCTATAAGCAATCTTTTTAATGTTAGTTTAGATGAATTAACTGGTGAAATTTCAACCAAGAAAAATAGATTTTGATAAAGAAGATTACAATAAAACTTATAGAAAAATTGCCATAATTCGATCTCTAGGAATTTTTATTTTATTCTTAGGGATTGCACTTGCCACTTTCTTTTCAGGATATGACTTTAAAATGCGACAATCTCTACTCTCAGATTCAATGCCAGATTTTTCTATACTTTCCGGAATCGTTCTAATGTTATCCCTAGCAATCGCAGTGCCATTATTTATCCTTGCCAGAAACTTTGACAAAACATCAATTGAGAATCTTGTCGAATCTAATACAAGAATTAACGAAGTTTTTTCGAAAAAAGAAATTCAAAATACCGAAAGTATCGAAAGCTTTAGTAAAATGGCTCTTGTTTCGATAATCTTCATTGCTATAGCCAGCCATCAAGCTATCTACAATTTTACAAATCTTGGTGAAAAAAATGCATCAACGATTTTCATGCTCCTACTTGGAATTGGACTTTCTATATCAACCTATGGTAATTCTATTTTTGCTAAAATTAACAATTTTAACGAAATTGAAAGTGAAAATAAAGAGAAAAAAATCGAAAAAAATTGGCCTTTTTACAGCTATCACAATGATGTCGATTACAGCAATTTATCTAACTTACAGTTTTATCACCAATGATTGGTCTTCGGCAAGAATTTTTTATCCTGTAGGCGGTATCGCAGTTGGAATTTTTGCAGCAATCACCAACCATAAAAAATAAATAATGAAAAAACGCTCAATTTATAAACTGAGCGTTTTTATATTTTTCGAAAATTAGTTTTTATATAAAGCATGCGAATTTGCTGCAACGCGTTCAAGAAACAACAACTGTGCCTGAGAAACGTTTTCAGCTTTACCAGCCCAAGCTTGAAGCGCTGGTATTTGTAAAGCTCGTGCATAACTATAGGTTAATCCCCAGTCAAAAGGTCCGAGATTGGTTATTTCTTGGAGGTTATCGGTTGCCTGAGTTGCAGTTTGTCCACCAGAAAGGAATACGATACCTGCCAATTCTTTTGGAACTATTTTCTTAAAAATAGAAACGGTTTCTCGTGCAACCTCTCTTGAAGAAGATTGAATTTCATTCTCAGAGCCAGCAAGAACCATATTTGTTTTCAAGATTGTTCCTTTAAGGTCAACTTTAAATATTTTTAGTTCCTCGAAGAGTTTTTTAAGAATCTTTTCGGTAACTTCTCGGCACTGTTTAATAGTATGTTTTCCAGAATAAACTACCTCTGGTTCAACGATTGGTACAATTCCATAATTCTGGCAAGCTTTAGCATATTGCGCTAAAACTCGTAAATTCGAAGCGATCGCAGCTTCGCTCGGCGTTCCTTTTTCTTCATCAATTTCGAAAGCAACTCGCCATTTCGCAAAATCAATTCCTGCTTTTGAATATTTTTGGAGTTTTTCAACCAAAGAATCAAGCCCCAACGAAATCGTCTCACCTTCAAATCCGGTTAAAGGCTGCAAACCACCGTCAAGTTTCACACCAACCAAAATTCCGCGATTTTTCAAATACTCAACAAAATTAATACCTTCAGAAGTGTTTTGTCCAGTCGTCTCTTCAAAAAGAATAATTCCACTTAAATAATTTTCAATATCTGGTGTTTTGAAAAAAACATCTCACGATAGGCTCGGCGATTTTCTAAAAGTATCTTCAAGCCCAATAGTTTCGAATTTTTTTATGAATATTCCCACCAGACTCATCTGCAGCAAATATTCCTTTTGGCCGCGTAACTAATTTTGCAGCAGTTTTACGTAATCGTGTTTCAATATCTGGCGTATTACTCAAAACATCAACAGGTAATTCATAATTTTTGCGATTTAAAATTTGATGCGCATAAAAAGGCTTCAATATATCATTAAAATCAGATTTATTAGCAATTGTAACTGAAACCTGCAAATTTTCTTCTAATTTTGAAGAATTCGAAAAATTTTCTGCAACGAAAGCCGCCTGAAAAATATTATTCTGGTAAAACGAATTTAATTCAAAAATTAGTTTCAATACTGGCAATTTTTTTCTTTATTTCCAGAAACTATCTTCGAACCATCAAAAATAACAATGCCTCGCACACCAGTTCTAATTAGTGAATCTATCGCATTTTTATAACTTGAATAATCAATTAGATCGCTTAAATTTTGTTTTCGAAAATCTACAAAAACTAAATTTGCACGAATAAAAAACTCGCGCGCAAGTTCTGGCTCTAAATCAGCAATATTAAATACAAGCTCAATTTTTTTGGATTCTCGCACAAATATTTTTTAAAATCTGCCAGATAATTTTGCGAAAAATTAGCATCCGCGATATAAATTAAATCTGGTGGAAAAGCTGGTGAAACCCATTTTGTGCTACGAGGATTACTGGTTAGAATAAAACTCTTGCCTTTATGTGAAACTATAAATCGATCAATCAGATTGTTGTTGATTTCATCATATTCGAAATGAGAAGTACCGTTTGGATTCGCACTTGAAAAAGCCTTAAAATGCGCTGCTGTAAAGATTTTTTCACTCAAAATTGTTCCACCATAAACACCAGCTTGTTTTTGATAATTTAAAGTTGAATCATCAAAAGTTAGATCATAATGAAAATCATTGAGCTCATCTTTATAAATTTTTTTGATTTTTGAATGTCTAAAAAGTTATCTTTTGTCGCATTTCCAATCGATAAAATCGTCGGTTTCATTTCCCACCTTTAAAAAAATTATTATGCTTTTGCTTAAATTATATCAAATTTTTCGAAAATAAAGCAAACTTAAAGATTAAACAAATCATTTAGACTTTCAGCCACGGTTGGGTGGGTAAAAATCTGGTCCCGTAGAACAGCATAATCAAGTTTAGTGTCAATCGCAGTTTTTATAATATTTATAACTTCCGGCGAATTATAGCAAAACAAAGCTGCACCTAAAATTTTATTAGTTTTCGAATCTATAATCGCTCGCAAAAGACCCGTTGTTTTAAATTCAAGCTGGAGTTTTGGCACTGCTGCCGCCGGAATTTCCTTTACCTTAATTTCGAAACCTTCCCCCAAAGCTTGTTTTTCAGTTAATCCAACTTTCGAAAATGGAACCTGCAAAAAAATCGAATTCGGCAAATTAACACGATTTTTTAGAGAATATTTTCCGTCACCATAAAACTGTGAGCGCAAAATTCGAAAATCATCTAAAGAAGCATACGTAAATTGTTCTTCTCCTCTCACGTCGCCAACCGCCCAAACTTTTGAATTTGAAGTTTGAAGATTTTCATCAGTCCAAATTCCCCCGTTTTCAAGTGTTTTAATCCCTGCTCGTTCAAGGTTTAATTTTGCAGTTGCCGGTTTTCGCCCGGTTGAAATTAGCACTTTATTGAAAGCCAATTTCTTACCATTATTTTGGACTAAAATTCCATTTTCAACATTTTCGAAAGCCTCAATGTTTGCATTAAACTCAAAATTAACACCTTGCGAAACTAAAAAGTTAAAAATTGCTTTTTGCATCGAATCATCTTCATAAGCTAAAATTTTATCGCCTCGCTCAAAAATTGTTACTTTCGTGCCCAGCTTCGCAAAAGTTGAAGCAAACTCTAGACCAATAAATCCACCACCAATAATTGCTAGGCTGTCAATTGCCTCCTGATTTTCAAGAAGCTCTGTACTGGTTAAAATTTTTGAGTTCTTTAAACCTTCTTCAATTCCTGAAATTTCAGGAATAAAACTTTCTGCACCAGTATTAATAATAATCTTATCAGCCGAAAGCTCAAGTTTTTCAACATTCGATTCAACTAAAATTGTGTTTTCATCTAAAAATGAACCAAAGCCGTCAAAAACTGTAATCGACTCGTTATCTGCAAGCATATGATAATTTTTTGAATTTAGCCGCTGCACAACATCAAATTTTCGCGCAATCGCTTCTTCGAAAGTTAAATTTTCACTCGCCGCAACCGCTAGAACTTTGGTTGGAATACAAGCAATATTAATACAGGTTCCGCCATACATTTTCGGCGACTTTTCAATTAATGCAACTTTTTCACCTTTATTAGCAGCCATAACTGCCAAAGTTTTTTTCCAGCTTTTTCCAAATCCAATTATAATTTTATCAAATTTCATTTTTTTACCTCTTTTTCTATTTTTAATTTTAACACATTTTACTTAGAAAAGTCTTAAAATTGTAATAAAAAGAAAAAAACCCCCGAGATTTCGGGAGATTTTTCTTGGCTCCGGCAGCTGGGCTCGAACCAGCGACCTATTGGTTAACAGCCAACCGCTCTACCACTGAGCTATGCCGGAATAATAATCTTATTATACACGAGTTTTTTAATAATTTCAAGACTTTTTTCTATTTTTTCAGAAAAATCGGCCCACTTTTTTAATGAGCCGATTTTTATTATCTCTATTCAGTTCGAAGAGCCTCAATTGGGTTCATTTTTGCTGCTTTTCGCGCTGGCAAGAATCCAGAAATCACCGAAAGTAACATCAAACCAACTACCAATAAAATCCAAGCGAATAAATCTGGTTGAAGTAAATTCGTATCCACGCCAGAAGTTTTTTGTAGCTTTAAGACATTACTAATTACAGGGTTTAAGAAAGTAATTCCATACGCTACAACAATTCCAATAATTCCACCAAATAAACCAATCAGCGCCGCTTCGTATCTAAAAAGTTTCGAAACATCACTCTTTCGCATTCCGAGCGATTTCATCAAACCAATTTGTGAAGTTCGCTCTAAAACTGAAATATATTGCGTATTAATAATTCCAAAAGCTGAAGCAAGAAGCGTTAAAAATCCAAATCCAGCAAGACCTGCCGCCATAACATTAATTGCTGTTTGAACCGTTGCTTTATCATCTGCGAAAGTGGAAACTTGGTAAAATTCACCACCGTTTAATGCTATAATTTCCTTTTTAATTTCATCAACTTTTCGTGTGCCGTCGGTTGTTGCGCTCGCACTATAAAACCGCATTTCACCAGAATTTTGCTTTTTCGCAATTTCCAAACCATCACTATTATTCATCCAGAAATTTCCGTGATAATTAAAGTTGGTATCCGTTTTTCCAGCATCAACTGCTTGAATCTCGAAAGTCTTTTCGAAAGTTTTACCTTCCGCGTCTTTCATTTCGAAAACTACTTTTTTGCCCACAATATCGGCAGGATTTTTACCCCCAAATGGTTCAACATAAGCTTTTTGGTGCGATAACTTTTCCATTATCAATTTGATTATTTTTGCTAAGTTTTCCGGCCGAAAGCCCCATCTCCTGTTCATCATTTTTAGTGGCAATATTTCCGTCATATTTTACACCATTTTCTACTTGAACAGTTTCAATATTCAAAGGAACTGCTGGAGAAACATTTCGAACACCTTTAATTTTTTTAAAAATTTTTATCTAAATCTTCTTTTTTTAAATGAATGGCTCTCGGCGTCAATTTCAGCCTTTTTCCTGACAGCATCTTCACGAGTTGATTCAACCCTATTTGGCGCATAAGGATCTTTTTTATTCTTAATTAATCGCGAGATGGTTAAAGCATTTTGATCACCTAATTTATTGGCTAAACTTTCAACATAAGCATTACCACCCTTTTCCAGCTGCAATTGCGAGTGCAACCGTTGTCGCGCCAACCGCAATTGCTAAACTTGTCAAAATTGTTCGTCCTTTCGCTAAACGAATATTTTTTTCCAGCTCGCTTAATAATATCAACTCTACGCATTTTTAGCTCCTTCAATATGCTCTATTTCGCCATCTTTTATTCGAATCCGAATATCACACTTTTTCTGCCAATTCTTCATCATGAGTAATAATAAATAGCGTTGCACCAGACTTTTTTTATTATATTCAAAAAGTAATTTTTCAATTTTTTCACTAGTTACGGAGTCCAAATTTCCCGTTGGTTCATCCGCAAAAATTATTTCTGGCGAGTTTACAATTGCTCGCGCAATCGCAAGACGCTGTTTTTGCCCACCCGAAAGGTCACGAGCTGGTGTTTTTAATTTTTATCTTTCAAACCAACCGCTTTTTAGGGCGTCTTCTATAATTTCTCTCCTTCGAAAAATTGGCTCTTCAGAAATTTCAAGTGGCAAACTCACATTTTCGAAACAAGTTTCATTTCCCTGCACAAAAAAGCTTTGAAAAATAAATCCCATTTTTTTCGAACGAAATTTATCGATCTTCTTTTTGATTCATTGATAAAATATTTACTCCATCCATTAAAAACTTCACCTTTTTCTGGAGCATCTAGGCCACTCATTGCATGAATTAGTGTTGATTTTCCACTTCCCGATTTTCCAATAATCGCCACGCTTGAACCATTTTCAATCTTGAAACTCACATCTTTTTAATGCCTGAAAACGATTCTTCTTTTTTTGCCATAAATTTTTTTGAAATATTTCGAACTTCAATCATATCCCTCCTTTAATTAAAAATTCATCTATATCTAAATTTTTCAAGATAAAAAAACATTGGCCTTTAGTGTTCTCGTTAAAATCATAACCATTTACTTTAACTTTTTCAGCGTGCATTTTTAATCGCGTGTTTTTCGAAACCACAGAATTACACTTATTTGTTTTAACATCTGCGTCCTCAACCTTATTTAGTTCCAAATTTCCGCCATCACTATTTACGCTTAAATTTTTTTACATCAATTTCATTAGCGTAAAAATTGCTAAATTCACCTGCATAAACTTCTAAATTATCAATTTTTTTGCTGAATTTTTCGAAATTAACAGACCCGTTTTTTTGAAATATTCACCTTAATTTTTTTCGGCGTTCTTTGCAAAATATTTTACTTGCGAACTTGATTTTAGATTAATTTCACTTAATTCTGGGCCATAAATATGAATCTCTTCCCGACTTTCGCCATAGAAATAACGTGCATTATTCGAAACTTTATTCAAATTTATTTTTTTAAAGTTTCACCATCAAAATTCGTTTCAAGATTATTTTTTTCGAAATTGAAATGCGTAAACTCAATTTTTTTGGCTCATCCGCAATATGATAGAAAACTGCTGCCGAAGAGTCAACTTCTAGCTTTTTTTAATACTTTTTCATTTTTACAGAATCAATTTTAACTCGTTCTGAAATTAAACTTTGAGAAAACCTATTGTTTACTTTATCACGCAACAATGATGCTGAAGTAATAAATCCCATAAGCCCTGCAAACGCAATCACAACTGAAAGAATCGAAACAAAAATATCAATTTTTGTAATCTTTAGCTTGAAAAGCATTTTTGCAACAAATCCCATCAGCAAAAGATAAGCAAAACCTAAAATGTTAGCACTAATAATTACACCTATACCAGCATCTTTAGCATTTGCGAAAGCTGCTGCGCTATAAATTTCTGAAAGCGCTAGATTTCCAAGAATTACTGCCGTAACTCCACCCAAAAAGGCTAAAACCGCAAAAATGCCAAAAATTATACCAAAAGCTTTAGCGATCTTTAAATTTCGAAGATGAATTTTTTCGAAATTATATTCTTCATTAACCTCTCGAATGGAATTTGCCGTAATATTTTCACCACGAAGTCGCAAAATGTCATTTGCATTTTTTTGCTGCAGGAATAACCAAAATCGATAAAATATAGATTGGAACTATTCCACCAAAAGTCATAAAAAACATCACAATTAGCACCAAGCGAACCCAAACTACATCAATATTTAAGTATTGAGCCAACCCAGATGCTACGCCAGAAATCATTCCATTCTTCTCATCACGATAAAGTCTTTTTGAAATTTTCGCCGAAGATTTCTCTTCACTATTTTCAGTAAAATCTGTATCTTGAAAAACTTCTGGTGAACCAATTTGAGATTCAATTTTCGAAATCTCTTTCTCGGTAATAACTCCACCTTCTTTCACTCCAAGCTCTGCCAAAATCTCAGTAATTCGAATTTCTACATCTTCGAAAATATCTTTATCACTTGAATAAATCTTCAAATCTTTTAGGTATTTTTCTAGTTGCTTTTTTTGCTGGAATTTCAATTTCATAAGGAATTTTTAGCCAAATGAATTCTTGTAATTTCTTTCATATTTCTCCTTTAAAGCTCATTTATTGTCTTATTTAGCTTTTTCAATTTCTTCACTAATATTCACTAACACTTTTGTACCAAAATCAGTTATTGAGTAATATTTTCTTGGTGGCCCTTGCTCACTTTCTTGCCATTCGTGACTTAATAATCCATCTTTTTGTAATCTTGAAAGCAGCGGATAAATCGTTCCTTCAACTACAACCATTTTAGCTTCACGTAGCTCCCTAATAATGTCACTAGTATAAACTGGCTTTTTTGCACAAACTTTTAGCACACAAAACGCCATAAAACCTTTTCGCATTTGGGTTGAAATTTGTGAAGCATATTTTTCAATACTTTCTTGTTCTTTCATACTTCTATGTTATACAAGGTAGCTTAAAAAGTCAAGTACTTTTTTTCGAAAAAATAAAAAAGTTTGCTCGAAAACAAACTTTTTTAAAATTCTTATACCAATCCGTTCGGATTTTTACTTTGCCAATTCCATGAATCTCGGCACATTTCATCGAGTGTTTTTTTCAGTTTTCCAGCCAAGTTCTTTTTCAGCCTTAGTAACATCGGCATAACAAAATGCAATATCACCTGCACGGCGCGAGGTAATTTCGAAAGGAATCTTTTTACCTGAAGCTTTTTCGAAAGCGTGAACCAATTCTAAAACGCTCACTCCCGAGCCCGAACCAAGATTGTAAATTTTAACACCACTATTCTTGCAGTTATTTTCTAATGCTTTCAAATGACCTTTCGCTAAATCGACAACATGAATATAGTCACGCACACCCGTACCGTCAGGAGTTTCGTAATCGTCACCAAAAATCGAAAGTTTTTCTCGTTTTCCAATGGCAACTTGAGAAATATACGGCATCAAATTGTTCGGAATTCCTTGTGGATCTTCACCAATTAAACCACTTTCATGAGCACCAATTGGATTAAAATATCGCAAAATCGTAATCGACCAGCGCGCATCAGCTTTTGCTAAATCTTTTAAAATATGTTCGATCACAACTTTAGTGTATCCGTAAGGATTCGTTGCCGTTTCGCAAGGCATTTCTTCTCGATAAGGAACTGGATTTTTGTCGCCATAAACTGTTGCACTCGAAGAAAAAACAATATCATAAACATTAAACTCTCGCATAATTTCCAAAAGAGAAATCGTTCCTTGAATATTATTTTTATAGTATTCAAGTGGTTTTGCAACGCTTTCGCCAACTGCTTTCAAACCCGCAAAATGTATCACTTGCTTGATATCATTTTCTTGAAAAAAATTTTTCGAAGCCCATCCTTACTTAAAAATATCAACTTCGTAAAACTTAAAATCTTTACCCGAAATCTCACGAATTCGCTCTAAAGCTTTTAGGTTTCGAATTTCGAAAATTATCAATTATTATAATCTCTTCATTATTTTTTTAAGAAGTTCAATTGAAGTGTGAGCACCGATAAATCCTGCGCCACCAGTTACTAAAATCGCCATCTTTTTCCTTTTCGTGATATAAACTTAAGCACTTTATAGCATTATTATACTATTTTTTTCAAAAAGACATGGCAATTTATCCTAAAGAATATTTTTTTAAGATATTTTTCCCGTCCAGCTCTTTTTCGATTTTTCGAAACCTGTTCTGGAGTTCCAGTCGCCACAACAGTTCCACCACCCGCTCCACCTTCTGGGCCCATATCAATTAGCCAGTCAGCACTTTTAACAATATCTAAATTATGTTCAATTATTACCATTGAATTTCCAGCATCAACCAAACGGTTCAAAATCGAAAGCAATCTTTTCACATCTGCATTATGTAAACCAGTTGTAGGCTCGTCTAAAATATATATTGTCTTTCCAGTCGAAGCACGCGCAAGCTCGGTTGCAAGCTTAATTCGTTGTGCCTCACCGCCAGAGAATGTTGTTGCGGGCTGACCAAGTTTAATATAACCCAAACCAACTTCTTGAATCGTTTTTAATTTTCGATGGATAGCAGGAATATTTTCAAAAAATTCCGTTGCTTCATCAATTGTCATTCCTAAAACATCCGAGATTGTTTTACCTTTATAAAGGATCTCCAACGCCTCACGATTATATCGCTTTCCGTGGCAAACGTCACATTCCACATAAACATCTGGCAAAAAATGCATTTCAATCTTAATTACACCATCACCTTGACAGTTTTCACATCGGCCACCTTTAACGTTAAAGCTAAATCGACCAGCTTTATAACCACGAATATTTGCTTCTGGCGTGCCAGCAAAAAGCTCACGAATTTGAGTGAAAACACCCGTGTAGGTCGCTGGGTTAGAACGAGGCGTGCGACCAATTGCGCTCTGGTCAATCACAATTACTTTATCGAGTTTTTCCAAACCTAAAATTTCATCATGCGCACCAGGAACTTCTTGTGCACGATGCTTCCGCGCCAACAATTCTTTACTTAAAATTTCGTTAACTAAGGTTGACTTTCCACTTCCCGAAACTCCAGAAACTATCGTCATTACGCCTAATGGAATTTCAACGTCGATATTTTTCAAATTATTTTCACGTGCGTTTTTAATCACCAATTTTTCATTTTTCTGAATTTTTCGGCGCTTTTTTGGTATTTGGACTTTATCTTTTCCGCTTAAAAATTGCCCTGTTAAAGATTTAGGATTTTTCGAAACCTCATCAGGTGTACCAGAAGCCACAATCATTCCGCCATTCATACCAGCGCCAGGACCAACATCAACTAGCCAATCCGCTGCCCGAATCGTATCTTCATCATGCTCCACCACTAAAACGGTATTATTTAAATCACGAAGGTTTTTTAGCGTTGCGATCAGTTTATCATTATCTCGTTGATGAAGCCCAATTGAAGGCTCATCTAAAACATAAAGCACACCTTGAAGGCCAGAGCCAATTTGAGTTGCTAAACGAATTCGCTGCGCCTCACCGCCGCTCAAAGTGTTTGCTGCACGCGAAAGCTCTAAATAATTCAAACCAACATTGTTCATAAAGCCCAATCTCGAAGAAATCTCTTTTAGAATTTGAGTTGAAATAAACTTTTGCTGATCATTTAGTTCTAAATTTTTGAAAAGTTCAACAGCTTCATCAATCGCGAGATCACAAATTTCCACAATATTCAAGCCCGCCACCGTAACAGCAAGAACAACTGGCTTTAAACGTTTTCCACCGCAAGTTTGACATTTTCGAACGCGCATAAATCTTTCGATATCCTTACGCTGGAATTCACTATCCGTATCTCGATGGCGACGCTCCAAATTTGGAATTACACCTTCAAAATTCATATTATAAACACGGCCATTCATTTCGATCGGATATTTTTCATCTGTTCTTGTGCCGTATAAAATAATATCAATCGCTTCTTTCGAAAGATTTTTAGTTGGGACTTTTGTTGAAAATCCATGACGTTTTGCAACTTCCTCAAGCAATTTAATTCGATAGCCCTTTTCCATCACACGATTATAAGGCCGAATCGCACCCTCAGAAATTGTTAAATTTGGTGAAAGAACTAATTCTGGATCAATCTCCATTCGTGTTCCAAGCCCCGAACAAGTTTCACAAGCTCCTTGTGGCGCATTGAATGAAAATAATCGTGGTTCAAGTTCAGGAATATGCTCATCTGGGTGAAGTTCACAAGCATAGCGTTGAGAAAAAATCTTCACTTCACCAGTTTCATCATTTAAGATCTCTAAAATTCCACTAGTCATTTCAAGCGCTTGCTCAACACTTTGCGCTAAACGTGTTCGCATTTCTTTCGAAAGAACCAAACGATCAACTATAATTTCAATATTATGCTTAATATTTTTTTCAAGTTCAGGGAATTCGTCTAAAGCATAAATCACTCCATCAACCCGCGCACGAGCAAAACCTTTTTTTGCAAACTCTTCAGGGATATGCGCAAATTCACCTTTTTTAGCTTTTGCGATCGGTGCAAGCAATATCAACCGTGAACCTTCTTTAAGATTCATAATACTATCAACAATGCTTTGGGGAGTACGCCGAACTACATCTCGGCCACAAATTGGACAATGTGGCGTACCGATTCGCGCAAAAAGAAGACGCAAATAATCATAGATTTCAGTTACAGTTGCTACGGTTGAGCGTGGATTGCGACTAGTAGATTTTTGATCAATTGAAATTGCCGGGCTGAGCCCTGTAATTTGATCTACATCTGGCTTATCCATTGTGCCTAAAAATTGTCGCGCATAAGAATTAAGACTCTCCATATAGCGGCGCTGACCTTCCGCATAAATTGTATCAAATGCCAAGCTAGACTTTCCACTACCAGAAAGCCCTGTTATAACCACTAATTTATCACGCGGAATTTTTAAATCTACATTTTTCAAATTATGTTCACGCGCACCTTTAATTTCTAAAAAATTAGCCATTTCACCTCTTTCGAAATTTATTTATTCATATATTTTTCGGCGGTATAGCCTTTACGAAGTTAATTTTTAGCCCTTCTGCCGTAAAACGTTTCTCATAAGTTGTCATCACTTTGTAATTTTCGTTCAAATTACTTTCATGTAAATCAAAACTAAGCCGTTCAATTTTCCAACCTTCTGATACAAGCTGTTCCAAGCTCCATTCGAAAAGATCCTTAGCATCAGTTTTAAAGTAGAGCGCACCATCTTCAGCTAAAAGCTTAGCATAAATTTGCAAAAAAGTTGGGTGTGTTAAACGGCGGCCCGAATTCCGCTCACGTGGGTAAGGGTCGGGAAAGGTCACCCAAAGATATTTTTACCGAATTTTCGCCAAAAGCTTCAAGAAGCTGGTCGGCTCGCGCTCGCAAAAAACGAATATTTTTAACGCCATCCTGCTCAGCTTGAATAGCACCTTTAACTAGTCGGTCGGCTTTAACATCAACCGCCACAAAATTCTTCATTGGATTTTTTGCTGCCAAAGCTTCGCTAAAAAGCCCTGTTCCTGCACCAATTTCTAAATTATTAACTTCAGCATTTTCTTTTTGCCATTCACTAAATTCAAAACAAATTGCAGAATTATTGAAAAGCGCAAATTTATAAAGTTTACGCTTGCGAGTAATAATAAAATCTTTCGGATTTAAAAAAGCCATTCTTCTCCTTTATTGGTCTGTTATTTTTAAAGTTTCATCGCTTAAGGAGCTTTCGCTAAACTCATCTGTATGAATTTTCTTTCTTGCTTGCGAATAAAGCCTTTCGAAATCCGCCATGTCTTTATTCGAAAGACTACCTTGAGGTAAAAACTCCTCATCTTTTTCATTTTTTTTGCGTTCTTCTTCCTCTTTTTTTGCCTTTTTCTGAGCCTCACGCGCCTCTTGCAAAACTGGCCTGCTCAAATCAAGCTGAATAGTTCCATCCGAAGTGTAAAGAATTAAGCTTGCAATCACCAAAACTAATGCGATTCCTAAACTTCCCGCAAGAAAAATTATCAAATTGCGAGAACCATTAATTTCTTTTTGCGATTCCAATGGCCGATTTTTAATTTTTGCTTTAATTTTATTCAAATAACTATTCATTCAAAACTCCTGATGTATTTTTTTACAACAAAATTATGAACCTGAACACCATATTTTTTTCAGCAATTTCATTCAATTTTTTAGTGTTGTAATTTACTTCTCGGCGAGAACGACGTGTTTTTTCAAGTTTTAAGTAAAAATCACGCGGATTCTTAATACAATCTTGCGAAACTAATTCCGAAAGCTCCCGCTCATAAATCTGAAAAATTCTCTTTAAAATACTTAAAATTCTCTTCAAATTCAGAAGCAGTTAAAATTAATTCAGCACCATTTTTCTTGTTTAAAGCAATTCTTGCATTAAAATTCGACATCAATCCATTCGAAATCTTCTCATAGCTTTTACCCAGATTAACCCTTCTTAGAGCGTCTTCAGAGCGAAGTTTTTTCAAATTATTTTTTAAATCGTTGCATTTTTTTACTAATTTTCGAAATCTGAATTTCAGTTGGTTTTTCTTTTGCGACTTCTTCAGCAAAAACAATTTTCGAAAATTGAAACAGAACTAAAAAAATCCACCAATTATAAGAATCACTAAAAAACCAAATTTTTTTTGAAAATTTGCCAATTTATTCTTCATCTTCAGAGAGCTCAATTTTTAACTCCTTTAGCTGTCCTTCATCCACAAAGCTAGGTGAACTCATCATTACATCCACTCCCGAACCATTCTTTGGAAACGCCACCACTTCACGAATATTATCTTCATTCATTAAAATCATAAAAATTCGATCCAAGCCAAATGCACAACCTGCATGCGGAGGAGCACCAAATTTAAAGGCGTTTAACATCGCACCGAATTTTTCTTCAACATATTTTTTATCGTATCCAAGCAATCCAAAAGCCTCATGCATCACTTCTGGGTTATGATTTCGAACAGCTCCCGAACAGATTTCATAACCATTCATCACCATATCATATTGGTCGGCTTTAATCGCCAATTTTTCAGCATCAGTTTCAGCATTTCGAAGAGCCTCAACGCCGCCTTTTGGCATCGAAAATGGATTATGGCCAAAATCAACTTTATTATTTTTCTCATCAAATTCATAAAATGGAAAATCTACAACCCAAGCGAGAGCCACTTTATTTTCATCCTTAAGATTGAAGAAATCAGCAAATTCATTTCGAAGACGACCAAGAACCTTATTCACAACTTCGCGCTTATCTGCTCCAAAGAAAATCGCATCACCATCTTCAGCGCCGGTTTTTTCTTTAATTTTTGAAAGTTCATTTTCGTTCAAGAATTTAACAATTGGGCTTTTTACTTCACCTTCAGTATATGTAATATAAGCTAAACCGCCCGCACCTTCACTTTTGGCAATTTCAGTGAAATTATCAATCTGTTTTCGGCTCAAACTTGCACCATTTTTTACACAAATCGCTTTCACACATTCAGCGTTTTTAAACACACCAAATTCAGTTTCAGTCAAAACATCATTTAAATCAACTAGTTCCATTCCAAAACGCAAGTCAGGCTTATCACTACCGTATTTTTCCATCACAACTTCATAAGGAATGCGTGGAATTTCTTCACTCAAAAGCTCTTTTTTAGCAAAATTTTTCACTAGATCTTTAATAAGAACTTCCATTTCTGAGCGAATCTCTTCACCATTTTCAACAAAAGCCTTTTCAAGGTCAAGCTGATAAAAATCACCATAAAGCCTATCCGCTCGCGGATCTTCATCACGGAAACAAGTAGCGATTTGATAGTATTTATCAATTCCACCAACCATTAAAAGCTGTTTAAACTGTTGCGGAGCTTGCGGTAGAGCATAAAATTTTCCAGGGTGAACACGGCTCGGAATCAAGAAATCACGTGCACCTTCTGGGCTAGAATTCGCAAGAATTGGCGTAGCAACTTCAATAAATTCGTGGTTCTCCATAAATTTTCGAATTTCACGATAAAATTCGGCACGGCGACGCAACATTTTTTGCATTTTTTCACGGCGCAAATCTAAAAAACGATACCTCAAGCGCAATTCTTCATTCGATTTTTGACCATTATCGGAAACAGCGACTGGTAAAGGTTCACTTCGATTTAATATTTCAAGATTTTCAACAATAAGCTCAATTTCACCAGTTGAGATATTTGGATTTTTTAAATTTTCAGCACGCTCTTTTTATTACACCAGTTGCCGAAATCACAAATTCATCACGGCATTTTTTTCAGCTAATTCAAAACTTTCTGCAAAATCTGGCGAAATCACAAGTTGGAGCAATCCAGAATGATCACGTAAATCAATAAAAATCAACCCACCGTGGTCTCGTCGAGAATTCACCCAGCCTTTTACAGTAATTTTTTTCACCAATTTTATCAATCGAATTTTTTTCGCTAATATCCGCATATTTCTCCTAATTCTTGAATTTAACTCTTTATATTTTTACCACATTTTTCCTATTTTTTTGCGAATAAAATCTACCAAATTAACGATTCCAGACAAATCACCATTTCTTTCAAGCAAAATTGCATAGTTTTTCACCTTTTTGAAAGTATTTTTTTCTAAAGCCACTAAGGCACTTAAATTAGGTTTTATCGATAGGAATTCTTCATGCATTACTTTTTTTGAGCTTTTTTCGAATCGCTTGAATCAATTTTAGTAATATCTTCCAGAAAGATTACACCCTTAACTTTATTTTTCTTCCTCGTTCATAACCGGAAAAAAATCTTTTTGCTTGGTTTTGAAAAAGTTCATCAATTACTAATGGTGTTAACAAATCATTATCGTGGATTATTGCCATTTTTTTCACTAGAAACACCAACTTCTAAAATTGTTTTTTTCTTCAAGTTCAAAAAAATTTTTTTCAATCCATTTTTTTGTTCATTTTCAGTTAAAATTCGTTTATGATTAGCCAAAAAAATAAAAAGTTCTTCTTTTGAATAAAAACGACCACGGTTGTTTTTTTATTTGCCATCTTCGAAAGCCTATTTTTGTGTTTTTTTATATTTTTGAGCAAAATAAATTCCATTTGCAATCGGGATAATTTTTACGATTAATCTGGCTTGAAATTCGATTCAAAATACCACTTTTTTTAAAAATTCCCTTCGAAATTAGAAAAACAACAAAACAAATAACTATCGACTTCCAGAAATCAAAAAAACTTTCGAAAGTGAAATTACCGACACAATCATGATTGCGCAGCCAAAATATTGCAAAAAAATAATTATAAACTGGTACAAACTTCTTTTTTTATTAAGCATTTTTTTCAGCTCGTTTGTCACCAGAATTAATTCTGCGCTGGAGCTCAAATTCAGAAAAATTCAACTTCCTTTTTCTCTCAAAGAAAAAAATAATAAGCATTAAAATTAAACAAATTACACTTATAACTAACATATTTTTTTATTTTTATCACACTTATGCATTTTTGAAAAAGCTTATTTTTTTATGTTAAAATAGTAATAGTTAGTGAAAAAAAGGAGGAAAATGTCTACTAATAAAAATAAGGCAAAAAAAATCTTCAAAAAAATAAAAGATTTTTATAGCCGATAATAAATTTGCAATAATTTTTTTACAGTTTTAGTTGTTCTTTTTTTGGGTGGTATGATCTGGCTGTCAAACCTTCAAAAAAATTGATTTGAGTAATATTGATATTTCAAAAGAGATTTCTTCAAGTAAAAAAATTCAGGCGATATTTCTGAGCATGTTTATCATAAAAACAACTCGAAAGTAACTTTGGTTGAATATGGTGATTTTCAATGCCCAGGATGTAAAACTGCAGCCAGCCGCGTTAAATCAATCGCAGAAGAATATAAAGATAAGGTTAATGTAATATTTCGAAACTTCCCATTAGTCACAATTCACCCAAATGCACTTGCTGCAGCGAGCGTTGCTGAAGCAGCAGGCTTGCAAGGAAAATATTGGGAAATGCACGATTTGCTTTACGACAAGCAAGATGAATGGACAGCTTCAACTGCTAGTGAGCGAATGGATTATTTCACAGAATACGCTAAAGAATTAAATCTAAATATCGACCAATTCAAAAAAAGATATTGAGAGTGATAAAGTAAAAGGCGAAAATTAAATTTGATCAAGCTGTTGGTTCAAAAGCAAAAGTAACTGGAACACCTTCATTCAAGCTTAACGGTAAAGATTTGTCTTCTGATATTTGGGGCGACGATTCAAAATTAAAATTAGCCTTAGATGAAGCAATCAAGAATCAAAAATAATCATATAATAAAATCTCACTCGGTAAAGAGTGAGATTTTCTTTTTGTTACTTTTTATTGTTCAATGTAGCGTTGCCATTCAGCAGGCACCACATCCACCGCAATTATTTTTCTTCCTTGAAGGAGGAAAAATTGATTTTTGATAGGCATGTGTTCTCCTTTTATTCATGCAACTCACGCGCTCGACCGATTCCTTTATTTAATAAATTTTTACACGTTTTTTTGCGCGAGCCTATAAACTATTCTATCAAAAATAAAAAAATGTCAAGAAAAACACGCTATTTTTTTATGGTTCCTCCCAAAAAAATAATCTTAGCGCTTATACTTATATAATACATCATTTTATACACAAGCGCAATACTTTTTATTATTTTTTTATGGTTTTCGAAAAAAATCGCCAAAGTCGCTTCAACTTCTTTTTGAAATATTGTGTTTTTTACACCATTCGTTAACTGCCTTCGAAGCTCCTGGTAGGGCTTGATTTCCATAGTCATCTATAACAACAATTGCACCACTTTCAAGATTATCCCAGATTAAATTAAGCGGATCTAAAATTGAATCATAATAATCTCCATCCAAAAAAGCAAAGCTAATTTTTTCAGGAATTTGTGTTTTCGAAAGTGTATTAAACCAACCTTTTGTAATTTTTGGTATTTTTTTGATATTTGATTTACGCAAATTTGAAATTAATTGCTTTTTGCTAGCACACAACTCACCTTTTTTAAAAACTTCACCCAAAGAATTAATATCTTTTACAGATTTTTCTGGTAAGCCTTCAAACGAATCATAAAGCCAAAGCGTTTTAGAACTTCCCCATTTTTCAAGAGTTTTTGCTAAAAACACACTAGTTGTACCAACATAACAGCCGAATTCTACAACATCTCCAAAAAATGCGCGAGTCTTTTCTAACTCGCGCAAAATTACTTTAATCTCGCGTTCATCAACTTGATCACTCAATAACTTCATAGTTAAATTATACTACGAACGCTTGATTGTGCCAACAATATCATAAGTTTCATCTTCGCTGGCAGGAATAAACTCACCAGAAACCTCAACTCCGTTTGAGTTAGCTTCTCCGTAAAGATTTAAATTGCTTCCACCAGAAACAGCATATTTTTGACCTTTAGAATCAACAACTCCAACTTTACATTTGTTTGGATTTGAATTATCAGTTTTACCCTTTTTTAATGAAAGACAAACTACATTTCCTGAAATTGTTATATTTTTCGAAGACTGATTATGATTTTTATTATTCGAAATATTTCGGTGAGCAACTGGCAGTGTAAAATCAAGAAGCTTTACAACAAAGCCTACTGCAAAAACTACAGCTACCAGTACAGCAACTACCAAAATTGAGGTTAATTTTCGATGAAAAGATTCCTTTTGATATTTCGAAATCTGTTTCATTTTATTTTAAGAATCCCATCACAACAATTACAACAAGGCTAATTAAAGTTAGAATAGCCATTAATGGAGCAGTTCTCTTAACCCAGTTTTTATAAGGAACGCCTGCAAGTGCTAAACCAGCCATTAATGATGCAATCGTAGGGGCAATCATATTAAGAAGTCCAGATGCAGTTGCAAATGCAACAACAGCAATTTCTTTAGTTGAACCAGCTAAATCTGCAACAGGAGCAATAATTGGCATTGTAGCCTCCGCTAAACCAGAAGATGATGGAATGATAAATGACATTGGGATATAGAAAATATAAGCCAAAACACCAAATATCTGTGATGGAACTTTTCGAAGAAGTTCTTCGCCCCAATAAACAATCGTATCTTGAATTCCACCAGCTTGCATCAAAACACCAATTGCTGCAGCAACCGCAATAATTAAAGCAACACTCAATAAATCTGCAGAGCCAGCAAGGAAAGTGTTTGTTACAGAAACATCATCTTTTTTAAATTCCTCATGATAAAGAATTTTAATCATTATTGTTGAGATTAAGAACAGTGCTGAAATTTCGTTAAAATACCAAGAGCCAAAAGGAACAGAATGTTCAAATCCGAAGATTCCACCAACAATAGGCAAAGTTGCGAGCCATTCGTGCCAGTCTTCAAAGAATGTTACGTGCAAATCTTTCCAAGGAACAAGTGACATAATCATCACAAGGAAAGTTAGCCCAAAAATTCCCATTACAAATTTTCGCTCAAGTGTAAATTCTGGCACTTTCGAAGCATCAATTGCTTTAACTGCTGGTTTTCCTTTAGAATCTTCAGCATATTCACCAGCTTTAACTTTAGCAGCATATCGCATCGTAAAGATAATCGAAGCAGCTAAAGATGCAACTAGAATTATAAACTGAGGCAATAATATTTTCGATAATTCTGCACCAGCAGCATTTGCGGCAATAATAGTTGAGAATGGATTTACCGTTGAAGCTAAAACGCCTGAACCAGCGCCAAGAACAATTACCATTACGGCAGTCATTGAATTATAGCCAGCAGCAATCATAATTGGCACAATTAATGCATAAAATGCCACCGCTTCTTCTTGCATACCATAAGTAGTTCCCCCAATCGCAAAAAGTGTCATTAAAACTGGAATAATCCACTTCTCTTTACCTTTCATCTTTTTGAGTAAACCACCAATTGCAGAATCAAGTGCGCCGGTTTTCATCACAACACCCAAGAACCCACCAAGAATCAGGATGAATACGATTACATCAAGTTTCTTAGCCATTCCATAAATTGGAGACAAGAAAATATCCCAAAATCCTTGCTTTAGATTAATGTAATATTCTTTTTTCTCTTCTTCAGCTTTTTTAAAATCACTCGCCGCATTTTTATAGCCTTTGCTTTCTGCGTCAGAAATTGAAATTTCGGTTTTTGGATTTTTAACTTCTTCAACAACTTTCAAGCGTTTTTCAGTCTGCGAATAACTGTTGGATTTAATTTTTCCGTCTTCTAATTGTTCATAACGACCACTTGGTATAAGCCAAGTTAATCCAGCCATTATTGCAATAATAATGAATAAAACACTAAAAGCCGACGGCGATTTAAACACTTTTAGCTTTTTCGAAATCTTCTCAACCTTTTTTGAAGTAGTTTTATCTGCATCTTTTTTCATAGCCATTTTCTTCTCCTAAAATTACAAAGTTAAAGCCATAACCGCTTTAATTGTGTGCATGCGGTTTTCAGCTTCATCAAATACAATTGAAGCGTTTGAGTTAAAGACTTCATCAGTAACTTCCATTTCTTTCAATCCATATTTTTCGAAAATTTCTTTTCCAATTTTCGTATTTAAATCATGGAATGCTGGTAAACAGTGCATGAATTTTACATTTGGATTGCCCGTTGCATGAAGAAGTGCAGTATTTACTTGGAATCCGCGTAGTTGGTGGATTCGTTCTTCGAATTTGTCTTCTTCTCCCATTGATACCCATACATCAGTATAGATGAAATCTGCGCCGTGAGCAGCACCATATAGGTCGTCTGTAATTGTAATTTTTGCACCAGTTTCACGAGCAATTTCACGGCATTTTTCAACCAAGGCAGGGTCTGGATGAAGATTATTTGGAGCAGCAATTCGAAAATCAACACCCATTTTAGCTGAGCCAATCATCAAACTGTTCGCCATATTATTGCGTCCGTCGCCAACAAATACCAATTTAGCACCTTTTAGATATCCAAGATGTTCTTCAATTGTCATAAAATCAGCCAAAATTTGAGTTGGATGATACATATCAGTCAAACCATTCCAAACAGGCACACCAGCATATTTTGCAAGCTCTTCAACAGTCGAATGATCGAAACCGCGAAATTCAATTCCATCAAATGAGCGACCAAGCACAATTGCTGTGTCTTTAATTGACTCCTTCTTACCCATTTGAATATCATCTTTACCTAAAAATTCTGGATGAATTCCCAAATCTCGAGCCGCCACAGTGAAAGCGGTTCGAGTTCGGGTTGAAGTTTTTTCAAAAAGCAAAGCAACTTGCTTACCTTCGTGAATTTTGTGAGCAATTCCAGCTCGTTTTAAACGTTTATACTCATGCGAAACATCAAGTATTAAACGAATTTCTTCCGGTCTAAAGTCTAAAGTGTTAGAAAATTTCGATTTTTTAAATTTAATGCCATTATTAAATCTCCTCTCTCCAAATTGGCATTGACATGCAGCGTGGACCCCCACGACCACGACCAAGCTCAGCTCCTTGAATTTCAATAACTTCAACACCAGCTTCACGCAGAGCTCTGTTGGTTACATAGTTTCGATCATAAGTTACAACTACACCTGGAGCAATTGCTAGAGTATTTGAGCCGTCGTTCCACTGTTCGCGAGCCGCCGCAATTGGATCACCATCACCGCATTGAATCAAAGTTACATGGTCGAGACCAAGAACTTCCTCTAGAGTTTCTTTCAAATTTGTTCGATGAGTAATTTTTGGTTGTCCTGGAATACCAGAGTCTTCCAAAATATAAATATTTAATTCACCATCTTTGTCTAAAATTTCTGGGTGAACTGTAAATTTGTCATAATCAATCATTGTAAAGACAGTATCAAGATGCATAAATGCGTGCGAAACTGGAATCTGAATTGCCAAAATTTTATTAAAATCTGAGAATTCAAACAATTTCGAAGCAACTTTTTCGATTGCTTCTGGAGTTGTTCGTTGCGAAACACCAATCGCCATCACATTTTTTGAAAGTACGAGCTCGTCCCCGCCCTCCATGCTAAATTTATTATAACGATCAAACCAGACTGGCACTTCTCCACCAGGAGTTTTAGCAGCAAAACGTGGGTGATAGCGCATGATATATTCCATAAACAAACTCTCACGTCGGCGAGCTGGATAGCGCATTTTATTAATTGTTAAGCCATTTCCAACTGCAGCTGCTGGATCGCGCGTGAAATAAAGGTTTGGCATTGGGTCAAGTAAGAACGGATAGTCACTCTTAAAATAGTAATTCAAATGAGATTTTTCGTCTTCATCAGTTTTAATTTCATCTTTTTTAATACCCGCCATAATTTTTCGAACCAATTCTAAAGGTTCAAACTCACCCAAATAACGCATTAAAGCGTGTGTTACATGACGCTCACCTTGCTTTGAAGCTCGCACAAAATCAGAAATAAATCGCCACTTAATTTCATCATTATAGAGCGACTCTGCAGCTAATTGATCGAGATAAAGAACTTCAACTCCTCGGCTACGCAAAGTTTCAGCAAAAGCGTCATGCTCCGCTTGCGCAACCTCTAAATATGGAATATCATCAAAAAGTAATTGCTCCAAATAATCCGGAGTCAACCCTTCAAGCTCTTTTTCCTGGTCTATGTAAAATTACGGTTTTTGAGTTTTTCCGATTTCACTATTAACCTGAATCGGTTTTTCACTCATATTCCCTCCCTCTATTTTATGTTTATGCTTTAATTTTTACCATAAAGCTTAAGTTTTATCAATCAATTTAGTTTTTATTGACTTTTTATTAAAAAAATTATATAATAATGATATATTAGTACCTTGGAGGTGAAAATATGGTAAAAATTATGGTAACGCACAAATTCCGTGAAAAAACTATCATAATGGATGTTTCGGAAAATATTATTGCCCATGCTGAAAATGGTTACGACTGGGCAATTCGAAGAATTTTTGAAATTTATTTAAAGTTATGCCACTATCAAAGAGGGAATCTTCAGCCCCGCAGTATACAATTCTGGCGAGTTAAGTCGAAAATCCTTAAGCAAACTTTTGCACACCGAACAGATAATCTTTCGGCTTGTGAAAAAGAAAACTGCTCCTTTTGTAATGCTGGAAAATATGAAGAATGCCCAAATAATCTCCACAAATATTAAAACCCTCTTAAAGGGTTTTTATTTTTTTATCTTGTTTAGATGTTGAATGTTTTGCGTGGCGATTCCTAGTTTTTGAATTCTTCATTTTGGCAGTAATTCGATTTACATCATGAATGACCATTTGCGGATATGGCAAAATAATATCATTTTCATCAAAAGCTTTTTTGATTTCACGCCGAAAAATTCCAGCAACGTTCCATTGCTTACCAGCCTTCACTCTTCCTAAGCATTTAATTTCCATCGAAGAATCCAAGAATTTATTCACTCGCACGAATACAATTGGCTCAATAATATCTTTTTTCAATTCCGGATCTTCAAGCATTTTTAGCCCAACATTATTTATCACTTCTTCCAAAACATCAATATCCGTATCATAAGATACACCAAACATTAAATTAACATTAGCATATTTAAAAGAAAGATTTGTCACAGCCTCGCTTGCACCATTTCGAATTGTGTGAACTTTTCCATCACCATCACGAACCTGAGTAATTCGTAAAGAAATATTTTCAACTTTCCCCGAAATTAGCCTTCCAGCAACCATAATTTCAATCGTATCTCCAACTCGATATTGGTTCTCACCTACAATGAAAAATCCCGCTAAAATATCACGAGTTGTTGTTTGGGCACCAAGACCAACCACGACACCAATTAAACCAGCACCTGTCATTAAAGATGCCACATTAACACCAATTGAACTAAGAAAATTTATAGCTGCAGTCATCCAAATAACAATATCAATTGTAGTTTTTGCAATTTTCGAAATTGTTTCATTTCTTTTTAAACGTTCTTCGGAGCGCTTTATTTTTTTAGTTTTCTTACGAACACTGAAAGCGAAATCGATAATTTTGCGTGATAAAAAACTCGCAAAAACTGCAATAAGAATAATCGTGATTGGTTCGAACCAGTCGTAATCTAAAAATCCTGTTATAAATTTTTCGAAACTCTTAAAAAAATATCCATTACTAGTTATAATTAAAACATAAACACTTTATTTTTTTCAATATTCTAATACCACAAAGTTAGAATTGCATCATCAATTTTTTTCTCGCTTGTTCAATTTGATTATTTTTCAGCATAGGAGTCTCGCTTCTTAACTAAAAAAATCATGAATATTTTTTTCATCGCCAGAGAGTTCCGATATCTGTTTCTTAATAGAAATCGAACGAGCTTCACCGCCATCAGATTTAGTTATTTTTTTCCCATTAAAACCAAATTATCTATATGCTTCGCTACCGTTGCAACAGATTTATAGCCCATACCACGAGCAATTTCGCGATATGTTGGGCTATAACCAGATTCTTCAATAAAAAAACTTCTATAAAATTCAAAAAGCTCAACTTGTTTTTTTAGTCAAATTAATTGCCATTATCTTCACCTAACAAAATAATTATATCTGAATCTTCTCCTATTTTTTTGATAATTCTGATGGTAATTTTTTTCAGCTTTTGGTTGAATATTTAGATTCAAGATTTTTTTAATTGTTGCGGTTTTTCGAATCTTTTTTTACATAATAAATTTTTAGTTTTAGCATAGTCTCGCCTTGGCGCAGAATCAATATCTTGAATATTAAAGCCTTCCTTCTCAAGTTTTTTCTGTTCTTGAGCAGCTAATCCTGAATAATTCGTACCATTTAAAATTTTAATTTTAGCGTTTTCTTTAATAGCCTCACCACCAATTGTATTTTTTTGAAATATAAGCTTGAATTTGGCTATAATTATAGGTTCCAGCTTTTTGGTAAAACTGCACTAACCGAATTAATTACTCCAGTTGTAAAATAATTTGCAGACTGATCATTTTCATTAACAAGTGGTAAAGAAGTTATAGATCCACCGTTAAAGTCTTGAGCAATTTCAGCCGCAGTCTTTAGTTCATCTCCGCTAAACGAGTGATGGATATTTTCACCCAAAGATGAAGCGAGCGAAAGTAAAGTTATTGGATTAGTTTTTTGTTCATTTATCTTAGAAAACGCCGCTTTTAAAATCTTCTGTTGATTTAGTTCACGGTCAAAATTACTTCCACTCAAACCAACTCCACCCGCTGAACCTCGAGCGCGCGAAAACGCCAATGCCGTTTCACCATCCATATGATAAGTTTCACCACTCTTATAGTTAATTTTTGTAGCTACATCATAAACTCTGTTAGAGCCATCATAAGCTTCGACTTTCACATCAATTCCACCGACAGAATTAATAGCATCAATTAGGACTTTCCAATTACCATGAATAACATATTGAATATCTAAACCTAGAATTTCTTTTGCTTTTTTAGCTAAAGAATCTTGACCAGCCTTCTCTGATTCTTCTTCACTTGAGCCACTATTTTTAGCATCATAATAACTACAACCATAGGTTTCATTAAGTTTTCCGGCAGTTGTTCCAAGCCAGCTACGACAAGTATGTTTAACCCAAAGGTCTCGCGGTAACGAGATAGTATAAATTTTCTTGGTTTCTTGATTGACAGACACGACCATCACAGAATCAGTCAAGTTCTCGCCATCCCAACCTTTCGGCGAGGTTCCAAAAAGTAAAATATTTGTACGACCATTAGAATCGGCCTTCAACTTCTTTTTCTCTCCAAAAACGGCACCAATAACATTGCCATTCGTTATTTTATACAAATCTTTGTATGCTTTATATGCAAAATATCCACCAACAATAATTAAAATCAATAAGATAATAGCAAAAATTCGCCCCAAAATTCGGCGCCGCTTAAATTGCTCTAAAGAAAGAGCTTCTTTACTTTTTTTCTCGCGCCTCAAATTCTTTTTTTCGAGTTTTCGAAGAAGTTTTCGTTGTTTTTTCGAAGCTATTCGTTCTTTCCGTTCATTTTCCTGAACTTCTTCAATTTCTAAATTTTGTAAAGCAGATTCAATATCTTCATTTAAATTTTCTTCTCGATTTTTAGCTTTTTTCGAATGCTCAATTCCCATTATTATTGGTTGAGCCTGAGTGTTCGAAACTGGTTTTTTAGCTAATTTCTCATAACTGTTATCACGGCTTAAAGAATCGACTCGCCGCCTTGGTGTGAACCCATCTATTGATTGCTGATTTTTTTTCATAAGCTCTTTCAATTATAGCAAATGATACTGCTAAAATCAAATAAATATGTAGCGCATTTGGTAGTCCTGAAAAGAAAAACCATTGAACTAAAAAAACGCAGTTAAAATTGCCCAAATATACTTCTCTTCTCTAGATTTTAGAAAAATTCCGAATATTATTAGCCCCCAAATAATTAGACCAACAATACCCAATTCTAATAAAATCGATAAAAATTCATTCTGAACAATTTCTGAACTGTTAGCTATCTGGTGTGTGGAATTTAAAATCGCCGTTCCAGAAGCCCCAGAACCAACTCCAAAGAATACAACAAAAGGGTTCGAAAGCCAAGTTTCTATCGCCAAATCCGACATTTTCGTGCGTTCATTGGTTGATTTTTCAACATAACCATCGAATATTGCCTTTTTAGGTTTTTCTATAGCTTTTTCTGTTGGCTCTTTTGAATTTAAACTATTACTCTCAATTTCTGGCTCTTTAATTTCTTGATTAATTGCTTTTTCATTTTTTGGCAATTTAATTTTTCCCAAACTTATTTGGTTTACACTTTTTAGAAATTGAATCATAAAAACCATCACTCACTCGTGGGTTTAACTCGGTAAAAATTGCGTGAAAAAAATCATTCCGCCCAAAAAACTTGAAATAATAAACCAGCCAGAAATTAAAAAATTTCGTAAAATTACTTTTTTTGAAAGTTTTTGGTTTACGAAAATCAAAACTAAAACTGCCAATAAAAGTGCAAAAATTGCCCCACGTGAAAGTGTTAAATATAAAGCAAAAAGCATAATCCAAACTGCTATTTTTTTCTTTTTTTGTAGATTTTTTTATTAAAAAAATTCTACTTATTAAAAATTAAAATTGACGCAAGAAGCATGCTTGCAAAAAAATTGTGGCTCAATTGCAAAAAAACGCTTGGGCGCACAAATCCAAAACCTTGTGCAGTACATCCAGCACAAAGACCCCAGTCAGACCAAGTTCCATAAACAACCTGAATTATTGCAAAGATTGACATTAAAAAAAGCACTAAAGATAAAGTTTTTTTATAAGGCTTTCAAACAATTTTTTTATTTTTTTCGAAAAAAACTCAAAATTACCAAAAAAATCAAGCCACAAAACTAACCAAACGCCAGAAACTAAAAAAACTTCTCAATTGATTTTTGCGAACTTAAAATCGTTAAAAAAATTCCAAAAAAACAAAAAAATCCAGTAATCAAAACTGCGTTATTTTTTTAAAAAGAGTTTTTGCTATTTTTTAAAAAAATATTTTTTTAATACTAAAGAGTGCTAAAATTACAGCATAGATTAGAGCAATTGAAAATTCTAAATTTGCACCTGCCGCTTTACCAAAATTAAAAATTTGGGTAATATGAAAACCAAACCATAAATGGCGCAAAAAAATAATATTTTTTTCAGCTAAACTAAGTTTTTTTAAAAATTTTTTTCATTAAATCCTTTCCTGATTTCTCTTTCGAAATTTTTTTCTTAAAAATTATCTTTCGAAAAAAATTTTAGCACTTTTCTGAAACTTTTTTTAGCATCAAAATTTAATTTTTTTCGATTTTTTTAATGGCACTTAAGATTGATTCAACTGATTGCTCATCAAAAAAATACACCATTTTTTTACCCTCTTGAATATAATCTTGTGAACCACCTTTATTGAATGCTAAAACTGGCGTTCCAGTAGCAAGAGCTTCGATCGGCGCAATTCCGAAAGGCTCCAAACTCGGAAAAATAAAACCTTTCGCTTCACCAACAATTTTTGAAAGCTCTTTCAGGGCTATTAATTCTTTGAATAAATTCAATATTTTGTGAGTTTTTTGCAAGATTTTTCAACTTTTGATGCTCAGCTCCTCCACCAACCAAAATCAACCTTTTACCATTTTTAGCAAAAGCTTTAACTGCTAAATCAAGTTTTTTCCAATTAACTTGGCGAGAAGTTGTAATGTAGTAATTTTTCTTTTTATCTTGAAACTTAAATTCTCTAATTTCTACTGGCGGAAAAATCACAGTTGATTCTCTTTTATAATACTTTGAAATCTCATTTTTTTAGAATAGTTTGAATTTGCGATCAAAAAAATCTGGTTTTTTTGAGCAAGTTTAAAAATCATTTTTTTCGAAGTGGATTAACCAATAATTTAAATAAAAAAATCGCACCAAAAAAATTCAACCTACCAAAACCAGGATTTTTCAATATAGTCATTATACATTCCCCAATAATATTGAATTGGAGGACCTTGTAAATAACTAATATGGAGCTGATTATTTGAAAGGTTCAAACCTTTACTTTCAGCACAGCAAATTGAAACAATAACATCAAAATCTTTTAGCTTTTTGCCTAAATTTCGAAAATATAGAATTCGCCCAACTGGTAATATTTTACGCAATTTTGCCGGGAAAATATTCAACCAACCAACCCGAACATCATTTTTCGAAAACCAATCAACTTCTTTTTCTGAATATTGCGATGTAAAAATTGGTGCTTCAGGGAAAATTTCTGAAACCGTAGCAACAACTTTTTCAGCACCACCATAAGTGGTGAGCCAGTCTGTCACAATCGCAACTTTCCTACCATTTAACCATTTTGGATTTTGCATTATTTTGCCCCTCTTCGAAAAATTACACTTGCAACAGTTTTAAATAAAATTTGAATATCAAAAATAATTGACCAGTTTTGAACATAATAAACATCCAGCCTGCGGCGTTCCTCAAAAGAAATATCACGCCTACCTGAAACCTGAGCTAATCCAGTAACACCAGCTTTTACCGCCAAAATAACATTTTTTCGGTTTGATTTGTTAATCTCTTGTGGAATTAAAGCCCGAGGACCAACAAGTGAAATATCGCCACGAACAACATTAAAAAGCTGTGGCAGTTCATCAATAGAAGTTGCACGGATGAATTTTCCAATTTTTGTAATTCTTGGGTCGTTGTCAAGCTGATCTCCATTTTTACGATATTCTTTGGAAAGTTCAGGTTTTCCCATTTTTTCGAAAGCCTGTTCGGGAGTTAAGCCATCAAATTCAGCCTTTTGTGAGCGAAATTTATAGATATAAAACTCCCGATTGAAGCGTGTTAGGCGAACTTGCCTAAAGAAAATTGAATCTTTAGGATTAGTAATCTTCATAATGATTGCCACAATTAACATTATTGGTGAAACTAAAATTAAACCAAAGATTGCTAAAATTAGATCCATTAAACGCTTCCATATTCGACCCATGCCAAATAATTTTGTAATTTTTACATCAATGATTGGAGTTCCGCCAATAACTTCGATTGTGTTAATCTGCGAAAGAAGCCTATCTTGTTGTGGTACAAACATATACTCAAGGTGATTTTCGATCGCATAGTTATAAATATCTTCACTCCTAAGTGTATCAGTTTGAATTAAGATATCAGGGTTTGTTTTTAAAGCTGCATCCTTAAAACTAGCAAAATGTCGAACAGCTGATTTTGTTGGTAAAAATTGACTTTTCGAAACCATTCCAATTACGTCATAACCGAAATCAATATTGTCGTGAAAAAATTGAGCTAATTCTGTTGAGCGAGAATTTGAACCAATAATTAAAACTTTTTGGCGACCAAAACCGCTTCGAATCAAAGCACGGCGAATAAAACGCACTATTTCGCGACCAAGAATCATCATTAAGAAATTAATTGGAACAAAGAAAACTGCAATTATTCGAACTGGAAAAACTTCATCACCAGTGAAAAATTCATAAGAAATCATAGCCATAATACTAATTATTGAAACAACTAAAGCTCTACCGTACTCTTTTGGTCGATAAAAAAATACCGAACGGTCATAAAGGCCAAAGAAATAGTTAATGGCCAGCCAAAGTGGTAGAAGCGAAACCGCCAAAAATACAAAATTCCAGATATTTGGTGCAAAATAGTACGCACGGGAATCAAGATGAGTTCGCGCAAAATAAGCAAACATAAACGAACTAACAACTGCTAACGTATCAGATAATACTAAATTGACTTTAAGTATGGTTATTTTATCTTTTTTCATTACGGCCATTACACATCTCCAATATAAAAATTTAAACCAAACGCAGCGCCTACTATAAAAAAATAGGTAAATATAAAAAAATATATCTTGCTCTACTTTCAAATAAAAACCTGATATGCAACTACTAAAAAGAGTGAAAAAAATAGTAAAAACTAAATGATAGTGTTTAAACTTATTAGCTGATTTAAAGATAAAAAAATTGTAAATAAAAGTAAGAATAGCTCCCCACACAATAGAAATAAAAAAACACTAAATAACCGAAATTTATCACCATTCCAAGATAGAAAACGCCTAAATTTATGTACTATATTACCTTCAACTAAAAACTGTATGAAATTATTTCTGCTAGAACCTTCTCTCCATACTCCAAATGTTCCGTCGTTAAAGAAATTCGAAATCTTTAAAATAGCAAATTTAAGCCATCCAAAAGGAAAATTATTCGTCAAACTATCAATAAATATATTTAAACTTACTTTCTCGCGCTCTCTTGCACCTTTAGCGGCAGTATCATCAGCGTATCTTGGGCAATATGATCCAGTATTACATTCATTATAAGGTGGAAGCCCTCTCATAGATCCCATACCTAGATAATGCAAAAATCCAGTTCTCTTTTCCCGTATTTGACTACTGGAATATTTCGCAAAACCGTTAGAAGATACAATTAAAAGTGTTTAATACAAAAAAAGGAAGAAATAGCTCCAAATATAAATAAACCAAAAATATTTTTGCGATTATTTTTAACATTTCGACACTTATTTATGAAAAAAATAACGAAGATAGTAATATTGATATCATCAATATTAAAGTTGTAGGCTTTATAGCATACCCTAGGTAAGCAAAAAAATTCCTAATAATATAGTTAATATTTTTTTAATACACAGCCATTATTTCTTTCTGTATATCGTTCAATAAGTAAAAAGAATAAATAACTGAGAAGCAACAAAAAAACAGGCCGACAGTATCCGTATAAAATACCGTAGAATATGGAGAAAAGTTTATTATAGCAATGATAAATGTTGATATAATAGAAAAATACAGATTTATTAAATTTGACATAGATAATAGCCATTATAAATAATGAAGAAAGAAGAATTAATATATTATTTATAAAAAAATTAGAAGTATATCTTTATCAATACCTACAAAAATTAGCTATACGATATATTATTACCACAAAATAAGTTATAGTTATATTATTATCATATCTCAATAAATAATTATATTCCCAAGCCTTATTGTCTGGATCGGTATTACCAGTTTTTTTATGTAGTTATTAGCTATAGTTTGTATAGCACCAGCATCCCAAGAGTGTTGTATTGAGGCAGTAGAAAAAAACCAGTTATTATTTGAGAGATTGAAGCAATGAAAATAAAGAATAGAAGCAGAGTTTTTCTTACTAAATTTTTTTAGATAATAAAAAAACCACTACAACAAACAAAATCAGTACTGTTGCTACAATCAATACTTTATAAGAATCATATATACTAAATATATTTTTTTCGAAAGACCAAATATGCCAAATATTAAGCTGATAAGAGAAAAAAATCTTAATACCTTAATTACCATATCATCATTATAGCACACACCAATCCAATATTCAATTTCGACATGCTGTATGCTATAATGGTATATATGAAAGATATAGAAGAGACTAAATTATCTATAGTAGTAACAGCCCATAATGAAGGATTGTATCTATATAAAACAATATTATCTATAGAGAAATCTATAGAATTATTGCCTGAAATAAGTTATGAAATAATTATAAGCCTAGACAATCCAGATGATGAAACTATAAGAGTTGCTGATTTTTTGAGTAAGAAAAAACAAATCAGAATATTCGAATCATCTTTCGGGAACCCTGCAGACAATAGAAATTTCGCAATTTCAAAAGCAAAAGGATCAATATGCGCGCTTGTAGATGGTGACGATTTAGTGTCTAAAAATTGGTTCAAAAATGGATTAGAAAAACTAAAAGAAAATGAAAATTCAGTTATTAGACCTCAAATACACGCTATGTTCGGCACACGCATGAGTTCTCTGGCTATATGGCAAATGCGAAATTCTACAGAAAAAAATATAGATTCTATACAGATGTCATATTGGAACCCTTGGACATTAACTCTAATAGCTAAAACAGAACTATTAAGAGATACACCATTCAAACCCCAAAAAGGAGGTTTTGGATTTGAGGATTATCTATTTAATTGTGAAATTATTTCTAAAAATATACCTATACTCATTGCTCCTGAAACTACTTTCTTCTATCGCCAGCGGCCTAACGTATCTGTATCAACCCAACATAAAAATACAATCCTAGATTATTCAGATCTATTCGATATAGAATATATTAAGTCGATTAAAATTCCAACGCCCCAAAATAGGAAAAGTTCTAGAATTAACCTTAAAAAATACTATCGAGCGCTATATGACATCGCAAAAAAATCAGAGAATATAAGAAAAGCTATGTCACCAGTAGCGTCAAGTATATTAAGTAAAAAAAATATGAAAAAACTCCCTGCCTTCTTTATTGAAGACTGGAGAGAAATTAATATTATAGAAAATCAACTCTACCCCACAAAAGAAAAAATAGCACAAGTAGAATTTCATCCGCTAACTTTTTAACCCATTAGAAAATGAGTATGGAATCGTGTATAAAAAGCTATGTGATCAGATGTCTGGAAACAATATAGATTATCTATTCTTAGCACCTGCTATGAGCGGAAGGGGCGGAACAGAAAAGTTAATTTCTAACTATATTAGAGCATTAAAAGAGATTCACCCTAAATGGAACATAGGAATATTATCAACACAGCCATTCAATAAGCCAACTATTGATTTTTTCAATAATTTAGACGTGGATCTAATAGATTTTGGAAGATTAACAAAAACAATGGGAGATTACGAAAAGAATATAATATGGTCACGTCTCCTAATCCAAGCAAAAAAATTAAAAATCTACATTTAATAAACGATGAATACTGGTATAGATGGCTATCAGAACATAAATCAGTAATTAAAGAAAAATATTAAATTAAATATATCTTTATTCATGCGTGAATTCACTAGCCAAAAAGATAGAATACTTTCATTCGCAGATCCTCAATTAGTAGAAGTGTGGGATATAGTTAATTTAGTTTTCACAGATAACCAAGCGGTAATAGATCAAGCCTTGGAAAATAATTTATTCGAAAAGTCTAAGTTTAGAGTTCACTATCAACCACAAACTATAGAAGAAGATACCAATTCGAATAGCATAGAATATGGTCAAAAAATTAAAATTCTATGGGCTAGCAGAGTGGCGCTCCAAAAAAGACCAGATATCCTTAAAAAAATATCTAAAGAGCTCTCGAAAGATTTCGAAATAGATGCATACGGGGTCATTGAAAAAAAACAATATAGTAAAGATTATTTCAAAGACTCTCGCGTTAACTACATGGGAGGATTTAAAGGTATAAATTCTATAGAAACAAGTAACTACGATATATATTTATATACATCTCAAACAGATGGAGTTCCAAATATATTGTTAGAAGTAGCATCCAAAGGAATACCAATAATATCCAGCAACATTGGCGGAATTAGCGAGTTTATAACCAATAAAGAGAGTGGATTACTAGTAGATATGGAAGATATAGACGGATATGTAAAAGCTATAGAATTCCTAAAAAACAATCCGACATATGCAGAAAAAAATTTACAGAAAATTTGCGAAAAAAAGTTAGAAACACAGCATTCATGGGAAAGCTTTTATAGATAAGATTTCTAAGGATATATAATTAAATATATGAGCAATAATTCGAAATATTTAATAAGTTTTATAGTACCCGTATTCAATACGGGTACTAATATAGAAAACATCATCAATTCAATATTTAAAGTAAATAACATAATGGGTAATATATTAGAAATTATAGTTGTTGATGATGGATCAGATGATCAAGAAACGCTAGATTCTCTAAAAAAATATATCCAAGCTTAATAATGTATCAGTAATAAGACAAAAAAATTCTGGCCCTAGCGCATCTAGAAATGTTGGAATATCTAACGCATCTGGAGAATGGATTGGATTTTTGTGATTCAGACGACATTGTAGATGCCGAATATCTTTTAAACGCCATAAAAAAACAATAAAAATGAATAATTATAAAAAAATTCAGATATGCTTGTTTTTTTGGGTGGAACATAAGGCATAATCAAGATAATAAAAGTACTTATAGATGCATTAACTTAGAAAAGCAATGTATAGCAGGTAAAAAAATAACATAACGCAAAAAAACATTAAAAATCTCTAAGTTTAGATGGACGAATGTATAATCTATGGAATAGACTTTATAGAAAAAAATAATCCGTGATAATAATATTAAATTAGATGAAAACCTTAGATTTGGAGAAGATCTAATATTCAACCTAAATTTCCTATTAAAAATCAAGCAGAATTGATATGCTAGATATAGCCCCTTATTATACATATATATCTGATAGTGGAACAAGTATAGTAAAAAAACCTCAAAACTCAACACTGAATATAGAATAAAAAAATGCAAGAGAGCTAGATAAATTTTTCGAAAATAGCAAATCAGCACGATAATCCTTATGTTCAACTTATTAAAGCTAGGTGGCTAATATCTTTCATGATGTCATCTATTCAATATTCAACCAAGCAAGAAGGATCTAAAAAAATCTTTAAATAATATAAAGCATATTATTGACAATAGGATACTGGCACCAAAATTTATTAAAAAAACGCCAGAGATAGGGATAACAAAAATATACTTCTAATTATAGCAACCTTAATGCTAAAAAAATACCCTATTAACATTTATTTTTAGCTCATTTATTATTACTCATTAAAAAAATATTAAATCCCAAAAAAATATGAAATTAGATGAAAAAAACATTACACACTGAAAAAAATAAGCTAAAATAATTTTTATTTTTAATACCACTACTTAAAGTCAAGTAGTGGTATTGTTTTAAAAAGCTCTCTACCCCTATTCAATAATATTCTTTTTTACTAAACCATAATCGTTATCGGTTTTAGCAGTCAAATACTTAAATCTAAAATCACCACCATCAAAAGTATTAGCGATAGCTTTAGAATGATCCTTAATCTTTTCATACAGAACTGCAATAACCCTAAAGTCAGTAGAATTAAAATTGCCTAAAGAAATCCTAATCTTAAGTACTGAATCATCTGAAGAAACCTTCATATGCCCACTATCATATACTCTACCACCCCTACCTTCATCTTGAAGAGTATAAGCAACATATAATTCAGCATCACCACTATACGAATATTCTATATCCGCCTCAAAATGTTCACCATAATGAATAATTGATTTATCCCCAATAATTTTAATTGAGGAAGAATTATTATCAGTATTAGAACTATGAGCATTGCGTGAATTAAGAGTATCTAGGTTAGAAGCTATATATTTCTCAGCAACTTTATCAACATCACCAGATTCATTTATCATACCATCTGCAATAAAGATAGCATTATTGCAATACTTTTTAACATCCGCCATTGAATGTGTAACTAAGATAACAGTTTTAGTTTTATCTTTCTTAATATTTTCGAAAAAATCATTACATTTACGCTGAAAAGCTTCATCACCAACCGCTAAAACTTCATCCAACACTAAAATATCACCTTGAGCTTTAATAGCAATTGAAAAAGCTAAACGAACTTGCATTCCACTAGAATAATTCTTTAATTTCTGATCCATAAATTCTTCAAGCTCAGCAAATTCCACAATTTCATTATACATTGCTGAAATTTCTTCTTTCGAAAAACCAAGAAGTGCACCATTCAAATAAATATTTTCTCGGCCGGTAAGTTCTGGATTAAACCCGACACCAAGCTCGATAAATGGCACTAAAGTTCCGTCAACTTTTACTGTACCACTCTCTGGCGTATAAATTTGCGAAATAATTTTAAGTAATGTGGATTTTCCTGAACCATTTCGCCCAACAATACCATAAAAATCACCTTTTTTAACCTTAAATGAAATATCTTTAAGAACTTTTTGCTCTTTATAACCTTTAATTCCCTTCGTCCAGTTTACAAAAGCTTGTTTAATGCCGCTCGCCTGTTCTGTTGGCAAACGAAAACTTTTTGAAACATTTTTTACTTCTAAAGCGTATTTTCCCATTACATAATCTCCGCAAATTTTTTCGAATTTTTATTAAAATACCATAGTCCAAAAGCCAATAATAAAGTTGTGATCAAAATTGGGATTAACGCAAACCAATAATTTTCGAAAAGTGTCCAAAAAGTTGGTGTTTCATGAGCGATTAGATTGTGACGAATGTCTTGAATTGCAAGCGCAATCGGGTTAAGCATCATGATTTTCGCAATCGAAACTCCAAAAATTGAAACTTTTGTAACCATTGAAATTGGATACATAATTGGCATTGAATAGACTAAAATCTGCATAAATACTTCCCAGATATGCGAAATATCACGGAATTTAACATAAAGAGTTGATAAAATTAACGCTAAACCAAAAGCTGTAGCAAAAAGAAGTATAATGTTAAATGGCAAAATTAAAACAGACCATTGGAATTTTACACCAGCAAAAATTGCAAAAGCTAAAACCACTAAAAGATTGATTGAAAGTGAAATTAAAGCACTCACCATTGAAGAAATAATCACGATATATTTTGGAAAATTAATTTTCCGCATCAAATCACCACGAGCGACAATTGAATTCATTCCCAAAGTAACCGCTTCGGTAAAAAATCCCCAAAGAGAGAGACCAAGGAGTAGAGTTATTGCATAGTTTGGAATTGAAGGATCAGTAATACGCAAGAATTTTTACAAATATAAAATACATCACCACAAAAAAATCATAAGTGGCTTAAGAACTGACCATAAAATTCCCAAAGCTGAGCCTTGATACCTTAACTTAAAATCTGTTTTAACGAGTTCTGCAAGCAGAACCCGATTCCTCTTTTCAAAAAATCCTATTTTAATCATTATGCTTTTTAATTATATCATATATCGCCTAACACTCCAATACTAAACTATTTTTAACACCTGGAAATAGCTAGCTTTCTAGATTTTTTTAATAAGTTAAAACAGCATCTCTGCTGTTTTAACTGCTATTTATCTATTTTTAATATATATTTATTACCAACGCCAGTAATTGATCCTCTTTCGAAATGCTGAGTCCATTTACCGTTATTCCATGCTTCACTCTTTAATGGTAAGCCGAGTTTATCTTTCTGTGTATCATTTAATGAATTATAGAATTTAAATACATCACCCTGGATTTCCCAATATCCTAAATTATCGTTTCCTATAATATCGCCTTTCTCGTAGTGTTGTATCTTATAACCTTTTTCTTCAATAACATCACTAATAGGAAATCCTAAAGTACCTTTTTCATTACCAATCTTATTCCAGCGTTCGCGTATTTTACCATAACTTTCATGATATCCAGATTTTGGACTACCTATAATAAAACCGTTCTGATATTTTTGGAACCACCCACCGCTAATAGTTGAAAATTCTTGTGTTATAGGTAATCCCATCTTACCATGTTCATACCCTAATTGAGCATATTTATCCCTAATTAAGCCAATACTTTCCCAATATCCAGTACTATCGCTTCCAATTATGAAACCATTCTGATATTTTTGTGCACGACCATTATTGATAATGTTAAAATATCCAGATAGCGGTAATCCCATCTTACCATGTTCATACCCTAGTTCAGAATATCTTTGTCTAATTTTACCATAGTTTTCCCAATATCCAGTACTATCGCTTCCAATTATGAAACCATTTTTAAACCTTTGGAATATTGATTTATCGGTCTTGAAAAATTCAGAATCTACATCACCAAGATATCCTTTTTCGCCACCTAACTCAATATATCTTTCATATATTCCACTATGTATTCTTTTATTTTCAAGAGTTGAACCAAATAGCTGGTTAAAGAACATAAAGAAATTACGATTTCCATAAGCTCCACAATGTGAAGTCCCCGGATAATTTGCTAGCGCTGAATCATTCGGAACATACGGCGTATAAATATATAAACTTAAAGTTGCAATATTTTCAATATTAACACGTTTTGTACCGCAAGCTGGATTTGGTGAATGTTGAATATTATTCCATCCAAGCTTTAGCGAATAACCACCATCTTTATGATGGTCTTTATAATATTTTAGCTGCCAAGCTGCCAAAGTCATTTGTTTATAAAAACCAGCTTTCGAATCCGCACAAGCAGCAGAAAATCCAGGTCCAGAATCTGGGCAAGCATAGCCCATCGCATATTTATATTGAGTTTTTACTGGCCAATTATCATCTAATAAATTGAGAGATTCTTTCTTTAGTAAAACCAACAAAACTTGCGGGTTAATTCCATATTTCTGAGCCGCATCATAAATAATCTGTGCCGCCGAAATTCCACCTTCGAAAGAACCGCCACCTTTTTCAAAAGAAGTTTCGCCAGTATTTGGGTTTTCGTGATAATTATTTATACATACATATGGAGGTTTATGCCAATAATTTGAATTTTGTGCAGTAGCAAATTGAGCAGCGGTTCTACCATCATTTTTTCCAGAAGGACCGGTGCCCCAAGTATCACAACTACCAATTTGCTTATTTAAAAAGCTTTGGATTTGCTGAACATTCATTGCATCTTTATTATAAAAGATGCTGTCGTCAATAATTCGGCCAGGATTAAAATCAGTTGCTTTAACAGCGTTAGAAAGATTTCTAAGTACAGCTAAAGTACTAAAAACAATAACCGCCACAACTGGTACACCAATTAAAATTGACTTTTTAAATTCTCTACTTCTCGATTGTAAAACTTTGAGCATCCGACCTTCCTTCTTGCTTTTGTTTTGAATTTTTATAAGTTGTTATTGCTGTCCATTTTCCAGTTTTAAATTCGCTATCACTAATTTTTTTCGAAACTGCCTTACAATATTTATTATTTGGACTCTCTAAAATTTCAGTTGAAAGTTCAATTTTAGTTCCATCAGAATGTGTTAGAATATATGAACACTTACCATCCCCATCGTCATAAAGAAGACCTGAGATCTGCCCAGCCACACGAACCGCGCCATCTTCAACTTGCACGGTTGTATAAGTTGGAAAATTTGTATAGCCTGAGGATTCAACGGTTCCTTCAGCACGGTCAGTATTAGTATTTTTAGTTTTTGAATTAATAATTTCCTTCGCAGCTTCTTGTTTTTTAGTTTCTTCAGATTTTTTTGAATCTTCTTTTTTTCTCTTCAACTTTTGAAGTTTTTTTCTTCTTTTTTTCTCATTATTTTTTTGAGAATTTGAATTTGCCCACCAGAAAAATTCCACCAGCACCAGCGACCAGCAAAATTACAAATGCAGCAAAAAAATAATAGTTTTTAGTTTTTTTAGTATTTTTGTGTGTTTATTTTTCATTTTTATTTCTCCTAAACCAATTTTAGCATAAGCCAAATAAAAATTTCAACATTTTGGTTATATTTTTTTGGTAATTTTGTGCTATAATATACTTACTATGAAGAAACTCATCACAATCATGATTCCAGCCTATAATGAAGAAAAAGCTCTGCCAAAGCTTTTCGAAAGGCTCAACCTTTTAGCAAAAAATACTTCAAAATATGATTTTGAATTTCTTTTTATTAATGATGGTTCAAAAGATAAAACAATGGAAATTATTAGAAGTGAAAGTCAAAAAAGATTCGCGAATTTCCTACATTAATTTAAGCCGAAATTTTGGAAAAGAAAATGCAATGCTGGCAGGTTTTGATTATGCAAAAGGAGACGCATTAGTAATTATTGATGCAGATCTACAAGATCCACCAGAGTTAATTCCCGCAATGATCAACCTTTGGGAAGAAGGTTTTGATGATGTTTATGCTAAACGTGAATCTCGTGATGGTGAAACTTGGCTTAAAAAGCAAACTTCGAAATGGTTCTACAGTATACTTGATAAAATTTCACAAATTGAAATTCAACGCGACACTGGCGATTTTCGACTTCTTGACCGCCGTGCAGTCGAAGCCCTAAAAACTCTCCGCGAAACCAACCGTTATACCAAAGGAATGTTCTCTTGGGTTGGTTTTCGAAAGAAAGAAATTACTTATAAACGTGATGCGCGTGTAGCTGGCGAAACAAAATGGAATTATGCAAAACTTTTCAATCTTGCAATTGAAGGAATCACCAGCTTTACTGTCGCACCACTTCGCATTGCTACAATTACAGGATTTTTCATCTCAATTGCTGCATTTTTATGGATTGCTTTTTTGCTAATTCGCCCACTTTTCGGCGTTCCAACTGGTGACGGTTATACTTCAATTATGTCAGTGATTCTTTTTCTTGGTGGAATTCAGCTCCTCTCGATTGGAATTTTAGGCGAATATATTGGTCGAATTTTTCATCGAAAGCAAAAATCGCCCCGTTTATCTAGCGCAAGAAATCAAGGAATTTAACCATGAAAAATCTATTAAAAAAGCTAAAAAATAGCCAAGAATTTTGGTTTGCAGCAATTGGTGGATTGAATACAATTCTAGATTTTGTAATTCTTTTTGGGCTAACTTCTCTTGGAATTAGCTCTTTAATTGCAAACATTTTCTCAACTGGGATTACTTTTTATAAATAGCTTTGGTTTAAATAAAAAAATCACTTTTAAATCAGTTTCAAAAAAAGCAAAAAAAAGAACTTGCTCGAGAAATGGCACTTTTTTTATTATTGTAACACTTTTTTTGGGCTTTGGGTTATTCAAGGTGTGATAATTTTTCTAACTTTACCATTCTTCGAAAGTATTTTAAAAAATCCAAAAATATCGCTTTTAATTTCAAAGCTTGTCGCTACCGTCTTCAGCTTAATCTGGAACTTTATCCTTTACAAAAAAGTTGTCTTCAATAAAGATTAAACATATTATTTATTTACCAAAGAAATTTATAACTGATTTGTAAGCCATTTTTAACTAAAAACAAAGTAAAATAAGCCTTCAAAAGACTTATTTTTTCGAAATAATTAATTGTCGTTCGCGACCTTCACCTTCAGAATGTGTTTCGATATCTGAATAATCTTGAGCTAATTTATGAACAGTGAAGCGGTCGGTTGGGTTCAAATTTAATCGATAAGGCTCGCCAGTTTTTCGAACTTGTTCAATCCATTTTTCAGCTTTTTCAGTAATTTTTTGAGCTCGTTGTTTTTTATAATCTGCAACATCAATATTTACACGGTGAATTTCAGCATTTTTAGCCTCAAGTGCTCGTGAAATTAAAAATTGCAATGAACGTAAATTTCCGGAATCACGACCAATAAATAAAGAGTTTAGTTCGCTTGAAGGAACTGAAAGCTGGATAATTTCATCATCCGCAGTTGAATGAACTGCTAGATTAACTCCGAAAAAGCTCAAAATATCTTCCAAAAACTTTTGCGCAAAAACAATTGATTCTTCTCGATTCATATTACCTCCGTTTTCCATCTTTCGCTTTAATTCTTCGAATATTCGTTCCGCCTTTTTCTTTCGAATTTTTCTTTATCGGCTTATATGCTGTATTTTTTTTACAATGATTGCTTCTTTCGCATTTTTTTAAGCTTATTTTTTTGGAGATTCCTGAGCAATTTCTTCCATCTCTTTTTGAATCAATTGAGAAAATATTTTTTTGCTGAACAATTTGAATAATATTCGAAATTAAGTAATAGAAAAATCAAAAGCACCATAAAGCCCCATCATAAGAAAGAATAAAATTACTGGGAGAATTAAATTCATATTAGAATTTACGGCAGCATTAAGTTCTGCTTGATTAGGTTCTTTTCCTTCTGCTGCTTCCTTAAAAATATCACGAACCCGCCGATTACCATTTTTCGGCTGAGTCTGCCGAACCATATACCACTGCGAAAGTGTCAGTCCCACTAAAATCACCATCATAAAACCGCTTGAAAGGTCGTTTAAAGGCACGGCCGTGTCTGTTAAGTCGATAATTCCAAGGAATTTTGGTTCAAGTTTTTTGCTTGAAATAACATCACTCACGCGACTCATTTGTGCAACCGGCTGATATACCCATTTCGAAATTTGGTCAGGCGTATTCACTACAATTCTCATTACACTAAAGAAAGTTAACAGAATTGGCAGCTGAATAAATAACGTCATCATTGAACGAAATGGCTTGAAATTATGACGGCGATAAAGCTCCATCATCTGTAAAGTTTCAGCTTGTTTATTACCTTTCGAATTTTTGCGAATTTTTTGCAATTCTGGCTGAAGTTCTCGCATAACTTTTGATTGATGAAGTTGACTTTTTGTAAGCGGCCACATCAAAAATCGCACAATTAAAGTGAAGATAATAATTGTGAAACCAAAGTCGCCAATAAAGTTATAAATCACTAATAATAGGTTCAAAATTGGCTGAGTAATAAATAATTCAAACAAGTTCATATCTATTATTATACTACTTTCTACTACTTATTACAATAAAAATCAGCCTCTTTAAAGATATCAATTATAGTTTCTTTAAGTTCTTCATGCGAAATATCTTTTTATGCTTTTATGAAAAAAATCATCACTATAACGTCAAAAGTGCCATCAATTTTTTTGGTAATTCATTTCGAATAATTTCATAAACTCGCCGGCGAATTCGATTTCGACCAACCGCACTCTTTAAAACCTTTTTTTCGAAACTACAACCGCAAAACGTGAATCTTTACGGTGCGGATTTTGCGCAAATTTCACGGTAATTTTTTGTGTACGAACTGAAGTTCCGTTTGAATAGACATAACGCAAGCTACCATGACCATGAAATCTATTTTTATAAGCTAACATAACTATTTATATTTTAGCATTTTTAAAGTAATTTAGCAAATTAAAACGAGCTCACAGTAAGCCCGTTTTAAAAATTTATTATAGATTAACAATAACTTTTTTATTAGACCAAAATGATGGTTGATAATGGAGTTTTAATGAAGAACCAGCAGGAACTTCAAAAATCATCGAACCGCTCTTTTTACCACCTTTTACTAAATCACCAGAGCCAAGACTATCTGGTAGGCTATAAGTTTGCATATCAGCATTTTCAGCAGCCCCGTTAGAATCTTCAGCTTTAAATTCGAAAACATTATAGTTCATCTCAGTTTCAGATTTATTTTCAATCTTTACTGAAACTTTTACATATTCTTTGCCATCTTTTGGTTTTAGAAAAGCATTTCCAGAATTCCAGTTTCGCTCAACCTTTTTCAACAGTTAATTCTTTTCCATCAAACGCAATTATATCGCCAACATTGAATTCAGTTTTTTTCTTCTTTCTTCTTCTCACTGTTTTGAGTTTGAGATGATCCGTTTGAACCAGAATTTTTATTTTCACCAACTTTTTCAGGCTGTTTATATTGGCTACCAATAGCAATAATTACAACTATAACAATCCAAAAACCAAGCTTTTTTTATAGAATGGTTTTTTTCAGATTTAGTTTTTTTGAAGATATTCTATTTAGCTGGTTATCGTCATTAGATTCTACAGTTGATTTTTCTTCTTTCATTAGAACTCCCTTTATAAAATATTAATTATTACATAATCATTTTACCCCCCGATATATTTTTGTCAAGTATAAAAAAATAAAAAAAGAGGCTTTTTGAAAACCTCTTTTAATCTCGTTTTAGCATTACAGTAAAAGCTTCGCTCGGAATTTCAACATTTCCAAATTTCTTCATTCGCTTTTTTTACCACGTTTTTTTGTTTGGCGAGCAATTTCTTCTTTCGAGAAACATCACCACCGTAAAGATAACCAGTCACATCTTTTCGATAAGCTGAAATATTCTCGCGCGCAATAAACTTTCCGCCAATTGCCGCCTGAATCGCCACCTGGAAATTCTGTCGCGGAATCACTTCTTTCAATTTTGCAGTAATTTCACGACCCATTCGTACACTTTCTGAACGATGACACATCACCGAAAGTGCATCAACCATTTCACCCGCAACATAAAAATCCACGCGTACTAAATCTTCTACTAAATAATCCCAAAGCTCATAATTAAATGACCCATAACCAGATGTAACGCTTTTTAGCTGGTCGTAAAAATCGGTTAAAAGGTTAGCGAGTGGTGCTTCGAAAGAAACCAAAACACGTTCATCAATATAGCTCAAATTCTTTTGTAAGCCACGTTTCGAAACAATCAGCTGGATTACAGCACCAACATAGTCTTTTGGCACCACAATTTCACCTTTAATCCACGGCTCACGAATTTCAGAAATTTTTGTTTGATCAGGTAAATCAGCAGCACTTTTAATATCTAATTCTTCACCTGTTGTTAAAATTACATGATAGTCGGTTGAAGGGTTGGTTACCACTAAGTCTAAGTCATATTCACGCTCCAAACGCTCGCGAACAATATCCATATGAAGAAGACCGAGAAAGCCAATTCGTACACCAAAACCTAAAACTGGTGAATTCTCTGGTTCGAATTGAAGTGCAGAATCACTTAAACTTAATTTTTCAACCGCATCTTTCAAATCTTGATAATCTTCATTCGAAACTGGGAAAAACCCGGCATAAACAAACGGCTGAACGTTTTGATAACCGGGTAGAGGCTCACTAGCAGGATTTTTCGAAAGAGTTACAGTATCACCAACTTTTGCCTCACGGGTAGTTTTTAAGTTAGTCACAATGTAGCCAATCTCGCCCGCACTCATTTTATCGTATGGTGTCATTTTTGGCTGAAGCTTACCAATTTCTAGTGCCAAACCTTTCGAGTCTGTCGCCATCATTTTAATTTCTTCACCCTTTTTTAGCTCACCAGAAAAAATACGCACGTATAAAATTACACCGCGGTAATCATCATAATAACTATCAAAAATTAAAGCTTTTAGTGGTTTCATTAAATCTCCTTTGGTGCAGGAATTTTCTCAATCACCGCATTTAAAACTTCTTCAACACCCATTCCTGTTTTAGCTGAAATATGTAAAATTTCGCTTTCATCACAACCTAAAAGATTAATAACTTCTTTCGAAACTCGCGGAATATCCGCTGCGGGTAAATCAATTTTATTTAAAACTGGAATAATTTTTAAATCGGCCGCCATTGCAAGATAAACATTAGCCAGAGTTTGTGCTTGAATCCCTTGTGAAGCATCAACCACTAAAATTGCACCTTCACAAGCTTGAAGAGAACGTGAAACTTCATAGGAAAAGTCAACATGTCCAGGAGTGTCAATTAAATTTAATTCTATCCCCTGCCAATTCATTGTTACAGGCGCAAGTTTAATTGTAATTCCTTTTTCACGCTCCAAATCCATCGAGTCTAAAAGCTGCGACTTCATATCACGTTTTTGGACAGTACCGGTAATTTCCATCATTCGGTCAGCTAAGGTCGACTTACCGTGATCAATATGAGCAATAATACAAAAAAATTTCTAATCTTTTCTAAATTCATAAACTTTCTATATTTTAACAGATTTTTTTAAAGTTTAGGCAAATTATTTAATCTTAACTTGCACGAAAATCATCTTTTTAATTTGCGAAATAATCGGCTCAGCTTCTTCAAGTTTTAATAATTTTGCAACCAAGACATAAGTTGTTGAACTCACCAATCCAATAAATATAAATTTCGGAAAAGTTGAGAAGAATCGTAAATCAGAGCCAAGTAAAGGCATTCTCACCACTAATAAATAACAAATTAAACCAGCTGTAGCACTAGCAATCACCATTCGAAAAATCCCTGAAAGAAATTGCACGTCAAAAAGCCCGTCAATTCTTTTTCGCATCAAAAATAGTAAAATCACAATTTCAAGAACTGCACCAATCGCTTGCGCCCAAGCTAACCCATAAGCACCAAATTTAAAAATTAAGCTGAAAATTACCGCCAAAACAATATTTAAACCAATTGCAACCAACGAGATATAAAATGGTGTTTTTGTATCTTCCATTGCGTAAAAACTCCTTGCTGCAATATGATAAATTGAACGTGCAAAAATCGAAAGAACAAGAACGCCCAAAAGCCCAGCAATCAAATCATCACCACCGTTTTTAATAAAACTAACAATATAGCCACGCAAAAAGAAGAACAAAACCGAAACTGGCAAAGCTAAGAAAATAATCATTCGAAGAGCTGATTGTAAATCTTTTCGAAAGAGATCTTTTCGGCCGATTGCTAATCTTTCAGTTAAATTTGGGAAAAAAGCAGTAGAAATCGCCACGCCAATTAAGTTTACCGGCATCATTTGAAGAGTTAAACTTTGCGAATAAGCACGAACTGTTCCCGAACCCATTCGACTTGCCATATTTGTTTCAACAATCGAATTTACATAGTCTAAACCTTGATCCATTGAGCGCGTTGGTAGGAGCTTCATTACCTGCTGAAATCCTCTATTTTTCCAGAAAATTCGAAATTGATATTTAAAATCAACACCAATCAAACCAGCCGCTGCAATCAAAAGTTGCAAAACCGATCCAAAGGCAACACCAATCGCCACACCCATAATTCCGCCTTCAAAAATTTGAATACCAAAAATATTAATTCCATTCGTGAAAAATACTGTTCCGATAATAATTCCAATGTTGTAAATTGCAGGCGCAAGAGCTGAAAAAGTAAATCTTCCAATTGCTTGCTGAACACTTGTCAAAACTGTCGCAATCGCAAAAAGAAATGGATTAATTGCAATCACACGCATCATTGATATAGCTAAAGAACGAGAAGATTCACTTAACCCTGGGCCAACAATATATTTAACTAAAGGCTCTGCGAAAATAATAATTAAAACAGATGTCGCTAAAGTTAAAAGTGCTAACAGATTTAAAACACTCGAACTTAATTCCCAAGCAGATTTTTTATTTCGATTCGCCATTCGCTGGTTAAAAACTGGAATAAATGTTACACTTAAAGCGCCCGAAACCAAAATAAAAAACATAAAATCAGGAATCGTAAAAGCTACCGTATAAGCATCAATTCCGTCTGGATAAGAATCTAAATAATACGAATTTAAAAGCCTATCTCGCAAAAAGCCTAACAAGCTCGACAAAAGCGTCGAGCTCGCAAGAACGATTGCTGCAAATTTTACTGTTAATCTTGAGTTAGCTTTCGAAACAATTGATCTAACTTTTGATTTCATAATTAATCGTGAAGTTTTGCTTCCTTAGGCAATTTAGCATTTTTTAAAATTTCAGCAACTTCTTTTTCATCAAGAGTTTCTTTTTCAAGAAGTGCGTCTGTTAATTCTTTAAGTGGTTTTTTATTCGCTTTAAGAATTGCGGCAGCACGCTCAACAGCCTCTTTAATTAATTTAGCAATTTCTGCATCAATTTTTTCAGCGGTTTTTTCAGAATATGGTCGCTCGCGAGTCATTTTATCAAAGAACATTCCCGAATTTTCTTCATGAAAAACTTGATCAAGTAGATCTTCGCCCATACCAAATTCAATCACCATATTTCGAGCAATATCAGTTGCATTTCGAAGGTCGCTTGATGCTCCGGTTGAAATTCCAGCCTCGCCATAAATCAACATTTCAGCCTGACGACCACCCATCGCTCGCGCCAAGATATCTTTATATTCGAAAATATTTGTATAGCTTCGGTCTTCTGGCGGCAAGAACCATGTTACACCACCAGTTCCACCACGCGGAATAATCGTAACCTTATGAACCGGGTCCGAATCTGGTAAAACATGACCAACAACAGCATGACCAGCTTCATGCCAAGCGGTAGTTTCACGTTCTAAATCGCTCATAACTTTTGATTTTCGCTCTGGACCAATCGCCACTTTTTCGAAAGCTTCCGTAAGATCATCATTAGTAATGACATCTCGGTTATTTCGAGCTGCTAAAATAGCTGCTTCATTCGCAATATTCGCAAGGTCGGCACCAGCAGAGCCGGCAGTTTTCTTTGCTAATGCATTCAAATCAACAGATTTATCAACTTTTTTATTTTTAAAATGAACCTCTAAAATTGCTAACCGATCTTTTCTTTCAGGAAGAGAAATTTCTACACGGCGATCAAATCGGCCAGGTCGAAGAAGGGCTGGGTCGAGTACATCAGCACGGTTGGTTGCAGCCAAAACAATAACACCAGTATCTTTTTCGAAACCATCCATTTCAACTAAAATTTGGTTCAAGGTTTGTTCACGTTCATCATGGCCTCCGCCCATTCCAGAGCCACGCTTTCGGCCAACAGCATCAATTTCATCAATAAAGATGATCGCTGGAGCATTCTTTTTTGCTTTCGAAAACAAATCTCGCACACGTGAAGCACCAACACCAACAAACATTTCCATAAATTCTGAACCTGAAATTGAGAAAAATGGAACTTTCGCCTCACCCGCAACAGCACGAGCCAACATTGTTTTACCAGTTCCTGGGTTTCCAACCATCAAAATACCACTTGGGATTTTTGCACCCATTTTTTGGTATTTTTTAGGATCTTTCAAGAAATCAACAACTTCATATAAATCTTGTTTAGCGTTTTCATTTCCAGCAATATCTTCAAATTTAATCTTCTTTTTATCTTCACCGTAAAGTTTTGCTCGAGATTTGCCGAAATTCATCGCTTGCGAATTTTGACCAGTTGCCGAACGCATAATTAGCATAAAGAAAGCTACAATCGCAATAATTGGTACAATCATAACTGTTAAATTCCAAATTATCTCCGAAGAGTTATCAACTGGTATTACATCAATAGTAGTCTTTCCTTTTTCAAGCCCTTGCTCATAAATCGTTCCGCTTTCTTTAACTGATTTTTCGCTAGCTCTCTTCTCACCTTTTCTAGTGATTCTTACATCATTTCCCTGAATTTCTAGTTTCGAAATCTCACCTTTATTAGCGCGCAAGATCACATCTGAAATAGCAACTTCTTTTAATTTATTTGAAAAAATATTTTGGCTCACCCAAATTCCACCAAAAATAGCTATAATTACCACCCAAAAAATAACATTTAGAGATAGCTTCTTAAAATTATTGTTTTTCTTATCTTTCATCCTCTTCCTTTCCGGTCATTCAACTCTTACTATTTTAACAAATTTTTAAAGCGTTTTCAACCGAAAAAGAAAAAGAGGCTCTAATGAACCTCATAAATTACTCACCTCTAATTCGAGCCAAGATTTCATTTAGATAAAATCCTAACCGACCTAGGGTGTATATTCTCGTGGCTAGCGCTTTAAGTCTATTGCCACGAGAATTAAACTTTTCAACGACTAATTTTAGCATAAGGATAGCCGCCATAAGCAAGCGCTCTCAAGCTATGAAACTCAGCATTTATCAGCTTTTTTACTCCTGAATTCATCAAATCTACTATCGAGGATTATATATTCCTCAACGATTTGATTGATTTCATCAGCTCTACCGCTATTCCTTAGGAATTCAAAATATGTTCGAAGCTTTTCATCTTTTACGAAAAGCCTTTCAATCTTATTGCCTTGTCGAGCGAAGCAATCATCCGCCAAAGATAGCAATTCCATTGCTCTATTGAAGCGTTTATCATCTTTTTTATTGCGGATGATAATCTGAGCCTCATTGAGCAATAATTTTGCTTCAAGATATCGGCTTTCTCTAATATCAGCTTTTTCTAAAGCTAGTATTGTTAGTTGAGTTAATTCATCAGACCAATAAATCTTGTGGAGTTTTTGCTCCACTAAAGCTTTAAAGGAAATTAGTTGAACCAACTCCTTTGCCGACATTTTCTCAATATCAGCATGGCTAATAATTTCTTCGAGCTTTTTTTATATTTCGATCTCTCAAAAGCCTTATTGGCTTCATTGTAATCATATTCACTAATCATTTTTGCACCCCCTAAAAAATATGATTGCACCTAAATTATACCATAAATTAAAGACTTAGTCAATATTAAAGCTCCAGCGTTTTTTAGAAAACATAATTTCATGCCCACCTAAAATTTGTGTTTTTGATCCATTTTTAAAAGTTCGAATCGCATGCAAAAAATCCCAAACTTGTTTTGAAAGCGGAATTTTTCCGGATTGATGAATCATAATTTCGCGCAGAATTTCGTAGCAAACTTCATCTGAATTCGTGCGAAAAAACTCTCGCTCAAATTTCTGTCCATCACTAATTTCAAACAAAAATTTCTTGAGTTATTTTTTTCAATTTCATGGCGAAGTTCAATTTGCCTTTGCCAAATTTTTAAAAATAGAATCCAAATCTTTTTCACTAAAATTCAAAGTTTTTTTCGAATCCGATTGCGTGCATATTTTTGACTAAAATTAGTTGAATCTTCTCGCCAAATTAAACCTTGTTGCTTTGCCATTTTTTTAGAATTTCTAATTTTTGAAAATCGCAAAAATGGCCGTTCAATATCTGGCGAATCAAAAACATGCCACCGCGCGCCAACCGCCACCGCGCGCCAAATTTAGCGCAAAAGTCTCCGCCAAATCATTCTTATGATGCGCCGTAAAAATTATAGCATTTTCGCGTTTAGCAATTTTTTTCGCAAAAAAATATATCGAGCATTTCTGGCCCGTTCTTCACTTGAATTTTCGCCCAAATTTCCATGTTTAAATTCAAACTTCAATCTATCTTTTTCTGCTAATCTTCGAACGAATTCACAGTCCTCTTGACTTTCTTTTCCGCGAATTCCATGCTCAAAATGCGCAACAATTAAGTTTTCTTCAAGCCATTTTTGCCCATTTTTATTTCGAAAAAATCGTACTAAAAAATCCAACAAAACAACCGAATCCACACCACCAGAAACTGCCACGACTATTTTTCTTCATATAAATTTATTTTTACCACACTTGCGTTTTTTTAAATCGATTATGTTAAAAATTTAAACAATGAAAGAAGGTGGGAAAATTTCGAAAATTAAAGAGATTAGGTTCGAAAATTCAGTTAAATTTGCAGCCGAAAGTATTATTGAAAATGCCCTAAATCTACATGCAACTGATGTTCATATTGAACCAAGAGAAGATTCAACTTTGGTCCGTTTTCGAATTAACGGCGTTTTAAAAACTGTTAATGAATTTTCGAAAGATTTTTTGCCAAAATTAGCGAAATATTTTTAAACATCTTGGCGGTTTAAATTTTAGTGAAAAAACTTTTCCACAATCCGCTATAATTCGACATGGAGAAGCTCGGATTCGAATTTCTACAACTCCAGTTTTTTTGGGCGAGAAAGTTACTCTAAGGTTAATTCGAGCCCGAAAAAGTGTTAGAAAACTTAACGAAGTTGGACTTTGGGGTGAAAAACTTACAGCAAATTCAACAAATTTTACGCCAACCGCGTGGAATTATTTTTTTACAATCGGTGAAGGAAATAATACAACTAATTTCTCAATTTTAAATGAATTAAATTCGAGCGAAAAAAATATTGTTACAATTGAAAAAAATATTGAAAAAAACTATTGCAGGAATTAACCAGACTGAAATCAATCCAAGAATTGGTTTAGATTATTTTTGAAATGACTAAATCAGCTCTGAGTCAAAAATCCTGATATTTTTATACATCGATAATCTAAAAAGATTCGAAAACTGCCGAGCTTATTTTTTTGACGCTTCAATGCGAGGAAAATTCATTATTGCAAGCCTTCCAGTTCAAAAAAATAAGTGAAATTATCCCATTTTTTTAAATTATCTTGGAATTGAACCGTTCTTAATTAGTGCAAATGTTCTAGGAATGATATCACAAACTTTAATTCGTACCGTTGCGAAAAAAAGCAATTTCAAAAAAACCAAAAATCTCAAAAAGAAGAATCTTCGCTGATTTTACAGGAATTTAAAACTACGGGAGCAAAAAAATACATCAATTAGAAAAAGATTTTTCGCGATAAAGTTCACCCAAAAAAATAAACTCTCAACTTCTTCAAATGCTATTTTTAGAATTACCAATTATTCGAAAAAAAGAAAATTACGAATTAGCTTTTTTTCTGGAAATACTGCAATTTTTTTGAAGTTTTTAAGTTTAATTAATGGCGAGATTTCAAAAGAAATTAAAAAAATCTAATTCAAATTAAGCCAACTTCAGTTGAAATTGAAGAAATTCTTTCAACAAATAATTTTAGAAATATGAAATTAGATGGTTTAGCGAAGGTTCTACAAAAACGAAACAATTCTACCAGAATTAATGCGGAAAAACTGGATTTTAAAACAATAATTTGTTAAAATTATAAATAATTATGTTAATTTTTAGCTTCAAAATTACTAAATACACCAATTATGGGGCTACAAACTGGCTCACAACTTGCTCTAACCGGCAATGCGATTATTAATCCTGAAAATTTACAAATTTTAGCTTACCAATTAAAAAGCTAATTCTTTTTTTCGAACGAAGAAATGTTAATACGAATCGCCGATATTCGTGAGCTTTCAAGAATTGGGTTTATTATCGACTCTGGTGAAGATTTTATTCTACCAACAGATGTAATTAAAATTAAAGAAATAATTGACCTTGATTTTGATATCTTAAATCTTAAAGTTGAAGATGAAAAAGGTTCAAAAATTGGTAAAATAATTGACTACACTTTAAGTTTAGCTGATTTTTTTCAGTTCAACAATTAATCGTAAAACGGCCATTTTTAAAATCATTAAACGACCCAGCTTTTAACAATTCACCGATCTCAAATTGTTGCGATAAGTGACGATACTATCACAATTCGCTGCGAAAAAGAAGAAGCCCCACAAAAACGAGCAGAAAGAACTGAGAATTTTGTGCCAAATTATATAAATCCCTTTCGAGATTAAAATTATTCTTTCGAAATTGCCTTTTTAATTTCGTCAAAAGAAAAAAACCTTGTCGAGCCAAATAAGCAATTAACTTTTTGTTCATCTGTATATTTTTTTAGCTTTTTTTAGCGATTATTTTTTTGAATCTCATCCTCATCATTTCGATTTGATTCACTTAAAAACCTGTTCAATAATATCTGAAGAGACACCTTTTGAGAATAATTCAGATTTTTATTTTTTTAATTGAGCTACCTTTTTCTCTGATTACGATTTTCAACCCAGAATTTAGCAAACTTTTTCATCATCAATATATTTTTTTCAATCAATCGGTTCAAAACTTGTTCAACTGAGATTTTCGAAAATCCTTTTTTTCATAAAAATTCACCAGTTTTTACGATTTTTTTAAGCTTACGATTCAAAGTTTTTTTCCATAAATAATCGCTAATTTCCTTTTTTTAGAATGTGGTCTCATTAAGCAATAATTTAAAGCTAAAAGCATAAAGTTTGCCAAATTCACTCTGCTGTTCAAGATTTTTCGATTTCAGTTTTTTTGTAAATTTAGATCCAACTTTAATATTTAATTGAGTTAATTGAAAAAAATATCTAGTGAAAAACAATATTTTTCCATTCACAAAAAAATATTTACCCGATTTTTGATTTTTTTAACTGCTTGTTTTTATATCTGTAATTATAAAAAAATATCCTTAAAAGTAGCTTCTTGAGAGCTATTTTTTTATCTTTTTATACTCAAAATCACTATGATCAAAAAAATATCTAATGCCATAAAAATTAAAATCAAATTAGCCCAAATTTATCAGGGCTAATTATTTTATTCTTCAGTTTTTTCTTCGTTTGGAGTTTCTTTAACAAATTCTTCACCACGAATTTTTGCTCGAACCTTAGCATCAATCTCTGACATTACATCTGGATTTTCAAGCAGATATCGTTTAGCGTTTTCACGACCTTGACCAATATTTTTGGTCATTATATTTATAAAATGCACCAGATTTTCCTAAAATTTCATGTTCAACTGCTAAATCTATAATATCTCCAGTTTTCGAAATCCCCTCGTTATACATAATGTCGAATTCGGCAACTCGAAACGGTGCTGCAATCTTGTTTTTCACAATTTTAACTTTCGTACGGTTTCCAATTACATCATCACCACTTTTGATTTGAGCTGTTCGGCGAATATCAGCACGAACTGAAGCGTAGAATTTAAGCGCGTTGCCACCAGTTGTAGTTTCAGGATTTCCAAACATCACACCAATTTTCATTCGAATTTGGTTGATGAAAATTACAGTAGCTTTTGATTTATTAATGATTCCAGTAAGTTTTCGAAGTGCTTGTGACATTAAACGAGCTTGAAGTCCCATATGTGCGTCACCCATATCTCCATCAATTTCAGCCTGTGGAACAAGAGCTGCAACTGAGTCAACCACAATCAAATCAACTGCATTTGAACGCACTAAAGTCTCAGTAATTTCAAGAGCTTGTTCGCCGTTATCAGGTTGTGCAACAAGCAAGTTTTCAGTATCAACACCAAGTTTGCGGGCATAAGCTGGATCAAGTGCGTGCTCAGCATCAATAAACGCTGCTGTTCCTCCTTGTTTTTGAATTTCAGCAATTGCATGGAGTGTTAAAGTAGTTTTTCCTGAACTTTCTGGTCCATAAATTTCAATAATTCGCCCCTTAGGATAGCCACCACCAAGCGCAATATCTAGACTTAAACATCCTGATGGTAGAAGCTCAACATCAACTTTATGATTTTCACCAAGTTTCATAATTGAACCATCACCAAATTGTTTCGAAATTTGTGCAATCGCTAAATCTAGCGCTTGTTTTTTACCATCTTCAGCCATTCCTGTATCTGTTTTTTTTGCTTTAGCCATAAAATTTTCTCCTTAAAATAATACCTTTATTTTTAACATTTTTTTATCAAAATGTTCAAGGTTATTTTTTTCGAAAAAAATAAAAAGGTTCAAAACGAACCTTAAAAAAATAATCAAAAAAACTATCGCACCCTTTTTGTTTTTGCTAATTTCATACGAGCTTCTTTTTATAATTTCAGCTTGTATTGCAGCTAATTTTTTTATTATTAATAGGGTTAAATCTTTGGTCTAATTCCATAATACTAACATAAACCATATCGCCATTAGAATCTATACCAATAGGAATTTTTAATCTTTTTTTCACCCCCATAATTTTTACTTTACTAATTTTAAAAAAACCAGTAATAGACAAATTCTATCATAATTTCCTAACAAATTCAAACTTATTAGACCAAAAAAATAAATTGTGATATAATAAAAAAATATGAAGAAAAAAATCTGGTTTTACAGTTATTGAAATTTGTGTTGTAATTATATTTTTTTAATCGTTGTTGGTATAATTTTTTTACAATGCAAAGATTTGAACTTCTCGCAGTTCAACGCGATCAAATTCGAAAAACTTTCAATTAATGAAATTTACTATAATTTAGAAGAAGTTTATTACAAGAAAAACGGTTACTACCCTGAAAAAATCAATGAAGATGCTGTTAAAGGGATTGAACCAAATCTTCTAACTGACCCTTCTGGAATTTTTAATTAATGAAGAAAAAAAGTGAATATCACTACGAACCAACCGACTGTGAAAACAGTAAGTGTAAAAAAATTCACACTTCGAGCAAAATTAGAAAAAGAAGGTGATTTTATTAAAAAATCTCGAAATTAAATGATAAAAAACGGCTTACAAATTTCGAAAGCCGTTTTTTATTATTTTACGCTCATTTTTACGCCTTCTTCAAAAAGTTCATCAGAAAGCATTTGATTTTCACGAGCCGCTTCAACAATATCACTCAAAAATTCTGCTTTTTTATCTGGATTTGGTGAAAACGGAAAAGTGTAAGTCGATTCATCGCCAACAGTGCTTAACTTTACAGTCCCATAATCAAATAAATGCTGCAAAATTCCATCTCGAGAGTAAGATATATCCTCAATCGATTCGAGGTTAATTACCTGCTTTTTTTGGCTCATAATCGTATTCGAAATCCATTGAATTGCACGTTCGTTCGTAATCACAAATCGATTTGCTCGATATACAATATAATTAACATAAGTTAATATAATTAAAAAGTAGCGTAATTGAGCCAAAAAAATCAAAGAAATTTGTGGCTTAAAGTTTACAGGAATTGGTAGCGGATTCGGCATAAAACAAATAATAACCCACGCACTAATTAGTAAAACACCAATAAACGCACTAAAAATAATATTTAAAAGATAACCAATTGAATGCCGGCGCATTGAAAGAACCACATATTCATCTTCATCAACCGTGATATCTGGATAAGTTTTCACGGATTGATCGTGGCGAGCTATAATTACGCGCGGATCACCAGCGGGAACTTCAACATTCATAACTGGCTGAACTCGAATTGGCGCGCCCAGACTATTTTCGAAACTTAAATTTTCATTCTGATTCTGGGCGATTTTTTCCTCAAATTTCTGGGCTAGGCTTTGCTTATCGTTCATCTTTGAATTCCTTTCCTAAATGCTCAAACGCTTTTTTCGTAATTATTCTTCCTCGTGGTGTTCTTTGCAAAAAACCAATCTGCATTAAATATGGTTCATAAAAATCTTCAATTGTCGCAGCTTCATCACCCGTCAATGCAGCCATTGTATTTAAGCCGACTGGTCGCGTGCCGTAATTTTCAATAACCGATTTTAATAGATTCCTATCTGCTGCGTCCAATCCTAATTCGTCAATTTCAAGCATTTCTAAAGCCTCTTTAACCGTTTTCGAATCGATAATTCCGTCACCTTTTACGTCTGCATAATCTCGAACGCGCTTTAAGATGCGGTTCGCAATTCGCGGTGTTAGTCTTGCTCGAGTTGAGAGAATATCTGAAGCTTCTTTTTTCAATATCACTACCTAATAAATTACTTGAGCGTAAGATAATTTTTGAAATTTCCTTAGGTTTATAAAATTCTAACCTATAGATATGTCCAAACCGGTCTCGGAGTGGAGCCGCCAAACTTCCAGTTCGAGTTGTGGCGCCAATAACTGTAAAATGCGGCAAATCCAGCCGAACCGAGCGTGCGGCCGGCCCTTTACCAATCACAATATCAAGTTTAAAATCTTCCATTGCAGAATAGAGAATCTCTTCAACAGCACGCGGCATGCGATGAATTTCATCAATAAAAAGAATATCGCCATCTTGTAAATTCGTCACAATCGAAGCTAAATCGCCAGCTTTTTCAATTGCTGGGCCAGATGTAATTCGAATATTCGCACCCATTTCACGCGCAATCACATTCGCCATTGTAGTTTTTCCCAACCCTGGCGGGCCATAAAGAAGCACATGATCAATACTTTCACCACGTTTTTTTGCCGCATCAATTGCAAGCTTTAAATTCTTTTTTAATCGCTCCTGACCAATATATTCATCAAAACTCGTTGGGCGTAAAGAAATCTCCACCTGCTGCTCTTGCGGTTCATCCTCGTGTAAATTCGCATCAATAATTCTCTCGATAGCCATTGTTTATATTATACCATAGTTTGACTTTTTTTAAAAAAATTGATATAATTAGTATATCTCTTATAAAAAGAGAAGTACATAAAAAGGATGGTGTTCTTATGGAAACACAAGTAACTACAGTTACCTCTTCAGAAGTTTTAGCACAAAATATTTTTGCAAAAGCAAAAAATATTGCAAATTTAATTTATCACGGTAAACTGAGTGGTCGAATTTTTGTTCAGAAAAATTAATGTGAGAAATGAAGAAATTCCTGAAAATGTATGGGTCATAGCCCTTAAAGATGAAAAAACTCCAGACCACATTAATGAAGCTGCTAAACTTTTCGTAATCGATTCTCGCGAAGGATTAATTTGGGTTAAAAGCGATGGAAAGTATAAATATAAAAAATTAAAGATTGAGAAGCTCGAGAAACTCGAGAGTATCGATCTTGAATATATTCATGAAATTTTTTCCAAAATAGAACAGGATCTATCCTATTAAATAAAGTTGCACAAAATGTGCAACTTTTTCTTTTTTCAAAAATTAAATTCCAGCTTTCAATGCCAAAGTAATACGTTCTTCAGTTGGTAAATCACGAGGGATTTGCTCTAATGCTTTTGTTGCATCATTTAAATTAAACCCAAGAGCAATCAGAGCTTCTAAAGCCTCATCTGAAGCTAAGCTAATGTTAGCACCAACGCCATCTGGTTTCGAAATCGCCATTCCGACTTTATCTTTTAAATCTAAAATTACACGCTCGGCGGATTTTTTACCAACACCAGCGGCTTTTTGAATAAATTTCGCATCTTCGCAAGCAATTGCGTTTCGAACATCTTCAGTTTCGCCTAAACTCATAATCGCAACTCCAGCCCTTGGGCCGATTCCTTGAACAGTAATTAAAAGTTCAAAAAGCTTTTTAGCTGCCAAACTTGAAAAACCAAAAAGTTCTTGACTTCTATCAGTAATATTATGATATGTGTAAAATTTAATATCATCACCTAGAACTGCTCGTTCGAACTCATTTGTGGGAACGATAACTTCATATCCAACACCAGCAACATCAACAATCACGCTACCAGCAAATTTTTCAACAATTTTTCCAGAAATATGTGCAATCATTAATTTATTTTACCATAAACTCTTTAAGTTTTAAATACGCGTCATATAAAAATGCGTAATTGCGGCAGCAAGCGCATCAGCTGCATCATCTGGTTTCGGAATTTCAGCCAAATTTAAATTCGAACGCACCATTTCCTGCATTTGCTTTTTATTTGCTCCACCATAACCTGTTAAAGTTTGTTTAATCTGATTTGGAGTATATTCTGAAATTGGAATTTTTGATTGTTGAGCTACTAAAATAGCCACACCACGAGCCTGAGCGACTGAAATTGCCGTCGTTACGTTTTTCGAAAAAAACAGTTTTTCAATCGAAACCTCATCTGGATTAGTTTCTTCAATAATCTCTTTTAAGCCGTTATAGATTTCCTCTAGTCGAATTTCGATTGATGTATGAGCTGGAGTTGAAATAACACCACCAGTCACCATTTTTAACGGTTTTCCAATCTGGCAATCTACAACACCGAACCCCAAAATTCCAGTTCCAGGGTCAATTCCTAAAATTCGCCGTTTTTTCATTTTTTACCTTTTGAGATTTTTGCAAAAATATCTTTTCGAAATTCGAAAAATAAAATTGCTAAAAATACTAAAATTACAACAGCAATAATCCACCAACCCGTAAATTCAACCTGCTTAGATTTTTTTCTTCATCTTTTTTTACATCATCACCAGCACCGCTATTTTTTACAACTTTTCTGCAGCGATTTGTTTCTTCATTTCGCTCATACCCGTCTTTACAAGGCGCCAATTCTTTTTTAACTTCATTGCTATTTTTTTTACAACGATTCGTCTCAGGATTTCGCGTATATCCTGGAGCACATAAAGCATCTTTTTTTAGAAACTATTGCACTCGAAATTTTTTTCGACAACGATTCGTTTCAGGGTTTCGAACATAACCTTCACGACATTCCGTTACCGCTACTTTTTTTCGACTGGTATCTTATTACAACGATTCATCTGCGGATTTTAAAAAAATATCCATCATTACATTTTTTTCTCAGTTTTTTTCATCATCTTCAATCTTTTTCGGTTTTTCTTTTTCGAGTTTTTTTCTTCTTTTTATTTTTATTACATCTTCCAGTTTCTTCATTTAAAAAAAATATCCGTCTTCGCAAACTTTTTTATTTTTTTCGCACTGTCCTTGTGAATTTAAATTGAATCCATCTTCACAAGGCTGAAAAAAATATTTTCACTATTTTTTTGTAATTTTTAAAACTTTGGCTCCATTCTTTTCCGTCAAAAAAATCCAGCTCAAGTCCTTTTTTTAGAATTTTTTTAAATCGACAGTTTGAATTTCCTGATTATTTGAATCCAATAACGAAATTTTATTCAAGCCCATCTTTAAAAAGCTTGAAATCTGGATCTGTATTTGAATTAATCAAGAAAAAAACTATTTGGTAAAAATTTCTTCATCTGTAAAAAAACTTTTTTTATACGGCTTTTTTTAAACTTCCAAGATAAATTTCAACTGCGCAATTTTTTTAAGACTTATTTTTTTATTTGTGTTATTTTTTTAAGTTCAATAAATTGCTCGCTTGAATTTACTAAAACCTCGTTTAATTGTATATTTTCGCAAGAATCTGGTTCTTTTTTCTGCTAAACCGCCATTTTTTTAAAAATCACGCTATCTTTCGAAATCTCAAAAATACCGCCTAAATCTAAATCTCGAACCAAAACATCTTCTTCTGTAAATTCTGGTGCATTTTTATTCCTGCAAGTCATTTTTAGACCACACAGAAAATCCACATCCTGCCCATCAAGCCTTAGTTTTTATTTGGCTTTTTTTAACAATTCTGGATTTGAAATAAGTTTTTCCATCGCCATTTTTCGCCAAAGGAAATTTGCGATTTTTTTAAGAAAAACCCCGTTTGAAACTTCGCCAATTATTTTATTTTTCTGAATTATCTCAATTTTCGAAAAATTCAAATCATCACCTAAATTTTTAATCTCGATATTTGAATTTGAAACTTTCGAAATTAAAAATCTTCTGATCAGAAATAGCCAAAGCTTGATTAAAAATTCCCAAAAAAAATAATAAAGCCAAAAACTAAAAAAATAGAAAAATATCTAAAAAAATTTCATTCACAACCCTTCTTTTTAAATATAGTCAGTATTTCAAATATATATAAAAGCAAAAATCTGTAAAAGTAAAATTAGCATTTTTTTGGTTAAATCCAGTATTCGGAGCTAGAATTTTTAGTCTTATTCTTAGATTGAATTGTTGTTTTATTATTTTTTTCTTCAAAATTAGTCTTTGACTTAGAAAAAAATATCCTTTGAATAAGAATTTTTTTATTCTTTTTCAGTTAAATCCTGCTTTTTTTATCATTAACTTTATTTTTCATCTACAAGGCTTAGCGTTGGCTTTTAAATTGTTATTTTCACCGATATTGTTAGCTTCCAACTTATTTAAACTCTCATCCTTTTTTTATTTTTCTGAAGTCGACACCTCTGGCTTTTTCTAGAATATCACCAGCATTTTTCAAGCCCACTCGAACCACCATTTATATTTTTCAATTGGTTTTTTCAATATTTTTTTCAGAATTATTATCTATTTCTTTTTGTCATTTAATACTAACCCGCCAGTTTTTTTGGTACGTAATCGTTAAAATTACGCAAACCAAAAATCATAGCCCTTTTTTATCTCTGAAGGCTTCATCGTTTCACCATTTTTAAGAATCTCCTCTTTTGAAACAGCAATTTTCTCAACGCCCTTATTGCTAGGTTTTAAATCGGTTGAATTTTTAATTAATCCCTTAATACATCTCTTTTCATCAGAACAAATATAATCTTTTAATTCACCATCAATATAAAGCCCTAAAATAGGCTGCTGGCCAATAGTATCAATATTTTCGAAATTCTTCCCTAAATTTCACATCAGAATTCTGAGCATTTTGCGCAAAAGTCATATTTTTTTGTGATTTAAAAATTCCATCTTGGACTTTCGCAATTTCAATTTGTTTTTTTGATTATTTTTTTAAGCGAAATTTCTTTAAATTTATAATCTTCGCCACTATTAAAAAGTTCAACAAATTCTTTCGAATCAGTAGCATAAACTCGCGAGATATAGATCCTTTTCTCTTCTGCAAAAAGTATTTTTTTCGAAAAAAATAAGAGCGATAAAAAAAAGAAAAAAACCAATAATTAAACTTTTTTTCTCACTCCCTCCTCCTTTTCTAAAATATACAAAATATTTTTAGCATAAACAAAATGAAAAAAATCAAGTAAAAAAATAAAATCACTCGCTTGGAGTGAGATTATTTTTAGACTGTAAGTCGTTTTTCGGCCTTTTTAGTCGGCGTCGTTTTAGAACTTTAATTCCAGCCTTTGAAGACATCTTATTTCGAAAAACCGTGAGTTTTCGCACGATGTCGTTTATGTGGTTGATGTGTTCTTTTTGGCATATCTATCCTATTTTTACAATTTAATATTAAAAAAAATCAAGTTGATTACTTTTTCATAAGCTTTTTAAATCTGTTAATTAAACTTGAAATTTTTACTAAATTCATTTTATAGTATATCATAGTTTTTCCACAAAAAAACAAGGACTTTTTCCACAGATATTACAGTAGTATCTAAGAAATGTGGAAAAAAATTCTTCTACTTTTTCAAAAAAATTATAACATATTTTTTTATTTCTTTAAATTTTTAGGTTGTGGAAAAACTCAAAAATGTTATAGAATAGAATTATGAATGAGTTGTGGAAAAAAATATCTTAGCTGAACTCGAAATGGATCCTAAAAATTCAAGGTGCGAATTTTTAAGACTTGGTTTGCTGATACGCAACTTCTATCTTTAGAAAATGATCACGCAGTTGTTGGAGCTAAAAAAATTCTTTTATAACTAACACTATCAAGAAAAAAATATATTGAACATATTAAAAAAAGCTTTTCGAAACAATGGTAAAAAAATCCCGAAGTTATTTCTTTTGAGGTTATCTCTACAAAAAAAGCTTAAAAAAACAGGCCGAAGAAATCCCTGGTAACTTCTCTAAAAAAACCTTCTATTGAAGATTTAATCAAAAAGAAAACTGAAAAAAAGCTAAACATTCTAGTGGTTTAAATAAAGATTATACTTTCGAAAATTTCATCGTTGGTGGCTCAAATGAATTAGCATATTTTTGTTAGTCAAAAATGTTGCAGAAAATCCTGGTAAAAAAATATAATCCACTTTATTTTTATGGTGATTCCGGACTTGGTAAAACGCACTTAATGCAAGCGATCGGAAACGCAATTGAAGAAAAACATCCAGAAATGACTGTTCTTTATATTACAATCGAGAATTTTTATCGTGATTTTTTGGAAAATGTGCGCTCAAAAAAGCAAGGCTATGCCGATAAATATCGAAATGTTGATGTTTTAATTGTTGATGATATTCAGTTTATTTATGGAAAAGATAAAACTCAAGAGGAATTTTTTCACACCTTTAATGAACTTCATCGCGTAAATAAACAAATAATTCTTTCAAGTGATCGTGCGCCTTCTAGTATTCCAACTTTAACAGATAGGCTAAAAAGTCGTTTCGAAAGTGGAATGATGGTTGATATTCAACTACCGGATTTCGAAACTCGCCAAAGTATTGTTGAAGCTCGCGCTGAACACGAAAAAATTAAACTTGAACCAGAAGTTTCAGAATTTATCGCTGAAAATTATCGCACAAATATTCGAGAAATTATTGGAGCAGTTACTCAACTGATTGCAATGGCAGAACTTAGAAACATTAAGCCAAGTCTTGAGCTTGCACAAGGTTTAATTCAAAACAGCCGGCCAACAAGGCCAAATCACTTAAATTCAAAAAAAATTATCGATAAAACTGCTAAGTATTTTGGAGTTTCGAAAGAAGATATTTTAAGTAAATCTCGGCAAAAAGATATCAATCACGCCCGTCAAACAGCCTGTTATTTAATGAAGTACGAGCTAAAAATGAGTTTCCCACAAATCGGTAAAGAATTTTCACGAGATCACTCAACTATTATGAATGGAGTTTCAAAAATCGAAAAAAGTATTAAATTAGATGCCGAAATTCGTTCACAAATTGAAGGATTACGAGATTTAATTTATGAATAGAGCTATAAAGGCTCTATTTTTTTATATCTGTTAATTTGACAATAATTTTAGTTTAGTTTATAAAAAAAGCGAACAGTTATTTTTTTGTTCTCTTTTGACTTTTTTTGAATTATATTTTATTTATTTGTTATAAAAATATATATCACTCCATTTACCTAGCTTGCAAAATATTATTTTTTTATTTCTTTATTATGTTTGACATTGTTTATATAATATTTTTAATAAAATGTTGAAAGCCTGTGGAAAAAAATAGCTAATTTGTTGAGTGAAAGTTATTTAAATCTTGCCGAAAAAAATCACCAAAGTTTTTTACACAGGTTGGTTGTGTATATTTTCGAAAAGCTTAAAAATTATGGAAAAAGTCATTATTTTTTTCCACAAAGTTTTTTTCAGAAAGTTTTTACTTTGATTTTTCCACAAAAAAATGGTATAATTTTTAAGTAGTGAAAGCTTGGTTTTCCACAGTTTCCACAATACCTATTATTATAATTACCACTTTTTTTAAGAAAAAAAGGATTTAAATTTTTTTATGGAACTGACTGTTAAGAAAGATGATTTATCTAAGGCACTCAATAATATCTCAGGAATTGCAAGTAGTAAAACTAGCTTGCCAAGTTCTGAATATATTCTTTTTCAAACAGACGGTTCGAGACTTCTAGTTGCTGCTACAAATTTAGAAATTGCAATTTCGCAAAAAAATTAGTGCAAGAATTGAAAAAAACAGGTTCTATTTTTAATGCCAGAAAAAAACTAACAAAAAGTTTTTATTGATAGTTTACCTTCAAATAGTGAAGTTTCTTTTAAAGTTAATGGTGGAAATATTTCAATAGAAAGTGGAAATTATAAATCAAAAAAATTAATGGTAGTTTGGCTGAAGAATTTCCAGAGATACCAACTGTTGATGAACCAACTGCAAGATTCTTTATCGGCTCTGATATTTTTTTAAAGAATCAGTTAGCCAAGTTGATACGGTAAGTAATGATACTTCCCGACCAATCTTGACTGGAGTTTTTCTCCATACTTTTGAGAATAATATTTATATGGCGGCGACTGATGGATATCGTTTAAGTGAGCGCAAGCTTTTCGAAACAGACCAAGAATTTGAATCGCTCATACCAAGTAATGTTCTAAAAAAGGTTTCAGGTGTAATTCCTGAGAAACTTGATGAAATTGAAATCTTAATCAATGATAATCAAATTCAATTTATGGTTGGTGAAATTCTGGTTGTGAGCAATTTAATCGATGGAAAATATGTTGAATATCGGAGATTAATCCCAGAATCGACTGAAACTGTTTTAAAAATGAAACGGGCTGATTTTATGCAAACAATTAAAGTTGCTGAGGTTTTTACGAGAGATTCTGGTGGAAGTATTACTTTACGAGCCGATGAAAAAAATTCGAAATTATCAATTCATACAATTGCGAGTGAAATTGGCGAAAGTACATCTGAAACTGAAGCTGAAATTACTGGCGGTGGCGAAGTTACTTTAAATGTTAATTATATTAAGCAAGCTTTATCGGCAATTAAATCGCCTGAAGTTTCTTTTGGATTTTCTGGTAAACTTGCGCCAACAGTTTTTAAAAGTACCGAAAATGATGATTATATTCATATTGTGATGCCACTGAAAAGTTAGGATTTAAATGATTTTAAAAACTCTGAGGGTTCAGAATTTTCGAACACATTCTGATTTTATTTTAGAAATTGGCGAAAAATCAACTCTTATTTCTGGCGCTAATGGTAGCGGAAAAACTTCTCTTCTTGAGGCAATTTATTTTGCACTACAGGGCACGAGTTTTCGCTCGAGCGATAAAGAAATTTTAAGAAATGATGGATCGAGCTGGTTCCGAATTGATTTAAAAGATTCAAAAGATTCGTTAAGAACGATTATTTTTAATAATGCTGTTCAAAAATCAAAAAAACAGTTCTTGGTTGATGGAAACAAAAAAGCACGTTTGAGTGCTAATTTGCGTATTCCTGTTGTACTTTTCGAACCAGACGACCTGCAACTTTTGAGCGGATCACCAACGCGACGAAGAAATTTTTTAGATTATTTTTCTTTCACAAATCTTCCCTAGTTTTCAATTAGCTCTTGCAAGATATAACAAGGCTTTAAAGCAACGAAACAATCTTTTGAAACGTGATAATGTTTCGAAAGATGAGCTTTTTCCTTGGAATTTGATGTTGGCGGAATATGGTGCAGAAATAATCTCTAAAAGACAAGATTTTTTTAGAGCTTTTTAAATTCAAAAAAATTGAGGAAGTTTATTTTTGAAATTTCAGGTGTTAAAGATGAAATTGAAATTGATTATTTAGGTGAAAAGGTTTCGAAAAATGAAATTTTTAGCTATTTTTAAGTGAGAATATTGAACGTGATCAGATTTTGGGTTACACGAATTTTGGCCCACACAAGCATGATATTCAATTTATTTTCAATAAAAAGCCTGCACAAAATGTGGCAAGTCGGGGTGAAAATAGAAGTTTAGTTTTAGCACTGAAATTTATTGAAACTGATATTTTTGGCTGATTTAACTTCTAAAAAGACCAATTGTTCTTTTTGGATGATGTTTTTCTCTGAGCTTGACGATGATCGACAGAAATTATTGACTAAGCATTTTTCGAAATATCAAACAATTATTACTTCAACAAATGAAATTAAAGTTGAAGATTGTAAAATAACCTCGCTGGAATAGTGGAGGTTATTTAAATGAAACGTATTAATGAAGACTGCAAGTCGGGTCTATAAAATCAACTTTATATTTTTTTGAAAATATTCTTTTCTTTAGATTCAAGCCAATTTGTTGCTAAATCTTTGTAAAAAAATCATAGTTTGAACTATTACATTTACTGAATATTCTAACTGATATATCTTTAACTTCTGTTTTATCTTTCGCATCCAGATTGTAAGTTATTGAAAAGCCTGTAGGTAATGATGTTTTTGTTGCGTTTGTGTATGGTAAATGTTTAACTATAGGGTGTTTTTCAGTCAATCTCTTCATTGTTTCTGTTATTTTTGCATAGCCAGCGCCACTTCTAATTATATCGTCTCTCTCATGTTCGTTATACCAGGTTCCGTTTGGATCATTTTTGAGCTAAAGCTAATGAAATATTTGTTTTTTGACCAGATTTAATTTCGAACTCTTTCGAGGCACTTTCGAAGCCATCCTTTGATACCTCAACTTTATATTTGCCTGGCGTTATTGTATGAGTTCCATTTTGGATTTTTTTACCATTAATTGTTATATTTGAACTTTCTGGTGCAATATTGAGCAATAATTTACCGCAATAAATATCAGACCAAATCCACCAGCCTATAATTACTAACGATATTGTTCCAAAAATAGCCAAAACAGAATAAATTTTAACTTTTGTAGAATTATCAATATTTTGCATATTTTAACCTTTCCATCGCCAAACTTCAACTTCGCCGAGACTTTCCATAATCTGAAGATTCATTGGCTCAATAACGCCAGTTGTTCTACTGTGTCCAGCATTTGCAACTTTATCTTCACCATTAACCTGAACATAGAATTCTATGTGAGCTGCAGCTCCACCACCAGTTCCTGATGATATAATATCGCCTGGCTTCATATTACTTGTGCTTCCATTATAAGGGATTTTTTCATATTTATCTGGGTTACTACGCATATATTGAACAAGATTTACAACACCACAACAATGCTTAGCATATTCTGGATCAACAGTTGTACTCATAACCATAGAAACGAAGGCATCACAACTCATACCTTTTTGAACATATGGTTCACCATAATTAATTAAGCCAGTTGCACGCAAGGCTTCCATCTGCTTATCTGTCACTTCTCCAGCATAAGCAGCCGCTCGTTCTGATTCTGGCCTGGCAAGCTCCATTGCTCTATCTACGATTGTTGCATTTCCAAGTTTTCCTCCCGAAGATGAGCTACAGCTTCCTGACGATAAATCTGAAGAACTGTTTCCAATCTCATCCTTAAGGAATTTTACATAAGCTTCTTGACCCTCTGCACTATGATGAACTCCATCTGCCGCATAGAGTTTATCTCTACCGCCATTCTTTTCAACATAACTCTTCCAATCTAGAATCTTCACTTCGTTGTGTCTAGATGCGAAAGCTGAAAGTTTTTGGTTCACTACATTATAATCAACATTTTGGTTTTTCGAAAAGTTATTTACCCAATAAATTTTCTTACCTTTAAGCTTGCCGATTAAAGCTTCTGCGGCATTTTCATCAAAATTATCATTAGTTCCTAAGTTAATAACGACCGTATCATGAATTGTATTTGGTAATTTTGATGTTGCAGCAGCAATTGAATCACCAACTGTTGCAGATACATTCGAACCACTGAAAGTTGATGATATTTTTTCTTGAACACCAACTGTAATTGAATCTCCAATGAAAGTTATAGGCCCTGAAGCTTTTCCTCTACCGCTAGAACCTTTTCCCGCGAATTGTGAAAGCATTTTGTTTCCAACTTCTTCACCTTCTTTAATACGGCCAGGTCGTAGATCTTCTCTTGGTCTTTCGAAACCATTAGTCCAAGCTATGGTAGCCTCTCGGACTGTCGATGTTGATTTCACCATATTAAGAGCTCTATTCTCTGGGCCTTCTAATTCTTGCCATAAGAAATTTAGCTGAACGCCAAGGTCGGATACTGGTTTCCCTTTTTCTTTGGCATAATTTTCGAGGTTTGTTCGCCGCCCAAATGACCACTGGGCAATACCGTAGCCGATTCCGTTTCCAGCTTCAACTAGATCTGGCTGGAAATGGTTAGATTCACCCCAGAGACTTCCCATAATACCAGCAGTTTGCTCATCTGTTAATCCTTTTGATTTAAAAAAGTTCCAAATCTTTTCAGCATTATCATTACCCTCAAGATTTATATCTGCCATATTACCGCTAGATGCTGGAGCACAATCCTCGCCTGCATCATAATAGATTATATCATTCAGTTTATAAAAACGTTCATCAAATTCAGCTCTCGCAATATTTGAAAGAGTAGAAGCTAAAATCAATGATATTAAGATAATTGATGATATTTTTTTATACATTATGTGTCCTGTTTAATTAAATCTGGTGGATAGAAAGATGCTGATGTTGATGGTATTGCAGAACCCTTCGAAAGTTCGAAATGTAAGTGTGATCCAGATGAACAGCCATAGTTTCCTATAGTACCAATATTCTGACCTTTTTTAACTTTCTCTCCAGTTTTAACTGAGTGTGAATCCATGTGCCAATAGAAAGAATATACGTCTCCTTTATGTTTAATAATTACGGCATGCGGACCGCCCATCATATCGGCTGTTCCATATGTACAACCATTGTATGGGGCTACATCAAAACCGCCATTAACAACCTCACCATCAGCTACAGCATGTACTTGCGCTCCGTGTGTCCACCCTTTTTCTTCATTGGCAAAATCGATAGCTGGGTGGTTTTGTCGAACTGGTGTATTAAAACCTTGGCCATCTGATACTCCCTGTATCTGTCCATTTTTAACTTTAGTGTTTTTTAGCGGCCAAATAAATTCACCACTTAATTTTGATAGCTCTGGATCTATTCCTCCTTTTGAAGTGGATGAGTTATTATTTCCATGACTTCCTCCGCTTGAGTCTGGTTTAAATTCTTCATTCATTCCCATCTCTGTTCGAAGATCAGTTAAAAATAGTGAATACCAGTTTGCTTTAGGATTTTTTTCAGTATTACAAATTCCACCACGAGTTTCATCGTCGTCATCTTCTGATGTTCCAATTGGTGATTTTCGGTTGAAACAATATTTATCATATTTTTTCAGGTCGCCGCTCATTTTGAAGGTATCTAGTAGATTATTTGTTTCGCTACTATTATCTTTCTCTACAATATCACCCCATTCTTTAAGTTTATTAACAACTTCTTCAGTATCAGTTTCAGCGATACTCATATCAATACCGGTATAAACATTACAAAAAATATCGGTTGCAGCACCAGTTTCTGTAATTGATTTATCTTCACAAGTTTCCATATTAGCCGCAAAATTTGCACTATTAGCCGCACTTGCTCCTGGTGTAATTGATGCGAATGATCTCTGTGCTCCACTAATTATAGATGGTAATAAACCTTTAATTGAACCTAAAGTTCCAACATGGGGCATCATATTACTCACAATTGAGCCCAAGAAAGTATGGCGTGTAGTTGGATCAAATGGACTGTGAGTTTTTCGAATGTCTTCAGCATTTTCGGCAATTTGACGGTCGGTTTCTTGGCGAAATGCAACTGCTTGAGATTTAGTTAAAACGCCACCACTTCCAGCCATTGAGTTCTTTGACATTAATGCTGCAGATCCGGACATTATAGCATTTCCAAAATTCTCGCCAGTTGTTGAGTCGTTTAGGATTGTGCCAGTTAATCCTTCGCTTACATATTTCGAAATTGCACCCATAGCCTGATTTTTTAATATTTCCGTAGCAACAGAAAGAGCTAATCCTAATGCTACTGCCCATGCTGCCACTTTTACAACTTCACCGATGCATCCTAGAAAACCAGTACCCATACATTTAAGTATCGTTAATGATATTTGAGCTATACCTACTGCTACAGTAGCTATACCTGCAACTTTACAGCTTTGTCGTATAAACCAACCCACCATTCCTGTAGTTAATGTATTCATTAAACTTGCGAACCATCCAGTAATTCCAACCTGGTAGTCCTTTGCTGAATCATCTAGTTTCGAAATGCGATCATCATAAGCTACTGCCCGCCAACCTTGCGATTCGGTGGCGCTTTTGATATGGTCATTATTTGATGTGGAATCTGCAAAAAAAGCAAAAGCATTTTTTAGCCTTGAAGTATTAGAATTTTTACTATCAGGGTTTTTATTTTCTTGAGAATCTTTTCTGTTGGCAATCCCCATTAAATTATTGCCTTGCGCCGTAACTTCTTGCTGGGTTGCTTCTCCAGCTTTAATTTTTGAGGCCATCGATAGAAAAGATAAACCAAATTGAGCTAACACTTCAACCTTAGCTATTTTAGCAACACTCCACCCCATTGACACTAATGCATAAACTCCACAAACTTTGTCTACCGCATTTAAGCCATTTAAAGCGCTGCTTGCTCCTTCAAGCATCTCCAACCCCATAGCTGCTTTTTTTCAGATACGTTTCTTGCACCTTTTTTTAAGCTTATCTTTGTATGTTTTTTAGTTTTTTTCTTTAACTTTTCTAGTTCCCCCATCGCCTTTTTTTGTGTTTTTAGTTTTACCTTTATCATCAACATCATCTTTATCATCTGGTAATTTTTTTAGAATCAGTTTCTTCATCTTTGCTGTGGTCATTTGCTGTTTTTCTTTATATCCTCATCAATTTCTTCTTCGGTTTTACCTTTATTGTCTTTTTTTGGCTTTTTCGAAAGTTAAACCAACCCTTGAGCTTTTGCCAAGATTTATCAAGAAAAGATGCAAAACGACCGCTAAAACCACGGCGAAAAAGCTTGCCGCACATCTGGGTTTTTTTAGTTAAAAATATTTTTTTAATATCCTTAGAAGAATTTTTTTATTTCAATATTTTTTTCCCATCTTTAATGTAGGTTAGTTTTTGAAATTTTTTTCCTTCCAAATAAGCTTTCCTTCTCATCTAAATCAACTTTAAAAACCAGCTTTTTTTCAAGATTTTTTTGATGTTTCGGTCTGTTACTTTTTGACATTCGGCAAACTAATCCTGCTGGACTACAATTAGTGCCTTTTATTTTTAGCTTCATCACTTTAACAGAGCGATTATTCATACTTGTTGAAGCAGAATTGAGTTTTTCGGTAATAATTTCTTGAATATGAACTGGTGCAAGTGAAGCAATTCCTGTTGAAATTACAAAAATAAATGCACCACCACCACCAAGAAGGCCGCCAGTTGCTGCCATCGCTCCTTTATTTTTGAAGAATGATTTTGCACGGTTTTTCCAACCGCCTCCTGCTGAATTTGCTGCGTTTCGAGATTTATGAGTTCCACCGCCATTCACATTGTTTTGCCAACCGCTAGATTGGGCTGGTTTTGAATCTTTCGAAAGTGTTTCAGAGTCGCTAATTCCAGAATTTGAAGCGGCAGAAGTTGAAGAGTTTTCAGCATCCACTAAAGCAGACGGATTATAACCGTCATTTCCTCGAATAACTTCAGCGTTTCCCCATCTACTTTTTGCTCGTTCGAGCGCAGATTGATTCGAATCACTCAAGTCGCTAAAATCAAGATTTTCATCTCTTTCGAAATCTCTAGCTGCTCCCATTCTATTCCTAAAACTCTATAATTTATAAATTAATTTTACCACATTTATGCTTATGCTTCAAGCTTAAAATAATTCATTTGGATCTGTGTAACCATTAGTCATCATATTATCGCCCTGGCGGTTTTTTGAACTATTTGGGCTGGTTGAAATAAGTTGATGCTCGGTATCGCTGGCGATGATTTGAATATGAACGTGATTTTGGCCCGCAAAGAATAATCCTTGCCCAACTGGGAAGTTTGAAAGGCGCTTTCGTTCTTCTTCGGTCAATTTAAAGACATCACTCAAAACATCAACTGCGCTTGAGGATTGTTTTAAAAGTAGCTGCATTGAGCTGTTCGAAACAATCGCTCGCCCCATTTTTGAACCCATAAAGTCTTCAACGTCCTGCGAAATTGTGGTAAGACCAAGATAATATTTTCGAGCACGTTTTGCTAAACTAAACAAGAAGTTTGCCGAATCGTCATATTTCATCAACTGCCAAGCTTCATCAACAATAAGCATTCGTTTTTTCTGCTCTGAGCGGACAATATTCCAAATGTGAGAAAGTACGATATACATCGCAACTGGGCGAAGTTCATCTTCAAGATCACGAATATTAAATACCACCATTGAGTTATTGATATCAATGTTCGATTGTTGCGAGAAAATTCCCGCAAAAGTTCCGGTGGTATATTTGCGAAGGCGTTGCGCTAAGCTTGGACCACTTCCATCCATGTGCACTAATGTATCATAAAGGTTATGAATTGTTGGTGGTGTTGAATTATGCGTGAGAGGATCTGAAGTGATTCCAGCTCGAGCATAAGTGTCAATAATTGCTTGATCGAGATCAGCTTCTTCATTTGGCGAAAGTCCAATTGATTGCCCTGCGCTAGTTCCGCCAAGCATTAAACGAAATAGACCGTGAAGTGTTACGATATTTGCACGAAGCGCGTTATCTGCTTCTTCGGCATCAATAACGTGTGGTAAATCGAAAGGATTAATTCGAACATCTGAGTTTAAACTGAGGCGAATATAACTTCCGCCAACAGCGTCACTCAATTTTTGGTATTCATTTTCTGGGTCAATAATTAAGACTTCTGCACCCATCATCATTGTTCGAAGAGCTTCAAGTTTCACTGTGAAAGACTTACCAGCACCAGATTTCGCGAAAACCACCATATTTGCGTTTTCGAGCGTATAACGGTCAAATATTACAAGACCATTGTTGTGCATATTAACACCATAAAGAACACCGTTTTCCTGAGTTAAATCGGCGGAAGTGAATGGAAATGAAGTTGAAATTGCGCCTGTGTTCATATTTCGACGAATTTGAAGTTGGTCAGAAAGTTGTGGCACGGTAGATTTTAAGCCTTGTTCTTGTTGGCTTGATGCAACTTTAGAGAACAGCATTTGCTGACCGAGCATTGTTTCAACTTTGCTTCTAATAAAATTAAGCTCGTCAAGACTATCGGCATAAATTGTTAAATATAAGCCAAAACGGAAGAATTTTTCCGCACCAAGTTGTAATTGATCTCGGAGTTCTTCGGCATCGTTCAAAGCAGCTTCAAGCGCTGGATCTCGGGTTCTACCTTTTTCGTTATTAATCGAAAGATCGGCTTCAAGCTGAGTAACTTTTCGACGAAGGTTTTTCATGACGATTTCAGTTTCAACAGGATAAATAAACATTGAAACATCTAAAACTTCATCAGCGTTTAAAATTGGCGAAGCCCATCCCGTATAAAGCTGGCGGGGGTAGCCGTAAACATAAATTGTTTGGCCATATTTTGTGCCAAGTCGAAAATATCCTGAGTGGAATTCAAGACTTGATGGCGCGATTAAATCTCGCAAAGTATTAATACCAGTTAAAAACGCTTGTTCAACTTCAGCTTGTTCTTGTGCTCGCTGTTGGGCTGCAATATCAACCGCATCTTTTTTCTTCGCCATAATTAAAATCCTCCTTGATCTGGTCGCTCACCTTCGGCTTTTCGAACGAATAAACTTGCTGTATCACGAAAATCACCCAAAGGTTCATAAACGGCCGTATCTGGGTTATAAACATTATAATAAAGTTCACCGAGTTCTTTAGTGTTCAATTGAACTGATTTGATTCCCATTTGGTAAAGACCGCCAGTGATTGAATCAACGCGTTTTTTAATTTCTTCGCGTGCTTTATCCCAAGTGTTGCGATCGATTTTCGAAATTTGACCACCCGGTTTTGCAAAAATTTTACCAAAAAAATCCTTTCGCTGAACCCTTTAAATTATTTAAATCGCCACTCGGATAATAAGGAACTACAATAAAGAAAGATTTATCCATAATATTCGCACTTCGGCTAAGGCTATCAATAAAGTTAATGTAATCTTCCATTAAGTCGCCAAGCAGCATATTATCTTGCGCTACTTGAATTTCAGCCAATTTATTTAAATATGGTTCAATATCAACTCGTTGTGAGCGAACTAAAATCTGAATTGGAAAAGTTAATGCGTTCAAGAAACTTTGATAAGAATATTCTACACCCTCGCGTTCTCGTGAACTCATAAGATCGAAGTTAATTGATTTGCAAGCAATAACAGCACGAAAGCTTCCGTCGCGCATTACAACCATTCCTTCGCGAAGTTCCGCGATGTCAAGCGAATTTTGCGTTGAAGATGGATTTGTTGGAGCATTTATATTTGTTTGGTTTTGGCTCTGATTTTGTTGACTATTATCTTGATTATTATTCATATTACCTCAATGAAATTACTACTTCTTTTTCGCCCAAGTCGACCTCGTTCGAATTTTCTTGGGTTTTCTTTTCTTTATCTGCTAGTTTGTTTGCTTGGCGCGCAAGCGTTTCTACCGAAAGATCTTTTCCTTCTGAAACTAACCTTTTTATTTCTGCACTAATCTTATTTACAGATTCTCGTTCTGTGAGATGTCTTCTATTTACGAAAGGATTATTCTCTGGATTAGTAGAAATTCTAACTTTTGGATCTCGCTTTTCACGCTCAACAGTTTCATTAATTTGCCTAATTCGCTCAAAACTGTTATTAATTCCTTCTAAATCTTGGTTGAAATCATCTGGCGGATTTTCGAAATTGTTTTGTGGCTCTGGCTGTTGAGCTGGCTGTGGCGCTGGTGGTGTAAAATTCGAAAGTGGCTGTGGTGAGGGATGCGTAAATTGTTGCGGTTGATTTTGCCAATTTGGTGAAATTACTGTTTGATTAATTGAATCTGGATAAGGATTGTAATTTAAATGAATATTTTCATCAAAATTTTGTTGCGGTTGATTTTGCCAATTTTTTTATTTTTGCTGAAAATTATTATAATTTTGCGCTTGCGATTGATTCCAATTTTGCCAATTTGAAAAAGCCCCATTTTGCATTTGTGGCTGATTGTGGTTAAAATTCATTTGGTACTGATTTTGCTTATTTTGAGAAAAAGCCGTTGGATTAGCTTCGGCTGGTTCTGAAACTTGAATATCTTCAAATTTAATATTGTCCGAACCTTCGTATCGATTCTTAGGGTCGAAATAATAAGTTTTGTCTTGAATGTTCTCAGAATTTTTCATTCGTAAATTGAGCTAGGTTTCGAGCCATATCGAGATTCTGCATAATTTGCTGTTTTCGTCGCTGATCATGTTGGTTTAATAAATTATCAACATTCGAAGAAACTCGTGAATTATCAAACATATCTTCGGCTGCACGAGCTTCATTCGAATATTCTTCACGAACAGTTGTATTAACTGGCGCAATAGAGTGTTTAATAGCCCACCCTTCAGTATCAACAATATCAGCTAAGTAGCTGAGTCTTCGTGAGGCTTCATTTTGTGAGAGTTCTTTTGTGAGGTGTTCTTCTCTATTTACTGGTGCAGAAATTTGAATTAAATGTTCCACGCCATCTGGCTGCCAAAAACGCTTGTTTGGTTTTAAATAAAATGAAACAACTGCCGCAAGATAAGTTTCCATTGGTTGGTCTTTTCGAAGTGGTAAAGCAAGTGCGCCAAAAAAGATAATAATAGGTAGTGGTAAAATAATTAGCCCCGGGAAAATTCCCCAAAGAAAAATATCCAGCGCAATACAGCCTGCAACAATAATCAGGTAAATGAATTGCCGAAAGTTAAACGGCCCAAGCAATTTGTCATCAGCCTCAACGTCTTGAGGAACTTTATAAACGCTCATTCTTTATTTGCCCACTTCTCCTTATTTCAATAATATTAATTTTAACATATTTTCGAAAAAAAATAAAGCTTAAAAATAAAATAGGCAAAACATTTAGATTCTGCCTATTTCTTATCTTTAATATTTTCAGGTTTCCAATTTCCACCCAAAACTTTATCATAAAGATCTTTATTATTTCGTTCAATCTCTTTAAGCATTTTGCGAATTTCAGCACCCTGTACAGCATTGAGTTTTCCGTATTCTGAAGGGTTTTCATTAATCGCTTTAACACTTTCGAGTGTGGATTTAATGGTTCCATTCGACATATTTGAAATTGCTGATTTATCCCAAATGATTTTCATTGCATCATTTGAAGCTTTAATGATTTTATCATCTGAAACATTTTTAGCGTAATTGTCGTGAATGGCATTATAAACTTCTTTCGAATTCATACCATTTACAGCAATATTTTCAAGTGCTGCGCCACCAATAAATTGAAGATCGTCTTTTTTGGTTTTCTTGAAGGCTTCAACCAAGTCGTTGCGGTTAGCGTTCAGTTCTCCACCAATTTCAGTTTTACCAAGTGAATCGATAGCACCTTTCAAGTCGGTTGTTCCCATAAACTTCTCGGCTGTTGCAGCACGTAAGTTCTTGGTAATTTCGAAATCAATTCCATCTTTCTGGATTTTTTCACCCATATTTTTCGAAAAGATTTCGCTATAATCATTGCCTGAAAAATTAAGCGATTTTGTAAGGTTTGTGAGTGATTCGACTTCTTCTTTGTTTTCTTTCGAAGCTGCCACTAAAGAACTTGCAAGCGCCGAGACTTTTCCAGCTTCACCACGCACACCAGATGCTGTTTCGAGCAAGTCGTTGCTGTAGCGCATATTATTTGCCATTGCATTATTGAGTGAAAGATTATTATTCTTTTCAGCCAGTTTAAGAGCATTTGTTTGATTCATATTATCAACAAATCGAAGTGCTTGCTCGCCAAATTTCCCACGTAGAGCTTTTAGTGATGATTCACTTAAATCAACAACACCGGTAATGTTTCCATTTTCATCTTTTTTGAGCGTTGAATTAAATAACTCTGCTTTAATTTGCGAAAGTCCAGCATTTGTGCTTGCGGTTGCACGATTGAGAGCTTCGGTGGCTAACATTTCTTGATACTGAGTATCTGAATTTATTAAATGCTTTTTGCGAGCATTATAATACATGTTTGAAAACGCATTCGAACCTTCTGGCATATTTTGAATTGCGTCTCGTCTTTCATTTTCAAGTTCCGTAAAGCGTTCTTTTTGATATAATTCTGCAATCGATTTTGAAGCACCTATTCGACGTTGGCGGTTGTAGTTCATTTGATTAATTCGTACAGGAAGTGAATTTGGCTTTTCTGCAATTGCACGATTTCGATACATTTCTTGGTTTTCTGAAAGGAATTTCTTTGCACGATCAACCGGACCTTTATTCGGATTGTTAATAATTCCAGCGAATTTACCAAGCAGACTACCACTAATCCGCATGATTGTTGGTGTAATTGCTAGTGGCACAACTTGTACTACCGCACCAAGTAGAAAAATTAAAAAGCTACCGTTCGAACTCGCAATAATTGTTGTTCCGATTAATTGTGAACCTCCAAAAAGAAGAGAAATTAACGGATACATCACAAGCATTGTAGTGAATAGATCTTTCCATTTTTCGAACCATTTTTCAGTATTCGGCAGAATATTCGCTGCAAATGCAAGTGGAGCTAAGAAAACTAAAACAATAATAATTGCTTGTCGTGCAGCTAAAATTACTAACGCTACAACCGCTGAATAAATTACTGCAACTAACGCCCCAAGAATCATCATTACTGCGGCACCAATATTACCCATAGTTGCAATCGTTACGGTGTAGGCTCCATAAGCCACTACACCAGTTCCGCTTAAAACTGCAGCAGTCATATTTGACCAATCAAGATTAGCTGTTTTTATTTTATTTTCACCACCATTATTAAAAAAATACTATCTCTAATTCCAATTAAAAGACTTTGAGTTTGTGCACCTAGAATATTCGAAATATCAACTAAAATCGCACAAATATAATAAGAAACATTAATTAAAATTGCTGCAATAATTAGCTTTGGTAATAATTTTTTAATTCCGTAATTACTAATTCCAAAACCTGTTACTTATGAATAAATTACAAAAACAAATCCAATCACAAAAAAAGACGTTTGCAACATTTTCGCATATAATCCCAAACTTGAAAAAGACCAGATTGATTTGACGTATAAAGTGGTTGTACTCGTAAAAATGCTTGGAGCCAGTCATAAATACCATCCATCCATTTCGAAATTGTATTAGCAACCATACAAACCATCCAACCACCCCCACCTTCAACACTACAGAGTGACTTATCTTCATCTTTCGAAACACCATCAACTTTAACGTCTTGTGCTTCACCGTTTTGTTTTACATTTCCAAGAGCGCTTACGTTAAAAGAATAAATTTTTCCGCTTGAAACATCATTTTCGTTATCAAGAGCGATTACCGTTGTTTTATTTTCACCAGCATTTGCTGAAGAATTTTCGGCATAAAGTTTTTTTGAGCGAATTAACTCTGGGAATCTTGAAGTGTCAGAAACTTTTGAATATGTTTTTCCGTTATATGTTATACCATTTTTTGAAGAATCTGCCCATTTTGCTCCATCAAGAGCAATGGCGATATTCGAATTAAAAAATCCCAAGATTGCGACTACTGTAAAGATCGCGATGAAAAACACATTTCGAAAATCTTGAGTTTTTGCTTTTTTAAACCTCGCCAAAGTTTGCATATGACCTGATTTTATCATAATTTAACCCTTTTGTCAACCTTAAAATTAAGTTTTTTAGAATAAAACACTTGCTTTTTCCCTGAAAATGGTTTAAAGTATAATTATCATGGTAAACAAAATAAAAAATATAATAATAGTTGGGCTGATTTTGACAAGCTTTTTCGCGGCTTTTCAGAGTATTGTTATTTCGAATTATGGCTCTAGCTATGCTTTTGCTGAAGAGCTTGTGGAGGATGGTAATGGAAATATAACCACGCCAAATGGTAATAATAGTAAAAGTAGTAAATCTCCTACTGATGCAAAAACTGCAATTCTCCCCTCAGACTGGAAAATTGAAGATATTTTAAATATGGTTTTAGTTGTAGTGACTACCGGTGTTGGAATTGCGGCAGTTGGCTCGATTGTTTTTGCTGGTGTTCTGTATATTACCGCTCGCGATAATGCTGCGCAAGTTTCGAAAGCTAAAACAATGATTATGAATACAATTATCGGTATTATAGCTTATATTTTAATGTGGGCGTTCTTAGAATGGATTATTCCAGGAGGAATTTTATAATGAAAGATTATTATAGCGATTTTTATAACTTTTATGCCAGTTTTATATTTTTCGAATAATGCTTATGCGGCTGGTTGTAACGATAACCAAACTTTTTTCGGTCTCCCTGCTTGGTATCGTGGATTAACTAAATCTGGCGAAGGTGGATGTCAAATTAAAAATATTGGGCCATCTGGAAAGGGTGAAGTTACTTTAGAACAGTTTGTCTGGACAGTGGTTGCGAATGTTATTGATATGGCCTTTCGAATCGCTGGTGTCGCTGCAATAGGATTTATTATTTATGCAGGTTATCAATATATGATTGCTGTTGGTGATCCAGGAAAACTTGCGGGTGCTAAAAAATCACTAACCAATGCGATAATCGGACTAGTGGTTGCGGTTCTTGCTTCAACAATAGTAACGTTTATATTAGGGATTTTAGGATAATGAAAGAATATAGATTTTTAGCAGAAGCATCCTTTGACAAATCAAAAGTATTAAACGGGATTGATACTTCAAATAAAAACAAAGCTAGCGATGCTTCGATGCAGAATGCCTTCAATACTGCTTTTATCTGGGCTGGAATTATATGTGTGATTATAATTATCGTGGCGGGATTAACATTTATAACGGCTGCCGGAAATCCAGGAACAATTTCGAAAGCAAAATCTGCACTAATTTACGCTTGTGTGGGTATTGTAGTAATCATATCGGCCGCACTAATTGTTAACTTAATTCTTGGCGGATTACTAACGGGGTCAATATAATGAAAAAAATAATTTTAATAAGTAGTATTTTATTTTCAATGATTTTATCACCTATCGCTTTTGCGGAAGGTACAACGAATGGAACTAATGGTAGTGGAGGAACATTTAACGCTTGCAAACATGTTGTTTCTGGAAAGACTGCAGTTTGCTCTGGTGATTCGAAAAATGCTACAAATATTGCTAAAAATATAATCTCCATCCTCCTGTGGGTTGTTGGTATAGCGGCGGTTATTGTTATTATTTACGCGGGAATAACATTTATAACAGCAGCTGGAAATCCATCAGCAGTTACTCGAGCCAAAACGATGATAATTTATGCTGTTATCGGTTTGGCGGTTGCAATTCTCTCTTACGCAATTGTTAATTTCGTTATTAACACTTCAAGCGGAAAAGGAGTTGGTGGAGGATCATCTGGAAGCTCAGGCACCTCTGGATAATCTAATAAATCAAGTGACTCAACTGATACTGGATCACAAATTAAAAACCGAAATGGTGAAAATAATTCAGGACAAAGTTTGAGCGGTTCGAATAGCTAAAATAATAATTAGAATAATATAAGGAGAATAAAATGAAGAAAATTTTAATAACTTTTGGATTAATTCTTGTGGTGACTGGCTCTTTTGCTTTCAATGCTGGATTTTTCGAAAAACAAGCTTATGCAAATAGTGCAGCAGATTTAATTAAAAAAGGTGCAGATTCAACGGGGCAACAAGATACTCGTTCAGCTGGTGATATTGCTAAAGATGTTGTAAATATAATGTTCTTTATCATTGGTGTTATGGCGGTTATTATGATTATTTGGGGCGGAATTCGATATGTTCTTTCAGCCGGAAATAGTGCTACCCTCACTAGTGCAAAAAATACAATCGTCTACGCTATTATAGGTTTAGTTATTGCAATCCTTGCTTACGCAATTGTAAACTTTGTTATTAATACTGTTTCGGGTGGTAATCGGTAATCATAATATTTCAGACTTAAGTTTGATAAGTTTAACGATAACTAATAATTAAAATACTTGCAAAATAGTAAAAAAATTTGATATAATTTAAGTATATATAATTTAAGAAAGGAAATGTAATTTAAAATGAAAAATATTGTAAAAATGGCTCTATTGGCTACTGCAACAATATTCACTGTTGGTGCTACTACATTTGCAACAATTCCAGCTTACGCCGCTGATTGTAAAGTTACTGGTGGTTTGAAGTCTGCTGATAGCTGTGCTAAAGGTGTTCAAGAAGAAAATGGTGGTCCAACAAGCTTTGTTTGATGGCGACTCTCCAATTTTTCACAACAGCAATTAATATTATGCTCTTTATAATCGGTATTCTTAGCGTGATTATGCTTATTTACGGTGGAATCCGATATGTTCTTTTCGAGCGGTGATTCTGGAGCTGTTCAAAATGCTAAAAATACAATTATGTATGCTATTATCGGTCTTGTAATTGCAATCCTTGCTTACGCAATTGTTAACTTTGTTATTCATTCGATTACTAATAAAGAATAATAAAATAATAAATAAAGAGACTTCATTTTTTTGCAGAGGTCTTTTTATTTATTCAAAAAAATGTAAATTTTTAAAAAAATAAACTAATATAATAAAAAAATCCCGAAGTCTTATACTTCGAGAATTTTATTTTTCTACAGAACTTTAATTCGTGTTGCTTGAGTTTTAACTTTTGTGAAGCTGATTGTTAAAATTCCATCTTTTAACATTGCTTCAACTTCATCTTCTTTGATTGGAACTGGAAGAGCTAGTGTTCGGCTAAATTCTCCCCAGTAGCATTCTTGTGCATGATGAGCGATAATTCCCTCTTGATCACCGGGATTCAGACTTCCACTAATTGTTAAAGTTCCATCTGAAAGTGAAACATCCAAGTCATTTTTGTTTACGCCCGCAGTTCGTGCTTTAACGAAAAGCTTATCTTCTGTTTCATAAACATCAACAGCTAATTGACCAGGAAGTTCATTTTCTTCTTCCGCAATTTCAATTTGTTCAGATCCACTGAAAGCTTCGTTTTCTGAAGTTTCCATTAAATCATCTCCAAAATTGAAAGCAGCTTCCAATTCATCATTCAAAAAGCTATCATCATTTTGTCTTCTAGCCATTTTTTTCCTCCGCATTAAATTTCCTAAATAAGATTAATTTACTTTATTATACCGCACTTTTTATTATATAATCAAGAGGTAGAAACGATTTTTTTATGAAGAAAAAGCATATACGAAATAATTTTGAATTCTTTTGCACCAGATGATTGCTATTTTTGCCAGAAATTAGGCGAACCTATTTGTGAAAAATGCCTTGAATCAAGGTGTAATTTTGGTAATTCCCTTTCTCGTTCGAATAGTGTGATTTCGAAAGAATTTTATCTTTCGAAAAGGTCTGGAGAGCTTCAAAAAAATAGTTGATGAATTTAAATTTCAAAGCAAGAGGCAGAATGCTTATTATCTCGTAAAACTTTTATCTGATTTTCTACTTTCGAATAGCGAATTTATTAGTAATCGTGAAAAAATAGTTTTAATTCCAGTTCCAACACTTTCGAACCATATTCGTGAACGTGGTTTAGATCATACTGAACTTTTGGCTCGCCAGCTTGCAAGGAATTTGAAAATTGAAAAAAATCGACATTAATTAAAAAGAATATCAAAAACTACTCAACGTGGCAAAAATTTTTAAAAACGCGACAAATTCAAGCAAAAAGTAGTTATGAATTTATAGGAGAAAAGCTTTTCGAAAGATAAAATTTATATTATTTTTTTGATGATATTCGAACGACAGGGTGCAACTTTAAATTCGATTGCGAAAAATTCTCCGCAAAAAAATGGTGCAAAAAGAAATTTGGGCGTTTTATCTACTTCAACAAGAAAAAAATAACTTGAGCTTTTTAAAAAAAAGTATGTTATAATGGTTTTTCATCTGGAGAGGTGGCCGAGTGGTTGAAGGCACCGGTCTTGAAAACCGGCATGCGGTAAAACGTATCGAGGGTTCGAATCCCTCCTTCTCCGCCAAGATAGGTAATTCTGCTTAATAGCAGGATTTTTCTATTTTAACAGAGTTTTTTTGAATTTTTTTAAATAGCTTATGTTATAATTAAAATATTATGAATTTCGATAATGAAAACCGAAATGGCGTTCCTCGCATAACAGGTTTGCCTGAATCACAATTTCGAACACCTGAGGTAGGTAGCTTTATGGCTGAAAATCCTAAAGAATCTACCGAGCCGGTTTTTGAAGAAGTTAAACCCTTTAATCCAGAAGAGTATATACAAGTTCGTGAAGTTGAAAATAATCAATCTCCCACTGAAAAATATTGAAGAACGAGAAATTGTTAATTGGCAAGCTCAAGACTTAATAATTGGTGATAAAAATAAATCTTGGTATATTATATTTTTCAATTATTATTCTAGCATTTTGTCTTTTTGCAATCTTGAATCAATCTTGGACTTTTTCTTGCTTTAATTATAGTATCAGCTATTGGAATTTTAACTCTTCGAAAATCAAATCACACTCAAATTATATCTTATAGTCTTTCAACGCATGGAGTTTATATGGGTGAAACTTTTCATTCCTATGGTGAATTTCGAGCTTTTGGTATCCGAAAAGAAACTAATACTTATGCTATTATTCTTTTGCCTAAAAAAACGCTTTTTTCGCCTAGCACAATTATTTACTTCCCAAAGGAAAATGGTAAAAAGATCACAGATATTATTGGCGCTCGTCTGCCAATGGAAGAAGTTAAACTTGATTTAATTGATAAAATTATTCGAAAAAAATAAATCTTTAATCTTGCAATATTTTTAAAAAAATATGCTAAAAATTTAAATGTCTGCTTAGCGCGGAAGAACTTCAAAAAGTTAGCTACTGAAAAGTAGCGTATGCACCTGTAGCTCAGCTGGATAGAGCGTTGGCTTGCGGAGCCAAAGGTCGTAAGTTCGAATCTTGCCAGGTGTACCATAGAAAAAAAGCATCAGATCAATCTGGTGTTTTTTTCTATTTTTAGTGATATAATTATTTTTATGATTAGAAAAAAATACAAAAAAAGAAAAAAAATAATAAGATTATATATATTTCAATTATCATTTTATTACTTTTTATTGAATGGAATTATATTTTTTTAATAAAAATTAACCATAATGCAGAAGAAAAAAACATAATCAAGACATTATAAAATATTATTTTTAAAGATTCAAAAATATAATGGAATTGGTTCGAAATTTATTGAAAGAAAAAAATTCGAAAGAAGATGTTTTTATTAGAAATACCCGTTACGAAGAATAATAAAATCAATGAATTTATAAATAATAAAATTCAAGAAATTGATGATATTTTTTTAAAGATGATGCGAAAAAAATCAACTTTCGAAAATATTTCAACTGAAAGAATTAGCTATCAAGTTTATTATAATAACGATGATGCTATTTCAATTTTAATTTCAATCAAACAAGATACTCATGGAGCTAATTTGAATGATCAAAATTTATTTTTGGACGTTCAATGCTAAAAAAATGGAGAAATTATAAAGTTTAGTGATTTTTTTAAACAATAAAGAAAAAGATAAATCTAGCATTTTAGAAATTGTTAAAAAAATAAAATTCAAGACTATTTAAAAAAATAGTAAAAAAAGAATTTTTCGAACGAAATTTTTGAATGATTTAGATTTTTGAAAGTTTCGAAAAATATAATAATATTAGATAAACAAACGATTGACTTCCCTTTTTCTAAAGGTCAAATTATTCCTTCTAATTTTTTTCTTCGGTTCAATTTCAAATTAAAGTTTCAGAAATTTCTAATTTCTTGCAAAATGATTTTTTTCAAGAAAAATATTCGAAGTTCCTGATGTGCAAAATTCGAAACAAGTTCAAAAGACAACACCATTAACTTCTAAATCTCCGCTTCTAGATAAAGATTGTTCAAAATGTATTGCTTTAACCTTTGATGATGGACCAGGTATATATACCGATAAACTCCTTTCTTATCTTCAAAGTTATAAAGCGAGGGCAACTTTCTTCATGATTGGCCCAAGTGCTCAGAGATATCCTTCTATTGTAAAGCAAGTTTTTGATAATGGACATCAAATTGGTAATCACACCTGGTCTCACCCTTCTCTACCAGGTTTATCTCCTGCACAAGTTCAAAATGAAATATCCTCAACTAATAATATTTTGCAAAGTATTACAGGTGTAAAGCCTAATACACTCAGGCCTCCATATGGTGCAACCAATGCGGCCGTGCAAAGAGTTGTTTCTAGTCTTGGAATGAGTTCAATTTTATGGTCTGTTGACACTCGCGATTGGGCAGATAGAAATTCGAATATTGTTTGTAATAGAACAATCTCAAATGCACGCCCTGGCGCAATAATTTTAATGCATGATATTCACCGAACATCGGTTGATGCAGTTCCATGTATTCTGCAGAATTTAAGTTCTCAAGGCTATCAATTTGTGACTGTTGATAAGTTGCTTGGCAATCTTCAGCCTGGGAGTATATACTATTCAGCAAAATAAATCTTTATTTAATCTCTGATATATGATAAAATATAAATATTGGAGAGGTGGCCGAGTGGTTGAAGGCGCACGACTCGAAATCGTGTATGCGGGCAACCGTATCGAGGGTTCGAATCCCTCCTTCTCCGCCACGAAAGTAGCTCGCGTTTGCGGGCTTTTTTTCGTATAAATTAAAATAAAAACTGCTATTTTTAAAAAAATAATAGCAGTTTTTAAAAATTATTATTTTACCAATTCGACTTTTAAGTTTTTTTCAATTAATTCTACAGGTGTTGGATCTACATTATTTAAGATAGCAAGATAAATGCTGACAAAATCTGCTAGAATTGATCCCCAAAGAACTTGTTCAAGATAAGTTGATCCTTTTAGCTCAATATTTCGTGCTGCTGGGCGTTTTCCGTTTAAAAGCCTGTCTGATATTTCGAATCGTTTTTTTGCACGCGTGGATGGTCAAAATTACTGCGTAGATTAAATATTGCGAAAAGTTTTTTTCGACTGGGTGTGAGCTCCAACCGATAAATTCATTATGATTAAATTCCGGATATTCATTAAAAAAGCTAATATTCTTAGCATTTTCATTCCAAGAAATCTTCCATTTATAAGCCAGTGGTGAAAATTCGCTTGAACTCAAGAATACTGCACTTCGCCCCGCTGAATACAACGCAAGCTGTTTGGCATAATTTCGGTCGTTCGAAACGCTCGCGACCCAAGATTCGCTCTCTTTTCGCAAGAAATCGGCATAATGTTCGATTTCTCCGTGCTTTTCATTTGAAATAATTCCAAAATTTACCAAAATTTTTGTTAAAGCGCGAAAATTATAAATCACTGCCATTCGTGGTTGAAGCCCGGCTGGTAATTTAACGTGCGCTATTTGATTTTCACGGGCAATTTCTTCCATTTTTTTCCATGCGAAGAAATTGTGGCAACTTGTGCACCAATTTCAATTGCTTGATTTAATGCTGAAATTGATTCTTCTGTATTTCCGGAATATGAGCTAGCGATCACTAAAGTATTTTTCGAAACGCTTTTTGGTAAAGTATAATTTCGAATAATTTCGATTGGTAAAGTTATCTCATTTTCAAGCCATTTTTTTAAAAATTAAGCCAGCTAAAGCTGAGCCACCCATTCCTGTAATAACAATATTTTTGATTTCACGACCATCATTTTCTGGTGAGATAACTTCAACTTGAAAAAGCGCCTGTTTCCACTGCTCGCTAGCGACTAAAAGCGCATTTTGCGGGTCGCGCTGAACCAATAAATTAAAATTATCTAACATTTTCCACCCTTCCGAAAAAATAATCTTGATTATGCTTTTAATTCTATGATACAATATAATTAATAAAAAGTAAAGTCAATTAAATATAAAGGTGGGTTATGGAAATTGATATGAATCAAACAAGCAAAATGCCAGTTAGCGACGACCCAGAGCTCGCTAAGATTCTTTCTGGTGTTAGCGGATCTTCAGATAATTCTGACGATAATCAAAACACTGATGAACTCCAATATGAAGATTTAAACCAAGTTGAGATTCCAGCTACAGAAGAAGATCAACCAGTTACTGAGCAACCTCAGCAGACTGCAATGCCAAGCTTTGGTGGCTTAGATTTGGATACAATTAAAGGTTACGCACTTGAAGCTTTGCGTCCATTGGTTGATAAGTTAACAGTTTCGAATGAAGAAAAATTTGATATTTATCTTTTGCTTCTTCGCTCGAGTGATGATAATACTTTAATTGAGCCAGCTTATAATGCTGCTCGAATGATTGAAGATGAAGCAAAGCGTGCAAATGCACTTCTCAATGTGATTAAAGAAATTGATTACTTTAAATCTAAATAATTATAAAAACTGCAAAGCTTAGACTTTTGCAGTTTTTGTTTTTGAAAATATTAAATTTACCAAGCTATAATAAAAAAATAAGCCCCAAATAGACAGCTTGACACTCAGCACTCTAAAAATAATCTGAGTTCATGCATCTTATAGGCTAATTAAAAGACGGTTCAAATGAGCCGTCTTTTTCATGTATTCAACTATCGTTCACTAAAGGAGATTTGAAAATTATACATTGTACAATTAGGATTTTTACAAACTTTTATTACTTTACCACGCGCTCTATCTTCTGCATAAAACCATAAAACTTCTTGGCATTTTGTGCATTTTTCAGTCATATTTATTCTCCTATAGTTTATTACCGCAATGGCTACACCGTTCTGGTCGGTCGCTTGTTTTTCGTCCACAAATAGGACATTCAATAGTTGCTGAAATGAGTTTTCGGATTAGTTTAATCATATTTATCACCAACCGAATTTCTTTTGACAAGTTCCATATTCGCACTTATGGTAGGAAAGATTGTGGTAAATGGCTTCTTTGCACCAATCACATTTATTTCCAGCTCCAAGCTTTCTTTCGCAAGCACAAACCCAAGCATTAGCATTTCCCATGATAAAACCTCTTTCTACACTATTTAACCCCTAAATCTTGAGCTAATTCTTCCAAAGTATAGCCAGTTTGTCGTTGTAAGGCAAAAATAGCGTTTTGGATTCCGTTACGCCCAGCTGATGGTTCTGGTCTCCATTGCAATATATCTTGCAAACAGCTGATAATGTTTTCAAGATCCCTTATAACTGTTTCGGTTAACTCTCTTTCTTGAGTTAGGCTAATGTATTGTTCACGGTCTGCCGAAGCCATTTGCCCACCGAGTTCGTTAATATCAGCAAGATGCTCTAAACGTAATTGTTTAGCTGTTTCAAGAATTCTCATAGCCAATTCTTGCTTCTGACTATACTTATCAATGGAAGATTTTCTAATAAACCATAAAATTACTCCAATAGCTACAATTACAACCAGTAACATACTTTCTCCTTATAAAATCTATATATTTTTGTAGCAATCATGAAAAGTCGTATCTATTTAAATACGAAATACCCCCTTTCTTATTTAAACTCAAAAAAATCCCTGCTACAATAGGGGTTGAGCTTGTTTTTAGTGAACGGTCGTTTGTTAAAACAATCAAAGTTATCAATAAAAAAATATTTCAAATGCTGATTTAATAAGGTTTTAGTTACCTTGTTGGATTGGCATTTTTTTATTTTTTTCATTGTTTTAGTTGACGACCGTTTGATAAAACTGTTGATAGGTTTAATGTACTATTTTTCTAAGGATTTGTCAATCAATTATAGGTGATTTTTTCTATTTATTTGAATACTATTGCGCCTTAGCACATTATATATGGTTGCGGTGGAAATATCCAGCTGATTCGCAATCTTTCGCACAGACAATTCTTTTCGTAGATATTGCTCAATTATTTGTTTTTCGGTATCTTTAGGCAACCCTTTATTGCCAAGTTTCACACCTTTTTCTTTCGCTTTACGGAGTCCGTCTTTAGTGCGTTCAGAAATCGCTTGAAGCTCCCATTCTGCCACATAACCCAACATCAAACAAAAGAACTTTCCAGTTAAAGAATCTGTTTCAATATTTTCATGAATAGATTGAAGATGAATACCATGTTTAGTTAAATCTTCAATAATAGCAGAGAGGTGAAGCATTTTTCTGGTAAGTCTATCCAATTTATACACAACAAAATTTGTTTTAACACCTTGCTGGGCATATTTTTTCGCCATTTTTAAAGCTTTATCAAGTTGTTTTCGCTCCTGATTTCCACCAGAATCTTTTTCAATATAGAGTTTATCGCAAAAGCCGAGTGCTTCTTTTTGAACAGATAACCCCAATTCTTGCCGATTATCTGTCGAACTGACACGAGCATAGCCAATAGTAATTGAATCTTTATTTTGATATTGTTCAATATTTTTCTTCACATTTTCCTCCTTACTTTACTATTGTAGCAGGGTGGTTCTATTTTAGAGGAAAAATCAGAATAACTGTAAAGCAAAAACACTTGACACAAAAATAATATGGGAGTATAATTAGTTGAGTCGTAGGTTGTAAGCGATTACTTCCTGCGAAGCAAAATAAAAAACAGTCCCATAAATTTGTTGTGGTTTGGAACTGTTTTATTCTGTTTTAGCGTTTCTTTCTAGGAGTCTTTCGTCTCCGTTTACGAGAAACGTTTGTCTTCCGCTTCTTATTTTTTGATGAAGCGGATTTTTCATTTTGAGCATTCCTAAAATCACCTTGCCTTCGTTTAATTGATTGTGATGTCTTATTAGTATCTTGTTTTTTAAGAAGTTTATCATCTTCGTGTTGAATATGTCTAGGCTCATCATGAATTATTTTTGTCTTTTGTTTCTCGATTGTAGTTGATAGAAATTCCTTTCCAAATATGCGGATACACCGTTGTTTTTTGTTATGAATATTTTTGACTTTAGGAGAGTCTTTTTTAGTTGACGAATTATTAGTGGGGGCTCTTTCTTTTCTAGCTTTGATAGCTTGATTATACAATGAAAGAAGTCCATCCAGGGCCGCTTTCAGAAAAATCGCTATAGTTCCTGAATATTCGTTAGTGTTTTTAAAAACACTAATAACTTGCTTTGAAAATCTTAAAAACGTATCCATTGGTCTATCCTCCTTTTCATATAAAGCCAGAGTGAAACAATTGAATTATTTGCTGCATCGAAAGCATGAGCCTCCTTTCATTTATTTTCAAAACCCTGCCTATACAAGTATTAGTTCAGTCAAGTTAATATGATATTTTCATTTGGTTTGAAGGAGTTGTCTTTGTAGACAGGAAGAGAACCTATTTTTTTAATAATTACATAATACCATAAATCTAGTAAGTTTGCAAGCGCTTACAAAAAAATATTTAAATATTTTTTTATTATTCAGATTTTTTTCTTAGATTTATTACAATAAATAATGTTTCATATCGTTTATTCACTCAACAATCTTCAACGGGTAACTTAATACTATTCTTGTCAGTAAAGTTCCGCTTTTTTTAAGATATTCTGCTATATTATATTTTTCTATTTGTGATACCTTGACGATCCTTCTTTAGACATCATACAATAATAAGCATTAGTTAGAGTATTTATTTCAAATCCTCTACATCATAAATTTTGACAATAACATCAGAATCAGGCTCCCGTTTGAAATGTTCTGTTAAGTCAGTAAAGAAGCTATTATCTGTTTCAATCTCCAAATCTCAATCAGAGCTTTAGCGGTATCTGTTAAGTGAAAGGCGCTATATTCGAATGTTATTCTTTCATCGGATTCAGTGGTGAAAGTTAGAACTAGGTTATCATTTTGGAAGCCAGATAGTTCTCCTTTTTCCACAATTATCTCATGTCTGCCACCACCAGAAATTAAACCGTATTCTTTCAATCTTGAAATGTCATTTCCTTTGATACCATATTTGGTGAATAAATCTAGAAAATCAGCGTGAGAAATCAAGTAATAATCTAAAATGTAATCGTCAGAGAGCTCATCGTAAGATTCATCATAAAAAGTAAATGGTGCTATTTTTCTGAACAGTTGAAGTTCTTCTTCTGAAAAACGGTTTAAGTCTTGAAAAATACGCTTCGAATAACCGTTAGCTCGTGACACAAGTTCTTCTAATGGTCTTGATACAACTTCTGTTTCTTGGCTAAAGTCTGGCTCAATAAACTGTTGCTGTTTGTTATGCTGGCAAGCTAAGGAATAAAATAAACACTCAGCCAGAAAAAGATAAGGTCGGTCTTGGTGATTAAGCTTGTAAGACTGCTTTAAACCTAATAAAACGGACTTTTGCAGATTTTGCGATTCTTCTATTAGTTCAAAAAAATCCTCTAAAACATCAGCCAACAAGAACTTATTTTCTTTGTAGTTGGTATCGCTTAATCGCTTCTCAGCTTGAAAGATGTAGCTGGAAAAGCCTTTTTCTGTTATCTCATCTTGGACGATCCCGTAAAGGGTTCGTCCTTTATTTTGTCCTGTAAATAATTTATTGAAACTTGTGTCCGCTAGATAAGCCAAAGAGTCTTCATGTAAGACAAGTGATAAGCCCACACTAACTTTCTTTCTATCAGTCCAAGTCGTTTTATTGGCGTGTTTTAAAACGATAGAAAATAGACTAGGAATATCAAACATCAAGCACCTCCGAAATTGGCAAGATTTTTAGCACAATTATTGGCAACAAATCACGCTTGGACTCTTCTATAATAAAGCCATAAGTTAGCTAACTTAAAAACAATTATAC